>Ga0315338_1000098_pt1 | contig 401253 bp, 395 predicted proteins | sample ASW8metaG_FD_204518 | JGI IMG/M metagenome (GOLD analysis project Ga0315338, IMG submission 204518) | Ammonia-oxidizing marine archaeal communities from Monterey Bay, California, United States - ASW #8 | ecosystem: Environmental > Aquatic > Marine > Coastal | place: USA: California | collected...
CGGCCATGGCGGTGAAGGTGTCGCGCGCGGCGGCGAGGCCCGCGAGCCGTTCGATGGTCACGCTGTCGCCCGCATCGGCGAGGAACGCGCGCCAGCTTGCCGCCATCTGCTTGCCCGCTTCTTCGGGACCGAGGTCCCTGAACAGCGCGACCGCGTGATCGGGGGCGAAGAACAGCGTCGGCGTAGGCCCGGGAAGCTCTGCGGTGCCCCCGCCGCGTTCGTCGATATGCGTCGCTCCGACGAGGCAGGAATACTGCAACACCTCGTCCAACCGCTCGTGAATCTCGCGCAGGAGGCCCGCATTGCCCGCGAAGTCGACCGCCACACTCGGCTCCTGTTCCAGCTCGGCGACGCGATCATAGGCGATCACCTCGTCGTACAGTCCGCTCGCCTCGACAAATGCGACATTGCCGGCCGAGGTCAGCCCCACCCGCCGCACAGCGGGCGAACGATGCTTTGCCACGCTCGCCAGCCCCATTGCGGTCTTTGACGAGGCGCTGGTGATGACCAATTGCCGCGCACTGAACCAGTCTTGCGAGCGCATGAAATATTCGATCAGGAAACCGGTCTTGAACAGCGGCCCGAAGATCATCCGTTCGCCCTCGCGCGCCGGGTCATGCTCGGGGTCGGCGGCGAGCCGCGAATACTGGTTGTAGACCGGGCTCATCGGCTGGCGATGCTCGGCCATGTCGGTGAACCCGCTCGCCGACAGCTTGCCCGGCACGACATCGAGATGCGTCGCCATCGGCAGGTAGCCATATACCCGTTCGCTCACGGCCACATCGGGGTGGCTGCTTTCGATCACCCGCGCATGCCCCCACATCGGCACGATACCCATGCCGCCGGGAGCGGGGAAGAAGTTCCAATAGCCAAAACCGTCACCAACGACCGCATAGGTCACATTGTTGGCGGTGACCGAGAAACTCTCGATCGCGAGGCGGATGGCGCCCGCTGCCAACTCGCCCTGTTCGCATTCGACCAGTTCGGCCGTGGTAATTGCATCCTTGCGGACGTGAACCTGCTGCATTCGCACCTCTCCTTCGAGAGTGACGCTAACCGCAGAATTACGCCATTGCGAGGGATTAAACCCGCATCGGCATCAGCACGTAGAGCGCAGGCGAATTCTCGTCCTTGCGGATCAGCGTGGGCGCGCCGGCATCGGCTAGGTGGATTTCCACCGTATCGGCATCGATCTGGTTGAGGATGTCCTTGAGATAGCCCGCGTTGAAGCCGATTTCGAACCCGTCGGACGAATATTCGGCCGGCACTTCCTCGGTCGCGGTGCCATTGTCGGGACTGGTAACGGTGAGCGTGACCTTGTCCTTGTCGAGCCCCATCTTGACCGCACGGGTCTTCTCGGTGGCGATCGTTGCGACACGGTCGACGCCCTCGTGGAAGCTCTTCGGATCGAGCCTCAATAGCTTGTCGTTACCCGTTGGAATAACGCGCGAATAATCCGGGAAGGTGCCGTCGATCAGCTTGCTGGTCAGGACCACCCCGCCCGTCCCGCCAAGCTTGAAGCGGACCTTGCTGGCCGACAGGTCGATCTGGACATTGCCGTCGAGCGATTCGTCGAGCAGCTTGCGCAATTCGGCCACCGCTTTGCGCGGCACGATGACATCGGGCATGCCTTCCGCACCCGCGGGGCGCGGCAGGGTGAAGCGCGCGAGGCGGTGGCCATCGGTGGCGGCCGCCCTGAGCACGGGTTCATTGTCGTCCGAGACGTGGAAGAAGATACCGTTGAGATAGTACCGGGTTTCTTCGGTCGAGATCGCGAAGCGGGTGCGGTCGATCAGTTCGGACAGCGTCTTGGCGGGCAGTTCGAAGCTGGTCGGCAGGTCGCCTTCCACGATTACGGGGAAATCATCGCGCGGCAGCGTGGGCAGCGAGAAGCGGCTGCGCCCGGCGTTGATCGCCATGCGGTTATCCGCCGCCTCGAGGCTGACCTGCGACCCTTCGGGCAGCTTGCGCGCGATATCGAACAGCAGGTGCGCCGAAACCGTAATCGCGCCCGCGCTGTCGACGCTGGCATCCATATGCTCGACAACCTGCAGATCGAGATCGGTCGCCATGACCTTCAGCGAATTGTCGCCTTCGGCCTCGATCAGCACATTGGAGAGAATGGGGATAGTATTGCGGCGTTCTACGACCGACTGCACGTGGCTGAGACAACGCAGCAGCGTCGCGCGTTCGATGGTGGCCTTCATGGTCCTACTTTCGTCCCTTTTGGGCGCCTGGCAGGCCGGAATCGCCCCACCAGCGCCGGAATACGGATAGTCACCCTAGCGGGGCGGGCTTGGGGGGCAAGGCCGGACGCCACGGCGCCGCAATTCCTTGGGGAAAAGTGGGCGGAATCAGCCCATCATCGCCATGCCGCCGTTCACATGGAGCGTCTGGCCGGTGACATAGGCTGCCTCGTCGCTGGCAAGGTAGGCAACCGCGGCGCCGATCTCGTCGCCCTCGCCCATCCGGCCCATCGGAATGCGGCCGTTGATCGCCGCCTTCTGATCGTCGGTCAGCGCTTCGGTCATCGCGGTGCGGATAAAGCCGGGCGCCACGCAGTTCACGGTAATGTTGCGGCTGGCCAGTTCCTGCGCCAGGCTCTTCGACATGCCAGTCAGGCCCGATTTGGCAGCGACATAGTTCATCTGCCCCGGATTGCCGGTATGTCCGACGACGCTGGTGATCGAGATGATCCGCCCGCCCTTGGCCTTCATCATCGGCCGCGCGCTGGCGCGCATCAGGCGAAAGCTCGCCTCGAGGTTGATGCGGATGACCTGGTCCCATTCGTCATCCTTCATCCGCATCGCCAGATTGTCGCGCGTGATGCCGGCATTGTTGACGAGGATGTCCATGCGCCCGAGCGTGTCGACGGTGGCCGGGATCAGCTCCTCGACCTGCGTCGTGTTCGACAGATCGCAGGTGATCTCGACATGGTCGTGGCCGAATTCGTCGTTGAGCTGTTCGCGAAAGGCGCGCAGCTTGTCGCCATTGGAGCCCGACAGCGCAAGGCGCGCGCCCTGCTTGGCCAGCGCATAGGCGATCGACGAACCGATCCCGCCGCTGGCACCAGTGACAAGGGCAGTCTTGCCTTCGAGGCTGAACATCACGCGTTCTCCTTGGCGAAATTCTCGAGGTCTTCCATGGTCACGAGGCTGACCGTGGTAGCCTCCTTGTCGATGCGGCCCACCATCGGGGCGAGCACCTTGCCGCCCACTTCGACGAACCGTTCGATCCCGGCTTCGCGCATCGCCAGCACGCTTTCACGCCAGCGCACGCGGCCGGTGATCTGCTCGACCAGCAGCGCCTGTTCTTGCACCGGGTCGGTCACGCGCGCGGCGTTGACATTGGCGAACAGCGGCACTGCAAAGGCCTGCGGCGGCGTCGCTTCGAGCGCGTTCTTCATGCGCAGTGCAGCAGGGCCCATCAGCGAACAATGGAACGGCGCCGAGACGGGCAGCTTGATACCGCGCTTGATCCCGTGATCCTTGGCCATTTCGATCGCGCGGTCGATCGCCTCGGCATGGCCGGAGATAACCACCTGCGTCGGATCGTTGTCATTGGCGACTTCGCAGACCTGGCCTTCGGCAGCCGCTTCGGCCAGCGCGGTGGCCTTCTCGATATCCGCGCCGAGCAGCGCGGCCATCGCGCCGACCCCGATGGGCACGGCATCCTGCATGGCGATGCCGCGCAGGCGCAGCAGCTTGGCCGTGTCGGTCAGCGAGAATGCCCCGGCGGCGCACAGCGCACTGTATTCGCCGAGCGAATGACCCGCGACGCAATCGGCGCTCTGGGCGAGAGCGATCCCGAATTCCTTTTCGAGTACGCGTGCGGTGGCCACCGAATTGGCCATGATCGCGGGCTGGGCGTTGGCGGTCATGGTCAACTCGCTCTCCGGCCCGTCCTTCATCAGCGCCGAGAGCTTCTGCTTGAGCGCCTCGTCGACCTCTTCGAACACTGCGCGGGCATGCGCGCTGGCGTCGGCGAGGTCGGCGCCCATGCCGACTTTCTGGCTTCCCTGTCCGGGAAAGATGAATGCAGTCATGTAATTCTCCTCGCCGCCGCGCCTAGTCGCGCGCGGCGCGCGCCTCAAGCCCGAAGGGGACAATCTTGTTGGCAGCGTCGTGACCGATATCTGCGCGGCCGAGATAGGGAATGCCGCTGCGCCGGCACCAGTCCTGCGCGATCGCGACCTCGTCGCTGCCGAAGGGGCGGTCGTTCTCGGGGATATCGCTGATCCGGCCGAGGCGCAGGCCCGCGATGCCGCCAAGGTGCTGCGTCACATGAAACAGCAGCCGGTCCACCGCATAGAGATGCTCGGCCACTTCCTCGACCATGACGACATGGCCCGACAGGTCGGGTGCAAGCTCGGTCCCGACCAGCATCGCCAGCGTGGCGAGGTTGAAAGCCACCGCAGGGCGCGTATCGAGGCCGGGTTCGAGACCGTCCTCCCCGCCCTTGAACCAGTCGAGCGCGCGCTCGATCGCAGCGGCGCCGCCCTCGCGCCGGACATCGCCCGCCAGCGGTCCATGCGCGACGCGGCCGATGCCATGCCGGTACAGCGCGGCGAGCAGGAAGCCGGTGTCCGAATAGCCGAGATAGGACTTGCCCCGTGCTGCCGCGTTCATTTGCGCCACTGCCTGCGGGGCGATGCGGTTCGAACCATAGCCGCCCATCGCGAACCACACCGCATCGAAGCCGGGATCGTTGGCGCAATCGAGCAAGGCGGCGAGCCGCACGTCGTCGCTACCGGCGAAATGCCCGTCTTCGCCAAAGCATTGATCGTGGAAGTGCAACGATACGTCGCTGCGCCCCGCCACCAGCGCTTCGACCGCCGCGGCGCGTTCGCGCTTCAACCGCTTTCCGGGGGCGCAGATCGCAATTCTGACCATGCGCCCTGCTAGCGTGCTTGTATCGCGCGGCACAACTCAATAGCTGCACGCGCATGAGCGATATGCCCACTCCAGATGAATTGTTCGCCCGCCCCTTCTTCTTCTGCGGGATCGGCGGATCGGGAATGCTGCCGCTGGCGCAGATCCTGAAAGGTCGCGGCTGTACGGTCGAAGGATCGGATCGCAGCCACGATCAGGGCCGCACGCCCGACAAGTTCGCCGCGCTCGAACAACAGGGTTTTACGTTGCATCCGCAGGACGGCAGCGGGATCGTCTCGGCCGGGCAGATCCTCGTCGCCAGCGCGGCGGTGGAGGATACCGTACCCGATGCCAAGCGCGCCAAGGAACTGGGCTGCCTGCGGCTGACCCGCGCCGAGCTCAATTCGATCCTCTTCAACACCAGCGGTGCGGGGCTGGCGGTGGCCGGGACCAGCGGCAAGTCGACCGTCACCGGGATGCTCGGCTGGATCCTCCACGCCTGCGGACGCGAGCCGACGATCATGAACGGCGCGGTGATGAAGAATTTCGTCTCGCCCGAACGCCCCTATGCCAGCGCGGTGGTCGGCGGGCAGAGCCTCTATGTCAGCGAAGTCGACGAGAGCGACGGCTCGATCGCGCTCTATCGTCCGGCTGTCGGCGTGCTGCTCAATGTCAGTCTCGACCACAAGAGCATGGAAGAGCTGCGCCAGCTGTTCGGCGATTACCTGTCGCGCAGCCGCATTTCGGTAATCAATGCCGACGACCCCGAGGCACTGGCGCTGCTGCCGCATGCCAAGGAAGTCGTCACCTTCGGGATCGAGCAGGAAAAGGCGCAGATCGGCGTGGTCCCGGGCTCGATCGCGGAAGGCCCGATGCGGCAGGCCGCTCTGGTCATCGACCGGCATGACGGGAGCGAACATGCGCTGACGCTCGACCTGCCCGGGCGCCACAACCTCTCCAATGCGCTTGCTGCGATTGCGGGCGCCGCCGCCGCGGGCATCCCGGTGGCCAAGGCGGTTGCCGCGCTGGCTGGCTTTGCAGGGCTCGCACGCCGCTTCGACATTATCGGCACGAGCGCGTCGGCCATCACCGTGATCGACGATTTCGGCCACAATCCCGAGAAATGCGCGGCCACGCTGCGCACGCTCAAGGCGCATCCGGGGCGCGTGCTCGCCTTCTTCCAGCCGCATGGCTACGGGCCCTTGCGCCAGATGGGCGAGGAACTGGCCGAAACCTTCGCCCGCGAACTGGGCGATGGCGACCGCGTGATCCTGTGCGATCCGGTCTATTTCGGCGGCTCGGTCGATCGCAGCGAAGGCAGCGAACGGATCGTGCGGCTGATCGAGGAAGCGGGCGGCCATGCGGAACACATCCCCACACGCGAGGCAGTGGGTGACCGGCTGGCCGAAATCGCCCAGCCCGGCGACCGGATCGTGATCATGGGTGCGCGCGACGATACGCTGAGCGGATTTGCCCGCCGCCTGTTCGACCGGCTTGCCTAGATCGCGGCGGGGCCTGCGGCCTCACGCGCCACGGCCCGGCGATATCCCTCGCGTGCGATCAGCCGGTCGCGGTAGTCCCTGAGCGATTGCGGTACGCCCTCGTCCAAGCCCACCCGGCCCGCCAGGATCAGCGCATAACCGCAGCAGATATCCGCCACGGTAAAGCGATCCGCGCACAGGAATTCGCGCGTTTCTAGGCGCTGATCGAGCTTGACCAGCCGCTTCCAGAACCACTTCGCATAGGCCTCGCCCGCCTCGCTCCAGCCCTTGTCCTTTTCGAACAGGGCAAAGCGCATAAAGACGGTCTGCGGGAAGGTGATTGTCGCATCGGCATGGTAGGTGAAGTCGAGATAGGCGGGATAATCCGGCTCCCCCGGTGCCAAGACCAGCGATTGGTCCGCGCCTTTGGTCGCCAGATAATGCGCGATGGCGCAGCTTTCGGTCATCTGCACATCGCCCTCGACCAGCATGGGCACCGTACCCAACGGATTGGTCTCGAGATATTCGGGCGCGGTGAAGCGCGGCGGGAACGGCAGCAACTTGAGCTCGACATCGACTCCGGCCTCCTCGGCTGCCCAGGTCGCGCGCAGCCCGCGCGAACCCGCGCAGGTGTAGAGAACCGGCCGCTCAGCCATGACCGTGCGTCTTCCCGATCTTGAACACATTGTGGATCACGATCGCGAGCACAAAGCCCAGCCCCAGCCCGGCCAGTGCGGACAGGCCGGCATAGGTCGTCCAGCCGAGGATGCCCGAGAGGCCGCCAGTGACACCCTCGACCATGTGCTGCACGCCATGCGCCCAGTCCGAGGGACCGTGCAGGCCAAGCTCGTGCAGGCTGTGCAGGATGATTCCGCCGCCGACCCACAGCATCGCGATCGTGCCGACGAAGGACAGCGTGGTCAGCAGATAGGGCACCGAGGTGACGAGAAACTGGCCGAAGGTCTGCGCCAGCTCGGAACTCTTTTCGCGCAGGTGCAGGCCGATGTCGTCGAGCTTCACGATCAGCGCTACCGCGCCATAGACGAACAGCGTCACCGCTATCCCGACGATCGCGAGCACGCCCGCGCGGACGATGAAATCCTCCGAGGCCACTTCGTTGAGCGTGATCGCCATGATCTCCGCCGACAGGATCAGGTCGGTGCGGATCGCGCCCGCCACGCGCTGTTTCTCGAACGCCGCCGGATCGGCGATCTCGTCATCCACGGTCAGGCCGTGTTTTTCGCCGCCCAGCTTCTCCATCACCTTTTCCGCCCCTTCATACGACAGATAGCCGCCCCCGAGCATGAGGATGAAGATGATCGCACTGGGCAACAGCCAGCTTAACAGCAGGGCCCCGGGCAACAGGATGATAAGCTTGTTCTTCAAGCTGCCCTTGGTGATGTCCCAGATGATTGGCAACTCGCGCGCGGGGCTGAGGCCGGTGACATAGCTCGGCGTGACCGCCGCATCGTCGATCACGACGCCCGCCGTCTTCGTCCCGGCGCGGCTGGCAGCCACACCGATATCGTCGACCGAGGCCGCTGCCGCGCGGGCGATGATAGAAACGTCGTCGAGCAGGGCTACTAATCCACCGGGCACGCAATTCTCCTTGGTTGCAGACGCAATGCCGCCCTGCCCGCCCGGTTCCGCCCTGCCAAGCCCCGAGATTGGCTTGCATTCGCCGCCAATCCCGTTATGTGCGCGCATCCCCTGCCTGTGGGCGGGGATTCGAAGAAAGCCGGAGGGGCCCCGCAATCCCGCGGATCAGCCAGCGATCGGCCATATGTGAAAGGACAAGGGCATGGCTCTATACGAGCATGTTTTCCTGGCGCGACAGGACCTGAGCCAGGCTCAGGTCGACCAGCTCGCCGCCACCGCTACCGAGATTGTCGAGCAGAACGAAGGCAAGGTCACCAAGACGGAGACCTGGGGCCTCAAGAACCTCGCCTACAAGATCGACCGCAACCGCAAGGCGCATTTCGTGATGCTCAACATCGAGGGCCCCGGCGCCGTCGTGGCCGAGCTCGAACGCCAGACCCGCATCAATGAAGACGTCATCCGCTACATGACCATCCGTGTCGACGAGCACGAAGAAGGTCCGAGCGTGATGATGCGCAAGAACGAGCGCGATGCCAAGAAGCGCCGCGACCGCGAGGAGCGTAACTGATGGCCCGCCCGTTTTTCCGCCGCCGCAAGTCCTGCCCCTTCTCGGGCAAGAACGCTCCCGCGATCGACTACAAGGATGTGCGCCTGCTGCAGGGCTTCATGTCCGAGCGTGGCAAGATCGTCCCCAGCCGCATTACCGCCGTCAGCGCGAAGAAGCAGCGTGAACTGGCCAAGGCCATCAAGCGCGCTCGCCACATCGGCCTGCTGCCGTACATCGTGAAGTAGGGGAATAACCATGGATATCATTCTCCTTCAGAGGATCGAAAAGCTCGGCTCGATCGGTGACGTCGTCACCGTGAAGGACGGCTATGCCCGCAACTTCCTGCTTCCGCAGAAGAAGGCCCTGCGCGCCAACGAATCGAACAAGAAGGTCTTCGAAGCGAACCGCGACCGCCTGGAAAAGGAAAATGCGGAACGTCGCGGCGAAGCCGAGAAGGCTGGCGAAAAGGTCCAGGGCGAAGAAATCGTCCTGATCCGCGCAGCGTCGAACACCGGCCAGCTCTACGGCTCGGTCAACGTGCGCGACATCGCTGCATCGCTGGGCGAAAAGGGCCACGAGATCGACAAGAAGCAGGTCATCATGGGTGATCCGATCAAGGCGATCGGCATGCATGAAGTCCGCATCGACCTCCATCCCGAAGTCTCGGTCACGGTGAAGGCCAACGTCGCCCGCAGCGACGACGAAGCCGAACTGCAGAGCCAGGGCATCGATGTGATGGCGCAGATGTTCGAAGACGAACAGCGCGAGATCGAAGAAGCTGCCGAAGCCAACCGGACCGACCCGACTCTCGAGCCCGGCGAAATTCCCGCCGACATGCTCGAAGACGGTGTCAGCACCGAAGACGGCGTGAGCGAGACCGAAGCGAAGATCGAAGCCACGGCGCCGGACGGCGACGAAGGCTGATCCCCGCGATCACGATCAAAACAGGGCGCGGCGGCTTCGGTCACCGCGCCCTTTTTGTAAGTACCGCCCGCACACCCTATGTGCAGGCACGAGACGCGAAAGCGAAAACAACAAGAGGCAGGAGGAACGCCCATGGATTCGATCGAACAGACCCTCGAGCGGCTTGAGAAGATCTACGACGCCGCAGTGGAACGGCTGCGCGAGGATGTGATCGCCTTCGGCCGCGAGCGCGAGATCCCCGCCCCCGAACGGCGCAGCGATGGCAGCTATGCCTATCCCGAGCTGCGGCTGCGGTTTCGCGGCGGCGACCAGCCCGAGGATCGCAACCGCGCCTTTGGACGGCTCAACGCGCCGGGCCTCTACACCACCACCGTCACCCGCCCCGCGCTGTTCCGCGATTACCTGCGCGAACAGCTCGAACTGATCGACGAGAATTACGAAGTCGAGATCGAGGTCGGATCGTCGAAGCAGGAAATCCCCTTCCCCTATGTCCTCGACGGCCAGGCCGGCGCGGAGCTGGTCGGTGTCGACCCCAACCTCATCGCGCGGCATTTCCCCTCGACCGAGCTGGCCGATATCGGTGACGAGCTGGCCGACGGCATCATGCTCGAGAATGCCGACGATCCCATCCCGCTGTCGCTGTTCGACGGTTTGCGGACCGATTTCAGCCTCGCGCGGCTCGCGCATTACACCGGCACCAGCACCGAGCATTTCCAGCGGTTCATCCTGTTCACGAACTATCACCGCTATGTCGATGAATTCGTTGACTGGGCCGGTTCGCAGCTCGGCAAGGACGGCTATACCGCGCTGGCCGGTGCGGGCGGCATGATGCTGACCGAGCAGACCGACAACGCCCGCGCGCAATTGTCCGACACGGCATGGCGCCGGCACCAGATGCCCGCCTATCACCTGGTCGGTCCCAACCGCGAAGGCATCACCCTGGTCAATATCGGCGTCGGCCCGAGCAATGCGAAGACGATCTGCGATCACCTTGCGGTGCTGCGGCCCGAAGCGTGGCTGATGATCGGCCATTGCGGCGGTCTGCGCCCGAGCCAGAAGATCGGCGACTACGTGCTCGCCCATGCCTATCTGCGCGACGACCACGTGCTCGATTCCGTGCTGCCGCCGGAAATCCCTCTCCCCGCGATTGCCGAAGTCCAGCAGGCGCTTGCCGGGGCCGCGCAAGAGGTATCGGGGACGCATGGCGCCGATCTCAAGCGGCGCATGCGCACCGGCACCGTCGTCACCACCGACGATCGCAACTGGGAGCTACGTTATACCAGCTCGGCGCACCGCATGAGCCTGAGCCGTGCAGTCGGGGTCGATATGGAAAGCGCGACGATCGCCGGCCAGGGATACCGCTTCCGTGTGCCCTACGGCACGCTGCTGTGCGTATCCGACAAGCCGCTGCACGGCGAGATCAAGCTGCCCGGCCAGGCCAATGCCTTCTACGAGGAAGCGATCGCTGCTCATCTCCAGATCGGTGTGACCGCGTGCAAGCTGCTGAAGGCCGAAGGGCCGCGCCTCCACAGCCGCAAATTGCGCGCTTTCAACGAACCGCCGTTCAGGTAAGCTCGCTCCCGGCAAGGGAGAGATGCATGACCGAGACAGTGGACCGCTCGCGCTCGATCGCGGGGCGGGTGGCGGTGGTGACCGGCGCGGCGAGCGGCATGGGCGCCGCCACCGCCAGGCTGTTCGCCGCCGAAGGCGCGCAGGTCGCGGTGACCGACCTCGATCTGTCGGCATGCGAAAAACTGGCGGCAGAGTGCGGCAATGGCGCGCGTGCCTACGCGCTCGACGTGGCGGACAAACAGGCGATCGCCGGTACCGTGGCGCAGATCGCGGCGGATTTCGGGCGGATCGATATCCTCGTCAACAATGCGGGGGTGTCGAGCTTCGCCCCGCTCGATGACGGCGATGCCTATGAAGAGGTCTGGCACCGCGCGCTGGCGGTCATGCTGACCGCGCATCAACGCATGGTCCGCGCCGCGCTCCCGCATCTGCGCGCCAGCAATGCCGCGCGGATCGTCAATATCGCCAGCACCGAAGGGCTCGGCGCGACACCCGGCGACACGCCCTATGTCGCCGCCAAGACCGGTGTGACCGGCCTCACCCGCGGCCTAGCGGTCGATCTCGGGCCGGAAGGGATCACCGTGAACTGCATCTGCCCGGGACCGATCCGCACCGCGATGACCGCCGCCGTGCCCGACGAGCACAAGACGATCTATGCCAAGCGCCGCACCGCGCTCAAACGCTATGGCGAACCCGAGGAGGTCGCGCATATGACGCTGTCGCTGGTGCTGCCCGCGGCAAGCTATATCACCGGGGCGGTCATCCCGGTCGATGGCGGGCTGATGGCGCGCAACGCGTAGGCCCTGCGCCCCTTCACCCGGTGATAGTCACCACGCAGCGCAGCCCTTCGGGGCGGTAGTCGAACTCGACCTGTCCCGCGCCGCCGAGCACGATCGACATCATGCGGGTGCCGAAGCCGGGCTGTATATCCGCCTCGACCGGAGGGCCGCCGCTTTCTTCCCAGACCAGCTGCATCCCGCCAGCGGTTTTCTCGATATCCATTTCCACGCGTCCTACCGGGCTGGAGAGCGCGCCATGGGCGATGGCATTGGTCAGGAGCTCGTGCACCACCAGCGTGAAACCCTCGGCGACATTGCCCTCCAGTCTGGGTCTGCCGTTCACTTCGAGCGTCACCCTGTCCGCGACATCCTCGAACGCCGCAAGTTCGCCTTCGATGATCGTTCGCGGGCTGAACAGCTGGTCGGCATTCTCCACCAGCAGGTCATGCGTGCGCGACAAGGCGGCGACGCGGCCCTCCAGCGCCCTGCCAAACCGGCCGACATCGCTTGCCTTGCGGGACGACATCGAAATCATCGCGCGGATCGTGGCGAGCATGTTGCGGACGCGGTGGTTGAGTTCCGCGGTGAGGGTTTCGAGCCGCGTTTCGTTGCGCTTGGTATCGGTGATATCGATCACATGGCCGATGATCTTGGTCGGCGCGCCATCGACTATCAGCGGCCGCCCCGCACCGCTGATCCAGCGTTCTTCGCCGTCGGCCCGGGCGATGCGGCACTGGAAAACCCAGTCCTCGCCGCGTTCCAGCGCTTGCTTCTGGCGGTCATCGACATCCCCCCGATCCGCCGGGATCACATGGTCTAGGAATTGCTCATAGGTCCATTGGGGAAGTAATTCATCGTAACCGAAGATCTCGTCATGCCGGAAATTGCGCCATACGGTGCCGGTTTCCAGATCGAGCTCCCAAATGCCGATCTGGCCGGCGGCAAGGACCAGCCTCAGGTGATCGAGCGACGATTCGGCAAGGTGCTCAAGCTCGGGCATGCGACCAATCTATCCGCGTTGCGGGCGGCGCCCAAATATTTTTCGCATCGCGGCGCGCTGCGCGGCGAAGATCACCCCTGTCCCTTGGTCTTGGTCTTCCCGTCCCTCGCGCGCTTCTCGATGAATTCGATGATCATCCCGGCGATATCCTTGCCGGTCGCATTCTCGATCCCTTCGAGGCCCGGCGAGGAATTGACTTCCATGATCACCGGGCCGTGATTGGACCGCAGCATGTCGACGCCGCAGACGTTGAGGCCCATGCGCCCCGCCGCACGGACGGCGGTGCTGCGTTCCTCGGGAGTGATCTTGATCAGCTGCGCGCTGCCACCGCGGTGCAGATTGCTGCGGAAGTCGTCGGGCGCGCCGGTGCGCTTCATCGCCGCGACCACCTTGCCGCCGACCACCAGCGCGCGGATATCGGTGCCGCCCGCTTCCTTGATGAATTCCTGCACCAATATGTTGACGTTCGCGCCGCGGAAGGCCTCGATCACCGACTTGGCGCTGCTCATGGTTTCGGCCAGCACCACCCCGATGCCCTGCGTGCCTTCGAGCAGCTTGATCACCACCGGCGGCCCCTTGACCGCACGGATGATCTCTTCGGCGGCCTTGGGATCGTTGGCATAGGCGGTCAGCGGCAGGCCCAGCCCGTGCTTGGCGAGGATCTGCATGCTGCGCAGCTTGTCGCGGCTGCGCCCGATCGCCACGCTCTCGTTGAGCGGCCAGCAGCCGCGCATCTCGAACTGGCGCAGGATCGCGAGCCCGTAATTGGTGATCGAGGCGCCGATGCGCGGGATCACCGCATCGTAGCCGATGCAGGGTTCGCCATTGTAGAACACTTCGGGCTTGTGGCTGGCGATATGCACCGTGCAGCGCGTCGTGTTAAGAATATCGAACTGGTGCCCGCGTTCCTCCGCCGCCTGTTGCAGGCGCTGGTGCGAATAGAGATTGGCGTTCCGCGCCAGCATGGCGATCTTCATCGTAGGCTCCTCAGGGCTTGTGCCCCTTCGTCGTTTTGCGCTCGGGCGTCTGCAACCAGGAATAGCCGCTGTCGACTACAAAACGCCGGCGCAGAGACGAACGGCCGATCAGCATCGGGAATTTCATATCCCGGCGGTCGGCGAGGCTGATTTCGGCGCGGAATTCCAGGTCCCCGATCCGCATGGGCGTCTTGATGACATAGCGCCGCTGCGTCTCGCCGTTAGAGCTGGTGATGCCGCGGATATCGACATGCACCGCCTCGCACACCTGGCGCACGTGCTGCTGGTCGAAATCGACCGCAAAGCGGACGAATTTCTCGCCGTCGCGCTCGAATTCCTCAAGCACCGTGCCATGCAGCGAGGAGGTGCGCGCGCCGGTATCGATCTTGGCCGGCATGGCATGCAGCCCCAATTCGGGCAGGTGGACCAGCTCGCGCCAGCCGACGACGGGCAATGCGTTGCGTTTCGCGCTCATTCGACGATCGCGATCCCGTCACCGCCGCCTTCGCCCGGCAGCCGGCGCAGCACTGTGCCGCTGGCGAAATCGACCTCGGCGATCGTGTTCGCGGTGGTTTCGGCGACATATATCCGCTCACCATCGGGCGAGAACAGGATCGTCACCTGCGTGCGCGCCTCCGCCTCTGCCGGGCTCGACACGGCGATACTGCGCACGACTTCGCCGCTCGCGGTATCGATCACGCTCAGCCCGCCATCGGCGAGATCGGAGGTGACCGCGTAATCGCCCTGCGGACGCAGGGTGATGCGCAAGGGAAACGCGCCCGTTTCGACCCGCTGGCGGATCGCGAGCGCCTGCGGGTCGAGCGCGAAGGCAGCGTTGGAGCCGCGCGCGGACACCCACAGCGTCTCACCGTCCGGAGACAGCCAGATGCCTTCGGGTTCCTCGCCGATCTCGACCGAACGCGGTGCGCGCCGGGTCTTGAGATCGATCAGGCTGACCGTGCGCGACCCCAGATTGGTGGTCCAGGCTTGCAAGGCGTCGGGCGCGACGGCGAGCATATGGGTGCCCTGCTGGCCCGAGGCATATTCGAAGGTTTGCGCTGCGCCCAGCGGGTCGCGGATCCAGACAATCGACTGCCGGCCCTCGGCGGTTGCATAGAGATCGCCATTGGCATGCCATACGATCCCGTGCGGGCGTGCATTCTCGCCCAGATCCACGCTCGCGACGCGTTCGAGATCCGCAGTGCGGAAAATATCGACCGTCTTCCCGCCGTAACAGGCAAGCGCGACATGCGCCCCGCCGGGGGCGGTCGCCAGTTCATGCGGGTTGGCACAGCTGGCGACCGAAGCGACCACCGCGCCGCTCTCCAGATCGACCTTCGACAGCGTATTGCCGAACTTGCCCGCCACGAACAGCGCGCCATCGACATCCGCAGCGGTGGGAAGCGAGGGAGCATCCCCGCCCCCCGTGACGGGCGCACAGGCGGCCGCCAGCGGGAGCGCGAGGAACGAGGCGAAGCGGCTTACCACCCTTCGGTCTTGCCCGCATTCTGCTCGTCGAGCCACGCCTTGAGCGGCGCAAAATACTCGACCATCGCGGCGCCGCTCATCTGGCGCTCGCCAGTGAACGCCTCGAGCGCGTCGGGCCACGGCTTGCTGGCGCCCATTTCAAGCATCGCATCGAGGTTCTTGCCGACCTCTTCATTGCCGTAGAACGAACAGCGGTGCAGCGGCCCGTCCCAGCCCGCCTGGTCGCAGGCCGCCTTGTAGAACTGAAACTGCAGGATCCGGGCGAGGAAATAGCGCGTGTACGGCACATTGCCCGGGATATGGTATTTGGCACCCGCATCGAACCCGCTTTCATCGCGCGCGACCGGCGGCGTGATGCCCTGGTATTCCAGACGCAGCGCATTCCAGCCGGTGTTGAGCTGGTCGGCGGGGATCGACCCGTCGAACAGGCCCCAGCGATAGCGGTCGACCATCAGGCCGAAGGGCAGGAAGGCGACCTTGTCCATCGCCTGGCGCAGCAGCAGGCCGATGTCCTTGTCGGCGCTGGGCACGTCGGCCTCGTCGAGCATGTCGATCTGCACGAGATATTCGGGCGTGATCGAAAGTGCGATCATGTCGCCGATAGCCTCGTGGAAGCCGTCGTTGGCGCCGTTGAGGTGCAGGTAGTCCTGCTGGTTGTAGGCGCGCTGGTAGTAATTGTGGCCGAGCTCGTGATGGATGGTGACGAAGTCGTCGGCATTCTTCTTGATGCACATCTTGATGCGCAGATCGTCGACATTGTCGACGTCCCAGGCGCTGGCATGGCAGACGACATCGCGGTCCTGCGGCTTCACGAACTGACTGCGTTCCCAGAAGGTGCCCGGCAGCGGGTCGAAGCCGAGCGAGGAGAAGAACTGCTCGCCCGTGCGGACCATCTGGATTTCGTCGAGGCCTTTGGCGGTAATCAGGTCGGTGAGGTCGTACCCGATGTCGCCCGCGCCTTCGGGCGCGACCAGCGGGTAGATATTGCCCCATTCCTGCGCCCACATATTGCCGAGCAAATCGGCGCGGATCGCGCCGGTGGCGGGCTGCACATCATCGCCGTATTTCTCGTTGAGCTTGCTGCGGACATAGGTGTGCAGCGCCATGTAGAGCGGCTTCACTTCCTGCCACATCCGCTCGGTCTCGCCGGCGAACTGGTCGGGGTCCATGTCGTAGTTCGAACGCCACATCGCGCCGAGATCGGCAAAGCCGAGTTCCTTCGAGCCTTCGTTGGCGATCGCGATCATGCGCTGGTAATCCTCGCGCATGGGTGCACCGACATTGTCGTGCCAGCTGGTCCACATTTCGGCGAGTTCGGCGGGCGTGCGCTCGAGATTGCCCATCTCGGCCTCGATATCGCTACCGTTGATTTCCTCGCCATTGAGCGTGCCCGTGCCCTGGCCATAGGCCGCGCCGAGCTTGGTCGCGATTTCGTTGAGTTCGGTTGCCGCGCCATCGCGGACGGGCGCGGGCATGACGATGCCGTTGCGCAGGATATCGAGCTTGCGGGCGACTTCGGGATCGAGCCCCGCAACGCGCGCATATTGCGCCGCTTCATTGGCGTAGGTCACCGATTTCTCGGTCGCCTGCGCGCCGTATTTCGCCGCCAGCTGGTTGCTGTCATGGACGATATAGGTGTTGTTGAGCCACAGCACCCGGCCGTATTCGACCGAGAAATCGAACATGTCCTGCTCGACCATCGCGACCCAGTCGGCGGCGCCCTGCGGCGTCATCGGATAGGCGGATACGGCCGCTTCGGATGTCTCCGCATGATGATCGGCCATGGCCGGGGCGGCGAGCGAGACGGCAAGCGCGGAGAGCGCGACGGATGCGAATTTCATGCGGGTCCTCTCAGGATCGGAATGATGTGGTTTCACGTGCTACCGGATTGCACCTGCCGCGCAGCTTAATCAAGCGGTTGGCGCGGCAAACCGGCGGATGAGCCATGCCGCGATTACGCCAAGGAAGGTCACGACCCACGCCGCGACCTTTACCGGACGCGCAGTGGCAGCAATGCCCGCCAACTGGTCCGACCCCTCGTCGCGTAGCAATTGCACCAGTTGCAGCAGCGTTTCGGTATAGTCGGTCAGCACGAATACCACCGCCGCTGCGGCCACACCCGCCCCGATGATCCGGACGATGCCGCCCATCGCCACGAAGCTGCGCCCGGCGATCCAGCTGCCCCAGCCATAGATAGCGATGAACACCAGATCGCCGATCATGGCGAAGATCGCCAGCGGCCGCACGCCGCCCGCGTGCCATTGCGCATGGATTTCATCGACCCGCGCGGCCGTCGCTGCCGCCTGATGTTCGGCGATGCCGAGCGTCACATCGGCGGGCGCGGTGACCGCGAGACTGAGCGCGACCACCACGGCAAAGGCCACCAGGCCCCACATCCACCAACCCAATTCGGGGCGCGTGCTGCTCATGTCTTGTCTCCCAGCCAGTCGGCGATCGCCTGCCCGAGGTCGGGCTTGGTCACGCTGCTCATATGCGTCCCGGGTACTTCGGCGAAATCGGCATCGGGCAACAGCTGCGCCAGATCGGCGGCCGAACCATTGTCGCGGTCCTCGTCGCCGCAGACCACCAGCGTGGGCATGGTGATATTGTCGAGCAAGGCGAGATCGAGATCGGGCATGGTGTCAAGCAGCAGCCGCGCCGCGACCCGGTCGACCCCTTGCGATTTGAGGAACTGCATCGAGAAATAGTCGGGATCGCCCTTGGGGATGGCATCGAATTCGTCGATCACGCGGCGGAACTTGGCCGCGCGGCGCTGCCATTCGCCCAGCCCCGCGGTCCCCATCCCGCCGATGACCAGATGCGCAGGCGTCAGCACGCCGTGTGCCACACCGTGCAGCGATGTGCGCGCGCCGAGCGAGAAGCCGCCGAGGTCGTAATCGTCGAGCCCGAGATGATCGACGAGCGCGGCCACGTCGCGCACCAGCACATTGCTCGGATAGCTTGCGGGATCGTGCGGCGCGGCGCTGTCGCCATGCACGCGGAAATCGAGCATGAGCACCTCGAACCCCTGCGCCGCGATCGCCTCGTGATGCCGCCATTTGATCCAGTTCATCTGGGCGCTGGAAAAAAGGCCGTGCAGGAGGACGAAGGGCCGCCCCTGCCCATGCCGGTGCAGCGCGAGGCGCGTGCCGTCGAAACTGTCGAAGAATTCGGTGGTCATCGCTTCGCCAGCCCCTGCTGTTCCATCCGCCACTGCGCCATTGCGATACGGTCCTGGCCGAAGAACGGTTCGCCCTCGAACACCAGCGTCGGCACGCCCCAATGGCCCGCTGCCTCGAGCGCGTCCTGATTGGCGGCGATTTCGGCGTCGAGCGTGTCTTCCTCGGCGGCGACCTCGCGATCGATCTCCGCCGCGTCGAGCCCGGTGCGTTCGAGCGCTCGGGCGAGGTGGTCGCCCTCGTGCCAGTTCTCCTGCCCGCCCCAGATCAACTGACCTGCCTCATGCGCGAAGACGAGGCCCTTGCCTCTTCGTGCCGCAGCCTGACCCATCCGCGTGACGCGGCGGATATAGGGCTGCTCGGCGGCAATTTTGCGCGTCGCCGCATCCTGCACGATCGGATCGGGACGCGGCGGTCCGAAGGCAATGCCGTGGAACTGCGCCACGCGCATCATGTCGCGCAGCGTATAGGCCAGCCAGTTGGGATGGTTGCGCTCGAAAAAATCGGGTTCGCGGATCGCCAGCGGCCAGACGGGGCGCAGCGCGATGTCGAGATTGTGTTCCGCGGCCATGGCGCGGTACCGGCCGACGGACAGATAGCTGTAGGGCGAACGGAAGCTGAAATAGAGCTCTGCGGTCAGGGTCATGCAGAGACTTATACATCTCCATCGTCCCAGCGGAAGCTGGGACCGCTATCGGCCTTGCACCAAGTGGAGAGCGATCCCGCCTTGCGCGGGGATGGCGCTCAGCGGAAGAAGCAGCTTATCCCCGCCTGCAGCGCAGTCACCGTCTCGCCATCCTCGGCAAAGCCGGTGATCGTGCCATAATCCGCGGTGGTATACTGGAATTCGCCCGGCAGCGTGGTGTCGAGCTCGCGGACCTGGCGTTCGCGCTTGAGATCCGCGAAGGTGGTCTCACCCGGACGCACGCCGTCCGACGTGGCCATGCCCTCGCCCTGGCGCAGGAACCAGCCGGCAAAGCTGCCGTCCATATAAGCGATCTGGAGCGCGCCGAACTGGCTGAACTCCATCGGTCCGGCCCCGCATTCCTCATTGCTCGAGGTTCCGGGCGCGGCGCCAAAGGCGGTCTCGATCGCCTGGTCGACCTCGGCACGCGGCGCACCAAAGCGCAGCGGTTGCGCGTCTTTCGCGCCAAGGCCATTGGCATCGACCACGATCGCAACGTTGCTCAGATCGACGCTCGCAGCAGACGACGCAGTCTCGACCGGATCGGGCGCGGGTTCGGACTGGCCGCAGGCGGCGAGCGCCAGCGGCAGCGCGAGCAGGAGCGCGGTCCGGATCATCCCTTCTTGAGGCATTCGCGGCCCAGCAGTTCGGCGATCTGCACTGCATTGAGCGCTGCGCCCTTGCGCAGATTGTCCGATACGCACCACAGGCTGAGCCCGTTTTCGACCGTGGGATCCTCGCGCACGCGGCTGATATAGGTCGCGCTGTCGCCCGCGGCTTCGACCGCGGTAATGTAGCCGCCGTCCTCGCGCTTATCGACCAGCATGCAGCCCGGCGCCTCGCGCAGGATGTCCTGCGCCTCGGCAGCGGAAATCTCGTTCTCGAACTCGATGCTGACCGCTTCGGAATGCCCGACGAAGACCGGCACGCGCACGCAGGTCGCGGTGAGCTTGATCTTCGGGTCGAGGATCTTCTTGGTCTCGACCACCATCTTCCATTCTTCCTTGGTCGACCCATCGTCGAGGAAGACATCGATATGCGGGATCACGTTGAAGGCGATCTGCTTGGTGAACGTCACCGGCTCGACCTGGTCGCCGACGAAGATCGCGCGGCTCTGCTGGAACAATTCGTCCATCCCCGCCTTCCCCGCGCCCGACACCGACTGGTAGGTCGAGACGACGACGCGCTTGATCGTGGCGGCATCGTGCAGCGGCTTGAGCGCCACCACGAGCTGCGCGGTCGAGCAGTTGGGATTGGCGATGATATTGCGCTTGGCATATTCGTGGATCGCCTCGGGGTTCACCTCGGGCACGATCAGCGGCACGTCGGGGTCCATGCGGTAGAGCGAGCTGTTGTCGATCACCACGCAGCCCGCGGCCGCCGCCTTGGGGGCGAATTCCTTGGCCGGGCCGCTGCCCGCAGCGAACAGCGCGATGTCCCAGCCGGCCCAGTCGAAATGCTCGATATTCTTGCATTTGAGCATCTTGCCCGTGTCACCGAATTCGACCTCGGTGCCATGCGAACGCGAACTGGCGACAGCCGCCACCTCGTCGCAGGGGAACCCGCGCTCGGCGAGGACCTGCATGATTTCACGCCCGACATTCCCGGTCGCGCCGACCACGGCAACACGATAACCCAAATTACGTCTCCAGTATCTCTAGGCCGCCGAGATAGCGATTAGCTACGCACCCGCAAGCGCACATTCGATTGCACGGGCTAAAGCGTCATTCGGGCGGGGTTACGCCGTGGCTCTCGAGAAACCGGAAGATCGTGTTGTAGCGATGCGGCGAGATCCGCTCGCCCGACACGCGGTGCGTGTATCCGGGATAGAGCATCATCTCGAACGGCACATTGGCTTCCTGCATCGCGGAGATGATCTCGGTCGCGTTCTCGAACACCACATTGTCATCGGCCATGCCATGGATGATCAGCAGCGGATCGACGATCTTGGCCGCGTCGGGGATCGCGCTCGTCGCGGCATAGGCGGCGCCGTCCGCTTGCGGCGTGCCCATGTAACGCTCGGTATAATGCGTGTCGTACAGCTCCCAGCGGGTCACCGGTGCGCCGCTGATACCCGCGGCGTAGAGGCCCGGGTCGGCCTGCAACTGCTTGAGCGTCATATAGCCGCCATAGGACCAGCCATCGATAGCGATCTTGGCCGGATCGACGAAGTCGAGCGTCTTGAGATACTCCGCCCCCGCCTTCTGGTCGCGCACTTCGACCCCGCCCATCGCGCGATAGATCGGCTGTTCGAACGCGACACCGCGATTGGCCGACCCGCGATTGTCGAGCGCGAACCAGATATACCCCCGGTCGACAACCGCCTGCGGCAAGGCGCCGTTCCAGCCCTTGTTGACGATCTGCGGCCCCGGCCCGCCATAATGATAGAAATACACCGGATAACGCTTGCCCGGCTCCAATGCGGGCGTGACCATTTCCCAATAGAGCGGCGTGCCGTCTTCTGCCGGAAGCGTGCCATATTGCACCGGGCGATGGCTGGCGAGGAAAGGCGCATAGGGATGCGCGCCGTCGAGCGCGTTTTCCTCGATCCACACAAGCCGCTGGCCCTGCTGGTCGGCGATATAGCTTTGCGGCGGTGTGTTGTCGTTCGAACGGCTGACGACCAGCGTTTGCGCCTTGTCGTCCATGCTCGCCGAATTGGCATAGGCGGGATCGGTCAGCAGCGTGATCTGCGACGGATCGGCGAGATCGAAGGCATAGACCTGCTGCGCGAGGACATCGTCCTTCGTACCCTGGAAGAACACCCGTCCGGCATCCTGGTCGACCCCGACAAGCTTCGTCACGACCCATTCGCCCCGGGTCAGCTGAGTCCATGCGCCATCGGCGTAGCGATAGAGATGACCGTAGCCATCGCGCTCGGACCACCAGATCAGGCTGCCGTCATCGAGCCATTTGTAATCGTCCGACAGATTGATCCAGTAATCGTCCACCGCGGCGCGCTCGGTGAACAGCACTTCGCTGGTCCCCGTCGCCGGATCGACCTTCAACATATCGAGCACGGTCTGCGCGCGGTTCTGCCGCTGGACATAGAGCGCGCTGCCATCGGGCGCCCAGTCGACCCGCGCGAGATAGATGTCGGTGTCCTCTCCCAGATCAACCTGCACGCGGTTCTGGCCATCGGGGTCCATGACATAAAGCGCGACTTCGGCATTGGCGCTGCCCGCGACTGGATAGCGCTGGTCGAACACCTTGGTGCCGGTAGCGCCGATCGCCGCGCGCGTGACCACGCCGACCATGCTCTCGTCGAAGCGCTCGACCGCGATACGCCGGTCCTCGGGGCTCCACCAATAGCCGGTCATCCGGCCCATTTCCTCCTGCGCGACGAACTCGGCCTCGCCCCAGCGGATCGCCTCGCCTTCCTGCGGCGTGACCGGCCGGGCCTCGCCGCCTACCTCGCCGACCCACAGCCGCCGGTCGCGAACGAAGGAGACATGGCTGCCCGTACTGCTCAGCGCGGGATTGAGCTCGCTTTCCTCGGTATCGGTCAGCCGCACGACCTCGCCGCCCAGCCGCGCGAGATAGAGATCGCCGTCGAGCGGGACGAGCACGCCGGTGCCATCCTCGGTCCATTGATAGTCGATAATGCCCGCGAGATTGCCCACGCGCGCGCGTTCGCGCTGCATCTTCTCGTCCTCGGACAATTCGCGCCCCGTCCCCAGCGCCTCGCTATCGACCAGCATCGTCCATGCCGCGCTCTCGCGGTCATAGGCCCACAAATCGTAGCGCTGGCGATCCTCCGCGCGGTTGCGCAGCAGCGTGAGATAGCGGCCGTCGGGCGAAAGCTTGACCTTGCGCGGGCTCGGCCCGTCGAGATCGGGCGACGCGAAGACGCGTTCGAAACTCAGTTCCATCGGCGCGGTCTCCGTGGTTTGCGGGGTGGTCTGGGCGGCAAGCGGCGCAGCGAGGCAGGTGCCCAGCGCCAGCGCGGCGGTCAATTTCAACGGCCTCATCATCTCTCCGGTCAATGCAGGCAGGGGCGCATCGGCTGCGGCTCCTTGCAACGACCGGGTGCGAAAGCAAGCGCGCGCCGCGCCAACACACCTAATTTCAGCTTAAGCGCGAGCGTTGAAATTCGGCTAAGACCTTGGGGCGACAGTGGCCATGACCCCGGGCGGCCCATTCCGGTTTACCGGCCGCGCGGGGTCAAACACAGGAGGCCAGTTGCGGTCTCCTTCACGCTTCCCACGAAAAAGGGCGGCCTTCCCAACGGGAGGCCGCCCTCAATCTTCTCGCGAAGAGAAACGGTTGGTGCTTACGCCTTGGGCGCGTTGTCGCGGCGCTCGGCGATACGGGCGCGCTTGCCGGTGCGGCCACGCAGATAATAGAGCTTGGCGCGACGCACGATACCGCGGCGGACCACGGTGAGGCTGTCGACGATCGGCGAGTAGAGCGGGAACACACGTTCCACGCCTTCGCCGAAGCTCATCTTGCGGACGGTGAAGTTGCTGCCCATGCCGCGGTTCGAGCGGGCAATGACGACGCCTTCGAAATTCTGGACACGCTCGCGAGTGCCTTCGACAACCTTCACGCCGACGCGAACGGTGTCGCCCGCACGGAATTCGGGAATGTCCTTGCCGAGGTTTTCAATCGCTTCGGCTTCGAGCTGCTGGATCAGGTTCATGCCTGGTCTTCCTGGTTTTTTCGCCGCGCGCCAGAGGCAGGTCGGTCCCGATCGCCACTGTAGCGATCCCAAAGGTCCGGCCTGCGTAACCGTGTGTCTTCCTCGCTCCTTGCCTTGCGCCAAGCAGCGATCTTCGCATGATCCCCCGATCGCAGCACTTCAGGGATCGTGCGCCCTTCCCATTGCTGAGGTCGGGTATATTGCGGATACTCGATGAGCCCGTTTTCGTAGGACTCCTCGACTCCGCTATCGGGCGCGCCCATTACTCCGGGAAGCAAGCGAATGCAAGCGTCGAGAATGGCCAGCGCGGCGGTCTCGCCGCCCGACAGGACGATATCGGCGAGGCTGACCTGCTCGATCTGCGGATAGGCCTCGAAAATACGCTCGTCGAAGCCCTCGAAACGCCCGCACACAATGGCCACGCCGGGCCCCTGCGCGATGGCGCGGATGCGCGCCTGCGATATCGGCTTGCCGCGCGGCGTCATGGCAAGGATCGGCCGCCCCTCGCCCACGCTGGCGATCGCCGCGCCGAGCACATCGGGTTTGAGCACCATCCCCGCGCCGCCGCCCGCAGGCGTATCGTCGACGGTGCGGTGCTTGTCCGTGGCGAAATCGCGGATCTGCACGGTTTCGCACGACCAGTCGCCGCGCTCGAGCGCGCGGCCGGCCAGCGAGACCCCGAGGGGTCCCGGAAACATCTCGGGATAGAGCGTCAGGATAGTAGCGGCGAAACCCATGCCGCGCGCCCTAGCCGCCAATCGCGACCAGCACCATAGCGCGAACTGCGATCAGCGGATCGGCAGGCGCTGATCCGCGGGTTTGGCGCGCAAGCGCGGGGCTGTGGGCACGACTTTACCGACCATGGTCGATGTTACGACGCCGAGCACCACGAGTCCTCCGGCGCCGAGCAGGTCCATGCCCTGCAGGGTCACGCTATCGGCTTCTGCCAGTCGCGCGCCCAGCACCGCGGCCAGCGGCGCGCCGCCCGCGAAGAGATGGCGCAGGCGCGGTCCGATCGAAGGCGAAACTTTGGCGACGACCGCGCTGAGCCCCGCTGCCATCGCAGCATAGGACCCGGCGAGAAATACAACATTGTCGATCATCGGTCTGCAGCCCTCCGTTTGGTGGGCAACGTTGTGGCATGACCGCCGCCCGGTGCAAAGCGCGGGCCGGTCGGGCAGCCATTATCCCTCTGCGAACGGCACACTTCGGGGCTTGGTGCGTAGGTGGGCCATGGATGTCGACGATTGCATCATCGTGGGTGCGGGGCCCGCCGGGCTGACCGCCGCGATCTATCTCGCGCGCTACCACCTCTCGATCCGCATGTTCGACTGCGGGACCAGCCGCGCGAGCTGGATCCCGACCAGCCACAACCATGCAGGCTTTCCGGAGGGCATCAACGGCAATGACCTGCTCGAGCGGATGCGCGACCAGGCCGCCCGATATGGCGCACTGCGCGAGCCAAAACGGGTCACCGACCTCAAGCGCGAGGACGCCCATTTCGTGGTCTGCTGCGAGGAGGAGGAATTCCGCGCGCGCACCGTCCTGCTCGCCACCGGCGTCGTCAACAACCGGCCCGAGGGAATCGACGAGCAGTTCCACGCCGAAGCGATGCAGCGCGGACTGATCCGCTATTGCCCGGTGTGCGACGGCTATGAAGTCACCGACCAGCGCGTCGCGGTGATCGGCACCGGCGACCATGGCACGGCGGAGGCGCAATTCGTCCGCACCTATACCCGCGATCTGACACTGGTTTCGCCGGATGGCGACCACGATCTATCGGCGCAGTGTTCGCGCGCGCTCGACGAGGCGGGGATCGCGCGGATTGCCGGCCCCTACGGCGGCTATTCGATCGAGAACGGGCGGATTGCCTTCGACACCGCCGAAGGGCGCAAGACCTTCGACACGGTCTATCCCGCGCTTGGCTCGGTGGTTCGCTCAGGCCTGGCGGTGAGATGCGGCGCGGAAGTGACCGAAGGCGACTGCATCATTGTCGACGACCACCTCGAAACCAGCGTGCCGGGGCTGTTCGCTGCGGGGGATGTGGTGCTCGGGCTCGACCAGATCAGCCATGCGATGGGCCAGGCGGGTGTCGCGGCGACCACGATCCGCAACCATCTCGCGGCTGAGCGGCCGCTCAGGCGCTAGCGGCGACTCCGCCAGCCGTGCCGAGCTAGCGGGCGGCGCTTACCGCTCCCAGAAATCGTCGGCGATGGTCAGGGTCTCGGCGGTCCATCCCAGGACGGCCTGCTCGGTCAGCGGGACCATGAATTTCTTGCCGTCGGCCTGTTCGATCTCGACGATGTCGGTGGCGCCGTAATTCTCGACCGCGCAGACCTGTCCGACCGGCTCGCCCTGGTCGGTAACCACCGCAAGCCCGAGCAGGTCGGAGAAATAGAATTCGCCCTCTTCCAGCGCGGGCAGTGCCTCGCGCGAGACGGACAGGGCGGTGCCCCGCAAACGCTCCGCCGAGGTGCGATCCGCAACCTCGGTAAAGCGTGCAATGGCACCGCCCTTGTTGTCGCTGCGGATTTTCACGAGGGTCAGCGTGCCCCCGGTCTCACCCGCATTGAAGCGCTTGTGCGGCTTGAGGGCATCCACCCCCTCGCCGAACAGCTTCAGCCGGACCTCGCCCGTCACCCCATGCGCACCGGTGACGGCGGCAAGCGTGACGGGTTTGTCCGACATGCAGCCGCTTACTCGGCCTTGGCTTCGGCGTCGTCTGCCGCAGCTTCCTCGGCGGGAGCGTCTGCGGCAGCGGCGTCTTCGGCCGGTGCTTCTTCAGCGGGGGCTTCTTCAGCAGGCGCTGCAGCAGCGGTCTTGGCTTCTTCCTCGGCAGCCTTGGCGGCTTCTTCGGCTTCGGCGACCTTGGCGGCCTTTTCTTCAGCACGTTCCTTGGCGGCTTCGCCCGGCTCACCCTTCTTGGGGTTGTTGCGCTGTTCGCGCTCGAGGATGCCCGCGGCGTCCAGGAAACGGTGGACGCGGTCGCTCGGCGTGGCGCCAACGCTCAGCCAGTGACGTGCGCGGTCTTCGTCGAGCTTCACGCGCTCGCCCGAATCCTTGGGCAGCATCGGGTTGTAGGTGCCGATCTGCTCGAGATACTTGCCGTCACGCGCTGCGCGCGAATCGGCAACGACGATGCGGTAGTAGGGGCGCTTCTTGGCACCACCACGCGAAAGCCGGATTGCAACTGCCATTGTGTATTACCTTTCGAATGTAAACGTTTGAAACTTATTTCTTCTTGAGCAGGTTCTGGAGGTCGGGAGGAAGCGTGGAAGGATCCACGCCGGGGCCCTTGCCGCCGCCCATTCCGGGCAGGCCGCCAGCGCCGCTTCCCGGTCCGCCGAGGCCCGGCATGGCAGCACCCATGCCGCCTCCGCCGAACAGCGCGCCGAGGCCCTTCATACCGCCCATTTTCTTGATCTGCTTCATGGCGCGGCCCATCTCCTGGTGCATCTTGAGCACCTTGTTGACGGTCTGCACGTCGGTGCCCGAACCCGCTGCAACGCGCTTCTTGCGCTTGGCGTTGAGCAATGCGGGCTTGGTGCGTTCCTTGGGCGTCATCGACCCGATGATCGCGTCCATATGCAGCAGCACCCGGTCGTCCATGTTCGACGCCGCCATCGCTGCCTTGGCCTTCTTCATGCCCGGCAGCATTCCGGCGAGCATGCCCAGCCCGCCCATGTTCTGCATCTGCTTCAATTGCATGCGCAGGTCGTCGAGGTCGAACTGGCCCTGCGCCATCTTCTTGGCGAGCGCTTCGGCCTCGTCCTGCTTGATGCTCTCGGCGGCCTTTTCGACCAGCGATACGACATCGCCCATGCCGAGGATGCGGCCCGCCACGCGCCGGGGATCGAAGGCCTCGATCGCGTCGAGCTTCTCGCCCGTGCCGGCGAACTTGATCGGCTTGCCGGTGACATAGCGCATCGACAGCGCCGCACCGCCGCGCGCATCGCCGTCCATGCGGGTCAGCACCACGCCGGTCAGCGGCACTTCGCCGGTAAAGCTCTGCGCGACATTGACCGCGTCCTGGCCGGTCAGGCTGTCGACCACCAGCAGGACTTCGGTCGGCGTCGACACGCCTGCGATGGCCTTCATCTCGGCCATCAGCGCTTCATCGACATGCAGGCGGCCTGCCGTATCGAGCAGCAACACATCGGCGGCCTGCAGCTTGGCGCTTTCCATCGCGCGGCGCGCGATATCGACCGGCTGCTGGCCTTCGATGATCGGCAGCGTGGCGACCTCGACCTGCTCGCCGAGCACCTTGAGCTGTTCCTGCGCGGCCGGGCGGTTGACGTCGAGCGACGCCATCAGCGCCTTCTTGCCATGCTTCTGGCGGATCAGCTTGCCGAGCTTGGCGGTGGTGGTGGTCTTGCCCGAACCCTGCAGGCCGACCATCATGATCACGACCGGCGGCTTGGCGGCGAAATTGAGCCCCTCGACCTCGGTCCCGCCGAGCATGTCAACCAGCTCGTCATCGACGATCTTGACGACCTGCTGGCCCGGAGTGACCGATTTGAGGACGTCCTGGCCGATCGCCTTTTCGGTGACCGCATCGATAAAGCGGCGCACGACGGGCAGCGCGACATCGGCTTCGAGCAGCGCGATGCGGATTTCGCGCATCGCCTCGCGCACGTCGCTTTCGCTCAGCGCGCCGCGCCCCTTCAGGCGGTCAAAGACATTACCGAGGCGGTCGGACAGATTGTCGAACATGCCGGCCTAAACTCCTTTCGAGCCCTACAGGGCCCGAATACGCGAAAAACGCCGACGGACGAAAACTCGTCGGTCAGCGTGGGGAAATCCCCGATGAAACCCAAACCTGTGCCCGGGTGAGGTGGAAGCAAGCCGTAACCGTCGCCACGGCCTGCTACCAGCGCACTCGGTGGTTGAAATGGTGGAGCCTAGCGGGATCGAACCGCTGACCTCTACAATGCCATTGTAGCGCTCTCCCAGCTGAGCTAAGGCCCCGAGCCATTTCATTCGGCACGCCCTGGGAGGCGCGCCAGCCTTGCGGAGGCAGCCCTTTATGGGGCCGCCCCGCGCAAGGCAAGCGAAAAAATCAGCTCTCGTCGGCGTCGTCGTCGTCGCCCTTGGCCTTGGTTTCGACACCGAGGTCGTCGTCGCCGCCAAGATCGACTTCATTGTCGGGCGAATCGTTATCTTCATCAATGTCGAGATCGAGATCGTCGTCATCGTCATCGCCGCTCAGATCGCTATCCGGCTCGGCGTCCTTCTTCTTCTTGCTTTCTTCCTCGGCAAGAATCGGCTGCTTCGACTTCAGCACGGGTTCGGGCGACCATTCTTCGCCGCATTCGATGCAGGCGACGGGATCGTCCTTGTTCAGATCGTAGAAGCGGGTGCCACAGTTCGGGCAGGTCCGCTTGGTGCCCCATTCCGGTTTGACCATGTGTAATCCTTAGGCTTTGCCGCCCCTGGCGAACTGCGCAGGGGCCGTGAATTCGTAATCGTATTGATGGGAACCTGCAGCGCAGGAATCAACAGCGCGCGCGCCTTGCCAGAAGCACCTGCCACTGTCAAAGCGCCGCATCCGAATGAACCGCCGATACGGAAACCCCCGCTTGACCGCCCACCGCTTCACGCCCGCAGGACCGCTGACCGGACGCATTCGCGTGCCCGGCGACAAATCGATCAGTCACCGCGCGCTGATGTTCGGCGCACTGGCGGTCGGCCGCAGCCGCATTTCGGGCCTGCTCGAAGGCGAAGACGTCCTCGCCACCGCCGCCGCGCTGCGCGCGATGGGCGCGCAGATCGAACGCGATGGCGACGATTGGGTGGTCGACGGTGTCGGTGTGGGCGGGCTGCTGCAACCGGACGCAGCACTCGACATGGGCAATTCGGGCACCTCTACCCGCCTGCTGCTGGGCCTTGTCGCAAGCCACGCGATCACGGCCGCCTTTACCGGCGATGCCAGCCTGTCCAAGCGCCCGATGGGCCGGGTCATCGATCCGCTGTCCCTGATGGGGGCCAGCTTCACCCCCTCGCCCGGCGGCACGCTGCCGCTGATGATGGAGGGCATCGAGCCCGCGGTGCCGATCGGATACCGCCTGCCTGTCGCCAGCGCGCAGGTGAAGAGCGCAGTGCTGCTGGCAGGCCTCAACACGCCGGGGATCACCACCGTGATTGAGCCCGTTCCGACGCGCGACCATACCGAGCGCATGCTGCGCGGCTTCGGCGCCGAACTGAGCGTCGAAGAGGCCGATGGCGCGCGGATCATCCGTATCCACGGGCCCGCCGACCTGCACCCCTGCGATATCGAGGTGCCGGGCGATCCGTCCTCGGCGGCGTTCTTTGCGGTTGCGGCCAGCATCGTCCCGGACAGCGACCTGGTAATCGCGAACGTCGGTCTCAATCCGACCCGCAACGGCATTTTCGAAGTGCTCGGGCAGATGGGCGCGCGGATCGATTACCAGGACGCGCGCGAAGTCGGCGGCGAACCGGTGGCCGACCTGCGTGTCCGCCATGCGCCGCTGACGGGTGTGACGGTCGACCCCGCGATCGCCCCGCGCATGATCGACGAGTTCCCCGTCCTGTTCGTCGCCGCCGCGCTGGCCGAAGGCACCACCGTCACCAGCGGCCTCGAGGAATTGCGCGTCAAGGAAAGCGACCGCCTGTCCGCCATGGGGCAGGCGCTGCGCGCGGCGGGCGTCACGCTGGAAGAAACCGACGATGGCCTGATCATCGAAGGCACTGGCGGCGCACCGCTGGCGGGCGGCGGACCGGTCACCACTCATCTCGATCACCGCATTGCGATGAGCATGGCGATTGCCGGCCTTGCCAGCCGCGAGGGCGTTGCGCTCGATACGGTCGATCCCATCGCGACCAGCTTCCCCGGCTTCGTCGGCCTGTTGGCGGACGCGGCGGCATGACCGAACTCGACTGGGCAGCCTGGGTCGGTTTTGTCGGCACCGCCTGCGTCATCGGCGCTTATGCCTATTTGACCTCCACCGACAAGCCGAACCCCTTCATCCTTCATGGCACCAATCTGGCGGGCGCCGCCCTGCTGACCGTCTCGCTGGTGTTTCACACCAATTGGCCGAGCCTCGTGCTCGAAGGATTCTGGGCAGCGATTGCGGTGTGGGGCTTGGCCAAGGCGGTCCGCGGGCGCAAACAGACACGATGATTATCGCCGTCGACGGACCGACTGCCTCGGGCAAGGGCACCATTGCGCAAGCGCTGGCCGAACATTTCGGCCTGCCGCATCTCGATACCGGGCTGCTCTATCGCGCGGTCGGGCGGCAGGTGTTCCTCGACGGCGGCGACCCCGATAATGGCGGTGATGCGCTCGCGGGCTGCGCCTTTCCCGACGAGCTGCTGCTCGATCCGCATCTGCGCAACGAGGAAACCGGCGGGCTGGCCAGCCGGGTCTCGGTCCATCCCGCGGTGCGTCAGGCGCTGTATGACCGCCAGCGCCGCTTCGCCACGCAGGCTGGCGGCGCCGTGCTCGACGGGCGCGATATCGGCACCGTCATCGCGCCCGAGGCCGATGCCAAGCTGTTCATCATCGCCAGCGTCGAAGCACGCGCGCAGCGCCGCTTCCTCGAAATGCGCGAGCGCGGCGTGCATGTCACCAAGCTCGAGATCGCCGACGACCTGCGCCGCCGCGACGAACGCGACCGCAATCGCGCGGTCGCCCCGCTGGCCCCCGCCCCCGATGCGCTGGTCATCGACACCAGCCCGCTGAGCCGCGAGCAATCGATCGAGGCCGCGATCGAAGCGGTCAGGGAAGCCACTTCCTAACCGGTGAGCCGCGGCTTGCCAGCGAACTCGGCGCGGACACGCGAATTTATGCGCCTGCCCGGCCTTCGCCCAACTCGCTTCGCGAACACCGCTTTCCTACAGGGGTCCAGTGGTGGCAGCGTCATCGCCATGCCTGCCGCCAATCTCCACAGACCGCGCCATTTCGCCAGTTCGGCGCACGTGGACCCGGCCCTGGATAAATTCCTCCATAACCGTGTAACATGCGGTCCATGTCTAGCGGCGGCGGCCCGCAATTCGCTTGCGTTTCGCAGCCATTTCGCCTAGGCGCGCGCCCGTTCTCTCAATCCCCGATTGAAAGGACTTCCGCGGCGGCATCCGGCCTCGCGGGAGACAGCGGCCCTCTTGCCCCGTTGGCCTGCGCAATCGTGCGCAGAGACGGGTAAAGACCCCGGGAAAACCGGTGGCCGGTAGCAAACGTAAGTTAGGACTACTCACACATGGCAACTTCAGCCAATCCCACCCGCGACGATTTCGCGGCCATGCTCGACGAGCAGCTCGGTGGCGCCGATGACGGCGGCTTCGAGGGTCGCGTCGTCAAGGGCACCGTCACTGCCATCGAAAACGGCATGGCGCACATCGATGTCGGCCTCAAAAGCGAAGGCCGCGTCGACCTCAAGGAATTCCAGCGCTCCGAAACCGAAACCGCTCCCGGCGTCGGCGATGAAGTCGAAGTCTATGTTGACCGCGTCGAAAACGCCGAAGGCGAAGCGATGCTCAGCCGCGACCGCGCCCGCCGCGAAGCCGCCTGGGACAAGCTCGAAAACGAATTCGGTGAAGGCAAGCGCGTCGAAGGCCGCATCTTCGGCCGCGTCAAGGGCGGCTTCACCGTCGACCTCGACGGCGCCGTGGCCTTCCTGCCCGGCAGCCAGGTCGACATCCGCCCCGTGCGCGACGTCACCCCGCTGATGGACATGGCCCAGCCTTTCCAGATCCTCAAGATGGATCGCCGCCGCGGCAATATCGTCGTGTCGCGCCGCGCCGTGCTTGAAGAAACCCGCGCCGAACAGCGCAGCGAACTGATCGACAAGCTGGCCGAAGGCCAGGTGATCGACGGCGTGGTCAAGAACATCACCGATTACGGCGCCTTCGTCGACCTCGGCGGTATCGACGGCCTGCTGCACGTCACCGACATGAGCTACAAGCGGGTCAACCACCCCAGCGAAATGATCGAGATCGGCGCCACCGTGACCGTCCAGATCATCCGCATCAACGAAGAAACCCAGCGCATCAGCCTCGGCATGAAGCAGCTGGAAAGCGATCCGTGGGATGGCGTTGCCGCGAAGTACCCGGTCGGCATGAAGATGACCGGTACCGTGACCAACATCACCGAATACGGCGCCTTCGTCGAAATCGAGCCGGGCATCGAAGGCCTGGTCCACGTTTCGGAAATGAGCTGGACCAAGAAGAACGTCCACCCGGGCAAGATCGTCTCGACCTCGCAGGAAGTCGAAGTCATGGTCCTCGAGGTCGACAGCGAAAAGCGTCGCATCAGCCTCGGCCTCAAGCAGGCCCAGCGCAATCCGTGGGAAGAGTTCGCCGAGAAGCATCCGGTTGGCTCGAAGGTCGCTGGCGAAGTCAAGAACGCTACCGAATTCGGCCTGTTCATCGGTCTCGATGGCGACGTCGACGGCATGGTCCACATGTCGGACATCGCCTGGGGCATCTCGGGTGAAGACGCACTCGCCCTGCACCGCAAGGGTGAAGAAGTCGAAGCCGTCGTTCTGGATGTCGACACCGACAAGGAACGCATCAGCCTCGGCATGAAGCAGCTCGAAAAGGGTGCGCCGACCGAAGCCGGTGCCGCCGGTTCGGTCCGCAAGGGCGAAACCGTCACCGTCACCGTTCTCGAAGTCCGCGATGGCGGCCTCGAAGTGCAGGTTGGCGAAGACGGCGCGACCGGCTTCATCAAGCGCAGCGACCTCGGCCGCGACCGCGACGAACAGCGCCCCGACCGCTTCCAGGTCGGTGGCAAGGTCGACGCGATGGTCACCGGTTTCGACCGTTCGAAGAAGCCCAACTTCTCGATCAAGGCGCGTCAGATCGCCGAAGAGAAGGAAGCGGTGCAGCAGTTCGGTTCGTCCGACTCGGGTGCCTCGCTCGGCGACATCCTCGGCGAAGCGCTGAAGAAGAAGGAAGACTGACGATGCAGCTTGGTGCCCGCATCGCGGGTGCCTAGCGAAACGTCATCCCCGCGCAGGCGGGGATCCAGTCGATTAAGGAAGGCCCGCTTGCCACACCGGCAGGCGGGCCTTTCCTATAGGGGACGAGACGCGTAGGCTGCGCGGCATGCTAGACGTCCACCAGTTTCCCTGCCTGTCCGACAATTACGGTTTCCTGCTCCACGATCCCGCCAGCGGCGAAACCGCGGCCATCGACACGCCCGATGGTGCCGAATATCTCAAGCAGGCCGATGCCAAGGGCTGGCGCATCACGCAGATCTGGAACACGCATTGGCACCCCGACCATGCGGGCGGGAACAAGGCCATCGTCGAAGCCACCGGGGCCACCGTCATCGCGCCGCACGAAGTCGAACGGCTTACGCCGATCGACCGCGTGGTCGGCAATGGCGACAGCGTCACGCTGGGCGAGTGGCAGGCGCGCGTGATCGATGTCTCGGGCCACACCAATGGCCACATCGCCTATCATCTTGCAGAAGCGGACATGGCCTTCGTCGGCGACAGCGTCTTCGCGCTGGGCTGCGGGCGGATGTTCGAAGGCGAGCCCGAGCAGTTCTGGAACAGCCTCGACCGGATCCGCCAGTTGCCCGACAACACGCTGCTCTATTGCGCGCATGAATATACCGCGGCGAATGCCAAGTTCGCGCTCCATGCCGATCCCGACAATGCCGAACTCGCGCTTTATGCCGCGCGGATCGAGGAGAAGCGCGCCAAGGGCGAACCGACCGTTCCCACGCTGCTTTCGCGCGAACTGGCGACCAACCCCTTCCTGCGCGCCGATGATGCCGATCTGCGCGATCGCTGGGGCGGATCGAGCCCGGCAGACACCTTCGCCGCATTGCGCGCCGCAAAGGACAGTTTCTAACCGCGATGAAGGCCGTTCTCGTCCGCGAACTGTCGCCCGACCTGTCGGGGGTCGAGTTGGCCGAGATTGACCAGCCGGTCGGTGAAGTGCTGGTCCGCGTGCGCGCCGCCTCGCTCAACTACCCCGACCTGTTGATGACCCGGGGCGAATACCAGTTCAAACCCGAATCGCCCTTTGTCTCCGGCCTCGAAATGGCCGGCGAGGTCGTCGAAGCCGCTGCCAATAGCGGCTTCTTCCCGGGCGACCGGGTCCGCGGCGGGGCCAAGACCGGCGCCTTTGCCGAATATGTCGCGCTGCCCGCTGCCGCGCTGCGCAAGGTGCCCGAGGCGATGGACTTCGCGCACGCTGCTGCGATGGGCGCGGCCTATCACACCGCCTATGTCGCGCTGGTCGAGATCGGCGGGCTGACGGCCGGACAGACGGTGCTGGTGCATGGCGCCAGCGGCGGGGTGGGACTTGCCGCCTGCGAGTTGGCGCGGGCTATGGGCGCGAAAGTCATCGCTGCCACGCACCGCGAAGACAAGCTGGAGCGTTTGCGCGCGATTGCCAAACCCGATGCGGCGATCCTCAACACCGGCCGCTTCCGCGAGCAAATTAGCGAATTGACCGGGGGGCGGCTGTGCGACCTCGTGTTCGATCCCGTCGGCGGCGATGTGTTCGACGAAAGCACCCGCTGTGTCACTTTCGGCGGCAAGCTGCTGGTGGTCGGTTTCGTTGCCGGGCGCATCCCCGAAATCGCGGTCAATATCCCGTTGATCAAGGGGTTCTCGGTCGTGGGTGTCCGCGCGGGCGAATATGCCCGCCGTTTCCCCGAGCGCGGCGCCCGCATTGCGCAGGCGATCGACCGGCTCGCCAGCGAGGGGCGGATCACGCCCCATGTCGAGCGCATCCTCCCCCTCGCCGCGTGGCGCGAGGCTTTCGAAGCGATGGCGCGCGGCGAAATCATCGGCAAGCTCGTCCTCGAACCGTAAGCTTCGCCGCCCAAACGCAAAAGGGCGGCCCCGCAGGACCGCCCTTTCGAAATCACCATTACAGCCGAATCAGATCCCGGCGATCACCGTATCGGCCAGCGCCTTGTCGGCCGCGGCATCGTGCTTTTCGGCAATCAGCTTGCGGCTGGCATTGGTCGCGGCATTGACCGCGCGATTGCGGACGTCGTCGACCGCCTCGCGCTCGGCTGCAGCGATCTTGTCTTCGGCCATCCGCTTGCGGCGCTCGACCATGGCCTTGCTGTCGGCCTCGGCCTTTTCGAGCAGCGCGTCGGCTTCATGCCGGGCATTGACCAGCATCGCCTCGGCATCCTTTTCGGCACCGGCGATCTTGGCGGCATATTCCTGGCGCAGCGCTTCGGCTTCGGCGCGCAGTTGCTTGGCTTCGTCGAGCTGGTCCTTGATCGCGGCAATCTTGCCGTCGAGCCCGCCGGCGATGGTCTTGTGGACCTTGGCCCCGAAGAGCGCGATCAACAGGAGGACGAGCATCGACAGCGAGACGATCTGGAACGGCGCCAGGCCCCACAGTTCGGGTTCGGAATGCGTTCCGGCACCGCCGTGGCCGTCCTCGACGAGGACCTGGGCCGCTTCGGTGGCGAAGACTTCGGGCGCGGCGTTAGCCATGGCTCAGGGCCTCCTTGACGGCCTTAGTGGCGACGGGCTTGGTCACACTGACACCGGCGAGACGCGAGACGATGTCCTGCGCCGCTTCGGCAGCAACCGCTTCGACTTCGGTCAGCGCCGCAGTGCGGGCTTCGGCGATACGGTCTTCGGCTTCGGCAAGTTTCTTGTCGAGCCGAGCCTGTGCCGCCTTCAGCTTCTTTTCGGACTTGGCCGCAGCCTCGTCCTTGGCCCCGGCGACGATTGCCTGCGCCGCGGCACGGTTCTCGTTCTCGCGGACCCGCCAGGCTTCTTCCTCGGCGTCGGCGGCATCGCGCGCAGCCTTGGCTGCAGCGAGATCGGCGGCGATCTGGCCGTCACGCTGGGCGACGGTTTCCATCACCCTCGGCACCATGCCGCGGCCGATGACGAAGAAGGTGATGCCGAAAAAGACCAGCAGCCAGAAGACCTGGCTGGACCATGTTTCGGCAAGCTGTGCGATCTGGGGCATGGCAGCTCTCGAAAGGCGGGTACGAAAAATTCACGGCACCGGCCAGGGCATGTCCCCGGCCGGTGCGATATCGGCAGTCGCGTTTAGGCGACGAAGATCAGGATCATCGACACGACGAACGCCAGCAGGCCGAGAAGTTCGGCAGCGGCGAAGCCGATGAACAGACGGCCCTGCTGGCCGTCGGCAGCACCCGGATTGCGCAGCGCGCTTTCGAGGAACGAACCGAAGACGTTACCCACACCGATCGCGGCCATACCGGCACCGATCGCTGCGAGGCCTGCACCGATGAGCTTTGCAGCTTCCATTTCCATGACAAACTCCTTTGAAAAATCTGATTGATAGATGACTTAGTGAAGGTTCTCGGCGTCGTTGATATACAGCGACGTCAGAAGAGCGAAAACATAGGCCTGGATACCGGCGACCAGCAGCTCGAGGGCGCAGATGCCGATCATCAGGATAAAGCTGGGCAGGCCGACCATCAGGCCGAAAGTGGCGCCGGCATTGGTGCCGTCGATCACGAAGCTCGACAGCACTTCGAGCAGGACGTGGCCGGCCATCATGGCGACGAACAGGCGCAGGCCGAGGCTGAACGGACGCACCATGAACGAGATGAACTCGATCGGCGCGATAATCGGGATCATCGGCAGCGGCGTGCCCTGCGGCACGAACAGGCTGAAGAAGTGGAAGCCGTGCTTCCAGAAACCGACCAGCAGCACGATCGAGAAACTGATGATCGCCAGCACGCCGGTGACGGTGAAGTGGCTGGTAAAGGTGAACGGGTGCAGCCCGAAAATACCCAGCGGCAGCAGGCCGAGGAGGTTGGCGAACAGGATGAACATGAACAGGCTGAAGACATAGGGCACGTATTTGCGACCCGCCTTGCCGATATTGGCTTCCAGCATATTGTCGATGAAACCGGTGAAGGTCTCCACCGTCATCTGCCAGCGCCCGGGCACCAGCTCGCGCTTCATCCCGCCCAGCACGAAGAGGAAGAGCACCACGGTGGTGATCAGCATCCACATTGCGCTGTTGGTGAAGGCGATGTTGTAGCCGGCCAGTTCCCAACCGCCCGAACCGCCAAGCGGTTCGATGGTGAACTGGTACATCGGATCGACTTTGGCCTGCTCGGCTGCCACGTCTGTCTCGTCCCTAGAACCTGTAACGAACGCCCCGGAAATCCCGCGCGGGGATCACTCGTCGGGGCGCTTGTTTGCCGCACGGAAAATGTTTCTGAAGGCGACCACTATTCCGAGGAACAGGCCGATCAACAGACCCCAGGGATTGGTACCGGTGAAATAGCCGATGGCATAACCGATGACCGCACCGCCAAGAAGCCCGCCGAGAAGGTCCGCCAGAACCCGGTTGCCGCTGCGATAATTCGCATCGGCACCCGAAGCCGTGGGACGGTTACGCTGCTCTTCGCGCTGCTGGGCGGCCGAGAGCCGCTTCTCCAGCGCGTCGATCCGCGCATCCTCCTCGATAGGTTCCCGTGCGGGTTCGTCGTCGCTCATGCCTTGCTCCTTCTAAGGGGGTTGCGCGGCACGGGCACGGACTTGCCCGCCGAGGGCGCCGACCCCTTAGAAGGGGGGTCGTGGCGAGTCAACACGGCGCGGAGCTAGCGGCGCCCGAAGTATCGCAAAAAACCCGCTTTCCTTACGGGCAGCGCGGATCGCGCAACGGGGCCCCGGTGCCGCGGGTCTGCCAGCTGCCATCGGGCGCCTGGTATTTCTCGCCCGGTTCGGTGGCGAGGATCGCCTGGCATCCTGCGGTCAGGGCATATTCCTCGATCGTCGCATTGTTCGCCTTGGCGCGTTCGGAATAGACCGCGCGGCGCTTGATGTTGATGTCGTTGACGATGCGGCGCAGCGCGGGCGTTTCGCCGACCACGATACCCAGATAGCCATCCATCCGCTCGCCGACCTGGCCCGACGAACGGGCCGCGGCATAGGCGGGATCGCGCTGTGCGAAGGCCGGCGCGGCGAAGCCGCCCAGCGCGGTGGCCATGGCCGCAGCCACCAGAACCGGTTTCGTCATCTTGTTCATAATGTCACCCATCAGAAGATATCCGCATTGTCCTCGATCGTATTGCCCGCATCCTCGGCGAGCCGGTAGATCACTTCCTGGCGGATGTTGACGTTCAGCTCGATCACGATCGGCTCTTCGGGCGCATTTACCGTAATGCATCCGCCCAGCGCGACTGTGGCCAGCATGGCGGTCGCCATCCTCCCGGTCAATTTGGGGTAATTCATAGCCCTCACTCGCTTTCCTGCTCCTGAATAGGGATTTCGTCCGGAATGAAGTCGTCCGGGTCGATAATGGGTTCGGCCTCGGCGCCGGTAATCGAACGGCGCAGCAACCGCGTGCCATCGTCGGACAGCAAGCCCAGCGAACGGGGATCGCGCACCGATGCCGGATCGTACAGCGATTTGAGATTGTTCAACAGCTGGTAGAACTGGGCTTTGATGTTGATGCGGAATTGCAGCGGCAGCGATGCGAGGCGCTTGGTGACGAAGTTGGACTTGGCGCCCTCCCCCTGCCGGATTCCGTCGAAACGGACACGGGTCACGATCTCGCCGGTCAGCGGGCCTTCCATGATCACCCGCATCTGCGAATAATCGAGGCTCTTCAGCGCATCGAAGGCAAAGTTGGCGATCGGCGAGAGGTCTTCATAGGTCAGTCCGCCGACATAGGAGACGGTGCCGCCCGGCGGGCGCGAAATGAGGACGCCGGTATCGATCCGGCCGTTGCCGCGTTCGTCGAACACGATCGGCACGGTCCCGTCGAACAGCCCCGTCGCGGTGATGTTCTCCAGTTCCATCTCGGTCACGAAGGTCCCGGCATCCAGACCGACGATCTCGAAGATGTAGCGCCGTTCCTCGCTGACCCCGAGATTGAGATCGACATCGCGCAGGATCAGCTGCCCGCCCATGAACGGCCAGGTGCCACCCGACACCGCGAGCAATTCGCCGTTCTGCAGCGCAAAGCCGACTTCGCCGTCGAACACCTCGACCCCGGGATTGACCGAAGCGACGCGAATCGTCTGTCCGGGCGCAGTCGTCAAATTGAGCAGATCGGTAAACTCGATCGTCCCGCTGGCGCCCTTCACCGGGCCAAAGGCGGCCGCGAAATCGAGGTCGTCGGTGGTAAAGCGCCCGGTACTGGTCACGGCCCCGTCTGCCGCCCAGTCGATCCGGCCCCGTCCGGTGACGGTTCCTTCGGCATTGGCGACCACGCCTTTGGTCAGGCTCGACAGCTCCATCGGCTGCAGCCCGGCATCGAATTGCAGGCCGGGCACCGCAAGATCGGCAAAGCCCGCACCACTGGCCAGGTCGTGGCGAATATCGACCGCGGTGACGAGCCGGTCGCTCGCCGGATGGCGCAAATCGGCCTGCGCAGCGATGACATTATCGATCAGCGCAAGCATCGCACCGCGCGCGACCAGCGGCTCGAACCGTGCGGGTTCGTCGCGGTCGACCAGCGTGAACTCGCCTTCCTCGATCGCCAGCTGGCCATTGGCGAAACGCCACTGGCCGCTGGCCTGCGTCAGGTTCATCGGCACCGCCGCGAGCGCGATATCCGCATCGCTGAATGTCCCCGCGATGTCGTCACCCAGCCGCGCCTCCAGCCCCGACACGCGGAACCGGCTGGCGGTGTCCGCCGGGCCGAGCGCGACATCGATCGCCTTGGCGGTCATCACACCCGGATAAGCCAAACCGACCGGGCCGGAGGCGAGCCGGATCGGTGTTTCGCCCAGATATCCCTCCAGATCGAGCGACGATGTTCCGGCGGCGATCCGCAGGCCGCCGGGTCCGCTGTTCAGAATGGCGCGCCCACGCGGCGGGCACAGCGTCAGGCCGCGCTTCTCGAAGGCGAGGTTGGCGAGTTCAAGGCGATCGAAGCGGACATCGGTGCACGACCGCCACAAAGCGAGCTGTCCGTCGCCGTACCGCCCCTCGACCGGCAATTGCAGATTGGTCGCCGAGCCGCCCGGCAGCGCGCCGCTGGCCTCGACCCGGCCCGCAAAGCCGAGCGCCCCGCCCGGCCCCTGCGCGATCATGATCTGCGGCACGGCAAGCACCGAACTGCCCGCAGCATACCGCTCCATCGCCAGGCGGAAAATCGACCCGCCCGAATCGCTGCGTTCCATCCTCCCGCTGATCCGCGGCATGTCCGCGCCGCCGGTGGCGATATTGCCAACGATGCGCGGCATTTCGCCGGTACGCGCAGCGATCTCGACGCGCGATAGCGACACCAGCCGCGCGCCGCTGCCGCCGCGCAATTCGGCGCGCGGGGTGAGCAGCGAATACCCCTCGGGATCGAACCGCAAACGGATATCGGCATCGAGCGCGCTGCCGCGGGTCTCCGCCTGCAAGGCATTCGCCATCTTGCGGGTCAGCGGTGCGACCAGCGTCCCCTCGCCCGTCCGCGCGAGCGATTCCACCGTCGCCACCAACCCGCGCCCGAGCCGCAGTCCATTGCCTTCCAGGCTGCCTTCGAGCTGGAGCCGCTCGACCCCGTCGCTGGCACGCAACTGCCCTTCTGCGGTCAGCACCGCCGCAAGCACCTGCGGGGTATCGACCCCGCGTGCTGCGAGCGAATATTTCGCGGTCGTCAGCCGGTCGCGCATTTGCGCGCGAACCGTACCCATGATGGCGGAAGCGGTGTTGCCCGCATAATGCGTTTCGCCGCCCTCGAGGCGGGCCTCGATCGCGGGGTTTGCCAATCGCGTGTCGGCCGCGACCGTGAGGTCCAGCGCATAGTCGTCGAGCGTGAGCGCCTGGTCTTCGCACGCCAGCGAGGCGAGACGCACCGGGCCGGAGAATTGCGGTTCGCCAGAGGTCGAGGTGAGCTTGCCATAGGCGCTCGTCCGGCCGGCTTCACACCCCGGCAGCGCAAGCGTGGGCGCAAGCGCGGCCAGCGTGCCGTCCCAGCCATGGCTGACCAGTCCGGTGCCTGCGATCTTGAGTCCGACCGGGCCGTAATCGGTTTCGATCAATCCCCGCCCGTCGCGGATGGTCAGATTGAGGTTGGGCAGGCTGGCAGGGCCTTCGCTCGGTCCGAAAACCAGCGGGTCGAGGCTTCCGAGGCTGAACTTGCCATCACGATAGGTTCCGTAGAGGCGCGGTTCGACCAGCGTGACCCCGCCGATCTCGGGCACGCCGAAGCGGTGCCGCAGCGTTACGATCACCCGTTCGGCAGTAAAATCGGGCGCATCGGGGTCGCCGAGCACGACCTGAGACAGTACCTGCGTCTGGCCGCCGACGCGGTCGATCGTGTAACTGGCGGGGATATTGTTCGCATCGAGCTGGTCACGGATGATGTCGTCGACGATCTGCTCGCGCGACATCCAGACCGCCAGCGCGGCGCCCAGCAACAACGCAAGGAAGGCAAGCGCAATCGCCCAGCGCTTGCGGCGCCAGCCTGCCCGCCGCACGGAATCGGCAGCCGTCATGTCATCGTCGCTCGCGGCCCGCTCCATCGATCCCACACTTGCGCGTATTGCCTGCTAAAGGCAATGCAAGTGCGTCAAACGCGGCGCATGGGGGAATGGTTGCCGGGGGATACGAATAAATCGGCAACGCATGCCGGTGCCGGGCACCGCCAGCGTCTGCGCGAACGCCTGCTGTCGGGCGGTGCCGAAGCGCTTGCCGATTACGAACTGCTCGAATTCCTGCTGTTCGCCGCGATCCGCCAGGGCGATACCAAGCCGCTGGCCAAGGCGCTGATTGCCCATTTCGGGTCGTTCTCGGGCGTACTCGCCGCCGATCCGCAGGCGCTGCAACGGGTCAAGGGCATGGGCGAAGCCAGCGCCGCGGCGCTGTATGCCAGCAGTCTGGCCGCCCGGCGGATGGCGCGCGGCGCGGTCCAGGACAAGCCGGTGCTGGCGAGCTGGCAGGCGCTGCTCGACTATCTCGCGATCGACATGGCGCATCTCGCTCACGAGCGCGTCCGCGTGCTTTACCTGAATGCGCAGAACCGGCTGATCCTCGACCACCTGCTTGGCGAGGGGTCGATCGACGAGGCGGCGATTCACCCGCGCGAAGTGATCCGCAAGGCGTTCGATATCGGCGCGACCGCGCTGATCCTGGTGCACAACCATCCCAGCGGGAATCCCGAACCCAGCCGTGCCGATATCGCTATCACCGCGCGGATTGCCGAGGCCGGCCGCCTGCTCGGCGTGACTGTGCACGACCATGTGATCATCGGGCGCGAGGGCAATGTCTCGCTGCGCGCGAAGGGCCTGATCTGATCAGCGCGGGACCAGGCCGTAGCCCTTGTACTGGCGATCGATACCCGGTTCGATCCGCCGCGCATAAACCAGATCCTCGCGCCCGCTCTTGTCACCGCTCTCCAGCCGGATCAGGCCGCGCAGGAACAGGCTTGCCGCCTGCCCAGGCTCCTGCGCCAGTGCCGCCTCCAGATCCGCCATCGCCTCGTCCTTGCGGCCAAGACGGTAATAGGCAAGCGCGCGGCTATCTAGCACGCCGGGCGCATTGCCCGAGACCGCAACTGCCCGGTCGCAGACCTCCTCGGCCAGTTCGAGCTGGTAGCTCCAGATACCCGCGGTCCAACACTGCGAATTGAGCAGTGATACGTCGTCGGGCTGGCGGTCGAGAGCGACCTGGAGCCGGTCCCACGCCTCGGCGGCGCGGTCCGCATGGCCGGACATTTCGGCCCACGCGGTGTCGACGTCAACGCCCTCGTCCCCCGACAGGCCCAGCCGGTCGAGCAAGTCGAGCGCCTCGTCCGCGCGGCCCGCCAGCGACAGTCGCAGCGCGAGGTTCGAGGCATATTCGAAATCGCCCTGCAAATCGAAAGCGGTCTGCGCATCCGCCAGCGCCAAATCGTATTCGCCCATGGCGTTGTAGGCCTCGCCGCGCAGCAGATACAGCTCTGCGCTGCCTTCCAGATCGATCGCGCGATCCAAATCGGCGATCGCATCCTCGTAGTCGCGCGCCAGGGTCAACAGGGTCCCGCGAAAGGCGTGGAAGGCCGCCATATCGGACTTGAGCTCGATCAGTTTCGACGCGCCGTCGATATGCGGCTGGAGCCGCCGGGCGATGGTCTTGTCGTCAAGCTCCCACAGCCGCGCGGGACCCTCGATGCGCAGCACCGGGTCCCCGCTGGCGATCCGGCGAATGGCACGGCGCGCATCGCCGAGTTCGGCCGCCGGAATCTCGGTGGGAAAATAGGATGTGGAATCGCGGAATTCGAACGTCTCCTCGCCCAGTTCGGCGGCGCGGGTGAAGCGTGTCCCCGCTGCGAGCTCGTCGAGTGTGTCGATACCGCTCAGTTGAACAGCGTCGCTGTTTTCGGGCAGCTGGTAGGTCCACTGTTCCGCCATCGTCAGCGGGCCACCGGTGCGATAGGGGATCTCGCGCCATGCCGAGCGCGCACGATCGGGCTGGAAGCTCCAATTGGTGGTCGCCCCGGTCACATAATGGCTGGCGACGCCCCGATCGAATTCGAACTGGTCGAAGGCCATGCCCTCGGCAACCAGCCGGGCAACCCCGGCCTCGTCGTCATAGGTAATGCGCGCGTCGTAAACGACGCCCCCGATGACGTCTTCGAGATACTTGGTCGCCGCCCCGACCACGATCATCTGATCGTCCAGCGCAGCCTCCGTGCGCCAACGCGCACCCATCGAGCCGCGAAATTCGATGTCGGCGGTATACAGCACGGGCATGTCGACCCCTGCCGACATGTCATAGGTCACTTTCAGCAGCCGGTCGGGCGCTTGGGGCCAGCGCTGCGTGACCGGGATCAGGTCGGCGCCTTCGTTGCGGATCGGCAGGGCCCAGCCGAAGTCGGGCACTTCGTCGATCGTCGCCAGCCGTGTGCCGGCATTGGTCCCGTCGAGCCAGTAGTCCTTGCCCGCAATCCGCGCACGCACGATCATATGGTCGAAGGCGGCCGGGATCGGCTGCGAAATCCCCACCGCATCGCCATTGTCGCTATCGACCAGTACCGCTTCGGCCTCGATCCCCATCGTGCGCAGCATGGCCAGCAGCAGCAGGCTCTTGGCCTTGCAGTCGCCATAGCGGTTCGCCCAGGTCAATTCGGGCGGCTGGGGCAGGTAATTGCCGCCGTCCATGCCATTGAGCAGGTAGCTGACCTCGTCCTGCACCATCCGCAATGCCATCGCCGCGCGTTCGAGCGGCACGTCGGTGGCCTGTTCGATCCGCGCCACCTCGCTGGCGATCGCGCCGCCGGGCGCAATGGTGCCCTCGGTCGTGAAATAGCGGCTCATCGACTGCGAGACGTGGGCCCAGTCGGTAAAGCTGCCGACCTGGATTTGCGGCCCCACCGTAAACCGGCCCGGCGCATCCTCGGGCATGGGGTCGGGCTCGGCCACCGGCAGGCTGAAATCGAGCACGGTATACCCGCTCTCGTTCCAGCTCTCGGGCGCAGCCACATCGCCCAGCGTCTTCCACTGGATCGGCGCCGATTCGGGCCATGACAGTCGCAGGCGTCCCAGCCCGATCTTGGTCGGCTCGGCAACAATTCCTTCGGCAAACTGCATTTCGCCCGCCAGCGCCTGGTCGCGCAGGCTGCTCGACGACGTTACCCGCAGCACATCGCCGATCTTCAGTCCCGGAATGGCGAAAGCGGCGGTCAGCACGCCATCGACCGAGCGCCGCTCGAGTTCGCGTTCGCGGCGCAGGATTTCGGGCCGCAGCCCATCGGCGAGGAGATCGATGACCGCGCCATCGCGCAGGATCTCGAGCCGGTGCACCGCCAGGTCGCCCTTGTCGGGCAGCCAGGCAAGCTGGATCGTTCCCGCCTGCTGCAATGTCTGCGTGGTATCGAGCCAATAGGCGATATCGGTGTAGCGCGTGACGGTGCCGTCCTCGAGCCGGACCTGCCGGTCGTAAAGCGGAATGTTGTCGCGCGATTGCGCAAGGCCGCCGTCATACAGCGGTTCGACCCAGGCGGGCGGTTCGACATAACGGACTTCCTCACCCGCCAACACGGGAGCGGCGAGGACAAACAGCGGCACGGCAACAAGCGAACGGTACGACAAGTCTTTGGAACTCCCCCTAATTCCCGCGCATCTATGCGATAAGCGCCGGCCTGCCAATATTTCGCCGCCCGAAAGCTGTTGTTTCACGCCGCGCGTGCCGCGCGCACCACAGTGCGGACCGGCTCGCGCGAACCTTGCTATTCGGTTGCGCTCCGCCTAGCGGCAGCGCCACGTTTCAGCCCCTATCGCATCCGGAGCTCACCATGGTCCCCCGCTACGCCCGTCCCGAAATGACCGCTTTGTGGGAGCCCGAGGCGAAGTATCGCATCTGGTTCGAAATCGAGGCGCATGCGACCGAAAAGCTGAGCGAACTGGGCGTGGTCCCGCCAAGCGCGGCCAAGGCGCTGTGGGACTGGTGGGCAACCGATCCCAAGATCGACGTCGAGGCGATCGACGCAATCGAGGCGGTCACCAAGCACGATGTCATCGCCTTCCTTACCTGGGTGGCCGAGAATGTCGGCGACGAGGCACGCTTCATGCACCAGGGCATGACCAGCAGCGACGTGCTCGACACGACGCTGGCGGTCCAACTGGCACGCTCTGCCGATATCCTGCTGGCCGATCTCGACGGCCTGCTCGAGGCGATCAAGCGCCGCGCCGAGGAACACAAATACACGCCGACCATCGGGCGCAGCCACGGCATCCATGCCGAACCGGTGACCTTCGGGCTCAAGCTGGCGCAGGCCTATGCCGAATTCGACCGCTGCAAGACCCGCCTGGTCGCGGCGCGCGCGGAAATCGCGACCTGCGCCATTTCGGGTGCTGTCGGCACTTTCGCGAATATCGACCCGCAGGTGGAAGAGCATGTCGCCGACAAGCTTGGCCTGACTGTGGAGCCCGTCTCGACGCAGGTCATCCCGCGCGACCGGCACGCGATGTTCTTCTCGACACTGGCGGTTATCGCCGGTTCGATCGAACGGCTGGCGGTCGAGGTTCGCCACCTCCAGCGCACCGAAGTGCTCGAGGCGGAAGAATATTTCTCGCCGGGCCAGAAGGGATCGAGCGCGATGCCGCACAAGCGCAACCCGATCCTGACCGAGAACCTCACCGGCCAGGCCCGCATGATCCGCGCCTATGCCCTGCCCGCGCTGGAAAACGTCGCGCTGTGGCACGAGCGCGACATCTCGCATTCCTCGGTCGAGCGGTTCATCGGTCCCGATGCCTGCATCACGCTCGATTTCGCGCTCGCCCGGCTGACCGGCGTGGTCGACAAGCTGCTGGTCTATCCCGAGCGCATGCAGGCGAACATGGACCGCATGGGCGGGTTGATCCATTCGCAGCGCGTGCTGCTGGCGCTCACCCAGAACGGGGTCAGCCGCGAGGATGCCTACCGCCTCGTCCAGCGCAATGCGATGAAGGTGTGGGAATCGGATGGCCGGCTGACGCTGCTCGACCTGCTCAAGCGCGACGAGGATGTCACCGCCGCGCTCGGCATCGAGCAGCTCGAGGAGAAATTCGACCTCGAGTACCACTTCAAGCACGTCGACACGATCTTCGCGCGGGTCTTCGGCTAGACGCGGGACGGGTCCCGGCCTAGCATCGCCCGACAAGACACAAGAGGGGCTTCACTTCATGCAAATCGTGCGCACCATCGGTTGGGTCCTGCTGCTGTTTTCGCTGCTGGCCTTCAGCTTTTTCAACTGGAAGCCGGTCGAAGTGCAGATCTGGTCGAACCTCGTGCTCGAGACCAAGCTGCCCGCGCTGGTGATCATTTCCTTCCTCCTCGGCCTGGTGCCGATGTGGCTGGTTCACCGTGCCAGCAAATGGCGCGCACAGCGCCGGATCAATGCGCTCGAGGCTGCGACCACCCGCTTGGCAACTCCGGCTGCGGCACCCGCGCCCGCGCCGACGCAAACGCCCACCGCCGAGACACCCGCCAGCGACCTGCCGCCCGAACCGGTCAATCCGGTCGACCCCGAGCCGTCGAAACCCGCATGACCAACCCGATCTACCTTGCACTCGACGTTCCGCACCTGCGCGACGGTCTCGATCTGGCCAAGAAGGTCAAGGGCCATGTCGGCGGGATCAAGCTGGGGCTTGAATTCTTCTGCGCACATGGCGCGCATGGCGTACACATGATCGGCCAGCTGGGGCTGCCGATCTTCCTCGACCTCAAGCTCTACGACATTCCCAACACAGTCGCCGGGGCAATGCAGGCTATCCACGTGCTCGAACCGAGTATTGTCACGGTGCATGCCAGCGGCGGGCGCGCGATGCTCGAGGATGCCAAGGCCGCGGCGGGGGAGAATACCAGGGTGGTCGGCGTCACCATGCTCACCAGCATGGACGATCGCGACCTTGAGCGCACCGGCATCAGGGGTAGCGCGCACGATCATGTGAAACGCCTCGCCGAATTGTCGCATGAAGCGGGTCTCGACGGGATCGTTTGCTCGGGTCAGGAAATGAAGGCGGTCCACGACCAGTGGAAGGACGGCTTCTTCGTCGTTCCCGGCCTGCGCCCGGCCGGCAGCGCCGTGGGCGACCAGAAACGCGTCGTCACCCCGCGCCAGGCGCGCGACGATGGCGCCAGCGTGCTGGTGATCGGCCGCCCGATCAGCCGCGCCGAAGATCCCGCGCAGGCGGCACGCGATATCGAAGCGACGCTCTAGGACACTCCATGTCGGTTCAGATCAAGATTTGCGGGCTCTCGACGCCTGAAACCGTGGACGCCGCGATCGAAGCAGGCGCGACGCATATCGGGCTCGTGCATTACGAACCCTCTCCGCGACATGTCGCGCTCGACCAGGCCCGGGAACTGCGTGAGCGGGCCCGCGGCAAAGCCAAGGCGGTGCTGCTGCTGGTCAATGCCGATCCCGAGCTGACCGGGCGCGCGCTCAACGCGATCCAGCCCGACGTCATCCAGTTCCACGGGAGTGAGACGCCCCAGTGGATCGGCGGCATACGCCGGAGCCTGTCCTATGAAGTGTGGAAGGCGGTCGGGCTGAAAGACGCGGGCACGCTGACCCGCAGCGAAAAATATATCGGCATGGTCGATCGCCTGCTGTTCGATGCCCCCGCCAAGAAGCTGCCGGGTGGCAATGGCACGGCCTTCGATTGGTCATTGCTCGCCGGGCACGACCACAAGATCGACTGGGCGCTGGCGGGTGGCCTCACGGCGGACAATGTCGCCGAGGCGATCCGGGCGACCCAAGCGCCGCTGGTCGATACCTCGAGCGGGGTGGAAAGTGCGCCCGGGGTCAAGGATCCGCAGCGCATCGCCGACTTCTGCCGCGCCGTGCGGAGCGCCTGACGCACCGCCTGAATACCTGCGGTCCGCAGTCCTGATGCTTTGCAAAATAGCAAAGCTGTCTCGACTTCGCCTCTTGGCAACGGCAAGGGGAAAGCGATGACCGAAATCAATCCCAACTCCTACCGCACCCAGCCCGACGAGCGCGGCCATTTCGGCGATTACGGCGGGCGCTATGTCGCCGAAACGCTGATGCCGCTGGTGCTCGATCTCGAGCGTGAATATCGCGCGGCGCAGGCCGATCCCGAATTCCAGCGCGAGTTCGACGATTTGCTCGAACATTATGTCGGCCGCCCCAGCCCGCTCTATTTCGCCGAGCGGCTGACCGAGGCGGTCGGGGGTGCGCAGATCTGGTTCAAGCGCGACGAGCTCAATCACACCGGCGCGCACAAGATCAACAATTGCATCGGGCAGATCCTGCTCGCGATCCGCATGGGCAAGACGCGCATCATCGCCGAAACCGGCGCGGGCCAACACGGCGTCGCGACCGCCACCGTCTGCGCGCGCTTCGGCCTGCCCTGCGTGGTCTACATGGGCGCGGAAGATGTCCGGCGGCAGTCGCCCAATGTCTTCCGCATGAAGCTGCTCGGCGCCGAAGTGGTGCCCGTGACCAGCGGGCGCGGCACGCTCAAGGACGCGATGAACGAGGGGCTGCGCGACTGGGTCGCCAATGTCCACGACACCTTCTACATCATCGGCACCGCCGCGGGGCCGCATCCCTATCCCGAGCTTGTCCGCGACTTCCAGAGCGTGATCGGCAAGGAAGCGCGCCAGCAGATGCAGGACCGTATCGGCCGCCTGCCCGACCTGCTGGTCGCGGCGATCGGCGGCGGTTCCAACGCGCTCGGCCTGTTCCACCCCTTCCTCGACGACCCAGATGTAAAGATGCTCGGAGTCGAGGCGGCCGGCTATGGCCTCGATGGCGACCAGCACGCTGCCAGCCTGCTTGGCGGGTTCCCCGGCGTACTCCACGGCAACAAGACCTATCTGTTGCAGGACGAGGACGGCCAGATCACCGAAGGCCATTCGATCAGCGCCGGGCTCGACTATCCCGGCATCGGCCCCGAACATGCCTGGCTCAAGGACATGGAGAGGGTCGAATATACCGCCGTCACGGACGAAGAGGCGCTCGAAGCCTTCCAGCTGCTCTGCCGCACCGAGGGCATCATCCCCGCGCTCGAACCCAGCCACGCGATCGCGGCGGTGGCCAAGCGCGCGAAGGAGATGCCGAAAGACAGCGTCATTCTCGCCAATCTGTGCGGACGCGGGGATAAGGACATCTTCACGGTTGCAGAGCGGCTGGGAGTGGAGATTTGATCGTCAATTTGATCAAGCGTTTTTGGCTCAGTCGCTATGGCCTGCTTTTGCCACTTGTGGTCATTGGAGTCCTAGGCACATCGTCCCTCTTTATATTTGACGCGTGGGACAACGTCAGCACCATCCGGTTGGCAATGCTTGGTAGCTTCATGCTCACCACGTTGATTTGGCTGCGGGTCTCATCGAGAAAGAATGCCTAATCGTGACCGGCCTATCGATCACTGTCACCAAACCTGACCTGTCCTACACCACGCAGAACATGCAATTGTCGCCGCATGGCCCACCATTCTGCCTTATCCGTGATCATGCCAGCAAGCTTTTCTGCCCTTGGACAGTGCAGCACCCGGTCCATGTCTCAGACTTCGGCCGAGTTAGATGAACGAACCTGACCCCATGAACACCCTGAATCGCCTTTCCGCAGCCTTCGCCAAGCCGCACCCCGCGCTCGTTTGCTTCCTGACCGCAGGCGACGGCGACACGGCGGCCAATCTCGACGCGCTGGTTGAAAGCGGCGCGGATGTGATCGAGCTGGGCATGCCTTTTACCGATCCGATGGCCGACGGCCCCGCGATCCAGCAGGCCAATATCCGCTCGCTCGGCAAGGGCACGACGACCGCCGGTGTACTGCGCATCGCGACCGAGTTCCGCGCACGCCATCCCGAGGTGCCGCTGGTGCTGATGGGCTATGCCAACCCGATGATCCGCCGCGGACCGGAATGGTTTGCCGCTGCCGCGAAGAATGCGGGCGTCGACGGCGTGATCTGCGTCGACATCCCGCCCGAGGAAGACGACGCGCTCGGCCCCGAACTACGCGCGGCGGGGATCGCCCCCATCCGCCTCGCCACCCCCACCACCGACGACAAGCGCCTGCCCGCGGTCGTCGAGGGCAGCGAGGGCTTTCTCTATTACGTCGCGGTCGCGGGGATCACCGGGATGCAGCAAGCGGCGATCGAATCGATCGAGGCGAATGTGTCGCGCATCAAGGCGGCGACCGATATTCCCGTTGCGGTCGGCTTCGGTGTGCGCACGCCCGAGCAGGCCCGCGAGATCGCGCGCGTGGCCGATGGCGTGGTCGTGGGTTCGGCGCTGGTCGAACTGGTGGCCGAGCATGGTACCGACGCGCCTGCCAAACTGCGCGAACTTACCGCGTCGCTGGCAGAAGCCGTTCACGCAGCCCGCTAGCCCGTCGCCCCTGCGCAGGCAGGGGCCCAGATAAGGCATGCAGTGCGCCCGATGATCGCTCATCTGGATCCCCGCCTGCGCAGGGATGACGCTACGACGGTTCGCTGGCTATTTGAGCTTTGTGACAACCCGACTATAGGCCCATCGCATGAACTGGTTCACGCGCGTCCGCAATTCGATCACCTCGCTGTCCAAGCGCAGCACCGAGAAGGACCTGTGGGTCAAGTGCCCCAGCTGCCAGCAGATGGTGTTCGCGCAGGAATATGAGGAAAATTCCTACGTCTGCCCGCGCTGCGACCACCACGGCCGCATCGGCGCCGACGAGCGCCTGCGCCAGCTGCTCGACGATGGCTACGACGTCCTTCCCATCCCCGAGGTGAAGGAAGACCCGCTCAAGTTCCGCGATACGGCGAAATACACCGACCGCCTCAAGAAGGCGCGCGCCAAGAGCCCGCACAAGGATGCCTTCCTCGTCGGTTCGGGCGCGATCGAGGGCAAGCCCGCGGTCGTCGGCGTGCAGGATTTCGGCTTCATGGGCGGATCGATGGGCATGGCGGTTGGCACCGCCTTCTGTCAGGGCGCAGAGCGCGCGCTGTCGCGGCACTGCCCCTATATCGTCGTCACCGCCGCCGGCGGCGCGCGGATGCAGGAAGGCATTCTCAGCCTGATGCAGATGCCCAAGGCAACCGTGATGACGCGGCGGCTGAAGGAAGCCAAGCTGCCCTATATCGTCGTGCTGACCGACCCGACCACGGGCGGCGTCACTGCCAGCTATGCGATGCTTGGCGACGTGCATATCGCCGAACCGGGCGCGCTGATCGGCTTTGCCGGGCAGCGCGTGATCCAGGATACTATCCGCGAACAGCTCCCCGATGGCTTCCAGCGTGCCGAATATCTCCACAAGCACGGCATGGTCGACATGGTGGTGCATCGCCACGACCTGACCGATACGCTGGCGACGCTGCTCGATTATCTGGCGCCCGCCGAGGCTGCCTGACGCGCAGCATGCGGGATTTCGCCCGCTCCGACAGCCCCGCAGTGCAGCGCCAGCTCGACCGGCTGGGCCGCCTGTCCGTGCCCGACGGCCGGCTTGGCCTCGAGACGATCCGCGCGCTGCTCGACCGGCTTGGCAATCCGCATCTGCGGCTGCCCCCGGTGTTCCACGTCGCCGGGACCAATGGCAAAGGCTCGACCTGTGCCTTTCTGCGCGCAATGCTGGAGGCGCAAGGGTACCGCGTCCATGTCACCACCAGCCCGCATCTGGTGCGCTATAACGAACGTATCCGGCTGGCCGGATCGCTGATCGAGGACGCGCGGCTGGCCGAGCTGCTGTGCGAGGTCCTCGACATCGCCGAAGACCTCAATCCCAGCTTCTTCGAAGTGACCATCGCCGCCGCCTTCACCGAATTCGCGCGGGTGCCCGCCGATGCCTGCGTGGTCGAGGTGGGGCTTGGCGGGCGTTTCGATGCCACCAATGTGCTGGAGCCGGAAGTGCTTGCCGCCTGCGGAATTGCCGCGCTGGGGATCGATCACGAGCGCTTCCTGCTGGTGCCCGAGGCCGGTGCACCGGCAGAGCCACTGGCGCGCATTGCCTTCGAGAAAGCGGGAATTGCCAAGCCGGGCACACCGCTGGTGTGCCTGTCCTATCCCGGCGATGCGCGCGGCGAGGTTGTGGCCGCCGCTGCGCGGGCTGGGGCGCCGCTGGCGATGCATGGCGAGGAATGGGATACCGAGGTCGCCGAAGCGCTTCGCTACCGCGACGAGCGCGGCGAACTCGCCCTGCCACTTCCCGCGCTGCCGGGCCTGCACCAGGCGCAGAATGCGGCGCTGGCAGTGGCCCTGCTCCGCCATCAGGACAAGCTCCCCGTCTCGCCCGCTGCGATTGCGCAGGGCCTGACGCAGGCACGCTGGCCCGCGCGGCTCCAGCGGCTGGCGGATGGCCCCCTGGCCGGAGCGCGCGAAGTCTGGCTCGACGGCGGGCACAATCCCGACGCTGGCAGGATGCTGGGCGAGCATTTCGCGGGACGACGGCTCCACCTCGTCATCGGCATGCTCGACGCCAAGGACCCCGCGGCACTGACCGGACCGCTGGCCCCCGGCCTGGCCAGCATTTCGGTTGTGCCCGTCCCCGGTCATGAGTGGCATCCAGCGGCGGCTTTCGGGGCGCGGGCAGTAAGCAAGCCGGACGTTGCGACCGCGCTTGCCGACCTGCCCGCAGACGGCCTGCCCGTGCTGATCACGGGCTCGCTCTATCTCGCGGGCGAGGTCCTCCGGCTCAACGCCGAACTGCCCGACTAGCGCCGCGTCATTCGGCGGGAACGGCTTCGCCCGCTTCGGGCGCGACGATCCCGGCCGAAGCCTTCCCGCGGCTTTCGCGGTACCATTCGACGCACACCAGTACTGCCGCGCCAAGCCCGATCCAGGTGGTTAGGATGAAGACGTCGTAATAGCCCTGGTTCTCGATCATCTCGCCCAGTGCCCCGCGGCCCAGCGTGCCGACCAGCAGGGTAAGCGAGGACAGCAGCGCATATTGCACCGCGCTGAATTTCTTCGACACGATCGAGGACAGCCACGCGATATAGGCCGCACCCGCAATCCCGATGGCGAGGTTTTCGAAGCCGATGGTGATCGTTAGCTTGGCAAGCGCAGCGTCGCCGATACCCGGGACCTGTTCAATGAGATAGGTGAAGCCGACCGCATCGCTGAACGCCTGCATGGTGTGTCCGCCGATCGCCATGTCGGCATAGAGCAGGTTCGTCAGCGCAGCGAGGATCCCGCCGATCAGCAGCGTCGCCATGCGGCCAATGGTGGTGAGCAGCAGCCCGCCCAGCGCGAGCCCCGCGATGATCGCCCCGATGCCGAAGAACTTGGACGCAAACGCCACCTCGTCATTCGTATATTCGAGCTCGCCCAGATAGAAGGGATAGGCAAACGTCCCCCAGATCGCATCGCAGATGCGATAGGTGAGCACGACCGCGAAGATCAGTACCAGCGACCAGCCCATTCGCCCGACCAGTTCCACCAGCGGCAGCACCAGCGCGCGGTAGAGGTGATCGAGCACATAGGACCCTCCGCTGACGGGCGGCGCATCCCGGGTCAGCAGGTGCTTGCCGGTCTTCTTCTGCCCCGACAACCACCCCGCGATGAGCGAGGGGAGAATGATCGTCGCGACAATGATCCACGGCCCCCAGGTGAGGGTGAACTCGGTCGGATTGGGACGGTCTGCGGGCGCATAGGTCATCGACATGATCATAAAGGCCAGCACGGCGCCGATTGCGGCAGCCCACAGCAGACCGACCGCTGCCAATGCCCGGTTGCGGATTTCCGGAGCAAGCTCGCCCGCCTTGCGCAGCGCGCGAACCTGTTCGTCGTTCTCCGTAAGTTCGGCCGCGCCCTCGGCATTGGGAGCGAACAGGCCGACGGCACCCACTGCCAGCAATATCCCGCCCATCATCATATAGGTTTCGGGCCAGCCGATCCGCGCGGCGATGATCAGGCCGAGCGCGCCGCCAACGAGCGACGACAGCCGATAGCCCATCTGGTAGACGGTCGAGAGAATATCGATCGTCGCCACCTCGTCCGCCACATCGATACGCCACGCATTGATCGCGATGTCCTGCGTTGCGCTGGCGAAAGCGCCGATCCCGGCGAGCAGCGAGAACATGCCCAGCTGGGTGCGCGGTTCGAGCAGGCTCATGGTGACCAGGATTGCCCCGAGCAGCAATTGCATCGGGACGATCCACTGCTTGCGTTTGCCGAGCCGGCGCAACACAGGGATGTCGACCTTGTCGATCAGCGGCGACCACAGGAACTGGAACGCATAGGCCAGCCCGATCAGCGAGAAGATCCCCATCGTCTCGAGATCGACCTCGGCCTCGGTCAGCCAGGCGAACAACGTGCCGAGGAACAGTGCGAAGGGAAGCCCGCTGGCGAAGCCGAACAGCAGCATGAAACCGGTCTTGCGATTGCCCAGGGCCATGCCCAGCGCGCGCCAGGCGGAGATTTTCTTTGTTTCTTCGGCGACCGCGGCCATTCCCTAGCGTCCTTCCAATTCGACGTATTTTTTGCGATACTAGCGACGAGAGAGAGCGAGGAACAGGCGTCATGAACGATGTCGACACCAAACATTCGCAGCGCCGTCCGACCGAAGGGATGCTTGCGCTGGCGAAGGATATCGCCGCGGGCTGCAAGCGCGATGCGTCGGAGGCGACCACTGTCCCTGCAAGCGTCTATATCGATCCCGATTACTGGGCCCGCGAAAAGGCCGCGATATACGACCGCCTGCCGCAAATCCTCTGCCCCTCCGCGCTGCTACCCGATCCGGGCATGGCAGTGCCGCATGATGCCACCGGACGCCCGCTGCTGATCACGCGCGATGCCAAGGGCGAAGCGCATGTCTTCCTCAACGTGTGCCGCCACCGCGGCACGCGGCTGGTCGAGGGCAGCGAGGTGCAGTGCACCAAGAAGCTCGTCTGTCCCTATCATGCCTGGACCTATGCGGTTGATGGGAGGCTGCTTGCGCTGCCCCGGCCAGACACCTTCCCCGGTTTGGACAAGGGCGATTACGGCCTCGTCGAATTGCCCAGCAAGGAGACCGGCGGCCTGATCTGGTTCTGCCCGCAGGAAGAGACCGCCGACTTCGCCGTGGCCGAAACCATCGGCAAGGACTTCGACGCACTCGGCATGGGCGAACAGGTGCTGTTCCGCCGCAAGACGCATGAGGTCGCAGGGAACTGGAAGCTCATCATGGATGCCTTCCTCGAAAGCTATCATGTCACCCGTCTGCACGCGAAGACCATCGGACCTTTCTTCAAGGATGGCGCAACCAGCGGCGACATGATCGGCCCGCATGCGCGCAGCGCGGTGGGGCGGCTGGAGGAAATGGCCGATGTCGATCTCGAGGACATGACCGCGCTGCGCCGCGTGGTGACCTATGCCTACCAGCTGCTGCCCGGCGCGCTGATCATCCCCAGCCCCGACTATATCAATGTCATGGTGATGATGCCGCAGGCGCATGATCGCACGCTGGTCGAGGATTTCATGCTGATCCCCGAACATCCCTCGACCGACAAGGCGCGCGATCACTGGGAACGCAGCTGGGCGCTGCTCGACGGCGGGGTCTTCGCGGGCGAGGATTTCCGCGCTGCCGAACTGGGCCAGCAGGGTCTCGCCACGGGCGCCGTACCCCAGCTGACACTGGGCACGATGGAAGGCGGCATCCGGCGCTATCACGAGACCGTCGAGGACGCCCTGCGCGCCGCGACCTAGCCGCCGGACAGCTAGCGCTTCCGCTGCATTGCACTTGTGTGTATTGGCGCGGCCATGGCCGACAATCGACTACCCGAAGAAGGCGACCGGATCGCCAAACTGCTTGCCCGTGCGGGCATCGCCAGTCGCCGCGAGATCGAGCGGATGATCGCCGACGGACGCATTGCGATCGCGGGCAAGGTGCTCGACACCCCCGCGGTCAAGCTGGCGAATCTCAACGGCGTTACCGTCGATGGCAAGCCGGTCGGGCAGGCCGAAGCGGCGCGGTTGTTCGCCTTCCACAAGCCGTCCGGCCTGATCACCGCCGAGCGCGATCCAGCCGGCCGCCCGACGATCTACACCGCCTTGCGCAATGCCCTGCCCCGCGAAACGGGCCGCGTAATGCCGGTCGGCCGTCTCGACTTCACCACCGAAGGCCTGCTGCTGCTCACCAATGATGGCGAGTTGAAGCGGGCGATGGAACTGCCCTCATCTGCAATCCCGCGGACCTATCGTGCGCGTGCCTTTGGCGATGTGACGCAGGCGCAGCTCGACGATCTGATCGAAGGCGTCGAGGTCGACGGCCTGCGCTATGGCCGGATCGAAGCCGATCTCGAGCGCGGATCGGGCAAGAACCGCTGGATCCAGTTGACGCTGACCGAAGGCAAGAACCGCGAAGTGCGCCGCGTGCTCGAACATCTCGGCCTCAAGGTGAACCGCTTGCTGCGCACCGCCTATGGCCCGTTCGAACTCGCCGATCTGCCGCGCGGCCAGGCGGTCGAGATCCGCCAGGCCGATGTCGAACGGTTCCGCAAGCAGCTCAAGCGCGGGGGCCAGCTTTGAGGATCATCGCGGGCGAATGGCGCGGACGTAAACTTGTTGCGCCGCCGGGAGAACTCACCCGCCCGACCGCAGACCGGACGCGCGAGACGCTGTTCAACATGCTCGCCAGCCGCGTCGGCAGTTTCGAAGGTCTGTCGGTGCTCGACCTGTTCGCCGGGTCGGGCGCATTGGGGCTCGAAGCGCTGTCGCGCGGCGCTGCATCCTGCCTGTTCGTCGAACAGGACGCCCAGGCGGTGAAAGCCATCCGCACCAATATCGACACCTTCGATGCACGGTCGCGCTGTGTGGTGCAGCAAGCCTCGGTCATGAGCCTGGGCCCCGCCAAGGCACCGCATGATCTGATCCTGCTCGATCCGCCCTATGAAACGGGAGCCGGCTATGTCGCGCTCGAGCGCCTCACTCGGCTTGGCTGGATCGGATCCGCGACATGGATTGCGCTGGAGACTGGCGCGAAGGAAGCCAGCGCCATGCGCGCGCTCGAACTGGTTGCCGAGCGAAAGACCGGCAAGGCGAAGATTTCGCTGCTTCGCCTCGCCGGATAGTTCACGACACGATTACATCGGATCGGCGGCGTCAGAGTCCATATCGGTCGCCGGATCGGGCTCCGCCATCGGTTCACCTGCGCTCGGTGCCACCTGGGTCGCGGCTTGGGCCTCGATCTGCATCCAGGCTTGCGCCTGCTGCTCGGCAGGCAACCCGCTCAGGGTCAGCTTGTTGGCGTCCGAGATGCGCCAGAACAGTTCCCTGCGTTCGGGAGTGAGCGCCCAGTAGCAGGTCTGCACTTCGGCGGGCCAGGCGTCGAACTGTCCCTGCAGCTCGGCCGGCCATGAATCATAGGATGCCTGTTGCTCCGCGGAGAGACCAAGGTCCGCCTCCGCAGTCACCGCTTCATCGACAGCGGCGTCGGCCGACACGTCTTGGGCAATCGCGGGGATGGACAGCGAGGCGAGCGCGCCGCCAGCGATAAAATAGAATGTCTTACGCATCATAAGTCCTTTCACGTGGGGGCGTGACGAGGCCCGTCCAGCGGCACGTCGGAAGATGCGCTCGCCGGATACCGAACCAACGCCGCTCCCGCTGGACCGCCCCGGCGCCAGACCCGTCCCCGACACGTCCGGTCGCGAAATGTGCCCAAAATGCGGCAACCTGCGAGCACGCAAGCAAAAAGGGGCGGGATCGCCTCGGCAGTCCCGCCCCTTCCAAGCATTATGCGCGGCAATTTCGATCGCTGCGCGGACTTTGGGTGCGCTTTACGAACCCGGCTTCTTGGCCGGGAGCTTGCCCGGAATCTCGCTCGCGGGCTGACCCGGCCAGTATTCAAGCGGGCGATTGCCAGTCTTGTTCTTGGCCCAGCTATTGATGCAGCCGTCCTGCTGCATGCTGTCGCACACGGGCAGATTTTCTCCCGAGGCGGCGGTGTATCCGGCCGGGGTGGACTGACTGACTTCCTTACTCACGAACCGCGGTGCGGTCGAGGCCGCGGCGCTTGCGCTAGGGGCCACCGGCGTGGCGTCGGGACCGATCTGCGCGGCCACCTGCGCCCAGGCCTGTGCGCGCGCTTCGGGCGTCATTTCGTAGATGCGCACACGCTGGGCATCGGTGAGCACCCACCAGCCCTCGGTCTGCGCGGGGGTGAGGGTCCAGTAATATTCCTGCACATCGCCGGGCCAGCGATCATAGGCGGTTTGCCGGTCGGCAGGCCAGGCATCGTACATGGCTTCCTGGTCTGCCGACTATGCATAGGCCTCACCTTCCATATGGTGATCTGCCAGCGCCGGGGCGGCGGTGAAGGCCAGCGCAGCAGCGCCGGCAAGGATAAGATTACGCATCGGAGATTGCTCCATTCGTCGTTGTCATCGTCCAATTTACGCAGCGAAAGGGTTATCGGTTCCGGTGGATGCCTGCGCGCGGGGCTTGTCTTGCGACCCTGCGTTCCCTAGCTGTTCCGAACCCTCATGACCGATCTCCCCACCCCGTCCGACGCGCCCGAGAATGCGCAGCTTCCCGCCTATGCAGCGCGGTTGAACGCGCCCCAGCGCGAAGCCGTTCTAACCACTGAAGGGCCTGTGCTGATGCTGGCCGGAGCCGGCACCGGCAAGACCGCGGCACTGACCGCACGGCTGGCACATCTCATCGCAACGCGCCGCGCATGGCCGAGCGAAATCCTCTGCGTCACCTTCACCAACAAGGCCGCACGCGAGATGCGCGAGCGCGTGGGGCGCCATATTGGCGATGCGGTCGAAGGAATGCCGTGGCTTGGCACGTTCCACTCGATCGGCGCGCGCATGCTGCGCCGACATGCCGAACTGGTCGGGCTCAAGAGCAATTATACGATCATCGATCCGGACGATCAGTTGCGGCTGCTCAAGCAGCTGATCCAGGAAAACGATCTCGACGAGAAGCGCTGGCCTGCGCGCCAACTCGCCGGCCTGCTCGACCGCTGGAAGAACCGCGGGCTCAACCCCGGCGATCTCGATGCGGTGGAAAGCGAAAGCTACGCCAATGGCCGCGGCGCGCAGTTCTACAAGCTCTACCAGGACCGCCTGAAAGCGCTCAACGCTTGCGACTTCGGCGATCTGCTGCTCCATATGCTCAACATCTTCCGCGAACATCACGACGTGCTCGCGCAGTATCAGCAGCGCTTCAAATACATCCTCGTCGACGAATATCAGGACACCAACCAGGTCCAGTATCTGTGGCTGCGCCTACTTGCCCAGGCCCGCAAGAACATCTGCGTAGTCGGCGACGACGACCAGTCGATCTATTCATGGCGCGGCGCAGAAGTCGCCAATATCCTCAAGTTTGAAAAGGATTTTCCCGGCGCTGCGGTGGTCAAGCTGGAGCAGAATTATCGTTCCACCCCGCAGATCCTCGGGGCGGCATCGGGATTGATCAACGCCAATAGCGAACGGCTCGGCAAGACGCTGTGGACCGAGCTTCCCGCGGGCGAGAATATCCGCGTCATCGGCGTATGGGACGGTCCCGAGGAAGCTCGCCGCGTTGGCGAGGAGATCGAGCGGCTCGAACGCGAAGGTGCCCCGCTCGACCAGATCGCGATCCTCGTGCGCGCGCAGTATCAGACTCGCGAATTCGAAGACCGGTTCATCCAGATCGGCCTGAACTACCGCATCGTCGGGGGGTTCCGTTTCTATGAACGCGCCGAAATCCGCGATGCGCTGGCCTATCTGCGCACCATCGCCCAGCCCGCCGACGATTTGGCTTTCGAGCGGATCTACAACCAGCCCAAGCGCGGGCTTGGCGCGAAGACGCTGGAAGCCATGCGCCGGCACGCACGGCGTACACAGATGCCGCTGACAGCCGCCAGCCTCGACCTGTGCGACACCGACGAATTGCCCGCGCGCGCGAAGAACAATCTCGTCGCCCTGCTCGGCCAGTTCGTCCATTGGCGCGAGCAGGTGGACAAGGTCACCCCGTCCGAACTGCTCCGCCGCGTGCTCGCCGAAAGCGGCTATGAAGACATGCTGCAAAAGGATCGCAGCGCCGAAAGCGCGGGACGGCTGGAGAACCTCACCGAACTCGCCCGCGCGATGGAGGATTACGATACGCTCGGCGATTTCCTCGAGCATGTCGGGCTGGTGATGGACAACGACCGCGCCGGGGACGGCGAGAAGGTCACTATCATGACCATGCACGCGGCCAAGGGGCTCGAATTCGACCATGTCTTCCTGCCCGGTTGGGAAGAAGGCGTCTTTCCCAGCCAGCGTGCGATCGACGAAGGCGGGCTCGCCAGTCTCGAGGAAGAGCGCCGCCTTGCCTATGTCGCGATCACCCGGGCCAAGCGCCGCTGCACCATCCTGCATGCCGCCAACCGGCGCATTTACGGCCAATGGACCAGTTCCATCCCCAGCCGCTTCATCGAGGATTTGCCCGAGGAATATCTTACCAGCGAGACCACCATGACCGGCGGCGCGTCGCTGTGGCGGGCGAACTGGAGCGAGACCGACGATCCCTTCGCGCATGTCTCGACCAACCGGCCCGATCGTTCGGGAGCCCGCGGCCCCGGGTGGCAGCGAGCGCTATCGTCGGGCTACGACGCGACGCCAAAGCGCCTGGCCGAACCCGGCCGCAGCGCTGCGAGCTTTGCCGCGCAACCGCGCAGCGACATTTCGATCGGAGCGCGCGTGTTCCACGACAAGTTCGGCTATGGCTGCGTGACCGACCAGGAAGGCAACAAGCTGACGATCGAATTCGAAAAGGCGGGCGAGAAGCGCGTGCTCGACAGCTTCGTCACACTGGCTGACGACTAGGACTGCCTGACAGGCAGGGTCGCAAGGTTCGACTGCGGTGAAACCGCTGGTCAGATAGCAGAAACGTCGAGGAAGCCGGGCCGCGGCCCGTTCCACTCACCCGACGCGGCAGGCTCGCTGTCCTCGTCACGGCGTTTGCGCGGTTCGCCCTTGGGCTTCGCCTTGCGCGCAGGTTTTTCGCGCGGAGCATCATCCTCGTCGCGCGGCTTGCGGCTGCGCTTGGGCTTCGGCTTTGCCTCGTCCTCGGGTGCCGAAGCTTTCTCGGGTGAGGAGTTCTTCTCGGGTGACGAGGCCTTCTCGGGTGACGAGGCCTTCTCGGCTGCAACCGCCTTCTCGGCGGGCTTGGCGCCTTTCTCGACCAGATCGACTCGGACGTCGCTCTTGCCGAACACCGGAACCTGCGCACCGGTCAGCTTCTCGACATTGGCGATCGCTTCGGCATCTTCCTCGGCAACGAGGGTGAAGGCGCGGCCCTTGGCCCCGGCCCGGCCCGTGCGTCCGATGCGGTGGACGTAGTCGTCCGGGTGCCACGGCGTATCGAAATTGAAGACGTGGCTGACACCCTTGATGTCGAGCCCGCGCGCGGCAACGTCCGATGCGACGAGAATGTTCACCTCGCCGGCCTTGAACCGGTCGAGTTCCTTGAGCCGGTTCGACTGATCCATATCGCCGTGGATCTCGCTCGAAGCGAAACCATAGCTCTGCAGGCTCTTGTTGAGCTCGCGCACAGTGGTCTTGCGATTGGCGAAGATGATCGCGGTTTCGACATGGTCGTTTTCAAGCAACCAGCGCAGCGTGTCGCGCTTCTGGCGCGCCTTTACGGGCACCTTGAACGCGGTGATGTCCTTGTTCGTAGTCGCTGCACGGCTGACCTCGATCCGCTTGGGATTGTTGAGGAACTTCTTGGCCAGCTTTTCGATCGGCGGCGGCATCGTTGCCGAGAACAGCATGGTCTGACGTGCGTCGGGCAGCTTCGAACAGATGAACTCGATATCGGGGATGAAGCCCATGTCGAGCATGCGATCGGCTTCGTCGATGACCAGCAGTTCGCAGCCATTGAGGAGGATCTTGCCGCGCTCGAAAAGGTCCATCAGGCGACCCGGCGTAGCGATCAGCACGTCAACGCCATCGTTGAGCGCCTTGACCTGGTCGCCCATCTGTACGCCGCCAATCAGCAGCGCGAGCTTGAGATCGTGGTTCTTGCCGTATTTCTCGAAATTCTCCGCCACCTGCGCAGCGAGTTCGCGCGTCGGGGCAAGGATGAGGCTGCGCGGCATCAGCGCGCGGCGACGGCCGCTCGCCATGATGTCGATCATCGGCAGCACGAAGCTCGCGGTCTTGCCGGTGCCCGTTTGGGCGATGCCGATGATATCCTTCATCATCAGCACCGGCGGGATCGCCTCGCGCTGTATGTCGGTCGGCTCGGTATAGCCAGCTTCGCTTACTGCCCTGAGCAAGTCTTCGGAAAGGCCGAGATCGGCAAAAGTCATGCGGTTCGAAATTGTCCCTGGAACATAGGCCGACAACAAGCTGCGCGTCCGCAACATCGGCTGGCCGCGCCCTTTGCCGGAAATACGCCGAAAGTCAAGAAATCACGGTGCGAAGTGCGGCTCAGCGGTCGTCGGTAACCGCCACGAGGCGATTGAGGTTGGAAATGCGACACTTGGCCCCGGCGCGCGACAGCAAGCGATCGCGATCGACGCACAGCTTGCCATCGTCATTCTGCTCGACATAGAAACCGAGGTAGAAATCGCGCGGGCTGCAGCTTTTCTCGAGCTCGGCGGTAATGATCTGGCGGTTGCGCATATACATCACCAGCCGGCTGTCACGGTCGGATACGCCGATGATATCGCTCGCATCGACGCAACTGCCGTAAGGGCGTTCGACGAGCCGCGGCGGCGCCTGGCGCGGCAGTTCCGTCAGAAAGCTGCGCCGCATGCTGCTGGGCTGCGGGCTGATTCGCAGGATGACGCGGCGCTCGATCCGCACCTGGTTGGCGACCGGTATGCCGCGGCTGTCGGCAAATCCGGTCCAGATGGTACCGCGTGCCGATAGTGCATCGCTATCCAAACGGGCGCCCTGTGACACTTGCGCCTGGTGCGCGACCGCACCCTCTCCCGCGCCTGACGGCGTGCCCAATGCGACGAGCATGGCAAAGAGGGGGGACAGCAGGGGCATGGGCTTCGTTCGAACGCTCCTCGGCCGCAGGTCGATTAACGTGCGGGAAGTTATGGCGTTGCCTGATGCGCCCCCACGCTTGAATGCGGGCTTAATTGTTCTGGCCCGATTGGCAAGTGGTGGCATTTGCCCGTCCATCTATGGCAAGGATGCTGCAGATGACCGTGACCGACACCTTTCGCGCCGCCGCCGCCGACATCCTGGGACCACGCGGGTTCACCTGCGATCCCGAACTAGTCGAACCATGGCTAACCGACTGGCGGGGACGGTACACCGGCAAGGCGGTCGGCCTGGCCTCGCCTGCGTCGACCGACGAGGTCGCCCGGTTTGTCACACTATGCGCAGCGCACCGAATTCCGATCGTCCCGCAGGGCGGAAACAGCGGCATGTCGGGCGGCGCCACGCCCGACGAGAGCGGCACGAGCGTATTGCTTTCGCTGCGCCGAATGGATGCGATCCGGGATTTCGATGTCGCTGCACAGCAAATTACCTGTGACGCAGGTCTGGTGCTCCAAACGCTGCACGAGACCGCCGAAAAGCAAGGCTTGCGCTTTCCCCTGACGCTTGGCGGCAGGGGTTCGGCCACCGTGGGCGGCCTCATCTCGACCAATGCCGGGGGAACGCAGGTCCTGCGCCACGGCACGATGCGCGCGCAGGTGCTCGGGATCGAAGCGGTGCTGGCCGATGGCGAAATTTTCTCCGGCCTGGTCCCGCTCAAGAAGGACAATCGCGGCTTCGATCTCAAGCAGATGCTGATCGGGTCCGAAGGGACCTTGGGGATCATAACCGCCGCGACCCTGCGACTGGTGCCGCAGATCGGCGAACGCCGCGTTGCCTGGGTCGGCCTGCCCAGCATCTCGGCAGCGCGCGAATTGCTGCTCCACTGCGAGAAGGTCGCGGGCGACGCGCTAGAGGGGTTCGAGGTGCTGCCCCGCCATTGCCTCGAATCGGTCTTGGCCCACGTTCCTACCGCGCGAAGCCCGCTGGCGGGAACGCATGCCTGGCATGCGCTGGTGGAACTGGTCGCGGACCCGGGTGACGCAGGACAGCTCGACAAGCTGGTCGCAGAAGTGTTCGAGAGTGCGATGGAGCACGGCCTGCTCGAGGATGCCGTAATTTCAACCAGCGAGGGACAGGCCGAAGCTTTCTGGCAGATACGCGACAGCATCTCCGCGGCGGAGCGCGCGATCGGTCCGGCGATGCAGCACGATATCTCGGTCCCGGTGGCGCGGATGGCCGAATTTGTTGAAACGGCGGGGCCGCAGGTGGAAAAGCGGTTTCCCGGCACCCGCGCGGTCGGGTTCGGCCATCTGGGCGATGGCAATATCCACTTCCACGTTCTCGCCCCCGCCGGTGCGGTGCGCGGCGAATGGGAAATGTGCGACGGAAAAGCGATCAGCGCGTTCGTCCATGACCGCGTGACCGACTTCGGCGGATCGCTCAGCGCGGAACACGGCATTGGCCAGATGAAACGCGATGAACTCGGGCGATTGGGCGATCCGGTGGCGCTCTCGCTGATGCGCAAGGTCAAGCAGGCGCTCGATCCGCAGGGGATACTCAACCCGGGCAAACTGGTGCCGCTTGCACCGCACGCCGCAACGCCGTAAAGCGCCCGCTTCGTGTGCTTGCCCATCGGGTTTGCCGCTCAATTCAATCGAATTTCGGAGAGTTCCATGGCCAGCGCGCCGCAGCCCAATCTGCCCCTGTTCTTCAAAGACCTGATGCCGCTCAACAGCAAGGACCATGCGAATTACCGCTCGCGTCCGATGACCAAGGCACCGTGGCTCGCCAAGCAGCATGCCGTGCCGCTGACGGTGGACGAGTTCGTCCAGGCGCAGCGCGATATGCCGATCGTCTTCTCGACCGGCCCCGAAGCTGTTCCGCTGGCGCTGATGGGCCTCAATGACGGCGTCAACACTTTCGTGGACGAAGAAGGCAGCGTGACCGAGCAGGTCTACATCCCCGCCTATGTCCGCCGCTATCCCTTCATGCTCGCACGGCTCAAGCCCGACAGCGAGGACCTGTCGCTCTGCTTCGACCCGACCGCGGAGAACATCGGCGAGTTCGAAGAAGGCCAGGCCTTGTTCGAAAATGGCGAAGCCAGCGAAGGCACCAAGCAGATCCTCGAGTTCTGCGAGCAGTTCGAACATGCCGGCCAGCGCACGCAGAATTTCATGAAGGAACTGAAGGATCACGACCTCCTGATGGAAGGCGAGATCTCGATCACCCAGCAGGGCAGCGACAAGCCGTTCGTCTATCGCGGGTTCCAGATGATCAATCAGGAAAAGCTGCGCGAACTGCGCGGCGACCAGCTGCGCAAATGGACCGAAAACGGCCTTCTGCCGCTGATTTGGGCGCAGATATTCTCGATGGACATGATGCGCACGATCTTCGGCCGCCAGCTCCAGCAGGGCAAGGTGCCGCTGCCCGACGCCGCGACTGCCGGTGTCCCGACTGCATAATCTGCCAGACAAGGGCGCGCGGATCATCTCGATGCGCGCGCCCCTGCCGCGTCCCTTGCGCCGATTGCTGGCGGCTTCGATGCTGGCGATCGCTTGCCCGGTCGCGGCAGCCGCCGATGTCGAGACCGAGATAGCTCCGGTCGCGCGCGAATTGGTGCCGCTGGAGATTTTCCAGCGGAGCGAAGAGCGGCTGTTTCGCGTCGGCTACCAGCTCGCAACCGCTAACGCGCCCTATTGCGAGCGCGCGATCACGGTCTCCGGCCTGTTGATCCACGACGCAGATAGCTATGGCAATCCGAAGGCGGTACGTGCGCTGTTCCGTCTCAGCGGCGATATCGGGGTCCAGGCGGTCGCCCCGGGTTCGCCTGCAGCCGAGGCGGATATCGGCCAGAACGACACCATCCTCGCCATTGCCGGGAACCCGGTGGCAAACGCATTTCCGCCCACCGACCCACGCTGGGAACGGGGGTTCGCGCTGCGCGACGCGATCGACGCCGCGCTTGCTCGCGGACCGGTCGCGATCACTTGGCAACCAGCCAATGCGCAGCCGCGCACCACTCTGATCGAGGGCGTACCGGCCTGCCCGACCCGCTTCGAGCTGGTCGATTCCAAGAACAACGCCGCCGCCGATGGCAATCGGGTCCTCGTCGGCGAGAAATTTCCCGGCCTCGCCTATGATGAGGCCGCCTTCGCTGCGGCGATTGCGCATGAAATGGCGCACAACATCCTGCGCCACCCGCAAACCTTCGCGAAGACCGGCTGGAAACGGAAACTGGTGCGCCTTTCGGAACGCGATGCCGACCGGCTGATGCCCTGGTTGCTGCACAACGCAGGCTACGATCCGCGTGCGGCCGCCCGTTTCATGCGCACGTGGGGACCCAAGCACGGCGGGTGGATATTCCGCAAACGCACCCACGATGGCTGGGACGAACGCGTCGAGTTCATCGAGGCAGAAATCGCCAAGATCGACGCGTTGCCGGATGCGGGTGGGCCGGTGGACTGGAAGACCCATTTCGTCTCGGAACTGGCTCCCGTCCTCGTCGCCCACGAGGATCGCTAACTCCCCCTTGCGGCTGCGACCAGCCGTTATCCAGCAGCGCCGGCCGGTCGACGATGGCTTGAAAACCGCGATCGCCACCCTATTTTTGAGTAGCCGGCTGGGCCGCCCCTCATGGCCCCCCGGTAGATGCACGAAAGTGCATCTCCTCCCTGAACCTTGGCCACCCCGCGCATATTGCGTGGGGTGGTTTTTTGTGGACGGGCTATTCTGCAGCCTGCGCCATATGGCCCGGCCGCCCCATGGTCGCGACCTCTGCCCCCAGGGTGCGCACGAGGCCGGCAATCAGCTTCGCAATTGCCCCGACCCTTGCGCTGGGCTGGTCGAGCCGGGCATCGAGATAGGTGCTGCGGCAGACCTCGATCTGCACCGCATGGATACCCCGTGCCGTCTGGCCGTAGCGATCGAGCACATAGCCGCCCGAATAGGGGCGATTATGTGCCACCCGGCGGCCATGGGTCGCCAGATAGCGGATCGCCAGATCGACCAGCCCGGGATCGCAGGAAGCGCCGAACCGGTCGCCGATGACGAATTCTGCCGGGTGGTCCTGCGGATGGCTGCGCTTGAGTGGGGGCATCGAATGCAAATCGACCAGCAGCGCGACACCCCAGCGATCGCGCAACCGCTCAAGCTCGTGGCCGAGAGCGGTGTGATAGGGGGTATAGATTCCCTCGATCCAGGCATCGAGTTCGGCCTTGGCGAGCGGTCGGCGCCAGATTTCGCCCATGCCGGGAATGCGCCGCGGCACGAGGCCGAGACCGTTGCGCGACCGGCGATTGGCCAGCGAATGCCGCATCGGCCGGGGCTTCGCGCCGCGCACCATGCCCCAGTCGACATCCTCGACCGAACGGTTGAGATCGATCATCGCCCGCGGCGCCTCGGCGAGCAGCAGGCTCGCTCCGGTGGCGGAGGCGACCGGCTGCGCGACGGCATCGATATGGCGATCCTCGAGTCGCAGCCGCGCCTGGTCGGGATCGCGTAGCGCAGCCAGCACATCGTCGGGGTAGGCACGCCCGCAATGCGGTGCGGCAATCAGAATCGGAATGCTAGGCTCGCCAAACCGGAACAGGTTGTAGGACGGCCCCTGCCGCCCCGGGATCTTGCCGCCCGACAGGTGCTCGGCACCCGTCGTTGCTGCTGCCTGCCGTTCGTTCATGCTGCATCGTCGGGCGCGCGCCTCGATTAAGCAAGCGCAGATTTCCTTCCGCTGCGGGGAGTTTTTGATCGTCCCGCCCCGGTAGCCAGCATGTGGGACGTCATTCTCGCTCATCCCGGCCCATCAGCCCTACCCGTCCATTAACAATGCTTGTTTTGGATACATGCTTTTTTAAAGCACGCGCGCTAAGCAGTTGGCATGACCGAAACAACGACCCAGCGAATCCTGCTCGCCGAGGACGACGATGCCATGCGCGTCTATCTCGAACGCGCGCTCGTCAATGCAGGCTATACAGTCGACTCGGTCGATCGGGGCACTGCGGCCATCCCGCTGCTCGAGGAATGCGAATACGATCTGTTGCTCTCGGATATCGTAATGCCCGAGATGGACGGGATCGAACTGGCTCAGCGCTGCAACGAAGTGAGCCCGCATACGAAGGTCATGTTTATCACCGGCTTTGCCGCGGTTACTCTGAAAGCCAGCCGCGAGCAGCCGCACGCCAAGGTCCTGTCGAAACCTTTCCATCTGCGCGACCTCGTGCTGGAAGTCGAACGGGTACTCGAAGACCGTATCAGCGCGCGTTTGCAATAGCTCCCAAATAGGGTCTTGCATGGCTTTCAGCGCCCCGCTAAAGGGCGCGCCTGCCCCACGAAAGGGGCACCCGATGGTGCGGGCGTATAGCTCAGTGGTAGAGCACTATGTTGACATCGTAGGGGTCGCAAGTTCAATCCTTGCTACGCCCACCATCGAAGCCTTCGAGGCATGAAAAAGCCCGCCGGAAACGGCGGGCTTTTTTGTTGCCTCTGCGAAGGTTCGTCAGGGTCAGAGCCGGTCGATCGCCACCACGTCGGCGCAATCGACCGAGAGCTTGGCCGCATCGCCGCGTGCGTCGATCACCCGGTCGAACCGCTCGCCCGTCACATCGGTGCGAATGATTTCGCCCAGCCGCGGCAGGTGGCTGTAGGAATAACCCAGATTCGCGCCCATCAGCGCTTCGGGATCAAGGTTTTCGTCGTAGACGACCAGGTCGAAGCCCGACGCGATCAGCCGCCGCGCAAGGTCGAGGTTCGGGCTCTCGCGCAAATCGTCGGTGGCCTGCTTGAATGCCAGACCGTTCAGCAGCACCCTGGCACCCGGCTGAAGGTCCTTGATCGCAAGGTTGAACAGGAACAACTTGTGCGCCTCGTTCGACCGGACGATCGTGTTGATGATATGCGTCTGCGCCCCGATGTCCTCGGCGATGAAGTTGAGCGCGCGCACATCCTTGGGCAGGCACGACCCGCCGAAGGCCCCGCCCGGACGAAGATAATAGGGCGAGATATTGAGCTTGGTGTCCGACACGAAGATTTCGTGCACCGCCGACACGTCGATACCCTCCTCGCGGCAAACCCGGCCGATCTCGTTGGCGAAGGCGACCTTGAGCGCATGGAAGCTGTTGTCGACGAATTTGGTGATCTCGGCTTCGCGCAAACCCACGGTAAAGCGCGGCGCGTCGAGATCCTTGTTGAGCTCTTCCAATTGCTCGCAGGGCTCGCCGCCAAGAGTGCCGATCACGATCTTGGGCGGCGCGTAATAATCCTTCACTGCCGAACCTTCGCGCAGGAACTCGGGATTGTAGCCAAGCTGGACGCTATCCTTGTGCTGGTCGGACAATTCGCCGAACAATAGCGGCGCGATCAGTCCGTCGCACGAACCCGGGCGCATGGTGGAACGATAGACGACCGCCACCGGGTGCACCGCCTCACGCCGCGAAAGGGCGTGGCCGATATTGCGGCTGACTTCGGCGATATAGCGCATGTCATGCGCACCATCGGCCGCGCTGGGCGTACCCACGCAGACGAGGATCAGATCGACACCCTCGAGTTCCTGGTCGCATTGCGTGATAGCACGAATGCGATCGGCGGCGAGCGCCTCGGTCAGCATTTCGGCCAGTCCGGGCTCCGAAATCGGGGCCTTGCCGGCATTGATCATATCGACCTTGGCCCGGGAAACATCGACGCCGATCACCTCATGCCCGTCCTGCGCGATGCAGCAGGCAGCGGTGAAGCCGACATAGCCGAGGCCGAAGATTGCAACTTTCATCGGTAAATCCCTGTGGTAATTTGTTTTATCTGATGAGTTCGCGGTAACGTGCGGCCATCCGGTCGGCGACTGCCGCGATCGAATAGCGTTCCTGCCAGCGAGCCCGCCCCGCCTGCCCCATGCGCTGCCGCATTGCAGCATCGCGCGCAAGGGTCGTCAGCGCTGCGGCCAGCGGTTCGACCTCGGCGGGCGGCACGATCAGGCCGCAGGTGCCGTCCTGTACCGTCTCGGGAATAGCTCCAATCGCGGTCGACACGACCGGCAATCCGCGCGCCATGGCCTCGATGATCGCCACCGGCTGGTTTTCAGCGCGCGAGGGCAGCACGAAAATATCGGCCGCGCGCAATTCGCGGTCGACAATCTCCTCGCCAACCCAGCCGAGGAACTCGACCCGGTCTGCGATCCCCATCTCGCCGGCCAGCGCGCGAAAATGATCAAGATCGCCATTCCCACCGATCCGGGCGCGGAAATCGACCCCGCTCGCGGCTACCCTTCCGAGCGCGGGGATGAGGACGTCGACGCCCTTGCGTTCGCCTACCGCGCCCATGAACACGATCAGCGGAGGCGCGCCCGCCGGCGTGGCTTCGCCGCTTGGTGCCGGCACGCCGTTCTCGACAACAGTAATCCGGCCGGCGTCCACGCCCAGCGTATCGCGCATGAAGCGTTCCCAGTGATCGCCCAGCACTACAACGCCATCGGCGGTGCGGAAGAACTGCAGGATTTGTTCCTGCTGCGCGGGCGAGCGCGATGCATAGTAATCGTCGTATCCGCTACCATGGAGGTGAAGCATCACCGGGACGCCTGCCGCCCGCGCTATCCTGGCGAACAGCAGCTTGCGCCAGGTCGAACCACGCGGGGCGACATTGATATGCGCCAGCGAAACCCTGCCGGAAAAGCAGCGGGCGGCGAACTGTGCGAGCGCCAGCGGCGTCGTGGCGTGGCGCACGAGCTGCGTATCGCCAAAGCGCGTTTGCTGGATAAAGGTATCGAGTTGCGGGTGACGCACGGCGAGTTCGCGCGTGAGATAGAGCATGATCCGCTCGATACCGCCCTTCCCCTCGAGTCCGTCTGCCACGAGAATGGCAATCGAGCCCCCTTTTTGTTTTCTCATTGCGTGTCTAGTTCACATCCCTTGTCAGAGCCGGCGCAGGCAATACGCAGGTCAACCCGACTACGCTCTTCCCACCCATCGGACCGATAGATGCCGAACTTCCAATAGTGCAGGCCGTCGCCGGCGTCGTAGCCGACTGGCCCGCTCCAATCTATGACAGTTTCGCCATCGCGATCGACCGTCACGCGGCCGTCTACGCCCATCGCCACCCGGATGTCATAGCGGTGCCAGTTTCCGAAATCGGCGACAATGGAACCGATACGCTCCCTGTACATCTCGTTGTCCAGGCCATTTCCCCCGCGCGCGACGAATATCAGCTGCTCGCCCCGCAATTGAACCGCCAGCGGCGGTGATCCCAGCGCACTATCCTGGCCTATTGTCTTGCGGTTTGGCCCGTGGAGCTGCGAAATTGTCATCCACCGGCCTTGGCTGCCCTCGGATTGCCCCGTAATGCGCAGGTCCACCTTGGCTTCGGCGACACTGCCGAACGCGATCCTCTCCTGACCCGAGATCTCGGCGCGCTCCTTGGGTTTGCCGATCCGTTGATCGAACTCCCACTGATCCCCCGGTTCGACGGTGAACTGGATCGTCGTGGGGTCCACCAGCGTCACCGGCCCCTCGCCCTCGGGGGCTTGCACGCGAAATTCGCTCTGCCCGATTCGAAGCACTTCTCCGTCGAGCAGCGGTGTCGCGATACAGGATGTCATAAATGTCAGCCCGGCAAGGAGAGAGAGGGATTGGTTGAGGATCATATGAATTTGGTTCGGTTATTGAAACAATGACACGCATCAAACTGCCCCGCCAATGAACAGTGCCTGTCCGAGGGGGAAAAATTGCCTTGTGTTCGATCTTCCCGCTAAATAGGCATCCTTGTACCCCGTATTCCAGAACAGCCGGGAATTTCGTTCCATGACTTGCCGCCAGGCGCCGATCGTCGTTGTCGGACAACCCCGCAGCGGTTCGACGATCACCACCCGGGTGCTCAACGAGTGTGACGGCGTCTTCCTGCTCAACGACTTCTACGCACTGCAAGCCATCGATGCGGAGGGCCTGTGGCAGCGCCGCGATCCGGCGGCGGCGGGCCGCGTTGCCGAAATCGTCCTCGATCGACTGACCATCCGGGCAACGCAAGAAACCGGCAAGACGCTCGAACAATCGATCGACCTGCCCGCCGACAAACTTGCCGAAGTCGCTGCCCAAGCCCGGCGCGACTGGCCGGATGGAACCGCCTGGCACGAGGTGGTCGGCGCGATTCTTTCGCACGCCGCGCAAGCCGCGCAATGTGTCGCCTGGGGCTGGAACACCCCTCAGGATCACCTCCATCTCGAGCGGATCTTTGCGGCGTGGCCCGAAGCCAGGGCGCTTTTCGTGCTCCGCGCACCCAGGGCGGTGCTGCGATCCTACAAGAACGTCTCCGGCCCGTGGCACGACGCCCGCCGCTACAATCCGGTAACGATCGGCCTTGCGTGGAAAGTCGCCGCACAGAACTTTCATCGCTGGCAGGAACGCAAGCCCGGCCAGGTAGACTTCATGAGCTACGAGGACCTCGTCGCCAACACCGATGCGTGCGCAGCGCGCCTGTCGGCGTTCATCGATCGGCCCTGCCCGGACATCGACCTGGCCCGGTTCGGCAAGAACAGCTCGCACGCGGGAAATGCCACCAGTCACCGGGTGACCGACGCCGAAGTATGGGCAATGCAAAAGGTCGTCGGTCCCGAATTGGAAAGACTGGGCTTCACACCCGATGCGGCCGCCAAGCCCACCTCAGGGATGGTACAACTCGCCGGGATTTTGGCACGGTCCGGTCTGTTCATCGGCGGACAGGTGCTAACCGACCCGGACCGCCGAAAACGCGCGCTCAACTTCCTTCGGCGGTAATCTGGCAGACGCCCTCAGTTTCGATCTTCGAACGTGTAGCCGAACAATCGCACGTCGCGCTCGTAGAATTCGCGCACCTTCTCGCGCAATGCTGGCGTGAAATACTGGCTATAGTGGTCGCGGCGGTCTTCCTTGCGCGAGCGAAAGGTCGACTTCAGCATCCGCGTGGCGAAACTGCGCGGTCCGCGCAGGAACAGCGACAGATTGTCCGACTTGTTCTTGTGCGGCAATTCCAGCCTGCCCAACCCCATACGCTCGGTCGCGGTTGCGAAATCGGTCGAAAGGGTTTCAAACCGACCGACGAAGTCGACCAGCAGCCGATCCTCCGCATCATAGAGAAACTCCGCCTGCGGCATGGCGTGGCGCGTATCATTCAGGAAGCGGTCGTCATAAGCCAGGAAGGCCTCAACGAACTGTGTGAAAGTCTTGTCGTGTTCGAGATCGCGATAGAGATAGGCAGAGACGATCCGCGACCACGGGTTGCGGACGAAGGCGAATTTGAACATTCGCTCGAACTCGTCCGGTGACACATGGCCAAGAGACACATATTCCTCCGCCGTGATATGCGCGAGGCGTTCCGGCCCGATGGAGCGGTCGTCATTACGCCGCAGAAGCAGGGGTGCGCGCTCGTCCCAGGTCAAACCGTTGCGCTCGATGAAGACCTTCTCGACGCTCTGCCCACCGGTTTTGGGAACATGCACGAAAATGACATCGTGCTTGGAATCAATCATCGAGGGTCTCAAACGGGCGGCTTCGGCGGAGTATAGACACTGGGCATAGCACCCATATTTCAACGGATATATTTCGAATCTAACAATCTGACCTGGTGGAACTCTAACGAAGGTTTTGGCATATCGATCTGGTGAGCTCGCGCAAGCCAAATGGTTGTGTCGTGCGCTTAAATGCGTGCAGCGTGGGTAGCCGCCTAGGTGGTGAGTTCTGGTGGCCATTAGCATATCTGTCAGTTACAACGACCTTGGAACCCGATTTGCCATGACGCCCGCGCATAATCCATGCCCAGGCAAACTCAAAACCGGGGATAGAATTTAATGTAACTAGCTGGTCCTCATCGCGCACCCAACCTGACTTGATCATAACGGTATAAAAGCCTTGATACAAATGCCCAATAAAGACCCGGAAAGGTCTTACTCATCCCAGATTAACTTCGGCCACCAGCGTCCGTCTATATCCCGTCAGGAACGGACACTCTACGCGCTAACGGCTATTGTGTGCTTTGCGCACACCTTTGCGTTTAATTTTGTGCCCGCCATTCTCAGTAATGTTAGCGCCAGCATTATGGCCTTTCTTATTCTCGGGACATTTGCAACCAGCCTTCGGTACAAATACAATTCGAACGCGGAACTACTAACGCTATTATCCTTAGCGGTCATGGTCGTCATCGCCACGTCCACCCTTGTTGCCTATCAACCGCAATCTGGAATAGTTGAGATAGTTCGCAATTTTGCAGGAATACTACTTATTGCCTGGGCGCTCACGCAGCGCTGGTACTCTGTACGGTTCGACACGTTACTTACAGTGCTTGGCGTTCTAGCGGTTGTTCTCGCCATGTTCGTACCCATTTTTAGAGAACCGATCCTCCGCGCAGGATACTTTCGCATGGGATCCCTTACTTCGGGCGACATCACCCTGCATCCGAGCGCCTACTTAAGTGTAATTGTCGGCTTTTGGGCAGGAGCGATGGGCTATTATAAACATAAACCGGCAGCGGCACTCCTATCCATTGCGGTCATATCATTTAATATAATTGGATACCGTGCCCAGGCCGCAATTCTTTTATTATTTTTTGTAATTGCGACATACGTAAGTTATAATTTTATTAGCCGTAGATGGATGGAAAAACTGTCATCTGTCTTGCCAATATTGTTAATTTTGATATTCTCTGCATTCTTTGTAGTCTTGAACCTGACGCCTGATAGCTGGGACGTTAATTTGGGTAGTGGTCGTATTGGAACGTGGCTTGATCGTTCAGAACGAATTGGTGGTCGAGACTTAGTCGAGATGCTTTTCGGAATGGGCCCTGGAAGTGATAACTACTTTGGCACTCTTACGTGGCGATCTCAGGCAACCCATTCCCACAACGACTTTCTGAATGTCGCTTTGGAGCTTGGTATCGTTGGCTTGATGTCATTCCTGATACTCATCGCCTCAATGATTTTCAGCGCCCCTTACTACCTACGGTTTTTCGTCATGATAATCCTAATCGCTCCGTTCGTAAGTGGAGGTATCCTGTTTAAACCGACGGTTGCCCCAATCATGGCCTTGGTAATTTTGCACACCCGCCTCATGCATGACCGCGCAAAACTGCGGTCCGGAGGCCGTGGCTATCACCCACGGTTAGTCGTGTTCAAACCACAATATTAAGATTTCTCTCTCCAGTATGGATAGTTTAGGTAGTCATGAACTAGGTCGAGATTGCCCTGGCATCACATGTTTTTCAATGGCTCGGATGCAACGCGATCATGCCACTTGGATATCTGCCAAATTGGCTCCTGCAGCCTGAGACCTAACGGCTGCTGGACCACCGCAGCCTTTCGATGGGAAGCCGATGACGATTGACCGTATCCGGGCCAATTCGCTGTTCATCCTCGGCGTGCAGAAGGCCGGGACCACGTCGCTGCACGAGCTCCTCGCGCAGCACCCCGCGATTGCGGCAGCCAACCCCAAGGAGCCAAACCACTATATCAAGATTGCTTCATCGAGCCCAATGATCCTGGCGAGCGGCACAACGGATATGACCGAACTGCCGTTTTACAAAGCCGATGACTACGCCGCGCTGTTCGGGGAGGCGGACGAGATGACGCGGTATTTCCTAGACAGCAGCACAGGGTATTTCCCCTATGACGAAGCACTCGATGCAATCTCCACGCTGTGCAGCGAACCGCGTGTAATCGTGGTCCTGCGCGAACCCGTGGCGCGCGCCTACTCGGCCTACAACTGGGCCCGCAAGGTCGGTTGGGAACCGCTCGACAGTTTCGAGGAAGCGCTGGCGCAAGAGGACGCGCGGCGCGCTGAGGGCTACTGGTTCAGTTATTGGTATCAGCGTCATAGCGAATATGCCGAACGGCTGGCTGCGGTCACCGCTCGTTTCCGCCATGTGCACATTGTCGACTTCGACGATCTACGGCACGACAATCAGGCCGTGTGCAGTGAAATCTTCTCATGGCTCAATCTGCCGGATCAACCGGTCGTGGCCTTGAAGTCGAATCAGTCCGGCATGGATCGATCGCGCCTGGTGAAAAGATTACGTCGACTGGCGACCATGCAGAGAAATGATCAAGGAAGGATTATCGGCCTGATCCGGCAATTCGTCCCGAACGGTTGGCTTTCCCAGATCAAGCGTCGCATGGTGCGCACTCTCGACGAAAGGACAGTTGCGCCCGAGCCGCTCGATCCGGAACTGCGTCAAGCACTGACAGCGCAGTTCGCTCCGGATGTCGCCAAGCTGGAAACGATGCTCGACCGGCCTTTTGGGCATTGGCAGTAGCGCTAGTTCAGCAGCAGCATCACGATGGTACGCTCTCGATCTCCTCGATGAAGGCAGCCATCCTGTCCGGCGTCATATTCTTCTTGTGGGTCAGCTTCTGCATCGGTGTAGCGCGGACCCGCGCAAATTCTTCGCTCGTAGGCCCACCCCTCGCCAAGGATTGCTGAAGAATATGGCACATGTTGGCATTGATCATCGGCAACGATCTGAAGTCGGACCGAAAGCGCGACGATGTAAGATATAGGTACTGGATCAGCGCATGGTGCCAGAAGTAATTTCGGGGCAGGCGTTTGCGTTTGTCCCAATAGCGATCACACGCCTCGTCAATCCGGTGCATCACATAGCTCGAAGGCGTCGACGCCATGAACCAATTGCTGATCAGCCGGTCCTTTCCAGGGCGAGAAAAGAAGAAGAAATCCGTCTGATTGAATAGCGAAACAAGCCATTCATCGAGCGGCTGGGTACAGAGAAGCGTGGCGTCTGCCCAAACTCCACCCTGGCGAACCATAAGCTTCATCCGCAAGAGGTTGGCGAAGTGATTTGGCAGCAAGCCTTCGGGCAATTCGTCCTCGGGGACGATCTCAAGAGCTTTCGCCTTGTCCAGCAGCACCACTTCCCACGTCGGGTTTAACCTTTTCCAGCTTTCGACGCACATCCGGCATATCTCGGGAGCGCTGTCGAACCCGCTATCCCAATACATGTAGATCTTGCGCGGAAGACTGTGCGGAGAGGCATCCTTCAATCGCTCCACATCGAACAGCTTTCGCACCAACGGAATCTGTTTGATGTCGGGAAAGATGGAAAGCGCTGACATTTCTATTTCCTGTTTTCCGTTTTCGGTTGGAACCTGAGTGCAAAAATCGATGTATCGAAACCAATTTCTCGGCGTGCAAAAACCAGCATGCGAATGTTGCGGAATGATTGCCAACCGGCAACGGCAGCAGCCGCGCCGACGGGCCCTACGAAATATGCCGCTACGATCATGAGAAACAGCCCCGGTCCGGCGATCTGCATGAGGAATCGGAGTGACTGCTTTTCGTAGCCCGTCATGTTGAAGACAACGCCGATCGAGCCGCAAAAGGTGGAAATCAACTGGCCCGCCGAGAGGATGATCAAGACCGGCCAAGCATCAGCAAAGCGGGGCGAGAACAGGGCCAGGATTTCGCGTCCGAAAAAGGCAAAGACGATCATCAGGCCTAGCGCCGGCAAGAAGGCCAGCGCCGCCGATCCGAAGAGAACCCTCCTCAGACGGTCTTCGTCTTTCCGGTAAAAGGCTTTGGTGATCTGCGGACCGACAATAACGTTGATGCTGTTGTGTACGAAACTGAGCAAAAGCGCGGTCCGGGACGCGGCAAAGTACCCCCCCAAGAGCGCCGGTTCGATGACCAGACCGAGGACGACCACATCGATCGTTCGCAGTCCCCCCGCCGCCACTGCCGCCAGCCACAGCGGCCACGCTACCCTGCGCCAGGACGGCGTATCCGTGTCCGGTGCCGCTTCTTTGAGGCGCTGCCGGTAAATGCGTCTGGTTGCAAAGCCTTGCCATAGCAAGGCAAGCCACATCAATGCTGCTGCGCACAACAGAAAGATTTCAAGCTGATAATCTGCATCGACCAGCGGCGATGTCGAAAAGATTACCGCGGGAATAAGCAATCCTCGCCAAATCACATCACGCGGTGCGAGGGCAACAAAAACCGCCCCATAACTCCGCCCGATCGAGGCGAACGTATCTGCCAGATTGAAACCCGGAATGAGCAGCAGGCCGATCGCCATGGTCAAGGGCATTTCCAAGATGCCGGCAAGTGTGAGCCCGGCCAGGCCCAGCAAGCAGATCACCACCGCTATTGCGGCGCTTCTCAGTGATAGGCGAATTGAAGTCTGAACCGCCCCTAATTCGAGATCTTTTTCTTTCTTTGCCTTGTACTCGTTGACGAATCTGAGTGTCGTATTCTGGATCCCCAGATTTGAAACAATCCCGACAAATGTAACAAACGCGATGATGAAAGAGAATTTGCCAAAGTCGGTATCTGACAAGGCGCGGGCAATAACCACGAGCGATACGTAATTCAGCACCGCCCAGAGGCCTTTGAGGACGAGGACTCCGGCGCCCCGCCCCAGTTGCTGCCGAGATTGCTTGGCGATTTCCAGAAGTTCTTTGATCCTCACCGTCCACCCTACGATGCGGCTGCCTCGTAAAAAGATTGGCAGTCCTGCGGCCGAAAGCCTTGGCATGAGAGGGCTCTGGCGGTTGCATTGCGTCCAACGGGCGAATCCCGAATATGGCGGTCTGGTAGCCGCGTTTGGCATTTGAGAAAAGAAGTCTGGGATGGCTATCCCACCAACCGCGCAGATTCTTCGTCGACGCCGGATAAAGGACTTTCATCCTCTCGATGAGATGCCCTATGCGCAATGTCTGTTTTCCTACAGGGGCTCTTCCATGAATTCTGTCAAGCGCACCTCCGTCCGCAAAATACTCGCGCTCTATGACGAGCGGATGCAGTCGGCAGACCGGGCGGTATTTTGCCTTCAGGTCGGCGCGAACGACGGAAAGACCAACGACCCTCTGTTTGAATATTTTTCTTCAAAGAAATGGCATGGATTGCTCGTCGAACCGCTGCCCGATGTATTCGAGCAGCTGAAACAGAGCTATCGAGGCAAGACGAACGTAGCGCTCGCCAACGTCGGTGTTGCTCCCTCCAACGGGACTTTGCCGTTTTATCGCATCCGGATATCCAATGCACGGTGGGCGACCGGTCTTTCCAGCTTCGAGCGCGAAACTCTCGTCAAGCATTTTGAGAACGGGTACATCCAGCGGCATGCCCAGATGGACGAGATAACGCCCCCCACGACGTTCGACGAGGCGGTCGAAGAACTCCCCATTCCGACGTCAACGATCAGCTCGCTATTGTCGCAGCAGAAAGTCGACAAGGTCGACCTGATCTGTATCGATACCGAGGGGTTCGACCTCGAGATAATCAAGCTGATCGATTTCAATGCGCTCGAACCCGATATGATCGTGTTCGAGCGCAAGCACCTTACCCCGGAAAAGCTCGCAGAAGCCGACCAATTGCTGGCAAACAATGGTTATCAGGTCCTGATCGATGGGAACAACTCGGTCGCGCTGCGCTCCGATTTCGACCTGATCAGTCTTGAGGACGCCCGAAGGCTAGGTAATCCGTGGTACGTGCGAGCGTGGAACCGCGCCGTGAGGATTTACAAGAAGCGCGTACGCCGCGCACGCGATGTGTGGGAGTTCTAGATCGGTATGCCACCTTACGACAAGGCCCGCTTATAAGCGTCAAGCAGCGGCTCGATCTGCATGTCCCAGCATAACTCGTCCTCGACACGGGTTCGTCCGATGGCACCCATCCGATGGCCCCGTGCAGGGTCCGCCAGCAATTCGAGGATCTTCTCGGCAAAATCGACCGGATCGTTCTCTGCCGCATAGAGCGAGGATTCCTGTGCCGAAAACCGGCCTTCCTTCACCTTAAACTGCACGATCGGTTTGCCGAAGGCCATGTATTCCAGGATCTTGTTCATGGTAGACAGATCGTTCATCGGATTGACCCGATCCGGATTGACGCAAACGTCAGCCGAGGAGAGCACCGAGAACAGGTCCCCGTCGGGTGCCCGGCCGGTGAACGTCACATAGTCGGCGACCCCCATGTCCTGCGCCATCACCTGCAGCCCGTCCAGGCTGGATCCGCCGCCCACCAGACAGAACTGGATGTCGTCCCGCCCCTTGTCCTCGACGATATGGCGGACGCTTTCGAGCAGCAGGTCGATGCCTTCCTGCTCGCCCATCACGCCGACATAGCCGACGAGATATTTGCGCCCTTTGCGCCATTGGTCGTTGTTGGGCAGCCGCTCGAGCTTGGTCAGGTCGGGGCCGGAGCGGACCACAAAGGTATCCTCATGCCGCTTGCCGCCCCGTCGCTTGGCAATCGCGCGGTAGCTTTCGTTGGTGCAGATCACCACGTTGGCAGTCTTGAACGTCAGCCATTCGAACAGCACCATCAGGCGCCAGAAGAAATCGCGGCGGCCGAACTTGGCTTCGTAGAGCTCGGGGTTGATGTCGTGATGGTCGAAGATGAACTTCTTGCCGAACAACTTGAAGGGCCATGCGACGAGGAAAATAAGGTCCGGCGGATTGCAGGCCTGGATGACGTCGAAGCCACGCCTGCGCCAGATTTTCCAGGCGAGCTTGGTCTCCCACCACAGCGCCGCGCCATATTCACGCAGGTAGGAAACCGGGCTGTCGGCCTCGACCGGCAAGGGATGGCGGTAAATGTCGATGCCCGCGATCCGCTCGTGGCGCTCGGTATACCCCTTGCCCGTCGGACAGATGATCGAGACCGTGGCCCCCGCCGCCTTCAGCGTGCGCGCTTCCTGCCACACGCGGCGGTCGAACGGCAGTGGCAGGTTTTCCACGATGATGAGCACGCCCCTGCCCGCGAGCGGCTGCGCGGCAACCGCCGCGTTATCCGAAAAGTCAGTCACCCGTGATAAGTCCCGTCGCGTCAGTTGCAGGGCGGTTGCCTAGGACGTTCGCAGTCGCAGCACAATATCCCAAGCCCCCGCGGCCATCGTCAACCGCGGATCGGCTGGGTCAGGAAGACCACTGCCTCTGCCGCGAACTCGATATCGGCAACGTCCATGGCAAGCCCGCATTCGCCAGCCTTGACCGCCTCGCCCGAAATCCTTGCCTCGCCCGCAACCGGCAGCACCAGCGCGCTGCCCGAATAGTCGGCCAAGCGCCTCTCCGCGGGCGTCCCCACGATACGGTCCAGGAGGAAATAGGGACCATCGACGAGCCGACCGGAAAAGTCCGACGTGAAGCGAGCGCGGCAGTCGGCGGGATGCGGTTCGCCGCTGGCGACCTCCATCCCCTTTTCGAGATGCAGTTCGCGCGGACGGCCGTAATCGTACAGGCGGTAGGTGATATCGCTGTTCTGCTGCACTTCCAGCAGGCTGACACCGCCCCCGATGGCATGCACGGTGTTGGCGGGAATGTAGAAGAAATCGCCTGCCGAAACCTCGTGCCAGACCAGCATATCCTCGATCGAACCATCACGCGCGGCGGCACGCATCGTATGAGCATCAACTGCTTGGCGAAATCCCGCTGCGATGGTGGCGCCGGGCTCCGCATCGAGGATCAGCCAGCATTCCTCCTTGCCCTGCCGGCCGATACCCTGCGCCTGGGTCTGGGCATCATTGGGATGGGTCTGGATCGACAGCTTCTCACTGGCGAAAATGTATTTGACCAGCAGTTCGGGCAGCTCAGGCGGCGGCTCGAACCAGATTTCCCCGATCCGCTCCCCGTCAGCCGCGTCGAAGGGCGGCGGCAGTGTGTCGAGTCCCCAGACCTTCTCGACACTGCGGGTTGGCAGGAGGACACTCACTGATTCGCAGCTCCGGACAGTTTCCCGACCTTTTGCGCCCCGCTGTCGCTCGTCACCAGAACTTCGTTTCCCGAAACGACGACAGTGACGTTTTCGAGACCGATCACCGAGACGCGCGGGCCGTCGCTATCAACCATGACATTGCGGCAATCGACCAATTCGGCTGCGCCCGGGGCAACATTGCCCGACGCATCGCCGGTATTGGCCTCGCGCAGGGCGACCCAATTGCCGATGTCGGACCAGCCCATATCCGCCGGAACGACGGCCGCGCGATCGGTCTCTTCCATGACTGCATAATCGACGCTCTCGCTCTCGATCCGCGCGAATGCCGCCGCGTCGGGATGGAACCGGGTGCCGTCGTCACGGCCGAGCCGGACCGCATCCTCGACTGCCGACGCGAGGTCCGGGCGATGTGCCGCCAGTTCCTCGAGAAACCGCCCCGCGGTAAAGGCGAAGAGACCGCCATTCCAGCTATAGCCCCCGTCGGCGAGAAAGCCCTGCGCGGTCTCGAGGTCGGGCTTTTCGACGAAACGCTCGACCCGGTAGCCGGCAGCGCCGACCGCCTCGCCGCGCTTGATATAGCCAAAGCCTGTCTCGGGGGATTTCGCCTCGATCCCGAAGGCCACCAGCCAGCCATCCCGTGCCAGCCCCGCGGCCTTGTGGGCGGCCGCGGCAAATGCCGCCGGATCCGCGATATGGTGGTCGCTCGGGCACACCAGCATCACCGCATCGCCGGGAAGCCGCTGCGCCGCCAGCGCAATCGCCGCGGCGGTGTTCTTTGCCTGCGGTTCGACGATTACCCGCACCCCCGCCCCGGCCTGCGCCTCGACATGCTGGAGGTGATCCGTGCCGGTGACCACGACAGGCGCAGCAAATACCGCCCCATCTCCGCAGCGGTCGAGCGTCGCTTCGAACAGCGTGTTGTCGCCGACCAGCGGCAGGAAGGGCTTGGGCATGGTCTTGCGGCTGCGCGGCCACAGCCGTGTGCCGCTTCCACCGCAAAGGATAACCGGGACGATAGTCATGTAGTTCCTCGCCGGGTTTCTTTTCCAGACGGGTAATCGCGCTGGATCGATACAAGCGTAACCAAAGAACTATTACGACCTTTTGGCAACCGCAAGTCGTCGGCGAAAATACCCGCTTATTGGAGGGTCAGTTTGAGATCCTCGACCCGCCCACGCCCAAGCCGCACGTTCAATTTCTGGGTCAAACACCCGTCAGGCACCGTTATCGACAAGACGCCAGACTCATCTACACGGCCCAAGGTGCGCTCAGAGCGCAAACCATCTCCCACACACAGCACCGATACGGTGAACTTGGCGGGATTGCGGTCGGCAAAACTGCGCATCACCTGCCCTGATTTGTCCACGACTATGGCGTGTTGCCCCTTAGGAAGAGCCAGGAAGCGCCATGCCGCTACTTTCTCCAGCAGTTTGCGGTTCGACAGCGTGAGGCTCCCGCGCTCCTTGCCGGCAGTGACCGCCAGACCCGCCCCTCGCTGATAATTCCATGCAAACGGATCGTCGCGCCTCTCGGAAAAGGTAAAATCAAGTTGATCGATCGTCTGGGTCGCGCAATCGGTCCCCCATACTTTCAGCGCAGCGGCCTCGCCGCGTCTGGCCAAGGACCGAACGATACTGGCGCGGCGCATACAGTCGAGAGCGGTGCCATACTGCGGCATAGCGCCGACGATCACGGACAGTGCCTCGCCAGTGCCCGGCCGCTTGCGCGAATACTCCACCAGCACATCCTGCAGGTATTCACTTTCCGCAAGACGTTCGGCGAGACTGGTTTCAGCTCCCGGAACCGTAAGGAGAATATCGAGGGCGCGCATCAGGATCGCCGGTTGGGCTTTGCTCCGCGCAAGGGCATCGAGTCGCTGGCTGGCGACGAGCAAATTTTGCTCCGCCGCGGCGGAGCCAAGCACCGAGATCTGGACGAAGGTATCGCGCCAGCCGCGCCGCGCAGCCTCCGACAGCGTTTGCGATGCGAGCGCCATATCGCCTGCCTCAGCCGCCCAGATCGCAAGATGCGAGAGGTGCGACCCGTCGACCGGACGTGCCCGGACGACATTCTTTACATGGGGCTCGGCAGCAATCGGGTCGGTCGCCAGCAACAACCTGGCCCGCTGCTCATCGGCGAACCCGCCAAGCCCTGCCGGTACGAACTGGACCATGGCAGGATTGGTGCGGGCTTGGCGATCGAACTGGACCAGGGAAATAGCCGTCCCGACTATCAGGGCCAGGACCAGCGCAACCAGCACCGCCGGACTGCCAAACCGGATCATTTTTCGTCGGCGATGCTGTAAGCGTAATAATCCGACCCGTAGTAGCTATAGCCGCCACCCGCGGCGCGCGGATTGAATTTGGTGAGGATAGCACCGACGACTGGGGCATTGACCATCTGCAGGCGTCGCAGCGCCGTCTTGGCCGCGCCACGCCGTCCCGCTTCAGCGTCGATGACCATCAACACTGCATCGACATTCGTCGACACCACCGGAGCGTCGGACAGGCCTAGCACCGGCGGTGCGTCGAATATCACCGTATCGAAATGGGTGAGCAACCGCTCGATGATGCCCTTGAAGTCGGCCGTGGCCAGCAACGCCGACGGAGCCGGCGGGATCGGTAGTGCGCTCATGTAGCTGAGGTTGGGCGTGCCCGAAGGCAGGATCACTTCCTCCATCGACCGCTCGCCAGCCAGCAGCGCCGTGAGGCCCTCGGTGGTTTTGTCGGCCATGATGCGGTGAAGCGTCGGTCGGCGCAAATCGGCGTCGATCAGCAGGACCTTGCGGCCAAGACCGGCAAATTCCCTCGCCAGCGTCTGGGATGTGGTCGTCTTGCCCTCGCCCGCCTGCGAACTGGTCACCGCCAAGGTGCGCGGAATGCCGTCGGCCGAGGCGTAACGCAGGTTCGTTACCAGCGACTGATAAGCTTCGCTGATCGCCGATTTCGGATCGGACAGGTCACCCTGAATGTCATCGTTGTCGACCTGCGGGACCAGCCCGAGAAGCGGTAGGCCAAGCTTGCGCTCGACGTCGTCCGGAGTGCGCATCACATCGTCGAGTGTCTCGCGCAAGAAGATGTAGACCGCGCCGAGGCCGAGGCCAAGGACGGCCGCGATCACCAGGTTCACGATGAGATTCGGAGACGAGGGGGACATTGGCGGGCTCGCCAGGTCGACCACCGAAACATTGTTTGACGCAGCACCGGCCGTCGCGCTCAGCTCATTAAAGCGGGTAAGCAGGGTATTGTAGAGCGCGCGGTCGGTTTCCGCCACGCGGCGAAGGAGATTGAATTGAACACCGCGATCCTGCTCGTTCAGCGCCGCCGAGCGAACTTCCGCAACCTGGTCCTTGATCGTATTTTCACGATCGACCGCGGCTTCATACTCGAGCCGCACCGAGCGCTTGATGGCATCCCCTGTTTCCTGGATTTGGGTCTCAACCCGTGCCACCTGGGATTCAAGCGATTGAACGTTGGGATGATCGTCTAGGTGGCGGCTGCGCTCTTCGGCGAGCTCGGTTTCAACCCGCGACTTTTGGATCATCAGATTCTGGACCGCCGAGTTCTGAAGAACCTGCGGTATCGACATTACCGGACGATTGGCGATATTTCGCCAGCGACCTTCCGCAGCAATCCGGTCGGCCGATGCCGCGCTGGCCGCGGCATTAAGTTGGACCAGCGTGTCATTGGTTACCGACAGGGTAGATTCGCGATCACCGCTTTCGGTTTGATCGGTAACGCGAATCAGCCCGGCTTCCCGCGAATACTGGTTGAGATCGCGCTCGCTCTTTTCGACCCTGTCGCGCGCTTCCCGCAATTGCTGCGCGAGAAACTCGCGTGCATAGGCCGAGTTGTCGAATTTGCGCGCCAGATTGCTTTCGACATAGTTGGAAGCGACCGCATTCGCGACGTCGGCCGATACGTTGCGGTTACTGCTATAAAACCTGATCGGGATGATCCCGCTTTCGAGCGGCATCTCGGCTTCGACATTGGCCCGCAACAAATTGATTGCCGCGATACGGCGGCGACCGGCGATGCCTTCAGGGCCCAGCTCGGCGCCGGTCAAATCCTCTTCGCGGGGCATGTCTGTGCCCATCGCCGCGAAAAATTCCTCACTGTCGGCCAAGCCTTCGGATTCAACCACCCGTTCGGCAAGCGACTGCGAGTTGATGATGTCGACCTGCGTCTGGATGAACCGATCCGCGTCGCGGATGGCGGCCGAAGACACCGCCTCGTCCTCCATGATGCCATCGCTCTGCAACTCGACCAGCACACGCGACGTGGCGACGTATTGCGGCACCGCCAACAGCGTTGCGATCACCCCCAGCACGAGGGCGGTAACCACGATCGCTATGAACGGAACGAAGTTGCGGCGGATAGCCGCCAGGATGCCCTGTAGATCGATCGCGAACAGCGGCGCGTCGTCCGGATAGGTTGATTCGCCATCGACCGCGAAAGCATCCGCGCGCGGCTGGGCCGCATGACCTTGTACACTCGGCATCTGTTGCGCCACTGGATCAGAACCTTGTGAATACGTTGAAAATGGGAGCCGCGCTGAGGATATCGCGATAGGCGCCCCTCAGAGCCGACCTGCCGACGACGATCCGGTCTCCTCCAAGAATTTCGGGATCGGGCGCCCTGCCTTCGCGAATATCCTGGAGATTGAAGATCGCGCCGTAGCGTTGCCCGTCAATCTGTCGAAACACTGCCACCTGCGTGTGTTTCGCAACTTCGGTCGTGCCCCTTGCACGGGCAACTGCTTCGATCAGCGACGATGTGCCCGCGATCTCATAGACGCCCGGCGTCACCACCTGACCGTCTACAGTCACACGCTGGGCCGCCGATGCGACCACGCCAACAACCACCTGCGGATCGCGAATGAACCGTGCTCCCAGCTTGGTTTCCAACTCGTCACTCAATTCGATCGGAGTCTTGCCGGCCGCCTGAACCTCGCCCACCAACGGGAAGTTGATCGTTCCCGACGCATCGACCGCCAATGTGGTGAAAGACAGTTCGGGCTCCTGGAACACACGGATCGAAAGCGTGTCGAGCACTCCAACCCGGTAGACCACCGGAGTAGTCCGTTCATCGACTGCCGGGATAACTCCATAGGCGTCCCGCCCCGTCGGAAGGTCCGCGCTGGGCGAGAAGTTGGGCTGAAAGCACCCCGAGACTGTCAGGGCCCCGGCGCAAAGCATGATAAAGCTGAGTTTATTCACGGACCCCATCCAGAAATCTTGTAGATCGCGCGGCTAGCACAGCGATCAAGAGCGCAGCAAGGCACAATAGCGCTTGATTTCGCAAAGGATAGTCGAGGACCGATTGCGCCGCAATTGCCAGCAGGGCCAGCGCGCTCGCGTCCACCTCGCGATGTTCTTCGCATTTGCGCCCACGCCACCATGACAGCGCGGCCCACGCCATCCATCCAAACATCACCAGAAAACCGACAATCCCGGTCTCGATGCCTAGTTCGAGAAAATCGTTGTGCGCCCGGCGCGCATAGCTGGGATTGACGTTCTCCAGCGATTCGAAGTTCTGGAAGATTTCGTCGAACGATCCAATCCCGCTGCCAAGCGGGAAGAAGACTTGCAGCGCGACCCAGGAATCCCGCCAGATTTCCGGTCGCATATCGTCGAGGTCTTCGAAGCGTAACAGGGTTTGCCCGATTCTTTCGTTGGTCGCCCCGAAGACCGCTAAAACCACGACGAGCGCCATGGCACCGGACACATATTTCCGCGGGATCGGCTGCCCGGTCTTTCGTCTGGTTTGAAGCGCACGCAACGCAAACGCCGCCAGCGGAACCAACAGCAAGGCGTTGGACGAACGCGATTGGGTCAGGATGGTCCCCAGCACGAGGACAGCGCCAGTGAGAGCGACACCGATCCGCTCACGCGTATCGGCCTCATCCTTCCACTGAACGCCGTAAAGCGCGCACAACCCGATAACGAAAAACAGCCCACTCGTATTGTGACTGGCGAACAGTCCGTACAAACGCCCTTCCTCGATCAACGGATAGGGCAGCAGGACATTCTGGTTACCCAGGATTTGCAGGGTCCCGACCACAAAATTGAGCAGGGCTAATCCCACCAAGATCCGGAGCGCCATTTGCGCCGCGCCATGGCGCGCCGGCATTAGGCAAATCACCGCGAGGGCCGGAATAAGCGACGCGAAGGCGATCAGGGTGCGCTGCGGGTCGTTGGACAGCGGATACCATCCGCCCTCCGCGCCGATCAGCGAGCGCGTCGTCACTGCCAATTCCGCGCCGGGCAAAGCGTGCCACATCGCGGGCGGAAGCGGCAACAATTGCAGCAGGGGAAGCGCCAACGTGGCAACGACCAGCACCTTCAGGCCGATCGGGCGCGCACGCCAGGTAGCTACGGCCTCGTGGACCAGCCAGACGAGCAACCCGAGCGCGAGAAGCTGCACCGAAAGATTGAGTAGGCCATACCGGCTACCCCCGCCTCCGAGCAGGAATGCAACCCCCAAAAGAGTCGGGACCGGCCAACCGATGGCACCAATCCACGCAAACCTGGGAGATTTCGGAGAACCGCGTCGACGCCGCGATCTCACGCGCTTTGCACGCATGCCTGTACCGTCCAGCGAGAGGAATTTGGCCAAAAGAAAACCCGCCGACCGAAGCCGACGGGTTTTCCGAAACTAGCGGGTTTGATTACGAACCCGGCGAATCGTCGTCGTCGCTGGCAGCGGCGACAACGCCGGCAACCACAGCAACACCAGCGATGATCGCGATGATCAGGCCTGCGCCACCTAGTTCACTCTGCTTCTTTTCAGTAAGCGTCGAGCGAGCAACGTTGCCGCTGACAGCCGAAAGCTTAACCGGCTGGACGTTGACGTTCGAGGCGTCGGCTGCACGGGTGCCGGCGGTAGCCGAAACCGAAGTGGCTGCCATGGCAACAGCGCCGAGGCCGGCGAGAAGGCGGCTGGTCTTCATTTTTAGTCTCCTAGATCTTTTTCTTCGCGAGAATTCAATGTTTGGCTAGCAGCGATTCGATTTGGGCGCAACCGGTTAATTCCTTGTTACGTCGCATTTTTACAACCACTGGCGGCTCCGACCCGTCTTTTCTCTGGGCACCTTACGCCGCCTGAACGCGAGGTCAATAAGCATTCGGATGCACCAAAACCCGCGCCGTCGCGAATATAATCCTGATATCGCGCCAAATTGACCAGTTGCGGATATACTCGAGATCAGCCTCGAGCCGGTCCTTCAAATGCCCCTCGGTTTCGGTGGCGCCGCGGTGCCCGCGAACCTGGGCCAGGCCAGTAAGACCCGGCTTGAGCGCGTGCCGCTGCCAATAATCGGTATCGACTTCCCAGAAGAGCTTCTTGCCCGCCTGCGACCCCAATGCATGCGGACGCGGCCCGACCACGCTCATTTCCGAACGCAGGACATTGATGAGCTGCGGCAGTTCGTCGATCGACGTCTTGCGAATGATGGCCCCGATCCGCGTCACACGATCGTCTTCGCGCGAGGTCGAGCGCGCGCCCTTGCAGTCGCCCTTTTCTACGCGCATCGAGCGAAACTTGAGCATGTCGAACAGGCAATTATGCGCGCCCATGCGCTGCTGGACGAAGAAGATCGGACCCCCGTCCTCAAGCTTGATCAGCACAGCTACCAGCGCCATCAGCGGACTGAGCAGGATCAACGCCGGCACGGTGATCGCCAGATCCATGACCCGCTTGAAGATGCGGGCATGAAGCGCCAGGGGACCGGTCGAGACAACCAGGAAGGACTGGCCGCCCTCGCGCTCCAGCGCGATTGCGCCAAGTTCCTGCAAGGCGGTGGAGATAACCTCACCGCGCACGCCCGCCCCGCGCATGACGCTCGCCCATTTCGGGCGCTGGTCGGCCGCGCAACTGACGACGACACGATCCATGCCGCGCATCATCCGGCCAATGCGATCGAGACTGTCGGGTGAAGCATGCGCGCCGGAGATGTCGAAATCCTCGGCATGAACGACCTGCGCACCACGAATGGCCACCTTTGGCCCGCCATCCATGACCACCAGTACCGAACTCACGCTCGGACCGTAGGCCTGGCGCAGGCTGAAATGCATGCCGATCCGGAACAAGGCCATGCCGGCAAAGGCGAGAACCAGCGCGAGCGAGAGCATGACGCGCGAGAATTCGGTCGCAGCCTTGGCGTAGAAGATCATCACCGTACACAACATGGCTGACACCACCAGTGCGAGGCCGACCTGGCCGATCGCGTAGCGCACTTCGTCGAGCGCGCGGATCGAATAACACCGTTGATGCACTGCAATGACCAGGAAGATCGGCAGGAAAGCCCAGCCCATCGCAATGGCGAGTTCATGCGGCCACTGATTGCGATAAAAGCCCCCGGCGGCCACGAAACTGCCAAGCAGGATCAGGGCATCGACCAGCAGCATCAGCAGATACAGCTGAATACGGCGACCTTCCATCGCCGGGCGGCGAACCGCGTGGGAGACATTCTCAAGATACACGTTCTTCGCTCCGCCCTTCTCTTCCCGGGGGGTATGGATGACCATGCGACGTTGTTCTTGTGCTTGTGCAAGATACACGGGTTAACCGCGTCATAGTCTCCGTTAACTCTCCGTGGCAATCCGTATTGTCGATTTGCGCCATTGTGGGACCGCTTGCACACTGCCGCTGACATATCCTGCGCAGCGCGGTCCCCCGTCGCTTCCAACGTGACCGCTCCCTTGCCCTCGGCCCGCGCTCTGCTATGGCGCGCGCAACTCTCATTCGAACGAACAGGAACCCCATGGCGAAGATCAAGGTTGCGAACCCGATCGTCGAGCTCGACGGCGACGAAATGACGAAGATCATCTGGGAATGGATCCGCGAGCGGCTGATCCTGCCCTATCTCGACGTCGATCTGAAATATTACGATCTTTCGATCGAAAAGCGCGACGAGACGGAAGACCAGATCACGATCGACGCGGCCAATGCGATCAAGCAGTATGGCGTGGGCGTGAAATGCGCCACCATCACTCCCGACGAAGCCCGCGTCGAGGAATTCGGCCTCAAGAAGATGTGGGTCAGCCCCAATGGCACGATCCGCAACATCCTTGGCGGCGTCGTCTTCCGCGAGCCGATCGTGATCGACAACGTTCCGCGCCTCGTCCCCGGCTGGACCGATCCCATCGTCGTCGGCCGTCACGCTTTCGGTGACCAGTACCGCGCCAAGGACACGCTGATCCCCGGCCCCGGCAAGCTGCGCCTCGTCTTCGAAGGCGAGAATGGCGAGAACATCGATCTCGACGTTTACGAATTCCAGAGCTCGGGCGTCGCCATGGCGATGTACAATCTCGACGACAGCATCCGCGACTTCGCGCGTGCCTGCATGAACTACGGCCTCGACCGGGGCTGGCCGGTGTATCTGTCGACCAAGAACACCATCCTCAAGAAGTATGACGGCCGCTTCAAAGATCTGTTCGAGGAAGTGTTCGAAAGCGAATTCAAGGACAAGTTCGCCGAAGCGAACATCACCTACGAACATCGCCTGATCGACGACATGGTCGCCTCCGCGCTCAAGTGGAGCGGCAAGTTCGTCTGGGCCTGCAAGAACTACGACGGCGACGTTCAGTCGGACGTGGTGGCGCAGGGCTTCGGCTCGCTCGGCCTGATGACCAGCGTGCTGATGACGCCCGACGGCAAGACCGTCGAAGCCGAAGCCGCGCATGGCACGGTTACCCGCCACTATCGCCAGCACCAGGAAGGCAAGGCGACCAGCACCAATCCGATCGCCAGCATCTTCGCCTGGACGCGCGGCCTGATCTATCGCGGGCGCTTCGACAACACGCCCGATGTGGTGAAGTTCGCCGAGACGCTCGAGCGGGTTTGCATCCAGACCGTCGAAAGCGGCAAGATGACCAAGGACCTCGCGCTGCTCATCGGTCCCGACCAGAGCTGGATGACCACCGAGCAGTTCTTCGAGGCGATCGTCGACAACCTCGAAACGGAAATGCAGGCCTGGGCCTGAAACCAACCCCCGACTTCGTCATTGCCTAGGCAGTGACGCACGAGACCGGGACCGGCACGCGCCGGTTCCGGTCTTGTCGTAAGGGGTCACCAGAAAAGACAGGGATGACATGGCCGCACCGGCAAACAAGAAGCGCACCGTGAAACGCAAGGGCCCCGAGAAGTTCGGCCAGCGCCGGCTCGAAGTGCGCAATGCGATGATCAAGGACATTCCCGGCATCGCGCATCTGGTGCGGCGGGTTTACGAGGATATGCCCGCCTATACGCATGGCGAAATCCGCGGGCAGATCAACAATTTCCGCGAAGGCTGCTTCGTCGCACTGCTCGATGACGAGGTTGTCGGCTATTGCGCAACCATGCAGCTTGCCGAAGCGCTCGCCTTCCAGCCGCATGACTGGGACGAGATCACCGGTAATGGCTATGGCAGCCGTCACGATCCGACCGGCGACTGGCTCTATGGTTACGAAATGTGCGTCGATCCCAAGGTGCGCGGCGTGCGCATCGGGCGGCGCCTGTATGAAGAACGACGCGCGCTGGCCGAGGAAATGGACCTGACGGGTATCGTCTTTGCCGGGCGAATGCCCAACTACCGCCGCTTCCGCCGCAAGGTCGAAAATCCGCAGGACTATCTCGCCAAGGTGGTCGAGGGGAAACTGCACGATCCGGTGCTGCGCTTCCAGCTGGCCAACGGCTTCGAACCCGAACGGATCATGCAGGGCTATCTGCCCGAAGACAAAGCCTCGATGGCCAATGCGGTGATGATGGTCTGGCGTAACCCCTATGTCGAGCGCGACCAGCCGGTGAAGAAGCGGCTGCCGCGCGGGGTCGAGGCGGTGCGCGTCGCCACCTGCCAGCTCCAGGCGCGCGCGGTCGCGGATTACGACGAATTCATGCGCGCCATTAAATATTTTGTCGATGTCGCAAGCGATTACGAGGCGGACTTCATCGTCTTTCCCGAACTGTTCACGCTTATGCTGCTGAGCTTCGAAGAGAAGGAACTCTCCCCCGTCGAGGCGATCGAGCGCCTGTCCGAATACACCCCGCGTCTGCGCCGCGACATTTCCGAGATGGCGATGCGCTACAACATCAACATCATCGCCGGTTCGCATCCGACGCGGATGGAGGACGGCGACATCCACAATGTCGCCTATGTCTGCCTGCGCGACGGCGCGGTGCATGCACAGGAGAAGATCCACCCCACGCCGAACGAGCGCTATTGGTGGAACATCAAGGGCGGCGACAAGGTCGAGGTGATCCAGACCGACTGCGGTCCGATCGGGGTGCAGATCTGTTACGACAGCGAGTTCCCGGAGCTGTCGCGGCGCCTCGCCGACGAAGGCGCGCGGATCATCTTCGTTCCGTTCTGCACCGACAGCCGCCAGGGCTACCTGCGCGTGCGCTATTGCGGTCAGGCGCGCGCGATCGAGAACCAGTGCTTCGTCGTACTCAGCGGCAATGTCGGCAATCTGCCCAATGTCGCCAATATGGACATCCAGTATGCGCAGAGCTGCATCCTGACGCCTTGCGATTTCCCCTTCGCCCGCGACGGGATTGCTGCCGAGGCGAGCGAGAATGTCGAGACGCTGACGATCAGCGACATCAACCTTGCCGACCTCAGCTGGGCGCGCGCCGAAGGGACGGTGCGCAATCTCGCCGACCGACGTTTCGACCTCTACCGCATCGAGTGGGACGAAGACGGCAAGCATCCGGGCAAGCCGCGTCCGCGCCGTGAACCACTCGGCCCTGCGCATCCGGGTGGGGGTTAGCGCGGATCGCGTCGTGACAGCCTGACCCGGCGCGGTTACGGAAGGTCGCATGGCATCGGCTGAATTCGCAAGTCCGGCAGTATCCGACGCGCTGGTGATCCTCGGCGCGGCCGGGCTGGTCATCCCCGTGTTCACGCGGTTTCGCGTGACCCCGATTATCGGGTTCATCCTGATCGGGGTTGCGGTCGGCCCCTTCGGGCTCGGGCGGCTGGTGTTCGAGCACCCCTGGCTCAACCACATTACCATCTCCGATCCCGAAGCGCTCGAGCCCTTCGCCGAATTCGGGATTATCCTGCTACTCTTCACAATCGGTCTCGAACTCAGCTTCAACCGCTTGTGGCAAATGCGCAAATTGGTCTTCGGGCTGGGCGCGATGGAGCTGCTGGTGATCGGCAGCTCGCTGGCCATGGCATTGTCGATGATGGGCCAGTACTGGACCGGCGCGCTCGCGCTCGGCTTTGCCCTCGCCTTCTCGTCCACAGCCATCGTCCTGCCGATCGCGGGCACGCATTCGCCCGTCGGGCGCGCGGCGCTGTCGATGCTGTTGTTCGAAGACATCATGATCGTGCCGATCATCTTCGTCCTCGGTGCGATGGCGCCCAATGCCGCCGGCGAAGGCTGGGAAGGCATGCTGACCACGCTGTGGCAGGGCGGGCTGGTGATCGCGGCGATGATGATTCTCGGCCGCTTCGCCCTGCCCCGGCTGTTCGGCCAGGCCGCGCGCACCAAGAGCCCCGAACTGTTTCTTGCCGCATCGCTGCTGGTGGTCATCGGCGCCAGCCTCGCCACCGCCGCGGTCGGCCTCTCGCCAATCGTGGGCGCGCTGATCGCCGGGCTGCTGATCGCGGAAACCGAATATCACGGCGAAGTCGAAGCGATCATGGAGCCGTTCAAGGGTCTCGCACTGGGGATCTTCCTGATCACCGTGGGCATGAGCATCGACCTGCAGACGATCTGGGAAAATTTCGCGCTGATCTTTACCGCGGTCCTGCTGATCCTGCCGTTCAAGGCGCTGGTCACCGGCGTCCTGCTGCGACTGATGGGGGCACGGCGCAGCACGGCAGCGGAAACCGGCATCCTGATGGCCAGCCCTTCCGAAACGACGCTGATCATCCTCGCGGCGGCCAGTGCCGCGCTGCTGATCCAGCCGGGCACCGCGCAGTTCTGGCAGATCGTCACTGCGATCGGCCTGACGGTCACCCCGCTGCTCGCGCGTCTGGGCCGCGTCATCGCGCGGCGGGTCGAACCGGTACCGGAATTACCCGAGGATACCGCCGACGAACCACGCGTGATCATTGTCGGCGCCGGCCGCGTCGGGCGACTGGTGGCGCAGATGCTCACCGCGCATGATAAGCCCTATATTGCGCTCGATGCGGATCCCGACCTGATCGAAAGCGCAAAGCGCGATGGCTTCCGCGCCACATTCGGCGATGCCGCGCGCGGCGATTCGATGGACCGGCTGGGGATCGAGAACGCGCTCGCCGTGGTATTGACCATGGACGAGCCGGTGCTGGTGCAGCGGCTTGTATCCAAGCTGCGCAAGGAGCATCCCGACCTGCTGATCGTATGCCGCGCGCGCGACGTTCGGCATGCCGCCGAGCTTTACCGCGCGGGGGCAAGCCATGCGGTCCCCGAAACGCTCGAAAGCTCGTTGCAATTGTCGGAGGCGGTGCTGGTGGATATCGGCGTGGCAATGGGGCCGGTGATCGCCTCCATTCATGAGAAACGCGACGAATTCCGCGGCCAGATCGAGCAGGAAGGCGCGCTGACCTACAAGCCAAAACTGCGGACCAGCACCGCGGAAGCCTAGATGGCGGCCCCGCTCGAAACGCGTTCGGATTGCGCGCGCTGCGCGGCACTGTGCTGCATTGCCTATCCTTCGCAGGACATGCCGGGTTTCGCCGCGGCGAAGGAGGCCGGCCAGCCCTGCCCCAAGCTCGGCGGCGACGCGCGTTGCACGATCTATGCGGACCGCGCCGAACAAGGCTTTGCCGGTTGCATCCGCTTCGAATGTTTCGGCGCTGGCCAGCATGTCGTCCAGACGCTGTTCGAAGGCCGCGACTGGCGCGAACAGCCCGAATTGCTGGGTCCGATGGTCGAGAGCTTTCTGGCCATGCGACCGGTCAGCGATCTTGCCTTCCTGGTTGCACGCGCGCTTGCCACTGAGCCCGGGGCGGAAACCACCGCACGGCTCGAAGCGCTGGGTAGCGAGTTGAGGGCAGTGGCTTCCTCGCGGGAAACGCTGCGCGATTCGAACCGTATCGCGAAGGCGCAAGCCACCACCAGGCGGGTCTACGGCTCGATCGATCCGGACAAACTACGGGAAACGTGAACTTCTACGGGCTCCGACCGTTGGTCGGGGGAAGGAGAAAGACATGAGCAACCCCGACCCGACCAAACCGACGCCGAACAGCGAGAAGTTCAAACCGCAGACCGTGCAGGACCCGGTCAGCACCGTCGAACCGCCTAGCGCGAATGCCAACAAGCCATCCGATACCGGCGGTCAGGACTTGCCGCGTGGCAGCCAGTCCGAAGTCGGTCGCAAATCGCGCAACCGTAGCTAACTAACCTATCCGGCGGAAAGTTTGCCGCGCACCGCGGCAATCGCTTCGTCGGCCTTGGAGCCGTCCGGACCGCCCCCCTGGGCCATGTCCGGGCGGCCACCGCCACCCTTCCCGCCCAGCGCCTCGACCCCGGCACGCACCAGATCGACTGCGCTGAAGCGTTCGGTCAGATCGTCGGTAACGGCCACCGCAAAGGCGCCCTTGCCGTCATTGACCGCACAGATCGCGGCGATGCCCGAGCCGATCCGGCCCTTGGCCTCATCGAGCAGAGGGCGCAGGTCCTTCGGATTAAGCCCTTTGACTACCTGGCCCGAAAATGTGACGCCCCCGACATCTTCGTCGGCGGGGCCGGATTCGCTCGCGCCGCCACCACCGAGCGCAAGCGCGCGCTTGGCTTCGGCAAGTTCCTTCTCGAGCCGCTTGCGTTCCTCGACCAGTGCCGTGACCCGCGCCGGTGCCTCGTCGGGCGAAGTCTTGAGCGCGCCCGCGATAAGCCGCACCGCCTCGTCGCGCGCGACAAGCCATTTGCGCGCCGCTTCGCCGGTCAACGCCTCGATCCGCCGGACGCCCGAACTGACCGCGCTTTCGGAAACGATCTTGAACAGGCCGATATCGCCGGTCGCCTTCACATGCGTGCCGCCGCATAGCTCGACCGAGTAATTACGCCCTTCGCCGACCGTGCGGCCCATCGAGAGCACGCGCACTTCGTCGCCGTATTTCTCGCCGAACAGCGCCAGCGCGCCCGCAGCCACCGCATCGTCAGGTGTCATGAGCCGCGTGCCGACCTGTTCGTTGGCACGGATTTCCTCGTTCACCTCGGCCTCGATGGCCGCGATATCGTCATCGCCGAGCGGCTTGGGATGCGAGAAATCGAAGCGGAAGCGGTCTTCGGACACCAGCGAACCCTTCTGCGTGACATGATCGCCGAGGCGATTGCGCAGCGCGGCATGGACAAGATGCGTCGCGGAATGGTTCGCCCGGATCCGGTCGCGCCGCTCGGCATCGACTTCCAAATGGACCGCGTCGCCGACCTTGACCGAACCGCCGGTAATCCTGCCGACATGCGTGTGCAGCCGGCCCAGCGGCTTGTTGGTGGTCTCGACTGCGAATTCGAGGCCTTCGGGCGTCCATATCCGCCCGGCATCCCCGGTCTGGCCGCCGCTTTCGCCATAGAACGGCGTCTGGTTGGTCAGAACGACCACCTCATCGCCGGCCCCGGCCGACCCGACCTGCGCACCGTCCTTGACGATCGCAACGACCTCGGCTTCGCCGGTGGTCGAATTGTAGCCGGTGAACTCGGTCGATCCCTGCGCATCCACAATATCGAACCAGACCTCTTCGCTGGCCGACTGGCCCGAACCCTTCCACGCCGCACGGGCAGCCGCCTTCTGCTGCTCCATCGCCGCATCGAAGCCGTCCTTGTCGACGGTGATGCCGCGGCTGCGCAGCGCATCTTCCGTCAGATCGTAGGGGAAGCCATAGGTGTCGTAGAGCTTGAACGCGGTCTGCCCGTCCAGCGTCCCGCCCTCGCCCATCGTGCCGGTCGCCTCGTCGAGCAGCTTGAGACCCTTGTCGAGCGTGCGGCGGAACTGCGTTTCCTCGCGTTCGAGCACCTCTTCGATCAGCGCCTGCCCGCGTTGCAGTTCGGGATAGGCCTGGCCCATCTCGGTGACGAGAGCGGGCACGAGACGGTGCATCAGCGGTTCGCTCGCACCGAGCAGGTGTGCATGGCGCATGGCACGGCGCATGATCCGCCGCAGGACATAGCCGCGGCCTTCGTTCGAGGGCAGAACGCCATCGGCCATCAGGAAGCTGGTCGAGCGCAAATGGTCGGCGATGACCCGGTGGCTGGCGGTGCTGTCGCCTTCGGCCTTCACTCCGGTCAGCCCCTCGCTCGCCGCGATCAAATTCCTGAAGGTGTCGGTGTCGTAATTGTCGTGCACCCCCTGCATCACTGCGGCGACGCGTTCGATCCCCATGCCCGTGTCGATGCTCGGCTTAGGCAGGTCGCCGACGATCTGGTCGTTTTCCTGCGTGAACTGCATGAACACGAGATTCCAGATCTCGACAAAGCGGTCGCCGTCCTCCTCGGGTGATCCCGGAGGGCCACCCCAGATATGATCGCCGTGGTCGTAGAAGATTTCCGAACACGGACCGCAGGGACCATCCGAGCCCATGGCCCAGAAATTGTCCTTGGTCGGGATACGGATGATGCGCTCGTCGGCGAAGCCGGTCAGCTTCTTCCACAGGTCGAAGGCCTCGTCATCGGTATGGTAGACGGTGACCAGCAGCCGGTCCTTGTCGAGGCCCCATTCCTCGGTCAGCAACGTCCAGGCATGCAGGATCGCCTGCTCCTTGAAATAGTCGCCGAAGCTGAAATTGCCGAGCATCTCGAAGAAAGTGTGGTGCCGCGCGGTGTAGCCGACATTGTCGAGATCGTTATGCTTGCCCCCGGCGCGGACGCATTTCTGCGCGCTGGTGGCGCGCGGCGCAGGCGGGGTTTCGAGTCCGGTGAACGAGTTCTTGAACGGCACCATGCCGGCGTTGACGAACATCAGCGTGGGATCGCTGAAGGGGACGAGCGGCGCACTGGCGACTTCGGCATGCTCATGGCGTGCGAAATAGTCGAGGAAACTGCGGCGGATGTCGTTGGTCGAAGTCATGACCGGGCAGTTAGGCAATCGGCGCGCGGGCGACAAGCGCGAATGCCCGGCCAGACTGTGCAAGAGCAGCGATCAATCGGGTGCGCGGGCCGTCACGATCCAGCCGGCGGCCGGGAGTGCGACCTGGGCATCGACACAGTGCCGTTCGAGCATGGCGCGAAGGCGGGCCATGGCGGCGTCGCGTTCGGCCTCCCCCAGCGCCCCGATGGCACGCGCCGCTGGTCCGATCCGCAGGAAATAGGACAACGCATCCTCGACCGCCTGCTCGCCTTCGCCGCCGATCATGCGGTAATCGATCGGTTCAAAGGCGATGCCCTGCCAACCGGCCTTCATAAGAATACCCTCGACGCGAGCCCGACGCCCGAAAGTAAAGGGCCCGGGGGCATCAGGATCGGGCGCGGGCTCATCGCTTGGCGGGAGGACCGCGGCGATTTCGCGCACCCAGGGATTTTCGGTACGCTCGCGGAAGCAGGAAAAGACGAGCCGCCCACTCGGCGCCGCCTGATCCGCGATATGCGCGAAGGCCGCGATGGGGTCGCCAAAGAACATCACCCCGTGACGCGAGACTACGAGGTCGGCCTGCTCGCCAGCGCCTGGCGTCCACCGGGCCGCATCGCCAAGCTCGAAGCGCAGGTTCGGCCGTCCCGCTCCGCGTTGGCGGGCAGCCTCGAGCAGGTCCGCGCTGATATCGACCCCGATCACCCTCGCCGTAGGATCGCCCGCCGCGAGCGCGAGCGACACTTCGCCTGCGCCGCAGCCGACATCCAGTGCCTGTGCGAAACCCTTCGCCTGCGCGACTTCGAGCAGCCGGTCGGTCACCGGGCCGAAACTGCGGTCGGTCCGCTGCCATTCGTCCGCCCAGGCATTGCCGACCCTGCCGGTCCATTCGGATTGATCGGTCATCGCGTCATACTCCGTAATAGTCGCGATACCACGCAACGAACCGCTGCACGCCCTCGCGGATATCGGTTTGCGGGACGTAGCCGGTAAGGGTGCGCAGAAGTTCGGCATCCGCCCAGGTCGCGGGAACGTCCCCCGGCTGCATCGGCATGAGGTTGCGCTTGGCCTTGATGCCCAGTGCATCCTCGATTGCGCCGATCATTTCGCCGAGCTGGACAGGCTGCGAATTGCCGATGTTGACCACTCTCCAAGGGGCGACTGGTGAAAGGCTGTCCCCCTCGGCAATATCCTTCGGGGTTTCAGGCCGTACCGGGGGCACATCGACCAGGCGGCGGACCGCTTCGACGAGATCGTCCACATAGGTGAAATCGCGCATCATCTCACCGTGATTGTAAACGTCGATCGACGCGCCCTCGAGCATTGCCCTGGTGAATTTGAACAACGCCATGTCGGGGCGCCCCCACGGCCCGTACACGGTGAAAAAGCGGAACATGGTCACCGGCAGATCGAACAGATGCGCATAGGAATGCGCCATCGCTTCGGTCGCCTTCTTGGTCGCGGCATAGAAGGACAGCTGGTGATCCGCCTTCATCGTTTCGCGATAGGGCATCTCGCTATTCGCGCCATAGGCGGATGAAGTCGAGGCCAGCAGCATGTGCTGCGGCGGATGCGCGCGCGCGGCTTCGAGCAGTTCGAAGGTGCCGACCAGATTGCTTTCGAGATAGCTGCGCGGCTGATCGATCGAATGCCGCACCCCCGCCTGCGCAGCGAGATGGACGACGATATCGGGCTGTTCGTCTGCAAAGAGGCGCGCCAGCAGGCCCGGCGTCTCGATCGGCTCATTGATCGCCGCGAAACCCGCGTTTTGCAGTAACCCCGCCTGTCGCCGCCGTTTGAGTTCGGGATCGTAATAGTCCGACAGCGAATCGACGCCGATCACACGGAACCTGTCGACCAGCAGTCGGCGGCAGGTGAAATAGCCGATAAACCCCGCCGAGCCGGTAACCAGCGCGGTGCGGCTTTCGCCCATCAGTCGGCGCCGAACAGGTCGCGGGTGAAGACCTTGTCGCGGACATCGGCGATGTGGGGATCGAGGCGATTGGCCACGATTACATCGGCCTCGGCCTTGAACGCGTCGAGATCGTTCACGACGCGGCTGCCGAAGAAGCTGTCTTCCTCCATCACCGGCTCGTAAACGATCACGTCGATCCCCTTGGCCTTCACGCGCTTCATGATCCCCTGGATCGAAGACTGGCGGAAATTGTCCGAACCGGCCTTCATCACCAGGCGGTAAATGCCCACTATGCGCGGCTCGCGGTCGATGATGCGGTCGGCAAGGTAGTCCTTGCGGGTGCGGTTGGCGTCGACGATCGCGCGAATGAGGTTCTGCGGGACTTCGGAGTAATTCGCCAGCAGCTGCTTGGTGTCCTTGGGCAGGCAGTAGCCGCCATAGCCGAAGGATGGATTGTTGTAATGCGCCCCGATGCGCGGATCGAGGCCGACGCCTTCGATGATCTGGCGTGTGTCGAGCCCGCGCGACAAGGCGTAACTGTCGAGTTCGTTGAAGAAGGCGACACGCATGGCGAGATAGGTGTTGGCGAACAGCTTGATCGCCTCGGCTTCGTCGGCATCGGTCAGCAGGACGGTGACATCGTCCTCGAGGACGGGCTGGAGTAGCAGGTCGGCAAATTTCTGCGCCCGCTCGGACCGTTCGCCGACGATGATCCGCGAGGGATGGAGGTTGTCGTAGAGCGCCTTCCCCTCGCGCAGGAATTCGGGGCTGAAGATGATGCGGTCGGTTGCGAAGCGTTCGCGCGCATGGCCGACGTAGCCCACCGGGACCGTGGATTTGACGACCACGACCGCCTGGTCGTTGGCGGCGAGAACCTGTTCGATCACCGCATCGACCGCCGAGGTATCGAAGAAGTTGGTCTCGACATCGTAATTGGTCGGCACGGCAACAACCGCGAATTCGGCGCCTTCGATCGCTGTGGCAGGATCGGTGGTGAAGGCGAGGTCGAGATCGTCGCGGCGCAGATATTGCTCGAGCAGTTCGTCCTGGATCGGCGACTGGCGATCCTCGAGCATGGCGATGCGCTCGGGCGAGATATCGCAGCCGATCACACAATTGTGCTGTGACAGCATGATGGCATTGGAAAGGCCGACATAGCCGAGCCCGAAAACGGCGATCTTCATCGAGTTACCCGCATATCAATCCGCTGCCGCAAGGGTCGACAACGCGTGCCTTCTGTGGGGAGGCGCAAGCGATTGCAAGCCCCGCCCCGCACCTGCTCACCACATGAAATAGGGCCCGCCCCGCTCGCGCGCCCGCTGCCACGCCGGCCGCGCGTGGATAGCCTCGACGAAGCGCGCGAGCTTTGGCGCTTGCTCGCCATAGCCCTGCATCACCGCGATCTCGGCGGGGAAACTCATCATCACATCGGCAGCGGTCCAGTCGTCGCCGACGAAATGGAGATCGGGTGAGATGTTGTCCTCGGCGAAGCGGACATGAGCGGCGAGTTGCTCGTCGACGCGCGGCATCAGCGGCGCGGCGGCATCGCCAAGGCGGCCGGCGTAAATCTTCAGCATCACCGGGACGAAAAAGCTGCTCTCGCCGAACTGCATCCATTCAAGGTGGCGGATATAGGCTTCGCTGTCGCTTGCGGGAAGCCAGCTTTCGCCGCCATGGCGTTCGCACAGATATTGGATGATCGCGCCGCTTTCAGCGATGGATCTGCCATCATCTTCGATCAGCGGCGACTTGCCGAGGGGATGCGCCTCGCTGAGCTCGGGCGGCGCGAGATTGGTTTCGGCATCGCGCTGGTAGGCGGCCACTTCGTAGTCCGCGCCCAGTTCCTCGAGCAGCCAGAGGATGCGCTGCGAACGGCTGTTGTTGAGATGGTGGACGGTGATGGTCATGGCGGCGCTCCCGATCGGCGATTCGCGCGCACCCTAGGGCTGCCACTGGCCTGCGGCCATGCCACAAACGGAAAAGCCGGTGCGGCCATGAAGCAGCGCGCACCGGCTTTCCGGTTTTTCGGGAGCGCCGGGGGACAGTCCGGCTGTAACGCGGGCCCGGGGATATGGGCCGACGCGCTCCCGCTTGAAGAGAATTCAGTCTTCGTCCGCGTCCGGACCGGTCATCATCTCTTCGGCGACCTCGTCGGTGCGGCCGCGGATTGCGGCTTCCAACTTGGCACACATCTCGGAATTTTCCTTGAGGAAGGTCTTGGCGTTCTCGCGGCCCTGGCCGATGCGGACGCTGTCATAGCTGAACCAGCTTCCCGATTTCTCGACCACGCCGGCCTTGACGCCGAGGTCGAGGATCTCGCCGATCTTCGAAATACCCTCGCCATACATGATGTCGAATTCGACCTGCTTGAACGGCGGAGCGACCTTGTTCTTGACCACTTTCACGCGGGTCGCATTGCCGATCACCTCGTCGCGGTCCTTGATCTGGCCCGTACGGCGAATGTCGAGCCGCACCGAAGCATAGAACTTGAGCGCGTTGCCGCCGGTGGTGGTTTCGGGGTTACCGTACATCACGCCGATCTTCATGCGCAGCTGGTTGATGAAGATCACCATGCATTTGGAGCGGTTGATCGAACCGGTCAGCTTGCGCAGCGACTGGCTCATCAGGCGGGCCTGCAGACCGACATGGCTGTCGCCCATCTCGCCTTCGATTTCGGCGCGGGGGACCAGCGCGGCAACCGAGTCGACCACCAGCACGTCGATCGCATTCGAGCGGACCAGCGTATCGGTAATCTCAAGCGCCTGTTCGCCCGTGTCGGGCTGCGAAACGATCAGTTCCTCGATGTCGACCCCCAGTTTCTTGGCATAGACCGGGTCGAGCGCATGTTCGGCATCGACGAAAGCGGCCGTGCCGCCGGCCTTTTGCGCTTCGGCGATGACATGCAGCGCCAGCGTGGTCTTGCCCGAGCTTTCAGGACCGTAAACCTCGACCACGCGGCCCTTGGGCAAGCCGCCCACGCCCAGCGCGATGTCTAGGCCGAGCGAGCCGGTGGAAATCGATTCCACCTGCATGGCTTCCTTCTGGCCCAGCTTCATCGCCGAACCCTTGCCGAATGCGCGGTCGATCTGTGCGAGCGCGGCGTCCAATGCCTTCTGGCGGTCTGCGTTCACTTTCTTGTCCTCTACGAGCTTCAGACTTGCCGCCATGACACTACCTCCTGCACTTGGCCAGAGCCGGCTACCGACTCTTCAACTGGCGCAGTATGTATCGGCTTTGTTCCGCAAGAACAAGTGGGGAACAGGAAAAAGTTTTCCCGCTATGTTCCGCTCGGCAAAAACCCAGCGGCGAACCCCGCCTATTTGCGGTGTTCGCTCAGCACTTCGGCGACCTTGGCATTGATCTGTTGGACGCTGAACGGCTTGGGGATGAAATGCATGTCCTCGATGTCGATCTCGTTGCGGAGCTGCTCTTCGGCATAGCCCGACATGAACAGGATCGGGATCTTCGGCTTCACCTTGCGGATCGCGCGGGCCATCGCGGGCCCGTCCATCGTCGGCATGACGACGTCCGACACGATCAGATCGAACTCGGTCGTGCCGTTGGCGATCGCGCCCAGCCCCTCTTCGCCATCGGCGGCGGTGGTCACGGTATAGCCCGCGCGGGCAAGCGCGCGCTCGGCAACGGCGCGGACCATGTCCTCGTCCTCGACCAGCAGCAGGTTCCCACCCGCCGACCATTCGGTCGCATTCGTTTCCTCCGGCTCTTCGCGGCGCATGATGGCGGGTAGTTCGCCCTTGTGTACCGGCAGGTACATGGTGAAGCGCGCGCCGATCAGCGTTCCGTCGGGTCCCTGGACATTGTCGGCGAAGATGAAGCCGTTCGACTGCTTGACGATACCATAGACGGTCGACAGGCCGAGCCCGGTGCCCTTGCCCTGCTCCTTGGTGGTGAAGAAGGGTTCGAAGATCTTGTTGAGATGCTCGTCGGGAATGCCGCCGCCGGTATCCTGCACGATCAGTACGGTGTAATCGTCCGCGGGCATGATATCGATGCCCATCTTGCGCACATCGCGTGCCGATACCCGGCGCGTGGCCAGCGTCAGACTGCCCTTCCAGTCCTGCTTGCCGCGCTTGATCGCGTTCATCTGCATCGCATCGCGCGCATTGACCGCGAGGTTGATGATGACCTGTTCGAGCTGCTGCGGATCGGCGCGGACCGAGCCCAGCTCGCGGTCGTGGCGCACCGAGAACTCGACCTTCTCGCCCATCAACCGCTTGAGCAGCTGGCTGACCTCGCTGACCACGTCGGGCAGTTGCAGAACGACCGGGCGCAGGGTCTGCTGGCGGCTGAAGGCGAGCAATTGCCGGGTCAGGCTGGCCGCCCGGTTCGAATTGGCCTTGATCTGCTGGATGTCATCGTAATCGCTGTCACCCGGCGTATGCCGCAAGAGCATGAGGTCGCAATAGCCGATGATCGCAGTCAGCACGTTGTTGAAATCATGCGCCACACCGCCCGCGAGCTGGCCGACCGCCTGCATCTTGGTCGCCTGCGCGACCTGGCGGCGAAGCCGCTTTTCTTCCGAGGAATCGGAGATCGACAGCAGCACCGCCGCATCGCCCAGCCCGCGCACACCGGCGAGGCCGATCGACACCGGCTCTTCCTTGTCGTTCGCCAGCCGCACCGCCATGTCGCCGCTCGCAGTCGCCCCCTTGGCGAAGCGCCGCACTGTATCGGCCAGCGCGGCCTTGTCTTCGCGCACGACGACGTCGGACGGGAATTGCGGCAGTCCGCGATCGACCCGTTCGACCGCGCGCAGGAACGCCTTGTTGGCGAACAGGAAGCGTCCGTCGCGATCGGTCAGCGCCAGACCCAGCGGCAGCGCCGAGAGCAGCGCTTCAAGCTGCGGGATGGCGGCCTTGCCGCTCCCTTCCCAGCCCCCGCCGAGGCCGACCGAACTGTCGACCAGCAGCATCAGCGAAGGCGACTGGTCGGCATCGCTGAGTTTGTCGGCGGAAGGCGCGTCGAGCGGCACATGCACCAGCGTCTGCGGCGACCCCTGCTGCCCTTCGCGCGCGAAGAAGATGCGATCGCGATCGTCCGAGCGCAGCAATTGCACGAATTCCAGCCCGCCGAGCGAATTGTCGCGGCTACCGGTCGCGCGTTCCGCCAGTCCAGGGGTGGTGGTAAGGACAACGCCATCGGGGCCCACCAGTGCAAGTTCGAGACCCGACCGTGAGATCACCTCGCCAAAGCGGCCCGAAAGGCGCTCGGACAGGCCTTCATAGCTGCGTTCTTCGCGCAATTCGGTGAAGCGCCAGACCAGATAGGCCTCGCCTCGCCCGCTGCGATCGATCTGCAATTGGTAGTGGGCCTCCAGACCCTCGAGCCGCACTTCGGCAACCTTGGCCGACCCGTCGCGCCAGGCGTCACGCGCGCCCGCGATGACCGCTTCGCGCGAGCTGGTATCGAAGGCCAGATCGTAAGGCGAGGAGATGCTGTCGAACCAGCTTTCATAAGTCGAATTGGCGCAAACCATCCGGTTTGCCCGGTCGATGATCACCACCGCCCGGCGGCGGTTCTCGATCGCGACGCTGGTTACCGACCAATCTGGCTGGAGCGTATCCCCCTCGACCGGGGCAGTCTTGAGGCGGGCCGCGAGCAGCAGCATCAACAGCACCGCCACCAGCGCACCGCCATAGGCCAGGGCGACGACGGTCTGCTGGCCGACCAGCCATACCAGCGCAACCGAAACGATCCCGGCAGCCGCGACGCCGAGCATGAGCGGCAGCGGAGGCAGCCGGGTGACCGGGTTGTCCTCCTGCACCATCACGTCTCGGGATCCTCATCCACGCGGCGGTCGAAGCGCCGCTTCATTATGCGAAGACGGCGCTGACGCTTGCGCGCAACGACGAAGCGCCAGACAACCCCTGCAAAAACATAGCCGAACGCCGCCCCGACAATCGCCAGTACGATAAAGCCGAACACGGTCACCAGCACGGTCACCCCGACCCCTTCGAACATTTCGATGAACCAGGACCAGCGCCCGCTGGAAATTTCTTCCTGCGCTGCGCCGCCCGTGGCCGCCAGGTCCACCTTGAGGATGAAGACGCCGATCTTGTTCGCCACAAGTGCCCAGAACGGGAAGGTGAATGGGTTGGTAATGAAGGTCACCAGTGTCGACAGCGGCACATTGGCGCGTGCGGGCAGCGCCATGAAGGCGGCCAGGAATATCTGGCCCACTGGTACGATAAAGCCCGCGAAAATTCCCAGCGCCACGCCGCGCGGGACGCTGCGCCGGGTGAACCGCCACAATTCGGGCGTCAGGAACCGGTGCGCGATGGGGCGTAAATACTTATTTCGCGCCATCTGCTCGCGCGTGGGCATGCGCAGACGGATCCAGTCCGACAGGAATGTCTTAGATTTGCGCTCGCTCATTGCCACGACCCTGCCATGCGCTGCCTCCTTGGCGAGTGCAAGGGGAGGTGGAAAGCGGCTTGCGACGAATACGGCATGGCTGGCGATGTGGTTAGCACGGGGCCCCGATGTAAGGGTCGCGCACCTGGTTTATCCGCGGTCGCGCAGCAGCCGCGCCTTGTCGCGCTTCCAGTCGCGATCCTTGATCGTCTGGCGCTTGTCATGCGCTTGCTTGCCCTTGGCCAGCGCGAGCTCAACCTTCGCCCGTCCGGTGCTGTTGAAATAGATCGACAGCGGGACCAGCGTCATACCCTTGCGCTCGACCGCGCCGAACAGCTTCTCGATCTCGCGCGAATTGAGCAACAGTTTGCGCGGCCGACGCGGCTCGTGGTTGAGCCGGTTGCCATGCGAATATTCGGGGATGTTGGCATTAACCAGCCAGACCTGCCCGTCGCGGATCTCGGCATAGCTTTCCTTGATGCTCGCCTCGCCCGCGCGCAGCGCCTTGACCTCGGTCCCCTGCAGCGCGAGCCCGGCCTCGAAAGTCTCTTCGACATGGTAATCGTACCGCACGCGCCGGTTGTCGGCGACGGTCTTCTGCTTGTCGAAAGTGGCGGGCTTGGGTCGGGCCATAAGGCGGGCGCATGTAGGATAGCAGGCGGCGCTTGGAAAGGGCGCGCAGCGATTTCTCTTGCCAAGCACGCCGCGCGCATGGCGAAAGCCGCACATGAATGCCCGCCCCGCAATCGAACCCTTTGCAATCCACGACAGCGTCATCGCGCCGGGAACGCGCGCAACCGTAGCCATCCCGGTTGCGCAGCAGGTCACCGGGCTGAACTCGGCGCTTGCGCTGGAGGTATTTCACGGCGCGAAGCATGGGCCCTGTATCTTCGTCAGCGGCGCGATCCATGGCGACGAGATTATCGGCACCGCGGTGATCCAGCGGCTGCTCGAGCGCCTGTCGCCCGGCATGCTCGCAGGCACGATCATCTTCGCTCCCGCGGTCAACATCTACGGCTTCGTGGCGCACAGCCGCTACCTCCCCGACCGGCGCGATCTCAATCGCAGCTTTCCGGGGGCCGAACGCGGCAGTCTCGCCGCGCAGCTGGCGCATTGCTTCCTCACGCAGGTGATCGACCGCTGCGCGCTGGGCATCGATATTCATTCGGCCGCGGTCCACCGCTACAACCTCCCGCAGATCCGCATCGCTGCGGGCAGTCCCTATCTGTCCGAGCTGGCCATGGCCTTCGGCGCGCCGATCATCATCGAAAGCCCGCTGCGCCCCGGCTCGATGCGCGCGCTGGCCGCCGATCGCGAGACCCCCATGCTGCTGCTCGAAGCGGGAGAGGCGCTGCGCTTCGACCGCTTTTCGATCGAGATCGGGGTCGCGGGCGTGCTGCGCGTGCTCGCGCATATCGGGATGATCGATGCCGATGACGGGCTCGACGAGGTCGAGGTCCCGCTTCGCTCGAACCGCTCGAGCTGGGTGCGCGCGCCGCGCGGCGGTGTCAGCCGGCGGGTGTGCCGTTCGGGCGATGTCGTCCGCAAGGGCGGGCTGCTCGCGCGGATCGGGGGCCTGTTCGGCGAAGATCCCGAAGACCTTATCAGCCCGACCGACGGGGTAGTCATCGGCCATGCGACGCTGCCTATCGTCAACCAGGGTGACGCGCTGTTTCATATCGCCGAGGTCGAGGCGCTCGACCATGTGGGGGAGCATGCCGACAGCATCGTCGAAGCGCTTGCCGTCAGCGATCCCCCCTTCCCCGCCGCGCCCCTGCTCGACGAAGACGAAGTGATCTAGGCCAACCCGGCGATTTCCAGCGCTTCGTCGACCGCCTTGCGGCTGGCTTCGCTGGCGGTGCACAGCGGCAGGCGGACATCGGGCTCGAACCAGTCGTGCACCCGGCTCAGCGCATATTTGACCGGCGCCGGGCTGGCATCCGAAAACATTGCATAATGCAGCGGGAACAGGCGGTCGTTGAGCGCGCGCGCCTTGACCAGATCGTTGGCGGCAATCGCCTCGTGGAATTCGGCGCACAGTGCGGGCGCGACATTGGCGGTCACCGAGATGCACCCCGATCCGCCCGCGGCCGAATGCGGCAGCCACAATTCGTCATTGCCCGACAGCTGGCAGAACTCGTGATCGAGCCCCATACGGTGATCGGCAACGCGCGACAAATCGCCGCTGGCATCCTTGATGGCGACGATGCGATCCGGATATTTGCGTACCAGTTCGACCACCGTCTCGTCCTCGATATCGGTCACCGTGCGGCCGGGGACATTATAGAGAACGATCGGCAGATCGCTGTTTTCTGCCAGGAAGCTGAAATGCGCGATCAGGCCGGTCTGGCTCGGCCGGTTGTAATAGGGCGCGACGCACAGGCCCGCAGCCGCCCCTGCCTTCTTCGAAAACTGCATGTGCAGCAGCGCATTGCGCGTATCGTTCGAGCCGCAGCCCGCGATCACCGGCACGCGGCCCGCCGCCTGTTCGATACAGACCTCGATCACCCGGTGATGTTCGGCATTCGACAGCGTCGAGGCCTCGCCCGTGGTGCCGCAGGGGACCAGCCCCTTGCTGCCATTGTCGATCTGCCAGTCGACGAGCTTGCGGAACGCGGCTTCATCGAACGATCCGTCGCGAAAAGGAGTCGCCAGAGCTGGAATCGAGCCTGAGAACATTTACCTGAGTCCTGCGTTAGAGGAATGAAACAAAATCAGTTTTCGTGACGCGGCGCCACGATCCATTCAGCGCCTGATAAGGAGGGGCCGGGCAATATGTCCAGCATGGGCCGAAAAACAGTTTTCTCACTCGCACTTATGGTCGGCACCGCGCTGGCCTTCCCTTCGCTTGCGCAGGCACAGGATGCCTCGCGCACCAGCCTGGTCGCACAGCAGCCGGGCCTGATGGACCAGGCAGTCGGACAATGGGAATATCTGACCAAGCAAGAGAACCTGCCGTTCTCCTCCTACGCGGATTTCCTCACCAGCTATCCGGATTTCCCCAAGCAGGAATTGCTCCAGCGCCGCGCCGAAGCCGCGCTCGATAGCGAAGCGCCCTCACCGCAGACGCTGGTCGCCTTTTTCGACAAGCATCCCCCGCTGACCAATAGCGGGCGGGCGCGGTACGCGCTTGCGCTGGCCTCGCTCGATCGGCCCGAGGCGCTCGAAGTCGCGCGCGAAGCGTGGCGCGGCGGCGCGATGAGCGGCCCCGCAGAGCTTTATATGCAGGGCCTGTTCGGCAGCCGCTTCGCCCCCGAAGATCACGATGCGCGGATGGACGCGCTGCTGTGGCAGGGCAGCTACGAAGCCGCTTCGCGCCATGTCGTGCGCGTCTCCCCCGCTTATCGCGGCATGGCGCAGGCGCGGCTGGCGCTGCTGCAGGGCAGCACGCCTTCGCAGGCTGGCGTCCCAGTTCCCACGGGTGCGATGACCGATGCGGGCTATGTCTACAATCTGACGCGGCATTACCGCAATTCGGGCCAGCCGTACGAAGCGGTGAACCTGCTTTCGACCCGCGCGGCCTTCGTGTCGCCTGCTTTCGACGGCACGCAGTTCGTTAGCGAAGCGCTGGCGGTGGCCAAGAGTGCCGGGGCGACGCAGGCCGCCAGCATTGCGGGCAAGATCGACGATGTCTTCGCGCCGGGCACCGATATTTCCGACGGCTCCTATACGCTGCGTGACAAATATACCGACCTCATGTGGCTCGGCGGAACGAAGGCCTTGTGGTCGCTCGGCGACGGGACGCAGGCTGCACCGCTGTTCTACCGCTATGGCACCGCGGCCAAGACGCCGCTGACCCGTTCGAAGGGCTTTTACTGGGCCGGACGCGCCGCTGCGCGCGCCGGCGATCAGGCCGGGGCACAGCGCTATTGGGAAATGGCCGCTCAATATCCCGATTGGTACTATGGCCAGTTGGCGCTGAGCGAACTCGGCCGCCCGATGCCGACATTTGCTCCCGTTCCCGCACCCGACAGCGCCGAGCGCGCGGCCTTCGAAGCCGATCCGCTGACCGGCGCGCTGCGTGCGATCGCGCGCAATCGCCGCGACTGGCGCACCGAACGCGCCTTTTTCGAAGCGATCGCCGACAAGGCCGATACGCCAGGCGAAATGGCCCTCGTCGGCCAGCTGGCCCGCGAAACGGGGCTCGAGGAAATGGCGGTCGTCGCCGGGCTGGTTGCAGGCGAGCATGGCCTCACCGGATTCGAACGGCTCGGCTATCCTACGGTTGAAACGCATCCGGGCGCGAACTGGACGATGGTCCATGCGATTGCGCGGCAGGAAAGCGAATTCGACCGCAACCGCGTCAGCCATGCGGGCGCCCGCGGGATGATGCAGTTGATGCCGGGCACCGCGCGCGAAGAAGCGGGCAAGATCGGCGTGACCTACATGTCCGCCAGTCTGACCCAGAGCCCGAGCTACAATATCCGCCTTGGCGATGCGCATTTCGCGCGGCTGATGGATCGCTATGGCGGTGCCTATCCGCTGGCCATCGCGGCGTATAACGCTGGCCCTGGCCGGGTGAACGAATGGCTGCGGCTCAATGGCGATCCGCGCACCGGCGCGGTCGACTGGGTGACCTGGATCGAACAAGTCCCGTCGAATTTCGAGACGCGTTACTATGTGATGCGCGTGATCGGGAATGCGGTCAGCTATGCCAACATGCACCCCGACCGCTCGGCGCCTTACGAACGCGATATTGCGAATTACCTGCGCCGCTGATTTGCGCTAGGGGCCACGGCCTCATGCAAGGCAAGTCCAATCCCGTCACCCCTGCCGGCTATGCCGCGATGCGGGCGCGCTACGACCATCTGCTCGGCACCGAGCGGCCCGCGATCGTCGAGATCGTCAGTTGGGCGGCGGGCAATGGCGATCGCAGCGAGAACGGCGACTACCTCTACGGGCGCAAGCGCATGCGCGAGATCGACCGCGAACTGGCGCATCTCGCGCGGCGGATGAAGGCGGCGCGGGTGATCGACCCTGCCGCGCAGCCCGACAAATCGCGCGCCTTCTTCGGCGCCACGATCACGCTTGCCGACGAGGACGACGTCGAGCGCGTCGTTACGCTTGTCGGCGATGACGAACAGGATGCCAGCGCCGGCCGCATCGGCTGGTCCTCGCCGGTCGCGCGTGCCATCAAGGGTTCGGCAGTCGGGGACCTGCGCAGCGTCCGGCTGCCGGGCGGGCTCAAGGAATGGGAGGTGGTGGCGATCGACTATGCTTAGGCTCGCCGCCCTCCTCCTGCTCGCCGCTGCGGCGCCGCTATCGGCCAAGGACAGCCTCGGCGTCTTTTCCGACTGGGGCGCCTTTCGCGATCCCGCGGTCCCGCGGTGCTATGCCATCGCCATGGCCGCGCCGAGCCGGTTGCAGCGCGATTTCGAACCTTTCGCCACCGTCGGCACCTGGCCGCGCCGCAATCTGCGCGGGCAAGTGCATTTCCGTCTCTCGCGCCAGCTTGCCGCAGGTTCGGCCATCACGCTGGCGATCGGCGGCAAGAGCTTCCGCCTAAGCGGCGGCGGCGGCGATGCCTGGGCCGAAGACCGCACGATGGATGCCGCCATCATCGCGGCCATGCGCTCCGCCACCCGCATGACGATCCGCGCGACCGACACACGCGGTCGCCGCTTTGCCAATACCTATTCGCTGGCTGGCGCGGCTACCGCGATGGACGCCGCCACGCTCGCCTGCGCGCAGCGCTGACACGAAAAGGCCGGAGAGCGCATAACGCTCCCCGGCCCTCGATCAGGTCAGATGCGATCGCTTAGAAGCGAACGCCGAGGCCTGCCATGATCTGGTGACGGTCGAGATCGACATCGAAACGCTCGCTGTCGGCCAGGTCGCCGTCAAAATCGACTTCGCCTTCGCTGTAGTTCGAATAGCGATATTCGACATTCATGAAGGTGCGCGGGTTGATCGCATATTCGAGACCCGCACCGGCACGCCAGCCGTCGAGATCGAAGTCTTCGTCATATTCGGTGGTGCCGTCATTCGCGAGAATGTTCAGCTTGGCGTTGGTGTAACCGCCCTTGGCGTAGACCAGCAGGTCCGGGCCCATCTTCGCACCGACGCGCGCGCCGAGGAAGAGGTCGCGGCCGGCATCGACTTCACCGAAGCCGAAGCCTTCGAAATCACCGTTGTTGAATTCGGTCTTGGCGCTGGAATCGGTCAGTTCCGCTTCGAGGCCGACGACTGCGCCGCCGAGATCGAAATCGTAACCGGCCTGGACGCCGTAGACCACGCCGTCGATCGACTGGTCGTTATCGGCATTGGCATCGTCATCGACGCTGCTGCCAGCCTTGAGCGCATCGTAACCGGCGACGCCCTGCAGGCGGAAGCCGTCGAAATTGCTGCCGCTGTCCTGGGCCATTGCGGGCGCCGAAAAGGCAGCCAGCGATCCGGCGACGAGCAGGGTTGAGATCTTCTTCATATGCGAACTCCATTTGGTTTTACCCGCAGCTTTCGCGCTGCGTGGACCCAGAGAACGATGCGAAATGGCAAACAGTTTCATTAACCTCAGACAACAGTAAGTTGTTGCCTTTTGAACACATGTTGCGCGACAAACCGAGGCTTCGCAGCGGCGGGACGCGGGAAACGCTGAAATCGGACGGGCGTATTTCGCGCGGTGGCCGCGCCTGACAAGCGGCGGCGCCCCGAGCCTGGCCCCGCCTGCCCGCATGCTTTGCTTTCGGGGCATTTGGCACTATATGCGCCGCTCCCATGGCCGATACGACACTCATGAGCATTCCCGGGCAAGTGGACCCGGTTCCCGTCGCGCGCGACATCACGCCGCGTGCGGATGGCCGCGTCGACCTGATCGGTCTGCCCAAGGACCGTATCCGCGAATTGTTCGCCGATGCCGGGCTCGATGCGAAACAGGCCAAGCTGCGCGCCAAGCAGGTGTTCCACTGGCTGTATCATCGCGGTGTCACCGATTTCGCGGCGATGACCGATATCGCCAAGACCATGCGCCCCTGGCTGACCGAACGCTTCGTCGTCGAACGCCCCGATGTGGTCGAGGCGCAGCATTCGACCGATGGCACGCGCAAGTGGCTGCTGCGGACCGCCGACGGGCACGAGTTCGAGATGGTCTTCATCCCCGATGCCGACCGCGGGACGCTGTGCATCTCCAGCCAGGTCGGCTGTACGCTCAACTGCACTTTCTGCCACACCGGCACCATGCGGCTCGTCCGCAATCTGACGCCGGGCGAAATCGTCGGCCAGGTCATGCTCGCCCGCGATGCGCTGGGCGAATGGCCCAAGGGCTCGATGGCCGGCCTCGATACCGAGGAAGACAGCAGCGAATACCGCTCGGACGGGCGCTTGCTGACCAATATCGTGCTGATGGGCATGGGCGAACCGCTCTATAATTTCGACAACGTCAAGGCTGCGATGCAATTGGTGATGGATGGCGCCGGTCTCGCGCTGTCGAAGCGCCGGATCACGCTGTCGACCAGCGGCGTCGTGCCGATGATGGATCGCTGCGGCCAGGAAATCGGCGTAAACCTCGCGGTATCGCTGCACGCGGTGACCAAGGAGATCCGCGACGAGATCGTCCCGATCAACCGCAAATACGGGATCGAGGAACTGCTCGAAGCCTGCGCCGCCTATCCCGGCTCGAGCAATGCGCGGCGGATCACCTTCGAATACGTCATGCTGCGCGACAAGAACGATAGCGACGAGCATGCGCATGAACTGGTGCGGCTGATCAAGCATTACCGTCTGCCCGCCAAGGTCAATCTGATCCCCTTCAACCCGTGGCCCGGCGCGCCGTACGAATGTTCGACGCCCGAGCGGGTGAAGCGCTTCTCCGAGATCGTGTTCGAACACGGCATCAGCGCCCCGGTGCGCACCCCGCGCGGACGCGACATCGATGCGGCCTGCGGCCAGCTGAAGACCGCGGCCGAAAAGAAAAGCCGCGCCCAGCGCGACCGCGACGCCGCTGAAGCCGAGGCCGAGGCCGCCGCGGGATGACCGCCGATGCGGCGACGATCGCTTTCTACCAAGCGAACGCGCCGCGTTACACGCTGAGCTTCGGCCAGGGGCCAAGCCGCCAACTCGATGCATTTCTCGACCGGCTCGAACCGGGCGCCCGTGTGCTCGAGCTGGGCTGCGGCGGGGGCCGCGATTCCGCGCACATCATGAAACGCGGCTTCGCCCTCGACGCGACCGATGGCACTCCGGCCATGGTGCGCAAGGCGAACGAACGCTTCGACGTCGGCGCGCGCGTCCTGCAATTCGATCAGCTTGACGCAGTGGCGGCCTATGACGCGGTCTGGGCACATGCCTGCCTGCTGCATGTTGCACGTGCCGACCTCCCCGGTGTCCTCGCAGCGATCCGGCGGGCCCTGCGTCCCGGCGGGTGGCACTTTGCCAATTACAAGCTCGGCGACGGCGAAGGGCGCGACCCGCTGGGACGGCTGACCAACCTCCCCGACGAAGGCTGGCTCGAACGCGCCTATCGCGACGCCGGATTGGCCATCATCGCCGCCGAACGCTACCGCGGCGAAGGCGCCGACGGCATCCAGCGCGACTGGTATGCGCTGACCCTGCGCAAGGAGGATTCCTGATGGTTGCGATCAATGCGATCTGCATCGGCCTGCCCCAACCCTTCAACGGTGCGGAACTGAGCGCTATCGACAAGCGCCCGGTTACCGGCGCGGTCACGATCCGCAGCTTCGGGATCGAAGGCGATATGGTCGCCGACACCGTGCATCATGGCGGCGTGGACATGGCAGTGCACCACTATCCGCACGATCATTACGCGGGATGGAACGAATGGCTCGGCGGCCACGATCTGCTCGCGCGCGCTGCGGCCTTTGGCGAAAACCTGACGAGTACCGGGCTCACCGAAACACAGGTGCATATCGGCGACCGCTTCCGGTTCGGCAGCGCGCTGCTCGAAGTCAGCCAGCCGCGCAAACCCTGCTGGAAGATCGAACACCGGTTCGGCCGCAAGGGCATGGTCGCGCGGATCATCAAGCAGCACAATTGCGGCTGGTACTATCGCGTGATCGAGGAAGGCGAGGCGCAGGCCGGCGATGTGCTCGAATGCGTCGAAACCGGGCATTCGGAGTGGAGTGTCGCCCGGCTGTTCGCCAAGTTCTACGATCCCGCGCACCGGGCATCCCGCGACGAGATCGAGGAAATGGCGGAGCTCAAGCGGCTCTCTCCGGCGATGCGGGACAAGATCCGCGCAAAACTCGCCAGCTAGCGATCCGTCACATGCGGTGGGGAACTCAGCTCCATCCGGGCACGGCAGCGCTTTCGGCAACGGTCACGCAAGTCCCGCCGATCCACACCGAACCATCGCTTTCCTGCGAGCAATGGATGCGCCCGTCTGCGCCCGTCTGGCGGCCTTGCGCAGCGACATAGCGCCCCTTCTCGAGCCCGCTGGCGAACAGGTGCATCGCCACACCCGCATTGAAGCTGCCCGTCACCGGATCCTCGCGCATACGGCCCTGCTGGTCGGCAAAAAAGGCGCGCAATTCCCATGCGATATCGCCGCCGCTCGTGGGCCCCGCCAGCCCGATGTCGGTGCCCTGCGCCTCCGCCACTGGCTTCGCTGCAAGCACATCCTCGTCCGAGCGCAGCCGCAACAACTGCCATTGCGGTCCGTTGGCGACATGCACCGCCTCCACCACCGTATCCTCACCGACGCCCGTCAGTTCGACCGCGCGCGCGCGTTCCTCGTCGGATAGCGGGCCGCTGCGCACCAGATCGGGCGCGCGGAACGACAGCCGCTCGCCATCGCGGCGGATTTCGACCGGGCCAACCCCGCATTCCTGTACGATCGCGCCGTCATTCTTCGGCACCCCGCCCGCACGCAGCCAGGCATGGCAGCTACCCAGCGTCGGATGGCCCGCAAACGGCAATTCGCCCGCCGGGTAGAAAATCCGCACGCGGTAGTCGGCACCCGGGTCGGTCGGCGCGAGCAGGAATGTGGTTTCGGAAAAGCCCAGCCATTGCGTCAGCTTGAGCATCTGTTCGGCGGTGAGGCCCTCCGCCCCATGCACGACCGCGAGCGGATTGCCGCTCAGCGGACCAGAACCAAATACGTCGACAAGATCGAGTTTCACGGCATCTTCCTCGCAACTGCGCCCCGATGGCAAAGCTAGGCAATCCTCGCCAAAACTGCTCAATAGAATTCATGACCAGTTCGACAGTTTTGGTGACCGGCGGATCGGCGCGGATCGGTGCGGCAATCGTACAGGCGTTTGCAGACAATGGCTGGCATGTCGTCATCCACTACGGCGAATCGCATGACGAGGCGGAAGCCCTGGCGAGCACCCTCCCCTCCGCCGAAACGGTGCAGTGCGACCTCGCCGACGGCGACGCTGCAGTGACGATGGTCGAAGCGCTCGCGGCGCGGCTGCCCGATTGGCGCTGCCTCGTGAATTGCGCGGCGATCTTCGAACCCGACGCGGTAACCGAACTCGATCCAGCGACGAACCTTCGGTCGATGCAGATCAACGCCCGCACCCCGGCGCGCATGGCGCAAGCCTATCTCGCGCATGCCCGCGCCGCAGCGGGACGGCGCGTGATCCAGTTCACCGACCAGAAGCTGGCCAATCCCAACCCCGATTTCTTCAGCTATACGATGAGCAAGCACGCGGCCGCATCGACCGTGCCGATGCTATCCATGGGTGCAGCCAAGCGTGACGATCGTGTCTACGCGCTCGCACCCGGCGCGATCCTTGCCAGCCACGACCAGAGCGAGGCCGAGACCGAGGTGTCGCACCGCATGAACCTGCTCGGCCGCAAGACCGGGCCGGACGAGGTCGCCGAGGCCACGCTGTTTCTCGCCCAAGGCCATCTGGCCAGCGGGCAGACGCTCTATGTCGACAGCGGCCAGCACCTGCTCGCCCAGCCGCGCGACGTGATCTACCTCGCGCGCGAGGGGCAACCAGCATGAAGCGCCACGCGCTCAGCACGCGCCTGTGGCACTGGCTCAACCTGCTGTGCGTGACCGTATTGTTCATGTCGGGGCTGACGATTTCCAATGCACATCGCCGCCTGTATTGGGGCGATTGGGGCTTTTCCGCGGAGCAGGCCTGGCTGATCGTTCCGCGCTTTCCCGACTGGATGACGATCCCCGGCTATTACAGCCTCGCCGTGGCCCGCGACTGGCATATCCTCATGGCGTGGCCCTTTGCGCTGGGCCTGCTGTTCATGTGGCTCGCTATGCTCGCCAACCGGCATTTCGCGAAAGACATCGCCACCAGCCCGCGCGAATGGCGCCCTGCAGCAATCGGACGCGACATAGCCGCGCATCTCAAGCTCGATTTCAGCCATGCCGGGGGCAAGTACAATTTCCTCCAGAAGCTCGCCTACGGTCTCGTGCTCGGCCTCTTCCTGCCGATGATGATTGTGACCGGCATCGCGATCAGCCCGGGCATGGGGCCGACATTCGGCTGGCTGGTCGAACTGCTTGGCGGGCGGCAATCCGCGCGCAGCCTGCATTTCATCTTCGCCTTTGCCATCGCCGCGTTCTTCGTCGTCCACGTCGTGCTGGTCATCCTCGCCGGGCCGATCCGCCAGTTGCGCGACATGATTACCGGAGGGCGCGAACCATGAGGCGCAGGAACTTCCTCGTCGCCGCCGGCGCGGCCTTCGTGGCGGGCTGCAACCGGATCGCCGCAACCGACGCCGGCCAGTCGCTGCTGAACGCGGCCGAAGGTTGGCACAAGGGCGCGCACCGGCTGTTGAGCGACCGCGAGGCCCTCGCCCCCGAATATCCGCGCAGCGCGGTCTCGCCCTACTTCCGCGGCAATGGCTCGACCGATCCGCAAAGCGGCGATTACCCGCGCCATGCCGGGGAAGGCTTTGCCAATTGGCGGCTCGCGGTCGGCGGGCTGGTCGATACGCCGCTGAGCCTCAGCCTCGACAATATCCGCAGGCTCCCGCAGCGCACGCAGATTACCCGGCACGATTGCGTCGAAGGGTGGAGCGCGATCGGCGAGTGGAGCGGGCCGCAATTGTCGCTGCTGCTCGATGCAGCGGGCCTGCGCGAGGAAGCCCGATTCATCGTCTTCCGCTGCGCCGACAATCTCAACGGGCAGGACTATTACGAGAGCGTCGATTTGCTCGATGCCTATCACCCGCAGACCATCGTCGCGCACCGGCTCAACGGGGAGCCGCTGCCGATCCGCAATGGCGCGCCGCTGCGCATGCGGATCGAGCGGCAACTGGGCTACAAACACGCCAAATATCTCACCGCGATCGAGGCGGTCGCCAGTCTGGACGAAATCGGCAAGGGCCAAGGCGGCTATTGGGAAGACCGTGCCGGCTACCAATGGTACGCCGGGATCTGATCAGGCGGGATAACGCCGGTTCATTTCCGCCCAGTCAGCGCGGACCATCTCTTCGAGCACCGCCATATCGATATCGGCAAGTTTGTTGACGTAGAGGCAGCTCTTGCCGCGCGTATGCTTGCCCAGCCGTTCCAGCGCTTCGGCATGCTTGGTCCCGGTCTCGGGATCGCAATAGCCGCCCATCAAATAGAGCGAGTGCTTCGCCTTGCGCGGGCTGAAACCGGTACGCATCCATTCGACCTCGCGCCCGCTGGCATAGGTGGCGGAGTAGCTGCCATAGCCGATGATGCTCGGCCCCCACATCTTCGGCTGTTCACCCGTCACCCGCCGGAACAGCGCATCGAGCACCTGTGCCTCTTCGCGCTTGCGACCGGGTTCCACTGCGGCGATAAAATCCCGCGGATCGGTGTCGGTCGGCTGCGTTTTCGCCTCGGCCATGGCGCGGCTCCATCATTTGACTCGCTGCCCCATGTGCCACAGGTTCCGCCCCAGGGGAAACTGCGGGGAGACCGGTGCACATGTGGCTGCTCGGCAAATTCTTGAATTCGGCAATCCGGCGCGGGCGCCTGATCGTGACCGACCATGACGGGCAGACCTACGAATACGGATCGCCAAGAGAAGGCGAACCCCCGCTCCACATCCGGCTGACGCACCGCAAGGCCGCCAACCACATCGCGCGCTATCCGCAGGTCGGCGCGGGGGAGGCGTTCATGTGGGGCTGGCTGGAGGTCGAGCCGCCGCACGACATCCGCGACCTGGTGTTGTTCGTGACCATGAACGCCAAGCGCGAGGCAGGCGCCTCGCTCAAGCCTCAGGGGCCGCTGCGCAAGACGGCGCAGAAACTGCTGGCCAAGGCCGACAGCGTCAATCTGCGCGGCAAGGCGCGCAAGAATGCAGAGCATACCTACAACCTCACCCGCCGCCTCTACGAGCTATTCCTTGACGAGGACCGGCAATACACCATGGCCTATTACCGCGAGGATCCCGCAGCGACCTCGCTGGAGAAGGCACAGCTCGACAAGAAGGCGCATCTCGCCGCGAAGATGTTTATCCAGCCGGGCCAGCGCGTGCTCGACATCGGCTGCGGCTGGGGCGGCTTCGCGCTCTACCTCGCGCGGCATTACGACGTCGAAGTCACCGGGGTCGCGCTTGCACCCGACCAGATCGCCTTTTGCAAGGAACGCGCAGAAGCTGCCGGTCTGGCGGATCGCGTTACCTTCGAACTGATGGATTACCGCGACGTGCAGGGCCGGTTCGACCGGATCAGCTCGGTCGGCCTGCTCGAACATGTCGGCACGCCGCATTACCCCGAGTTCTTCGAGCATACCAACCGCCTGCTGGCCCCCGACGGTGTGATGGTCAGCCATTGCTGCGGCCGCGCGGGGGCGCCCGGGTTCACCGATAAATGGACGCGCAAATACATCTTTCCCGGCGGCTACATCCCCGCGCTGTCCGAACTGGTGACGCAGAGCGAGAAGCATCGCTGGCAGGTGATGGATGCGGAAGCGATGCGCTTCCATTACAGCCATACGCTGGAGGAATGGTATCGGCGCACGGTCTTGCACCGCAAGGAGATCGAAGCGCTGTATGACGAGCGCTTCTACCGCATGTGGCTGTTCTATCTCGCCGGCGCGGAGCAGAGCTTCCGCCATGGGAATATGGTCAATTGGCAGCTGCAATATGTGAAGGACCGCAGTGCGATCCCGATGACGCGCGAATATATCGAGACCGAAAGCGCCCGGCTGCGCGCGGCGGACGCAGGGAATGTGCCCGAATGGCACCTCGACCCCGCGCTGGATGAGGCGGCGGAGTAGATCGCCGCACGGGCCATTCGGTTGATTTTTCGCGATTCCACCCCATCTCTGCCGTCGGAAGGATAGTAGCATGGCAGGTGGTTGGGCGCGCGATGGCGCGGTTCAGGATCAGATCGACGACACGATTTCCGACGCGGTAAGCGCGGCGCGGGCACGGATGCCCGTGGGCGAAAGCGAGCAATGGTGCATCGACTGCGGCGAGGAAATACCCGAGAAGCGCCGCGCGGCGTTGCCGGGGGTGAAGCGCTGCGTGCAATGCCAGTCGGGTCTCGATTCCAGCGCGCGCAATTCCGGCATCAACCGGCGAGGGAGCAAAGACAGCCAGCTGCGCTGACCAGGCTGCACTCCTGACCTGATCCCACACCCCACATGCGCTTGGCATTCGCAAAGCGTGAATCGATTGCCTACACTCCCCTCCCCCTGCTAGCGGCGCGCTCGTTACAACGAAGGTGCCTTCCAATGTCCGATACCAAGCGCCCCGAAATCAAACGGGTTGTCCTCGCCTATTCCGGCGGTCTCGATACCTCCGTCATCGCCAAATGGCTCGAGGTCGAACGCGGGGTCGAAGTGGTGACCTTCACCGCCGATCTCGGACAGGGCGAGGAAATCGAACCCGCCCGCGCCAAGGCGCGCGCCATGGGCATTCCCGACCAGCATATCTTCATCGAGGATGTTCGCGAGGAATTCGTGCGCGACTTCGTCTTCCCGATGATGCGCGCCAATGCGCGCTATGAAGGCGACTACCTGCTCGGCACCAGTATCGCGCGCCCGCTGATCTCCAAGCGTCTCGTCGAGATCGCGCATGAGACCGGCGCCGATGCCATCGCGCATGGCGCGACCGGCAAGGGCAACGACCAGGTCCGCTTCGAGCTGTCGGCCTATGCGCTCGATCCCGACATCAAGGTGATCGCCCCGTGGCGCGAATGGGACCTCACCAGCCGCACCGCGCTGATCGCCTGGGCCGAGGCGCACCAGATCGCGGTTCCGACCGACAAGCGCGGCGAAAGCCCGTTCTCGACCGATGCGAACCTGCTGCACACCTCGTCCGAGGGCAAGGTGCTCGAGGATCCGTGGGAAGAAACGCCCGACTACGTCTATTCGCGCACCGACCATCCGGAAGACGCGCCCGACACGCCCGAATATATCGAGATCGGTTTCGAACGGGGCGACGGCATATCACTCAATGGTGAAGCGATGAGCCCGGCGACGCTGCTGGCCGCGCTCAACGACCTTGGCCGGACCCACGGTATCGGCCGGCTGGACCTGGTCGAAAACCGCTTCGTCGGGATGAAGAGCCGCGGCATGTACGAGACGCCGGGCGGCGAGATCTACGCCCGCGCGCATCGCGGGATCGAACAGATCACGCTCGATCGCGGTGCCGCGCATCTCAAGGACGAACTGATGCCGCGCTATGCCGAGCTGGTCTATAATGGCCTGTGGTACAGCCCCGAGCGCGAGATGCTGCAGGCTGCGGTCGATCTAAGTCAGCAGAAGGTCTCGGGCACCGTCCGGCTCAAGCTCTACAAGGGCAACGCCATGGTGGTTGGCCGCAAATCGCCGAACTCACTCTACTCCGAAGCGCATGTAACCTTCGAGGACGATGCGGGGGCTTACGACCAGAAAGACGCCGAAGGCTTCATCAAGCTGAACGCGCTGCGTCTGCGCCTGCTCGCGCAGCGCGACCGTTAATTACGAAACAAAGCGCGCTCTCGGCGTAATATTGCGCAAGGAGCGCGACTACAGTCATATTTCTGCGACGGATGGTGGACTTATCCACTCTCCTCCACAGCGAAAAGCTGGAAGAGTGGAAAACTCGGGCCTCGTCCGCTGGACGAATCGCGTGGTGAGGGGCAGCTTCAAGTCATCGGAACGGCGAGGGACTTCCACCGGGTTTGAGGCGTAATAGCCTCTGATTACGGAGAAATTTCGGACCGGAAAGACATGGAAGGTGCTGTCCATGCATTCTTGAGACCACCGCGCTGCGGACTTCGGTCCAAAGCATGACGGTCGATGATGGAACGCAAAAGCACGTCTTTCATGGATCGGACCAACCCGGTCGGATGCCGAGGCGGTATTGCAGGAAAAGGTCTTCGGACCGGATCGGCAATTCATCCCCTCAAGGTCCCGGCCATGAACGGAAGGACTGATCGCGGAGCCGCCCGTCGAGGGCCGGCCTGGGAAGAAGCGAGGGTCTCACGACCTGGCGCACTCAACCGGGTCAGCATGAGGGCGGAGCCGGATGCCGGTGCGAGCGCCGGTGACAGAACCGGAAGAGCCTGTCTTCGGACGGCACGGACGGGGAGACATCGGATGCCAAGCCCCTGCCTTCGGGCAAGGCCACGCATCGGTGAGAGTGGGGTCGGCAGCGATGTCGGCCCCATTTTCTGTGGCCTGTCAGGACGGTCCTTCAGCGGCCGGATCGCGCTTCGGTGCAATGCTTGTGGCCGATCCCGATGACGCCCACCAGATGCGGTAGAACTGCCCAAGGACACACGAAGCGCGACGAACTGTGGCATGAATGGGGCAGCCTCCGCCCACGTAGGGGACTCCGCTCACTGCCTCCCTTATAGACGCTGGAACCGAACGGGAGGTTCCCATCATGGTCTATCGCGCGTTTCGCAATGTCCTTTTCCTCGCTGCTCTGGCGCTACCCGCCACGGCGGCGCTACCGCAGGAACATGTCCACCGCGCCGCGGTGCCCGGTTCATTCGACGCCAGCTTTGCGCGGTTCGAAACGCTTCCCCCCGCGCCCCAGCCCGCCGGCCATGTGGTCGATCTCTCGACGATCGAGCCCCCGGTCGAACTGCCGCCGGTAACCCGGTCGATCGGCACCGGCGTGGCCTCTTATTACGGTCGCCGTTTCCACGGCCGCCTTACCGCCAATGGGGAAAGGTTCGACATGCACGCCATGACCGCGGCGCATCGCACGCTGCCGTTCGGCTCGCTGGTCGAGGTAACCAATCCGCGCACCGGCAAGCGGGTCACCGTGCGCATCAACGATCGCGGCCCCTTCCACGGCAACCGCGTGATCGACGTCAGCCGCGCCGCAGCGACCGAACTCGGCCTGATCGGGCGCGGTCATGGCACGGTCGAGCTAGCGCTGCTCGAGGGCTAGAGCTACAGCGCCAGTTCGCGTTCCTGGGTTGCGGCGGGCCCGGTGTCGAGCTGCGCTTCGACCGACAGCCGCACCGCGGCGGCGACGTTGCGGACACCCAGCTTGGTGAGCACATTGGCGCGGTGCAGTTCGACCGTGCGCGGGCTGATCCCCAGCGAGCGCGCGACTTCCTTGCTCGAATAGCCCTCGCTCACCCCCGACAGCACTTCACGCTCGCGCGGCGAGAGCTGGCCGACGCGCTGCTTGGCGCGCGCCTGTTCGGGCGTGGTCGAACCCTGCCACTTGCGCGTCATGATGTTGCCGAGGCTGCGGCGCAGCCGTTCGCCGAGCGTGGGCCATTCGAGATAGCCCGCCGCGCCGTCGCTGAGCACATCCATAATGTGCGCGATGCTGGCCTGTTTCGAATAGGCGACCAGCGGGTAATACTGCCCCGCGCTGCGCAGCGCCTGCTGCGTCTGCGGCAATTGCGGCCCTTCGTCATGGACCAGCAGCCAGGCCCCCTCGGGCCAGCGCCCGCCCAGGTCATCGAGCGTGTCGGCGGGCACTACATAGCCCATTTCGCCCAAGGCCAAGGTCAATTCGTTGCGGTTACGATAGTTACAGTCGACGACAATAAACGTGTTTTCCTGCATCGCGGCTCGATCCCGTTCCCCGTCAATACCCCATGCCGGGAAAACTTCACTTATCCCCGGCCCCACCCGAATTGGTATGCTTAACATGGGGTTTGCCACAGTCACCCGGTTGGAGGTCGTTTGACCGGACGTCGTTCATCCGGATGACACCGAAACCGGCGGAATCGCGCGCGACTGGCACATTGCGGTAAGCCAGTACCGAATCCGGATTCAATCCCCATCTTCGCGCTTCCCGAATGTTGCCCCTAGTCCAGATGGATGACATTCACTCGTATCAGGGCGGACACAGGCAAAGCGGGACCGGGGGCTACACGAGGCATGGAAGACAACAGGGCCGTCAGGCGGATCGCGGCGGCCGAGGACATGGACGAAGTCCTCTCGATCGCCCGCGCGTTCTACCGGCTGCACGGGTTCGAGGCGCTGAGCTATGCGCGGCCCTCGCACGACATGCCGGGGCGCACCGACATGCTCTTCCGCGGCTTTCCCGAGGCCTGGGTGAGCAGCTACCGCGAGGGACTCGACCGGCTCGACCCCTTCCCCGCGCTGGCGGCTCGGTCGGGCCGGCCGCTGCGCTACAGCGTGGTCACGCAGGGCAAGCCGCTGGCGGGCGACCTGCTGCATTTCATCGAGCAGGCGCGCGCGCATGGCGTAACCGACGGCTATATCTTCCCGACCTTCGGGCCGCGCCAGCACCTCGCCGCGATCGGCATCACGATGGCCGACCATCCCGACCGCGTCGATCATGCCGATGTCCCGGTGCTGCACTGCGTGGCGCAGGCGGCGCATCTGCGGATCGACCAGTTCGAGGAGGACGTGGTGGAGCGCCCGCGCCTCGCCCCGCGCGAGGTGACGATCCTGCACTGGATCGCGCGCGGCAAGAGCAATGAGGAGATCGCGATGATCCTCGGCAGCAAGCGCCCGACGATCGCCACGCATATCAAGCGCATCTTCATCAAGCTCAACGTGTCCGACCGCGCGGCGGCGGCGGTCAAGGGGCTCAAGTTCGGCCTGATCAACGTGTGAGCGTCACCGCGCCCGCGTCCGCATCCGCACCCGCCCCCGCATCGATCCCGGCCTGCGCCTCCGCCTCGGCCTCGGCCATTTCGTCGAGCATCCGGTCAACCGGCGGGTAATGCGGGCAGGCGCGGCAATCGGGCCAGCGCGGCGTATCGCAGCACGGCCCGCCCGCGCCCACATTGACCACCGGTTCGAGCCCGTCGGCCCCGCGCCGGTAATGCGGCTGCCCGCGATCGGTCCCATGCCGCGCGCCGACGCAGTCGCAGGGCGGTTCGGCCGGGTGGGACGCACCTGGCTGCGGAGGGGCGTTTTGCGGGTCTCCCCGCTGAGACATGGACCGGGTGTTACACGGTCCAGGCGAAGAATTCTCGCCGCCTACCCGCTCACCCCGAGCCTGCCCAGGAGTCCCCGCGTCAGGCGATCCTGCTGCGACAGGCTCGGCATGAGCGGGGTCGTGGTGCGGATCCTCCCCCTCGATCGGCTCGCCGCGGCGCAGGCGCAGGACCATGGCGTCGAAATTCTCCGCGAGGCGTTCGATCCGTTCATCGCCGCGCATCCGGTCGAGCCGCCCGAGATGCGCGAGCAGCAGCCGGTCGGAGACGCGCTTGCGCGAACCGACGAGGTCGCCGTGATACCACACCTCCTCCTCGACCCCGTTCATGGCGTAATCGGCGAGCTTGGCCTCGGCCGCGCCGCGCGCGACGACCAGCGCCGCATCCCAGGCGCGCCCGAAAGCGGCGCTGGCGCGGCGCGCACGATAGCAGGTCTGGTGCGACACCCGCGCCCGCGCCGCCGCCGCGCGCACGGAGCCGGTTGTCGCGAGCGCCTCGAGAAACGCCACCTGCCGCTCGGCCACGAATTGGGTTTGAGGGGCGCGGGTGTCGTCGGTTGCGAGATCGGCGTGGAGGGCGATTGCGTTGGGTGCGGGAATGTCGGGGGTGTGGTGCATGGGTTCGCCTTGCGCGGGGAGAAGGGAACCGGGCTATTTATACAGCGGGGGGCGTGTAGGACAGGATTACCCGTCCAACACCGAGTGGCACTACGCCACGAGCTGGCGAAAGTATCCAAGCCGAAGGCGAGGCAAGGCCGACCGGCCATCCGAGCTTATGCGAGGTGGCCAAGGGGCACGGATGCGCTCCGCCCGGCGCTTAAGGGCGTAAACAAACACTCCGCCGAGGCAAGAACGCAGTGCGGTGAGGACCGGCGGCGGGGGCGGCTTCAATGGTGACGAGAGCGTTCATGGTTCGCCTTTGACAACCTAAGAAAGTGGACAGCGATATGGTCAAGGAGCAAGGTAGGAAATCAATGCGTCGTCGATCTCTTTCGCGAAATCATTGGGTTTGACTTGCAAGCCACCTACGAACGAAGCATTCGGCGAAACAAGTAAAGGAAAGCTGGATGAACCGCGGCACATTGAAAACAGTCAGATTCCTCGCCCCTCCGATAATCATTCTAACACTCTACTCAATGGCGGCGAAGACGTTGGGATTTAGCGAGATTGGGTTGCCAAAGTCGGCAAAAGATCTCTGGTTTAACGCTCCAGCCCTGGTCATGGCCCTTGCGTACTATCTCTCGCCCCTACGAAGTTGGGCCAACGGTGGGCACCACAAGAATGTTCAACTAAACATCACAACCCAAATGCTTCGAACGGGTCAAGTAAAAGATGCATCTGATATTCCAACAAAGAAGATCATGAATGTGTTTTATCGCCAAATCGACAACGATGCCTCATTGAAGGCTCGGTCCGAAGATATTATGTTCAACGGTGCGATTTGGACGACCCTTGCAGATTTGGTTTCCCTGAGCTCTCTATTCTCAATTGGATTGTTAATATCTTGGCTTGCGGATGCTCTTGATAGCCTTGAGATTTCACTCGGCTTTGCCGTGTTGGCGATTGGCTGTTCGATACTCCAGTTCCTTGCGACCCAAAAGCACATCCAAATGAGCAATGGTCAGCTAGAGTACATCGCAGATCATAGGCGCGAGGAAGTGCGCGCAGACTTCGCGAATATTCACAGTGAATGATCCCGTTCTAGACGCCATCGATATTGCGGTCGAGGCATTGGAGTCGCGCGCGAATTCTCGCTGGATAATCGGTTACTCCGGCGGAAAAGATTCAACAGCGACACTGAAAGTCCTTTTGAGCGCTTGGAAAATTGCGAAATCCAAACCCACTAAATTCGAGCTAATTTATTGTGATACTGGCGTCGAGAACCAGATCCTTGATCGTTATATCAAGAAGCAACTGAAAGAAATTGATCTTGAAAATCTATCGACTGGGCTTCCGATAGAAACAAGAGTACTAAAGGCACCAGTTCAAGAGTCCTTTTTCGTAAAAATCATCGGCCGAGGCTATCCTCCACCGACAAATAGCTTTCGATGGTGTACTAAGGCGCTGCGCATAAAGCCAGTTTCTGCATTCCTCGGCGACGCCATTGACGACGACGCTGTGGTCGCACTCGGGTTGCGGAAGAACGAGAGCCAGCAGCGCTCCCGGTCAATCGACAAAAATGGTGGTTCACGCTGGCAGAAACAGACGGAGGGGAAAGGCACCTATGACGTTTTTCTCCCAATCATTGATTTCGACATTCCGGCCGTTTGGGATGCAATTTTCGGGCTTAGTTCTCCGAAAGCCATAGATCCGAATGCGCTGGAGGAATTATACCGCGGCGCGTCAGGGGAGTGTCCGATAATTAAGTCACCCTCGAGTCCACCTTGTGGATCAGGACGCTTCGGCTGTTGGACATGCACGGTTGTGCGACGCGATAAGTCCGCCATAAAATTAATCGAAGCTGGTCATACAGAACTTACTCCATTTCTGGAATTTCGCGATTGGATCGCGGAATTTAGGAATGATGCAACGAAGCGCTGGACTACAAGGCGCAATGGAAGTGCAGGATTAGGTCCCTTCACAATTGAAGCGAGGGAAGAGATTCTTGCTAGGGTGGATGCATTGGAGGATGAGACCCAGACCGAAGTTATTACTCCGGAAGAGCGCGGCCTCATTGCTGCCCTCTGGAGATTTGACGATGTACCTCGATTGTCATTCGCATTGTGAAAGACGGTAAGATCGCAGATATCGGGATCGCTGCAGCCGACCCCGAATTTTCAAGCTCGGACCGTAATTTCGATTTGGCTCGGATCGACACCAAATGTTTCCGCCAAGCGTCCTTTCGCTTCTTGTATTGTCATTGGGCTAGACTGAGCGACTTCATCGGGTTCCTCACCCGCCATATAGACGAAAGTCACCCGCTCATTCTCAAGATCTAGCGCTGTCGCTTTCCAACCCGCAGATTGCCAAGCGAGACTTTGCGACCGCATTTGGTTCGACCACCAAGCTTGGTATTGTCTCGCGCTGTCGGGGAGAGAGAAACCCAGAACGCTCTCGATCTCGTCAAACGTCGCTGTCCATTCCGCCTCATCGATTGATCCGAGGTGAAAAGTGAGATTTCGATATTTTGTAGACATAATGATTCTCCTTCGGACGAGAGCCACTATGTGACATATTTAGATATATATGTCAAAATTAAATATATATATTCCTCGCTACTCCGCCGCTTCCCGCTGCCGCTCGAGCATCGGCTTAAGGTACTGCCCGGTGTAGCTCCCCTCAACTGAAGCCACTTCCTCGGGCCCCGGCCTACACCGGGGCAGGCTCGTTCCGGGTTGCGCGATCCAGAAGCGGCTTGAGGTACTGGCCAGTGTAGGACGCGTCGACGGCTGCAACTTCCTCCGGTGTACCCTCCGCCACAACCTCACCCCCGCGGACGCCGCCGCCCGGCCCCAGATCAAGCACATGGTCCGCCGTCTTGATCACATCCAGATTGTGCTCGATCACCACTACCGAATTGCCCTGCTCGACCAGCCGGTGGAGCACTTCGAGCAGTTTGCGCACATCCTCGAAATGCAGGCCCGTGGTGGGCTCGTCGAGGATGTAGAGCGTCTGCCCGGTGCTGCGCTTGGCGAGTTCCTTGGCGAGCTTGACGCGCTGCGCCTCGCCGCCCGACAGCGTGGTCGCCTGCTGGCCGACCTTGACGTAGCCGAGGCCGACCTCGTTGAGCATGTGCATCTTGTCGCGGATCGGCGGGACCGCCTTGAAGAATTCCTCCGCATCCTCGATCGTCATGTCGAGCACGTCGGCGATCGAGTGGCCCTTGAACTTCACCTCGAGCGTTTCGCGGTTGTAGCGCTTGCCGCCGCATTGTTCGCAGGTGACGTAGACGTCGGGCAGGAAGTGCATCTCGATCTTGATGAGGCCGTCGCCCTGGCACGCCTCGCAGCGGCCGCCCTTGACGTTGAAACTGAAGCGCCCGGGCTTGTAGCCGCGCGCCTGGCTTTCGGGGAGGCCGGCGAACCAGTCGCGGATCTGGGTGAAGGCGCCGGTGTAGGTGGCGGGGTTGGAGCGCGGGGTGCGGCCGATGGGCGACTGGTCGATCTCGATCACCTTGTCGCAATATTCGAGCCCGGTGACCTTGTCGTGCGCGCCCGCGACAATGCGCGCGCCGTTCAATTCGCGCGCGGCGGAGGCGTAGAGCGTGTCGATGGTGAAGCTGGACTTGCCCGAGCCGGAGACGCCGGTGACGCAGGTGAAGGTGCCCAGCGGCAGGCTGGCGGTGACGTTGGCGAGGTTGTTCGCGCGCGCGCCGTGGACGGTGAGCTTGTGCCCGTTGCCCTTGCGGCGCTTGGGCGGAACCGCGATTTCGCGGCGGCCGGTGAGATAGGCGGCGGTGAGCGATTTCTTGTTCCTGAGCACCTGCTTGAGCGTGCCCTCGGCGACCACCTCGCCCCCGTGGACGCCCGCGCCGGGGCCGAGATCGACCACGTAATCAGCGGCGCGGATCGCGTCCTCGTCATGCTCGACCACGATCACCGTATTGCCGAGGTCGCGCAGGCGCTTCAATGTTTCGAGCAGCCGGTCGTTGTCGCGCTGGTGGAGGCCGATGCTGGGTTCGTCGAGCACGTAGAGCACGCCCGAGAGCCCGCTGCCGATCTGCGAGGCGAGGCGGATGCGCTGGCTCTCGCCCCCGCTCAGCGTACCTGAAGTACGGTCGAGGTTGAGATAGTCGAGCCCGACATTGTCGAGGAAGCCCAGCCGCTCGTTGATTTCCTTGAGGATCGCCTTGGCGATCTGCGCCTGCTGGTCGGTCAGGTGTCCGTCGAGCCCGAGGAACCACGCCTTGGCATCGGCGACGCTCATCTGCGTGGGGGTGGCGATGTCGGTCGGGCCTGCAGGGCCGGGGATCTTGACGCTGAGCGCCTTGGGGTTGAGCCGCTTGCCGCCGCAAGTCTCGCAAGGCTGCGCGGTCTGGAACTTGGCCAGCTCCTCGCGCATCCACGCGCTCTCGGTCTGGAGCATGCGGCGGTTGAGATTGCCGATCACGCCCTCGAACGGCTTCTTGACGGTATAGCTCTTGCGCCCGTCCTTGAAGGTGAGCGGGATCGCGCGGCCCTTGGTGCCGTGGAGGATGATGTCGCGGATTTCCTTGTCGAACTCCTGCCACGGGGTGGTCAGGTCGAACTCGTATTCCTTCGCGAGAGAGGCGAGCACCTGCATGTAATAGGGCGACGGCGGGTTGCTCTTCGCCCACGGCACCACCGCGCCCTTCTTGAGGCTGAGCGCCTCGTTGGGGACGACCAGCTGCGGGTCGAACAGCTGCTTCTCGCCGATGCCGTCGCAGGTCGGGCAAGCGCCCTGCGGCGCGTTGAAGGAGAACAATCGCGGTTCGACTTCCTCGATCGTGAAGCCGCTGACCGGGCAGGAGAATTTCTCCGAAAAGACGATGCGGTTGGCGGGCAGCCCCGCGCCCTTCATCGCGCCGCCGGCCGCGGCCTCCTCGTCCTCGCGCCCCGGCACCGCGCCATCGGCGAGATCGACATAGGCAAGCCCCTCGGCGAGCTTGAGCGCGGTCTCGAAACTGTCGGCAAGGCGGGTCTCGATGCCCTCCTTCACCGCGAGCCGGTCGACCACCACCTCGATGTCGTGCTTGAACTTCTTGTCGAGCGCGGGTGCGTCCTCGATCGCATGGAGCTCGCCGTCGATGCGCACGCGGGTGAAGCCCGCCTTCTGCCATTCGGCGAGTTCCTTGCGGTATTCGCCCTTGCGCCCGCGCACCACGGGGGCGAGCAGGTAGATGCGTGTCCCCTCGGGCAGCTCCATCACGCGGTCGACCATGTTGGAGACGGTCTGCGCCTCGATCGGCAGGCCGGTGGCGGGCGAATAGGGCACGCCGACGCGCGCCCACAGCAGGCGCATGTAGTCGTAGATCTCGGTCACCGTCGCGACGGTCGAGCGCGGGTTGCGGCTGGTGGTCTTCTGCTCGATCGAGATCGCGGGTGAGAGCCCGTCGATATGTTCGACATCGGGCTTCTGCATCATCTCGAGGAACTGGCGCGCATAGGCGCTGAGGCTCTCGACATAGCGCCGCTGCCCTTCGGCATAGATCGTGTCGAAGGCGAGGCTCGACTTGCCCGAGCCGCTGAGGCCGGTGATCACGATCAGGCTGTCGCGCGGCAGGTCGATATCGACGCCCTTGAGATTATGCTCGCGCGCGCCGCGGACGGAAATTTTGGTGAGGGCCATGAAGGACGCGTGTTCCTGAATTGTTCGCTTGGGTCAAGGGGGGGCGGTATGTGTCGAGCGGGCAGACGGCCCGGCGGTTCCGGGAATGTGGGCCGTGCTCGCCGAAATGCAACAGCAGGCGGCGCGGACCGCCTCCCGCGCGAGCGCCATGTGCCCCCCCTCCCCGCGGACTTGTCAGCTATCGGGATTTCGGTAATGAAGTAAACGTCTTGGGCATCGGCAATACAGTGCCACTGCCTGCTTGGGGGTCGCACCATGAGTATTATCCCGGTTATTTCCAGGCCCAGTGGTCCTGCGAACAGGACCCAGGAAACCGTCTTCTGGGATTCGCTGCACGTTTCTTCGTCAGAGACCATCTACGGCGTCGGTGATTTTATTCGCCTGTATTATTCGAACCATTACGGCGTGTCGGACGTGACGATCGACGGGACCCTGTGGGCCGCTTCGACGGGCGGTGTTTCGGGTGCGCTGGCTGGCATGTACATGAACCATATCACCGTCACCGGCACCGTCGCTGCCGAAGCGCGCGTGGCCAACTCATCGCATGGCCAGGCCAATGCCTACGCCATTTCCAATGGCAGCCACGGGCAGTCGGTCACCAATTCGGGCACGATTTACGCCTATACCGATGTCGGACTGGCACAGGCGATCACCCACTATGGCCCCGGTGTCACCGTGACCAATTCGGGGCTTATCGCCGCCCGGACCGAAGCCTATGGCGATACACGCATAAGCGGCGCATCGACCATTCTCATGTACAATGGCGGCTCGCTGCACAACGAAGCCGGGGGGCAGATTCTCGCCGAGGGTGCCACCGCCCGAGCCGTGCTGATGGGCCAGGGAAAATCGTCTGGCGACCCCGACCCGAGCATTGTCAATGACGGCACGATCCGCGCCGTCGCCCTCGGAGATGGTCAGCAATCGGTCGGCATCCATGTCTCGAACTTCGGCCATCAAACGATGCGGATCGTGAACAATGGGCTGATCGAGGCCGATCTCGCTATCACCACCGGCTCGCCGAACTGGCCCGCGACGCCGTCGGGCCAGACGATAGAGAACAATGCTGGCGGGATCATCCGCGGCAATATCGTCGGCGAGCTCGGGACCGAGACGATCATCAATGCAGGCAGGATCACTGGCAATATCCTGCTGGGCGAGGGCGATGACCTGGTCGACAGTTCTGCCGGCGAGCACTTCGGCTTTGCCGATCTCGGGTGGGGCAACGACATCTACATCGGCGGGAAGAGCGCCGAGCGCATCGACGGCGGTCGGATGGGCGACGAGCTCGATGGCGGTGCCGGCCACGATCTGTTGCTGGGTGGCTTTGGAGACGACCTGCTTATCGGCGGTGCGGGCAATGACGGGCTTTATGGCGACTACGGGAACGACAGTTTCGTGCTGTCCAAGGCCGACGCCGCATATGGTGGCCAGGGTACCGATCACTTCAAGCTGACCGACCTGCGTTTCGCCCTGATCGACGGGGGGGCCGACACCGACACCATCGAGCTTCCCGCCATATCGGGGACGCTCGACCTCGGAAGCATCATGGCAAGCTCCCGCGTCACCGGGATCGAAATCATCGACCTGGGGGCCGCGGGCACCGCTGCGCTGTCGGCGACAGACATGGGGGCAGCGCTCCACAATCTGCGGGTGGAAGGCGTCGGGACGCTGACTCTGGCAGGATCATGGACCAGTCCCGGCACGATCGAAATCGATGGCGAAAGCTATCGCATTTATCGCGCCAACGGGTCCAAGCTGCTGGTCCTCGACACGGTGACCGTCACGCAGCAGGCAGCGATGCCAGCAGACACCATCGGCATCGACCCTGTCGCGGGCGGCAATTCGGCGCCGACCATCGAGGATGATCCCGATCTCGTCTTTACCAGCCCGGTGTGGAATAACGTCCACTTCACGGTCACCGACGACCTCGTCATCGAATCATACGAGATCTGGCGTGGGAACCCCATCTACTCGGCAATGAGCGCCCATGCACGCGATGCCACCGTGACCAATTTCGGGACCATCCGAGCCGGACAAAAAGATGGCCATGCGGTGGCTGCGGTGCGTGTCGACGTCCTGAAACTTTTCGCCAACCATGGCACGATCTCCGCCAAGACCGAGTTCGACTACGTCATGGCCTTCACGGCTGAGCAATCCGTAGATCTTTTGAATACGGGCTCGATCGTCGCGGCGACCGACGAGGGGTTCGCAACGGCTGTAAATCTTTCTCCATCTCACACGGAAACGACGCCTGCGCTCGAGAATTCCGGTCTGATCAGCGCCGTTGCGACAATCGGCGAAGCGGAAGCGGTGGTGTTTCGTGATCACAACAATCGGATCATCAACTCCGGAACGATCGAAGCGGTCGGTAGCATCAAGGCTACTGCCCTCCATCTCTCCGGCCAGAACGACATCACCAATTCCGGCCGCATCGAGGCACGGGTGACCGATCCCGCGAATGCCGGGAGTGCGACCGCAATCTACCTCCACAATTCCTATCAGGACTTCACCTTCGTCAACTCGGGCTCGATCATCGGCACGGTGGCGATCACGACGAGCGAGTCCAGCTCAAGCTACTACGGGGGCGCCCTTGAGCTGATCAATGAAGCCGGCGGTGTGATCATGGGCGATATCCTGCTTGCGGAGGCGCCCGACCGGATCACCAACGAGGGCACCATCCGCGGCGATGTCCGGTTGGGTCAAGGCCGCGATTTCTTCGACTCGCGCATGGGCATTTTCGATGGAACCATCGATGCGGGCGGCGGTCACGACCGCATTCTGATGGGAGCTGGCGCGCAGACGATCGATGGCGGCGGGGGGAATGACGAACTGTTCGGCGGCAGCGGCGATGATCTCCTGATTGGCGGAAGAGGCAACGATGCGCTCGACGGAGGCGACGGGACCGATACGGCTCGTTTTGCCGGCAAGCGCAGCGCCTACACGATCACCGAGACGTCCACGGGCATATTCGAAGTGGCCGGGCCGGACGGTACCGACGTGCTGGAAAACGTCGAATACGCCCACTTTGCCGATACCACGGTCGAACTCACTCTATGGACCCCGCCCCCCGGTTCGATCGTCGGCACCTCTGCCGATGACGGTCTGAAGGGTACCCAGCAATCGGACGAAATTTACGGCCTCGGCGGGGATGACGAGATCGATGGCCGCGGCGGGGACGACATGCTTGTCGGCGGAACCGGCGCGGACCGTATTCAGGGGGGCCTGGGGGCCGATGTGCTCGAAGGCGAACAGGGCGACGATACGCTGATCGGCCAGTCGGGGAGCGATGTGCTCGCCGGCGGGGCCGGAAACGACATCTATCTTATCGACGAATTCGATACTGTTACGGAGTTGGCGGGCGAAGGCATCGACGAAGTCCGCATGTCCGGCTTCGACTACACGCTGGGCGATGATTTCGAAATCCTGCGTATCCGCGCAGGCTCGGTCGATGGAACCGGCAACGCCCTCGACAACAAGCTCTTTGGTTCGACCACCAGCAACACGCTCAGGGGTCTGGGCGGCGATGACCTGATCGACGGAAAGGGCGGACGAGACATTTTGCAGGGCAACAGTGGCGACGACATCCTTATCGGCGGCGGCGGGCAGGATACGCTGAGAGGCGGCACCGGCGCCGACCGCTTCGTGTGGCGCAATATCGGCGACGGCAATGCCAGCGCCAATTCCGCCGACATCATCGCTGATTTCAGCCAGGCGCAGGGTGACGTGATCGCGCTTGCGAATATCGACGCCGACATCACCGGGGGTACGAGCAACGACGCCTTTACCTTTATCGGCAAGTCCGCCTTCAGCGGCACCGCCGGAGAATTGCGCTTCAAGTTCTCGGACGGCGACACCATCGTCCAACTCGATGTCGATGGCGATGCACGCGTCGACATGAGCATCCGGCTGACCGGCGAGATCGACCTTGCCGAAGCCGACTTTCTGGGCATTGCACCGGCCGCGCTGCCACAGGCAACCGCGTATGGGTATGGCGACTTGGCCACGGCAGCCGAGTTCCTGCTGTAGCCGGCAGGATTGCGGCAAAAGCAGTGTCGCCCCCTCCCCCGAAGGGACCATGCGCTCTTTGCCCGGTCGCCGAATCGCGCTATCGGAAAGTCCCGTCATTGTCGGGCGGCACGCTTCACATGCGGTTGTAGAGTATCGGGACGGTCCAGGCGCCGATGACTTCCGCTTCAGGATATCGGACGAGTAACATGGCCACTGCATTTGTTTACGACGAAGACGCCAATGGTGTGACCAACCCGTTCCTACGCACGCTGATCTACGGTGCCTATTTCGACGGCACCATCAGCTATTACCTCTCCGACGAAGAGGGGCTGCGCGATGCCTATGACGAGGCCGATACCGTCGCCGGATGGGTCGACACCGGTTCGGACGTCGTGTTTCGCCAGGCGGTGTCCGAATGGGCCAAAGTCGCCAACCTCACCTTTGTCGAGGAATCCGATCCCGATGCGGCGGGGCTGACCTGGACCGAGAACCTGGTGGACAACGACAGCGGCAGTTACGGCGCCTATCACTATACGCCGAACAACTCGGGTCTTGGCGGGGTCTTCAACATTGCCTTCGTCAATGAGAATACGAACGTCACCGGTGGGTACGGGCTTTACACCATGTTGCACGAGATCGGTCATGGGCTGGGTCTCGACCACTCGTTCGATGGCGCCGAAGACGGCCCCTTCCCCGGCACCGGGGGCGCATCCGACGACGCGGGCGACAACGAGCTGAGCTCGGGCCTCTACACGGTCATGGCCTATGTCTTCAAACCGGATGCCGCGCAGAATTTCAGCAATACCAGCGGCTATGCCGCGACCCCCATGGCGTTCGATATCGCCGCGATCCAACTGCTCTATGGCGCCAACACGACCACCGCGACCGGCAATGATACCTACCTGCTGCCCGGCAGCGGCGATCTGCTGGCATGGTCCTGCATCTGGGACGCCGGGGGAACCGACACGATCAGCGCAGCCAATTGCGACGGCGGCGCGACGATCGACCTGCGCGCCGCCACGCTGCTCAACCAAGCAGGCGGCGGCGGCTGGCTCAACTGGCAGGACGGATCGCTGGGCGGTGCCAAAGTCTATGGCGGCTTCACTATCGCCAATGGCGTGACGATCGAAAATGCGATCGGGTCCGCCTTCGGCGATGCGATCAACGGCAATGATACAGCGAACGTCATCCAGGGCATGGGCGGCAATGACACGATCTTCGGTTTTGCCGGCGATGACGAAATCGACGGCGGAGATGGCAATGATACCATTAGTGGCGGCGCCGGCATCGATCTGGTGTCCTACCAGTCGGCCGCGGCAGGGGTGACGGTGTCGCTCAGCATCCGCAACGCGGCTCAGGACACGGTCGGCGCGGGTATCGACACGCTCCAGCAGATCGAAGATCTCGAAGGTTCGGCCTTCTCGGATATGTTGACCGGAAACAACCAGGCGAACCGCATTGCCGGCCGGGCCGGGAACGACACGATCAACGCCCGCGGCGGGAACGATACCGTCATGGGCGGTGCTGGCGACGACACGATTCAGGGTGCCGACGGTGCCGATACGCTTTTTGGCCAGAATGATGCCGATACGCTCAAGGGTGGTGACGGAGACGACACGCTCGATGGCGGGGCAGGCGACGATATCCTGATCGGCCAGTTGGGAAGCGATGTGCTCGTCGGCGGTGTCGGGGACGACATCTACATGATCGACGAATTCGATACTCTTACCGAATTGGCCGGCGAAGGGCAGGATGAAGTGCGCATGTTCGGCTTCGACTATACGCTGGGGGACCATTTCGAAATCCTGCGTATCCGCGCAGGATCGGTCGATGGAACCGGCAATGCGCTCGACAACAAGCTCTATGGTTCGACCATCAGCAACACACTCAGGGGTCTGAGCGGCAATGACCTGATCGATGGCAAGGGCGGCCGGGACATTTTGCAGGGCAACAATGGCGACGACATCCTGATCGGCGGTACGGGCCAGGATACGCTCAGGGGTGGCGGCGGCGCCGACCGCTTCGTGTGGCGCGATATCGACGAGGGGAATGCCAACGCCAATTCCGCCGACGTGATCACCGATTTCAGCCAGGCGCAGGGGGACACGATCTCGCTCGCCAATATCGATGCCGTCAGCGGCGGCGCGAATGACGATTTCAGCTTCATCGGCAAATCCGCCTTCAGCGGCGCGGCGGGCGAATTGCGCTACAGGTTCTCGGGCGGCGACACGATCGTGCAAATCGACGTCGATGGCGATGCGAACGTCGATATGAGCATCCGCCTCACCGGCGAGATCGACCTGACAGCAGACGATTTCCTCGGCGTGGCCCTGCCCGCGCCCCTGCCGCTAGGCAATCCGGGGGTACTGTTCGATCCGCCGATGGAGGAGCTGACCAGCAGCGCCGTCTTCCTCTGACTGCGGCACCGGCGGCAGGGTCGGCGCGCCGCATTGCGCTCGGCACTTGCGCAAGCGCCAAACGCGGAACGATAATACCCACTTGCCCTGCGCGGTGGTTTGATGTTTTTTCCTCGCGGGGGAAGGAGCCAGAGGCTAAGGATCGACGTCGCCGGAGCCGCATCGGTTCAGGCCCTTCGGTGCGTCTGGGATTCGTCGAGCGGCAGCCGCCACGCGGGGGTTTGATCTTTTGTTCGCAATCCGTCTTTTTGGAACGCTCGGCCTCGAGAAGGATGGCCAGCCGATAGGCCTGCCCCCGTCGCGCAAAACCCGTGCGCTGCTCGGCTATCTGGTGATCGCCAGGCAGCCCAAACGCCGCGATGACCTGTGCGGCCTCCTGTGGGACCTGCCCGACGATCCGCGCGGCGCGCTGCGCTGGTCGCTGAGCAAGCTGCGCCCCCTGCTGGCGGACGGGGACACAACCTGCCTGGTCGCGGACCGCGCGAGCGTCGCGATTTCCTGCGACACGATCACCACCGATCTCGATGAGCTGCGTGACGCAGCGGATCACGCAGGTGGCACCCGCGCCAGCCCCGAGGCAATCTGGCAGGCCACCTCGCAGCCGCTGATGGCCGATTGCGAGCTGTCCAATCAGAACAGCTACATGCTCTGGCTCGAGAATATCCGGAACCAGGCCGCCGCGCTGCGGGCGCGGCTCGCGGCGCGGATGACCGAGGAAGCGGTGCACGAAGGCGATCCGGCGGCGGCCACCGTCTGGGCCACGCGCTGGCTATCGGAGGCGCCGTTCGACCCACAGGCCGCGCTGGCGCTGGTCCAGGCGCGCCGGAGCGCGGGCCGCATCGCCGAAGCGGAGATGCTCATCGCCCGTTTCGAGCAGGAATTCCGCGACGCCGGTATCGAACTCCCGCATTTCCGCGATCCTCTCCCCCCTCCGGCGGCTCCCCCGCCCCCGGCACCGCCCCCTTCCCCGGAGACGCTGCCGCCAAGCCCGCGCCAGAAGATCCGTTTCGTGCGCGCCAGCGATGGGACCTCGCTCGCCTGGGCTTCCGTTGGCGACGCGCAGGCACCGCCGCTGGTCAAGGCCGCCAACTGGCTCTCGCATCTCGATCTCGACTGGGAGGCGCCGATCTGGAGCCCGCTGTTCCACGATCTGTCCTCGAGCTTCAATTTCGTACGCTACGACGAACGCGGCTGCGGCCTGTCCGACTGGAACGTGCCCTCGATCGACTTCGAGAGCTTCGTCACCGATCTCGAACTGGTGGTCGATGCCGCCGGGCTCGATCGCTTCCCGTTGCTCGGCATCAGCCAGGGTGCGGCGGTGTCGATCGAATATGCGGTGCGGCATCCCGAACGGGTTTCGCACCTGATCCTGGTCGGCGGTTACCCGGTCGGCTGGCGCGCCACCGCCGACGAAAGCGAAGCGCGCGAGCGCGAAGCGGTGATGGTGCTCACCGAATCCGGCTGGGGGCGCGACAATCCGGTCTATCGCAACATCTTCTCGCAGACCTTCATGCCCGGCGCGACGCGCGAGGAACTGGCCTGGTTCGACGAGTTCCAGCGCAACACCACCTCGGCGCAGAATGCAGCCCGCTTCCTCGAGGCATTCTCGCGGCTCGACGTGCGCCACCGGCTGGCAGAGGTGCAGGCGCCGACGCTGGTCGCGCACAGCCTTCACGAACAGCGGATCCCGGCTGAAGTCGGACATGCGCTGGCGGCGGGTATTCCCGGCGCGGAATTCGTCGGGCTCGACAGCCCCAACCACCTGCTTCTCGGTCGCGAACCCGCGGCGCAGACGCTGCTCGACGCCATGCGAGACTTCATCGGCCGCTGAAACGCCAGCCCGCGGCAATTTCCACGCCCGCAGCGACAATTACCACGTTTGTTCACACGATCACTCACACTGTGATGCTGTCTGGACACTCCGCAAGCAGATCGACTGTCCGCAAGCATGATCGCGTGATCCCGGCAGGATGGTCCCACCCCGAGGAGGCAGACATGACCATTCCAGCAGTATTCAACGTCAGCGAGATCGACGGAACCAATGGCAAGGTGCTCGAGGCCGCCGAAGAATTGGTCCTCGGCGATGGCACTTTTACCAGCGTAGGCGATTTCAACGGTGACGGGTTCGCCGATTTCGCGATTGGCGCTCCCGCTCTCGATGACTCAGCCGGGAAGACATTCATCTTCTTCGGCGGCGTCGACGGCCCCGAGCTCGATACCATGATAATCAGCGGTGTCGCTGCGGGCGACAAGAACGGCAAGGGGGTTGCGGGCGGCGCCGATTTCAACGGTGACGGGATCGACGACCTGGTGATCGGCTCACACGACGCTGGCGGCGGCGAGCTCTACGTCGTCTATGGCGACACATCCTATCAGGACGGGGTGGAACTGGATCTTGCCGGGCTCGACGGGACCGCCGGCTTCAAGATCGATCACAACATCGGCAACGATGACGCAGGCATTTCGGTCTCGCTGGGTGACGTCAACAACGACGGGCTGGCCGATGTCATCTACGGCGCGCCATTTGCCGATTTCATTGGCGGGAATTCGGGCGGTGCCATCGTTTTCTACGGCACCGGCGACAATTTCGTCGGCAGCGTAGAGTTCAACTCTACGGGCAGTCCACTTCTCCAGGCCTTCACCCCCCGCTCGGCTGGCGATGCAGCCGGGTCGGATGTCTCCTTTGCGGGCGATATCAATGGCGACGGTATCGGCGATTACCTCGTGGCCGCCCGCTTATCCAATCCCGACGGCGTGCAGCAGGCGGGCGAGGTGATGGTGGTGTTCGGCTCCGACGATGCCGATCCGGCCAATCTTTCCTCTTCCCAGCTCGACGGAACCAACGGCTTCAGCATCGCCGGCACTGGCTTCTTCTCGCGGCTCAGCACGGTTTCAGCCGCGGGCGACGTCAATGGCGATGGTATCGACGATTTCATCGTCGGCGAAATCGGCCAGTCGAGCGACGCCGGGCGCAGCTATGTGATCTTCGGCACCGACCAGGGGTTCGAGACCAACTTCGACCTGTCGACGCTCGACGGGACCAATGGCTTCGTCATCGAAGGAGCGGTCGCCGGCGATGCGCTGGGCACCGATGTCGGCGGCGTGGGCGACATCAATGGCGACGGCTTCGGCGACATACTGATCGGCGCACCGACCGCCGATCCCGACGGTCTCTCCGCGGCGGGCGAAGCCTATGTGATCTTCGGCGCGGCAAGCGGCTTCGCGGCCAGCATGTCGGTGACCGAGCTCGACGGCGCCAATGGCTTCACCATTCGCAGCGATACCGCAGGCGACAATCTGGGCCAGCAAGTGGCCTTCGTCGGCGACGTCGACGGCGATGGCTATGACGACATCCTGGTTGGGGCGAGCCCGGGCGATGTCGGGCCCGACGGCTATCTGATCTATGGCTTCGCGCCCGAACAGGGAGTGTTCCGCCGCGGTTCCGACGGCGGCCAGACGATCCTCGGCGGCGGCTTCGATGACCGCCTGGTGGGGCTTGGCGGCGACGATGTGCTCAAGGGTTTTGCTGGCGACGACCGCCTGGACGGTGGAACCGGCGACGACCTGTTGCTCGGCGGCGATGGTGCCGATGATCTGCGCGGCGGTGCAGGCGACGACCAGCTCGACGGCGGCGCGGACGACGACTTGCTCCGCGGTGAAGGCGGCAGCGACCTGCTGTTGGGCGGCGCAGGCGACGACATCTATCTCATCGATGAATTCGATACGGTCACCGAGCTGGCGGGCGAAGGCATCGACGAAGTCCGCATGTTCGGCTTCGACTACACGCTGGAGGACAATCTCGAAATCCTGCGTATTCGCGCAGGGGCGGTCGATGGAACCGGCAACGCGCTCGACAACAAGCTCTTCGGTTCGACCATCAGCAACACGCTGAGGGGTCGCGGCGGCGATGATTTGGTCGATGGAAAAGGCGGCCGAGACATTCTGGAAGGCAACGATGGCAACGACATCCTTGTCGGCGGCGGCGGCAAGGATACCCTGACCGGTGGCTCCGGGGCCGATCGCTTCGTCTGGCGCGACCTCGGCGAAGGCAACGCGGGTGCCGGGGCCGCAGACGTGATCACCGATTTCAGCCAGGCCGAAGGCGACAGGATCTCGTTCGCCAATATCGATGCCGTTTCCGGCGGCGGCACGGCCAATGACGATTTCACCTTCATCGGGCAAAGCGGATTTTCCGGGACCGCCGGTGAACTGCGCTTCGCATTCGATGGCGCGGGAGACACGATCGTCCAGCTCGATGTCGATGGGGATGCCAGCGTCGACATGAGCGTTCGCCTGACCGGAGAGATCGAACTGACCGCGGGCGACTTCCTGGGGGCGGACGCACCCGCGGCGCTGGAGACCGGTTCGCTCCCCATCGGATACCCCATGCCCTTGGAAGAGCTGGCATCTACGATGCTGTTCGCCTGACCCCGCCCGTCCCGGTCGCCTGCCGATAGCCCTGCGCCGTTGGCCGAGTGGGCATTTCGCCTGCGCGGCGGATGTGCGAGCATGCCCACTGAACTTAGATCAGGGGAATTCACACATGGTTCGCACCACTTCGCTGGCCCGCGCGGGCGCCGTTTCAGTATTTGCGCTGGGCCTTGCGCTCGCCGCTCCGGCTTATGCCGACAACACCGCCGAAGACGACGCCAACACCATCGTCGTCACCGGCCAGGCCAAGATCGGCGACTTCGGGCTCGACCTCACCGCGCGTGACACCGCCGCCGATCCGGGTGACGATTTCGAACGCTATGCGTCTGGCGCGTGGATCGACCGGACCGAGATTCCCGGCGACCGCCCCTCGGTCGGCTCGTTCTACAATCTGCGCGAGGATGTGACCGAAGAGGTCAACGGGCTGATCACTCAAGCCCCCGCAGGCACGCAATATGGCGCGCTCTACACCAGCTTCATGAACGAGGCGGCGATCGAGCGCGCGGGTCTGGCGCCGTTGATGCGCGATCTGGCACAGGTCGATGCGCTGTCGGACAAGAGCGCTTTCGCACGCTACATGGGCGCGACCTACGGCAAGTTCGGCGGCTCGCTGTTCGGTGCCGGCCCCTATGCCGACCCCGACGATCCGACGATGAACGCGCTGTGGATGTTCTCCGGCGGGCTCGGCCTGCCCGAGAAGGAATATTATTTCGACGCAAAATTCGCCGACCAGCGCGGCGCCTATCTTGCCTATCTCGAGCGCACCTTCCGCAATATCGGCGAAGCCAGCCCGCGCGAAGCGGCCAGCCGCGTGATGACTTTCGAGACCTATGTCGCGCAGCTCAACTGGGATGCCGAACAGAAGCGCCAGATCGAGAAGATCAACAACCCGATGTCGGGCAGCGAACTGGCCGCCTATGCGCCGGGCGTGGATTGGGACGCGTTCTTCGCCGGTCACAACATCCCGCCGCAAGAGCGCATCATCGTTACCGACAACACCGCGGTGAAGGCGATTGCGGCGCTGTTTGCCAGCACCGATCTGGCCACGCTCAAGCTGTGGCAGAAGGCGCAGGTAACGCATCAGGCCTCGCCCTATCTCAACCAGAAGATGGTCGAGAGCCGGTTCCAGTACACCAGCGCGCTCAATGGGACGAGCGAGCAGCGCGCGCGCTGGAAGCGCGCAGTCGACACGATCGACGGTTCGCTCGGCGAGCTGGTCGGCGAAGCCTATGTCGACGAATATTTCCCCAAGATCGCCAAGACGCGGATGGACGAGCTGGTCCGCAACCTGAAACTCGCCATGGGTGACCGGATTGGCGAAAACGACTGGATGAGCCCCGAGACCAAGGAAGCCGCGCTCGACAAGCTCGAGCGGATGGACGTCATGGTCGGCTATCCCGAGATATTCCGCGACTATTCGCAGCTGCCGATGTCGCCCGACGATCTCTATGGCAACATGATCGCCGCCTCGCAGTTCAACGCCGATTACGAGATGGGCGACCTTGGCAAGCCGGTCGACCGCAAGAAGTGGGGCATGAACCCGCAGACGGTGAACGCCTATAACGGCGGGCTGGAAAACAAGATGGTCTTCCCCGCCGGCATCCTCCAACCGCCCTTCTTCGATCCCTGGGCCGACCCCGCGGTCAATTATGGCGCGATCGGCGTGGTCATCGGCCACGAAATCAGTCACGGCTTCGATGATCAGGGCCGCAAGATCGACGCCAGCGGCGCGATCCGCGACTGGTGGACCGCGGGCGATTCCGAACGGTTCGAGGCCGAGGCCAAGAAATTCGGCGCGCAATATGCCGCGTTCGAAGTCGTGCCGGGCAGCTTCATCAATCCCGATCTGACGATGGGCGAGAATATCGCCGATCTGGCGGGCGTGCTGGTGGCCCATGATGCCTACAAGAAGTCGCTCGGCGGAGAAGAGGCGCCGGTGATCGACGGGCTGACCGGCGACCAGCGCTTCTTCCTCGCCTATGCGCAGGTATGGCGGGCCAAGGCGCGCGAGGACAGCTTGCGCAACCAGGTCGCGACCGACCCGCACAGCCCCGCGCGCTATCGTACCATCGCTCCGCTGCGCAATGTCGATGCGTGGTACGAGGCCTTCGGCATCACGCCGGATGACGCGATGTATATCGCGCCCGAGGACCGCGCACGGATTTGGTAACCATGAAGGCGGCGTGCGGAGCGTATATGCCGCACGCCGCACTTGCCCGTCATGGGGCGCCGGTTACGGGGACATCGTGAATATCCGGCGCGAAATCGTTAACGATTGAGCACTAGAAAACGCGGTCCTACGCGCGAGAAAAGGGTCAAGGTCGCAGCCGGTGCACATCGACGAGCAATTCGACGGCAATAGCGCCGGGTTGATGAACCGCGTCCCGGTCGATCCCTACGAGATCGAGCGCGAGGCAGTGATCGCCATGCTCGAACGCGAGCAGCGTTCGCTCACCGCCAGCCTGATCGCGCTCGCGCTGATGGCGGTCGGGGTGGCGGCAATGCCCAATCCGCTGCCCATGACGGTGCTGCTCGCATTGCGATTCTGCTCGTTTCTCTACACCCGCAAGGCCGCCGCGCGGCTGGAACAGCTGGCGCGCGCGCGCCAACCGATGCGCTCTGCGCGCTGGATCGTGGTGTTCGCCATGTCGCTGACCGGCGTGACGCTGGGGTTGATGCTGTGGCCCCCGCCGCCCGATGGCTCGATGGTGGCGGTCAATCTGGTTCGCGGCGTAGTGCTGGTTGCAGCGACGCTGATCGCGGTCACGCTAGCCGCGCTTCCGGCCGCGCGCGATGCCATGCTGGCCAGTTTCTGGCTGACCACTTTCGGATATTACCTGTTCCATCCCGGCGTCCAGCATCCGGCGCTGATCGCGATCCTGGCGCTGCTTGTCATCGGCATCCGCATCTACAGTTCCTCCACCGGGCTGCATATCCGCAGCGCTGCACAGATGCTGGTCGAAAACCGGCAATTGTCCGAGGATCTGGCCGATGCGCTGGCGCATGCCGAATTCCTCAGCTGGCGCGATCCGCTCACCGGCCTGTTCAACCGCCGCAAGCTGTTCGAGGAAACGCGGATGGAACACAGCGCGCTTTCGCGCCACCTGCTCACCATCGATCTCGACCGGTTCAAGACAATCAACGACACCTTCGGTCATGGCGTGGGCGATCACGTGCTGATCGCAACCGCCGATACGATCCGCGAATGGTGCCATGCGGTCGGCGGCACCAGCGAACATCACGCCTTCCGCCTTGGCGGGGAGGAATTCCTCGTCATTGTCCGCGGGCTCGACGATGTCGAGGTCGCCGAAGCGGCCGAACGGCTGCGGCTGCGGATCGCCGGGCTGGAGGGCCAGTTCGAGCAATATCCCGACATCGCCATCTCGGCCTCGATCGGGCTGGCCAGCTGGCGGTTCGGCGAAGGCATGGACGATGCGCTGCTGCGCGCGGACATAGCCTGTTACGAAGCGAAAAACACGGGCCGAAACCAGGTCCGCCGCGCCGCCTGAGCGCGCCGTCTGACCGCTCGACCGTTGCCTCGCAGCGACGAAACGGGGACCAAAGCACCCCTGCCAACCGTTCCATAGACAAGACCAACACCGCGCCACAGCACATGAAATCGCATGTGCAGGTCGCAGCGCCGGTGTGACACAAGATTACGCAATGAAAGGTGCCCGCCTTATGGACAAGGACACCGCGCACGACAGGAACCAAGCCGGCGGGACGCGCCACGCGTCCGCCCCAAGCGCGAACACAGACGATACGCTCAAGACGATCCTCGACGATCTCAACCGTCCGCTGGACGAGGTCGACTGGTCGCATACCACGCTCCGCGGGAAGAGCGGTGAAAGACCCGAAAGCTTCCTCAAACGCCTCCGCCGCGAGCGCCAGCATCGCCGCGAGCTCCGGCGGGCGAGGCAGGCTGCCGCCAAGGCATTCGATGTCCGGCCGCGCCGTTCCACCCGCAAGCATGCAACGCTGATGCTGGGCGCGGGGGCGCTCGGCCTGACGGCCTTCACCGGCCCGCCCAAGGCCCCGCAGCCGAGTTCGGCAAACATGGTCCTCGACCCCGCGCAAGGCGTCCGCCAACCCGCCCCGCTGCTAACGGCGAGCGATACGTTCAAGCAGGCGCTGATCGAGGAGGAAGGTGTCCGCTATACGGTGTACCGCGATGTCGTCGGCTATCCCACCGTCGGGGTCGGCCATTTGGTCCGGCCGCAAGACCGGCTGCGGGTCGGCGATCGGGTGAGCGAGAAGCGCGTGCTCGCCTTTCTCGATGCCGATCTGGCCAAAGCCGAACAAGGCGTGCGCCAATTGGTCGGCGACCTGCCGCTGCACCAGCATGAATTCGATGCGCTGCTCGACCTCGTCTACAACGTCGGGATCGGCAATGTCTCGCCCAGCGAAAGCCCGCGTCTCAATGCGGCGATCGATGCGGGCGATTACGACGCGATTGCCGACGAGCTCAACTACACGCATGCGGGCGGCGCCTTCGCCAAGGGGTTGGAACACCGCAGCAATCGCCGGATGAGCATCTTCATGGATGCCGCCTATGAGAACCCGCGCGAAAGCGGCGCGCACAATGCGGCCTGAGCGCGGATAGCCTTGTCCGGTACGGAGTTGCGCCCTACCACTCGGGCAGGCCGGCAGCGGCCCTGTGAAACCCCTGCAATGCGCCGAGCGAGCGGCGTGATCATCCCATGTCCCACCGCCTTTTCGTCGGCATCCGTCCCCCGCCCCCGATCCGCGATGCGCTGATCGACCTGATGGAAGGCGTCGACAACGCCCGTTGGCAGGACGACGATCAGTTGCACCTGACGCTGCGCTATATCGGCGTGGTCGATACGCATGCGGCGGACGAATTGGCCGAGCGGTTGCGCGGTGCCGGTGGCCCCGCGTTCGACCTGACGATTGAAGGGACCGGGGCGTTCGAGCGGAAGGGCCATCCGCATACGCTTTGGGCCGGGATCGCGCCATCGGAGGAGCTGAGCCGCTTGCAGCAGCGCGTGGAACGCATCTGCATCGCGGCGGGGCTGGAGCCCGAACACCGCAATTACCACCCGCATATCACGCTGGCGCGCACCAACCGCGCGACCGAGCCGCTCGGCCCCTTCCTCGCCCGGACTGCGGGCCTGCGGCTTGGTCCGTGGACCGCGGATTCGTACATCCTGTACGAAAGCTTCCTGCGGCCCGAGGGGTCGGTCTATGAGCCAGTGGTGCGCTATCCGCTGGTCCCCGACCCATGATGCGCAACCCCCTCCCCCTGTTCTCGGCCCTGACGCTGGCGCTTGGCGGCTGTTCGCCTGCGGACGCGCCCGACGCAGAGGGTCCGGCCGACCTGCTGAGCGAGACCGCTTCGCCCGAGGACTGCCTGCTGCTGGTCTGGTCGAGCCAGGAGGACCCGCGCGCCCAGTTCGACCGCGCGCATGACTTCGTCGATGGCGGGGCAATCTCCTGCGCGACGGGCACCAGCGCCAGCCAGTTCGATGCCGCGATCGCGGCGCTGCGCGATGCTGCCAGGAGCGGCAACAAGCGCCGCATGCTCGCGGAGATCGGGCTTCCGCTGCTGTATATCGATGCCGCGGGCAATCGCCGCGAAATCGAGGATCGCACGGAAGTCGAGGCGGTCTTCGACGAGATCTTCGATCCCGCGATGATCGCGCTGCTGCAGCGGCTGGACCTTTCGCATATGAGCGTGGCGAAGGACCAGGGCGGGTTCTTCACTCTCGGGGCGGTCTGGCTGGTGGTCGACCGGGACGGCGGTCGTCCGCGGCTGGTGACGGTCAACCGCCAGGCGCTCGACGAAGCGCTGGCGACCGCGCGCGACCGGGCCGAGCGGAACCAGGGCGATCGCATTCCGTTCGATTAATGTAGGAGCAGCGCCGACCGGCGACGTCTGCGCGCTTGCGCGCGGTCGCGAAGCGGTCCTATCGCACTCCCATGATCGCAATAGTGCGCCAGGCGTCCGCCGGGCGTTTCACATCATCCTGAGGGGACAAGCATGAAGGCCCAGATTCTGGCCACCGTCGCAACCGCAGCACTGCTCGCCGGTTGCACCACCGCATATGGGGAAGACCTCGACACCATGGCCACACCCAGCGCCGACGCCGCCGCCATCCCGAGCGGAACCGGCTATTTCGCCGCGGACAGCACGCTGCCGTTCAAGACGCCCGATTTCTCGAAGATCTCCGAAGACGATTACATCCCCGCGTTCGAGCAGGGCATGGCCATCCAGAAGGCCGAAATCCAGGCGATCATCGACAACCCCGCCCCGCCGACGATGGACAACACCATCGTGGCGCTGGAAAAATCGGGCCGCATGCTCGGCCGCGTGGCGCGCGTGTTCTTCGCCGTGACAGGGTCGAACACCACCGACCGGCTCGACGAAATCAACACCGAGATCAGCCCCAAGCTGACCGCGCATGGCGACTCGATCGTTCTCAACCCCGAACTCTTCGCGCGGGTGAAGGCGGTGTACGACAACCGCGCCGCGATGACGATGACGCCCGAAGATGCGGCGCTGCTCGAAGACACCTATGAAGGCATGGTCCACGCCGGCGCACTGCTGACGGAAGCACAGCGCACGCGGGTCAAGGAGATCAATTCCGAACTGTCCGAAATCACCACCGAGTTCGGCCAGCAGGCGCGCGCCGCCATGGCCGACCAGCCGGTGATCTTCGACAGCCGCGAAGACCTCGCCGGCCTGTCCGAATCCGACATCAAGGCCGCCGCCGACCTGGCTGCCGAGAAGGGCTTCGAGGGCAAATACGCCATCGCGCTGCAGAACACGACGCAGCAGCCGCTGCTGCCAAACATGACCAACCGTGCCGCACGCGAGAAGCTGTTCATGGCGAGCTACAACCGCGCCAACGGCACCACCGACATCGACACGCGTCCATTGGTGGCCAAGACCGCCGCACTACGCGCCGAAAAGGCGGCGCTGTTCGGTGAAGCCGACTGGGCCAGCTACGCGATGTGGGACCGCATGGCCGAAAAGCCCGCCACCGCGCTCGGCTTCATGGAACGCATGGTCCCCGCGCTCGCCAATACGCAGCGCCGCGAAGCCGCCATGCTCAACGAAGCGATCGCTGCCGAAGGGGGCGATTTCGAAGTCCAGCCGTGGGACTGGTACCGCTATGCCAACAAGGTCAAGGCGGAGCGCTACGACCTCGACGAAGACGCGATGGCGGAATATTTCCAGCTCGATACCGTGCTCGAGGACGGCGTGTTCTATGCCGCTGAAAAGCTCTACGGCCTGACCTTCCAGAAGCGCAGCGACCTGCCCGTCTATCACCCCGATGTGACGACCTACACGGTGTTCGACCGTGACGGCGGCGAACTGGGGCTGTTCTACTTCGACCCGTTCCAGCGCGAGTCCAAGCGCGGCGGGGCGTGGATGAGCAACTTCGTCGACCAGAGCGATCTGTGGGGCACCAAGCCGGTGATCTACAACGTGCTCAACATCCCCAAGGCACCCGAAGGCGAAGTGCAACTGGTCAGCTTCGACAACGTCAATACGCTGTTCCACGAATTCGGCCACGCGCTGCACGGCTTCTTCGCCGACCAGCGTTACGAAAGCCTGTCGGGCACCGCGGTCGCGCGCGACTTCGTGGAGTATCCGAGCCAGGTCAACGAGATGTGGGCCACCTATCCCGAAGTGCTGTCGAACTACGCCAAGCATTACCGGACGGGGGAAACCATCCCGGCTGAAATGATCGAGAAGCTCGAGGCGGCCTCGAAGTTCAACCAGGGCTATGATTTCGGCGAAGTCGTGGAAGCCGCCCTGCTCGACATGAAGTGGGCCGCGCTGTCGCAGGCGGAAGCCGCCGCGATCGACACGCCCGAGAAGGTCACCGCCTTCGAACGCAAGTCGCTCGAGGAACTGGGGCTGGAAATCGACCTGGTGCCGCCGCGGTACCGGACGACCTATTTCAACCACATCTTCAGCTCGCCCAGCGGCTACAGCGCGGGCTATTACAGCTATCTGTGGACCGAGATGCTCGACCGCGACAGCCGCAAGTGGTTCATGGACAATGGCGGGCTCACGCGCGCCAATGGCGACCATTATCGCAAGACCGTGCTGAGCACGGGCGGGACCATGGACTATTTCGAGATGTTCCGGAACTTCGCCGGGCGCGAGCCCGACGTGACCCCGATGCTCGAAGCGCGCGGCCTGATCGCGGGCGACGAAGCGGCGGACAGCGAGGCTTCCGACGGCAAGCTGCCGCCGCGCACGGTCAACTGATCACCGGCTGACCAAGGCCCGGTGGCGCGGTTCGCCGATCCACCGGACGGGCACTTTCCAGACGCGCTCGATCACCTGCTGGTCGAGCGCGTCTTCGCATGCGCCGTCGGCGGCCACCACGCCGCGGTCGAGCACCACCACGCGGTCGGCATGGTTCATTGCATGCGCGAGATCGTGGAGCACGAGCACCACGCCCGCCCCGCCCTGCGCGGACCGCCGCAAATGCTTCAGCAGCGAAAGCTGGTGCGCGATATCGAGCGCGGCGAGCGGTTCGTCGGCGAGGATCCACTGCGGTTCGCCCGCCAGCACCCGCGCCAGCAGGACCCGCGCGGTCTCGCCGCCCGACAGCGACTGCGCGCGGCGCTTTTCGAGCTCGCGGATGTCGAGCGCGTCGAGCGCGGCATCGACCGGTGCCGCCAGCCGGTCGCCATGCGGCAGCCGGCCGAGTTCGACCAGGCTGCGCACGGGCACATCCCATGCAATTTCATGCGCTTGCGGCAGATAGCCGATACGCCGTGCCCGCTCGCGCAGGGGCAGCGCGGCGATCTGTTGCCGGTCGAGAAACACCGCCCCGTCGCCGGCAGGAAGCAGCCCGGCAAGCGCTTCGAGCAGGCTCGACTTGCCCGCGCCATTGGGCCCGCAGATCGCGGTGATCGTGCCGGGTTCGAGGATCAGCGAGACCCGGTCCAACCGCTCGGCGATCGACAGCTGTGCCGCCGCCAGCCTCATGCCAGCCCCCGGCGCATGCGCAGCAGCAGCCACAGGAAGAACGGCGCGCCAAGCAGGCTGAGCGCGATGCCCAGCCGCAATTCGGTGACCAGCGGCAGCACGCGCACCGCGCTGTCCGCCACCAGTACCAGCAGCGCCCCGGCCAGCGCGCTGGGCACGATCAGCTGCGAAGGCCGCCGATCGGTCAGCGGGCGCACGAGGTGCGGCACGATCAGCCCGACGAAGCCAATGATGCCCGCCACCGCGACGCTGGCCCCAACCGTCAGCCCGACCCCCGCGATCAGCAGCCACAGCAAGCGGTTGGTATCGATACCCAGCGAACGGGCGACCGGTTCGCCCAGCGTCAGCGCATCGAGCGCAGGGCCCGCGCGCGCCAGCACCACCACTCCCAGCACCACCAGCGGCGCGGCCACCCAGACGTCGCGCCAGCTGCGATCGGTCAGCGCGCCGTTGAGCCACATGACGATCTCGCTCATCGCGAAGGCATTGGGCGCCATGCTGATTGCCAGTGCGGTCAGCGCCCCGGCAAGGCTGGCGACCATCAGCCCGGCCAGCGTAAACAGCGCGATCCCGCCAGTCCGCCCGGCAATCGCGGCCAGCAGCGCCATGGCGCCGCCCGCGCCGACCAGCGCGAAGGCGGGGAGCAGATAGGGCGCAGCGGCATAGCCGAACCACAGCGCGGCGACCGCGCCCAGTGCCGCGCCCGGCGCGATACCGAACAGGCCTGGATCGGCCAGCGGATTGCGCAGATACCCCTGCATCGCCGCGCCGCTCGCGCCCAGCCCCGCTCCGACGACGATCGCCAGCACCGCGCGCGGCAGGCGCAATTCGGCGAGGATCAGCGCGGCATTGGGCGTGCTTGCGGGGTCGAGCCACACCCGCCCCGCCAGCAGCGACAGCGGCAATGCGATGGCCAACAGTCCGGCGAAGATCGCGATCGCGCGGTTCACGATGCGGCCGCCCTGATCGCGGCCAACCGCTCGGCCGCCCGGATGATCGTGGGGCCGCCGCAATAGAGCAGGCTGGTATCGAACCGCGCCCGGTGCATATCGCCCAGGCGGCCGAGAACCGGGTGCGACTGCCCCAGTTCGCCGCCCGCGATCAACAGGACCTCGGGCGGTGCGGCGACAACGTCCTCGAGCGCGACAAAATCCGCCTGCGACAGCCCGCGCGCAGGGGCGGCATTGGCGAAGCCGGTCCGGACCAGCAGGTCGCTGACCAGTGTCTGCTCTCCGGCGACGATCCCGCCCGGCTGCCACAGCAGCGTGGCGACGCTTTCGCCCTCCGCGGGCGCGGCGGCAGCAAGTGCAGCGTCGATGCGGGCGATCAGGCGCGCGCCCGCGGACGCATCGCCCGCCAGCGCGGCGAGATTGCGGATCTGCTCTTTGCTGGCAGCGACATCGGTAGCGATATCGAAGGTGACGACTTCCATCCCCAGTTCCGCCAGCGCCGCGCGGGCCGCCGGGGCGAGGAAGCTGCCCGCGACCACCACGTCGGGATCGAGCGCGAGCACTTCCTCGACCGTCCCGCCGGTGGCCGCGAACCCCGCCGCCACTGCCGCTTCCATTGAGCTGGCGCGCGGATCCTTGCTGTAGTGCGAAATCGCCAGCAACTGTCCGGGAGCCGCAACCTCGGCAAGGATCGCGTCGGTGCAGGGATTGAGGCTGACGATCGTCGGCCCGCGTTCGGGAGGCGGCGCACCGGCCCCGCCCCCCGCGCAAGCGGCGAGCAGCAGGACCGATGCGACGATCAGCGGTTTCACATCTTCGCCCTGATCCCGCCGAACACGCTGCGTCCGGCAGTGCCGTAACCGGCCACAGTCTGGTAATCGGTATCGAAGACGTTCTCTACCCGGCCGAACAGTTCGAGATTGTCGCCGATCCCGAAGGAAGCGCGCAGGTCGAACAGTTCGTAACCGTCGAGCCGGTTGGTGTTGGCGCCATTGTCCCAGCTTGGACCGACGATGCGCAGGTCCGCGCCCAGACCGAGGCCGAAAGCGCTTTGCCAGTCCGCGTAGATCGTCCCGAAATGCTCGGGCCTGCGCGCAAGGTCGAGCCCGCTGGTGCGGTCCTCGGCGTCGACATAGGAATAGATCCCCGCCAGCCGCAGCCCGCGCAGCAGGTCGATGCCCGCTTCGGCCTCGACACCCTGCGCCCGCGCGCGCGCCGTGTTGAGATAGACACCCGACGGGCGCTCGGCGGTGAAGCCGAAACCGATCAGATTGTCGCTGTCGCGGCGGAACCCGGTGAGCGCCAGATGCAGGCCCGAACCGCGCTGGCCCTTCTCGATCCCGAGATCGTAGCTGGTGCTTTCCTCCGGTTCGAGCTGCGCGTTCCCGTAGAAGGACAGCAGCTGGTACAGCGTCGGAGCCTTGAAGCCTTCGCCCACGCTGGCGCGCAGCCGCCAGTCGCTGCCGAAGCCATAGCTGACATCGCCGCCGAAACTGACATGCGTGCCGAACTGCTCGTGGTCGTCGACGCGCGCGCCGGCATGCGCTGCCAGCCGCCCCATCACCCAGCCAAGCTGCGCATAGGCGCCGCTGATCTCGGTTTCGGCCGAAGCATCGAAGCTGGTTTCGAAAGCGGTCCATTCGTGGTCGCCGCCGAAGGCCAGCGCCAGTCCGCCCAGCAGGCGGTATTCGCCGCGCAGCGAAACGCGTTCGGAGCTGCCGTCGCTGGCGAAGGTCTCGGCGCCCGCACCATTGCGATTGGCGCGTTCGGTGTCCGAACGGCTGTAGGCGGCACGCAGCGTGAGGTCGTTGCCGTAATAGGCCAGCCCGACATCGCCCCAGTAGCGAGTGGTCTTCTGCGTATCGTCGGTATCGGCCAGCACATAGGTGGGTGCGGGGAAGCCGTCGATCTCGACCTCGCCCTCGGCGAAATTGCCATGCGCGAACAGCTCGAGGCTCGGCGTCAGATTGACGAAGGCGGTGGTGCCCAGCGCGAATTGCTGCGAACCATCGGCTTCGGTGCCCGAGGCGGCGGCGGAAAACCCGTCGGTTTCGTACCACGAACCGGTGAGGCCGAAGAACACATCGTCATTGCCCGCGCCCGCCGCCGCGCTGGCGAAGAGCGTGTCGCGCGCGCCGAACTCGACGCTGCCGGTCAGCCCGCGCTCGGTGCGGGTCGAGACATCGACCACGCCGCCCACGGCTTCGGAGCCCCAAATGGTGCTGTTCGAACCGCGCAGCACATCGACCTTGCCCGCAGTGCCCAGCAGCAGATTGCCGAAATCGAACCCGCCCGAGGGGCTCGCCTGATCGGCCACGCGCACGCCGTCGACCAGCACCAGCAGCTGATCGGCATTCGCCCCGCGTACATTCACGCTGGTCACCGTGCCGATCCCGCCGCTGCGCGACAGCGACAGGCCGGGGACACGGTTCAACGCACGCACCGGATCGGCGCCCTGGATAGTCTCGATTTCGGTGCGGTCGATGACGGTGACCGACTGGCCGGTGTTGCGCAGGTCGGTGCCGAGGCCATTGGCGGTAACCGTGATCACCGCCGCATCGCGCGGTACTGCCGCCGAAGCATAGACTTCGGTCGCGGCGGCACCGTCGGCATCCTGCCGGTCGACGATCTCGGCCAGCGCCTGTTCGCTCGGGCTCTGCGCCAATGCAGTAGCGGGAATGGCTGAAGCCGTCAGGAAAAACAGATATTTGTACACGTAACCTCCTATCATAGACGAATCGCCGTCCATGACGGGAGGGAGCAGAATTGCTCCTTCCACGTTTGCCTACGATACACCCCGCCCGCGGCCGAACGACGGTCATGGGCAGGTCTCCTGGCTCCCGGATCAACGCTTTCCCGCCGCCTTCCCGGACTCAAGGCCCAGTGGCATGTAGCGGGATCGCTCCCCGGTCACAGTTGCGGGGGCAGCGGAGGGTTTGCACCTCCTTCCCTCTTCGGGCCTGCGCGAACAGGCCAACCCGTGACTCGGCCGCCCGACTAACGCGCGATGCCGCAATGCACAAGACGATCCTTCGTTAAGCACTATCTGATAGTTATATAGCGACCGCACCTTACGTCCCGATGCGGGATGGTGCGCCCGTCCGGCTATGGATATGGACCAGGCTGGGCTATTGCAGCGGACGAAAGCAGGAAACGAATTGCGTCAATCGAAGGCCAGAGCGGATCAAAGCAGGCGTGCCCCGCGCGCGCCGTCCGCACGCGCCAGGCGGTTCGAGGCACGCCGCCAGAAGCGGCGCAAGCTGGTCTCGCGCGGGGCGCTGCTCGCCGGCGCGATCGCATTGCCGACGGTTGCCGCACAGGGCGAATGGGCGGATCTGAAAAGCGCGATGGGGCTTGCCGAAGAACGCGTCGCCTTCACCCCCATGCCGTTCGAAACCCCGGGTGACAGTTTCCCCGGCTCGGCCTTCTATTACCTTGAGGATGCCCCGCGCCTGGCGATCGATGTCAGCGACCTGCGCCAGAGCGAGGGCACATTCGAAACGGTCGAATTTGCCGAAAGCCACGGGGCAGGCGCTGCGGCGCAGGCGTTCCGGCAGGCGGGCAGCGGGCTCGACAAGGCCCGCGCGCTGCAATGCCTGTCGATGGCGGTCTATTACGAGGCGGCCAGCGAAAGCTACGCCGGGCAGCAGGCGGTGGCGCAAGTCGTGCTCAACCGGGTCGCGCATCCCGCCTATCCGGCCAGTATCTGCGGCGTGGTGTTCCAGGGATCGGAGCGCACAACCGGCTGCCAGTTCAGCTTCACCTGCGACGGATCGCTTCGCCGCACGCCCGCCCGCCAGGCCTGGGCGGTGGCGCAGTCGGTCGCGCTGGGGGCGCTGGCGGGCGAGGTGTACCAGCCGATCGGCCTCGCGACGCATTACCACACCAATTACGTGAACCCCTATTGGGCGGCGAGCCTGGATTTCATCGGCGCGATCGGCGCGCACCGGTTCTATCGCTGGAAGGGCGGCGCGGGCACCGCGGGCGCGTTTACCGACGCCTATGCCGGCAGCGAACCGCTGGCTGCACCCAATGTCCGGCGGGCGGAACTCGATGTACCGGGTCCGGTGGCCCCTGCCCCGCCGTCGAACGACACGATCAGCCTCGGCGCGGCGTCGACGGCCCCGGTAGGCGCGTCGGGTGCGACGACTGCCGCCCCCGCAAGCACCAAGCTGCCGCAATCGGGGCGCGTGAAGGACGAATATGCCAATTCGGGCAAATGGATCAGCGAGCCGGGCCGGAAATAGCCGCGCAGCTTGCGCGGAGGCGATCCTTTACGTCTTCACAACCATGCTGCGGAACCGAAGCTTAGCGGTGGCCGCGTAGGGCTGGAGGTCCCCCAGCCGCTTCACAAGGATAGAGGCATGCCCCTCCATTTCGCCGCCGCCCGTTCCGCCGCGCATTCGCCGATCGCCCGCGCCCTGGCGAAAAAGGCGCTCGCCCGCGCTGCCAACGACAATGGCGATGCAGCGCATATGCAGGCGGAAGCCTCGAGCTTCGACCATATGATGCGCGCTGCGCTGCGGCACTTTGCCGAACACGGCATGGGCGCCGCCGAAGCCGCGCGGCAGCAGGCCGAACAGGCGCATTTCATCGGCGATACCGAGGCGTATGAATGGTGGCTGGGAGTCTGCCGCACGCTCGATCGCCGGCTTGCCGAAAGCCTCGAGGGATCGATCGCGATCGACGCGCTGCTGGCCCGTTAAGCCGCGGCGCAGCCGGGGGTAAGCATTCTTCCGGAGGTGACATACCCGCCCGCTTAGGTGCTCATGGGCGCAAATCCGTGCCAGCGATGCACTCTGGCGTCGCGGCGGCACGCCCCGTGGCGAGCGGGAGCCAGGCGAGGCCACAAGGGATTCGCGATCTGCAATCCCGTTTGCCCGCACTGCCTGCATAACCTTGAATTCGTGCGCTTATTGCAACTGCGAAACATTTGCAAACATAGTTTGGTGACTGCAAGCATTGGCGGTTGCAATCCCTCCGGAGCGGGCCTAGGGCGCAACCGCAATCGACCGGGTGCCATGCCTCCTCTGCGGGACACTTGACGCATGGCCCAGTTTCGGTCCGGGTATCATCTCTGTCCCGCACGGCAGGAACAAGGACCCTCATTTCCATGGCACGCAAGAAGATCGCCCTTATCGGCTCCGGCATGATCGGCGGAACGCTCGCCCACCTCGCGGCGAAGAAGGAAATGGGCGACATCGTCCTGTTCGACATCGCCGAAGGCATGCCGCAGGGCAAGGCGCTCGACCTCAGCCAGTGCGGCCCGGTCGAAGGCTTCGACGCCAAGATCACCGGCTCCAATGACTATGCCGACATCGCCGGCGCCGACGTGGTGATCGTGACCGCGGGCGTGCCGCGCAAGCCCGGCATGAGCCGCGACGATCTGCTCGGCATCAACCTCAAGGTGATGAAGTCGGTCGGCGAAGGCATCAAGAACAACGCGCCCGACGCATTCGTCATCTGCATCACCAACCCGCTCGACGCGATGGTCTGGGCGCTGCGCGAGTTTAGCGGCCTGCCGCACAACAAGGTGGTCGGCATGGCCGGCGTACTCGACAGCGCGCGCTTTGCCACCTTCCTCGCCTGGGAATTCGACGTCTCGGTCAAGGACGTGAACGCCTTCGTGCTCGGCGGCCACGGCGACACCATGGTCCCCGTGACCAGCTACACCACGATCAACGGTATCCCGGTCAACGATTTCGCCAAGATCAAGGGCGTTTCGGAAAGCCGCATCGACGAAATCGTCGATCGCACCCGCAAGGGCGGCGGCGAAATCGTCGGCCTGCTCGGCAACGGCTCGGCCTATTACGCCCCCGCCACCAGCGCGATCGCGATGGCCGAAGCCTATCTCGGCGACACCAAGCGCATCCTGCCCTGCGCCAGCTATGTCGAAGGCAAGTACGGCCTTGACGGGCTGTATGTGGGCGTACCGACGATGATCGGCGCGGGCGGCACCGAAGAGGTGATCGAGATCGAACTCAGCGACGAGGAAAAGGCCAACCTCAAGGTCTCGACCGACGCGGTCGAAGAACTGCTCGAAGCCTGCAAGGGCTTGGACAGCTCGCTGGCCTGAGCGAGACGATGCGGAAGCTCTTTTTCCTCCCCGCCCTGCTGCTCGCCGCTCCCGCCGCGGCGCAGCAGGAGGCAGCCACCGCACCGCACGTCGCAGAAGCGATCGCCGCTTGCCAGGCAATCACCGAAACCGATGATGTGCGATACGATAATTTGCCCCCGATGGAGTGGGCCAATGCCAAGCGGCGTGGCGCACGATCGCAGCGTGTGTTCAAGGGACTTTACCAGAAAGAGGGCAATAACACGCTGATCGTCGTTGCGAACGAGCAACTCGAGGCCAAGACCTGCGTCGTGCAGGCCTTCCTTCCGGACACCGCTTCCTACGTCCCCCTGCTGCAAGAGGTTTCGCAGTCGATCGGCATGCCCGAACAGCAGGACGGTTACAGCTATTTCTGGACGATCGCGGGCCATACGGTCCGGGTCGATCCCGCGGGTGATGCAAAGCGCCCGTTCGCCCGTTTCGAAATTTCCGCAATTCCCCAGGAGAGTGCCGAATGAGTATCCTCGTCGACAAGAACACCAAGGTCATCACCCAAGGCATGACCGGCGATACCGGTACGTTCCACACCGAGCAGGCGCTCGCTTACGGCACGCAGATGGTTGCCGGCGTCACCCCCGGCAAGGGCGGTAGCGAGCATATCGGCCTACCGGTCTACAACACCGTTTCCGAAGCCAAGGCCGAAACCGGTGCGACCGCTTCGTGCATCTATGTCCCGCCGCCCTTCGCCGCGGATTCGATCCTCGAGGCGATCGATGCTGAGATCGAGCTGATCGTCGCGATCACCGAAGGCATTCCCGTGCTCGACATGGTGCGCGTCAAGCGCGCGCTCGAAGGCTCGAAGTCGCGCCTGATCGGTCCGAACTGCCCCGGCGTACTGACCCCCGGCGAATGCAAGATCGGCATCATGCCGGGCTCGATCTTCAAGAAGGGCAGCGTCGGCGTCGTCAGCCGTTCGGGCACGCTGACCTATGAAGCCGTCCACCAGACCACCATGGTGGGTCTCGGCCAGACCACTGCGGTCGGCATCGGCGGCGACCCGGTCAACGGCACCAATTTCATCGACGTACTCGACCTCTTCCTCGACGATGACGACACCAAGTCGATCATCATGATCGGCGAAATCGGCGGCAGCGCCGAAGAAGAAGCCGCCGAATTCATCAAGCAGGAAGCCGCCAAGGGCCGCGAAAAGCCGATGGTCGGCTTCATCGCCGGACGTACCGCGCCTCCGGGCCGCCGCATGGGCCATGCCGGCGCCATCGTTTCGGGTGGCCAGGGCGGCGCCGACGACAAGATCGCCGCGATGGAAGCTGCGGGCATCCGCGTCTCCCCCTCGCCCAGCGAACTCGGCACCACGCTCGACGCGCTGCTGAAGGAACTCGCCTGACGGCCAGCGCGGACGGCGCCCTGTTTCGGGACCGTCCGCGCGGCTGAGGCATTGCCATAGAGAGCCGACAGCAGGTCGGCACGAGAAGGTGACCCGGATGGGCAACGAAAGCCACGATTTCCTCCCCGAACTGGGCGACCAGGAAGGCCCCCAGCAGGGCCCGAGCTGGGGCAACCCGCGCTGGCTTGCCGAAGTGGTCGACAGCGAGGCAGATCTGACCGCCGCGCTCGACCCCACGCAGATGCGGATGGCGGTGGCCAAGGCGGCGGAAAAGACGGGCAAGGCGCTCGATCCCAAGGCGATCGAGCAGGCGGCGGACGATTCAATCCGCGCCATGCTGCTGGTGCGCCTCTATCGTGTGCGCGGCCATCTGGCGGCCAATCTCGATCCGCTCGGCCTGTCGCACCGCGAAGTGCCCGAAGATCTGACGCTCGAATGGCATGGTTTCGGCGGCCAGGAAGACCGCGAGGTCTATGTCGGCGGCGTGTTCGGTTTCGAATGGGTCAGCATCGGCGAGCTCTTCGACGTGCTGCGCGCGACCTATTGCGGCAATGTCGGCCTCGAATACATGCATATCTCGGACACCGAGGAACGCCGGTTCCTGCAGGACAAGTTCGAGACGCCCGAAGACACGATCCAGTTCACCCCCGAAGGCAAGAAGGCGATCCTCGCTGCCGTGATCCGCGGCGAACAGTACGAGAAATTCCTCGGCAAGAAATACGTCGGCACCAAGCGGTTCGGCCTCGATGGCGGCGAATCGATGATCCCCGCGCTCGAAGCGGTGATCAAATATGGCGGTCAGCTGGGCACGCGCGAGATCATCTACGGCATGGCCCACCGCGGCCGGCTGAACGTGCTCGCCAATGTCATGGGCAAGCCGTACAAGGTCATCTTCCACGAATTCTCGGGCGGCAGCGCCAATCCCGACGATGTCGGCGGTTCGGGCGATGTGAAATATCACCTCGGCACCAGCACCGACCGCGAATTCGACGGTATCAACGTGCACATGTCGCTGGTGCCCAACCCCAGCCACCTCGAGGCGGTGAACCCGGTCGTGCTCGGCAAGAGCCGCGCGCAGCAGGCAATCCGCGACGATCTCAAGCAGCACGAACAGGTCCTGCCCGTACTGCTCCATGGCGATGCGGCCTTTGCCGGCCAGGGTATCGTGTGGGAATGCCTCGGTTTCTCGGGCGTGCGCGGTTACAACACCGGCGGCTGCCTGCACTTCGTCATCAACAACCAGATCGGTTTCACCACCAGCCCGCAATTCGCGCGCTCCTCGCCCTACCCCAGCGATGTGGCGAAGGGTGTGCAGGCACCGATCCTGCATGTGAATGGCGACGATCCCGAAGCGGTGACCTTCGCCTGCAAACTGGCGGTCGAATACCGCCAAACCTTCGGCCGCGACATCGTGATCGACATGTGGTGCTATCGCCGCTTCGGCCATAACGAGGGCGACGAACCCAAGTTCACCCAGCCGCTGATGTATGACGAGATCCGCCAGCACCCCAAGGTCAGCGAGATCTACTCCGCGCGCCTCGAGGAAGAAGGCGTGATCGAGAAGGGCTTTGCCGACGGGCTGAGCGCCGAGTTCATCGACCACCTCGAACAGGAGTTCGAAGCGGCCAAGGATTACAAGCCGGACCAGGCCGACTGGTTCGGTGGCCGGTGGTCGGGCATGAACAAGCCCGCCGATCCCGAGACCGCACGGCGCAATGTCGAAACCGCGCTCGAGAAGAAGCTGTTCGACAGCCTCGGCCGCACGCTCACCTCGGTGCCCGACGACCTGACGATCCACAAGACGCTCGGCCGCGTGCTCAAGGCCAAGGAGGAGATGTTCTCCAGCGGCGAAGGGTTCGACTGGGCCACCGCCGAAGCGCTCGCGTTCGGCAGCCTCGTCACCGAAGGCTTCGGCGTGCGTTTGTCGGGCCAGGATTCGGGGCGCGGCACGTTCAGCCAGCGCCACGCCGTCTGGGTCGACCAGAAGGACGAGCGCAAATACATCCCGCTGACCACGCTGCCGCATGGCAAGTTCGAGGTCTATGACAGCCCGCTGTCCGAATACGGCGTGCTCGGCTTCGAATACGGCTTCGCCATGGCCGATCCCAAGAGCCTGGTGATGTGGGAAGCGCAGTTCGGCGATTTCGGCAATGGCGCGCAGATCGTGATCGACCAGTTCATCGCCGCGGGCGAGGTCAAATGGCTGCGCGCCAACGGCCTCGTCCTGCTGCTGCCGCATGGCTACGAAGGTCAGGGCCCCGAGCATAGCTCGGCCCGGCTCGAGCGGTTCCTGCAGCTGTGCGCGAACGACAATATCCAGGTCTGCAATATTACCACGCCGGCCAATTACTTCCACGTCCTGCGCCGCCAGATGCTGCGCAGCTTCCGCAAGCCGCTGGTCATCATGACGCCCAAGAGCCTGCTGCGCCATCCGCTGGCGAAGTCGGATGCGGCGGAATTCATGGGCGATCAGCACTTCATGCGGATCAAGTCCGACATGAAGGACATCGCCGACGAGAAGGTCAAACGGCTGGTGCTGTGCAGCGGCAAGGTCGCCTACGACCTGATGCAGCGCCGCGACGAGGCGGAGCTCGAAGACGTCTCGATCGTGCGAATCGAGCAGCTCTACCCCTTCCCCGGCGAACCGCTGGCCGTGCGTCTCGAACGCATGACCAATCTCGAACAGATCGTCTGGTGCCAGGAAGAGCCGAAGAACAATGGCGCGTGGTTCTTCGTAGATCGCCTGATCGAGGAAGCCGCCGAGGCCGCAGGCAAAACGGGCATGCGTCCGTGTTATGCCGGCCGCGAAGTCGCTGCTTCGCCCGCCACGGGTTACGCCAGCCGCCACCAGGTGCAGCAAGAAGCCCTCGTCAACATCGCACTCGGACTCAACGGCAGCGCGCCGAACGTCCGCAGTGACTGCAAGTAACTCGGGAAAGCGAGATTATGGCCACCGAAGTCAAAGTTCCCACGCTGGGTGAATCGGTCAACGAAGCGACCGTCGGCGAACTGCTCAAGAAGGTCGGCGACGCGGTCGCGGTCGACGAACCGATCGTCAGCCTCGAAACCGACAAGGTCGCGGTCGAGGCCCCCTCGCCCGTCGCGGGTGTGATCAAGGAATTCAAGGTCGCGGTCGGTGACACGGTCGAGATCGACGCGGTCATCGCGGTGATCGAGGAAGGCGCTGCGCCTGCCGCCAAGGGTGCCGAAGCCGGCCGGGCGCAGGAAGAACGCGCCGAAGGCAAGCAGGAACGCGCCGATACGCCCGCTCCCGCCGCCTCTTCGGACGCCGCCCAGACGCTGTCGCCCGCGGTGCGCCGCGCGGTGCTCGAACACGGCGTCGATCCCTCGACCATCAAGGGCACCGGCAAGGACGGCCGCCTGACCAAGGAAGACGTGATCGCTGCGGCGAATGCCAAGCGCGATGGCGGCGCGGCTCCGGCTGCATCCTCGGCCCCGCCCGCCGCCACCGGCGGCGAGCGCCGCGAGGAACGCGTCAAGATGACGCGCATGCGCCAGACGATCGCCAAGCGGCTCAAGGGCGCGCAGGAAAATGCCGCGCTGCTGACCACCTTCAACGATGTCGACATGTCGGCGGTGATGGAGGCGCGCGGCAAGTACAAGGACATGTTCGCCAAGAAGCACGACATCCGGCTCGGCTTCATGGGCTTCTTCGCCAAGGCCGCCTGCCTGGCGCTGAAGGACGTCCCCTCGGTCAATGCCTATATCGAAGGCGACGAGATCGTCTATCACGACTATGTCGACATCTCGGTCGCCGTGTCGGCACCCAACGGCCTCGTCGTCCCGGTCATCCGTGACGCGCAGGACAAGGGTTTCGCGCGGATCGAGAAGGACATCGCCGATTTCGGCAAGCGCGCCAAGGACGGCACGCTGACGATGGACGACATGAAGGGCGGCACCTTCACCATCTCCAACGGCGGCGTGTTCGGCAGCCTGATGTCGACCCCGATCATCAACCCGCCGCAGAGCGCCGTCCTCGGCCTGCACCGCATCGAGGACCGCGCGGTGGTGGTCGATGGCGAAATCGTCATCCGCCCGATGATGTATATCGCGCTGTCCTACGACCACCGCCTGATCGACGGTCGCGAGGCGGTCACTGCACTCAAGATCATCAAGGAAGCGATCGAAGATCCCACCCGGATGCTGATCGACCTTTGAGGAAGAAATAATGGCTGAATACGACTACGATCTCTTTGTCATCGGTGCAGGCCCCGGGGGCTATGTCGCGGCAATCCGCGCGGCCCAGCTCGGCCTCAAGACTGCTTGCGCCGACAGCCGCGATACGCTGGGCGGGACCTGCCTCAACGTGGGCTGCATCCCGTCGAAGGCGATGCTGCACGCGTCCGAATATTTCGACGCGGCGAGCAATGGTTCGATGGCCGCGCTGGGTGTCGACGTCACTCCGAAGCTCAATCTCGAGCAGATGCACGCGCAGCGCCGCGATGCGGTGAAGAGCCTGACCGGCGGGATCGAATTCCTGTTCAAGAAGAACAAGATCGACTGGAAGAAGGGCCATGCCACCTTCCAGGACGCGCATACGGTCAAGGTCGGCGACGAAACCTTTACTGCGAAGGACCTGATCATCGCCACGGGCTCTTCGGTCACTCCGCTGCCCGGCGTCGAAGTCGATAACGACAAGCAGATCGTGGTCGATTCGACCGGTGCGCTCGAACTCAAATCGGTACCCAAGAAAATGGTCGTCATCGGCGGCGGCGTGATCGGGCTCGAACTCGGTTCGGTCTGGCGTCGTCTCGGCGCCGAAGTGATCGTGGTCGAATATCTCGACAAGCTGCTCCCCGGCATGGACGACGACGTGCGCAAGGAAGCGGCCAAGATCTTCAAGAAGCAGGGCATGGAACTGCGCCTGTCGACCAAGGTCACCGGCTGCACCGTCAAGGGCAAGAAGGCCACCCTCACGCTCGAACCCGCCGCGGGCGGCGAAGCGGAAACGCTCGACGCCGATTGCGTGCTGGTGTCGATCGGCCGCCGCCCCAATACCGAGGGTCTTGGCCTCGATGCGATCGGGCTGGAAACCAACCAGCGCGGCCAGATCGAGATCGATCACGAGTTCCGCACCAAGGTCGACGGCGTCTGGGCAATCGGCGATGTGGTCCCTGGCCCGATGCTGGCGCACAAGGCCGAGGATGAAGGCATTGCCTGCGCCGAGAATGTCGCCGGGCAGACGGGCATCGTGAACCACGATCTCATCCCCGGCGTAGTCTACACCTGGCCCGAGTTTGCCGGTGTCGGCCTGACGCAGGAAGAAGCCATCGAGAAGATGGGCGGCGACAAGTCCAAGGTCAAAGTCGGCAAATTCCCGATGATGGCCAACAGCCGCGCCAAGACCAATCACGAACCCGATGGTTTCGTGAAGATCATCGCCGAGGCCGAAAGCGACCGCGTGCTCGGTGTCTGGGCGATCGCCAGCGTTGCCGGGACGATGATCTCGCAGGCGACGCAGGCGATGGAATTCGGCGCGACATCCGAAGATATCGCCTACACCTGCCACGCCCACCCGACGCATTCCGAAGCGATCAAGGAAGCGGCGATGGCGGTTCAGGGCAAGCCCATCCACGTCTGATCGGATGACGAAGACAGCGGCCCTTCCTGCGACAAGCGAGGGCCGCTGAATGGCCGGGCGCGCGGCAATCGTCCTCGCGCTCGGCACGCCCGTTCTGGCGGGTCTGATCTTTCTTGGCTTTGGCGGCGCTCCGCTGGCCTATCCGGTCGGCAATGCGCTGGCCCTGCTGCTGGCATTGCCGGTTGCAGCCCTTGTTCGGATACGCCTGACCGGCAGCCGCCAACGTATGCTGGCGGTGCTGCTGCTGGCGATGCTGTTCGTCCCGCTCGTCAGCGGCCCCCACCTCAACGGCATAGCGCGCTGGCTGCCGTTGGGGCCGGTAACACTGCATGCCGGTGCGCTGGTCGTTCCGGCACTGGTGGTGCTGGCGGCGCGGGACGCAGATTACGCCCCGCCGATCCTGCTGGCAGCGCTGCTTGCGGCCAGCCTGCAGCCCGACGCGGCGACCGGCCTCGCGGTGATGATGGCCGCCATCGGGCTCTACAATGCGAATGGCGACTGGCGGATGGTGCCGGTCGCGGGAATCGCCTTTCTCGCCAGCATCAGCGCGGGGCTGCGCGGCGAATTGCCCGCCCAGCCCTTCGTCGAGCGCGTGCTGGTCGACCTGGCGCTGCACCAGCCATTTGCCGCGCTCGGTCTCGGCGCCGCATTGCTCGCCAGCTTCCTCCTGATCGCCCACGCGCTTCCTGCGGAGAAACCCGTGCGCCATGCGTTGGCAGGCTCGCTGTTCGGCTTTTCGCTCGCCGCGCTGGTGTCCAACTATCCAAGCGTGCTCATCGGCTACGGCGCCGCGCCGATCCTTGGATACGGGCTGGCTCTGGCGCTCGCGCGAAAGGCCCCTCAGACCCCGTCGGGATAGACCGGCGCAATATCGACCGGGATGTCGGCCATCGCCGCGAACCGCGAATTGGCGGCATCGTCGAGCACCGCATGGCGGTCGAAGAAGGCCTTGGTACCCGCATAATCGCCGCGCGCCTGCAGCATCAGCTGCGCGCTCAGCAGATCGCGGATGCCCGCTTCCATCGCTGCATAATCCACCGTGTAACGCTGCGCCGCGGCATCCCAGGCGAATGCGCCCTTCTCCTGGAGATAGCCATATTGCAGCTTGGCGCCGCGACCATGCGCGCTTTCGGTGCCGAACCGCATCGAGCGGAACAGGCCGGTGAAATAGGTCGAGAACAGCTCGGGCTTTTCCGCGGCGGGGATTTCGCCCTTCTCCATCATCAGCAGGATGTTCCAGATGCCCATCACGTCGGCCTTCGATTCCTCGAGCGCCGAATACTGGTCGCGCAGTTCCTCGTTCACCGTGGTCTGGCGGCCATCGACGGTGATCGTGCCCGGCCCCAGGCTGTGCGACAGCTCGTGGAACAGCGTGTTGGCTTCCATGTATTTCTTCGCCACCAGCGCTGCCTGGTCATCCTTGAGCACGACATCGGCCATCGGGGCGAGGATACGGTCGTATTTGGCGCCGAGCACATTGGCCAGGATCACCTTCTTGGCCCCCTTCGCCTCGCGCACGCGCTCGTCATTGGGCAGGTTGAAGGCGATGGTCTGCGTGCCCGGGACATTGTCGCCGCCGCCGTGGACCTGATCGGCCACTGCAATCGGGCTTTCGAACCCGCGCTGGAAATTCTTGTCCGCGTCGGGGATGGGCAGGTTCTCTTCCATCGTCCGCAGGTAGTTCTTGTACTTCGCCAGCGCGGCGCTTTCTTCGGGATTGCGCAGCGTCACGAAGCTTTCGAAGGCGGTCTTGGTACCGTACAGCCGGTCGGTATAAACCTCGTAGGGACCGATCGCGACCTCGATCGGCGTATCCTGCAGGTCCATCCACGCCATCTCGCTGGCAAAATAGTCGTCGGTCAGAAAGCTGGCCGCGCGCAGCGAGAGAAATTTCTTCAGGCTGGGGTTGGACGTCCGCTGTGCCGCCCGTTCGAGCAGGCGTGCGGCGGGGACCAGCCATTCGCGATATTCCTGCGAATAGGGGACGGCGACGAAGCCCTCGCCGCTGCGCTTGACCACCGTATAGGGGCTGGTCAGTGCCTCGCGCTGGTCGGGATTGGCCGCGAGATAGGCGTCGAATTCCGCGCGCGTCAGGTCCTGCGGATAGAAGCCTGCCCCTTCCGGCATGGCCTGCGTCCCCCAGAAGGGGTGCAGCTCGGCGACCTCGTCCCATGGACCGAAATTGCGGTCGAACATCGCCACCAGCATGTCGCGGTCGGCGCGGCGGCTGCGCGCGATCGTCTGGCGTAGCTGCGGCAAGTCCGCGCCCCGCTGGCGCAGGTAGATCTCGTCCATATAGCCGCTGGCCTCGATCAGCAGGTTGACCACCTCGCGCTCTTCCCCGGTGAGGAAGGACGTGTCGGGCGCCATCTCGATCACCGCCAGCTTGGCGTATTGTTCCTTGAGATCGTAGCCATCGGGGGCCGCGGCGGCAGGCGGCACCGCGTTCGGTTCGATCCGCGTGTCGGTGACGGCAGGCGTGCAGGCGGCGCTGGCGAGCAGCAGGGGCAGGATGGCGCGACGCATGGGATATCCTCTGAAATTGTTCGGTCTATCGCTGGAAAACGCCATGCGGCGCCGATGTGTCCTGCGCAAGAGCGCGATTGACCGCGCGGTTTGCTTATCCGACATTGGCGCGGAGGGAGGAAAGAGCATGGCCTATCCGACACTGACCACGAAACCCGGTGCGATCGAGATTGCGGGCGCGATCCGCCATGGCGAGATGTCGCCGCTCGAGGCGGTCGAAGCGGCGATTGCGCGGATCGAACATCTCGACGCGCATATCAACGCGGTGGTGGTGACCGACTTCGACCGCGCGCAGGAACAGGCGAAGGCCATGACCGCCGGGCGGCTGCCCCAGGACCAGCCGTTGTTCGGCGTGCCGATGACGATCAAGGAAAGCTTCGATGTCAGCGGCCTGCCGACCTGCTGGGGTCACAGCGAATATGCCGACACCATCGCCACACGCGACGCCTGGGTGGTCCGCCAGCTCAAGGCCGCCGGCGCGATCATTCTCGGCAAGACCAATGTCCCGCCCGACCTCGCCGACTGGCAATCGAACAATCCGGTCTATGGCCGCACCAACAATCCGCACGATCACGCGCTGTCTCCCGGTGGCTCGTCGGGCGGTTCGGCAGCGGCGGTCGCGAGCGGGATGGTACCCTGCGACTTCGGCAGCGATATCGGCGGGTCGGTCCGCGTCCCCGCGCATTTCTGCGGGGTCTGGGGGCACAAGAGCAGTTGGGGGCTGATCTCGAAGCGCGGCCATGTCCACCCGGTGGCGGCGGGGCAGGAGGCGCATGATGGCGCGCTGTCTGTCGTCGGGCCCCTGGCGCGCAATGCCGCCGACCTGCGGCTGCTGGTCGAACTGACACAGACGGTCGCGCTGCGCGCGCGGACCAAACCGTTCAAGGACAGCCGTTTCCTGCTGTTGCTCGATCACCCGTCCTGCCCGACCGACGATGCGGTGCGCGGACCGCTCGAGGCGGCGGCCGCCGAGCTCGAGCGCGCGGGTATCAGCGTCGATCGCGCAAGCGACCTCGTCCCCGACCTCGCCGCGCAGCAGGCCGATTACATGCGCATGCTCAACGTGACGCTCGCGCGCGGCATGCCCGGGCCCGACGGGCAACGCGCCAGCGCGACCCACTGGTTCGACATGCGCGATGCGCAGGCGCGGAACGAGTTCGCCTGGGCCGCGCTGTTCGACAGCTACGACTTCGTCCTTGCCCCGCCTGCACCGCTGCTCGCCTTCCCCCACCGCGAGGATCGCCTTTTCGATGGCATGGCGACCATCAACGGCACCGACCAGCCGGGGGCAACCGCGCTGTGCTGGGCGGGGCTGGCGACCTATCCCAACCTCCCCTCCACCGTCTTGCCTGTGGGCGAAACGGGCGGCTTGCCTTGCGGAATGCAGGTCATCTCGCGCAGGTGGGCCGATCTCGATTGCATTGCCGCGGCAGAGGCGATCGGCACGATCCTCCACGGCTAGGGAGCCTCGACGCAATGCAACGTCCGCGCATCATGCAGCGCATTTCAAGGTGGCACATCTGGCTGGGCTGGCTGGTCGGTCTGCCGGTGCTGATGTGGACCGTGACCGGGCTGGTCATGGTGGCCAAGCCGATCGAGGAAGTGCGCGGCGACCATCTGCGCAAGGACGTGCCCGAGCGTGCGCTGCCATCCGATACCGAGATCGCGGTCTCGCTGCCCGCCGAAAGCACCCGGCCGGTGCGCGCGGTCACCACGCAGGTCGAACGCGGCGAGACGATCACGCGCATCGCCTATATGGACGGGACGACCGCGCGATACCGCCCCGATGGCAGCGCGATGGGCCCGCTGTCCGAGGTCGAGGCGCGGTTGATCGTGGCCGAAGGTATCGAGGGCGGCGACAAGGTCACCGCAACCGCGCGCTTTGCAGCCGACGACGTGCCCTTCGATTTCCGCCGCCCGCTGCCCGTCTGGCAGGTGGCGCTGGCAGATGGCACCCATGTCTATGTCGGCACCGAAACCGGCCAGATCGAGGCGGTGCGCACGCGCTGGTGGCGAACCTTCGATTTCGTCTGGGGCCTGCACATCATGGATCTGCAGACGCGCGAGGACACGCATCACCCGATCCTGATCTTCTTCGCCCTGCTGTCGGTAATCGGCGCGCTGTTCGGCTGCATCCTGATGTTCCGCCGGCGCAGCGTAAGGGTGGGCGCCAAATGAATACGGAAGTCCTGACACCGCTGCTCGACTGGCTCGACCTTGCCGGGGTGGCGATCTTTGCGCTGACCGGGGCGCTGGTCGCCGCCAAGGAGCGACAGACCTTCGTCACGCTGGCCTTCTTCGCGCTGGTTACCGGCGTCGGCGGGGGCACGGTGCGCGACCTGCTGATCGGTGCGCCGGTATTCTGGATCCACGATGGCGGGGTCGCGGGCGTGTGCCTCGCGGTGGCGCTGTTCGCGTGGTTCATCCCCACACGCTGGTGGGCGGGCCGCTTCCTGTCGATTGCCGATGGCCTGGGGCTGGCGGCTTATGCCGTGCTCGGTTCGGCCAAGGCGCTGCAATATGGCGTACCGCCGGTCCCTGCCGCACTGATGGGGGTCATCACCGGCTGCGTGGGGGGTATCATCCGCGACGTGGTCGCCGGGCGTCCATCGATCCTGATGCGCCCCGAGCTCTATGTCACCGCCGCAGCCTTATCTGCCAGCGTGACCGTGCTCGGCGATGTCGCGGGAATCATGCGTGAATGGGTCTGGGTGGGCGCAACCGCCGCGGGTTATGGCCTGCGACTGGCCGCCATCAGGTGGAACCTGGCACTCCCCGCCTATCAGCGCGACTAGCGCTCAGCGCCCTGATAGCCGGTGCCGTATTCGAGATCGGCATCGACCGCATCCTCATCCCCCGGCAGGGGACCGCCCGGATAGGCGGGCTGCGCAGAATCGCTGCGCGCGCGCATGGCGGCGTAATAGGCATCGTCATACTGGCGATCCTCACCTTCGAGGCGCGCTGCGTCGTCATAGCTGTCGTAGCTGGAGCCGCCGGTTCCATAGCCGATCGATTCGATACGGCCGTCGGCGCCGATCGCGCAGTTGAACCCCTGCCCGTCGTAAAGCGCGCCGCTGACGGTCCAGCCGCGCGCATCGCGGTTGACCGCATCGACGGTTTCAACGCGGGCATTGCGTTCGATCTCTTCGACACACATGTCGACCGCGCGGTCGATCCCGCGTCCGTCATCATAGCTGACCCCGCCGCGGCGCGGTTCGGGATAACGGCTGTCGCGTTGCGGATAGCGTTCGCTCGAGCCCTTCGCCGCATTGGCGATGGCGGCAATTCCGCCGATGATCAGGATACCCGCCAGCACATCGCCCGCATCGACGCCGCGATCGCGGCGGTGGCGATACCGGCGGTGTCCCGCTGCGTCGTCATCGCCCGGCATCCACGCGGGGGCGGAATGCGCCGCCACGGGCGCTGCGGGCGCGGGCAGTTCGGCGGCCTGTACCGGCATGGCGGTCAGCGAGAGCGCGGCAAGCAGCGCGGGCGCGGCGGAAAGCGATTTGATGGACGGCATGGCCTGGTACCCCAGTGGTCACGCCCCCACCCGGCGCGCGATTATCGATCAGACAGGACTAGGCGGCCCAGGCTAAATGAAGCCTGAACCGCCCTGGGTGGTCCGTAAAGCGGGTATCAGCGCAGTCCGCGGATACCGCTGAAGTCGAGATAGGTCACGCGGCCGCGCTCGATCGAGCACGTGAAGCTGCCGCTGTCGCGGTCGCTGTACCGGCGATCGCGGCGGTCATAGCGCGAGTTGTAACCGCGCTGCCCGTCGACAACCATCGTGCCCTTGACCTTCCAGCCATAGCGGGTGTCGTCGACGTCGCGGATGTCGGTTACCTGGGCGATGCGATAGCCATAGCGGCGCGCATCGGTCTGGGCGGCACTGACGCAGCGCTCGACCGCCGAACGCGGGTTTCCGCGCGTGGCATAGGCGGTGCGGCGGTAGTCATTGCCGTTGTTGTAGCGTTGGCCATCGCGGTAATAGCGGCCGTCGCGGTAATGGTCGCGGTCCTTGCTGGCCGCGCTGGCGATGGCGGCGATGCCGCCGATGATCACTGCGCCGGCGATCACTTCACCGACCGAAATCCCATCATCATCACCGCGGGCCTGGGCGGGCGTGGCTCCGGCCAGCGCCAGCGCGCCGACGGCAGCCGTTGCGATCCCACCCTTCGCGAACGTTTTGGTCAATTGTTGCATCTCGAGGTCCTCCTCGTCGGTGCCGCGGCGGGATTGCCTCGGCTATGAGAAGGGTTCTAGAGGGCCTTGCGTGAGGTGACGCTGAACTCTGGCGACAGCGATTGTTCAGGTATATAGCTCTTTTTATGAACGCCTAATCCTCAAGCGTTTCAAGCACATCACGGGTGAACGCAGCGATATCGAAGCGCGATCCGGTTGGATCTTCGCCCCGGCGCACGATCACGACGTTCATACTCGGCACGATTACGATGAACTGCCCGCGATTCCCCATTGCGGCGAATGTGTCGGCCGGGACGCCGTCGGACTGGTTGAGCAGCCAGAACCCAGCGCCATAGCCGAACGGACCATCGGGCTGCGGGCCGGTGGGCGCGGAGACATAGTCGACCCAGCCTTCGGGCAGGATACGCGTGCCATCGGCGAGCATGCCGTCGTCGAGATAGAGCTGGCCCAGTTTCGCCAGATCGCGCGCGGTCGACCACACCTGGCTCGAGAGGATGTACTCACCTTGCCAGTCGGTTTCGGCCACGGTGTGGTGCATGCCCAGCTTCTCGAACAGCGCGGCCGGGGGATGTTGCTCGAACCCCGGCTTGATCGCGCGCACCGCCATCAGCGTGTCGTTATTGGCATAGCGATAGACCGATCCCGGCGGATGGACGACCGGCCAGCTGGTCGCGGTTTCCCCAACCGACGAACCGCCGAAATAGAGTGGATCGGTGCGGTTGCCCGGCGTGTCTGAATAGCGCCCCGATGCCATGCGCAGGAGATCGTCGATCGTAATCCCGTAGCGGATGTGGTCCTGCATCCTCCCGCCCAATCCTGCGCGGGTATCGACCTGCACTTCGCCCCGTGCCTGCGCGGCGCCGACCAAGGTCGCGGCAATGCTCTTGGCGACCGACCAGGTGCGCTGGGGCACGGCCGGTCCAAAATCCTGCGCATAGGCTTCGCCCAGCAGCGTTCCGCCGCGTTGCACCAGAACCGCCGTGGTTCGTGTGCCCTCGCCATAGTTCTGGGCGAAGGCGCCCTCGCCTACCATTTGCAACGCGCCCTTCGCGAAAGGCGTCCCCGCGGCGACCGGATGGTTTTGGCCGGGCCTTGTAGTCACGAAGGGAGGAAGCCCTCCGCCGATGGGGGCAAGCTGGCAGCCCATCCGCGAATCGTGGATCGCGATGCGGGGCGGCATGCTGTCGGCCCACGCGACGCTGACATGGCTGACTTCTTCCGAGCCCCCAGCAGTAGCCCGGGATGCAGGCCTGCGATGGACTTCATAGCTCAGCTCGGGTGCAATTTTATCGAGCGGCGCCTGGATCCCGGTCAACTCCCAGGCCTCGACGCTGGCGGGCGTCCGGGCGGCACCATTGCGTTCCGCATTGGCGATGGCGCTGCACAGGAACAGCGCCTTGTAGCCCGCAGCGAGCGCGCGGTCATAGCGCGCCTCGAGCGCGTCCTGCGTGGTCGATTGGGCAGCGGCGGGCGTGGCGGCGAGCAGCGCGGCGGCTGCGAGGGCATGTCTGATCATGCGCGCCTTGTGGCACGGCTTTTAGTGCAGGCAAAACAAAAGGGCCGGACAGTTTCCTGCCCGGCCCCGCTTGTCTGGTTTCGAATGCGACTTACGCCTCTTCGAGGTCCATGTCTTCGTTCATGACCGGGCCCGAATCTTGGCCCTTGGCGTCCACGTCGCGGTCGACGAGTTCGATGATGGCCATCTGGGCGGCGTCGCTGCCGCGGTAACCGGCCTTGATCACGCGGCTGTAGCCACCTTCACGGTCATCGTAACGTTCGGCCAGAACGTCGAACAGCTTCTTGAGCTGGGTTTCGTCCTGCAGGCGGCTCATGGCGAGGCGACGGTTCGACAGGCCGCCACGCTTGGCCAGCGTGATCAGCTTTTCGATGTAGGGCCGCATTTCCTTCGCCTTGGGCAAAGTGGTCATGATCTGCTCGTGCTTGATCAGCGCGGCGGCCATGTTGCGGAGCATCGCATTACGGTGGCCGGTCTTGCGCTGCAGCTTACGGCCGGAAATTTTATGACGCATTTCAAATCATCCTTCGTTCGATAGGGGCCCGTGCGAGGTAGCCCGTAGCTGGTCGGATAGGGCCGACCCTCCCTGATCGCGACGTCCCGGCTCGCACCGGGACGCACGCAGTATGAATTTAACCCAGCAACTCTTGCTCGAGCTTCTTGGCCATTTCCTCGATGTTTTCCGGCGGCCAGCCGGGGATGTCCATGCCGAGGCGCAGACCCATCGACGAGAGCACTTCCTTGATCTCGTTGAGCGATTTGCGGCCGAAGTTCGGCGTACGGAGCATCTCGGCCTCGGTCTTCTGGACCAGGTCGCCGATGTAGATGATGTTGTCGTTCTTGAGGCAGTTGGCCGAACGGACCGACAGTTCCAGCTCGTCGACCTTCTTGAGAAGGTAGCGGTTGAGCTGGTTGGTGTCGCTTTCCTGCGGCTCTGCAGCCTGGCCGATCATGGCCGAGCTGGGCTGCGGGATGCCGTCTTCGAAGTGGACGAACAGCGTCAGCTGGTCCTGAAGGATGCGTGCGGCATAGGCCACGGCGTCTTCGGGAGTGACAGTGCCGTCGGTATCGATGGACAGCGAAAGCTTGTCGTAGTCGAGTTCCTGGCCAACACGGGCGTTCTCGACCTTGTAGCTGACCTGGCGGACCGGCGAGAACAGCGAGTCGACCGGGATCAGGCCGATCGGCGCATCGACGGGGCGGTTCATGACTGCCGGACGGTAGCCCTTACCGATGTCGGCAGTGAGCTCCATGTTGAGCGTCGCGCCTTCATCGAGATGGCAGATCACCAGATCCTTGTTCATCACTTCGATGTCGCCCGACACGGCGATGTCGCCGGCTTTCACTTCACCGGGGCCGGTAGCGGAAAGCTGCAGGCGCTTCATGCCTTCGCCTTCCATCTTCAGCGCGATCTGTTTCACGTTGAGGACGATGTCGGTAACGTCTTCGCGCACGCCGGCAAGCGAGCTGAATTCGTGGAGCACGTTCTCGATCTTGATCGAGGTGATCGCGGCACCCTGGAGCGAGCTGAGCAGCACGCGGCGCAGTGCGTTGCCGAGCGTCAGGCCGAAGCCGCGCTCGAGCGGTTCGGCCACGAAGGTCGCCTTGCGCGCCTTGTCGCCGGATTCCTTGATATCAAGGACATTGGGTTTCTTGAGTTCCTGCCAGTTCTTGATGTTGACGGACATGAAAATCCCCTGGTTCGGATGCGGGCAGGACCGGCGCTCTTTGGAAGAGCGTCCGGTCCGTGAGAGGGTGTCGGCGGCCCGCTAGCGAGCCGCCAGGCAGGTACGGATCAGACGCGACGACGCTTGGAAGGACGGACCCCGTTATGCGGGATCGGCGTCACGTCACGGATCGAGGTGATGGTGAAGCCCACAGCCGCAAGACCGCGCAGTGCGCTCTCACGACCCGAGCCCGGGCCCTTCACTTCGACCTCGAGGGTGCGCACGCCGTGTTCCACGGCCTTGCGGCCCGCGTCGTCGGCGGCGACCTGCGCGGCATAGGGAGTCGACTTGCGGCTACCCTTGAAGCCCATCATGCCGGCGCTGGACCAGCTGATCGCATTGCCCTGTGCATCGGTGATGGTGATCATCGTGTTGTTGAAGCTGGCGTTGATATGCGCAACGCCGCTCGAAATGTTCTTTTTGTCGCGGCGCCTAACGCGGCCGGGTTCGCGTGCCATGGTCTGTATTCCTCTAATCTATCAAGAAGGCAAAAGCGTAGGGATATCCCTCCGCTTACTTCTTCTTGCCAGCGATCGGCTTGGCCTTGCCCTTGCGGGTGCGGGCGTTGGTGTGAGTGCGCTGGCCGCGAACGGGCAGGCCGACACGGTGACGCAGGCCGCGATACGAACGCAGGTCCATAAGGCGCTTGATGTTCATAGCCGTGTCGCGGCGAAGGTCGCCTTCGACCATGTGCTCTTCATCGATCGTTTCACGAACGCGCAGAATTTCCTCGTCGGAAAGGTCCTGCACGCGGCGCGCGTGATCGATGCCGAGCTTGTCGGCGATTTCGACGGCCTTGGTCCGGCCGATACCGTGAATATAGGTGAGCGCGATGATCACGCGCTTGTTGGTGGGGATATTTACCCCGGCAATACGAGCCACTTACTTCTCCATGCTCCACAGGGACCGGACATCCGGTTAACCCTATCTCATCGCTCCATTCATCGACGCTCGCGGTGCCCTGCCTGATACACATCGGCAGGAAGGCGCCCAATATGGCTGTCGCCGCCGGACTCACCGCAATGTCGAATGAAGAGCGCGCTTAGGCGGATTCGCCCGCGGCGTCAACCGCCCAGCACACGCAAACCAACGAGACCGCCGGATGGGCGGCTCGCGAGGTGTTGCAAGCCTTGTAGCGCCTGACGCCGCGAAGGTCAAAACCCTACATCACTCCAAAGGCGAGCATCGCATCGGCGACCTTCTTGAACCCGGCGATGTTGGCACCCTTGACGTAATCGACATAGCCATCGCCCTGGTCGCCATATTCGACGCATTTGCCGTGGATGCCCTCCATCAACTCGGTCAGCATCTGGCCCAACCGTTCGTGGTTCCACGCGATCCGTTCGGAATTCTGGCTCATCTCGAGCCCCGAGACCGCGACCCCGCCGGCATTCGCCGCCTTGCCAGGTCCGTACATGATCTTGGCATCGTGGAAGACCTTCACCCCGTCGAGCGTGGTCGGCATGTTGGCGCCTTCGGACACTGCCTTGCAGCCATTGTCGACCAGGCTGCGCGCCTCATCTTCGTTCAGTTCGTTCTGCGTCGCGCATGGCAACGCCAGGTCGCATGGCACATCCCACGGACGCCGGCCCTCGTGGAACGAGGCGGAAGTGAAGTGATCGGCATATTCGGAGATGCGTCCCCGGCGGCGGGTCTTGAGGTCCTTGACCCAGTCGATCTTGTCCTGGTCGAACCCGTCGGGGTCATGGATGAAGCCGCCGCTATCGGACAGCGTCAGCACCTTGCCGCCGAGCTGCACGATCTTTTCCGCCGCATGGGTCGCGACATTGCCCGAGCCCGAGATCACCGCGCTCTTGCCCTCGACCGCGTGACCCTTGTGCGTCAGCATGTTCTGCAGGAAATAGACCGCGCCATAACCGGTCGCCTCGGGGCGCATCTGCGAGCCGCCATATTCGGTCGCCTTGCCGGTCAGCACGCCTTCCCAGCGATTGGTGATGCGCTTGTACTGGCCGAACATATAACCGATCTCGCGCCCGCCCACGCCGATATCGCCTGCGGGCACATCGGTATCGGGGCCGATATGGCGGTAGAGCTCGGTCATGAAGCTCTGGCAGAAGCGCATCACTTCGCTGTCGCTCTTGCCCTTGGGATTGAAGTTCGCCCCGCCCTTGCCGCCGCCCATCGGCAGGCCTGTGAGCGAGTTCTTGAAGGTCTGTTCGAAGGCGAGGAACTTGAGCACGCTTTCATTGACGCTGGGGTGGAAGCGGATCCCGCCCTTATAGGGGCCGATCGCATTGTTGTTCTGCACCCGCCACCCGCGCTGCACGCGGATGCAGTGATTGTCGTCCTCCCAGCACACGCGGAAGCTGACGATCCGGTCGGGTTCGGCGATCCGGCGCAGGATCTGCGCCTCGTGGTATTCTTCCTTGTCCTCGATGAAGTGAAAGACGTCCTGCGCCACTTCCTGGACCGCCTGGACGAACTCGTCCTGCCCCGGATTGCGCTTCTTCACGCCCTCCATGAATGTCGAAAGATCCACGTGCCTGTCGTAGACGGATGCCATGTCGCAATTCCCCCCTGGTGCCCGGTTGGGCGAGTTGATGTTTGCGACCCCGGCGCCCGTTCGCCGGGCGCTCGTCGGCTTGTGCTATTCCGTGTCTTGCAAGGCGTCGATCTGCGCCTCGATAGTCGCTTCCCCGTCGGCCGGATCATCGGCTTCGCCGCCTGCCCCTTCGAGCGCCCCGAGATAGTCCCTGAGGCCATGCAATTGCTGGCTCATCACGCCATCGACGGCCTGCGAAATCGAGGCAACCTCGTAGCGCATGGAGCCGCCGACGGCATATTCCCAGCGGATCCGCGTCCCGCCCGCGATTTCCTCGAGCGTGATCGTCAGCACACCGGTGGCCGGTTCGCCCTGCAACGGGCCGAGCCCCCCGCGCATGCGCAGGTTCCTGAGCGGATAGGCCTGGATGACGGTCATGTGCTGGACGCTGCCGTCGAGCGAGAAACCGTCCTCGCGGTCCTCGCCGGGCACGCGCTCGCAAAAACAGCCGCCCGCCTGCGGGGTCAGTGTCATATTGGCGGCATCGGCGGACCAGGTATGCGCGTCGTTCCACCAGGCGGCGGGCCTGATCAGCGCGAGCCATGTATCCAGCGGGCTGGCCGCAACATCGGCCTGGTCCTGCGTCACGAAGCCGCGTTCGCTGGTCTCGGCAACCGTGGCCGAAAGCGGCATCGCAGCCGTCAGCGTGGCTGCGGCAAGAACCGTTGTGACAAGACGCATGGACCCTCTCCCCTGTGCGGAAAGACGTCCTAAGCGAAGTTGCGCCTGTTTGGAAGCGGCGGGTCGATCAGTCCGCGAGGATCGCGTCGATCGCGTGAGTCACGTCTTCGATCGAAGCCATGCCATCGACCCGGCTGACGATACCGCGTGCTTCGTAGCCCGGCAGGATCGGGGCAGTCTTGCCGCGATATTCCTGCATGCGGGTACGCACGGTGTCCTCGTTATCGTCGGGGCGGCGCTTGAACTCGGTCGAGCCGCATTTGTCGCACACGCCCTCTTTCTCGGGGAGCTTGAAGACATCGTGATAGCCCGCACCGCAATTGGCGCAGGTGAAGCGCCCGGTAATCCGCTCGACCAGCGCATCCTCGTTCACTTCGAGTTCGATCACATGGTCGAGCTTGCGGCCGTGCCGGGCAAGGATTTCGTCGAGCTGGTCGGCCTGCGCCGCGGTGCGCGGATAGCCATCGAAGATCGCGCCGATCTCGGGACCCATCTCGGTCAGCTTGGCATCGATCATCGCCGAAACGATCTCGTCCGAAACGAGCCCGCCCGAATCCATGATGTCGGCGACCGTGCGGCCCAGTTCGGTATCGGCCTTGCGCGTGTCGCGCAGCATGTCCCCGGTCGAGAGCTGGCGCATGCCATGATGCTCGACCAGTCGCTGAGCCTGCGTTCCCTTACCGGCGCCCGGAGGGCCCAGGAGGATAATGTCCATCGCGTATTGTCCCCTTCGCCCGTGCTGTGCCTTAACGCAGGCGTCCCTTCAACTTCGCTTTTTTGATGAGGTCGCCATACTGGTGTGCCAGCAGATGCGACTGGACCTGGCTGATCGTATCGACCGTCACATTGACCACGATGAGCAGGCTGGTGCCGCCGAGGAACAGCGGAACGCCGGTCTGTGCGATCATGTATTCAGGCAGCACGCAGACGATCGTCAGATAGATTGCCCCGATCACGGTGATGCGCGTCAGCACATAGTCAAGATATTGCTCGGTGCGCTTGCCCGGACGGATACCCGGGATGAAGCCGCCGTTCTTCTTCAGGTTCTCGGCGGTCTCTTCGGGATTGAAGACGATCGCGGTGTAGAAGAAACAGAAGAAGATGATGCCGAGGGCATACAGCGCCATATAGAGCGGCTGGCCGTGCTGGAGATATTGCAGCACCGACTGGAGCACGCCTCCCGCAGCGCTATCGGTATCGACCGAATTGCCGGCGAACTGGGTGATCGTCAGCGGCAGCAACAGCAGCGAACTAGCGAAAATCGGCGGAATCACACCAGCGGTGTTCAGCTTGAGCGGCAGGTGCGAGCGGTCGGCCTGCATCATGCCGCGCTGCGTCGCGCGCTTGGGATACTGGATCAGCAGGCGGCGCTGCGCGCGTTCCATGAAACAGATGACGAGGATCAGGATCACGACCATCGCGATGAGCCCGACGATGATCCCGGTGGCAATCGAGCCTTCCGAATAGCCCGAACCGAGGTTCGAGACGAAGGTCGGGAACTGGGCGACAATGCCCGCCATGATGATCAGCGAAACGCCGTTACCGATACCGCGGCTGGTGATCTGTTCACCCAGCCACAGCAGGAACATGGTCCCGCCGACGAGGCTGATGACCGCGCCCACGCGGAACATGATGCCGGGATCGACCACCGCCTGCAGCCCGCTTTGCGCGCCGAAGCTTTCGAGGCCCGAAGCGAGGAACCAGCCCTGGATCGCGCACAGGAACACAGTGCCGTAGCGCGTATACTGGTTGAGCTTCTGGCGGCCCGCGCCGCCTTCCTTCTTGAGCGCGGCGAGGCTGGGATGCAGCGCGGCTGCCAGCTGCACCACGATCGAGGCGGTAATATAGGGCATGACGCCGAGCGCGATGAGACTCATGCGCTCAAGGCTGCCGCCCGAGAAAGTGTTGAACAGGTCGAGGATCCCGCCCCGCGTCTGATCGTAGAGGTCACCCAGAATCAGCGGATTCACGCCCGGAAGCGGGACGAAGCTGAGAAAGCGGAAGACGATCAGGGCCGCGATAGTGAACCAGATACGGTTCTTCAGCTCGGTGGCCTTGGAGAAGTTTGCGAGACTCATATTGCTCGCGATATTGTCGGCGCGTGATGCCATGGGAATCTGTTCAATCCTGAATTGGCGCCGGTCCCTCCCGGCACAGGAAGGCTAGATAGGGAGCGGGGGACGGATTGTCGAACCCGCCCCCCGAATTATCCCGCTTACTTTGCCTTGGCAGCCTTATTGGCTTCGGCGCGAGCAGCTTTCTTCTCGTGCTCGGGCTTGTCGGCCGGGATCACGTCGACCTTGCCGCCGGCCTTCTCGACTGCCTCGATGGCGCCCTTGGAGGCACCGGCAACCTTGAAGGTGACCTTGGACTTGAGCTCGCCCTTGGCGAGGAGGCGGACGCCGTCCTTGCCACCGCGCGCGAGGCCAGCGGCCCGCAGCGTTTCGTGGTCGAGGACCTTCGATCCGTCGAGCTTCTTGGCGTCGATGAACTTCTGCACCATGCCGATGTTCACTTCGGCAAAGTCCTTGCCGAACGGATTGTTGAAGCCGCGCTTCGGCAGACGCATGTGGAGCGGCATCTGGCCGCCTTCGAAGCCCTTGATGGCTACACCCGAACGGGCCTTCTGGCCCTTCTGGCCACGGCCTGCAGTCTTGCCCTTGCCCGAGCCGATGCCACGGCCGACACGGATCCGGCTCTTGCGTGCGCCGGCATTGTCGCGGATATCATTAAGTTTCATAGTGCACTCGCTTTCGCTTTCTAGGCCCCATCACGGGGTTCGCGCTGTTGGGAAGTGGGCGCCGATAGTCTGTTTGGCCGATCTTGTCGACCCCGAATTCGGCGGATCCTGATAGTGGCGATGCCGAGGGCGATCGGCAAGGTATGGGGCGATATGGTTCTGCAAAACCTGGGTCTGGGGGCGGACAGGTCCGCGCGGCCGATGGGCAGGCGGGAAGTGGCGCTGATCGGCTTGCTGCTGCTCGTCTTCGCGTTGGTAACACGCATCGCCACCTTCGGCCATCCCGACCTGCATATCGACGAGACCTTCTACTTCGCCGCCGGGGTGGAAATGGTGCATGGCGCGATCCCCTATGTCGATGTGTGGGACCGCAAGCCGCCCGGGCATTTCCTGCTGTTCGGCGCGCTGGCAGCTATTTCGGACTGGTATGTCACCTACCAGATCGCCGCCATGATCTTCGCCGCCGCAACTGCGCTGACGATTTATGGCATGGCGAGGAGGCTGACTTCGCGGGGACCCGCGCTGCTCGGGGCAGCAACCTATCTCACCGCGATCTGCCTGTTCCACGGCCACGGCGGGCAGAGCCCGGTATTCTACAATCTGTTCATCGCCGCTGCTGCCGCGCTCAGCCTCGCCAGCATTCCCCGCTTCGAAAGCCGCGCCGCGCAGCGCGCGGTGGCGCTGGCCATGCTGCTTGCCGGGATCGCCATCACCATAAAGACCACCGCGGTCTTCGAAGCGATGTTCCTCGGCCTGTTTGCAGCGGGGTTGCAGATCAGGACAGCCGGTATCGGCCGCACAACCATGCTGCGCATTCTAAGATGGATTGCGCTGGGCCTGTTGCCGAGCGCGCTTTTCGCTGCGTGGTATGCACTCAACGGCTATTGGGATGAATACTGGACCGCGATGGTCCTCTCGAACCTGCGCAAACCGGTCGAAGACAATGGCGGAATGCAGCGCTTGCTCATCCTTGCGCTGATGCTGCTGCCGCTTGGCGCAGCCGGAATCCTCGCCCTGACCAGGATCTCGGGCATCTATCGCCTGTTCTTCGCGGGATGGCTGCTCGCCGCGCTGATCGGGTTCTTCTCGGTCCCCGCCTTCTATCTGCACTATGCCCTGCCGCTGCTGGTACCCTTGTGCGCGCTCGCCCCGGCGAGCCTCGCCTGGCCGAGAACGGGGGCCGTGCTGGTCGGCATTGCGGCGGTGATGCCGGTCCTGTTCCATCCGTTCTTCAGTTTTGCCGAAACCCGCGAGGCCCGCACCGCCATGTCCAGACTCGCCGCCGCCATCGAGCAGAGCAAGGGCGACGGCCCGCTGCTGATCTATGACGGCCCGCCGCTGCTCTACACGCTTACCGGTTCGCGGTTTCCCACGCCCCTCGCATTCCCCAACCATTTGCATCAGGCATCCGAGAGCGACGTCAGCCACATCATCACGCTGAGCGAGGTCGAACGGCTGCTGGCGCAGCGCCCCGGCGCCATCGTCGACCGCACCACCAAGGTTACCAATACCGCCACCAGCCAGCTCGTGCGCGCCTATGCCAAGCGGAACTGCCGCAAGGTGGCGTCGCAGCCCCTGCTCGAGGGCTGGGACATCGAGGTTGTGGTCTACGGCCATTGCCGCGCAGCCGCGGACCAATAAAAAAAGGCCGGACAACGTCTCGCGTTGCCCGGCCCTTCAATTCGGTATGACCCGGTTGTCTAGTCGACCACGGTCACCAGATGCGGGATCTTGGCGATCGCGCCGCGCACCTCGGGGGTGTCCTGACGCTCAACAACCTTGTGCAGCTTGTTGAGACCCAGACCGATGAGGATCTGGCGCTGGCTTTCCGGGCGGCGAATCGGCGAACCGATCTGCTTGATCTTGACGGTTTTCGCTTTGGCCATCGTTATTACTCCACGACTGCCGCGGCGTCGGCTTCAGCCTCGGCCTCGGAAGAACCACCGCGGCCGAGCAAGTCGGCAACCTTCTTGCCACGACGCTGGGCCACCGACTTCGGCGAAGTCTGCGTGGTCAGCGCGTCGAAAGTGGCGCGGATCATGTTGTAGGGGTTCGAGGTGCCGACCGACTTGGTCACCACGTCGGCAACGCCGAGGCTCTCGAACACGGCGCGCATCGGACCACCGGCGATGATGCCGGTACCCGGAGGCGCGGTGCGGACGGTAACCTTGCCGGCACCGAAGTGACCCTTGCCGTCGTGATGGAGGGTGCGGCCCTCCTTCAGCGGGACACGGACCATCTTCTTGCGCGCAGCGGCAGTCGCCTTGCTGATCGCTTCGGGCACTTCGCGAGCCTTGCCCTTGCCGAAGCCAACGCGGCCCTGGCCGTCACCGACAACCACAAGTGCAGCAAAACCGAAGCGCTTACCGCCCTTCACCGTCTTGCTGACGCGGTTGATGTGGACGAGCTTCTCGATGATACCGTCGTCTTCTTCCTCGCGGCGTCCGCCACGACGGTTGTTGTCGCGGCCACCACGGCCACGGCCACCGCCGCCACCACCGCGATTGTCACGGCCACCACGGCCCTGACGTTCGCGCGGCTGACCTTCGGCACCCTGGGCGGGGCTCTGGTTGGCAGCTGCTTCCGAAGGCGTATCGGCCACGGCCGGCTCTTCCTTGGTCACGGGAGCTTCGGTTTCGGCCTTGGCCGGAGTCGCTTCAACCTTGGTCTCTTCGACCTTGGTTTCGGCTTCGGTGTTTTCGGTCTTGTTTTCGTCAGCCATCATCAGAACTCCAGCCCGCCTTCGCGAGCGGCGTCGGCCAGCGCCTTGACGCGGCCATGGAACAGGAAGCCGCCGCGATCGAAGACGACGGTGGTCACGCCGGCCTTCTTGGCAGCAGCGGCGATGTCGGTGCCGACCTTCTTGGCCGCATCGACATTGGCGCCCGAGTTCTTCGTGCCGAGCGTCGAAGCGGCGGCGAGGGTCTTGCCCGCGGCGTCGTCGATGATCTGCGCGTAGATGTGCTGGCCGGTGCGGTGCACCGACAGGCGGGGCTTGCCACCCGACACGTTGCGAAGCGCGGTGCGGACGCGGCGACGGCGACGTTCAAAGAGAGAGAGCTTGGCCATCTTACTTCTTCTTCCCTTCCTTGCGGAAGATATACTCGCCGCGGTACTTGATGCCCTTGCCCTTGTAGGGTTCGGGCTTGCGCCACTTGCGGACGTTCGCCGCAAACTGGCCCACGGCCTGCTTGTCGATACCGCTGATCTCGATGGTGGTCTGGTCAGGGGTCTTCACTTCGAGGCCTTCCGGCACATCGAGATCGACATCATGCGAGTAGCCGAGCTGAAGCTTGAGCTTCTTGCCCTGCGCCTGCGCACGGTAACCGACACCATTGATCTCGAGGACCTTGGTGAACCCCTCGGTCACGCCTTCGACCAGGTTCGATACCATGGTGCGCTGCATGCCCCAGTGGTTGCGGGCAGCGCGGGTATCGTTGGCCGGCTTGACCGAGATCTCGCCGTCTTCGAGCGTGTATTCGATCAGGTCGGACAGACCCATGTCGAGAGTGCCCTTGGGCCCCTTAACGCTGAGCGTCTTCCCATCGATGTTGGCAGTGACCCCACTCGGGATCGCTACCGCCCTTTTGCCGATGCGGCTCATCAGAACACCTCCGCCAGCACTTCGCCGCCGACGTTTTCGGTGCGCGCTTCGGCGTCCGAAAGCACACCCTTGGGCGTCGAGACGATGGTGATGCCAAGGCCGTTGCGCACGATCGGAAGTTCTTTCGAACCCGAATAGACGCGGCGGCCGGGCTTGGAGACGCGAGCGACATGCTTGATAGCAGGTTCGCCCTCGAAATATTTCAGTTCGATCCGCAGCTGTGCGTGCTTGGCCGAAGCGTCTTCGCTGTAGCCACGGATGTAGCCTTCGCGCTGAAGCACTTCGAGAACGTTCGCACGCAGCTTGCTGGCGGGCGAAAGGACACTGTCCTTCTTCGCGCGCTGGCCGTTGCGGATGCGGGTGAGCATGTCACCCAGGGGATCGGTCATAGCCATCTGTCTTTACCTCACCAGCTCGACTTGGTCAGGCCTGGAATCAGGCCCTTGTTGCCGAGGTCGCGCAGTTCGATACGGTTGAGACCGAACTTGCGGTAATAGCCGCGGGGGCGGCCGGTGGTGGAGCAGCGATTGCGCACCCGGGTCGGGTTCGCGTTACGCGGCAGTTCCGCCATCTTGAGACGCGCCATCAGGCGTTCGGTCTCGTCGAGCGATTCATCGTCAGCGATAGCCTTCAGCTTCGCAAACTTTTCCGCGTACTGCTTGACGAGCTTCTTACGACGCTCGTTCTTGTTGATCGAACTCAGTTTCGCCATTGGACTTAAGTTCCTCTATTAGCGGCTCACGCCGCCTCCTTCTCTTCCGACACTTCGGCCGGGAACGGGAAACCAAACAGGCGGAGCAATTCGCGCGCCTCTTCGTCGGTCTTCGCCGTCGTGGTTACGATGATGTCCATCCCCCGGACCTTGTCGATCTGGTCGTAGCTGATCTCGGGAAAGATGATCTGTTCTTTCAGGCCCATGGCATAGTTGCCACGGCCGTCGAACGACTTCGGGTTGAGGCCGCGGAAATCTCGGATACGCGGCATGGCCACGGTCACCAGACGGTCCGTGAACTCGTACATGCGGTCGCGGCGCAAGGTGACCTTGCAACCGATCGGCATGCCTTCACGCAGCTTGAACTGCGCGATCGACTTCTTGGCCTTGGTGATAACCGGCTTCTGGCCGGCGATCAGCGCCATTTCCTCGGCTGCAGTCTGAACCTTCTTCTTGTCCTGGCTGGCTTCGCCCACACCCATGTTGAGCGTGATCTTTTCCAGCTTGGGGACTTCAAGAGCGTTCTTGTAGCCGAACTTCTCGGTCATCGCCTTGACGATCTCGTCGTCGTAGCGCTTGCGCATGCGGGGCGTATAATCAGCCATCGATAGTCTCTCCGGACTTTACGGCGACACGAACCTTCTTGCCGTCCTGGTCTTGGAAACGGACGCGCGTGGGCTTGCCATCCTTCGGATCGGCCAGCGCAACCTTGCTGATGTGCATCGGCGCTTCGAAACGGTCGATGCCACCCTGCGGGTTCTGCTGGGTCGGCTTGCGGTGACGCGCGGCGATGTTGACGCCTTCGACGACGATCTTGCCATCCTTGGGCATGACCTTCGCGACGGTGCCGGTCTTGCCCTTGTCCTTGCCGGACAGGACGACGACGCTGTCACCCTTCTTGATCTTTGCGGCGGCCATTACAGCACCTCCGGAGCAAGCGAGATGATCTTCATGAAACCGCGACCGCGCAGTTCGCGCACGACCGGGCCGAAGATACGGGTGCCGATCGGTTCTTCGCTCTTGTTCACGAGCACCGCGGCGTTGCTGTCGAAGCGGATCACGCTGCCATCGGGGCGGCGGACGTCCTTCTTCGTGCGCACGATGACAGCGCGATGGACATCGCCCTTCTTCACCTTGGTGCGCGGCTGGGCTTCCTTGACGGAAACCACGATCACGTCGCCTACGGAAGCAGTCCGGCGCTTGGAGCCGCCCAGTACCTTGATGCACTGGACGCGCTTGGCGCCGCTGTTGTCCGCGACGTCGAGATTGGATTGCATCTGGATCATCGATCCGGTTCCTTCTCAATGGCTTGCCGGGACGTTTGCCCGGCAGTTCCTACGTCAATAAAAGCTCAGTTACCGGCGGCTTCGACGTCGAGGTTCGCCTCGACAGCCTGCGTGCCACCTGCGGTAACGCGATCGATCACCTGCCAGGTCTTGGTCTTGGAGATCGGCTTGGTTTCTTCGATGCGCACGACATCGCCGAGCGTGAACTCGTTCTGCGCGTCATGGGCATGGTACTTCTTCGAACGGCGGATGATCTTCCCGTAGAGGGGATGCTTCACCTTGCGTTCGACGAGCACGGTAACGGTCTTGTCGGTCTTGTCGGAGGTGACGGTCCCGATCAGGATACGCTTGGGCATGGTCTACTCCTTAAGCCTTCGCTTCAGCCGAGCGCGTGCGCTCGCTCTGCAGCGTCTTGATCTTGGCGATCGTGCGGCGCACTTCGCGGATGCGGGCCGGGGCCTCGAGCTGGTTCGTCGCCGCCTGGAAGCGGAGGTTGAACGCTTCGCGCTTGAGCGTGGTCAGCTCTTCGGCCAGCTGGTCGTCCGACTTCTGGCGCAGGTCTTCGGTCTTGGCCATCATTCGCCTCCCAGGTGCGAGGTGTCGCCCAGGCGGGCAACGACCTTGGTCTTGATCGGCAGCTTCATCGCTGCGCGCTCGAACGCTTCGGCGGCCAGCGGGCCGGCGACGCCGTCGAGTTCGAACAGGATGCGGCCCGGCTTGACCCGTGCAGCCCAGTATTCGATCGAGCCCTTGCCCTTACCCTGACGGACTTCGGCAGGCTTCTTCGACACCGGCACATCGGGGAAGATGCGGATCCACAAGCGTCCCTGACGCTTGATGTGACGCGTGATCGCACGGCGAGCCGCTTCGATCTGGCGCGCGGTGATCCGCTCGGGTTCCATCGCCTTCAGGCCGTAGGACCCGAAATTCAGCGTGGTGCCGCCCTTGGCCTTGCCATGGATCTTGCCCTTGAACGCCTTGCGGTACTTGGTTTTCTTCGGTTGCAGCATGGTTCTTTCCTAATCCTGCAATCAGCGCGCCGGACGGACGCCCGAGGTCTGGGCTTCCATCATCAGGCGGTCCTGGGCGGTCGGGTCATGCGCCAAGATTTCGCCTTTGAAGATCCAGCACTTGATGCCGATGATCCCGTAGGCGGTCAGCGCTTCGGCTTCCGCATAGTCGACGTTGGCACGCAGCGTGTGGAGCGGAACGCGGCCTTCGCGATACCATTCGACACGCGCGATTTCAGCACCGCCGAGACGGCCGCCGCACACGATCTTGATGCCTTCCGCGCCAAGGCGGAGAGCCGACTGCACGGCGCGCTTCATGGCGCGGCGGAAGGCGACACGGCGGATCAGCTGGTCGGCAATGCCCTGGGCGACGAGCTTGGCATCGATTTCCGGCTTGCGGATTTCGACGATGTTCAGCTTCACTTCGCTGTCGGTCATGCTCGACAGCTTGGTGCGCAGCTTTTCGATGTCCGCGCCCTTCTTGCCGATGATGACGCCCGGACGGGCGGCATAGATCGAGATGCGGCACAGCTTGGCCGGACGCTCGATCACGACCTTCGAGATCGCTGCCTGCGGCAGGCTGTCGACGATGTGCTTGCGCAGCTTGATGTCTTCGCTGAGCAGCTTGGCATAGTCGCGCCCTTCGGCGTACCAGCGGCTGTCCCAGGTGCGGTTGATCTGCAGGCGCAGACCGATCGGATTGCTCTTCTGGCCCATCTTACGCCTCTTCCTGCTCGCGAACGACGATACGAAGGCGGCTGAACGGCTTCAGGATGCGCGTCGACTTGCCGCGACCACGCGTGTGGAAGCGCTTCATCGTGATCGACTTGCCCACCGAAGCCTCGGCAACGACCAGTGCGTCGACATCGAGGTTGTGGTTGTTTTCCGCATTGGCGATCGCCGATGCAAGAACCTTGGTGGCGTCCTTCGCCATCGCCTTCTTCGAGAAAGCGAGGATGTTGAGCGCCTCTTCGGCCTTCTTGCCGCGGATCAGGCCGGCAACGAGGTTGAGCTTCTGCGCCGAACCACGGATCGTGGTAGCGACGGCCAGCGCCTCGTTGTCCGCCACGCGACGGGGTGCTTTCTGCTTGCTCATCAGCGCTTGCCCTTCTTGTCGGCGGCGTGACCCGGGAAAGTACGCGTAGGTGCGAACTCACCGAGCTTGTGGCCGACCATCTCTTCCGAAACGGAGACCGGGATGAACTTGTGACCGTTGTAGACGTTGAACGTCAGACCAACGAATTGCGGCAGGATGGTGCTACGGCGCGACCAGGTCTTGATCGGCTTGTTGGCACCCGCGTCCTGAGCGGTCTCAGCCTTCTTGAGAAGGCTGAGCTCGACGAACGGACCTTTCCAGACGGAACGAGCCATGTCGGATTACCTCTTCTTCTTCGCGTGGCGCGAACGGATGATCATCTTGTCCGTCTGCTTGTTCTTGCGGGTACGGGCGCCCTTGGTCGGTTTGCCCCACGGAGTGACCGGATGCCGGCCACCGCTGGTGCGGCCTTCACCGCCGCCATGCGGATGGTCGACCGGGTTCTTGGCGACACCGCGGGTCAGCGGCTTGATGCCCATCCAGCGACGACGACCGGCCTTGCCCAGGTTCTGGTTCTGGTTGTCCGGGTTCGATACGGCGCCAACGGTGCCCATGCAGTCGGCGCGCAGGTAACGCTGCTCGCCGCTGTTGAGACGCACGATGACCATGCCGCGGTCACGGCCGACCAGCTGAACGTAGGACCCTGCAGCGCGGGCGATCTGGCCGCCCTTGCCCGGCTTCATTTCCACGTTGTGGCAGATCGTGCCGACCGGCATCTGGCCGAGCAGCATGGCGTTGCCAGGCTTGGTGTCGCATTTCTCGGCAGCGATGACCTTGTCGCCGACAGCGAGACGCTGCGGAGCGAGGATATAGGCCAGTTCGCCGTCGGAATACTTCACCAGCGCGATGAACGCAGTCCGGTTCGGGTCATACTCGAGCCGTTCGACGGTCCCTTCGACGTCCCACTTGCGACGCTTGAAGTCGACATAGCGGTACTTCTGCTTGTGACCGCCAGCCATGCCGCGCGAGGTGACATGACCCTTGTTGTTGCGGCCACCGGTCTTGCGCTTGCCTTCGACGAGCGACTTGACCGGCTTGCCCTTGTAGAGCCCCGACTTGTCGACGAGGATCAGGCCGCGACGGCCCGGGCTCGTGGGTTTGTAATTCTTGAGTGCCATTTCTCTCTAGCCCCTCAGATACCGCTGGTGACGTCGATGGAATCGCCGTCTTTCAGGGTGACGATGGCCTTCTTCATGTCCGTGCGCTTGTAGGGCCTTCCCTTCCAGCGCTTGGTCTTGCCCTTCGTCACGATGGTGTTCACGCCCATTACCTTGACACCGAAGATCGCCTCAATCGCTTCCTTGATCTGCGGCTTGGTGGCATCGTTGGCGACCTTGAAGACGACGGCGTTGTGTTCCGACGCCAGCGTGGCCTTCTCGGTGATGTGCGGTGCGAGCACGACGTCGTAGTGACGCGCTTCCACTTCCTGCTTTTTAGCCATTGAAACGGGCCTCCAGCTTTTCGACCGCGTCCTTGGTAAGGACCAGCGTGTCGTGCTTCAGGATGTCGTAAACGTTGGCACCCATGGCCGGCAGCACATTGACGCCGGGCAGGTTGCTGGCCGCCTTGCTGAAACCGTCACTGACGCTTTCGCCGTCGATCACGAGGACCTTGCCGTTCCAACCAGCCTTGTCGAAGTGAGCCTTGAGCGTCTTGGTCTTGGCGTCCGTCAGTTCAAGGCTGTCGATGACAACGAGGCCATCCTTCGCCTTGCTCGACAGAGCCATCTTGAGACCGAGTGCCCGGACCTTCTTGTTCAGCGACTGCTCGAAGTCACGCTTGCGCGCGCCGTGAGCCTTACCGCCGCCGATGAAGATCGGAGCAGCGCGATCGCCGTGACGAGCCGTGCCGCCGCCTTTCTGGCGACCCCACTTCTTGCCGGTGCGCGCCACGTCCGAACGCTCACGCGTCGGGCGGGCGGTGCCGCGGCGGTTCTCGAGCTGCCAGGTGACAACACGATGCAGGATGTCGGCGCGCGGTTCGATACCGAACACGTCATCGTTCAATTCGATGTCGCCCGACGCCTTGCCGTCGATTTTCTGGACCTTCACCTTCACGGATCAGCCCTCCTTGCTATCGTCCGCGCCGGTGTCGGCTGCGGGCGTATCGGTGGTGGATTCGGTGTCGGCACCGGCGTCCTGTTCCTTGAGCAGCTTGGCCTGCTGGTCGGCGGAAACTTCCGTCCCGACTTCGTGCTCGGCCGAGCTCTCGACCAGGCCTGCAGCGGCTTCTTCATGCTCGAACTCGTCGCGGTTGCGATACATCACGCCCGGGAACGGCAGTTCACCGTGGTCGATCTTGACCGCGTCCTTGACCAGCAGCCAACCGTTCTTCGCGCCCGGGACCGAGCCCTTCACGAAGAGCAGGCCGCGATCGGCGTCGGTGCGGACGATCTCGAGGTTCTGCTGGGTGCGCTGACGGTCGCCCATGTGGCCGGCCATCTTCTTGCCCTTGAACACGCGGCCCGGATCCTGACGGTTACCCGTCGAACCGTGCGAACGGTGCGAGAGCGAGACGCCGTGGGTAGCCCGCAGACCACCGAAGCCCCAGCGCTTCATCGCGCCGGCAAAGCCCTTGCCCTGCGTGTGACCGGTGATGTCGACCTTCTGGCCGGCAATGAAGTGTTCAGCCGAAATGCGCGCGCCGACGGGAAGCAGAGCATCCTCGGCCTCGACACGGAATTCCGCGACCTTCATCTTCAGCTCGACGCCCGCCTTGGCAAAGGCTTCGCGCTGCGGTTTGTTGACATTCTTCTGCTTGGCTTCGCCCGAACCGACCTGGACCGCGAAGTAACCATCGCGATCGGCGGTACGGTGAGCGGTAACCTGGCAATTTTCCAGCGCAAGAACGGTAACCGGCACGTGCCGACCGTCCTCCTGGAAGAGGCGGGTCATCCCGACTTTCTTTGCGATAACGCCAGTGCGCATCGTAAAACTCCTAACACAGAGGCACCCCGGCCCATCCGAGGTGCTTGCCAGCCCATTTTATGATGCGTCGCCCCGTCCGGGCTGAGTGCTTCCGCGGCATGAAGCCTGGGAAGCGAGACGGGGGACGCAGACCCGGATAATCCGGCGGTATCCCGATGTCTTGCCGGGCCTTGCGGCCTGGCGGGGCTATCGAGCGCCCCGAAACTGTCCCGGCCGGTTAACGTCCTGCCGGGCAGACGGCAAGTCCCGCATCCACGGAAACTTGCAGCAAACTCTTAGGCGAGCTTGATTTCCACGTTCACGCCCGCGGCCAGGTCGAGCTTCATCAGCGCGTCGACGGTCTGGGCGTTGGGCTGCACGATGTCGAGCAGCCGCTTGTAGGTGCGCACCTCGAACTGCTCGCGCGACTTCTTGTCGATGTGCGGGCCGCGGTTCACGGTGAACTTCTCGATACGCGTCGGCATGGGAATGGGGCCACGAATAAGAGCACCCGTACGACGCGCGGTGTCGGCGATTTCGCCAGTTGCCTGGTCGAGAACGCGATGGTCGAACGCCTTGAGGCGAATGCGGATATTCTGAGCTTCCATTACCTACACCGATGCGAAAGAGCCAATGGACCGATAGCGGCCCACAAAAAAGAAAAGCCCGCCCCGCTTTGTCCGGTTTCCCGGGACGGGCGGCCTTTGTTGAATTGGTTGTGCCAAGGAATACCGAGCGGCGAATCCTTGTCTGTGGCCGCGCATATACGGGTGAGTCCCCAATCTGGCAACCCCTCAATTCCGCCCTGCAGCCATAAGGCGGAATATGACACGGCAGGCCGTGCCCCTGGTGCCGATCAGGCCCCGAAAAACCGAAGGCCCGCCCCTCTTGAAGAGGAGCGGGCCAGCGATTTGGTTACGGGTAAGCGAAGCTTACTTCGTGATGTTCGCCACGACGCCCGAGCCGACCGTGCGGCCGCCTTCGCGGATTGCGAAGCGCAGACCTTCGTCCATGGCGATCGGTGCGATCAGCTTGACGTTGATCGTCACGTTGTCGCCCGGCATCACCATTTCGGTGCCCTCGGGAAGGATCACTTCGCCGGTGACGTCGGTGGTGCGGAAGTAGAACTGCGGACGATAGTTCGCGAAGAACGGCGTGTGACGGCCGCCTTCGTCCTTCGACAGGACGTAAACTTCGGCGCTGAACTCGGTATGCGGCGTAACCGAACCTGGCTTTGCGAGGACCTGGCCACGCTCGACGTCTTCACGGGCAACACCGCGGATCAGGGCACCGATGTTGTCGCCGGCTTCGCCGCGATCGAGCAGCTTGCGGAACATTTCAACGCCGGTGACGGTCGTCTTGGTGGTGTCCTTGATGCCGACGATTTCGCATTCGTCGCCAACGTTCACAACGCCGGTTTCGACACGGCCGGTGACAACCGTACCACGACCCGAGATCGAGAACACGTCTTCGATCGGCATCAGGAACGCCTGGTCGACCGGGCGTTCCGGCTGCGGGATGTGCTCGTCGACAGCCTTCATCAGCTCGATGATCGATTCCTTGCCGATGTTGTCGTCACGGCCTTCGAGCGCGGCCAGAGCCGAGCCCTTGATGATCGGAATGTTGTCGCCATCGAAGTCGTAGGCGCTAAGCAGTTCGCGAACTTCCAGTTCAACGAGCTCGAGGATTTCCTCGTCGTCGACCTGGTCGACCTTGTTCAGGTACACAACCAGAGCCGGAACGCCGACCTGACGCGAAAGCAGGATGTGCTCGCGGGTCTGGGGCATCGGGCCGTCGGCTGCGTTCACCACCAGGATTGCGCCGTCCATCTGGGCGGCACCGGTGATCATGTTCTTCACGTAGTCGGCGTGACCCGGGCAGTCGACGTGCGCATAGTGACGTGCGTCGGTTTCGTATTCGACGTGTGCGGTCGAGATAGTGATGCCGCGCTCGCGCTCTTCGGGCGCCTTGTCGATGTTTGCGAAATCAACAGCCGAACCGCCATAGGTTTCGGCCATCACCTTCGTGATCGCCGCGGTCAACGTGGTCTTACCGTGGTCGACGTGACCAATGGTACCAACATTGACGTGCGGCTTGTTGCGCTCGAACTTTTCCTTCGCCATTTTCCAATAACCTCTGTCTTAAAAATTTGGGATTTATGCGGGGAGGAAACGGCGCCCGCTGAATCAGGCGCCGCCCCTAGACCTCAAAGCTGGCTTACGCAAGCTTCTCCTTGACCTCGGCCGCGACGTTTGCCGGGACCTCGTCGTAGTGGCTGAACTGCATCGAGTACTGGGCGCGGCCCTGCGTGAACGAGCGCAGCTCGTTGACGTACCCGAACATGTTCGCGAGCGGCACGTTGGCTTCGACAGCCTGTGCATTGCCGCGGCTGTCGGTGCCCTGGATCTGGCCACGACGGCTGTTGAGATCGCCGATGACGTCGCCGAGATAGTCCTCGGGGGTCACGACCTCGACCTTCATGATCGGTTCGAGCAGCTTGATGCCGGCACGGTCAGCGACTTCACGCATGGCACCGCGGCCGGCGATTTCGAACGCGATCGCGCTCGAGTCGACGTCATGGTAGGCACCGTCATACAGTTCGACGGTGAAGTCGATGATCGGGAAGCCGACGAGATGGCCGCTTTCGGCCTGCTCGCGGAAACCCTTCTCAATGGCCGGGATGTATTCCTTCGGAATGTTACCGCCCTTGATGCTGTCTTCGAACACGAAGCCCTGGCCGCGCTCACCCGGGGTGATCTTGACCTTGACGCGGCCGAACTGGCCCGAGCCACCCGACTGCTTCTTGTGGGTGTAATCGACGTCGACCGGCTTACCCAGATATTCGCGGTAAGCGACCTGCGGCGCGCCGACATTGGCTTCGACCTTGAATTCGCGCTTCATGCGATCAACGAGAATGTCGAGGTGAAGCTCGCCCATGCCCTTGATGATCGTCTGGCCCGATTCGTGATCGGTGGTGACGCGGAAGCTCGGATCCTCGGCCGCCAGGCGGTTGAGCGCGACGCCCATCTTTTCCTGGTCGGCCTTGGTCTTGGGTTCCACCGACAGTTCGATAACCGGCTCGGGGAATTCCATGCGCTCGAGGATGATCGGCTTGGAGGCATCACACAGCGTATCGCCGGTGGTGGTTTCCTTCAGGCCGGCAATCGCGACGATATCGCCGGCGAATGCCTCGTCGATGTCTTCGCGGTTGTTCGAGTGCATAAGCAGCATGCGGCCGATCTTTTCCTTCTTGTCCTTCACCGAGTTCAGGACACTGCCCTTGGTGAGGTGACCCGAGTAGATACGGGTGAAGGTGAGCGAGCCCACGAAGGGATCGTTCATGATCTTGAACGCGAGCGCCGAGAACGGCGCGTCGTCGGACGATGCACGCGTGTCTTCCTCATCGCTGTCGGGCAGGACGCCCTTGATGGCCGGAACGTCGAGCGGCGACGGCATGTAATCGACGATCGCGTCGAGCAGGGGCTGGACGCCCTTGTTCTTGAACGCCGAACCGCAGATCACGGGCACGAAGTCGCGCGCCATGGTGCCCTTGCGGATCAGCTTTTTGAGCGTTGCTGCATCGGGTTCTTCGCCTTCGAGATAGGCTTCCATCACGTCGTCGTCCTGTTCGACGGCGGTCTCGATCAGCTTTTCGCGATATTCGGCGGCCTTGTCGGCCAGGTCGGCGGGGATGTCGACGTACTTGAAGTCAGCGCCGAGGCCGTCGTTTTCCCAGACGATACCGCGGTTGTTGACCAGGTCGACCACGCCCGCCAGATCGCTTTCCGCGCCGATCGGGAGATAGAGCACCAGCGGCGTCGCGCCGAGACGATCGATGATCGACTGGACGCAGTAATAGAAATCGGCGCCGGTGCGGTCGAGTTTGTTGATGAAGCACATGCGCGGGACGCCGTACTTGTCGGCCTGGCGCCAGACGGTTTCGGACTGGGGTTCGACCCCGGCCACGCCGTCGAACACCGCCACCGCGCCGTCGAGCACGCGCAGCGAGCGTTCGACTTCGATGGTGAAGTCGACGTGCCCGGGGGTGTCGATGATGTTGATGCGGTGCTTTTCGCCCTTGCCGTCCTCGTTCTGCCAGAACGTGGTCGTCGCGGCCGAGGTGATGGTGATGCCGCGTTCCTGCTCCTGCTCCATCCAGTCCATCGTCGCGGCGCCGTCATGGACTTCGCCGATCTTGTAGGACTTGCCGGTGTAGTAGAGGATACGCTCGGTCGTGGTGGTCTTGCCGGCATCGATGTGGGCCATGATGCCGATGTTGCGGTACCGCTCCAGCGGATATTCGCGAGCCATGTGGATTTCCTCGATTTCGGGGTTAGCGCAGCTGCACGCCCCATATGGGTATCAGTATGACCGCTTGAAGACCGCGGGGAAGGAAACCCCCTCCCCCGGCCTCACAAGCGGGGCGCCCTACCAGCGGTAGTGCGAGAAGGCGCGGTTGGCGTCCGCCATGCGGTGCGTGTCTTCGCGCTTCTTGACCGCATTGCCGCGGTTATTGGCGGCATCCATCAGCTCGCCCGAGAGGCGTGCCGACATGGTGGTTTCCGGACGCCCGCGCGCCGCGGTGATCAGCCAGCGGATGGCCAGCGCCTGCGCGCGCTCGGGACGCACTTCGACGGGCACCTGGTAGGTCGCACCGCCGACACGGCGCGAACGCACTTCGACCTGCGGCTTGATGTTTTCCAGCGCGGTGTGGAACATTTCCACCGGGTTGGCCTTGGCCTTGGCCTCGACCACGTCGAGCGCGGTGTAGACGATGCCTTCGGCGACGGCTTTCTTGCCGTCATACATCAGGTTGTTCATGAACTTCGACAGCACCTGATCACCAAACTTGGGATCGGGCAGGATTTCCCGCTTCTCGGGACGACGACGACGTGACATGTCACGAATTCCTTCTTTTGAAGCCCCGCTCCCCTGCCCGTCACCCTGAACTCGTTTCAGGGTCCATCGGGCGGCATGGGCGGCGCTAGAACTTGCGAAACCTTCGCTTGCGGCACCATGGATCCTGAAACGAGTTCAGGATGACCCGACGCCGCAGGCCGTCAGGTCACTTCGGACGCTTGGCGCCGTATTTCGAACGGCTCTGCTTGCGGTCCTTGACACCCTGCGTGTCGAGCACGCCGCGCAGCACGTGGTAGCGCACGCCGGGAAGGTCGCGCACACGCCCGCCGCGGATCAGCACGACGCTGTGTTCCTGCAGGTTGTGGCCTTCGCCGGGGATGTAGGAGATGACTTCGCGCTGGTTGGTCAGGCGGACCTTGGCCACTTTACGCAGAGCCGAGTTCGGCTTCTTCGGGGTCGTCGTGTAGACGCGGGTGCAGACACCGCGCTTCTGCGGGTTCTGTTCCATCGCAGGGACCTTGCTCTTGGCCTTCTGCGGAACGCGGCCCTTGCGGACCAGCTGGTTGATCGTCGGCATGAGTTCTCTCTTCACCGTGTGATGGCGGCGACTAGCGGGTTATCGGTGGTGTGACTGGCTTAGCCCGTCATCCCGGCGCCTGTCCCTGCGAAGGCAGGGAAAAGCTGGGATCGCTGCCCACAAGCACTGCGCCTGCGGCACGAGATTCCAGCTTTCGCTGGAATGACGTCTAAGCTGAAATCACTCCACCCACGGCCCACACGGCCACCGGGTTACTTTGACGGCTGCCCCGAGCGTTCCCGAAGGTGCGCTGCAATAGAAAAGAGCCCGAGTGCATGACGCACCAGGCCCCGGGACATGACCGGCAATGTTCAGCTCTATCTGACCGACGAGGGAATCACGCGAGGCGGTTCCTACACCGGATGGGGGCGCACATAGTGGGATGGGGGTGCTGGGTCAAGGGTCCTACAGGAGCGTAGCCTGCGCCGCGCCGCCCGCCCACGGCTGCTGCGTCCGGTCGAGCGTCAGCGGCCCGGCCCAAGGACGGCACAGCCCCCGCGCGGCCTCTGCATCGCCGCCTGTCCATGTGCCATAATCATCGGGGGCGAGGATCACCGGCATGCGGTCGTGACAATCGGCCGCCGGACCTGCCGCCTCGGTCATCACCATCGAATAGCACCGGCCCCATTCGTCGCTATCGCGCCAGACCCCGGCGGCGGCGAGCAATCCGCCATCGGGAAGCGAAAGCCAGCTACGCGTCTTGCCGCCCTTCGGCCCCTCAGCCTCCGCCCACGCCGTAAGCGGGATGAGGCACCGCCGTTCCGCGAAGCTGTAGCGCCAGAAGAAGCCGCCCAGCTTGTCGGCGCGCGTATTGTTGACCGGCTTGGGCTTGAGCGGCTGCCCTTTCGCGCCCTTGCGACTGAGCGGGAAGCCCCACGTCATCGAGACCAGCGCCCCATCGGCCACCACCGCGCCGGGATAGCCGGGAAAGACCTCCTCCCCGAAATTCGCCCCGCCCAGCTGGTCGATCGCATCGAACCAGCGCGCGACTTCGGAGTTGGGTTTGGTCATGCGGTAGAGATTGCACATGGGGGCTGGCGTAGCGGGTGGGCGCTCGGGTGCCTAGGGAGGGTGAGGAAGCAAGTCCCCCGGGCATGACCGACAATGTTCAGCTCTATCTGACCGACAAGGTAATCACGCTAGGAAGTTTCTATACTGGATAGAGGTTGACATAGTTGAATGGGTGAGACGCGGCCAAGGGGGTGGAAAGGTATCCTTGAGAGTGGAAAGATCTTCGACTGAACTACAAGTCAGGGATGTTTTCTGCAAAATGGTATTTTTCTCTTTCCTACATAGAAACTCACCGCACATATGAGAAAGAATGATGCCAGCAAGCGCACCGACACTGATCAGATTCGTCGAAGACGCGAAGCATACGAACAGCGAAAGAAGGAGTGGCAAAAGGCCAAACGCCTTGGCCGGACGCCGCGGCATAGATTTGCACTGCAAGCAAACGTTCCATTCGACCCGATGGCGCGGCGCGAACAAATCATTCTTCCTGTGGAATTTTCTCTCGGAACAAATTTTGAGAATGTCGCGCATATTCTCGCGCAAATACGCGAAGTCGCAATCGAAGAGCGGCGTCCTGTGATGCTTCATTTCGCGCATGTTCAAACGGTCGAACCGGCAGCCGCACTGGCCTTGGTTTCAGAAATTCATCGCACACGAGGATTGCGCGGTCCTGGGTTCGTGACAGGCACATATCCCCAATCTCCCGGTGTGTATCACTCACTTAAGGAGATGGGCTTCTTTGCGGTATTGAATATCCTAGATCGTGGAGACGCTCCTGAAATAGAGACGGAGCCAGACAAACCAATTTTCCTCCGGTTTATTAGCGAAACTAAAGTTTTGCCTCAGCTTGCAGATGGTTTTGTATCAATCATTGAGAAAGCCCTCTTTCCTTTGAACGCTTTGGCGCGTGAACGCTTGGTCGTTGCGATCAAAGAAGCGATGCAAAACACGTTGGACCACGCACACCCTGACCATGGAAGGGATCGAAAGCAGCGCCATCGTTGGTGGATGAGCAGCTGGGTGAATGTGGAACGCAAAGAGGTGTCCATCGTCTTCTTTGATCAAGGTGTTGGCATTCCCAAGACCCTTCAACCGACCACGTACGAGCACATCGTTGCGGCGATATCGAACCTGTCCACCTTTCGATTTAGCAGCGCCCCTTCAGATGGCGAAATGATTGCAGCGGCCACCGAAATTTTTCGTTCAGGCACTGGGACACCAGGCCGGGGCCGCGGGTTTGCAAACATGAAAAGCTTTGTCGATGCCTGTAATGAGGGCGAACTCAGAGTCCTTTCAAATCGGGGAAGATATCACTATATGGGCCCGACGTTGGAAAAATGCTCTGATTCTCGCCAGTCGTTGGGTGGCACCGTGATCGAATGGAGATTTCGGCACGATGGCGCGGTGGAGATGATAGATGGGTGATTTTGTGTACTCGATTGCAAGAGATTTCAGCCGATATCCTGGACCTCGTTACCATTGGCAAGGGCCTAATAGTGGCGAAACTTTTCGAGGCCGTTTGGTCAAATTGCTTAAAAATAACAAGGGCCGCATAAAGGTCATACTTGATGGCACGACAGGTATCGGGTCGTCCTTCCTTGATGAGGCTTTTGGCGGTCTGATTAGTAAGGAAGGATTTGCGCGGGACGAAGTTCGGAGGCGGTTCGATTTTGTTAGCACAGTTGACCCCTCCTACGTCGTTACCATCCGTGACTCCATTGAGCGAGCGCGAGCCGACACCGCATCAGCCCACTAGACCGCTGACAGTTATAACTGTTCAACAAGGTCAGTCGGCTAAGGAATTTGTTGATTTTATTCCGAGCCTTAGTAGCGCGATTGTCGCTGTTGCAGTGGCAGTCATGGTTCATCGCCTAACGAACCGCCGCGAAAAAGACAAATCTGTCTTCGAACTGCACAGGACTCTTGTTGATACGGCAAAAGAAGTAAGAGAATCGGCGTCTAAAGGTTGGACAACTTCCTCAAAAATTAAGAGAGAATCTGCCATTCTAGAGACCCGCTGGCAATTACAACGAGTTGGCGCGCAGGCGAATCTAATTTGGCGGCGGTCTCGAAGTTCGAGATTTATGATTTGGGAGCATAGCGTCTATTTAGAGAGGCGAATGGCTGCGCTGCGGGACTCTATCACTTTAGGCGATTTCGCTGACCCTACTCGCAACCAACGACCGTCAGAGCTTACGAACGTTGAGCATTCGATCAGCGATTTTCTTGATGGCCTTGATGCAGAGTTGCTTGGATGGGTAGATCGATCAAACCGAAGGATTAAGCCAGATTTTGCCCGCTGGATCTCTCAAATGAAATTTGAATTTGAAGATGTCAGGGCTCGAGCAATGAAGTATTGTGCAGGAATTTTTTCCCGATAGGCCGGTATTCATTTCCTACTCCGCTAGAATGTGCACTGTGGGGTCGGTTATGTCTTCAAACCACCCTGATCCCACCCGCAAGATCGCGCGCCAGGCCACCTCCGTCGTCGCGCATGTCGCGCCCGAGCCCGAGGACGACGATCCCCTCCTCGCCTTCGCGCCCTTCCTCCACACGGCCCCGCGCCGCAATTCGATCACGCCCGAGCTCCAGCGCCGCTTCGTCGCCACGCTCGCCGCGACGGGCGTCGTCAAACTTGCGGCCAAGCGGATCGGGAAAAGCCTCGAGGCGCTCTACAAGCTGCGCGCGCGGCCGGGGGCGGAGGGGTTTGCCGGTGCCTGGGACGCGGCGCTCGAGCGCGGGGCGGCGCGGCTGGAGGACATGGCGATGGAGCGCGCGCTGCTGGGTACGCGCACGCCGATCGTCTCGGGCGGCGAAATCCTCGGCCATTGGGACAAGCCCGACAATGCGCTGCTGCGCTTCCTGCTCCGCCACCGGCTGCCCGATCGCTATGGCGTGCACGATCTGAAGCCCGGCCACCCGGTCTATGAAAGCATCCGCGCCGAAGTGCTGGCCGAGCAGGAGCCGCTGGCGGGCGCGGGCGAGGCGGAGGTGCTCGCCTCGCTCAACGCCAAGCTCGAACATATGCGCGCGAACGAGGACGCGCTGGCGGCGATGACTGCGGCGGACAAGCGCGCGGCGCTGCACGAGGTGGGCGCGCGGGCGATGGCCGCGGTGCGCGCGGGGCGCGGCTCGGCGGAGGATGATGCGGGGGTCTGACCGGGGGGCGTGGGGCGCTGGCGGGCGCGCGGCTTTCGGAACCAACCCGCCGCCCCATGCAATGAAGGGGTAAAGGAGACCATCATGGCAGACCCGCAGCAGCGCCACGACGAGCCCATCCATATCGACGCCGACAAGGCGCGCGGGGCGGAGATCATCCTCACCCGGCGGCGCAACCGCGTGATCTTCATCGCCGGGCTGGTCGGCTTCGTGCTGCTCGCGCTGGTGCTGGGGCCGCTGCTGTGAGGCAGGCCGCGCGCGGGCTGCGCGAACCTTGGCGCCGCCCGTGCGTTGAGCCCGCATGGCATCCGACGAAACCCCGACCGACGCGACCGATGACGAGCGCGCGGCGTCCACGCTCTACCTCGTGTGGCACGACCCCGCGGCCACGCCCGAGGCGCCGCTCGACCTGCATGGCGACGGGCATCCGCTGGCCGAGGGGCTGTGGCTGATCCGCTCGCCGCTGACGCGCTCGAAGCTCTATCACCGGATCAAATGGCAATTGCCCGGCGACGCCGCGATCGCCTGCGCGCCGCTGGACGATGATCCCGCGGGCTGGCCCAAGTTCAAGGGGATGGAGAGCGGCGCGCTGGCGTGGCTGAAGGGGAGGTAAGTTAGCGGGCGCGCCCGGTATAACTTTTGTGGGCTCTGCAACGATTGCGCGGGTCGCGGGTTCATCTCCCGTATCGTCCCCCCTCCCCCCTCCCCCCACCCCCGACGATGTGACGGAAGGAACCCCATGGCAGACCTATTCGACCTCTCCGACGGCGGCGCAAACCACCAGAAGCCGCAAGACGACGACCACGTGATGACCACCGCGCAGGGCCACCCCGTGGCCGACGACCAGAACTGGCTCAGCGCGGGCCCGCGCGGGCCGCAGCTGCTCGAAGACCAGATCGCGCGCGAGAAGATCTTCCATTTCGACCACGAGCGGATCCCCGAGCGCGTGGTCCATGCGCGCGGCTACGGGGTGCACGGCCATTTCGAGCTGAAGAAGGCGATCCCGCAATATTCGCGCGCGGCGATCTTCAACCAGGAAGGCGTCAAGGTGCCGACCTTCACGCGGTTCTCCACCGTGGCGGGCAACAAGGGTTCGCCCGACCTCGCGCGCGACGTGCGCGGCTTTGCGACCAAGTTCTACACCAGCGAGGGCAATTGGGACCTCGTCGGCAACAATATCCCGGTGTTCTTCATCCAGGACGCGATCAAGTTCCCCGACCTGATCCACGCCGCCAAGCCCGCGCCCGACCGCGGCTTCCCGCAGGCGCAGACCGCGCATGACAATTTCTGGGACTTCATCTCGCTCAGCCCCGAAGCGATGAACATGGTCATGTGGATCATGTCCGACCGCACGATCCCGCGTAGCTTCCGCTTCATGGAAGGCTTCGGCGTGCACACCTTCCGGCTGGTCAACGCCGAGGGCAAGGCGCATTTCGTCAAGTTCCACTGGAAGCCCTCGCTCGGGCTGCAGTCGGTGGTCTGGAACGAGGCGCTCAAGGTCAACGGGATGGACCCCGACTTCCATCGCCGCGACATGTGGGACGCGATCGACGCGGGCGACTATCCGCAGTGGGACCTCGGCATCCAGGTGTTCGACGAGGAATTTGCCGAGAAGTTCGAATTCGACGTGCTCGATGCGACCAAGATCATCCCCGAGGAACAGGTCCCGGTCGAGATCATCGGCACGCTGACGCTCGACGCCAATGTCGACAATTTCTTCGCCGAGACCGAGCAGGTCGCCTTCTGCACGCAGAACATCGTCCCCGGCATCGACCATTCGGACGATCCGCTGCTGCAGGGCCGCAATTTCAGCTATCTCGACACACAGCTCAAGCGGCTCGGCGGGCCCAATTTCACCCACCTGCCGATCAATGCGCCCAAATGCCCGGTGCGGCATTTCCAGCAGGACGGGCACATGGCGATGCACAATCCCAAGGGCCGCGTGAATTACGAACCCAACAGCTGGGGCAGCGGCGATGGCGCAGACGTGGATCCCGGTCCGCGCGCCTCGGCCGAACGCGGCTTCCAGTCCTATCCGGCCGAGATCAGCGGCGCCAAGGTGCGCGAGCGTAGCCCGACCTTTGCCGACCATTACAGCCAGGCGCGGCAGTTCTACATCTCGCAGACCCCGGTCGAGCAGACCCACATGGGCAATGCGCTGACCTTCGAACTGTCGAAAGTGCAGCGGATGGATATCCGCAAGCGCATGGTCGGCCATCTGCGGCATATCGACGAAGGACTGGCGCAGGACGTGGCGGACGGCATCGGCCTGACCGAACTGCCCGACAAGGTGCCCTTCGCACGCAAGCCGATCACCGACCTGCCCGAAAGCCCGGCGCTGTCGATCCTCAAGAACGGCCCCGACAGCTTCAAGGGCCGCAAGCTGGGTATCTACATTGCCGAGGGCGCCGATGCGGGCGTCGTGAAGGCGCTGCAGCAGGCGGCCAAGGATGCCGGCGCGATGGCGGAAATCATTGCCCCGCATGTCGCGGGCGCCAAGCTGTCCGACGGCAACATGATGGAAGCCGACGAGAAGATCGATGGCGGCCCCTCGGTGGTCTATGACGCGGTCGCGGTAGTGATGGGCGAGGACAGCGGCAAGCGCTACGCCGAGGACAAGCCGAGCATCGACTTCGTCAACGATGCCTTCGCGCATGCCAAGTTCGTCGCCTATGTCCCCGCGGTCCAGCCGCTGTTCGAAAATGCGGGCGTGTGGAGCCGCCGCGACGACGGCTTCTTCGATGTCTCGTCGGGCAAGGACGCCGCGGCGAGCTTCATCGAGACCTGCGGCAAGCTGCGCTTCTGGGACCGCGAGAGCGTGAAGCAGGACTGATGCCGGTATCGGGGGCATCCGCTACTGCGGGTGCCCCTTCCCCGCTGGCACAGGCCCGCGAATACGCCTAGGCTATCCCCCGATGCGGCGTGCGCCGTACGGGTGGAGGTCATGAATGGCGGAAAGCGGGAATATCCCTTTGGATCCGGCCTCGCATAGCTGCGGCGAGGCGTCGATCCACACGCGCCTGGAGGACGGGCGCACGATCTGCATCCGCACGGTCACCCCCAAGGACGAGGAGCGGCTGCGCGCCGGCATCGCGCGGATGAGCCCGCGCTCACGCTATCTGCGGTTCTTTTCCGGCGGCGCGAGCCCGCCCGACTGGGTGATCGAGCGATTGCTCGATGCCGATGGCGTGCTCCACCTCGCCTGGGGCGCGCTCGACCTGTCCGATCCCGACCATCCCGCGATGGGCGTGGTTCACGCGATGCGCCCCGACAAGGGCGATGCGGTGGCCGAATTTTCGGTCGGCGTGGTCGATGCCTATCACGGCCTGGGGATTGGCCGGCTGCTGACCGCGACGCTGCTGCTCGATGCCGCGGGCGGCCAGCTCGAGGCGTTTCGCGCGCATGTGCTGTCGGAAAACGAGGCCGCGCGCAGTTTCATCAAGCGGCTGGGCGGCCAGCATGTCGCGCAGGACGGACCGCAGGCGGAATACCGGGTGGAGGTTGCGCCCGCGCTGGCACGGCTGCGCGAGGAAAGCCACCCCGGCGGGCTCGCCGCGATCTTCGCGCATTTCGACGCGCGCGAAGCGGCGGGCGGCGGCGTCTGATCAGGCGGGGCGCGGGTCGCTGGCGAGCAGGCCGTAGAGGCACACGTCGCGCAGCCCCTCATGCGTCGTCTCGTGTGCGCTCAGCAGCGCCTCGCGGGTGAAGCCCAGCGCATCCGCCAGCCGCAGCGAGGCGTGGTTTTCGGCATCGATCTCGGCGGTGAGCTTGCGCGCGCCCTCGGCGAAGAGCTGTGCGACCAGCGCCGCCATGCATTCGCGCGCGACGCCCTGTCCTTGCCAAGCGGCGCAGGTGATGTAGCCGATCTCGACCACGCGCGCCTCGTGCCCCGGCACTGCGACGAAGCGCCCCGCGACCGTGCCTTGGGCATCCTGTGCGATCCAGCTGCGCCCGTCCCATGCGGGATCGGCGAGCCAGCCCCACAGCTCGGCCTCGTCGGCAAAGGCGGGGCGCGTGAGGAAGCGGCACTGCGCGGGATCGCCCAGCGTGGGCAGCAGCGCGGCGGCGTCGGTACGGCGCAGCGGGCGCAGCGTGAAACGCGGGGTGTGAAGTTCGGGAACCGCGGTCATCGGCGCAGGTCTAGCGCGCAGCGGGCGCGAGGCAAGCGCCTCAGCAGGTCAGCCGGGTCAGGTTCTGCGTGTTGCTGATTTCATTGTTTTGCCGCCCACGCACGTTGAACGCGCTTTCGTAGCGGATGGTCGGCGGATCGAAAAACCCGGTCGAGACCAGCGGCTGGTAGTCATAGGTCACTTCAACAAACATGACCGCAGTATCTTCGAGCGCGGTGATCTTGTCGCTGCCCGTGCCCAGACCATCTTCGAGGCTGTCGTCGTCCTCGCCGTCGCCCTCTTCGCCATAGCTCGGGGTTACCGACGTATCGTCGCCCCAGCAGCGCTGCCAGACGATCGTCTGTCCCTCGTCCGAACCTGATCGGCCGTTGTGTTCGAGGCTGGAGAGCACCATGCGCCCGTTGGGTTCGAAATCGAGCCCGCTCGAGGCATAGTCCGCGCCGGTGAAGACCTCGTAGATATTGGCTTCATCGATGCCCGAGGTCACACGCCCGGCATTGTCGGCCACGGTCATGGCCATCTGGCTGACCCGCAAATGCGACAGCGCGAGGTTCGACAGTTCGAGCCCGGTCAGCACCAGCATGAGGAAGATCGGCGCCGCGAAGGCGAACTCCGTCAGCGCCAGGCCGCGCGTGTCGCGGGCGAGGGTGCGTAGCGACTCAAGCACAAATCACCGCCGCGGTTGCCTGCTTGTCATAGGGCTGGTTACGGACCGCCGTCTGGAGCGTGTACTCCATGGTCGGGCCGACGCCGGGCAGGAAGTTCTGCAGCGGCAGGATCCGCGGAGTGCTGATCGACGCGCTGTAAAGCACGACGTCGTCCGCGCCGCCATTGCCGGTCTTGCCGGCGTCGGTATCGTAGCTGCCATTACCGTTGGCGTCTTCCCAGCAATCGTTATCGTCGGCGTCGAATTGCCCGTTGCCGTTGTTGTCGGTCATCAGTTTCTCCGGATTGCCGATGGCGGAGAATTCGAAATAGCTTTTCTGCGTCACCTCGATCGACGCATTGGGCGCGACATGCTTGACCGTTTCCTCGATCAGGTTTTCGACCTGTTCCTCGACCGTGCTGCCAGGAACGTTGATGATCGGGAATTCCACCGCCGCGGTCCGCGCTGCATCATTAAGCGCGCCCTGCATGGTCGACCGGACATAGCTGTTGTAGCCCAGTTCGAGCCCGCCCATCAGCAACAGCAGCATGGGGCCGACGACGAATGCGAATTCGACGATCGTCGCACCGCGCTCGTCATCGCGCAGCTGGTGCAGGCTGGTACGCAGCCCGCTCACCGGGTGAGCCTCAGATTGCCGATGCCGCGTCCGATCGTCTCGAAGATCTGCTCCAGATCGGAACCGTCGGAAGTGTAGAAATGGGCAGCACTGGTGGCACAGATCGCGATATCATCGGTGTCGTTCTCGTCGAGCGCGATCACCCAGATGGTGGTGCCGGTCGCCTTCACCCGGTTGCAGATCGAGTGGAACCGGCTGACATGTTTCTCTTCCTGCGTACCCGACCCGCTGATCCGCTCGTGATAGCTGGTGATGCCCATGGCCGAGTACAGCGTATCGCCGGTGTCGAGTTCGCCGTCGGTCATGAAGACGATATGGCGGTTCACCGGGACAAGGCCGTGCTTGGTCGGGTTTTCGGCAGCAAACATCCCGGTCGGCGAGAGGAAGCGCGCGCCCCATAGCATGCCGATATCGTGATAGGTACCGCCGGTCACATTCGCCGTGGCAGCGTCGATCGCGTTGTCGAATGCGGTTTCGCTATTGTAGACCTTGAGCTTTTGCGCCTCCGACGGACAGCCGCTCTGCGACTCGCCTTCCTGGCTGTCGGGATCGTAGCGTCCCCACTGATAGGTCGTGTCGCTGCTGTTGGCCGCGACCGCATCGATATCATTCTGGCTGACAGTCTTGAGCAGCGTGACCGGGCTTACGGTTTGGCCGATGCTGGACCGTTCTTCGATACAGCCGTCGCCGCTGGTCCGGAAGGCCGTCAGGTTCTGTTCGGTAGTCCGATACCCACTGCCCCACTGCGAATCTTCGATGTCGACAGTGCGATATTCATACTCGGTGGATGCATTGTAAGTATAGTTCCGCCGGTTGTTGGACGGATACCGCCAACCCGTACTCCTGATGTCATCGCGGTCATCGTAGGTGTTGACGGTGCAATAGTCGTCCCGCCAGTTGCCATTGACCTTTACGTCGTAGCAGACCCGTTGCTTGTAAACCCGTTCGAAATGTTCCTGCTCCTCCAGGATATCCATATTTCGCAAACTGCGCGCGACATTCACCGTATGCGAATAGGACACGATACCGAAACGGGTGATCGATCCGTTGCCGCTGTCGTCGAGTGCGCGGTACAGACCTGTCGTGCCGTTGCGCAGGAGATCGATCTTGTCGAGGCTGCCGCCGGTGGACGGCCGATTGCCCATCGAGCCGGTGGTATCGAGCACCAGCATCACGTCGTTATGGCCAAGGTCGCGCTTGGCGTCGCAATTGGCCTGGATCGGCACGGTGTCGTAACCGAAAATATGCATCAGCGAGGTCGGAATGACCGCGTTGGCCACGCCGATGATCTGCGCATTGTCGTTGGGATCGGTGTCGATCTCGAATTTGAGGTCTTGCGCGCCCAGCGTGCCTTCGGGGAAATTGAACTGGAAGAACTTCTTCGCCTCATCCTCGTTCGCGGTGGTCCACTTGTTGCCGTCCATCGACTGGCGGCCGGCCAGCGCCGCGGCGTCGCAGGCGTTCTGCAGTTTGGCCTTGGCCATATAGGCGAAGCTGAGATCGAGACTGCTCCCGATGACGACGACCAGCGGGATCAATGCCGCAGCGAAGATCGCCAGGGTATTGCCCTTCGTGTCGTTCCAGAGATTGCGCAGCATACAGATCATATAGGTAGCCCCCTGTGGGACAGCAGGTAGCCAGCGCACCGTTAAGAACGGCTTTTTCACCATGGTTAACAAATGGCAAAAATTTGTATAGCATGTGAGGAAACCGGGTTCGATGACCCGGGGAATAAATAGAACAATTACAAGAAAAAGACCAAAATTGGAGTAAGCGACTCAACTAATCATAGTCGCATTCTTTTCGGATTGATCTATTTATAGTTTGGCGCGGGTTATTATTCGGAAAGAAACGCAACAAGCGCCCTTACCTTTTTCGTCCGCCATTGCGGGGTCGGTGCGACCAACCAGTACGCGCGCCGCCCGGTATGCGGGCCGTCGAGCACCTCGAGCAGGCCCGCATCGATCGAGTCCTTCGCCAACAATTCGGGCAGGATCGCCTTGCCCAGCCCCGCCAGCGTCGAGGACAGCGCCTGGCCGGCATTGGACACGGTGACATGCGCCGCCACGCCGTCCTGCAGCGGCAGGCCCCAGTCGATCCACTTGTCGGGCGCCCCGCCGTGGCTTTCGGGGCGAGCCACGGTGACACGGCGCGCCTCGTCGAGCTCGATCCCCTGCAACTCGCCCGGGCCGTCGACCAGCCGGATCGCGCAATCGAGGTTCGCCTCGGTGAAATCGGCATGTTCGTCGGCGACGAAGGTGAAGCGGATTTCGGGGTTCTTCTCGCCGAACCGCGCCAGCCGCGGCGCGAGCCATTGCGCGTAGAATTCGCGCGGACAGGCGATCGTATAGCTGTCGAGCGCCTGGCCCGCCTGCATCGCGGACACGCTTTCCTCGAACTTGAGGAAGCCTTCGCGCAGTGCATCGAGACCCGCGGCGCCTTCCTGCGTCAGCTCGAGCCCCTTGCTCGTGCGGCGGAACAGCACGGTGCCGAGGTGATCCTCGAGCGCGCGGATCTGCTGGCCCACGGCGGCGGGCGTCACTGCCAGCTCGTCCGCGGCGCGGGTGAAGGACAGATGCCGCGCGGCGGCATCGTAAACGCGCAGGGCGTTGAGAGGCAGGTGAGTACGCTTCATGGTGCATTGCGACTTAAATGCGGCACACTCAGGAAACAAGATGCAGCGGTCATCCCTTTCCTTTAGCGAGACGATAGGACAGTTTGTAACCCAAGCGTCACACATGAGGATCATGGCCCAAGCCACACCAGCATGACTGTCGAAGCATCCCGAAACATCCCGGCCAATGATGCCGACATGACGGCGCCGCCCGCGCCGCGGGACCGCTATACCAATCGCGAGCTGAGCTGGCTGTCGTTCAACCGCCGCGTGCTCGCGGAGAGCGAGAACGAGCGGTATCCGCTACTCGAGCGGCTGCGGTTCCTGTCGATTTCGGCGAGCAATCTCGACGAATTCACGATGGTCCGCATCGCCGGGCTCGAGGGGCAGGTTCAGCGCGGGATCGAGACGCAGGCGATCGACGGGGCCAGCCCGCGTCAGCAACTGGAGGCGATTCGCTGCCAGTTGCTCACGCTCGAAGACCGCCAGCAGAAAAGCCTCGAAACGCTGCGCACGCTGTTGTTCGAGGAAGGCATCATGCTCGCGCCGATCGACCGGTTGGCGCAGGACCAGCTGACATGGCTGGGCGAATATTTCGAAAGCGACATCCTCCCGCTGATCACCCCGCAGGCGATCGACCCCAGCCACCCCTTCCCCTTTGTCGCCAATAAGGGGATCGGGGTGATCTTCCGGCTCAAGCGCGGGCGGCGCAAGGCGGACCTGATCGAGATGGTGCTGATCCCCAGCGGCGCGCCGCGCTTCGTGCGCGTGCCGGGAGAAAAGGCGATCTATGTCGCGATCGAGCAATTGGTCACGCGCTTTGCGGGCCAGCTGTTCCCCGGCTTCAAGGTGCTCGGCGACGGCGTGTTCCGCGTCATCCGCGACAGCGATATCGAGGTCGAGGAAGAGGCCGAGGACCTCGTGCGGTATTTCCGCACCGCGATCCAGCGGCGGCGGCGCGGGCGCACCGTGCTGCTCGAGCTCGACGAGGAGTGCGACGAGACCGCCGAAGCGCTGCTGCGCGAACAGCTCGAGGTCGAGGAGGCGATGATCGTCAAGAGCGACGGCATGCTCGGCCTCGCCGATCTTGCGGTCATCTGCAACGAGCCGCGGCCCGACCTCAAGTTCGAACCCTTCAGCCCGCGCTATCCCGAGCGCATCCTCGAGCATGACGGCGATTGCTTCGCCGCCATCCGCGAGAAGGACATCGTCATCCACCACCCGTTCGAAAGCTTCGACGTGGTGGTCGATTTCCTGCGCCAGGCCGCGCGCGACCCGGCGGTGGTGTCGATCAAGCAGACGCTCTACCGCGCGGGCGACCAGTCGCCGGTGATCGCCGCGCTGATCGAGGCGGCGCTGGCGGGCAAGGCGGTGACCGCGGTGGTCGAATTGAAGGCGCGCTTCGACGAGGAGCGCAACATCCACTGGGCGAGCGAACTCGAACGCGCCGGGGTGCAGGTGATCTACGGCTTCACCGAGTGGAAGACGCACGCCAAGGTCAGCCTGGTGGTGCGCCGCGAAGAGGATGGCTACCGCACCTATTGCCACTTCGGGACGGGCAATTACCACCCGATCAACGCCAAGATCTACACCGACCTCAGCTTCTTCACCGCCGACCCCGCGCTGGGACGCGATGCGGCCAAGATGTTCAATTTCATCACCGGCTATATCCAGCCCGACGATCTCGAACGCATCGCGCTGTCGCCGATCGGATTGCAGGACACGCTGTACCAGCTGATCGATGCCGAGATCGCCAATGCGCATGCGGGGAAGCCTGCGGGCATCTGGGTGAAGCTCAATTCGATCACCTATAAGCCGATGATCGACAAGCTCTACGAAGCCAGCCAGGCGGGCGTGGAAATCCACATGGTAGTGCGCGGCATCTGCAGTTTGCGCGCGGGCCTGCCGGGCGTGTCGGAGAACATTCGCGTCAAATCGGTGATCGGCCGCTTCCTCGAGCATTCGCGCGTCTGGGCCTTTGCCAATGGCAAGGCGCTGCCCAGCCGGCAGGCCAAGGTCTATCTGACCAGCGCCGACGCGATGAGCCGCAATCTGATGCGCCGCGTCGAGGTGATGGTCCCGATCACGAACAAGACCGTGCACGACCAGGTCTTGGGCCAGGTCATGCTCGCCAATATTCTCGACACCGAACAAAGCTGGCAGCTCGGTCCCGACGGCCAGTACCATCGCTTGCGACAGGAGGAAGGCGGCTTCAACTGCCACCAGTATTTCATGGCCAATCCATCGCTATCCGGGCGCGGTGCCGCGCTTGCCGACCATGAAGTCCCACGCCTGACGCTGCGCGGGTCCTCGCAGTGAGCGGGTCGCGCTCGGCCAAATGGCAGCGGCGGCTGATGCAGCCCCCGCGCGCGGTCATCGATATCGGCTCCAACACCGTGCGCATGGTGATCTACGAAGGCACTGCACGCGCACCCGAAGTGGTGTGGAACGAGAAGGTCGCCGCGCGGCTCGGGCGCGATTTGTCCGAGACCGGGCGGATCCCCGATGAAGCCGCCGAAGAGGCCTTGGCCGCGCTCGCGCGCTATGCGCTGATCATCGGCGATCTGGGCATCGACGACGTCCAGACGGTCGCCACCGCCGCCGCGCGCGATGCCAAGAACGGGGCGCAATTTCTCGAGCAGGTCGCCGCGCTCGGGCTGGAACCGCGGCTGCTGACGGGAGAGGAGGAAGCCACCGCTTCGGCGATGGGGGCGCTGGGCGCCTTCCCCGGCGCCCGCGGCGTCGTCGCCGATCTTGGCGGGGGCAGCCTCGAACTGGTCTCGGTCGCGGACAATGCATGTCACGAGGCGGCCAGCCTGCAACTGGGCACGCTGCGCCTGCCCGCGCTGCGCAGCGACGGCGGCGACGCCTTCGAAGCCGCGGTCCACGAACAGCTCGCCGCGGTCGGCTGGGCCGCCAAGCACCCGGGGCCGATGTATATGATCGGCGGCACCTGGCGCGCGCTGGCCTCCTATGCGATGCGCTATTTCGACTATCCGCTGACCGATCCGCACGGCTTCACGCTGCTGCCCGACGATGCGCGGCGGCTGGCGAGGGAACTGGTCGCGGCCGATCCCGACGAATTGCGCGAGATCAGCGGGATCAGCCCGATGCGCGCGCATTACCTGCCCGATGCCGCGGCGCTGCTGCGCCCGCTGCTCGACCGGATCGAGCCCGACGAGCTGGTGTTCTCCTCATGGGGCATCCGCGAAGGCCTGCTCTACAGCCGGCTCCAGACTGCGCAGATGAAGGCCGATCCGCTGCTCGCCGGAGTGACCGCCTATGCCGCGCCGCGCGATTCCTCGATCACCGAGGCGACGCTGCTGGCAGCATGGACGGTCGATCTGAGCGAAGGCGACGGCAAGCTCAACGAACGCCTCCGGCTCGCCGCAGCGCAATTGTCGGGCGCGCTTCACCGGGTCGAGCCCAATCTGCGCGAGAGCCATGCGGCCGAATGGGCGCTGGGCAAACGCTGGATCGATCTCGACGCGCGCGGCCGCGCGATGATCTGCGCCGCGCTGTTCGGCAGTCTTGGCCGCACCGAATTGCCCGATAAGCTGCGCGTGCTCGCCAGCGATGCCGATCTGCACGAAGGCGTGACCTGGGGGCTGGGTTTCCGCCTGGCCCGGCGGCTTGGCGGGGGCAGCCGCGTCTCGCTCACCACCAGCGCGCTGCGCCGCAAGAAGAAGAGCCTGATCCTGCGGCTCGACGAAAGCCGCGCCGCGCTGGCCAATTATCCCGCGACGCAGGATTTCGACAATTTGGCCCAATGGCTCGGCCTCAAGCCCAAGATCAAGATCGGCAGCTTCGACTTTTCCGGCGCCGGCGAGGATCAGGAAGACGACTAGCCGCAGCTCGGAACGACCCCCGTCGCTCGCCCGTTGGCCCTGGTAACAAAGGGGAAAACCGATGGATAGTGAACACAGCGGCGGCCATCACGGCAAATGGCCCACCTTCTTCGCCATGATCGCGACGTCGATCGTGACCATGTTCGTGCTCAAATACTCCGCGGTGTGGGAAGCGGACCACGCCTTCTTCAGCCAGACCCGCATGTGGATGGCGCTGATGATGGGCATGGCGATGATCATCATCATGCTCGGCTTCATGTGGGGCATGTACAAGAGCCTTGCCACCAAGCTTGTCGTCATGGGGCTGGCGGGCGCGGGTTTCATCCTGTTCCTGTTCCTTGTCCGCAGCCAGCAGACGGTCGAGGACGAGGCCTGGATGAAGGCCATGATCCCGCACCATTCGATCGCGATCCTCACCAGCGAGCGCGCCGAAATCAGCGACCCGCGGGTGCGCGCGCTCGCCGATGAGATCATCGAGGCGCAGGTCAAGGAAATAGCCGAGATGAAGCTGCTGCTGGCGGATATCGAGGCCAATGGCGAGCTGGGTGACGGCACTGCCCTCCCCCCGCGCACAGCGGCGCTGACGCCCAGGCTCGAGGCCGAGGCGAAGGCTTCGCTCGAACGCCCGGTGACTGCGGAAATGGAAGAAGAACTCGACCCGGGCGGCTAACCCGGACGGGTCAGTTCGCCGTGGCCGGCGCCGCGAGCGGGAAGAAGGGGATACGCACTTCGATCGGCGAGCCGTCTTCGGCATGGAAGGTGTAGAAGCCTTCCATCGACCCGTGCGGCGTATCGAGCGGACAGCCCGAAACATAATCATGGCTCTGGCCGGGCATCAGCACCGGCTGTTCGCCGACCACCCCATCGCCATCGACATGGCTGACCATGCCCGCGCCATCGGTGATCCGCCAGTGGCGCGTCATCAGCTGGACGCGCTCGTGCGAACCGTTTTCGATACGGATGTGATAGACCCAGAACCACTTGCCCGCTTCCGGGCGCGATTGCTCGGGCAGGAAGTTCACCGCGACCCGGACGGTAATCCCGTCGGTCATGGCGGCATGCTGGAAAAGTTCTTTGATCACGGGGGACAATCTAGCGTCCCCAACGCCCCGCGCAAGGAAACGCACGAAATTTTCCCATGCCCCGGTTTGCGACCAATGCGCGACCGGGCTCAGTCTGCGGGGTTATGCTTGGCCAGGAAAGCAGTGAGCTGATCGAGCCATCGCTGCTCGTTTTCGGGCTCGTCGAAAGAATGCCCTTCCTCGTCAAACACCAGTTCCACCGGTGCGACAGGCGCTTTGCGCGCAGCGCGGGTGAACTTGCGGAACTGCGACCAGGGAACGCGATCGTCCTTCTTGCCCTGTGCGATCAGTACCGGGCGGTTGAGCGTCTCGGCGTGGCGATAAGGCGACACGTCGTCGAGATCGAATTCCTCTTCCCCCTCGACGCGCTGGCGCCATCTGCGGCTAGCCTCATGCGTGAAGAATCGCCGATCGTATTTGAGGATCAGGTTCCAGTCGGTCACGCCGGCAAAACTGGCGGCACAGCGGTACCGTTCGGGATTGCGAATGACCGCCCATAGCGCGGCATAGCCGCCATAGGATCCGCCCACCACGCAAACCCGCGCCGGGTCGGCAATGCCCCGCGCGACCGCCCAATCCATCCCGTCGTCGAGATCGTCCTGCATGCCGCGACCGATCTGGCCGACGCCGAGATCGTAGAAATCCTGCCCATACCCGCCCGATCCGCGAAAATTGGGCTGCAACACCGCATATCCGCGGTTGGCGAGCAATTGCACCTGGTCGTCATAATCAAGCTTGTCGCGAATGCCGTAGGGACCGCCATGCGGCAGGATAATGAGCGGCAAGCCGCTGGCTTCACGCCCCCGAGGGAGCGTGAGGTAACCGTGGATGCGCGTGCCGTCGCGCGCGGTATAGGCAATGGGTTTGGGCACTGCGAGATGTGTAATGTCGATCTCGGGGCGCATTTCGACCAGCACTTCCATGCGTTTGCCGGTGACATCGTAATTGTAGATGAGCCCGGGATCGGCCTCGCTCCCCGCCCGCACCAGCATCCGCGAATTGTCCTTTGCGCGCGAAATGACCCATATCTCGTTTTGGGTCAGCGACCGTTCGAGCTGCGCATAGGTCTCTGCATAGCCTGCATCGAGCCAGTGCGCGCGATCGCGAACATCGGTGAAGAAGGCACCGACAGGCTTGCCATCGCGAAACAGCACGCTTTCGACGTCATGTTCGGGATGCTCGTAAACCAGCTCCACTGGCTCGCGGGTGGACAGATCGAAAATATACAGTCCGACCCTGCCGCTCGGGCCTTCATGCAGGACATGGCCGTGATCCGACCCGCTAACGATCTGCGCGACATCCCAGAACTTGTCCTCGATTTCGTCGGCCTTGAGCTTCTCGATCAGCCGCAAGTCCGCATCGGGGCCCGACCGATAGTAGATCCGCAACCGGCCGAGACGCCAGCCCGTACCGAGGCGGACGACACCACTGCTATCGGCATGCCAGGACCACACCCCGGGACGCGGGTCCTGTACCCGCCACCGTTTGCCCCCCGCCGCCAGTTCGTACCGGTAGACCGAGGGATACGCGCGAACGTCCTTCTGGACCGAAACCAGCGCATAGCTGCCGTCCTCGGCGATGAAGATCACATCGTCGCCTTCGACGACGGGTTCGTCATTACCGAGGATGTCCGAGGTCCCCGCCGCCATGTCGAGCAGGAGCAACCGCGTGTAACGCACCTCGTCGCCGAAGAAACTACCCAAGGTGGACAGCGACACGAGCAATTTGTCGTTGCCCGCCCAGCGAATCCATTCGACGTCATCGTCATCGTTGAGCGCGTAACGCCGCTGCAGCGAATGGTCGGCTGCGTCGAGCACCGCCAGGAACTTGCCTCGCGACGCCGACACATGCGTGACGATGGCCTTGCCGTCGGGCGAGAGATGGAGCGAGGAAAACATACTGCGCGAAGCGAAGGAGCGCGTCGGAATCGGGGGCGGACGCGTGTCCTGCGGGCTCGTGGCGGTGGCCGGTGCGGCCTTCTGCGCAAGAACGGCAGGTGCCCCGACCACGGACAAAGCACACAGCGCTGCAAATACCGAAAAACGAGACATGCGACCCCCGAAGTAATTCCCCTGACCATCAGACTTAACCAGTCCGCGGAGACTGGCAAGCACGCGATCGGGTTAATTTCGGTTTACCGGGACTGGTGAGATTTTCCCAAGGGCTGTGCTGCACAAGGCACAAACGGGTCGCACCTATTCATTGCCGAAGTCATTCGGGGCGCGCGGCCGACAGATTGGATTCACGACAGGGGGAGTCGGAATATGCTGTTCGCATTCATCAGGCGCCTCGTGCGCGATCAGGGTGGCGATTCGCTGGCGGCGATGGTGCTGTGTTCGCCGCTTCCGGCGATGCTCTACTTCTCGATCTAGGGCCTGCCGCCGCCGAGATACTCCTCGATCTGCTCGAGGCGTTCCTTGCCGAACCACATTTCCCCATCGACGAAGAAAGTCGGGATGCCGAAGGCGCCGCGGGCAACCGCCTCCTCGGTATTGGCCGCCAGCTTCGCTTTCACGCCCGGATCCTGAGTCGCTGTGAGCAGGCGCTGCGCGTCGAACCCTGCTGCCGCCAGTTCGGCCCCGACCACTTCGGCATCGCCGCAATCGATATTACGCTCCCACACTGCGGGCAGCAGCGTCTCGACCAGCGCCTGGCGTTCGGCCTCGTCCGATGCCGCCACCAGCACGCGCTGGAGCAGGATCGAATTGAACGGCAGCGCGGGATGCATGCGGAACTGGTCCATGCCGTGCCGGTCGAGGAAGCGCTGAAACTCGAGCGCGGCGTAGGGAACCTTGCCCTTCACATCGGCGTCACGCATCATCGGCGGGGCATTGCCGGTGAGCTTGTGCATCCCGCCGAGGAACACCGGCGTCACCACCAGCTGCGCCCCGGTGCGCGCGATGATCTGCTTGAGCGGATACCATGCGAGATAGCCGTTCGGCGCGGCGAGATCGAAAATATATTCCAGCGTCTTGGTCATGCGGGTCCTCTCCCTTTTCCCTGCGGTAACCGTTTGGTGGTAGGGATGCGAGAATGAAACGCTTCGCCCTGCTTCTCCCGCTGGCGCTGCTTGCCAGCCCCCAGCTGCCGGCGCTTGCGCATCCCGGGGGTCTCAATGCCGAGGGCTGCCACAACAACCGCAAGACGGGCGAGTATCACTGCCATCGCAACCGGCGGACCACGCAGCCAGCGCCGACCGCGCAGCTGCAGGGCGGGGTCTATTTTCCCAATTGCACCGCCGCGCGGCAAGCGGGCGCCGCGCCGATCTATCGCGGGCAACCCGGCTACCGGCCCGCGCTCGACCGCGACAATGACGGGGTGGCCTGCGAACCCTATCGCGGGCGCTAGCGGCCCGGCGTTTCCTGCCACCCCCGCCGCTGCCGCCGGCGATCCTGCGTCCGACTTCGCGGAAAATGGGGACAGATCGACCGGTTCAGGGTTGCGAATGATTTGCATTAGCATACGATGCGGGTCTGCAAAGGAGACGGCATGGCCCATTCGCACGATTCGACCGCACTCGACCTCCCCCTCCCCGCACGGCGGCATCAGACGCTTGCGCTGGTCCTCGTCCGGAGGCTTGCGGGGCACGGTCTACACGATGCCCGCGCGACCATGCTCGCGCTTGATGCCGGGGGGACCGAGTTCCGCCGCCTGCTGGTGCTGGCGCGCGCGCTGGTGGTGGATCTTGCGCGCACCTCGCGGCGCAGGATCCTGCTCGCGCCCTGCTGCGCGGCGGGGATGACGCGCGACGAAGGATTGCTGATGGCGATGATCGGCGGCCGCGGGCTCGATGTCCACGGCGTGCTGACCGACGATGCCGGCTGCGCCATCGCAATGACCACCGCGCATGCGCTGGGCGACGAGCTGGAGCGGCTCGCGACCCGCAACGACTGGCGGCGTTAAAGCCCCGCAGCGGCCAGTGCGCGGTCGAGGTCTTCCTTGACGTCCTCGACGTCTTCGAGCCCGACGTTGATCCGCAGCAAGCCTTCGGTCACGCCCATCTCGTCGCGCGCCTCCTGCGTCATGCCCGCATGCGTGGTGCTCGCCGGGTGGCACATCAGGCTGCGCGTATCGCCGATATTGTTCGAGATATCGACCAGTTCGAGCGCGTCGAGCAGCGCGAAGGCCGTGGCGCGATCGCCCACGTCGAGCGCGAAGATCGGCCCGGTGGCGACCATCTGCTGACTTGCCAGTTCGTGGCGCGGGTGGCTGGGCAGACCGGGATGGAGCAGCCTGGGCACGCGCGGTTCGATGAACTTGCCCAGCGCGACTGCATTTTCGCTCTGCCGGCGCGCACGCATGTCGAGCGTTTCGAGCCCCTTGAGCACCACCCAGGCGTTGAACGGCGCACAATTGGGGCCGGTGTTGCGCTGGAAGGGCAGCAGCACCTCGTCCACCCATTGCTGCGAGCCGCACACCGCGCCCGCGAGCACGCGGCCCTGCCCGTCCATCAGCTTGGTCGCCGAATAGGCCACCACATCGGCGCCGAAATCGAGCGGCCGCTGCAGCGCGCTGGTGGCAAAGGCGTTGTCGACCACGGTGACGATGCCATGCGCCTTCGCGACGCCGCAGACATGCGCCAGATCGACAATGTCGAGCGTGGGATTGGCGGGGGTTTCGAAGAAGAACACCTTGGTATTGGGCCGAATCGCGGCTTCCCAGGCGTCGTTGTCGGCGCTGTCGATCACGCTGGTCTCGATCCCGAAACGCGGCAGCAGATGGTCGAGCAGCCAGCGGCACGACCCGAAGGCCGCGCGCGCGCCGACCACATGGTCGCCCGCCGACAGCTGGCACAAGAGGGCCGCGGTCATCGCCGCCATCCCGCTGGCCTGCGCGCGGCATGCCTCGGCGCCTTCCATCAGCGCGATGCGTTCCTCGAGCATGGCGACGGTCGGGTTCTGGAGCCGCGAATAGGTCATCCCGGCAGCTTCGCCCGCGAACCGGTCGGCGACGGTCTGCGCGTCGTCATAGGTATAGCCCGAGGTGAGGAACAGCGCTTCGCTGGTCTCGCCATGTTCGCTGCGCCAGGTGCCGCCGCGCACCGCCTGCGTCGCGGGGCGCCATTTGGCGGTGATCGAACGGTCCATGCCGGTGGTCTTCTTCATGACAGGGGCGTCTAGGCAGGCCCCGGGATAACGGCAAGCAATGGCTGTTGTAACCTTGCAAACGCTCGCTTAATCGCCGCCCATGAGCCGCGCCCCCCAGCAACCCACGGATCCGCTTCGCTGGTGCGCCGCGCTGGCGCTTGCCTTCTGGCTTGGCTGCCTGCCGTATCTGACCGCGGTGCCGCACCCCTATTTCGACGAGGTCCACTACCTCCCCGCCGCGCGCGAGCTGCTGATGCTGGGCGAGTTCACCAATCGCGAGCATCCGCTGGTTGGCAAGGAGCTGATCGCGCTGGGGATCGCGCTGTTCGGCGACAATCCGGTCGGCTGGCGGCTGCTGCCCACGCTGTTCGGCGCGCTGGCGCTGTTCGCAGCGATGCGCGCGCTGTGGTTCGGCACGCTGAGCCGTTTCGCCGCGCTGGCTTACGGCCTGCTGCTTGCGACCGGTTTCCACCTGTTCATCCATGCGCGCATCGCGATGCTGGACATCTTCTACCTCGCCTTCCTCAGCCTTGCCGCCTGGCAATTCGCCGCAGCGATCCGCCAGCCCGAGGAAGGCCGCTGGCGGCTGGTGCTCGCGGGCATGGCGCTGGGGCTGGCGATGGGTGCCAAATGGAACGCGCTGGCAGTGGCGATGCTGCCGGGCCTGGCCTTTCTCGCCGCGCGCGCGCTGGCGGGGCGCCGCCGCCTGTTCTTCAGCCGCCGCGGCGCACCGGTGCCCGGGATCACGCTGGTCGAGGCCGCGCTGTGGCTCGGCGCGGTGCCGCTGGCGGTCTATGCGGCAAGCTTCGCGCCCGGCTTCTTCTTCCGTGTCCACCCGATTTCGGAGGGGCTCGTGTTCCACCACCAGTTCATGCTGTCGCAGCAGGAGCAGGTGCTCAAGGCGCATCCCTACCAGTCGACCTGGGAGCAATGGGTGCTGAACGCGCGCTCGATCTGGTATCTCTACGAACCGGTCGCGGGGGTGCAGCGCGGCATCATGCTGATCGGCAATCCGCTGACCATGCTGCTCGGCCTGCCCGCGCTGGCGTGGTGCGCCTGGCACGGCGTGCTGCGCCGCCACTGGACCGCGCTGGCGGTGGCGCTGGTCTATGCGGTGAGCCTGGGATTCTGGGTCGTGGCGAGCAAGCCGGTGCAGTTCTATTATCACTATGCGCTGCCGAGCATGGCGCTGCTCGCCGCGCTGGCGCTGGTCTGCGATGCGCTGTGGCAGAACGGCTGGCGCAAGAGCGCGCTGGCCCCGCTCCTCGGCAGCGTGCTGGTGTTCGGCTGGTTCTACCCCATCATCAGCGCCGCCCCGCTGGTGGGCCCCGACAGCTTCGCAGTGTGGACCTGGCTGGAAAGCTGGCGGTAGGGAGGTGGCGGTGCGCTTGCTGGATTGCCGCGTCGCCTGCGGCTCCTCGCAATGACTGGGATACTGAGAGGCTCACCCTTTCCAGAAGTCATTGCGAGGAGCGCAGCGACGAAGCAATCCAGTGCTATACAGCGATGTCCCCGTAGAGATCGCGCCACGTCGGATTGAACGCTTCGATCAATGCCAGCTTGCGCTTACGCGATCCTGCCTTGATCTGTTTCTCCCGCAGGATCGCCAGCTCGATATCGTCGTGCCATTCGTACCAGACGAGCAGCTTGCAGCCGTAGCGCTTTGTGAACCCATCGCCGGCGCCCTCGCGATGCTGCCATGCGCGTTGCGGCAGGTCCGAGGTCACGCCGGTATAGAGCGTCCCGTTCCGACGGTTCGCCATGATATACACCGCAGGCTGGAAGTCCTCGCGATAGGCCATGCCAATGCCTTGGCACAGCGCCGTGCCGCCTTTGCTCCGCCGGCTGGATTGCCGCGTCGCTTCGCTCCTCGCAATGACTGCGCTCTATATCCCCGGTCATTGCGAGGAGCCGCAGGCTCCGTGGCAATCCAGGGCTATCTGGCGCTCAATACCGCCCCCAGACGAAGCGGCTCGACAGCGCGTAGTTCCATACCGAGCCGATGCCGATGCCGACCAGCGCGGCAAGCACTTCGTGCAAGCCGCGGTCGTTGAGCGTGGTGGCCACCGCGACATTGGCGAAAGCGCCGATCGAACAGGCGGCGATAAAGCTGACCCAGCCCCAGAACACGCGGTTGGGTTCCTTCAGACGGCGATCGCGGTAGGTGAGGAAATTGTTGAGCCAGAAGTTGAAGGTCATCGCGCCGAAGGTCGCGACCGCCTGGCTCCAGCTGAAGCTGGTCCCCGCCACCAGCAGGAAGGCATAGAGGATCGCCATGTGCACGCCGATGCCGATGACCCCGACCGTGCCGAACAGCGCGAAGCGCGTGGGGATGATGCGGCCGAAGCTCTTGTCGTAGAGACCGGCGAGGAAATCGAGCGCGATCGCGCGGTCGAGCTTGCTTTCGCCGGAGCGGCGGGCGGAGAAATTCATCGGAAAATCCTTCACCTTGAGCGGTGTTTCGGAAGTGGCGAGCAGGTCGAGCAGGATCTTGAAGCCGATGCCCGAGAGATTGGGCACCAGCTGCCGCGCGGTGGCCGACGGTAGCAGGAAGAACCCGCTCATCGGGTCGCTGAGGTCGACCCCGGTTAGTTTGCGGGCGAGCATGTTGGCGACGCTCGACAGCTTCTCGCGGTCGGGACGGCCCCATTCTTCCATGCTCGCGCCATCGGCAAAGCGGCTGGCGACGGCGACATCCGCCTCGCCCGCCTTCACGCTGGCAAGCATCGCCACCAGCAATTGCGGATCGTGCTGGTGATCGGCATCCATCACCGCGACATAGGGTGCGGCGGTGGCGCAGAAGCCCTCGATCGCGGCGCTCGACAGGCCGCGGCGGCCGATCCGCTGGAGCACGCGCACGCGCGGGTCGGACAGCGACAGCCGCCGTGCTTCGTCGCTGGTCCCATCGGCGGAATTGTCGTCCACCACCAGCACTTCCCAGCCGGTCTTGCCCAGCGCGCCTTCGATCCGCTCGACCAGCGGGGCGAGATTGTCGCGCTCGTTGAGCGTCGGCAGGATGATCGCAAGCTCCAGCGTACTGGCGCTGGCGGGGGCGGGATCGGCCATGGAAGGCTGCGTCTGCGGTGTCATGTCCATTGCATGACCCGGTTATGCCGCAATCCTCAAGATGTGGTTACGATCTTCCTAACAATCGCATCGCCGATATCGCCGGTCGAAGCGGTCCCGCCAAGGTCGCCCCCCAGCACGCCATCGGCCAGTATCGCCTCGACTGCGTCTTCGATCCGCGCGGCATCCTGTTCGCGGCCGAGCGAGTGGCGCAGCAGCATCGCCAGGCTGAGCACTGCGGCGACCGGGTTGGCCTTGCCCTGCCCGGCGATATCGGGCGCGCTGCCATGGATCGGCTCGTACAGGCCGAAGGTGCCGTAGTCGGTCTGCCGTTCGCCCAGCGACGCGCTGGCGAGCAGGCCGATCGAGCCGACGCAGGCGCTGGCCTGGTCCGACAGGATATCGCCGAACAAATTGCCGGTGACGATGGTGTCGAACTGGCCCGGCGACTTGACCAGCTGCATCGCGGCATTGTCGACATACATGTGGTCGAGCTCGACCTCGGGGTACTCCTTCGCCACTTCGATCACGGTTTCGCGCCAGATGCGGCTGGTTTCGAGGACATTGGCCTTGTCGACGCTGGTCAGTTTCTTGCCGCGCCCCATCGCCGCGCGAAACGCGCTATGCGCGATACGGCGGACTTCGGCTTCGTTATAGGACATCATGTCCCAGCCCTCGCGTCCGCCCGCGCTGCCGCGTTCGCCCTTGTCGCCGAAATAGACATCGCCATTGAGTTCGCGCACCACCAGCAGGTCGATGCTGCGCGCGACTTCGGGCTTGAGCGAGGACAGGTGTTCGAGCCCCGGGAAGCCGGCCGCTGGCCGCAAGTTGGCGAACAGCCCCAGCTCGCTGCGCAGACCGAGAATCGCCTGTTCGGGGCGCAGTTCGCGCGGCAGGTCGTCGCAGGCAAAATCGCCCACCGCGCCGAACAGCACCGCATCGGCTGCACGCGCCATTTCCAGCGTTTCGGGTGGCAGCGGATGGCCATGGCGGCGATAGGCGGCGGCGCCGACATCGCCCTCGAACAGCGTCAGCCCGGGCAGCTCCAGCGTTTCGAGCACGCGGCGCGCCTGATCGGTGACTTCGGGGCCGATGCCGTCGCCGGCGAATAGTGCGATTTTCATCCATCATCCAGTCATTGCGAGCGAAGCGAAGCAATCCAGTCCCGAGATGGCTGGATTGCCGCGTCGCCTTCGGCTCCTCGCAATGACTGACTCAGGAAACCATCCGTGCCAGCCGCTGCCTGAGGAGTTGCCGTGCAGCTAGGACGTCGGCGCGGGTGTCGGCAAGCAGGTAGCACGCGATCAGCGGCTCCTGCCGGTCGAGAATTTCCAAGGCCTGCCCAAGATCGGCTATCGCGGGCCGCTGGCCGCCATAGCCCAGCTCGCGCAGCAGCAGCGCTTCATAGACCGCCAGCGCCTCGACCCACTGCCGCGCGCTGTCCGACGAACAGATCGCATCGAGCAGGCCGCCGAGCGCGGAATGGAGCGTGGGATAGGGATTGCGCTCGGGCAATGCGCTCGCAGTCAGCGCGGTGACCCAGTTGATCGCCGCAGCCGCCAGCGGCTCGCCCAGCCACGGCCCGCGGCTGGTGACCAGTTCGAGCCGTGCGAAGGGCAGCTGGCTGTCCGACTTGGCGCGGATTTCCGCTTGGACGATATTGCCGGGGATCACCACCGGGCGCAGCTGGCGCCCGCGCCCGCCCGCGACATAGGCGGCGACCATGCCATGCTGCTCGGTCAGCATCCGCGCAATCACCGCGGTCTCGCCATGCGCACGCGCAGCAAGCAGGATGGCGGGAGCGGAAAGCTGCATGGGGCGGCCTTAGCCGCTTGCGGCAATCCTGCGAAGACGGCGGAGTCGACTTGTGGGGCGGCGTATCGCGGGCTGCGCCGTCAGCTGGGCCCCTGCCTGCGCAGGGGCGACGGGAATTGTGCTGTTACGGGTAAGCGACCTACGCCCGTCCCCTCGTCGCCCCTGCGCAGGCAGGGGCCTAGATAAGGTCAGCGAAATAGCACCATCACAGGATCGTCTCGAACAGGTCGTTCCAGTCGGGATTGTCGCGCCGGATCAGCCTGAGCTTCCATTGCCGCTTCCACCGCTTCATCGCCTTCTCGCGCGCGATCGCGTCATGGATATCCTCATACTGCTCGGCGTAGACCAAGCGCGTGAGGCCATGCTTGCGGCAGAATTCGGACCCCTGCCCTTCGCGATGCGCATGGATGCGCGCGGCGATGTCGGCGGTGACCCCGATGTAGAGCGTGCCGTGGGGGCTGTTGGTCATGATATAGACCCAGCCGCCCGGCATCGTTCAGACTGTGAACCGAGAGGTCGGCTGGGCCCCTGCCGGCGCAGGGGCGACGAGAGCAAAAAGATGCATTGCGTGACCTTACCTCTTTGCGTCGCCCCTGCGAAGGCAGGGGCCTAGATAAGGTCTGGGGGCCGCAGACCGCCAAGCGGCCAAAGCCTACTTGATCCGGGCTTCCAGCGCTTCGACGCGGGCTTTGAGGTCTTCCGCCTCGGCGCGGGCCTTGCTGGCCATGGTCTTCACCGCGTCGAATTCCTCGCGGCTGACGAAATCCATCCCGCCGAAACTTTCCTTGGCGCGTTCGCGCGCGGCATCGCGCGCCTCGCGGCCCATGCCGGCCAGCGTACCGGCTGCCGAATTGGCGAGTTTGACGAAATCGGCGATCAGGGGATTCTGGCTCTGCATGGGGTTCAGATGGGACGGGATGGGGTTTTTGTCTAGCCTCAAGCGCCGGCGGCCGCGTCCGCGGCCTTGGCTATCCTCGCTCATGCGACCTGACGGTCGCATCGCTGCGGGCGGGCGGTCGCCCTTGCCTCGCCTGCGGCTCGGGAACAGTGCGAGCCGCTATCGTAACGCGCGAGTCCGCAGGGGCCCGTAGCGAAGCGGAGGAACAGCCCCGAGGATGCACCGACGGATGTCGGTGCGAAAAGCAAAAACTAAATCCTCACCCGCTCGACCGCGCCCTCGGGATACCTGCCATCGGCATCGGGGTTGAGCTGGAGGAACTGGTAGTTCAGCGCGGTGGCGAAGCAGACCCAGGCGACATAGGGCAGCAGCAGCAGTGCGGCGAGCCGGCGGACGCGCCAGAACAGCGCGATCACCACCAGCAGCGTCACCACGATCGCGCCGAGCAGCATCAGCGCGCCCGAGATCTGCTGCGCGCCGAAAAACACATAGCTCCACGACAGGTTGAGCGCGAAATGCACCGCGAAGACCCACAGCGCGGCGGTGCGTCCGCGCGCGCCCCAGGCAGAGGCCACAATCGCCACCGACAGACCGATCATGACATAGAGGATCGTCCAGACGATCCCGAACCATTTGGGCTCCGGATAGATGCCCGGTTTCTCCAGCTGCTGGAACCACGCGGTGTCGGGCCCGCCGAGCTGGCCGGCGACGAAGCCGAGCAGCACACAGAGCGGGACGGTGAACAGCGCCCAGCGAATGAAACTTGCGCGCAATTGCCCGCGCGACGCCAACATGTTCATGTAATTTTCCCGTCAACGATTCGTTTCATGCGTCTTTTGCCGAGCGCGGTGCGGGCTGGCAATGCGGCGGTGGGTTCAGGGTTTCACGATGCCCTTGGCAAACAGGCTGCGGACCGTGTCCTCGATGGTCTGTTCGGCGGGGATGAAGCTATAGCCGAGCACCTGTTCGGTATGCTTGCCCGAGACGTCGCGGACATTGCCGAGCTCGCCCTTGATCTGTTTCATTTCGTCCATGAACAGCGCGAGCAGTCGGACCAGCCAGTTGGGCATCGGGCGGCTGGGCACGCTGCCCGCATGTTCGGGCGCGCGCGCGCGGACCACATCGGCCATCTCGCGCAGCCAGAGGAATTTCTCCGAGGTCGGGAAACGCTCGCCGCGGACCTTTTCGGCGGGCGCCTCGAGCGCGCGGACATGCGCCTCGGCGACATCGCGGACATCGGTCACGCAGATGCCCATGTTGGGGATCAGCGGGATCGAGCCGTCGATGATCTTCTTCACCAGCTCGACGCTGGTCGACATGTCGTCGTCATAGACCGGGCCGAACACCGCCACCGGGTTGATCGAGCAGAACACCATGGTGGGCGCCTTGGTCGCGACCCAGTCGCGCGCAGCGCGTTCGGCCACGGTCTTGCTTTCGATATAGGGCGGGACGCCCGCGGTGAGATTGGTCCAGTCGAGATGGGTGAAATGGTCCTTTTCCGGCTGGCCATAGGCGATCGCCGCGGCGCTGCTGGTCTGGACGAAGCGCTTGATCCCCGCCTTGTCGGCAAATTCGAGCGCGCGCAGCGTGCCTTCGCGCGCGGGCACCACCAGCTCGTCCTTGTCGCTGGGCACGGCGAGCGGGAATGGCGAGGCGACATGCGCCACCGCGTCGCAGCCGGCGTTGGCCTCGGCCCAGCCCGCATCACTCATCAGATCGGCCTCGAACACTGCCAGCCGTTCGCCCGCATCGCTCCAGCGCGCGCGCAGCCTGGGTTCGCTCTTGCCCTTGTCGCGGACAGTGGTGTGGACACTGTGCCCCCTGGCCAGCAGCTGGTCGATCACCTCGCCGCCGATGTAGCCCGTGCCCCCGGTTACCAATATTGTCATTGCCATCTGTCTGCCCCCCGCATCATTTGGTAAGCGGAGAGTTAGGCAGAATGGTTGCAAGGGGCAACGCAGTTGCGATGAAACAGGTCGATTACCTCGTGATCGGGGCCGGGATTGCCGGTCTGTCGGCAGCCGCACGGCTGGCGCGGCATGGGGAAACGCTGGTGTGCGAGGCGGAGGACGCGCCGGGGGTGCATTCCTCGGGCCGCAGCGCTGCCTTTGCGCATTTCGACATGGATGCCTGGCTCGTCCGCGCGCTGACCGCCGCCAGCATCGCGCTGTTCGAAGCGCCGGGCGCGCAGCCGCACCCCGCGCTGTTCGTGGCGCTGTCGGGGCAGGAGGATGCGCTCGACCGGCTGGAGGCGAATTACCGCGAATGGGCGCCGCATGTCCGGCGGCTATCGGTGGCCGCGGCGCAGGAGCATGTGCCCGTGCTGCGCGAGGGCGATGGCGGGATTGTCGGCGCGCTGCTCGACCTGCAGGCGCGCAAGCTCGACGCGCATGCAATGCTGGAGACGCATCGCAAGGCGCTGGTCACCGCGGGCGGATCGGTCGCGGCCAAGGCGCCGGTGACCGCGCTGCGCCACGATGGCGAAGGCTGGATCGTCGATACGCCGGGGGCAAGCTATGCCGCGCGGGTGGTGGTCAATGCCGCGGGGGCGTGGGCCGATACGGTCGCGCAGATGGGCGGCATCGCCGCGCTCGGCATCACCCCGCTGCGGCGCACGGTCATCACCTTCGATGTGCCGGTCGACGTCACCGGCTGGCCCTTCACCAAGACCGTCGGCCCGGGCTTCTATATCGAACCCGAAGGCAGCGGCCGCCTGCTCGCCAGCCCGATGGACGAAGGCGAAAGCGCGCCCTGCGACGCGCAGCCTGAGGAAGAAGACGTCGCGCTGGCCGCCTGGCGGGTGGAGGAAGCCACCACGCTCGCCGTCCCGCGGCTGGCGAGCAAATGGGCGGGCCTGCGCAACTTCGCGCCCGACCGCTTGCCCGTGGCGGGTTTCGATCCGGCCGCGCCGGGCTTCTTCTGGCTGGCGGGACAAGGCGGCTTCGGCCTGCAGACCTCGCCCGCGATGGCGCTGGCGGTAGAGGCGCTGGTGGCGGGCAGCGCATGGCCCGAGGAACTGCACGCGGTGGGCGTGACGCCCCAAATGCTGGCGGCGGAGCGGCTCCGCGCGCGCGCTGGCTAACGGCCGCTGGCAAGTGCCGGATTACCCGCGCCTCACCGGCTGGCGGTAAGGTAGTCCATCACGAGGTTCCACGAGCCGAAGCCGAGGAAAATCCGGCCCGCCATCATCGACATCAGCAGGATCAGCAGCACCACCCACACCAGCATGATCCCGCTGGTCATCCGCCAGCTGGTCGGCGGCAGGCCCTGGATCAAGAACATCGCAATCCCCGCAACATTGACGCAGACGAGGTTGACGGTGAACAGGAACAGCGCATTGGCGCCCGCTTCGGGGATGCCCGCCCCGGTATAGATGCCCGCCGCGGTCAGGGGCGGAACCAGCGCAACGGCGATCATCACCCCGACCAGCGCGAGCGAGGCGCCGCGACTGAACGCCAGCACGCCCGCGGCACCGCAGGCCAGCGCCAGCGCGATATCGGCGGGCTGGACCAGCGTGCGGTTCTTCAGTTCGGGGACCAGGGGGTCGATTGCCACCGTCATGCCGAGGACAACACCCGCCAGCACCGCGAGGACGCAGCCGATGGCGAGCGTCGCGGCCGCCTGCCGGCCCAGCTTCCAATTGCCGACCGTCGCCGCCAGCGCCAGCCCCATCGTCGGCCCGAGCAGCGGCGCGATGATCATCGCGCCGATGACCACCGCAGTCTGCCCGCTGCGCATCCCCAGGCCGGCGATGATCGCCGACAGCGTGACCGTCAGCAAATAGGCGGGCCCGGGATGCAGGCTCTCCTCGATGTCGTCGTAGAGTTCGTCGGTGCTCAGCCGGTCGCGGCTGAAGAACCGCTCGATCCGCGTGGGGGTCGGCAAGTCGGCCGACAGGGGCAATTCGGTGACCGGCGTTTCTTCGACCACCGGAAGGACCGCCTGCAGTTCGGACACCAGCGCGGAGAATTGCGGCAAGTCTCCGAAGGCCCCGTCGAGATCGGCAAGCAGGCGTTCGGTATAGCGGTGCTGGACGATGCAGGTGTATTTTTCCTGCGCCCCGGGCACGGTTTCCCGCCAGAACCGGCGCGTGTGACGACCGAGGATGGTCTCCAGATCGCGGACCCGGTGTTCGGGCAGGTAGATCTGGACGAGCCTGGCCGGCATTCAGTTTACCCGATCACGCCGCGCGCGGATCAATAGCCACCCGGCGGGTCGCTCGCGGGGAAGCTTTCGTCGAGATCCTCGTCGGTCTCGGTCCATTCGCGCGCGTCCGGATCGCGCATTGCGCCCGGACCGGCATCGCGCACGTCGGTATGGAAATTATGCGGCTGGTCTTCCGCAAAGGCGGCATTGCGGGATGCGTCCTTGCGCTTGAACAGCGAGTATCCGGCAAACCCTGCGAGCCCGAGCGCCACCATCTTCCCGATCACCGAACTTCTCCTGTTATCCGTTCAACTCTGCGGCGCGCCATGCACATGGACATCGTGACCCGAATGCTTCGTCAGGATGTCGACCGCGCGTTGTTCGTCGCCGCTGTCCCAGGTGCGCACCCAGAGCAGCAGCCCGCCATGTTCAAGCTGGTTCTGCAGGTTTTCGGCGTGCCGGTCACCCACCAATTTCGCCAGACCGGCGCCCAGCGCGCCGCCGGCCCCGCCCGCAACCGCCGCGCCGACGATCACTGCGAGCAGCGAGCCGCCCGATGCCACGATGGCACCGATCGCGGTCGCCGCCGCGATATAGAGCGGCGTGGCGATCAACGCCCCCTGCGCGTCGCCGATCGATTCCTTCGGGATATAGATCGCACGCGGCACGGCGGGATCGTCCTCCAGCTCGGCGACCTTGTGATATTGGTGGCCAAGCTGCTCCTCGACCGTCTTCTCGGTCGCCAGCAGGCTGATCTCCGCACGGTCGAAACCCGAACTGAGCAGCTCGTCGATCGCTTCCTCGAGCTCCTTGCTCGCATCGAAATAGGCGACGGCCTCGCGAATGTGAAAGGCATCGGGCGTGCTGGTCATAGGCTGTGCTCCTGCGATCGGGCTATGCGCCTGCGCTGCTGCGGCGCGGGGCAGCGTATCACTCGGTGGTGCCGCCGTCCCATTCCTCGTCGTGATGGCGCGCCTCGGCATCGGCCTTGGTCGCATGGACCACGCCGTCCATATGCTCGGGCGGGCCGTAGACGGTATAGAGGCGCAGCGGTTCGCTGCCGGTGTTGCGGACATTGTGGCGCGCGCCGGCCGGCACGATCACCGCGAAATCATCCTCGACCGGATTCTCCACCCCGTCGATATCGACCACGCCCTTGCCCTCCTCGAAACGGAAGAACTGGTCGCGGTCCTCATGGACCTCCTCGCCGATATCGCAGCCCGGCGGCAGTGTCATCACGACGAGCTGCAGGTGCTTGCCAGTGTAGAGAACCTGGCGGAAGTTGTCGTTCTCGACAGTCCGCTGCTCGATATTGTCGCAGTAACCCTTCACGCAAGTTCCCCTTGTCATCCGCCGCTGAACCGCGCCACGCTAGGCCGGGAACGCCGCCGGCGCAATCGGGTGGCGGGCATTGCGGCAAGCGGTACGGTCCGAGCGCCGCTTATCGCATCAGCACCAGTTCTTCCGCCATGGTCGGGTGGATCGCGGTGGTGGCGTCGAAGTCTTCCTTGGTCAGCCCGGCTTTCACCGCGATCGCGGCGGCCTGCATCATTTCGGGCGCTTCGGGAGCGATCATGTGGATGCCGACGATGCGCCCGCTGTCGCCGTCGCAGATCATCTTGATCAGGCTGCGTTCGCTGCGCCCGGCGAGCACGTTCTTCATCGGGCGGAAGTCGGAAAGATAGACCTTCACGCTGCCGAGCTGGTTCTTGGCCTCGCCCTCGGTCATGCCGACCGCGGCGATCGGCGGGTGGCTGAACACGGCGCTGGGGATGCAGCTGTGGTCGACCGCGACCGGCTCGCCGTCGCCGAACACGCTGTCGGCAAAGGCCTGGCCTTCGCGGATCGCGACCGGGGTCAGCTGCACGCGGTCGGTCACGTCGCCGACGGCATAGATGTGGTCGACATTGGTCTTGCTGAAGCGGTCGACCTTGACCTCGCCGCCCTCGCCCAGTTCGACGCCCGCATTTTCCAGCCCCAGCCCTTCGGTGTTGGGAATGCGCCCGACCGCGAACAGCACCAGATCGGCCTTTTCCTCGTCGCAATCGGACATCTTGACGAAATAGCCGCCTTCCGAACACGGCTTGATGTATTCGAACGTCGTATTGAAGCGGAACTGGATGCCCTTCATCGTCGAGATCTGCAGCAGCCGGTCGCGCACTGCCTCGTCATAGCTGCGCAGCAGCCGGTCGCCGCGATTGACGATATGAACTTCGCTGCCGAACTCGTTGAAGATGCCGGCGAATTCATTGGCGATATAGCCGCCGCCCGCGATGATGATCTTCTTCGGCAATTCGTCGAGATGGAACGCCTCGTTCGAACTGATCGCATGTTCGGCGCCCTGGCATTCGGGCATGCGCGGGCGCGCACCGGTGGCGATCAGGATGGTTTTCGCGGTCACGACCTTGCCGCTTGCCAGCGTGATTTCATGCGGGCCGGTAATTTCGGCGCGCTCCTTGAAGATCGTCACCTCGTGGCTTTCGAGCGTGTTGGTATAGGCGCCCTCGATCCGCTTGACGTCATTGAGCACATTGTCGCGCAGCGTGATCCAGTCGAAGGTCGCGTTCTCGGTCGACCAGCCGAAATTGCGCGCGTCCTTCAGGTCTTCGGCGAAATGCGCGCCATAGACGAGCATCTTCTTGGGCACGCAGCCGCGGATGACGCAGGTCCCGCCGACACGGTGTTCCTCGGCCACGGCGACCTTGGCGCCATGCGCCGCCGCCACGCGGCTGGCGCGCACGCCGCCCGAGCCTGCGCCGATGGTGAAGAGGTCGAAATCATACTCGCCGCTGGTGCCTGCCGCCAAAACCTGTCTCCGTTGTGAATGCGCGCCGCACTTGGGGCCTGCCTTCGCGCGGCACAAGGGGCAAGCGGGAACCACGCCCCCCGCCGGCCCATTGATGGGCCAGTCCCTGGGAGGGGATGCTGCACCTGTCCGCAGCCATCCAACGGGAGACCGCATGACCGATACGCTTGCCGACTACGCCGCCCGCGGGACGGCGATCCTGCCGCATCCATGGAATTTGGTGGCGCTGGCCGTGGCCGCGACGCTGGCCGCGCTGCTGCTGCACTGGGTGGTGTTCCGCCTGCTGCGCCGCGTCGTGGGGCGCACGCGGAGCGAGGCGGACGAGATGCTGGTGCGGCGGCTCGCCATGCCCACGCGCTTTGCGCTGGTCGCGCTGGCACTGGTGCTGACCGCGCGCGAGATTCCCGCCTTCGAGACAGTGTGGGAACGCGTCGCCGGTTTCGTCATGCCCGCGGTGATCGGGTGGATCGCGCTGGCGATCTTGCAGGCGCTGATCGAGGCGATGAAGCTGCGCGCGGATATCTCGGTAGAGGACAATCTCGCCGCGCGGCGCCAGCGGACCAAGCTGACGATGCTCAGTCGCATCGCGACCTTCATCATCATTTTCGTGACCGTGGGGCTGGTGCTGCTGTCGATCCCCGGCGTGCGCGATATCGGGGTGACGCTGGTCGCTTCGGCGGGCCTGGCAGGCCTAGCGGTGGGGGCGGCGGCGCAGCCGGCGCTCAAATCGCTGATCGCGGGCGTGCAAATGGCGCTGACCGAGCCGATCAATATCGACGACGTGGTGATCGTCGAAGGCGAATGGGGACGGATCGAGGACATCCGCACGACCTATGTCGTGGTCAAGATCTGGGACGAGCGGCGGCTGATCGTGCCGACCACGCGGTTCCTGGAGGGCGCGTTCGAGAATTGGACCAAGAAGACCGCGCAATTGCTGGGGTCGGTGATGCTCTATCTCGACCCGGCAACCCGGATCGGTCCGATCCGCGCCGAATTCGAACGCCAGATCGGGGACAATCCGCGCTGGGACGGCCGCGTGCAGGTGGTGCAGGTGACCGACACGAGGCGCGATGCAATCGAGGTGCGGCTGCTGATGAGCGCGAAGGATTCGCCCACGCTGTTCGACCTGCGCTGCGACATCCGCGAAGGCATGCTCGAATGGCTGGCCGACCACCAGCCCGCAGCCTTTGCGCGGCTGCGGCTGATGAACGGGGAAGCGGAGCCGGAAACGACCGGCCCCGCCCCTGATAGTTAGGCGCGCGCGGCGCTGCTGCGCCGGCGATTGCGGCTACGGCCACCGCCGGGCTTGCCGGCACCGGCATTGCCGCCGCCGCCCGGGCCGCCAGCGCCGCTGGGACGGCCCTTGCGTGCGGTATGCTTCGGATTGGGCTTGGTCCGCTTCGCCGCGTCGCCGGTGGGGCGCACCTTGGGCTTGGCCATGCGCTGGCCGGGGGCCGCGCGCTTGGTCGGGCCGACGCCTTCGACGACCGCGCGGAAATTGTCCGGCAGCGGCAGGCGTTCGAACTCGGCATCGGTCTTATTGCGGATGTCCTTGAGGTAATCGCGCTCGTCCTCGGCGCAGAAGGCAATCGCGATGCCATCCTTGCCCGCGCGCGCGGTCCGGCCGATACGGTGGACGTATTGCTCAGGCACGTTGGGCAGTTCGTAATTGATCACATGGCTCACGCCGGGGATGTCGATCCCGCGCGCGGCGACATCGGTCGCGATCAGGATCGGCGTCTTGGCGCGCTTGAACTCGTCGAGCGCACGTTCGCGCTGCGGCTGGCTCTTGTTGCCGTGGATGGCGTTGGCGGGGATGCCGACCTGCGCCAGCTTCTTCACCACGCGGTCGCAGCCATGCTTGGTGCGCGCGAAGATCAGCACGCGTTCGAACTTGCCCGGCACCTGGTGGCGTTCGGACAGCATCATTTCGAGCAGCGTCTGCTTTTCGTCCTGCTGGACCATGAAGAGATACTGGTCGATGCGTTCGGCAGTGGTGCTTTCGGGCGTCACCGAGACCTTGACCGGATTGCGGCAATATTTGCCGACCAGTTCCTGGATCTGCTTGGGCATGGTCGCGCTGAAGAACAGCGTCTGGCGGTCTTCGGGGACCAGCTGGCTGATCCGGCGCAGCGCGTGGATGAAACCGAGGTCGAGCATCTGGTCGGCCTCGTCGAGCACCAGCACTTCGACCTTGTCGAGCGTGAAGGCCTTCTGGTCGATCAGATCGAGCAGGCGGCCGGGCGTGGCGACGAGGATGTCGGTGCCGCGGTGGAGCTTGTTGCGGTCCTTGTTGACCGAGGTGCCGCCGACGATCGAATGGACCTTGAGACCGGCCAGCTGGCCGTAATCCTTGGCGCTCTGGGCGATCTGGCCGGCCAGTTCGCGCGTCGGTGCAAGCACCAGCATGCGGCAGGACTTGAACGGCGTCTGATTGTCGGCGTTGCGCAGCCGGTCGATGCTGGGGAGCATGAAGGCGGCGGTCTTGCCGGTGCCGGTCTGCGCGATACCCATCAGGTCGCGCCCTTCGAGAACGGGCGGGATCGCCCCTTCCTGGATCGGCGTGGGAGTGGAATAGCCCTTGAGGTCAAGCGCCTGAAGGACGGGCTGCGACAGCCCAAGATCGGAAAATTGTGTCATGAAAACTCGCATTTATGATGCGGCGCGCGCAGACTTCCATCGCGGAATCCGGGCGCGTTCGCGGGGTTGAATAACCACCCGCGTGAATAGGGAAGTCTGGAAAAAGGAACCGAGGCGCGGCCGGGGCAATCGCTGTAAGCCGATCGCCGCTTCACGCTGGCTAGCGCGCTTCGATGGGGCGGCATGTGGGGCATGGCGCGCCATAAGTCAATGCCGCAGTGCAGCATGGGGTGCGCCGCGCGGCGGGATCAGCTGGTGCGCGCGTGCTCCATCAGCCGTTCGACCACACGGTCGGCAGGGGTTGGCTTGGCCACCACCGGCGCGTCGATCGCCCGCAGCAGCTCGCCCGACCGGTCGAGATCGCCGGTGTTGAGGATAAATGGGATCGCGCGTTCTTTCAGCGCGAGCGCGATCTGCTCGCAGGTCTCGCCGCCGCCCAGATTGACGTCGAGCACCGCGCCGTCGATCGCCTGTTCGTCCAGGGCCCTGCAGGCTTCGGCGCAGGTCACCGCGGTGACCGCCGCGATGGCGCAGTCTTCGAATGCCATCGACAGATCCATCGCGATCAGCGGTTCGTCCTCGAGGATCAGGACGCGGTTCACCGGCCACCGCCGGAACTGGCGCGGCCGATGGGGAGCGCAATTTCCACGCGCAGCCCCTCGCGGTCCCAATGCCGTTCGATCACCCCGCGCGAATGCCGCAGCAGGCTTTCGGAAATATCGAAGCCGGTCCCGGTGGAGCCATCGGGCGGCGCGCTCACTTCGGGACCGCCGCGTTCGGTCCAGGTGAGGATGACCGAATTGCGTCCATGCTTGTCTTCCTCGTGGCGCCATTCGACCGCAACGGTGCCGACGTCGTTCGACAGCGCGCCATATTTGATCGCATTGGTGGCAAGTTCGTGCAGCGTCAGCCCGATCGCCGAGATTGCATTGGGTTCGGTGCGCAAGCCATTGCCGTTGAAGACAAACCGCTCGCCTTCGGGATCATAGGGCTTGAGCACCGAGCGCACTGCCTGGCCGATCTCCATCGTGCCGAAGAAGGCATCGTCGAGCGTGGGTTCGTACGAGCGGCCGAGCGCCTGCACCCGGTCGTTGACCTTGCGCGCGACATCGCGCGCACCCATCGACCGCCCGGTGATGTTCACGATCGCGCCGATCACCGCGAAGACGTTCTTGAGCCGGTGCGACACTTCGCGCGCCATCGCCTTGGCGTGGCGTTCCTCGGACTTGGCGAGGTGGATATCGGTGACATCCCACTGGCTGCCGAAGAAATATTTGAGCTTGCCTTCGGCGTCATAGATCGGGCCGAGATGCAGCGCGTTCCAGAAGCTGGAGCCGTCCTTGCGGTAATTGCGCAGCTCGACGACGATGACCTCCTCGTCGCGGATCGCCTGGCGGATCTTGGCGACCTGCTCCTGGTCGGTCCGCGCGCCCTGGAGGAACCGGCAATTGCGACCGACGACTTCGTCCGCGCTATATCCGGTGAGCCGTTCGAAGGCACGGTTGCAGAACACGATTGGGTGGTCGGGCAGCGTCGGATCGGACAGGCAGACCGCCATGCGCGTCTGCGCCATCGCCTGCTCGAACAGCAGGCCCGAGGCGCCATCGAAGGCATCTGGGGTATCGAATTCGGCGCTGGGCGTGCCAAGCGCCTGGCTCAGGGGGTGCGACGGAATTTCCGACATCCGGTGGGTCTCATACGACTTCTAGCGACGTGCCGCCTCTGCGCGAGCGGTTACCAGCATCAAAACTCCGGATGCCGCGAAGTTCCCGAATTGTGCGGGTTGCGGCCTCAGTCGGAGAGGTAAACCCCGCCGCCGGTAGCCCTCGGTACTAAGGTGAACAATGAAGCATTCTTATGGCTGCGCATTCCCTTCGCGCGTTGAGTGATCAACTACACCAGTGAGCCTGCGACTGCGCAAACCACTGAGCGCATGATCTCGAGCTTCCTCGGTTTCGAAGAACTCTACTAGGTCCATTCGATGCTTCTCGATGACCGAGACGAAGGCTCGATCTTCGACTAGATCATTCATGTATCTGGCTAGCTCTGAATTGCGAGTCTGAGTTGCCTTCTCTGCGATGAGAATGGCTCGAGATATCTGAACGCTCATTCTATCTTGAAGCTGTTTTTGCATGATTATTCGCCGACTCGCGGTCATGATCCGAATGTCGTCGGGGCGGTCGATTGGCAAAAACACCCCCTCAGCCTGCCACGGTGGCCCACCGTACTCCTCACCTGGCCCGAAATGGGCGATTGCATCGTTGCGCAGTTTCGTCAGCGTTTGGTGAACCTCGCGTTCCTTTTCAGAGTACTCGTTGCGAAAATCTATTGTTCCTCTGTGATTGGAACTCGAGTGGGTAGCTCGCACGTAAAATATGACTGCCGAATTGATCAAAGCCAGCGCACTATCAGCTGCCCAACGGTTCGCGTCAGTTCCAGAGCGAGCCAGTGGCAAAACGAGCTCGTGGGCCGTCATCATGTCGAGCGCCATGCCAAGGTCACTGCGTATCGAATGTGCCGATGCAAGCCTGTTTATTAGGCTGGCCGCCCTCGGATAATCCTTGCGAAGATCCTCCGCCGCTGCACGCAAGTTTATCGCGGTGCCCAACGGGTTTACTGCGTCGATCACCCCAATCCCGCCGCCTTGAGCAGTCCTTCCGTGCTTGCATCGAATTGCTCGCCGCCCTGTTCGATCGCCTTGGCCATTTGCTTGCCCAGTTCGACGCCGAACTGGTCGAAGGGGTTGATGCCCATCAGCACCGCGCTGGCGAAGACGCGGTGTTCGTGGAAGGCGATCAGCGCGCCCAGCGCGGCGGCGTCGAGATCGTCACACAGGATCGTCGCGCTGGGACGGTCACCGGGGTAATTGCGCGCGGGGTCCTCGCCCTGCTTGCCTGCCATCAGCGCGGCGCCTTGCGCAAAGCAGTTCATCAGCAGGATGCGGTGGTGCGCGGGGTCGAGCTCGTCGCCCGGGGCGATGCTGGCGATGAAATCGACCGGCACGAGATGCGTGCCCTGGTGGAGCAACTGGAACACCGCGTGCTGCGCATCGGTGCCCACCCCGCCCCAGGTGATCGGCGCGGTCGGGCCGTCGACCGGCTGCATGTCGGCAGTGACGCGCTTGCCGTTCGATTCCATCTCGAGCTGCTGGAGGTAGTCGGGGAATAGGCCGAGGCGTTCGTCATAGGCGAACACGGCGCGGGTCTGGCAGCCGCGCACACGGGTGTAATAGAGATCGGCGAAGGCTGCGCGCAGCACGAGATTGGCCGCGCCGTCGGTGTCGCGGAAATGTTCGTCCACCGCCTTGGCGCCCGCGAGCATGGCGCGGAAATCGTCCATCCCCACTGCCATGGCGATTGGAAAGCCGATCGAGGACCAGATCGAATAGCGCCCGCCGACGCTTTCCTGGAACGGCAGGATGCGCGTTTCGTCGACGCCCCATTCGACCGCGCCTTCGGGATTGGCGGTCAGCGCGATGACGCGCCCGCCGGGATCGGAAACGCCATTGTCGCCCAGCCATTTGAGCGCACTGGCGGCATTGGTCATGGTCTCGATCGTGGTGAAGGTCTTGCTGGCCACCGCGATCAGCGTCTTGGCCGGATCGCACTTCGCAAAGGCTGCCTCGAGCGCGACGCCGTCGATGTTGGAGACGACATGGACGTCGCAATAGCTGAGGTCGCGGCCGAGCGCGTCGACCCCCAGCGCGGGGCCGAGCGCGCTGCCACCGATACCGATGTGGATCAGGTGCTCGATCTCGCCCAGCGCGCCCTGGTGGATCGCCTCGACCAGCATGCCCATGCGGTCGATCAGCGCCATCGCTTCTTCCACCTTGGCGCCCTCGCCCGTGCCGCGCAAAGTCGCGTGGTCGGCGGCGCGGCCTTCGGTCGGATTGACGACCTCACCGGCGAACAGCCTGGCACGCTGGCCGGCAAAGTCCATCGCCTCGGCGAGCTGCTCGAAGCGCGCGATCACCGCGCGGTCGAGATGCGTTTTCGACCAGTCGAACAGGATCCCGCCTTCATCGAGCGCGATCCGGCCCGAGAGCATGGCGACGCGGTCGGCGCCGCCCGGCTCGTCCGCGCCTTCGCCGCCATCGCGAACGGCGCTGAACAATTCGCCCAGCGTCGGGCGCGGGAGCGCGGCAAGCTGGTCCCAGATATCGGCAGCAGAGGTCATGGTGCAAAAATCCTTTCGTGTCCGCAGGTGCGCGACTAGGGAACTCCGCGATGATTGAGAAGCCCGCATGACAGACCGCGCCCTGGATCCGCATTCGCCCCCGACCAGTTCGAGCGAACCGAAAGACAAGGAGACGCTCGGCAGCTTCCTGTGGTTCGTCACCAAGCTGGTGCTTGTGGTGCTGATCTTCCGCAGCTTCATCTTCTCGCCCTTCACCATTCCCAGCGAGAGCATGCTGCCCAATCTGCGCAATGGCGATTACCTCGTCGCGGCGAAGTGGCCCTATGGGTTTTCGAAATATTCGCTCCCGGGCGAACCCGACCTGTTCGAGGGGCGGTTCTTCGCCAGCCTGCCCGAACGCGGCGATGTGGCGATCTTCAAGCACCCGGTGACCGGGGTGGATTACGTCAAGCGCGTGATCGGCCTGCCCGGCGATACGGTGGCGGTGCAGGACGGCGTGGTCATCCTCAACGGCACCCCGCTGCCCAAGGAGGATGCCGGCGCGGCCGACATCCCGATGAGCGCCAACACCGGCTGCCGCCGCGATGGCGGCGTGGTGCTGGACGGGACGATTTGCCGCTATCGCCAGTTCCGCGAGACACTGCCTTCGGGCCGCAGCTATCTGACGGTCGATTTCGGCAATGTCGGCGCGCGCCTGCTGACCGACGAGACCGGCCAGATCGCGACTGACGCGCGCGGCAATCCGCTGCGCGTCGATCCCGACAATACCGAGCCGGTGATCGTGCCGGCAGGCCATCTGTTCATGATGGGCGACAACCGCGACAATTCGCTCGACAGCCGCTTCCCCGCCGTGCGCGATGGCGGGGTCGGGCTGGTCGATGCCGAACTGCTGGTCGGACGCGCCAGCCGCGTGTTGTGGTCGAGCGACGGGACGGCCGAATGGCATCTGCCGTGGACCTGGTTCAGCGCGGCGCGCTGGAACCGTATCGGAGCCGACATATGAGCGCGCTCGATCCCGCCGCGCGCGACTGGCTCGCCAAGACCGGCTTCACGGTGAAGGACGAGACGCTGTGGTTCGCCGCGCTGACCCATGGCAGCATGGGCGAGAAACAGGATTACGAACGGCTCGAATTCCTCGGCGACCGCGTGCTCGGCCTGTCGATCGCCGACTGGCTCTATGCGCGCAGCGACGCGCCCGAGGGCAAGCTGGCGCAGCGGCTCAACGCCATCGTCAGCCGCGAAATGTGCGCGCAGGTCGCGCGCGGCATCGGGTTGGCGCCGCATATCCGCATTTCCAAGCAGGCGAGCAGCGACGGCGGGCGCGACAGCGACAATATCCTCGGCGATGTGATGGAAGCATTGCTGGGGGCCGAATTCCTCGACAATGGGTTCGAGCCTGCGCGCAGCGTGGTCCAGCTGCTGTGGCGACCCGCGCTCGAAAGCGGTGCGGGCAAGTCCAAGCACCCCAAGAGCGCGCTGCAGGAATGGGCCGCGGGCAACCAGCGTCGTCCGCCCGAATACGAGCTGGTCGACCGCTCGGGCCCCGATCACGCGGCGCGGTTCACCGTGCGGGTGAAAGTCCACAAGGTCGGCGAGGCCGAAGGCACCGCGGGCAGCAAGCAGGAAGCCGAAAAACAGGCGGCACGCATATTCATGGAGACGTTCGGGTGACGCAGGAAACAACCAAATGCGGCGTGGTCGCCGTGCTGGGTGCGCCCAATGCGGGCAAGAGCACGCTGGTCAACCAGCTGGTCGGCCAGAAGGTCGCGATCACCAGCGCCAAGGCGCAGACCACGCGGGCGCGGATGATGGGCATCGCGCTGCACGGCAACACGCAAATGATCCTGGTCGACACGCCGGGCATTTTCGCGCCCAAGCGGCGGCTCGACCGGGCAATGGTCAGCGCGGCCTGGGAAGGCGCGGAAGCCGCCGATGCGGTGCTGCTGATGGTCGATCCGGTCAAGCAGCGGCGGCACGAGCTCGAACCGCTGCTCGAACAGGTCGCGCAGCGCCCCGAACGCAAGATCCTCGTGCTCAACAAGGTCGATGTGGCGAAGAAGGAACCGCTGCTAGCGCTGGCGCAGGACCTGGCGGGCAAGGTCGACTTCGCCGATATCTATTTCGTCTCCGCGCTCACCGGCGACGGGGTACCCGAAATGAAGGAAGCGCTGGCCGGCATGATGCCCGAAGGCGTGTGGATGTATCCCGAAGACCAGGTGAGCGATGCGAGCGAACGCCTGCTCGCCACCGAAATCACGCGCGAACAGCTCTACCAGCAGCTGCACGAGGAACTGCCCTACGACAGCGCGGTGCGGCCCGAGAAATACATCCAGCGTCCCGATGGCAGCGTCGAGATCCACCAGCAGATCGTGGTCATCCGCGACAACCAGCGCGCGATCGTGCTCGGCAAGGGCGGCTCGAAAATCAAGGCCATCGGCGAGGCCGCGCGCAAGGAACTGACCGAACTGCTCGGCCAGAAGGTCCACCTGTTCCTCCACGTCAAGACCGACGAGCGGTGGAGCGAGGACAAGGAAATGTTCGAGGAAATCGGGCTGGACTGGAAGAGCTAGGGCTCTTCGCACCGGCAATGCTTGCGCTCGATTCCCTCCCCCAGTTGGCTGCCGCGCTCGCGGCCGGGCTGCTGGTGGGGATAGAGCGCGGATGGAAGCTGCGTGACGAGACCCCCGGCATGCGGGTTGCCGGGGTCCGCACCTTTACCCTGCTGGGCGTGGCAGCGGGACTGGCGGGCGTTATCGCGGGCCACGGCTTCGCGGTGGCCTCGGGCCTCGTCTTTGCGGCGGCCACCGCCATTGTAGCGATTGGCTATTCGCGCGCCGTGCTCGACAGCGGCAAGCCCGATGCGACCAGCGCGGTCGCCGCCATGGTCACGCTGGGCCTCGGGTTCCTCGCCGGGATCGGCGAGGAGGCACTGGCGGTCGCGGGCGCAGCGGTGGTCACACTGATCCTTGCGCTGCGCACCGAAGTCCACCGCTGGGTCGGCGCACTCGACGAAGCCGATATCAAGGCCTTCACGCGTTATGCGGTGATCGCGCTGGCGGTGTTCCCCTTCCTGCCCGAGGGGCGCTATGGCCCCTACGACGCGTGGGAGCCGCGCACCCTGTGGCTGGTGGTCATCATCGTCACCGGCTTTTCCTTCGCCGGCTATGTCGCCAACCGCCTGTTCGGCGCGCGCCGCGGGACCATTGCGACCGCCGTCATCGGCGGTGCCTACAGTTCCACCGCAGTGACGCATTCCTTCGCCCAGCGGCTTGGCGCAGGCGCCGGGCACGGCGCGGAGAACGCGGGCATCGCGCTGGCCAGCGCGGTCATGTATCTGCGGGTGATCATCCTGGTCGCGGTGCTGGCGACCAGCCTGCTGGCCGATTTCGCGATCCTCGTCGCCCCGGCGCTGCTGGCGGGCTTCGCTACGGCGCTGTGGCTCTACCGCGCGGCGCCCGCGACCACCGGCCCCGCCCCGCCCGGCAATCCGATCGCCATGCTGCCTGCGCTGACCTTCGTCGCCTTCGTGGCTGTGGCTGCGGTCGCCGCGCGCTGGGCCGAGACGCGTTTTGGCGAGGAAGGGATCGCGGTCCTGCTGCTGCTCATGGGGAGCATGGACGTCGATGCCGCCATCGTCACCGCCGGCGGGCTGGAGCCGGGCACGATCACGCCCCGGCTCGCCGCGCTCGCCATAGCGGGAACGATCCTTGCCAATATGAGCGTGAAACTGGGCGTCACGCTCGCCTATGGCGGACGCGAGGCCCGCCCTGCCGCGCTCGCCCTGGGCGCAAGCATGGTGGCGCTGGCGGCCAGCCTCGCCGCGGGTTACGTGCGGCTCTGATCGGGCGGTCCCCTACCGCTTCTTGAGGATCTCGATCTTGTTCTTCTTGGCGAAGTCCTTGGTCGATTCCTCGCTGCGGCCGATCGCCTTGGCGATTTCCCTGAGGCCCTTGCCCTTGCCCGCGAGCAGCCGCAATTGCCCCGCTTCCTCGGACTTCCACGGCTGCTTGTGGCGTTCGAAGCGTTCCTTCGCCATCAGCCGGCCTCCGCCTTCTTGGCAGCTGCCTTTTTGGCCGGAGCCTTCTTCTTCGCGGGCGCCTTCTTGGCGGCGGGCTTCTTCTTCGCTGCCGCCTTCTTCTTGGGCGCGGCCTTCTTCTTTTTTGCCGGGCCCTTGGCCGCGCGGGCATCGATCAGTTCGATCGCCTGCGCCTCGGTGACGTCCTCGGGCTTCATGTCCTTGGGGATCGTGGCATTGGTGGTGCCGTCGGTGACATAGGGGCCGTAGCGGCCCGGCATCACCTTCATCGCGGCGCCGCTGGTCGGGTGTTCCCCGAGCGTCTTGATCGGTTCGGCCTTGCCGCGCGTGCCGCCCTTGCGATTGGCGGCTTCGGCAAGCAGCGTGACCGCCGCGTTCATGCCGGTGTCGAACACGTCGCGCGTGCTCTGCAGCTTGGCGTATTTGCCATCATGCCGCAGGTACGGGCCGTAACGTCCTATCGCGGCTTCGATTTCCTTGCCGCTTTCGGGGTGCGTCCCGACGATCCGCGGCAGGCTGAGCAGCTTCAAGGCCCATTCGAGATCGAAATCATCGAGGTCCTTGGGGATGCTCGCGCGCTTGGCTTCCTTGCCCTCGCCCAGCTGGATGTAGGGGCCGAAGCGCCCCGTCTTGCGTTCGACCGGGAGGCCGGTTTCGGGATCCTCGCCCATCACCCCGTCATCGGCGCCGTCGTCGCCTTCGCCGCCGGGCTTGGCAAACTGGCGGGTGAACTTGCAGTCGGGGTAATTGGCGCAGGCGACGAAGGCGCCGTAGCGGCCGCCGCGCAGCGCCAGCCGGCCGCCCTCGCGGCCTTCGGTTTCGCATAGCGGGCAATGGCGCGGGTCCTTGCCGTCGGCGCGTTCGGGGAACAGGTAGTCGGACAGGAATTCGTCGAGCACCTCGGTCACTTCCGAAGGCTTCTTGTCCATCACCTCTTCGGTCTTGGGCTTGAAGTCGCGCCAGAAGGCTTCGAGCAGCTTCTTCCAGTCCTCGCGTCCGTCGCTGACGGTGTCGAGCTCGTCCTCGAGCCCGGCGGTGTAGTCGAAGGCGACATATTGCGGGAAGAAGCGTTCGAGAAAGGCGGTCAGCAACCGCCCGCTTTCCTCGGCGAAGAAGCGGTTCTTCTCCATCCGCACATAGGCGCGGTCGCGCAGCGTCTGGATCGTGCTGGCATAGGTCGAGGGGCGGCCGATGCCGAGTTCCTCGAGCCGCTTGACCAGGCTCGCCTCGGAAAAACGCGGCGGCGGCTGGGTGAAGTGCTGGTTGGCCTCGACGCTCTTCTTGAGCGGGCTGTCGCCCTTGGCGATGGCGGGCAGCAGACCCTCTTCATCGTCCTCCGCATCGTCGCGCCCTTCCTGGTAGACCGCGAGGAAGCCGGGGTATTTCACCACCTGTCCGGTGGCGCGCAATTCGTGCTGGCCGGTGGCCTCGCGCAGCGTGACGGTGGTGCGTTCGAGCGAGGCGGCGGCCATCTGGCTGGCCATCGCGCGCTTGAAGATGAGGTCGTAGAGCCGGCCCTCGTCACCGCTGCCCGCGCGGTCGCGGTTGAAGTCGGTCGGGCGGATCGCCTCATGCGCTTCCTGCGCATTCTTGGCTTTCGTCTTGTACATCCGCGGGCTGTCGGGGAGCGCATGGCCGCCATAGCGATCGGCGACCGCCTTGCGGCAGGCGGAAATGGCGCTGCCGTCCATGCTGACGCCGTCGGTCCGCATGTAGGTGATCGAGCCCGCTTCGTAGAGCGATTGCGCGCAGCGCATCGTGTGGCTGGCGGAAAAACCGAGCTTGCGCGCGGCTTCCTGTTGCAGCGTCGAGGTGGTGAACGGCGGCGCGGGATTGCGCTTGAACGGCTTGGTCTCGACTTCCTCGACCGTGAAGTTGGCGGTTTCGACCGCCTGCTTCGCGGCGGCGGCGCTGCCCTCGTCGCCGAGCGTCAGCTTGTCGAGCTTCTTGCCCTCGAACCGGACCAGCCGCGCGTCGAACTCGCTGCCGTCCTGCTGCAGCTTGGCGATCACCGACCAGTATTCGTCGGCGCGGAAATGCTCGATCTCGATCTCGCGGTCGACGATCAGCCGCAGCGCGACCGATTGCACGCGGCCCGCGCTCTTGGCGCCGGGTAGGCGCCGCCACAGCACCGGTGACAGCGTGAAACCATAGAGATAGTCGAGCGCGCGGCGCGCGAGATAGGCGTCGATCAGCGGCTGGTCGAGCTCGCGCGGGGCCTTCATCGCATCGGTCACCGCCTGTTTGGTGATCGCGTTGAACGTCACGCGGTCGACCTTGGCGGGCAGCGTCTTGCGCTTCGCCAGCAGCTCGCGCACGTGCCACGAAATCGCCTCGCCCTCGCGGTCGGGGTCGGTCGCGAGGACCAGCCGGTCGGCGCCCTTCGCCGCGTCGCTGATTTCCTTGAAGCGCTTCTGCTTGTCGCGATAGAGCTCCCAGTCCATCGCGAAATCCTCGTCCGGGCGCACGCTGCCATCCTTGGGCGGCAGGTCGCGGACGTGACCGTAGCTGGCGAGAACCTTGAAGTCCTTGCCGAGATATTTCTCGATGGTTTTCGCCTTGGCGGGCGATTCGACGATGACCAGTTGCATGGAGGTAAAAACAGTCCCTTACGTGTGTACGTGCGTATACGCGCGAAAATGGGGCCCGGGTAAGAGCGCCGTCAAGCGGGAGATTGCACCGCCGCATCTTTGGGCGCTGGCGCCATCAGCAGCCGGTAGCTCGCAACCGACAGCAGGACCAGCCAGACGCTGGCAAGCACGGCAAGCAAGTTAGCAAGGATCGTGAAGGCCAGCGGCGCAGCCCCCCATAGGCTGGCGGGCATCGCCCATACCGCCCCGCCCGCCACGCCCAGGAGAAATGCCCCCGCCGCGTGGAGCATCAGCGCGCCGGTCGAGCGGCTGGTCGCTTCCCAACTCTGCTTCATGGCCTGCACCGCGCCGTCATTGCGCACCAGCACATCGCAGACCCCGGGCATCCACCGCGCCATCAGGACGAGACCCGGAACGATCAGGAGCATGAAGCCGAAGATGATCGCCAGCCCCCAAAGGACGGTGAAGACCAGATAGGCCAGGAACCCGCCGCGTTTGCCCTGCGCGAACAGCCCCGCCTCCGCCATCAGGAGGAAGATCAGCACATAGACCAGATAGCCGTCGACCAGCATGATCAGCGTGCCCACCATCGTGAAGTCATCGCCGTAATGCCATTCCTCCACGGCGTAGGCAGCGGTCGTGCACAGGATATACAGCGTCAGCGGCACCGGCAGCATGCGCGCCAGTCGCAGCATCTCCAGCCCAATCGTGCGAAAATCGACCGCTCTCGGTTCCATCGTGCCCCCGTTTCCGGAAGGCCGGGTAAGAGTGCGTCCGTCAATGGGCAAGCGCCAAACGCAGAACGGGCCGCCCGTATAGGAGGTACGGAGGCGGCCCGTCGCGCGCGCTGCGAACAGCGCCCGCTGACTGATCTGCTGTGCTTTCGGCGCCCGAGTCGCGGGCGGGGAAGGCACCACGATATGACAAGAACGACATATGGAATTGCAAGAATGCGCCAATTTTCCTGCTTTCCGTAACGTCACCCCCGAGCTGGCCGCGGGATGACCGGCAGGCGAGGCGGTTATTTCAGGCTCACCCGTCCTGCGGCGTGGCGTTCGAGCTGTCCGGCGATCTCGAGTTCGAGCAGCGCGAGTTGTACCGCCGCGGCGGGTGTGCCCGACTGGCGGATCAGTTCGTCCACCGCGACGGGGGCGGCGGTGAGCAGCCCCGCAATGTCGGCGGGTTCGGCCTGCGCAAGGTCTTCGGGCGTATAGTCGAAGCCATTGGCCGGTTCGCGGAAGGTCGAGCGCGGTTCGCCGGTGAAGGTGCTCAGCAGTTCGGCCACCTCGCCCGGTTCCTGCACCAGCACCGCGCCCTCGCGGATGAGGTGGTTGCAGCCGTGGCTGCGCGGCTCGAGCGGGCTGCCGGGGATCGCCATGACTTCGCGCCCCGCCTCGCCCGCGAGCCGCGCAGTGATGAGGCTGCCCGATTTGACCGCTGCCTCGACCACCAGCGTCCCGCCGGCCAGCCCGGCGATGATGCGGTTGCGGCTGGGGAAATGGCTGCCACGCGGTTCGGTGCCCGGCGGCTGTTCGGCGAGCAACAGCCCATCGCTGGCGATCCGCTCCTGCAATTCGGCGTGCTGCGGCGGATAGGCGATGTCGATCCCGCTGGCGATCACGCCCACGGTGTGCGGGAAGGCGCCCTCATGCGCGGCGCCGTCGATCCCGCGCGCCAGCCCCGAGACCACGGTAAACCCCGCCTCGGCCAGCCCGCTGGCGAAATCGCGCGCCAGCTTGACCGCCGCCGCGCTGGCATTGCGCGCACCGACCATCGCAACGCAGGGCCGCGCGGCCAGCGCGAGGTCGCCGCGCCAGGTGAGGATCGGCGGCGCGCTGTCGAGCTGGCCGAGCAGCGCAGGGTAATCGGGCTGGTCGTGGAACAGGTATTTCGCGCCTGCCTTGCGCACCGCCTCGACCTCGCGCTCGACCATCTCGGCCGCGATGGCGCGATAGGCGCGCCCGCCGCGGCGGCCCAGATCGGGCAGCGCCTCGAGCGCCTGCCCCGCACTGCCGAAGCGTTGCAGCAGCATGGCATAGCTGACCGGCCCGATATTGGGCGAGCGCAGCAGGCGGATGCGGGCGAAAGCCTCGTCCTGCGACAGGGCCGAGGTCGCCGCGCCGGTCATCCCCCGGCGGTGTCCTTGCTGCCGCCGACGCGGGGCTCCTCGCCCTTGGCCAGCCGCGCGATATTTTCGCGGTGGAGATAGATGATCAGCAGCGCGATCGCGCCGAGCACAGGGAAGAACTGCGGATAGCCGAACAGCGGCGCTGCGGCGGCCGCCGCGACCACCGCGGCCATTCCGGCAAGCGAGGAGATGCGGAAAATCGCCAATATGCTGAGCCAGACGAAGGCATAGGCCAGCCCCAGCGGCCAGACGAGCCCGAAGGCCACGCCGGCATTGGTCGCCACGCCCTTGCCGCCCTTGAAGCCCAGCCAGACGGGGAAGCAGTGGCCGAGCACCGCGGCCCCGGCGGCAAACGCCATCGCCACTTCGCCCCACAATTGCCCGGCAATCGTGACCGCAGCGAACCCCTTGAGCAAATCGAGCAGCAGCGTGGCCGCGGCCAGCCCCTTGTTGCCGGTACGCAAAACGTTGGTCGCGCCGATATTGCCGCTGCCGATGTTGCGCACATCGCCCATGCCCGCGGCGCGGGTGAGCAGCAGCCCGAAGGGGATCGAGCCGATCGCATAGCCGAGCAGCGCCGCCCAGAGCACGGTGGTGGTCATTTCTGCTGGCACGATATACCCCAAGCTACGCCCCGAGCGTCCCACCACCGCAGGCGGGCGTTGCCCCGCGGCCGTTTTTGCGTTCTAGCGACCTAGAAGAAAGTACCGGGTTAGGCCAAGACCCATCTGCGAAACCGGCCTGCCAATTCGAACGGATCTGGAGCTTTGGACCAACATTCCCCCATCCTGCTGTTCGATTCGGGTGTCGGCGGACTGACCGTACTCGGCGAACTGCGCGCGCTGCTGCCGCAGGCGCCGGTAATCTACGCCGCGGACATGGCCGGCCTGCCCTATGGCGCAAAGAGCGAAGCGGAGGTGGCCGCACGAGTCGCCGGGCTGCTCGGGCGGATGGCCGAACGCTACCAGCCGCGGCTGATCTGTATCGCCTGCAACACCGCCAGCACGATCGCGCTGGGCATGGTGCGCGACGTGCTCGAAACCCCGATCGTGGGCACGGTGCCCGCGATCAAGCCCGCGGCGGCGATGAGCCGGAGCGGGGTGATCGGCCTGCTCGGCACCGAGGCGACGGTGCGCCAGCGCTATGTCGACGACCTCGAACGGCAATTTGCCCGCGAATGCACGCTGCTGCGGTTCGGCGCGAACAATCTCGTCGCGCTGGGCGAGGCGAAACTGCGCGGCGAAGAGGTCGATATCGACGATGTCGCGCGCGCCGCCTCGGGTCTCGTGCTGCAGGACAATGGCGAGCGGCTCGACACGGTGATCCTGGCCTGCACGCATTTCCCGCTGCTCGAGGCCGAATTGCGCGAGGCCTTCGGCGCGGGCGTCGGTTTCGTCCATGGCGCTGGCGGGATCGCGCGGCGCATCGCCTCGCTCACCGAGGGCCAGTCCTTCGCCCGCAGCGCACCCGATTTCGCCGTGACGACCGGCGATCTCGATGATTTCAAACGGCTTGCCCCGGCCTTCGCGCAGCTCGGGATCGAGGATTTGCGTCCCTTCTGACTTGCGAGCCACTCGCAAAGATCGCGGTAGCGATTTGCAACGTATTCGATTAGGGCGACCGGCACAGTCAGCCGCGGACGGGCGGTGCAGATACGGGCGAATACGCCAGTGAATTACGACCAGATCTTCGACGAAGCGATTTCCCGGCTGCACGAGGAAGGCCGCTACCGCGTCTTTATCGACATCCTGCGCAACAAGGGTGCCTTCCCCAATGCGCGCTGCTTTGCAGGCCACAATGGCCCCAAGCCGGTCACCGTGTGGTGTTCGAACGACTACCTCGCGATGGGCCAGCACCCCAAGGTAATCGCGGCGATGGAAGAGGCGCTGCACGATGTCGGCGCAGGCAGCGGCGGCACGCGCAATATCGGCGGCAACACGCATTACCACGTCCAGCTCGAAGACGAATTGTCGGACCTCCACGGCAAGGATGCCGCGCTGCTGTTCACCAGCGGCTATGTCTCGAACGATGCTACGCTGTCGACCGTGGCCAAGCTGCTGCCCGGCTGCGTGATCTTTTCCGACGAACTCAACCACGCCAGCATGATCGCCGGGATCCGCAATTCGGGCTGCGAAAAGCGCGTCTTCCGCCACAACGACCTCGCCCATCTCGAGGAATTGCTGGCCGCCGAAGACGAAGCCACGCCCAAGCTGATCGCCTTCGAAAGCGTCTATTCGATGGATGGCGACATCGCCCCGATCCACGAAATCTGCGACCTCGCGGAAAAATACAATGCGCTGACCTATGTCGACGAGGTTCACGCAGTGGGCATGTACGGCCCGCGCGGCGGCGGCATTTCGGAACGCGACGAAGCCGCGCACCGGATCGACATCATCGAAGGCACGCTGGGCAAGGCGTTCGGCGTGATGGGCGGCTATATCGCGGCCGACAAGAAGATCGTCGACTGCATCCGCTCCTATGCGCCCGGCTTCATCTTCACCACCTCGCTCAGCCCCGCGCTGGTCGCGGGCGTGCTGGCCGCGGTGCGCCATCTCAAATCGAGCAACGAAGAACGCGAAGGCCAGCAGGCCGCCGCCGAACTGCTCAAGACCAAGATGCGCGATGCGGGCCTGCCGGTGATGGACAGCGTCACGCATATCGTCCCGCTGATGGTCGGCGATCCGGTCCGCGCCAAGAAGATCAGCGACATCCTGCTCGCCGAATACGGCGTCTATGTGCAGCCGATCAATTTCCCGACCGTGCCGCGCGGCACCGAGAGGCTGCGCTTCACCCCCGGCCCCGCGCATACGCCCGCGATGATGGACGATCTGGTCGGCGCGCTGGTCGAAATCTGGGACCGCATGGATCTGGAACTCGCGCAGGCGGCATAGCGCCGGAATGGCGGCACCTGCTGATCCCGATTTCCGCCACGCGCTTCCCCCCGAACTCGATGCATTGCTCGACAGCGACCCGGCGCTGGCCACGAAATGGCAGGCGCTGACCCCGCTGGCACGCAACGAATGGATCTGCTGGACGATCTCGGCCAAACAGGAACCCACCCGCGCCAAGCGCCGCGCCCGGCTGCACGAGGAAGTGCTCGACGGGCAGAAGCGCCCGTGCTGCTGGCCCGGATGCCCGCACCGCCGCGCCAGCGCGCGCAAATTCGTCGCTCCCTGAAAGCCGATGCAATCGCGTGCCGCCTGTGGCATGCTATGCGGCAGGGAGAGAGAACATGGCCACGATTTCCGACCGCGCGACGCGCGATACCGGCACGCTCGACATTCGTCCGCTGACCCCGGCGATCGGGGCGGAAATACTCGGGATCGACCTCGGCAGCGCCGACATTGCCGCGCGTATCCCCGAGATCCGCGCCGCGCTACTCAGCCACGGGGTGATCTTCTTCCGCGACCAGGACATCACCACCGCGCAGCATATCGCCTTTGCGCGCGCGTTCGGCGAACTGGAAATCCATCCCGCCACGCCGAAGGACCAGCCGAACCGCGAAGTGCTGCGGATCGAACATGGCCCCAAGAGCCGCGGGCAGGAAAATGCCTGGCATTCGGACGTCACCTGGCGCGAAGAACCCTCGCTCGGTTCGATCCTGCTGGCGCGCGAAGCGCCCGATTGCGGCGGCGACACGCTGTTCGCCAATATGCACCTCGCCTACGAACGATTGTCCGACCCGATGAAGACCTTCTGCGAAGGGCTGACCGCGGTGCATGACATCGCGCGGGTGTTCGCCAAGCGGCTGGGCAAGCGGCCCGAGGAACTGCACGATACCTACCCGCCGATGCTCCACCCGGTGATCCGCACGCATCCCGAAACCGGCGAACGCGCGATCTACGTCAACACCGCCTTCACCTCGCATATCGAGGGGCTGGCGGAGAGCGAAAGCCGCTGGCTGCTCGACCACCTGTTCGCCACCGCCAAGGATGCCGAAATCCAGTGCCGGTTTCGCTGGCAGGCGGGCTCGGTCGCGTTCTGGGACAACCGGGTGTGCCAGCATTTCGCCGCGAGCGATTATTTCCCCGCGCGCCGCGTGATGGAACGCGTCACGATTGCCGGCGACAAGCCCTTTTTTACGCCCTGAACGGCTATCGTAACAGCTTGGTAGGCGGGGCATTCCTCCCTAGATAGCCGGCATGGACGGCCCCGCCCCTGCCCCGCGCGACGAACGCGCCCTCACGCCGCTGCTGGCGCTGGCCGGGCTGGTGCTGCTGCCGTTCCTGCTGCTTGCGCTGTTCGGGGTGACACCGGAACCCGCAAGCGACCCGCGAGCGAGCGATGCCCAAGTCGGAACCGCCCCCATGCCGGTGCCCGATCTTCCCGCGACGGGCGACGACACCGTGGTCCTCTCCGATCTACCCGCGGGCGTTGCGCAGGCGCGCAATGCAGGCGTGGCGTTCGCCGCGATCGGGCCCGGCAGCGCTTCGCCCTTCGCCTTTCGCGGCAGCGCTGCCGACCGCCTGCGCGCACGCGACTGCCTCGCGCTGGCGGGCATGGCCGAGGCGGGCGGCGGCGATGGTGACCAGCGCGCGGTGATGCAGGTAATCCTCAACCGCGTGCGCCACCCCGCCTTCGCGGGCAGCGTGTGCGGCGTGGTGTTCGAAGGCTCGCAGCGGCCCACCGGCTGCCAGTTCAGCTTCACTTGCGACGGCTCGCTCGCGCGGCGCTATTCCGACGCGGCATGGAAAGCGGCGCGCGCGCGGGCGGAGGACATGCTGGGCGGCGCGACGCATGCACCGGTCGGTAATGCCACGCATTTCCATGCCGACTATGTCTATCCGTGGTGGAGCGACCGGCTCGACAAGGTGGCCAAGGTGGGGCCGCATATCTTCTTCCGCTGGCGCGGCTTCTGGGGGAGCCGGCAGGCGCTCTCGGCACGCTATGCAGGCGGTGAGCCCGATCCGCTGCGCCTGCGCGAAACCGCTCTGGTCATCGCCGCCGCCAATCCGCTGCCCGGACTGCTGGGCAGCGGCGAGGCGGTGCGCAGCATCACCCGCGACAGCGTGGCGCGCGCCGCCAGTGACCCGCCGCGCGCAGCCGCATCCCCCGGCCAGCCCAGCCCGGGCGCAGGCGTGCATTTCGTCCTCGTATCGCCGGGCGATTCGCCGGCCGCGCTGGTCGACCGGGCGCGCAGCCTGTGTGCGGGCGGCGGCTATTGCCGCGTGCAGGGGTGGAGCGATCCCGCACAGGTCCCGGCCAGCCTGCCGCTGACCGATGCAGCACGGCGCAGCCTGCGGTTCAGTTTCGCCGCGGCGAATGCCAATGGCGGCGAAGCGGTGTTCCTCGACTGCCGGCTGTTTTCCGCGCCGGACATCGGAACCTGCCTGCCCGCCATCCCGTAGGGGATTTGTCGGCGCTGGCGTGGCGCGCTAGTCCTACCGGCAACACTATTGGGAGCGAGACTGAATGAGCGGCAATCCGGACATGACCTATGACGAGGTGGTGATGGGACGCCGCTCGATCCGCGGCTATCTCGACAAGCCGGTGCCGCGCGCGGTGATCGAGGAAGTGCTGACGCTCGCCATGCGTTCGCCCACCTCGATGAACACGCAGCCCTGGCATTTCCACGTCATCACCGGCGAACCGCTCGACCGGATCCGCAAGGGCAATACCGAGCGCATCCTCGCGGGCGAGCCCGACAGCCGCGAGTTCCGCCGCGGCGAACCCTTCGCGGGCGTCCACCGCGAACGCCAGGTCGGTGTCGCCAAGCAATTGTTCGGCGCAATGGGGATCGAACGCGACGACAAGGACAAGCGGCAGGACTGGGTGCTGCGCGGCTTCCGCCAGTTCGACGCGCCGGTCTGCGTGATCGTCACGTATGACCGCGAACTGTCGGGCAGCGACGACACGCCTTTCGATTGCGGCGCGGTTACCACCGCGCTGGTCAATGCCGCATGGAGCCGCGGGCTCGGCTGCGTGATCAACAGCCAGGGGATCATGCAGAGCCCGGTGGTGCGCGAGCATGCGGGCATCCCCGACGACCAGGTGATCATGAAGGCGGTCGCGATGGGCTGGCCCGACGAAAGCTTTCCCGCCAATGCCGTGGTGAGCGAACGCAAGAGCGTGGACGAGGCCGCCCGCTTCGTAGGCTTCGCATGAGCGACCGCTTTGTCGATCTGGGCGACGGTTTCTGGACCGTCCGCGGCAGCTTTCGCATCGGCGGCTTCTTCGATGTCGGCACGCAATGCGCGCTGGTCCGGCTCGCCAGCGGCAACTTCGTCTTCCTCGACAGCTATACGCTGGACGATGATATCCGCGCGCAGGTCGATGCGCTGACCGATGGCGGGGCCAGGGTCGAGGCGGTGATCAACCTGCACCCCTTCCACACGCTGCATTGCGACTGGATGCATACCGCCTTCCCGCAGGCGAAGCTGTACGGGACCGCGCGCCATCACGAGATCCTGCCCGACCTGCCGTGGGAGGATGTACGCTGCGAGCAGGATGCGCTGGCGCAGCTTTATGCCGATGATTTCGCTTTTTCGGTGCCGCGCGGGGTGGTGCTGGTGTCCGACGACGACAGCGTGCACTTTTCCTCGGTCCTCGCGCTGCACCGTGCCAGCGGGACGGTGCATGTCGACGATACCTTCGTCTATCTGCGCAAGGGCTTCCCGCTGTCGCTGCTGCCCTTCACCGGCCGGCTGGGCTTCCACCCCACGCTGGCCAAGGCGCTCGAACCGCGCGCGGGCGCGGCGGAGGAGTTCCGCGAATGGGCGATCAGGCTCGGCGTCGACTGGGCCGATGCACAGCGCATTGCCGCCGCGCACAATGCGGTGCTGCCACTCGACCGGAAAAAGCTGCCCGACCTGATCGGCGCGGCGCTGGGCCGGGTGAAGCCCGTACTCGACACGCACCGCGCCGAATACGGCTGACCGCTCAGCGCAGGCTCACCACATTGTCCGCCGCAGGACGCTGGCGGCTGCCGTCGTAGAGGCTGGCCATCGGCTCGTCCGTGACGACCACGCGCTCGGCCGCGCCGAAGCCGTTGAAATCGGTCTTCATCGCCGCGCCATAGGCGCCGAGCATGCCGATCTCGATGAAATCGCCCGCCTGAATGTCCTCGGGCAGGACGAAGGGGCCCTGCATGTAATCGGCATCGTCGCAGGTCGGGCCGTAGAAGGCGAAGTCCATGTCGGGCTTGATGAGGTCGTCCTCGAGCGCGCGGACGGGGAATTTCCAGTCCACATGCGCGGCATCGAACAGCGCGCCATAGGCGCCGTCGTTGATGTAGAGTTCCTCGCCGCGACGCTTCTCGACCTTGACGATCAGCGAGCTGTATTCGGCGCACAAGGCGCGGCCGGGTTCGCACCACAGCTCGGCATTGTAGGCGATCGGCAGGTTGTAGAAGTTCTGGTGGATGATCTGGAAGTAGTCTTCCAGCGGCGGCGGCTCCATCCCCGGATAGACCGAGGGGAAACCCCCGCCGACGTCGATCATGTCGATCACCACCGAAGCCTCGCCGATGGCGACGCGCACGCGTTCGAGCGCCTGGACATAGGCAAAGGGCGTCATGGCCTGGCTGCCCACGTGGAAGCATACGCCGAGCCAGTCGGCATGCTGGCGGGCTTCCTGCAGCAACGCGGGTGCCTCGGTCAGGTCGCAGCCGAATTTGGACGCGAGGCTGAGTTCGGAATATTCGCTCGATACGCGCAGCCGGACGCACAGGCGCAGATCCTGCGCAGGCTCGCCCTCGTCGTCGCGGCAGGCAGTGACGATCTTCTCCAGTTCCTCGACCGAATCGAGGCTGAAGGTGCGCACGCCGTGCTGGCGGTAGGCTTCGCGGATCGCGCTGGGCGCCTTGACGGGGTGCATGAAGCACAGCGTCGCGCCGGGCAGCGTGGCGCGCACCAGCCGCACTTCGGCGATCGAGGCGACGTCGTAATGCGTCACGCCGTTATCCCACAGCACCTCCAGCAGATCGGGCGAGGGATTCGCCTTTACCGCATAGAGCGACTTGCCCGGAAACTTCTCGACGAAGAATCGGGCGGCGCGCGCGGCGGCGTGCGGGCGATTGAGGATGATCGGTTCGTCCGGCTGGAGAGCGCGAACTACGGACCGGGCGTCAGGAAATGTGTGCAACTCAAGGGACCCCCAAAACGGCTAGGTTTCAGACAAGGCTGCCTTGCGGATCGGATCCCCTTGGGGCAGCGGAGCGGCGCACATAAGCGAGATGCGCGATAAAGCAAGCGGAATCGGCCGGTTCGGCCCTGTCTATGTCACTGTATCAAAGGTCGAGCGCGCCTGGCGTTCCATGGCGCGGGCGCAGCATCAGCTCAGCCGGTCGCGGAAGGTGTCGTAGCCGAACTCCTTGACCAGCTCGAGCTGGTCGCTGTCGCTGTCCCAGAGATAGATGCTGGGCAGCTGCACGCCGTTGAAGGTGTTGGTCTTGACCATCGAATAATGCGCCTGGTCGAGGAAGGCGAAGCGCTTGCCCACCTCCGCCCCGCCGGGGATCCGGTAATCGCCGATCACATCGCCCGCGAGGCAGGACGGGCCGCCGATCCGCACCGCGGGGACCGCCTCGTCACTGCTCTCGCCGAGCATGGCGGGGCGATAGGGCGCCTCGATCACGTCGGGCATGTGGCAAGTGGCCGAAACATCGGCCACCGCGACCGGCAGGCCGTTGAAGCCGGTATCGAGGATCGTGCCCACCAATATGCCCGCATCGAGCGCCACCGCCTCGCCCGGTTCGAGATGGATCTCGGCGCCGGTATCGTCCTTCGCATCGCGCAGGAATTCGATCAGCTCCTCGCGCTGGTAATCGGCGCGCGTGATATGGTGCCCGCCGCCCATGTTGATCCATTTGAGCTGGCCGAACCACGGCTCGATCGCGTCGAACACCTTGTCCCAGGTCGCCAGCAGCGGTTCGAAATCCTGCTCGCACAGATTGTGGAAATGGATCCCGTCGACCTGCGCCATGATCTCTGGCGTGAGCTGGTCGAGCGGGAAGCCCAGCCGGCTGCCCGGGCTGGAGGGATCGTAACGTGGCACCTCGCCCGTGGGATGCAGCGGGTTGATCCGCAGGCCGACGTCGAAATCCTGCCCTGCGGCGCGCGCGTTTTCCATGATCAGCGTCGCACGTTCGAGCTGGCCGGGCGAATTGAAGATCACATGGTCGGACAGGCGGCAGACCTCGTCGAGCTCCTCGGGCTTGTAGGCCGCCGAATAGGTCGCGATCTCGCCGTCGTAGAACTCGCTCGCCAGCCGCGCTTCCCACAATCCGCTCGTGCATACGCCATCGAGATATTCGCCGATGATCGGTGCGGTCGACCACATCGAAAAGGCCTTGAGCGCGCTGAACATCTTGATCTCGGCGGCATCGCGCACTTCGGCAAGCACCTGGCAATTGGCGCGCAATTTCGCCGCGTCGACGACGAAAGCGGGGCTGTCGACGCGGTCGAGGTCGAATTGCGTAAAGGCGCCCGGATCACCGGCTTTGGTTTCCATAGGGTTCAATTCTCTCTTGAAGTATCGGCCACCAGCGCATCGACCTGGCGGGCGATCGAGCGGCGTACGGCGGCAACCTGTTCGGCGCCGATTTCGTTCCATCCCATGATCGCCTGCGACACGCGCCTGCCGCTGGTGAAGGCGATCATGTTGGCAATCAGCAGCAGCGCATCGAGACGCGCGTCCTCGCTGTCGGGATCGCTGCCGCGCGCAGCACGGATCAGCTGCGCGGTCAGTTCGGTCCCCGGCTGCCACAGCCGCTCGTAGAGCAGCGCGAAGGCATCGCCCGGCGCGTTCATTTCGCGCGCGACGAACCCCGCCCACAGCGCCGCTTCCTCGCCCATGACGAGCGTTTCGACCAGCGCGTCCATCAGCTGGCGCAGCAGCTCATGCGCGGTGGCGCGGTCGCCCTGCCCCTGCGCAAGGAAAGCGACTGCAGGCGCGGTGGCGGCCGCCATGCCATCGGCAAAGCGTTCGAGAATCGCCTGCGCGCATTCGAGATAGAGCGCGTCCTTCGAGCCGAAATGATAGTTCAGCAGCGGCTGGTTGACCCCGGCCGCCGCGGCGATCGCGCGGGTGCTGGCACCTTCCAGCCCGCTTTCGGCAAAGGCCACGATCGCCGCATCGAGGATGAGGCTGCGCGTCTCGCTGCTCTTGGCATAGGTGCCGCGGTTGGCGGGTGGGGACTGGGCCATGCGCGGCCCATAGGGCAAGCGGCGGGCAAGCTCCATAGCCTGCCCGCGCGGGTTACAGCGCGGGCTTGTACTGGCTCGCGTCGGTGACGAAATCGGCATGGCCATAGGTCTCGAGCAGCTGCCCCAGCTTGCGCACCAGCCGCCGGTCGGCCCAGTCGCGCGTCAGCGGGATTGCGGCCAGCGCCTTGTACCAGCGGATGTGGCCGTGGACGAAGGCCAGCGCGCAGATCGCTGCCAGCCGGTCTGCGGCACTCATCGTGACGCCCACGCTGGCGGCCAGTTCGCGGTCGCCGCCCATGAAGTGCTGGATGAAGAACAGCTTCGAAAACCCGCCCTCCATCCAGCGCTTCGCCCCCGCCAAGGCCCCCTCTCCCTGGGTCATCTCGGCGTCCATCGTCGCGCGTAGCAGCGCGCCGCAGGTCTCGGGCTCGAACTCGGCGCGCAGCGTGGCCGAGCGCGTCAGCCACAGTTTCTCGATGCCGCGCGGGGTATCGCTCAGCAAATCCTCGGGCAGGCCGAGCAGGAAGCAGCGATAGCGCGCCAGTTCGACCTTGGCGCGTTCTTCGGGGGTGAAGGTTTCGCGGCCGCTGTCGAGCACCTCGCGCGCCATCAGATAGGTCCCGATCAGCCCGGCGGGCATCTGGTCGACCTGCGGGATCGGAATGCCATAGACGCCGACATCCCATTTGCCGCTGTGCATGATGTTGGCGCGGACCATCGAATGCATCAGCCGGACCTTGGCCGCCGCCTTGAACCCCGCCCCCGAGCGGCGCAGCGCACCGGGCATCAGCGTGCAGGTGAAAAAGCTGCCGGTTTCATAGGCGCGGCGCGAAGCGGTGTTGTTCGACAGCGTGCCGGTCAGCGCCATCGGCAGCGCGCTGTATTTGTTCATGAAGGTCGCGATGAAGGCGCCGCGCAGCACGAAGGGGGTCAGGTGGACATGCGCATTGCGCTCGGTCCGCGCGCCCTGCTCGACCAGTTCCATGTCGAGCCACTCGGGCGTGGCTTCCATTGCGGCGATGAAGGCGCGCAGTTCGGGCGGCGCATCCTCAACCGTCTCGAGGCCCTCGTCGCAGGCGCGGTCGAGCATGTCGACCAGCGCGCGAAAGCCGTATTCGGGCATCAGCGCGGCATAGGCGTCGGCGGTGCGGTCGCCGGTCATCGTATAGGCACGGATGGTCGCGAGGCATTCGCTGTCGGCGAGCAATTCGGCCCGGCGCGAGGCGAAGCGCGCGGGCATCTCGACCTGGTCGGAAAGGTCGGTGGAGAAGCGTTCGGGCAGCCGCGTGAAATCGACCGAGCCGTAGATCGCAGGGATCGCCTCGCGCTGCGCCACTACCTCGGGCGGAAAGGCTGCAGGTACGGGTTCGAGCGGTTCGACGTGCGCAAGCGTGGCCATGAAGCGGCTCCCTTCACGCGCCAATTTATATCACTCGATCAAATCGTCAAGGGCGAGGAATTGGCGTCGAACGGCAAGATCACGATATTGCCGTCGACCACCGTGAGTATGGTGGTGCCAACTCTCGCCAAGCTCAGAACCCGACCGGACCGTCCAGTTCCTTGACCTGCCACGGCAGCCCATGCGCGTTGAGCATGTCCATGAAGGGATCTGGGTCCATTTCTTCCATGTTGAACACGCCCTCGCCGGACCACTTGCCGGTGAGCATCATTGCGCTGCCGATCATTGCGGGGACGCCGGTGGTATAGGAAACCGCCTGGTTGCCGGTTTCCTCATAGGCCGCTTCGTGGCTGCAGATATTGTTGATGTAGAAGGTCTTCTCACCCGATCCGTCGAGCGCCTCGCCGGTCGCGATCACGCCGATATTGGTGTTGCCCTTGGTGGTTTCGCCCAGCGATTCGGGCTTGGGCAGCACGGCGGCGAGGAATTGCAGCGGGATGATCTCCTTGCCCTGGTATTTGACCGGGTCGATCCGCGTCATGCCGACATTCTGCAGCACGGTCAGGTGCTTGATGTATTCATCACCGAAGGTCATCCAGAAGCGCGCGCGTTCGATCTCGGGATTGAATTTGGCGAGGCTTTCGAGCTCCTCGTGATACATCATGTACATGTTCTTCGGGCCGACCGCCTCGAAATCGAATTCGACCTTCTTGCCCATTGCCGGGGTCTCGACGAACTCGCCGTTTTCCCAGTGGCGCGCGGGCGCGGTGACTTCGCGGATGTTGATTTCCGGATTGAAATTGGTGGCGAAGGCCTGCCCGTGATCGCCGCCATTGCAATCGAGGATGTCGAGCTGGCGGATGGTCTTGAGCTTGTGCTTCTTGAGCCACATGGTGAACACGCTGGTGACGCCCGGATCGAAGCCCGAACCCAGCAGCGCCATCAGCCCGGCATCCTTGAAGCGGTCGTGATAGGCCCACTGCCAGTGGTATTCGAACCGCGCCTCGTCCTTGGGTTCGTAATTGGCGGTGTCGAGATAGGATACTCCGGCTTCAAGACAGGCGTCCATGATCGGCAGATCCTGGTACGGCAGCGCGAGATTGACCACCAGGCTCGGGCCGACCTTCCTGATCAGATTGACCATCGCCGGGACTTCCTCGGCGTCGATCTCGTACGTCGCCACATCCTGCCCGGTGCGCTCCTTCACGCTCGCGGCGATGCTGTCGCACTTGCTCTTCGTGCGGCTGGCAAGGTGGATGTCGCCGAAGATATCGGCGTTCATCGCCATCTTGTGGACGCAGACCGAGCTGACGCCGCCCGCACCGATCACCAGGACTGTGGACATGGGTAAACCTCTTTCGTGGAATTTCGAATCTTGCGCGCCCCCTAGCGAAATGCGCTACAGGGGCCAAATGATCCGAGACGATATGCGCAAACCGACCCGCGAAGGCGTTCTCGCCGCGGCCGCCTCCATTGCCGAATTGCTTCCGCCGACACCGCTGCTGCCGGTCGAGGTCGGCGGCGTGCGCTGCCATGTGAAGGCGGAAAGCCTGCAACCGATCGGCGCATTCAAGATCCGCGGCGGCTGGTGGCGGCTGTCGAACCTCGACGCGGCGGAGAGGGCGCGCGGCGTGGTCGCGGTATCGTCGGGCAATCACGCGCAGGGCGTCGCCTGGGCGGCGCGGCGGCTGGGGATCGCGGCGGCGATCGTCATGCCGCGCAATGCGCCCACGGTGAAACTGGAAGCGACCCGCGCGCTGGGCGCGGAGATCGTGCTATACGACCGCCCCGGCGAGGATCGCGAGGAAGTCGCCGCGCGCGAGGTCGCGGCACGCGGGGCGACGCTGGTCCATGCCTTCAACGATCCGTGGGTGATCGAGGGCCAGGGCAGCGCGGGCATCGAGATCGCGGCACAGCTTGGCCGCGCGCCGTCGCGCGTGGTCGTCTGTTGCGGCGGCGGCGGGCTGTCCGCCGGGCTGGCTCTCGCCTGCCCCGACAGCGCGATCCATGTGATCGAACCGCAGGGCTGGGACGTGGTCGGGCAAGCGCTCGAAGCTGGCGAAGTCGTACGCGCGGTCAATCCGCCCGTCACCATCTGCGATGCGTTGCAGCCCGATGCCAGTGCGCCGGTGGTGCTGTCGGTGTTGCAGGGCCGCGCGCAGCCCGGTGTGGTCGTGACCGACGAGGAAGTCCGCGCGGCCCAGCGCTTTGCCTTTGCCAAGCTCAACCTGGTGGTCGAACCCGGCGGCGCGGCGGCGCTGGCGGCAGCGCTCTCGGGCAAGGTCCCGGTCGACGCGGATACGGTCATCATGGTGACCGGCGGCAACACCGATGCCGCGAGCTTTGCTAAGACGCTGAACGCCTAGCACACGATACCGTCACGAGAGCGACACGCACGCGCCCTATTGGCGTCGGACGATCGTAACTTTCGGGACGTGGCACGCATGGTGGCAGTGGCAAAGCGGATCATCGACGATACGGTGGTCCGCAAGGATGCGAAAGCGGGCGACAGACTGCTCGACAGGGCGTTCGCGCTGGCCTTCAAGGGGCTGGTCTATGCGCAGATCTGGGAAGACCCGGTGGTCGACATGGACGGGCTGGAGATCGGGCCCGGCATGCGCGTGATGTGTATCGCCAGCGGCAGTTGCAACGCGCTGTCCTATCTCACCGCCGACCCTGCCGAAGTGGTCGCGGTCGATCTCAACCGGGCGCATGTCGCGCTGGGCAAGCTCAAGATCGCGGCGATCCGCAACCTGCCCGGCTACGACCGCTTCCGCCGCTTCTTCGCCGAAGCCGATCACCAGGAAAACCGCGCGATCTACCGCACGATGATCGCGCCGCACCTGGATGCGGAAAGCCGCAAATACTGGGAAAGCCGCGACCTTACCGGGCGCAAGCGGATCAGCCATTTTACCCGCGGCATCTACCGTCAGGGCCTGCTGGGCGGGTTTATCGGCATCGCGCATCTCGCGGCCAAATTCTATCGCATCGACCTCGCCCGCGTGCTGAGGGCCGAAACGCTGGCGGAGCAGCGCGCGATTTTCGAGGCCGAGCTGGCCCCGGTGTTCGACAAGGCATTCGTGCGCTGGCTGACCGATCATCCCGCCTCGCTGTTCGGCCTCGGCATCCCGCCCGCGCAGTATCAGGCGCTGGCGGGTGACGAGAAGATGGCGGTGGTGCTCAAGCGGCGGCTGGAAAAGCTCGCCTGCGATTTCCCGGTGGATGACAATTACTTCGCCTGGCAGGCCTTCGGGCGCGGTTATGACCGCACCGTGGGGGCGCCGCTGCCGCCCTATCTCCAGCGCGGCAATTGGCCGGTGCTGCAGCAGCGGATCGGCCGGCTCGATATGCGCCATGCCAATATGGTGGACTACCTCGCCGGGAGCGATGCGGGCAGCCACGACCGCTATGTCCTGCTCGATGCGCAGGACTGGATGGACGACCGGCAGCTCAACCAATTGTGGGCGCAGATCACCCGCACCGCCCGCCCCGGCGCGCGCGTATTGTTCCGCACCGCGGCCGAGCCGAGCCTGCTGCCCGGACGGCTGGCAGACGATCTGGCGGCGCGCTGGACCTATCACGCGGAGACATCCGCCGACCTCACCGCGCGCGATCGCTCGTCGATCTATGGCGGCGTGCATCTGTACGAATTTGCCGGATGAGCGAGGCGGGGACAGCCAGCCAGGCGGCGCTGATGGACGGGATCTACCGCGGCCAGCGGCATATCTACGATCTGACGCGCAAATATTACCTGTTTGGCCGCGACGGGCTGATCGAACAACTCGCCGCGCCCGATGGCGCGACCGTGATCGAGATCGCCTGCGGGACGGGCCGCAATCTGGGCGCGATCAAGCGCCGCTGGCCGGGCACCGCGGTCCACGGGCTCGATATTTCGGCGGAAATGCTCAAGAGCGCGCGCGCCGCGCTGGGCGCCGGGGCGCGGCTGGCGCAGGGCGATGCCTGCCGCTTCGATGCCCCCGCGCTGTTCGGGCGCGACTGTTTCGACCGGGTGGTGCTGTCCTATGCGCTGTCGATGATTCCCGATTGGGAGCGCGCGCTGCACCAGGCCGCACGGCTCGTCGCCCCTGGCGGATCGCTGCATGTGGTCGATTTCGGCTCGCTCGAGGCGATGCCCGCGCCGCTCGCGCGGGGCTTGCGCGGCTGGCTGGCACGGTTCCACGTCAGCCCGCGTGCCGATTTGCACGAGGCATTGCTGCGCGCCTGCACGATCAACGCGCTCGATTGCGAGTTCGAGACCGCGCGGTGGGACTATTTCCAGCGCGCGATGCTGCGCCGCCCGCCCGGCTAGGTTGCAATTGACAATCCACCGCGGGGCCAGCACTCTTGCCCGATAAGGGTCAAAGGGGAGAATCCACACATGCTAGCCCAGATGCTCGCACCCGCGGCGGTGCTGATCGCGTGGTCGTTACTTATCCTGTTCTGGATGGCGTTCACGCGCCTGCCCGCACTGAGCAAGGCCGGCGGGCTCGGCGCCGCCAAGCCAGGCGGCCGGGGACAAGATCTCGAGGGAGTGATCCCCGACAAGATCAATTGGAAATCGCACAATTACGCGCATCTGATGGAACAGCCGACGCTGTTCTATGCCGCCAGCGTGATCATCGCGCTGCTGGGCGCAACCGCGCTCGATACGGTGTTCGCGTGGATCTATGTCGCGCTGCGGATCGTCCATTCGATCTGGCAGGCAACCGTCAATGTGGTGAAAATCCGCTTCCTGCTGTTTATCGCGTCGACGATCGCGCTGATCTATCTCGCCTATCGCGCGCTTGCGCTGACGCTGTTCCACGATCCCAGCCTCGTGCTGGCCTGACGGAGACTATCCGATGATTCAATCGCAAATCCTCCAGCCCATCGTCGTGCTCGTCGTATGGACGATGATCATGTGGCTGTGGATGTATGCCACCCGTATCCCGGCAATGTCGCAGGCGGGGATCGACCCCAATGACGCGCGCCGGACCAAGTCGCTGGACGAGACGCTGCCCGCCGAAGTCCAGTGGAAAGCGCATAATTACAACCACCTGCACGAAGCACCGACGGTGTTTTATGCGGTTGCGCTGGTGCTGGCGATGATCGGCGCGGGCGACGGCATGAACGCGCTGATCGCGTGGATCTATGTCGGGCTGCGGATCATCCACTCGCTGGTCCAGGTGACCGCGAATGTGGTGATGGTGCGTTTCGTGCTGTTCGCGCTGTCGAGCGTCGCGCTGATCGCGCTGTCGATCAATGCCGCGATGTTGGTGTTCGGCACCCACATGTAAGCCAACACCAAGTCATTGCGAGGAGCCGCAGGCTCCGCGGCAATCCATCTTCCGGCGTAGCAACTCGCTGCAAGGTCGGTTGATGGATTGCCTCGCCGGCGGCTCGCAATGACTGCGTAGAGAGCTTATTCCGCCGCCTCGGCTTCGTGCGCGTGGCCGTCGGCGTCGATCTCCAGACCCGCGATGAAGCGCTCGGCATCGAGCGCGGCCATGCAGCCCATCCCCGCGGCGGTGACCGCCTGGCGATAGACGTGGTCGGTGACATCGCCCGCGGCGAACACGCCGGGCACTTCGGTCTTGGGCGATCCCGCCTCGGTCAGCAGGTAGCCGCCCTCGTCCATCGGCAGCTTGCCCTTGAACAGTTCGGTCGCTGGCGCGTGGCCGATCGCGACGAAGGCGCCATCGACTTCGAGCGTGCTGTCTTCGCCGGTGACCGTGTCGCGCAGGTTGAGGTGCCCCAGCGCGCCGGTGGGGCCGGCTTCGAAGCTTTCGACCGCCTTGTTCCAGATCACGCTGATCTTGGGGTGGTTGAGCAGGCGTTCCTGGAGGATCTTCTCGGCGCGCAATTCGTCGCGGCGGTGGATCAGCGTGACATCGTCCGAATGGTTGGTGAGGTAGAGCGCTTCCTCGACCGCGGTATTGCCGCCGCCGATCACCGCGACCTTCTTGCCGCGGTAGAAGAAGCCGTCGCAGGTGGCGCAGGCACTCACGCCCTTGCCGCCCAGTTCCATCTCGCCCGGTACGCCGAGCCACTTGGCCTGCGCGCCGGTGGCGATCACCAGCACGTCGGCGACATATTCGTCGCCGCTGTCGCCAGTCGCGGTAAAGGGTGAGCCGTTCGATACGTCGACATCGACGATCGTGTCCCACATCATCCGCGTGCCGACATGTTCGGCCTGCTTCTGCATCTGCTCCATCAGCCACGGGCCCTGGACGACATCGGCGAAGCCGGGATAATTCTCGACATCGGTGGTGATGGTCAGCTGGCCGCCCGGCTGGAGCCCCTGCACCACGATCGGTTCCATCATCGCGCGCGCCGCATAGATGGCGGCGGAATAGCCCGCGGGGCCCGAGCCGATGATGAGCATCTTGGTGCGATGGGTAGCCATGTCGTCAATTTCCGTCAGTCTGAAGGGGTGTTCGCGGCTATATGGGAAGCCGCAGTCGCAGAGTCACGCCACGAAGCGGGCGATCAGCGCCTCGCGCAGCGCGTCATCCACACCTATCGCGGCTTCGAGATAGGTGTCGAAGCTGCCGTGGCGCTCGGTCGCGATCTCGAGATAGCGGTCGAGATATTCCTCGCGCACGCCGAGCAGGTCCTTCGCCGCGCCTTCGTCGAGCCTGCGGCCCAGCCGCGCCTCGATCCCGGGCAGCGATTGCCGCGCGAGGACGTCGAAGGTCGGGCTGTCGTTGGTGCGCAGGAATTCGCGGCGCTGGTCTTCCTCGGCCACGCCGAGGATGTGCAGCAGCATGGTCGCCGCCACGCCGGTGCGGTCCTTACCGGCATAGCAATGGACGAGGCTGGCCCCCTCGCGCTGCGCGAGGATGCTGAGATAGCGCCCGAACATATCGATCATCGCCGGATTGTTGGGCATGCGCGTGTAGACCGCGAGCATGCGTTCGCGCGCGAAATCGGCGGCGCTGGTGTCGGGACCGATATCCATATGCGGCGGGCTGGAGGTGGTTTCGCCTTCGTAGAACAGCACCTGCCCGTCGAACCCCTCGACCCGGCGGCAGGGATTGGCCGCGCGCTCGCTTTCCCCGCGCAGGTCGATGACCGTGTGGATGCCCAGCGGGGCGATCGCGGCGAGATCCTCTTCGGTCGCCTCGACATGGTGGCCCGAGCGGAACAGCAGACCGGTGCGCACCTGGCCGCCCCCGCGCGTGCGCCAGCCGCCGTAATCGCGGAAATTGTGGATGCCCTGCGTCTCGAGAAATGGTTCGCGAATCATGCGCGCGACGGTGGCAGCGCGGCAGGGCATGCGCAATCGCAGCGAGCAGCTTCGCGCTCAGGCCTCGCTCAGGTCGCGCAGGAAATTGGCGGTCCAGTCCTGCACATTGTCGTCGCGCACAGTGGCGATCAACTTCTGGTAGCGCGCCTTGCGTTCTTCCAGCGTCATGTCGAGCGCGGTCTGGATGGCATGCGCGATATCGTCGGGGCTGTGCGGATTGACCAGCACCGCATCGGGCATCTGCGCCGCCGCGCCGGCGAAGCGCGAGAGGATCAGCACGCCGGGATCCTCGGGGTCCTGCGCCGCGATATATTCCTTGGCAACGAGGTTCATCCCGTCGCGCAAGGGAGTGACCAGCCCGATCTTGGCGGCGCGGAAGAAACCGAACAGTTCTTCATGGCTGTAGCCGCGATTGACGTAGCGGATCGGGACCATGTCGACTTCGCTGCGTGCGCCGTTGATCCGGCCGCATTTCTGTTCGAGCTCGGCGCGGATCGCCTGGTAGCTGTCGACATCCTCGCGGCTGGGCGGCGCGATCTGGATGAAGACCAGGTCCTTCACCCGCTCGGGATGCTTGTCGAAGAAGCGCCCGATCCCGTCGATGCGCTCGGGAATGCCCTTCGAATAATCGAGCCGGTCGACCCCGATCATCGCGGTGCGTCGGCGCGACGAGCTGAGCAGCCGTTGCTGGGCCTGCCGCGCTTCGCCAGCATCGCCCAGCTGCGAAAAATGGTCCCAGTCGATCCCGATCGGATAGGCGCGCGCGATCGTGGTGCGCCCCTCGAAACTGACGGTGCCCTTTTCGCCGTCCACCTCGGCGCCCAGCTCGTTCTCGCAATAATGCAGGAAGCTTTCGAGCCATTCCTGCGTCTGGAAGCCGACCACGTCGTAATAGAGCAGCGTGCGTACCAGCCGCTCGTGATAGGGCAGCGAGACGAACAGCCGCGTCGGCGGCCAGGGAATATGCAGGAAGAAGCCGATGCGGTTCTTGAGCCCGCGCGAACGCAGCCGCTCGCCCAGCGGGATGAGATGGTAATCGTGGACCCAGACGGCATCGTCGGGTTCGATCAGCGGCGTGACCTGGTCGGCGAAGCGTTCGTTGACGCGTTCGTAGCCCTTGCCCGTCTCGCGTTCGTATTCCGCGAGGTCGAGCCGGTAATGGAACAGCGGCCACAGCGTTGAATTGGCATAGCCGTTGTAATATTCGTCGATATCGCGCTGCGAGAGATCGATCGTCGCGGTGGTCACGCCGTCATTGGTCTGCGTGTCGATATGCCCGGTGCGCCCGCTTTCGCTTTCCTGCCCCGACCAGCCGAACCATAATCCCTTGCGGTCGCTGAGTGCGGCGAGGAGCGCCCCGGCCAAGCCCCCCTGCGCGCCCGCTGCGCCGCGCGCCTTGGGCACCGCGACGCGGTTGGATATGACGACGAGACGGGGTTGATCGGTCAGCGTACTTCGCTCCACGGTTTACTCAGCAGACCCGCACAGTTGATGATACCAACCAGCGAATAGGTTTGCGGGAAGTTCCCCCACAATTCATCGGTTTCGTAGTCGAGATCCTCGCTCAGCATGCCCGAGGCGGTGGTGTGGCTGAGCATGGCTTCGAACATTTCGCGCGCCTCTTCGCGCCGCTCGACCAGCGCCAGCGCCTCGATCAGCCAGAAGGTGCAGACGTTGAAGGCGGTCTCGGGTGCGCCGAAATCGTCCTCGGCAGCATAGCGCAGCATGTGGTCGCCGCGCCGCAGGTCGCGTTCGACCGCGGCAAAGGTCTTGAGGAAGCGCTCGTCGTCGGGCTTGAGATAGCGCAGTTCGACCAGTTGCAACAGGCTGGCGTCGAGATAGTCGCTTTCGAAGCTGGCGCCGTAATGCCCGCCCTCCTCGCTCCATGCATTCTCGTCGATCTTCGCGCGGATCGCGTCGGCGCGCTGTTTCCAGTGGACCACGCGGTCGCCCTTGCCCAGCCGGGCGGCGACATTGGCCAGCCGGTCGCAGGCGGCCCAGCACATCACCGCCGAATAGGTGTGCACTTCCTGCCGCGTGCGAAACTCCCACAGCCCCGCATCGGGCTGGTCGTGCTTCGCCCAGGCAGCCTCGCCGACTTCTTCCAGATGTTCGAAATCGCGTTCGTCCGCCATGCGCAGCAGGCGCGTGTCGAAGAACGCCTGCGCAGTCGGCATGACGATCTGCCCGTAGCAATCGTGCTGCACCTGCTTGTAGGCCGCATTGCCCACGCGCACCGGACCCATGCCGCGATAGCCGGCGAGATGCTCGGCCTCGAATTCGTGCAGCTGGTCCGCGCCCATCACCGAATAGAGCGGCTGGATCTGCCCGCCGCGCGCCTGGTCGACGATGTTGCGCAGATAGGCGAGATATTTCTCGAGCACGTCGAGCGCGCCCAGCCGGTTGAGCGCCTGGACGGTGTAATAGCTGTCGCGGATCCAGCAGTAGCGATAGTCCCAATTGCGCTGGCTGTTGGCGGCTTCGGGGATCGAAGTGGTCAGCGCGGCGACGATGGCGCCGGTTTCCTCGTGCTGGCACAGCTTGAGCGCGATCGCGGCGCGGATCACCTCTTCCTGCCATTCGAGCGGGATATGCAGCCCGCGCACCCAGTGTTGCCAGTAGCGCGCGGTCATCGCTTCCATCCGCCGCACTTCGCTGCGGATATTGCCATCGAAGGGCTCGTCGGGGCCGAGGAAGAAATGCTGGTCGCTCTCGACCCGGTAGCTGCGCCCTTCGAGGACGTAGCCGATCGGCGCATCGGTCGACAGGCGCAGCGCCTGCGGGCCGATCAGATAGCGGATGTGGTTGGTGCCATTGGTCGTCTCGGCCAGCGAGGCACCATAGCCGTTCATCGGCACCAGCACGACGCGCAGCCGCGGCGCGCCCGCCACGGGGCGGACGATGCGCGCATAGGCCACCGGGCGGTACATCCGGCCCGAACGTTCGAAGCGCGGTGCGAAATCGTGGATCTCGACCGCGCTGCCGTCCTCGGCCTCGAGCCGGGTGATCAGGATCGCGGTGTTGCGTTCGTAACGCTGGCTGCTGCGCGCCTGGCCTTCGAGCTCGAACCGCCAGATGCCGCGATCGCGCGCATTGTCGTTGAGCAGCGAACAGAACACCGGGTCGCCATCGACGCGCGGAACGCAGCCCCAGACGAAAGCCCCCTCGCTATCGACCAGCGTACTGACCTGGCAGTTGCCGATCGGGGAAAGCTCGAGGTCCGATTGCATCATATCTCCAACCAATGGTGCACCGCAGCAACGCTGTCGAGTCCGTATCGTGCCCCTTCGCTCGCACGTTCGCCGACCGCGATGCCGAAACCGCCATGTTCGACCGCGCCGGCGAAGCCGTCCTCGTCGGTCACATCGTCGCCGATGAACACCGGCGAAGCGCCTGCGAAGGGCGCGACTTCCATGAAGGCCGACACTGCGGCCGCCTTGGTTGCGCCGGGGCGCACCAGTTCGGCCACGCCCTTGCCGCTGGTCACGCATAATTCGCGCGCGGCAGCGAATTCGCGCGCAAAGGCCAGCGTCGCCTCGCGCTTTTCGGGCGCGGCGCGGAAATGCAGCGCGCCGCCATGCGTCTTGGTTTCGTAGAACAGGCCATGCGTTTCGGCGAAGGCCCGCAATTCGGCAATCGCGGCGTCCGACAGGCGCTGGGGTTCGTCGCCGAGCCGCGTGCCGTCGGCAAGAAAGCGCGAGGCGCCATGCGAACCCGCGCGGCATATCGCCGGCTGTCCCAGATGCCCGGTCAGATCGTCGAGCGCGCGGCCGCTGACCAGCGCGAGCCGCCCGTCGAGCCGGTCGCGCAGCGCGTGCAACCGGCCGAGCAGTCCATCGGGAACGTGAATGTCACCGGGGCGCGGCGCGATTTCCACCAGCGTGCCATCGAAATCGAGAAACAGCGCCGCGGGTCCGCTGGCAAGCAGCTGCGCCAGCGGCGGCGGGGGCGGAAGCGTGTTCGGGCCATCCATCGCGGCCTGCCTAGCGTTTCGGCGCGCGCGGTCCAACGGGGGATTTCACGAAATCGTATCCTCGGCGCGCGGCACGAGGATCAGCGTGTTGTCCTCCACCCGCCACGATCCGAGCCGCGCGAGCACATTCATCCCGATGACGTTGAAATCGCCGAAGCTTTCCGCGATCGCCGCATCGGTCCCGCTGGCGCTGACATTGCCGAAGGTCAGGCTGTCGATTGTCGCGACATGCGCCTGCACCGTGCCATTGGCAGTGCCCAGCATGATCGGGATACCGCCGCGGCGCGGCTCGAGCCCGGCGCGCTCGGCCAGCGGCGCGGAGATCGCGGTGAGCGTGGCGCCCGTATCGATCATGAAATTGCCCGGCACGCCGTTGACCTCGGCGCGGACCCAGAAATGCCCGTCCGCGGACAGCGGGATCTGCGTTTCGCCGCCTTCGACCAGCTGTTCGGGCAGGCCGATCTGCGGCACCGCGACATCGAAGCGCGGGTCGAAGCGCGACAATTGCAACACCACCGTAAGCAGGATCAGCCCGAGCGCGAGCGAGCTGCCCACGCGCAGCAACCCGCCGAGCGCCGAGCGCTTGGCAATCATCGCGCCGATCCAGCCGAGCACCATGGCCGCGACCGCGGCGATCAGCAGCTCGGAGCGCGGGATCGCACGCAGCATATCCGCGGCGGCGCTGAAGACGGGTTCGAAATCCATACCGGGGATATAGGAACGCGCCGGTGTCGCGTCCATGAATACGCGCGCCCTAGGGCGCTTCGCGCTGTTCGGTGGCGCGCGCGAGGATGAGCGAGAAGCGCTTGGCGCTATCGGTCCAGCGTTTGACCGGGGTCCAGCCGCCCGCGAGCAGCAGCATGTTCGCGCTGCGGCGGGTGAACTTGTGGCTGTTCTCGGTATGGATGCTGTCGCCCTGCTTCATCGCGAAACTTTCGCCCGACACCGCGAAGTCGATGTCGCGCGTGGCTGTCAGATGCATTTCGATCCGCGCCAGCCGGTCGTTCCACACCGCGTCATGCGTCAGCGCATCGGCGGGAATGGTGCCTTCGAGCTCGCGATTGATGCGGGTGACGAGGTTCTTGTTGAACGCGCCGGTCACGCCATCGGCATCGGCATAGGCGGCTTCGAGCACCTTGCGGTCTTTCACCAGGTCCATGCCGATCAGCAGCATCGCACTGTCGCCCTCACCTTCGTCAGCGCCCAGCGTCGCGCGCATCGAGCGCAGCAGGTCGACCGCGGTACGCGGGACCATGTTGCCGATGGTCGAGCCGGGAAAGAACCCCAGCCGGGCAAGCGGTTCGACCGCCTCGGGCAGCGTCACGCGGCGCATGAAATCGGCCTCGACCGGATGGACCGGCAGGCCGGGAAATTTCTGCGCCAGTCCGGCGGCGCTTTCGCGCAGGAAGTCGCCCGAGATATCGAGCGGAACATAGGCCGCGGGCGCGATCGCCTCGAGCAGCAGCGGCGTCTTGACCGAGCTGCCCGAGCCGAATTCCACCACCGCCCTGCCCGGCCCGATCAGCTTTGCGAACTCGGCCCCGCGCGCGGTGAGGATTTCGGTCTCGGCGCGGGTCGGGTAATATTCCTCGACCTGCGTGATCTTCTCGAACAGGCGCGAGCCTTCTTCGTCGTAGAACCACCGCGCGGGGATGGCCATGGGCTGTTGGCGCAGCCCCGCGAGCACGTCCTGGCGGAACGCCTTGTCGACGCCGTCCTCGTCGCGTTCGACGAGCGCGATCCCCTTTTCGGTAGTCATCAGATGTCCTTTGCCAGCCTCAGGCCGGTGAATTGCCACCGCTGGTGCGGGTAGAAGAAGTTGCGGTAGCTGGCACGCGAATGGCCGCGCGCGGTGGCGCAGCTGGCCCCCCGGAGCACGAACTGGCCGCTCATGAACTTGCCATTGTATTCGCCCACCGCCCCTGCGGCGGGCTGGAAACGCGGATAGGGCAGATAGGCCGAGCGGGTAAACTGCCAGCAATCGCCGAACAGGCCGCTGCTGCCGCCCGCGAGCGGCGGGGCGGCCTCGTCGAGCTGGTTGCCGCCGAGCGGGTCATGCGCGGGTGCCTGCCCCTCTTGCCCGCGCGCAATCGCTTCCCATTCGAATTCGGTGGGCAGGCGCTGGCCCGCCCAGCTGGCGAAGGCATCGGCTTCGAAATAGGAGATATGCGTGACCGGGGCGCCGGGATCGCGATCCTGCCAGCCGGCATGGGTGAACTGCTCGCCCTCGTTCCAGTAGAGCGGCGCGCGAACGCCGTGCTCGCGCACCCAGGCCCAGCCATCGGAGAGCCACAGGCTGGCGGTGTCATAGCCGCCATCGGCGATGAATTCGGCCCAGTCGCGATTGCTGACCAGCCGCGCCGACAGCGCGAAAGGTTCGAGCAGGACGCGGTGCGCGGGGCCTTCATTGTCGAAGGCGAAGCCATCCGCCTGGTGACCGATCCGCGCGATGCCGCCGGGGTGTTCGTGCCAGTCATCCGCCTGCGGCTGTGCGGCTGGCATGGGCGTATCCCACATCGCGACGCCCAGCGGGTTCTGGAACAAAGCGTGCTTGATATCGGTGAGCAGCAATTCCTGGTGCTGCTGTTCGTGGGCGAGCCCGAGTTCGATCAGCGGCGCGAGCTCCTCGCGCGCGAACAGCGGCTCCATCGCGGCATCGACATGCGCGCGCCAGTGGCGGATGTCCGCCAGCGTCGGGCGCGACAGCATCCCGCGCGAAAAGCGATGGATGCGCTCGCCTTCGGCCTCGTAATAGGAATTGAACACGAAGGGCCAGCGCTCGTCGAACAGCGCATATCCGCCGAGATGGTCGCGCAGCAGGAAAGTTTCCCAGAACCACGTCGTGTGCGCCAGATGCCATTTGGCGGGGCTGGCATCTTCCATCGACTGGATCGTCGCATCGGCTTCGGACAGGGGCGCGGCCAGCGCCTCGCTCAGCGCGCGGGTCGCGGCGTAGCGACTCTCGATTTCCTCTCCCAGCGCGGGCTGCGCTTGCGGCTGGACCTGGTTCAATGCCGGTCCCCTTGAACTGCAGTCGCCGGAAGGTGGCAACCACGGTTCACCATGGCGCAATTCAGTTTCGGTTTAAAGGCCGGGGGCGGAAAAGCATGCCCAAACAATCGACTGACGCGCATTACCGGAGAATGCGGGGCCGGCGCCCCGGTTCCCGCGCACGCCCCCGGGCTGCACGCTCAGGCGGCGTCGGCCTGCCGGATACCGTGTTCCTCATTGAGCATTTCGGCGATGAGAAAGGCCAGTTCGAGCGATTGCGCGGCATTGAGACGCGGGTCGCAATGCGTGTGATAGCGATCCTTGAGCGCTTCGTCGGTGATCGCCACGGCGCCGCCGACGCATTCGGTCACGTCCTGCCCGGTCATCTCGACATGGATTCCGCCGGGATGCGTGCCTTCGGCGCGGTGGACCGCGAAGAAGCCCTTCACTTCCGTAAGGATGCGGTCGAAGGGCCGCGTCTTGTATCCGCTGTCCGATTTGACGACATTGCCGTGCATCGGGTCGCAGCTCCACACCACCGGATGCCCTTCGGCCTTCACCGCACGCACCAGCCGCGGCAGGCCGTCCTCGACCTTGTCATGGCCAAAGCGGCTGATCAGCGTGATCCGGCCCGGCTCGCGCGCGGGGTTGAGCGTGTCGAGCAGCCTGAGCAGCGCGTCGGTTTCGAGGCTGGGGCCGCATTTCATCCCCAGCGGATTGCCGATGCCGCGCGCGAATTCGATATGCGCGCTGTTTTCGAAGCGCGTGCGGTCGCCGATCCACACCATATGCGCGGAGCAATCGTACCATTCGCCGGTCAGGCTGTCGCGGCGGGTGAGCGCCTGTTCGTAGGGCAGCAGCAGCGCTTCATGGCTGGTGAAGAAGCTGGTGCGCTGCAATTGCGGCACCACCTGCGGATCGACCCCGCAGGCCTCCATGAAATCGAGCGCTTCGCCGATCCGGTCGGCCACGTCGGAAAACTTGTCCGCCCACGGGCTGCGGCCCATGAATTCCAGCGTCCACTGGTGCACCTGCCGCAGATTGGCATAGCCGCCGGTGGCGAAGGCGCGCAGCAAATTGAGAGTGGCAGCCGCCTGCGAATAGGCGCGGACCATGCGCTGCGGATCGTTGGTGCGCGTCGCGGCGTCGAATTCGATGCCGTTGATGTTGTCGCCGAAATAGCTCGGCAGCGTGACATCACCCTGCGTTTCGGTGTTCGAGCTGCGCGGCTTGGCGAATTGCCCCGCCATGCGCCCGACTTTGACCACCGGTTTCTTGCTGGCGAAGGTCATCACCACCGCCATCTGCAGCAGCACGCGGAAGGTATCGCGGATGTTGTTGGGGTGAAATTCGGCAAAGCTTTCGGCGCAGTCGCCGCCCTGCAGCAGGAAGGCGCGGCCTTCCGCGACTTCGGCGAGATCGGCCTTGAGCGCGCGCGCTTCGCCGGCAAACACCAGCGGCGGATGCGTTTCGAGCGTGGTCGTCGCGGCCTCGAGCGCGGCCGGGTCGAGATATTCGGGCAAGTGCCTTGCCTCGTATCCCTGCCAGCTATCGGGTGCCCAGTTGGTCGCCATTGTCTCTTCCATTTGCGGCGCCGGGAATGGCGCCAGATTGCCCGCCTGTAGCAGACGAGGCGGCATCATGTCGCAAGCAGCATTTGCTTGGCCAGCGTAAAAAGCCGATTGCAGTGACCCGCCTCAGCGGCCCGCGACGGCATCCTCGCCGCCCGATGCGGTGACCACTTCCTGCCCCTGCGGGATGACCGCCAGGCGCCAGCCTTCGCGCGATCCGAAGTATTTCTGCGCCAGCACCTGCAAATCGGCGGGTGTCGTCTGCGTATAATCGGACAGCAGGAAACGCAGCATCGGGATGCGGCGCGCGTCCACGGTCGCCCCTTCGAGCTGGTAGAGCCAGAACAAATTGCCGGTCGAGGCACGGCTGACATATTGCCGCAGCGGTTCGACCACGCGGTTGTACTCGTCCTCGCCCACTGGCGCGCTCGCCAGTTCCTTGGCGATGCGTTCGGCTTCGGCGAAGAACACCGGCACGTCCTCGGGGCGCAGCTGGGCGAGCGCAGCAATCCGTCCGCCGCTGTTCACATCGCTCGGCCAGTCGGAACGCACGACGGGCGAATAGCTCGCCCCGGCATGTTCGCGCATGGCGTCCATCAGGCGGTTGTTGAACAGCGAGGTGAGCACTTCGAGGCGGCGCGATTCGCGCAGGTTCTCGACTCCGGCACCGCTGGGCCAGGCGATCACCGCCGCAGCCTGGTTGGCATCGCCGCGGTGATGGCGGACCACCGTCGCACCCGCTTCGGGGAAATCGACCGCGCGTTCGAGCACTGCAGCGGATGGCGCCTCGCGCGGGGCCAGCGCGCCAAAGGTCCGGCGCAGGGCTTCGACCGTTTCGGCCTTGTCGAATTCGCCGAATACCAGCACTTCGACCGGACCCTGCGCGAGCAGGGGCTCCCAGAATTCGCGGAAGCCTGCGGGGGTCGCCGCATCGTACATTTCGGGCGTCGGAGTGCGGAAGCGCGGGTCGCTGTCGCGCACCAGATATTCGAGATCGCGCTGCAAGATGCCGCCGGGATTGGAGCCATAGCTTTCATAGGCCAGCTTGCCCGCCGCCTTGGCGCGGATCACCGGGTTCGGGTCCCAGCCGGGCATCGCCAGCTTGGCCGCGAAGAGATAGAGCTGTTCTTTCAGATCCTGTTCGCGCGTCTGCGCGTAGAAGGTGAAGGCGCCATCGCCGACCTGGAAATCGAAGCCGAACTTGCGCCCGGTGGCGAGCACGTCGAGCTCTTCCTGGCCCAGTTCGCCGATCCCCGATCCGATCAGCGCGGCATAGCCGAGGTTGGCGTAGACCGCATCGTCGGGGTCGATCGCGCGATAGCCCGCACCAAAGCGCACCTTGACCGCGACGCGGCCGGGTTCGGCATCGTTCGCCCACAGGATCGCCTTGACGCCATTGGCAAATTCGACCTGTTCGATATCGAGCACGCCGATCGGCGCCTGCGTGGCAATTTCGCCCGGCTCGCCTACCGGCGGCAATTCGTCGAAGGAAATCGCCTGCGCGGCAATGCGCGCTTCGCCATCGGCGGCAATGTCTTCGTTGAGCGCCGCGCGGATCGCCGCCTCGCTCGCCTCGCCAGCCGTCGGGGTGACATAGGCGGCACGGATCACATCGCCCGCAAACAGCGCGCGGGTGTGGTCGAGCACACGTTCGGGCGTCAGTGTCGCCTTCATCGAATTGAACACCGTCAGCACGGTTTCGGGCGCGGCGATCGCCTCGCGGATATCGACTGCATTGACGACATCGTCGGCCAGCCGCGGTCCGGGCAGCACGCGGCGCTGTTCGACCTGGCTGGTAAAGACGATCTCGAATTCGGCCAGCTCGCGGTCGATTTCCTCCTGCGACGGCGGAGTCGCCAGCGCATCGGCGATGACGCCGCGAATATCGTCGAGCGCGGCCTTCCAGTCGCCGGTCAGCGGGGCGAAATTGACGAAGGTCATGTCGGCCGAGCGGCTGACATCGTCTTGCGACACCTGCGCGTAGAGATAGCTGCCACCCGCCCGCGCCCGCGATTCGAGCCGGCGGTTGATCAGCGCCTGCGCCAGGGCATCGCGCAGCAGGCCTTCATTATAGGCCACCGTGTCCTGCACCGGGCGCCACGGGCGCATCACCGCATAGGTGAACGAACGCGGCAGGTCGGGTTCGACGATGACGCCGATCTCGCCGACCGGATTATCCGGATCGGCGCCCGCGGGGGCAACCGGATCGCCGAATGCAGGCGCGGGCACATGCGGCCCCTCGCCCTGCCAATCGCCGAACCATGCCTCGATCTCGGCGGCAAGCTGCTTGGGGTCCATGTCGCCGGTGGCCACGACGACCACGTTTTCGGGCCGGTACCAGCGTTTGTAGAAGGCGCTGACGCTCGCCCCGGTGGCGGCGGCCAGCGTTTCCTCGGTGCCAATGGGCGTGCGCGTGGCGAGCCTTTGCCCGGCGAACAGCACTTCGCGGCTGGCATTGCCCGCACGTTCGCCCGGACCGCCGCGTTCGCGCTTCTCGGCCATCACGATGGGCACTTCGGCGCGGACATTGGCATCGCTCAGCACAGGGCTGCGCACCATGCCCGACAGCAGCTTCATGCTTTCGGCCAGCTTGGTGGTGGAGATATTGGGCAGGTCGAGCTTGAACACGGTATGCGTGGGGCTGGTTTCGGCATTGGTATCGCTGCCGAAAGTCGCGCCGAGCCGCTGCCAGGTGGGGATCGCCTCTGCCGGGCCAAGATACTTGCTTTCGCGGAACAGCAAATGTTCGAGCAGATGGGCATAGCCGCGCTCGCGCTCTTCCTCGTGCAGCGACCCGGCGTCGATCCGCACGCGGACCGAGACCTGGTCGGGCGGGACGCCATTGTTGCGCACCGCATAGCGCACGCCGTTGGGCAGTTCGCCGAAGGTCCATTCCTCGTCGCGCGGGACATCGCTGCCCTCGTAGATCCATGGAGTCCCGTCGGCGGGCGTGAGATATTGCGGCGTGGGCGCTGCGGGTTCCTGCGCAAGCAGGGGCTGCGAAGCGAGCAGCGCAGCGGGAAGGACGAGCGCGAGACGCCGGATGGCGCGCGGAAAATGGGTCATGAAGGGCATATAGGAGGGCGACCTGTGAAGGCTAGGTGAATGTTTGCCGGACAAGCGTTCCTTCCTTGCCCCCGGTTCCCATGCTTCCTACATCGTGCCCCATGTTCATAGAGACCGAAACCACGCCCAATCCGGCGAGCCTCAAATTCCTCCCCGGCCAGCAGGTCATGGCGCAGGGCACGCGCGAATTCGCCTCCCCCGAAGCTGCCGAGGCCAGTCCTCTGGCGCAGGCGATTTTCGACACGGGCGAAGTCGTGAACGTGTTCTTCGGCGGCGATTTCGTCACCGTCACGGTCGCGCCCGGGGCCAGCTGGAGCGATCTCAAGCCGCAGGTGCTGGCTATCCTGCTCGACCATTTCGTTGCGCAGACGCCGCTGTTCACACCCGGTAGCGCCGGGGGCATTGCGGTCCCGCCCGAAGACGAAGGCATGCTGGTCGAAGAGCGCGAGGAAGATGGCGACATCATCGCGCAGATCAACGAATTGCTCGAAACCCGCGTGCGCCCGGCCGTGGCGGGCGACGGCGGCGATATCCAGTATCGCGGCTACCGCGACGGCGTGGTCCACCTGCAGATGCAGGGCGCCTGTTCGGGCTGCCCGTCCTCCACCGCCACGCTCAAGCATGGCATCGAGGGATTGCTCAAGCATTACGTGCCCGAGGTCGTCGAAGTCCGCGCCGCCTGATCCCCGACACCCGAAGGAATTCTTCCCGTGGCCGATACCCTTTCGTCCGAAGCGCTCGGCCTGATCTTCCGCGAAGCGCGCAGCTATAACGGCTGGCTCGACAAGCCGGTTAGCGACGAGCAAATCCACGCGATCTACGAATTGCTCAAGATGGCCCCGACTTCGGCCAATATGCAGCCTGCGCGGATCGTCTGGGCCAAGTCCGCCGCCGCCAAGGAAAAACTCGCCGCGCTGGCGATGGACGGCAACAAGGACAAGATCACCTCGGCCCCGGTGGTCGCGATCATCGGCTACGACATCGATTTCCACGAGGAACTGCCGTGGCTGTTCCCGCACACCGACGCCAAGAGCTGGTTCGACGGTGACGAGGAAGGCCGCAAGGAGGGCGCGTTTCGCAATTCCTCGCTGCAGGGCGCTTACCTGATCATCGCCGCGCGCGCGCTGGGGCTCGACTGCGGCCCGATGTCGGGCTTCGACAATGACGCGGTCGACAAGGCGTTCTTCGCCGACCAGCCGCGCCATCGCAGCAATTTCATCTGCGCCATCGGCTATGGGGACCGCGAAAGCATCTTCGCGCGCAGCCCCCGTCCCGACTTCGACAAGTTCAACCGTATCGACTGACTTGCAGCCGCGCTTTTGCTGGGGCAGTGCGCGGTCATGCGCGTCCTTGCGATAGAAACTGCCACCGAGGCCTGTTCGGCTGCGCTGTTCGACAACGGCGCGCTGATCGATTCCCGCCACGAAGTGCTGGGCCGCGGCCATGCCGAGCGGCTGGTCCCGATGATTGCCGAATTGCCGGCCAAGGGCCGCGCGGACGAGATCCGCGTTTCGCTCGGGCCGGGCAGCTTTACCGGTGTGCGGATCGGACTGGCGGTGGCGCGGGCGCTGGGAATCGCCTGGCACGCCGAAGTCCGCGGCTATCCGACACTGGCGCTGGTCGCCGCAATGGCGCGGGGGGATAGCGGGCAGACGGTGACCGTGTGCATGACCGGCGGGCATGGCGAATGGTTCGTGCAGGATTTCGGCAGCGACGGCTTGCCGCTGGGCGCAGTCGCTTCCTTCCCGCCCGTTAATGCCGCGGCGCGCTCGCTTGGCGACCTGCTCGCAGGATCGAAGGCCGAAGAACTCGGTGACCTTGCCGGTCGCACCCCCGATCCGGTCCGCCTGCCCGATGCACGCCATATGCCCGCCCTGCCCGACAGCCTGCTGCGCGCCGATCTTGCCCCGCTTTACGGGCGCGCCCCGGATGCGAAACTGCCGGGGGGATGAGCGAGCTCGACCAGCTGATGGCGGTGATGGAGGCCGCCTTCGACCCGCACTGGCGCGAAGCATGGACGCGCCAGCAGGTCGAAAATTCGCTGGCCATGCCGCACACCTACGCGATTCTGCTCGATGCCGAGGGCGAGCCAATAGTCGGCACGAATATCGCCGCGGGCTTCATTCTCGCCAAGCGTGCGCCGGGCGAAGAGGAGATGCTGCTGATCGGCGTCCGCCCCGAATTGCGCGGGCGAGGACTTGGCCGGAAACTGATCGAGACTTTCGCCCGCCTGGCGTTCGACGGTGGAGCCGAGAGTATATTCTTGGAAATGCGCGCAAATAATCCCGCCGAGACACTTTATCGCGAATGCGGGTTCGAACCGGTCGGCCGCCGGGTCGATTATTACCGGACGGCGGATGGCACTCGGCTGGACGCCATCACCTTCGCGCGGAAGTTGTAAAAGCGCGACAAGAATAACCTTTCCCAACAGTCGTTGCATTTTCTTGTCGAATTTATACAATGCGGCGAGCGCGGGTCGCGACGCGGGTAACATCCCAAATTTTTGAAGGTAAATGATGGAAGATTTCAAGACCGACATGGGCGAGACCCTGATTACGCTAACCTCGGATATTGTGGCGGCCCATGTGAGCAATAACAGCGTCGCGGTCGACGAAGTGCCGACGCTGATCTCGAACATCTACAACGCACTTTCGGGGCTTGGCGGAACCGAGCCCGAAGAAGAAAAGCCCGAACCTGCGGTGCCCATTCGTTCGTCGGTGAAGAAAGATTACATCGTCTGTCTCGAAGACGGGAAGAAGATGAAAATGCTGAAGCGGCATCTCAAGACCGCCTACGACATGACCCCCGAGGAATATCGCGCGCGCTGGAACCTGCCTGCCGATTACCCGATGGTCGCCCCCGCCTATGCCGAGAAGCGGCGCGAGCTGGCGGTCAAGATCGGACTGGGCCGTAAACCCGGCCAGAAGCGCGGCCGTAAGAAGAAGGAAGCGTAAAGCCCTTCGGTTCGCCTTGAGCAAGACGCCCCGGCCCGATAAGGGTACGGGGCGTTTTTTCATGCGGGAAGCAAAATTGCACCAGAAAATCGATCTTGAACAATTGTGCGCGGACAAAGGTCTGCGCATTACTGAACAGCGCCGGGTCATTGCGCGCGTGTTGTCGGAAAGCGACGACCATCCCGATGTCGAACTGCTGCACGAACGCGCCAACAAGATCGATTCGGGCATTTCGATCGCGACCGTTTATCGCACGGTACGGCTGTTCGAAGAGGCCGGCATTCTCGATCGGCACGATTTCGGCGACGGGCGCGCGCGTTACGAGGCGGTGCCCGAGGCGCATCATGACCACCTGATCGATGTCGAGACCGGCAAGGTCGTCGAATTCGTCGATCCGGAGATCGAGGCGCTGCAGAAGCAGATCGCCGCCAAGCTGGGCTACCGCCTCGTCGACCACCGGCTGGAACTTTATGGCGTCCGCCTCGACCGCGAAGGCTAAGGGCCTCCCGCAGGCCGAACGGCGGCTGGCCCGCCTGTCCGCCCGCCGGCTGGCCGCGATGCGCGGCGAGAAAACCCCGCTGACTGTGCGCGAATGGCTGCGCTTCGCCTTGCGCACGCTGGGGATCCTGCTTGGGCTGCTGGTCAGCGTGCCGCTGCATTACCTCTACCGGGTGTTCGCCTATGGCTCGCCCTTCCCGATGCTGTTCCTGCGCTATACCGCCTGGGTCGTAGGGGCGCGGGTGCATATCCGCGGGACGCCGCTGCGGCGCGACGTGTTCTTTATCGCCAACCATGTCTCATGGGTCGATATCCTTGCACTGGCAGGCGCGACGGGGACCGCCTTCGTCGCCAAATACGAATTGTCGCAAGTGCCCGTCGTCGGCTGGCTGTGCCGCCTCAACCGCACCGTCTTCGTCAAGCGCGAGAACCGCATGGACGTGGCCCAGCAGATCAATGCGCTGAAAGAGGCGCTGGCGGACAATTGGTCGGTCACCGTCTTCCCCGAAGGCACGACCACCGATGGCAAATCGCTGCTGCCGTTCAAGAGCTCGATGCTGTCGGTGCTCGAACCCCCGCCGCCGGGCGTGCTCGTCCAGCCGGTGGTACTCGACTATGGCGAGGTGTCCGAATTCATCGGCTGGATCGGCGAGGAAGACGGCCTCAACAACGCGATGCGCGTGATGGCGCGCAAGGGCTCGTTCCGCCTGCGGATCACCTATCTCGAGCCGTTCAGCCCCGAGGAATATCACGGGCGCAAGGCGATCGCCGCGAAGGCGCGCGAGGAAATCGAGGAAGAACTGGGCGCGACGCTCGACGAACCGCTGCGCGATTTCCGCCATACGGTCGAAGCGATCCGCTATTTCGCGCCCGATGCAAAGACCGGCGAAAGCTAGAGGCTAGAGCCCGGCCTTGACCAGCCAGTCGTGGAACAGCCGCACCGGGCGTTCTTCCAGCGCGGTGGGCTTGCACACGAACCAGTAGCTGTAGGGGCTTTCGACCGCGACTTCGAACAGCGTCGCCAGCCGGCTGTCGGCCGCGCGGCGCATATGGTCGTCATGCATGATCGCGATGCCCAGCCCCTGCGCCGCCGCCTCGAGCATGATCTGGCCCGAATCGAAATGGTCGATCGCCGCCGGTTCGAGATCGGCGAAGCCGATTTCCGCGCGCCAGGCGGTGAAGCTTTCGGGCAGTTCGTTGTGGATCAGGAAAGTCTGCCGGGCGAGCAAGTCGCGGTCGGGCGTGGACCCGAGCTTGTCGGCGAGGTCGCGATTGCAGATCGCGTGGACCTTGTTGTAATCGAGCCGAACGGCATGCAGCCCGCGCGATGGCCCGCGCGAGAGGATGATCGCGGCATCGAGCACATCGCCCACGCGGTCCTCAAGATGCGCGCCGGTATCGATATCGATATGCAGCAGCGGATGACGTTCGCGCAGTTCGCCAAGCTTGGGAAACAGTCGCTGCGTACCGAACAGCGGCAGCACGCCCAGCCGCAGGCGCAGCAGCGAGAGGTTTTCCGACTGGCTTTCGACCGCCCGCGCAAGCGCTTCGAGCTGCGGGTTCACCGCTTCGAAAAAGGCGTGTCCGTCATCGGTCAGCTGCATCGACTGGCGGGCGCGGGTGAACAGCTTCTTGCCGACGAATTCTTCCAGATTGCCGATCCGCCGCGACAGCGCCGAAGGGCTGAGCCCCAGCTCGTCCGCCGCACCGCGCGCGGAGCCGAGCCGGACGGTGCGAACAAACGCCTCGAGGGCGCGCAAGGGGGGCAGTCGCCGGGTAGCCATGATGGTTGCACGCTATGGTCGCAATTCGTCGCTGTCGAGGGCGAATGTGCGATAATCTGCAACTGTCGTCACGTGACTGTTGCAGAATCCTCGGGTGCGTGCAGGCGCAGGCGCTTCACATGGGTTTCATCGCCATCGGTGACCTCGATCCGCCAGCCGCTGCGATGTTCGAGCACACGCCCGACCTCGGGCACCTGTTCGGCCAGCACAAAGGCCAGCCCGCCCAGCGTATCGACCGATTCCTCGACCTCGGCCAGCGCGGGCGAGACCTTCTCGGCGACATCGTCGAGTTCGGCGCGGGCGTCGCAGTCCCACATGCCCTCGCCGATATCGACGATCCATTCCTCGGGGGCCTCGTCGTGCTCGTCCTCGATCTCGCCGACGATTTCCTCGACCAGGTCCTCGATCGTGATGAGCCCATCGGTGCCCGAAAACTCGTCGACCACCACCGCCAGATGCATCCGCTGCGCGCGCATGTCGGCGAGCACGTCGAGCGCGTTGCGCGTCTGCGGGACATAGAGCGGCTGACGCATCAGCACGGTCCAGTCGCTCGGCGGGGCCTCGCGCCGGGCGAGGATGGTGAAGACGTCCTTGATGTGGATCATGCCGATCACATCGTCGAGCTGGTCGCGGTAGACGGGCATGCGCGAATGGCCATGTTCGGCGAAGGTCTCGACCAACTGGTCCCAGCTCGCCGTGGCCTCGATCGCGATGATCTGCCCGCGCGGCACCGCGACATCGTCGGCATCGTGCTCGGAAAAATGCAGCAGATTGCGCAGCATTTGGCGCTCGACCAGTGACAAATCGCCCGTGCCGCTATGCTCGGGCGTGTCGTCGCCGTTTTCGTCCTCGTGCTCGTCGATCGCGTCTTCCAGCTGCGCACGCAGCGAGCGTTCGCCGTAGTCGGGGTCGAAGAATTTCCGGATGGCGAGCATGAGCCCGCTGCTACTCTCCGCGTCTCCCGCGGGTGATGACGAATCGGGCATGGCCCTAATTATGCACTCCAGTCAGTTGCGGTCCCCATATGGGTCGGCGATACCCAATTTTGCAAGCGCTGCGATCTCGAGCGCTTCCATCGCTTCGGCCTGCGTGTCCGAATCGACATGATCATGGCCCGCAAGGTGTAACAAACCGTGGATGAGCAGGTGCGCCGCATGCGCCTCGAGCGGCACTCCCTTGTCCTCTGCCTCGCGCGCGCACGTGCCCGCGGCCAGCGCCAGATCGCCGAGCATTTCGGGCGGCCCCTCGGGCGCGAGGTCGAGCAAATCGCCGCGCTCGAGCATGGGGAACGACAGCACATTGGTGGGCTTGTCCTTCCCGCGCCATTCCTTGTTCAAGGCGTGGACGTCCGCATCGGAGGTGAACAGCACCGAAGCGGTCAGCCGCGGATTATCCAGTGCGGGCTCGACACCGCACAGCGCCGCATGCGCGCGCACGGTCAGCGCATCCCACTCCACGTCCGCGGGCCAGCCGTCGATGTCGATGTCGAAATCCACCGTTCTAATCCTTCGTCATCCCCGCGCAGGCGGGGATCCCGCTCCTGCTACATGTTCAGCGTGTCGAACAGATCGTGCCACTCGGGATTCTGCTCCTCGATCGCCCTGATCTTCCACGCCCGGTTCCATTTCTTCACCGCCTTCTCGCGCGCGATAGCATCGGTAATGTCATCGTAGCGCTCGAGATAGACGAGCCGTGTGAGCCCATACCGGTGGGTAAACGAGCCACCCTTCCCTTCGCGGTGCTGCACTGCCCTCGCGGCAATATCGGCAGTCACGCCCACATAGATGGTACCGCGGTAGCGGTCTGCCATGATGTAAACGTAGCCGCCTTTCTCGAAAGTCACGCCCGAAGGTAGCGGGACCCCCGCCTGCGCGGGGGTGACGACATAATGGTTTTTGCCATTATGCGCTCGGCCCCTCGTAGGCCTCGACGATGCGGCCGACGATCGGGTGGCGGACCACGTCGGCGGCGGTGAAGCGGATGGTACCGAAACCATCGACGCCCTCCAGCTTGCCGACCGCATCGGCCAGCCCGCTCATCCCGTCGCCGCCGGGGATGTCGACCTGCCGCGGATCGCCGCAGATCACCATCCGGCTGTTCTGGCCGAAGCGGGTGAGGAACATCTTCATCTGTTCGCGCGTGGTGTTCTGCGCTTCGTCGAGAATGACGAAGGCATCGGCCAGCGTACGGCCGCGCATGAAGGCGATCGGCGCGATCTCGATCTCGCCCGAGGCCAGCCGCCGCTCGACCTGTTCGGGCGGCATGCAATCGTAGAGCGCGTCGTACAGCGGGCGCAGATAGGGATCGACCTTCTCTTTCAGGTCGCCGGGCAGGAAGCCGAGCTTTTCGCCCGCCTCCACCGCGGGGCGCGAGAGGATCAGCCGCTGCACGCTGCCGGTGATCAGCTGCGCGACCGCCTGCGCCACCGCGAGATAGGTCTTGCCCGTCCCTGCCGGACCCAGCGCGAAGATGATATCGTCGCGCACCAGGCTGCGCATATAGGTCGTCTGCATCGCGCTGCGCGGGACGATGGTCTTGCGCCGCGTGCGGATCATGATCGGCGGGCCAGCCTTGTCGTTGCCCGGTTCGGTGCCGACGATCCCGTCGAGCGTCGGTTCGTCCGACATGGTGATCAGCGCTTCGATCGCCCCCGCGTCGAGATCCTGCCCCACGGCCAGCTTGTCGTACATCGCCTTGAGCACATCGCGCGCGCGGGCGACGCTGTCTTCGGGGCCTTCGATATGCAGCTGGTTGCCGCGGGCGGAGATGAACACGCCGAGGCGGTTTTCCACCTGCACCAGATTGGCGTCGAACTGGCCGAACAGCGCGCCCAGCAGGCTCTGGTTGTCGAAGCCGAGATCGACCTGTGCGCGGCGCACTTCGCGCTGCGGAGAGGGCGGCGGGGAGAAGGTCTGTGCGTCCTTCTGGACAGGTTTGCGGGCCATAGGCTCCTTTCGAATGCGACTCGGAGTTTAGGCTTCAACGCACCGCGCGCAAGTTGGTCCACGCTGCGAGACGGTGGATAGTCATCCCGCCGTAATCAGGCGGCGACAGTCTCGCGCAGCATCCCGGCAAGCGAGTTGGGCCCCGCCTCGACCAGTTCGACCTGCACGAGGTCGCCGATCTGCACGTCGCCTTCGAACCACGCGCTTTGCAGCCACGGCGTCTTGCCGAGCCACTGGCCGGGTAGCTTGCCCTTGCGTTCGACCAGCACTTCGCAGGTGCGGCCGACGGTGTTCTGGTTGAAGGCCAGCTGGTCGCGGTTGAGCGCGGCCTGGAGCCGCTGCAGACGCTCGTCCATGACCTCTTTCGCGACCTGCCCGTCCATCGTCGCGGCAGGCGTGCCGGGGCGCGGGCTATATTTGAAGCTGAAGGCCTGCGCATAGGCAACCTCGCCGACCAGCTGCAGCGTTTCCTCGAACTCGGCATCGGTCTCGCCGGGGAAGCCGACGATGAAGTCGCCCGACAGTGCGAGATCGGGCCGCGCGGCGCGGAAGCGGTCGAGCAGCTTGAGATAGCTCTCTACGCTGTGGCTGCGGTTCATGGCTTTCAGCACGCGGTCGCTGCCCGCCTGCACCGGCAGATGGAGGAACGGCATGAGCTTGGGCGTGTCGCCATGCGCGGCGATCAGGTCGTCGTCCATGTCGGCCGGGTGGCTGGTGGTGTAGCGGATGCGCGCGAGGCCATCGATCGCCGCGATGTCGCGGATCAGCCCGGCGAGGCCGACACTGTGGCCCCTGTCATTCTCGCCGCTCCATGCCGAGACGTTCTGGCCGAGCAGCGTGATTTCCTTTGCGCCCGCTTCGACCAGCTTGCGCGCTTCGGTCACCAGATCGCTGTAAGGACGCGAGATTTCCGCGCCGCGCGTATAGGGCACCACGCAATAGGTGCAGAACTTGTCGCAGCCTTCCTGCACGGTGAGGAAGGCGGTCGGGCCGATCCGCCGGCGTTCGGGCAAGGCGGCGAACTTGGCGATCGCGGGCATGTCGGTATCGGTCGCCCGTTCGCCCTGCACCGCGCGGTCCAGCATTTCGGGCAGGCGGTGGTAGGCCTGCGGGCCGACGACCATGCTCACCGCGGGCGAGCGTTTCATGATCTCCTCGCCCTCGGCCTGCGCGACGCAGCCCGCGACCGCAATCATCGGCGGCTTGGTCTGCGTCTTGCCCTTGGTCAGGCGGCCGATGTCCGAATAGATCTTCTCCGCCGCCTTCTCGCGGATGTGACAGGTGTTGAGCACCACCAGATCGGCGTCCTCGCCCTCGGGCGCGGGCGTGATGCCCTGCGCGTCGAGCATCTCGGCCATGCGTTCGCCGTCATAGACGTTCATCTGGCAGCCGAAGCTCTTGACCCGGTAGGTCTTGGGAGGGGTGGTGGTCGGTTTCATGAGTGGCGCGCCTTTACCCGATGGGACCAGCCCTTTCAACGAAAAGGGCGGCTCGTGGCCGCCCTTCCCGTTTTCGATCCCGGCGAAGTTTACCCAACAGTCGCCTTGACGATCTTGCCCGGGTTCGCGGGCGGTTCGCCCTTGGGCAGCGCGTCGACGTGTTCCATGCCGCTCTCGACCTGGCCCCAGACGGTGTACTGGCCATCGAGGAATTCGGCATCGTCGAAGCAGATGAAGAACTGCGAATTGGCGCTGTCGGGCACCTGCGTGCGGGCCATCGAGCAGGTGCCGCGGGTGTGCGGTTCGCTGTTGAATTCGGCCTTGAGGTCGGGCTTGTCGCTGCCGCTCATGCCGGTGCCGGTCGGATCGCCGCCCTGCGCCATGAAGCCGGGGATCACGCGGTGGAAGACCACCCCGTCGTAGAAGCCTTCGCCGGCCAGCGTGGTAATGCGTTCGACATGGCCGGGCGCGAGATCGGGGCGCAGCTTGATCACTACGTCCTTGTTTTCGCCGTCGCCGGTGTCGAGGGTCAAAGTCAGCTTGTCGGCCATGGATCGTGTCTCCTGTGAGTGATTGGCGGCCTACATAGGGATTGTGGGCCGAGAGTCACCAGTCGAATGGCACCGGCCGCTTGCATTCCCCCCGGGTCTGCCTAGACCGCTGCCATGAGCGAAAGCGACCGCCCCCTCGACGATGACGGTTTCCTGCTGGCGCGCGAGTCGGCCGACGAAGCGCGCCCCGACGACCGCATCGACGACGAGCGGATGGACGAGGAAAACACGCTCAAGAAGGAGTATGTCGAAGCCGTCGAGCAGGCGCTGGAGGACGGCGACACCAAGACAGTGTACGAGCTGGTCGAACCGCTCCACCCCGCCGACATCGCCGACCTGCTCGAGCTGTTCGAACGCGAACAGCGCTACCAGCTGGCCGCGGCGATCACCGACCTGATGACCTCGGAAGTGGTCGCCGAACTCAACGACTACGTCCGCGAAGACATGATGGAAGCGCTGCCGCCCGAAGCGGTGGCGCAGATCGTCGACCAGCTCGAGACCGACGATGCGGTCCAGCTGATCGAGGATCTCGACGAGGCCAACCAGCGCGCGATCCTGGCCGAAGTCGAGATGGAGGACCGGATCGCGATCCAGTCCGCGCTCTCCTATCCCGAGGAAACCGCCGGCCGCCTGATGAGCCGCGATTTCGTGGCCGTGCCCGAGCACCTGACCGTGGGCGATTTGATCGATTTCCTGCGCGACGGGCGCGACCTGCCCGACGATTTCTACGAGATCTTCGTGGTCGACGAGAAGCACCACCCGGTCGGCACCTGCGCGCTGAGCTGGGTGCTGCGCGCGCCGCGCACGATCCCGCTGGCCGACGTGATGAAGCGCGACCAGACGCTTATCCCCGTCCTGCTCGACCAGGAAGAGGTCGGGCTGATGTTCCAGAAGTACAACCTCATCAGCGCCGCGGTGATCGACGAGAACGACCGGCTGGTCGGCCAGATGACGGTGGACGACGTGGTCCACATCATCTCCGAGGAAGCCGGCGAGGACGCGCTGCTGATGAGCGGCGCGGGCGAAGGCGACATCAACGAGCCGATCCGCGAAGCCTATTCGGCGCGCGTGCGCTGGCTGGTCGCCAATCTCGGCACCGCGCTGGTCGCCAGCCTGATCATCGCGCTGTTCGGCGCGGCGATCGAACAATTGGTGGCGCTGGCGGTGCTGATGCCGATCGTCGCCAGCATCGGCGGCAATGCGGGCACGCAGACCATGGCGGTAACCGTCCGCGCGATCGCCACCAACCAGCTGACGCGCAGCAACACGCGCCGCATCCTGATCCGCGAAATGCGCGTGGCGGTGCTCAACGGGATGACCATCGCAGTGCTGGTGGGAGTGGCGACGGGCGTGATCTTCACTCCCCTGCTGGGCGGCGTGATCGCGTTGGCGATGGTGATCAACGTGGTCACTGCGGGGCTGGCGGGCGTGCTGGTCCCGGTCGCCTTCGAACGGCTCGACCAGGACCCGGCAGTGGCGAGCAGCGTGTTCGTGACGATGATCACCGATTCGATGGGCTTCTTCGCCTTCCTCGGCCTCGCCGTGGCCTGCGGGGTCACGGGGTAGCAAGCCTACACATGGACCGGGTGTTACACGGTTCAGGGCGAAAAAAGCTGCGGGTGGTTGCTGCGCTGCGAAACCGCGGAAATACGGGAGCTGGAGGGGAAGAGATGCGCGCATTGGTGCATCCTGCCGGGGATCGATCGATGTAGGAAAGTGGTGACTTTGCCGTCCCCATCACGTCACCCCGGACTTGATCCGGGGTCGGGGCTGCCTGGCCTCGCCCGCATCCGATGAAAAGAAGCACCGGCCCCGGATCAGGTCCGGGGCGACGGGGGAGTTGAGGTTTCGCTGGTATCCCCTATCTCACCCCCATGCCGCTCAACCTGACCAAGATCGCCTTCGGTGCGCAGAGCTATGCCGATATCGAGAACTGGTACGCCGCGCGGCGCAGCCCCAATCTGACCACGCGTTATCGCCCGACCAAGTGGGAACAGTGCATCGGCGGGTCGCTATTCTGGATCCACCAGCACAGCATTGTCGCGCGCAGCGAGATCCTGGGGTTCAGCGAAACCCCCGACGGGCGCTGGTCGATCGACCTCGAACCGGTACTGGTCCGCGTCCACCCGCGCCCCAAGCGCGCGCACCAGGGCTGGCGCTATCTCAAGGGCGAAGTCCCGCGCGACCTGGCACCGGGCGAAGACATTGGTGATGCGCTGCCCGGCAAGCTGGCGGGCAAGCTCGAACGGCTCGGCTTGATCTGAAAACCGCGCTTCATCACGCAAATGGCTGAATTCAAAGCTTTATGACATCGCCGCGACTGCCACGTTTCTGAATTAAGTCATTGGTTTTATGGGCTTTTCCCGGTCATGGTTTACGCCTTGGTAAGGGCTGGCGCGTAATCGGGCGCCATCACCAATCACATGGCTTTCCCGATGACCGCCCAGCCGAATTTCGTCCACGCTTTCGCTCGCGCAGCCGATAGCGAGCAGCCGCCCGTCGAGCCCGCCGCCCCCTTCCCCCCACCTGCCGACGAGCGCCCCGCGCCGCGTCGCCGGATGGCCGGCCGGTTAGCGCACATGCGCGCGAGCATCGCGGGCAAGGTGCGGATCTTCGCCATTTCCTTCACGCTGATCCTCACGCTGCTGGGCCTGCTGCTGGGCGGCACGCTGGCAGTGCTGTCGACGCGTGCGGGCGATGCTTCGGTCAGCGCCTCGCGCGCGCTGGCGGCCTCGCAATTGGCTACCTCGATCGCCGAAAGCCGCTATTTCGCCTCGCGCTATGCGGCGGAGGGCGAGGCCCGGATGATCGCCTCGGCCTTTGCCACGCTCGACCAGGCACGCAGCGAGATCGACGCCACGATCGCACTCGACGGCGGCGGCAGCCAGTCGCGCGAGCAGATGGAATGGCTGGTGACGCAGGTCGAGGGGTTCGCGCCCGAACTGCGCGCGCTGCAGGCCTCGATCAATGCGCATGGCCCCTCGCCCACGGGTGACGCGCTGGCCGGTGCGATCGATATTTCGGGCAGCCAACTTGCCCAGCAGGCCGAAGAGATCGAGACCACGCTGCGGCTGCAGGCCGACGCCGCGCAGCAGGCGCTGGACAAGCTGGGCACATGGGCGATCGTGCTGGCGTTGACGATGATCGCGGGCTGTATCGTGCTGGTGATCGCCGGCGCGCGCGGCCTCTCGCGGCAGGTCTCCGGCTCCTTGTCCGAGATTACTGGCGCGATGACGCGGCTGGCGCGCGGCGACCGGTCGATCGAAATCCCCGCCACGGACCGCGAGGACGAGATCGGCGAAATGGCGCGCGCGCTGGTGGTGTTCCGCGAAAGCGCCGATGCGCTGGCCGAATTGCAGCGCAAGGCGCGCACCGAGCAGAATGCGGTGCTGCGGCGGCTGGTCGACAATTTCCAGGGCGGCGTGGGCGAAGCGGTGGGCAGCGTGGCGCAGGCCGCGCGCGAGCTGCAGGCAACCTCGACCGACATGGCAGGCGCCGCGACGCGCACCATCGGTTTCGTCGAACAGGTTTCGCGCGATATGGCCGAAACGCAGGTCGGGGTGACCGCGGCCGCCTCCGCCAGCGACCAGTTCGCCATGTCGATCGCCGAGATCGGGCGGCAGGCGGGCAATTCGGCGGGCGTGGTGCAGGATGCACGCCAGACCACCGAAGTGGCCGACCGCAAGATGGCCGACCTTGCCAATGTGGCGGAGGAAATCGGCGAAGTGGTCGACATGATCGGCGCGATTGCCGACCGCACCAACCTCCTCGCGCTCAACGCCTCGATCGAGGCGGCGCGCGGCGGCGAGGCCGGGCGCGGCTTCGCGGTGGTGGCAAGCGAGGTCAAGGAACTGGCCCGGCAGACGCGCGAGGCGACGGGCGATGTCGGGCGCCGGATCGTCGGCATGCAGGTGGTGACGCGCGAAAGCGTGGAGGCGCTGGCCCGCATCGGCGAACGCATCCGCGAGGTCGAAATGACCGCCACCGCGATCGCGCAGGCGGTGGACGAACAATCGCTGTCGAGCCGCGAGCTGGCCCATAATCTCGACCTCGCCGCCAATGGCGTCGATGCGGTGGGTAGCAATCTGGCGCAGATCGGCGACATGGCGCGCGGTACGGGCGCGGCGGCCGCGCAGGTGCTGACCTCGGCCGACCAGCTCGACGGGACCGCCCGCGCGCTCGATACGAGTTCGCGCGGGTTCGTCCACTCGGTACGGGCCGCCTGACCCGCGCAATCTCGGAACATCCGGGCGGGCCGCCCCGTTGGTTGGGCAAAGGAGAAACGCATATGCCCGAACGCCAATCACGCCATCCCGACAACGAACTGATCGCCGAGATGACCGAGAATGCGACCCCCTCGCAGCAGGGCTCGGCCGGCGGCGAAGTCAATCGCCAGGTCGGCAAGCGCGGTGAACTCAACCGCGCGACCGATCCCGCAAACCGCGAGCCCGAAACGGGTTCGGACAATCCCGCGCAGGACGCGCAGAAGGGCGACAAGACGCTGTCTGCCATCCAGGATTCGCGCGGCTGAGCTTTCAGACGCGACCGATGACCGAGCGCCCCGCCCTCACCGGCGGGGCGTTTGCGTTCAAGCGGCGGTCTTTTGTGCCACCCGGCGCAGCGCGTCGGCATAGGCTTCGGGTGGCTGCGCGCCGGGGATCATGAACTTGTTTTCGACGATCATCGCGGGCACGCCGGTGATGTTGAAATCCCACGCCGCGCGTTCCTCGGCGCGGACCTTGTGCGCCCATTCCTCGCTTGCCAGCGCGGCTTCGGCTGCCCCTCGGTCGAGGCCGACGCTGTCCGCCACGTCGAGCAGCACCTCGTGGTCGCCGATCTGGCGCCGCCGGTTGAAATGGGCTTCGAACAGAGCGAGTTTGAGCTCGGTCTGTTTTTCCGCGCCGTGCGCCTCGCCCGCCCACGTCAGCAGCTTGTGCGCATCGAAGGTGTTCCACATCCACCGCGGCGGTTCGGGATCCTCGCCCTGGTAATCGAGCGATACGCCCGCGTTTTGCGCCGCTTCGCGCATGCGCCCCTGCACCGCCTTCGACTGGTCGGGGGTGGACCCGTATTTGCGCGCGATATGCGCAGTGCTTTCCTCGCCCTCGGGCGGCATGTCGGGATTGAGTTCGAAGGCATGCCAGCGGATGTCCGCCTCGATCTCGCCTTCGAGCTGGGCGAGGCCCTTTTGCAGGCTGCCCCAGCCGACCAGGCACCACGGGCACATGACATCGGACCAGATATCGATCCGCAAGGTTCTGGGTTCGCTCATCTTGCCATCCACCACTGCAGCAGGTGATGCGCTATAGCATGCGGCGGCGGGGCGACGAAGGGACCGTTCCCTTCCAGCGCCGCACCGACCTGTTCGCGCGTGAAAAACTCGACTTCGGCCATTTCGGTCTCGTCTATGGTCAGTTCGTCGCTGTCGGCATGGCTGTGGCAGCCGATCATCAGCTGGCTGGGAAAGGGCCATGGCTGGCTGGCGACATAGGTCACGTCGCGCACGCGCACGCCCGCTTCCTCGAGCACTTCGCGCGCGACGCCTTCCTCGATGCTTTCCCCCGGCTCGACGAAGCCCGCGAGCGCGGAGAAGCGCCCCTCGGGCCAGCCGAGCCCGCGGCCCAGCATCAGCCGGCCTTCATGTTCGACCAGCATAATCGTGACCGGGTCGGTGCGCGGGAAATGGCTGGCTTCGCAGGCAGTGCAATTGCGCTGCCAGCCGCCCTTGGCGAGCTTGGTGTCGCCGCCGCACTGCGCGCAGAAACGGTGCCGTGCGTGCCAGTCGGCAAGGCTGCGCGCGCCGCCATATATCGCCAGATCGTCGGGTTGCAGGGTGGACATCAGCGACCACAGCTGCGGGTTCGCCATGCGCGGGGTCGCATCGCCGCGCGGCGGGACCGCAGCGAAGCAGGCCTTGCCCTCATCCAGCCCGAGAAAGCACAATTCCGCATCCTCGGGTACATCGGCGAGCGTGCCCCAGACCAGCCGGTTGGTATCGTCGAGCGACGGCATCAGCCCGTCGAGCGTGAGCACCCGCGCCTTCCAGTTCATATAGCCCGCGAGCCGTTCGGGATCGGCGCGGACGTGATCGGCGCGGTCGAGCCGCGACCCGGTAAACGACAGCACGGTTTACGCCTTCGCCCCCTGCATCGCGGTCAGATCGGCGGTCACCGCTTCGGGGAAGCCTTCGTGGATGGGATAGCTGTCCGACGGCATGTATTGGGTCATCAGGTTGGCGCGCAGCCCGGCCTTGTAATTGACGAAGGCGACCGTGCCTGCCGCCCCGCCCCAGCCATAGGACCCGTCGGTCACGCGTCCGCCCGCGCCGAAGCCCTGGCCTTCGACCCAGGTGCCTTCGGTGGTGGCGGTTTCGGGCAGCAGGTTGGACGTGCCCACGCGCACCGCCAGCTCGCCCATCACGCGCTTGCCCTCGATCACGCCGTAGCCGAGCAGCATCTTGAGGAAGCGGTCGTAATCGCGCGGGCTCGACACCAGCCCCGCGCCGCCGAAGGGGAACGGCGGCTTGTCGAGATAGATCGACGCCTTGGCCGGATCCATCGGGATCGGCGTGCCATTCATGATGCCGTAATTGGTGGTGAAGCGCCCGACTTCGCTTGCGGGGACGGTGAACCAGGTGCTGGTCATGCCCGCGGGTTCGAAGATCCGCTTATGCAGGAATTCGTCGAACGCCATGCCCGAGGCGACTTCGATCACGCGGCCGAGCAGGTCGAGACTGACCGAATAGCTCCACTTGCTGCCCGGCTGCAGCACCAGCGGCAGCGTGGCGAGCCGGTCGGCAAAGACATCGAGCCCCTCGACCGGAGTTGCGCGGCCAATGCCGGGGATCGGGATGCGGCTGACTTGTCCGGGGATCAGCCCCTGATCGGTATAGGCCGTGGTGATCGGCCCCTTCTGGACGATGCCATAGCCAAGCCCCGCCGTATGCGTGAGCAATTGGCGCACGGTGATGGGGCGTTCGGCGGGGACCACATCGGTGATCGACCCGTCATAGGTCTTCTGCACCTGCATATTGGCATAGGCGGGCAGCAGTTCGGCGATCGGCTGGTCGAGGCCGAGCCGACCCTCGTCGATCAGCATCATCGCGGCCATGCCGGTGATCGGCTTGGTCATCGAATAGATGCGATAGAGGCTGTCGGCATCCGCCTTGGCCGGGCCGCCGAGCGCGAGCGTGCCGCGGGCGATATATTGCGGATCGCGCGTGCCCCAGCCGAGCGTGGCGACCATGTTCGCCACCTTGCGCTCCGACACGTATTTGTCGACCATCGCGGTGACCGCCTGCCAGTTCGCCGCGCCGCCCTGCGCCAGCGCCATGCGGCCCATGGGATTGCCCGCCAGCGCTGCGCCGGCGGTAAGCCACGCGCCCCCGCGCAGCAGCGCACGGCGGGAGACCTGGGGGGTGTCGAACTCGCGAAAGGCCATGCGTATCTCTCCGTATCTGTATGTGCGCGCGTTTGTGCGGGACGCATGCGGGAGCGTCAATTGCGAATCGAAACGGTTGTCAAAGCGCGGTGTCCTATCTATGTAGAACACATGCTCAACATTCTCTCCATCCTGTTCGGAATCGTCTCGCTCGTGATCGTCATTCCGGCGACCATTCCGATGCTCGGCTGGGCCAATTGGTTCGCGCTCCCGCTGATCGTCGTGGGCATCCTGGTAGGGCAGATGTCGTCGAGCAATGGCGGGCGCAATTTCTGCATCGTCGTGCTGCTGATCGCGGCGATCCGCCTGTCACTGGGCGGCGGGTTTATCTAACCCGCCAGCGCCAGCCGCGCGGCCTTGGCAAACAATGTCGGCAGCCCCGCTTCGTCGAGGCGGTCGAGCGGCCACCATTCGCCGCTACCCCCGGCCGCCGGTGCATCGCGCTGGATGTGCACCGACAGTTCAAGCGCGAAATGCGTGAAGGTGTGACGCACCAGACCCGCGCTTTCCCACACGCCCTGTAACGGCGGCTCCCCCGATCCGTCGCCGCGCGCGCTCCAGCCGTCATCGGGCAGCGCGCGCATTCCGCCGAGCATGCCCGTGCCCGCGCGTTTCACCAGCCACACCGCGCCGTCGCGCTCGATCCAGTAGGCCTGCCCCTGCCGCAGCGGCTTGGGCTTCTTCGGCGCCTTGACCGGCAGCCGCGCCGGATCGCCCGCCGCGCGGCCCCGGCAGGCTTGGCTGAGCGGGCACAGCAAGCACTTGGGATCGCGCGAGGTGCAGATCGTCGCGCCGAGATCCATCATTGCCTGCGCAAAATCGCCCGCGCGGTCATCGGGAGTGATCGCATCGGCGGCTACGCGGATCGGCTTGCGCGCGCCCGGCAGCGGCGCCTCGATCGCGAACAGCCGCGCGACCACGCGTTCGACATTGGCATCGACCACCACCGCGCGCTGCCCGAAGGCGATCGCGGCGACCGCCGCCGCGGTATAGGCGCCCAGCCCGGGCAATTCGCGCAATTCCGCTTCGGTCTGCGGAAACCCGCCGCGCTGCGCCACGGCGCGGGCGCATTGCACCAGATTGCGGGCGCGCGAGTAATAACCCAGCCCCGCCCATGCCGCCATGACGTCCTCCTCGGGCGCGGCGGCGAGCGCCTCGACCGTCGGCCAGCGGGTGGTGAAGGCTTCGAAATAGGGTTTTACCGCCGCCACGGTGGTTTGCTGCAGCATCACTTCGGACAGCCACACCCGGTACGGCCAGCTGCCGTCGGCGGGGCGCGGCGCACCGGGCCGCGCGCGCCACGGCAGGTCGCGTGCATGCGCATCGTACCAGTCGAGCAGATGTTCGGAGACAGTAGCGGCCACGGCGCGCTTATGGCATGAGCTTTCGCACCATGGGAAGCGACACCACCAGATCCGGCACGCCGGGCTCGAACAAGGGCGCGCGCGGCCGCCAGTATTCCCGCCCGCGCGGCGGCCTGGCCAAGCCGATCAGCGATTTGATGCCGCAGATCGGGCGCAGCGCCTTCCGCCGGTTCGGCTTCGTCCAGAGCTCGGTCGTCAGCCGCTGGCCCGAAATCGTCGGCCCGACCCATGCGCGCGTCTGCACGCCCGAGATGATCCGCTTCCCCCCCGGCGAGAAAGCCGAGGGAATCATGCATCTGGTGGTCAAACCCGCGCATGCGCCGCTGGTGCAGCAGGTGCTGCCCGAGATCATCGAGCGGGTGAACCGCTTCTTCGGCTATCGCGCGGTGGCGCGGATCAAGCTGCGGCAAGGCGAGGTTAAGCCGCCGCCCGACAGGGAAAAGCCCAAGGCGCCGCCATCGCTCAAGCCCATTCCGATGGAATTGGGCGACAGCCTGCGCGATATCGGCGACCCCGAATTGCGCACCGTGCTCGAATCGCTCGCGCGCAGCATGGGGTCGCAAGAGAATGGGAATGAGGACACGTGACGAAGAAAAAGCTGACATTGGCCGCGCTGGCGCTGGCCGGGGCCGGAACGCTGGCAATCACCGCCAGCGCGCAGGAACGGATGGTCCTGCCGGGCGGCAATTGGGCGGCCATGCTCGACCGGACCGATGGCGGGCACCGCTTCGGCAATCCCGCCGCCGAGACCAAGCTCATCGAATTCATGAGCTACACCTGCTCGCATTGCGCGCAATTCGCGCGGCGGGGCGATGGCGCGCTGAAGCTGGCCTATGTCCCCACGGGCAAGATCAGCTATGAAATCCGCCACCTGATCCGCGACCCGGTCGATCTGACCGCGGCACTGCTCACGCATTGCGGCGACCCGAAGAAATTCGGCCGCAATCATGAAGCGATCACCTATCGCTATGACGAATGGATCGAAAAGGCGCGCACCGCGACGCAGGCCCAGAAATCGCGCTGGCAGTTCGGCTCGCTGTCGGCCCGGTTGCAGGCGATCGCCAGCGATCTTGATTTCTACGACATCATGGAAACGCGCGGCTATTCGCGCGCCGAGATGAACCGCTGCCTGTCGGACGAGGCTAAGGCCAATGCGATGGCCGACCGTTCGGCCGCCGATGCCGAACGCTATGGTATCACCGGCACGCCCAGCTTCGTGCTCGACGGCAAGCTGCTCGAGGGTACGCATGACTGGCCCACGCTCGAAAAGCAGCTCAAGGACGCCATCTGACCGCGTTCGAACCGGTTTTCGGGGGAAAGCCCTGTGGATACGCCTGCCTCCGCCTTTTCACGGCTGCACCCCCGGGCCTAGCCTCTCCAGTCCAGACACGAGGATATTCATGACCAAGACCCTGCGTTTCGCCCTTGCCGCCCCGCTCGCCCTGGCGCTCGCCGCCTGTGGGTCCGCGGCCGAGGAAACCGGCGACATCGAAAGCGAAGCGATCGCCGCCATCCCCGCGCCCGAGGGCAGCGAATGGCGCACCACCGCGGTCATGACCGAAGACGGCGGCACGCTGGTCGGCAATCCCGACGCGCCGCTCAAGCTGATCGAATACGGCTCGCTCACCTGCGGCACCTGCGCGCGCTTCTCGATGGAAGGCGCGGAACCGCTGATGGAATATGTCGACAGCGGCGTGGTCAGCTTCGAACTGCGCCAGTTCGCGATCCACGGGCCGATCGACCTGATGCTGGGGCGGTTGACGCAATGCGGCCCCGCCTCAGCGGTCATCCCGCTGTCGGACCAGGTGTGGGGCAATTTCGAAAGCATCATGGAACCGGTCCAGACCAACCAGGCCGCTTTCGAAGCCGCCATGCAGCGCCCGATGGAAGAACGCTTCGTGGTCGCCGCCGAACAGCTCGGCTATCTCGATTTCTTCGCCGCGCGCGGGATCAGCGAAGACCAGGGCCGCCAGTGCTTGGCCGATGTCGCCAAGCTCGAGGAACAGGCCGATCACACGCAGCGCTACAGCCAGGAATATAACATCTCGGGCACGCCGACCTTCAAGCTGAACGGCCGCGATGTCGATGCCAACACCTGGGCGGCGCTGGAACCCATCCTCCAGCGCGCCGGCGCCAGGTAAGTCCGGCGCCGGGGGGACAGGACGACGATGCGCATCTCGAAGCTCCGGTTGAGCGGCTTCAAGAGCTTCGTCGAACCTGCCACCTTGCATATCGAGCCGGGGCTGACGGGCGTCGTCGGCCCCAATGGCTGCGGCAAGTCCAACCTGCTCGAGGCAATCCGCTGGGTCATGGGCGAAAACTCGCCCAAATCCATGCGCTCGGGCGGGATGGAAGACGTCATCTTCGCCGGCACGCAAAGCCGCCCGCAGCGCGATTTCGCCGAAGTCGTATTGCAGGGCGCGGACGATGACGGCGACGAGATGGAAGTCGTCCGCCGGATCGAACGCGGCGCGGGCAGCGCCTATCGCCTCAACGGCAGCGATGTGCGCGCCAAGGATGTCGCGCTGATCTTCGCCGATGCGGCGACCGGCGCGCACAGCCCCGCGCTGGTCAGCCAGGGCAAGATCGCGCAGGTCATCGCCGCCAAGCCGACCGAACGCCGCCAGATGCTCGAGGAAGCGGCGGGGATCGCGGGGCTCCACGTCCGCCGCCGCGATGCGGAAAGCAAGCTGCGGCAGACCGAGACCAATCTCGAGCGGCTCGAAGACATCATGGCGGGGCTGGACAGCCAGATCGCCTCGCTGCGGCGGCAGGCCAAGCAGGCCGAGCGCTACAAGAAACTGTCGGACGAGATAAAGAGTGCCGAGGCGCGGCTGGTGTTTGCGCGCTGGCGCGAAGCCGCTGCGGCGGCGGAGGAAGCCAAGGCCGCCGCCACGCAGGCCGATGCGCGCGTGGCCGAAGCGCAGCAGGAGGCCGATGCGGCGCAGAAAGCGCAGCGCAGTGCCGCCGAGGCGCTGGCCGAAGCGCGCGACGAACAGGCCGATCGCCGCGACGATGCCAGCGCGCATGGCCACCGCATGGCGGCGCTGAGCAGCCAGCTCGAAGCGGCGGAGCAGCGGCTCGCCGATCTCGACCGGCAGCAGGCGCGGCTCGAGGCCGACCGCGGCGAAGCCGACCGGCTGACCAAGGATGCCGCCGAAGCGCTGTCGCGGCTTGAACGCGAGCTGGCGGCGAGCGAACAGGCGCTGGCGGGCGATGAAGAACAGCGCCCCGCGCTCGAACGCGCGCATGAGCAGGCCGAGCGCGACAGCCGCGCCGCTGAACTCGCGCTGGCACGGGCCACCGCCGACAATGCCGGGGTCGAGGCCGAATGGCGCGTCGCCGAAGCGGAAATTGCGCAGATCAGGGCCCGGCTCGACCGTGCCGCGGCGGAGGGCCGCCGGATGGCCGAACGCCGCGCGGCGCTGGCGGGCGAGGACCCCGACGCCGATGTCGATGCCGCCAAGGCTGCAGCCGAAGACGCCGCCCGGACGCTGGCCGAGCGGCGCCGCACGCTCGAGGAGATGCAGGCGCGCAAAGCCGAACTGCAGGCCAGCCGCGACAGCGCCGCATCCGCCCTCTCCGAAGCGCGCGCCGAGCTTTCGGGCGTGCAACGCGAATGGGAAGCGCTCACCCGCGACCGCGAAGCGCGCGACCGCGCCGCGGCCAAGCGCAGCGGACGGCAACAGGCGATCGACGGTGTGCGCGCGGCGAAGGGCTATGAACGCGCGGTCGCAGCGGCGCTGGGGCGCGACGGCAAGGCGCTGCTCGGCCTGCCCGAAGGCGATGCAGAAGGGCGCTACTGGACCGGTGCGGCCGCGCCCTCGCCCGTGACCGACAGCCTGTCTGCGCATGTCGAGACCTGTCCCGAGGAATTGCGCGCGCCGCTGGCGCTGATGCATGTGGCGGAAGCGGACGATGGGCGCACGCTCGCCCCCGGCCATTCGCTGGTCACGATGGATGGGCGGTTGCGGCGCTGGGACGGGCTGGTCGTACATGGCGAAGGATCGGCCGAAGCGGCGCGGCTGGAAGCGGAGAACCGTTTTGCCGAGCTCGACGCGCACCTGCCCGCGCTGCGCGACGCGGCGACTGCAGCGCAGGCGGCGATGGACACGGCAAGCGAGGAACTGGGGCGCTTGCAGCGCGATCTGGTCGCCGCCGAGCGCGAACTGGCCGGGACGGCGGAGGCCGAGCGGCAGGCGCTGCGCGCGCTCGACCAGGCCGAATCCGCGCGCGAACGGCTCGCCGCGCGGCTCGAAGAATTGGACCGGAGCGAGGCCGAGCATGGCGAGCTGGTCGCTGCGGCGCAGTCCGATCTTGCCGCTGCCGAGGCCAAGCGCGATGCGCTGCCCGACCCTGCCGCGGGGCGCGCCACGCTCGAGGCCGCCCGAGCGCAGAACGAAGCCGCGCGCACCGCGATGCAGGCGCGCGCTGCCGCGCTGGCGGCGCACGACCAGGCACTTGCGGTGGCGCGCGAGCGCGCCTCGGCGCAGCGCAGTGACATGGCCAATTGGCAGGCACGCAGCGGCGATGCGGCGCGGCGGCTGTCCGAGATGGAAACCCGCGCCGAGGAAATTACACAGGAACGCGCGGTCATCGCGGCCAAGCCCGAGGGGCTGATGCGCGAAATCGAACAGGGCGACCAGGTACGCGAGCGTCTGACCCGCGAGCTTGCCGCAGCCGAGCAGGCGGTCGCCGAGGCCAATGCGCTGGCGCAGGAGGCCGACCGCGGCTTTACCGCGACCAACGAGGCGCTGGCCGCAGCGCGCGAGAACCGCGCCGGCCTTTCTGCCCGCGCGGAAAGCCAGGACGGCCGCCGGATCGAGATGGCGCGGATTTCGGGCGAGCGGTTCCAGTGCCCGCCCCCGCTGCTGCCGCAGCGCTTCGAATTCGACGAGGACGCGATCAAGTCGGCCGAGACCGAGAGCGATGAAATGGACCGGCTCACCGCCAGCCGCGAGCGGATCGGTCCGGTCAACCTCGTCGCATCGGAGGAACTCGCGCGCATCGAGAGCGAGCATGGCGCGAATGTCGAGGAACAGGAGGAATTGCGCGAAGCGGTCAGCCGGCTGCGCGGGTCGATCGGCAATCTCAACCGCGAGGGGCGCGAACGGCTGCGGGCTGCCTTCGAACAGGTCAACGACCATTTCCAGCGGCTGTTCATGCGCCTCTTCGAAGGCGGCGAGGCGCATCTGGCGCTGATCGACAGCGACGATCCGCTGGAAGCCGGGCTGGAGATTTTCGCGCAGCCGCCGGGCAAGAAGCTGCAATCGCTCACGCTGCTGTCGGGCGGCGAACAGGCGCTCACCGCCACCGCGCTGATCTTCGCGCTGTTCCTGACCAACCCCGCGCCGATCTGCGTGCTCGACGAGGTCGACGCGCCATTGGACGATGCCAATATCGACCGGTTCTGCGACCTGCTCGACGCGATGACGCGCGAAACGCAGACGCGCTATCTGATCGTCACGCATAATGCGGTGACGATGAGCCGCATGCACCGCCTGTTCGGCGTCACGATGATCGAAAAGGGCGTCAGCCGCCTGGTCAGCGTCGATCTTGGCGGGGCCGAGGAATTGCTCGCGGCGGAGTGACCGGGTGCGGCCCCTCGGGGCCGGCAAGGACCTGCCCTCCGGCCATGGCCTAGGGACAAACCCTTAGCGCGCGCTAACCCCCTCCCAAAGCGGCGCCGCTAAACATTCATCAACCATGAAAAGATTTAGGAAGGACGACCGCGCACTCGTGGAGATGCGGACCGATCGGGAGCTTCCCGAGGCAACCCCCATGCCCGGTCGCGACGAGGTGCAGCGCGCCATCCTCAAGGCACTGGTGGATACCGAGCAGCGTTCGGTCCTGGCCAATATGTCCTGCTGGATCGTCACTGCCGTCGCAGCGGTGTTCTTGCCGACCGCGATTTATTTCCTCTTCCCGCTGATCTTCCGGCTGGTCGCCATGGTCGGCACGCGCACCACCTTCGCGCGCTTGCGCGCCGCGCTGGAAGAAGACCGCCCGATCGCGCGCGAATACCTCCTGCTCGCCGCGGCGCTGGTGGTGGGCGGCGCGGCCTGGGGGGCCACCCTGCTCCCGATCTTCGCCTATCCAACGCTGCATCCCGCGCGCCTGCTGGTCGGCGGAGGTACGCTGGTGGGCATGAGCATCATCGCAACCATGCTCTCGCCCGCCCCGCGGCTGGCCTTCTCATTCGCAATCGGGTTTCTCGGCGCGTTCGGCGCGGGCCTGGTGATCACCGGCACACCCGGCGGACTGACATTGATGCTTGGCATGGCGATCCTCTTCCTGATCTTCATCGCATATTCGCATGCCTCGACCTTCAGCCACAGGCGCGCGGCGCAATTGCTGGTCGAGAACCGGCGGCTAAGCGACGATTTGCGCGCTTCGCTCGAACGCGCGCTGCACATGGCCGATCACGACAGCCTGACCGGCCTGTTCAACCGCCGCGCGTTCTTCGCCCATACCAAGCAGGCACCATGGGCCAAGCGGCTGGTGATCATGATCGATATCGACCATTTCAAGACCATCAACGACCGCTATGGCCATGCCGTGGGCGACGTGGTGCTCAAGCGCATCGGGCGCGTGATCCGCACGGTCCTGCAAGAGGAAGTCGGCGCGGATCATTTCGCCGCGCGGCTGGGCGGCGAGGAATTCGCGATCATGGTGCCCTGCGGACCGACCTTCGAAAACCGTGCCCTGACCGATATGCTGCACCGCCGGATAGCGGGCATTGCCGAGCAGATGGAAATCGAAGGGCTGGTGACCACCGCCTCGCTCGGCGTTTCGGTGATGGACCGCCAGCAGACGCTCGATGAAGCGCTGCACAATGCCGATACCGCGCTCTACCGCGCCAAGGCGCAGGGCCGCAACCGGACCGAATATGCACTGATGTCAGCGAGAATGACGACGATCCAGAGCGCCTGACGCGCCCGCGCCGAACCCGTCAGTCGAGCGCTGCCACCAGCTGGGCGCGCATGGCCTTGAGCCGGGCCAGCAGGTCGCCATCCACAGCGGGCGGCGATGCGGTGGTCCCCTGCGGCTGCGCTGCAGCCTGCGGGTCGGGCGCGCCGCGCAGTGCGGCCTTGGCGCCCTTGAGCGTATAGCCTTCCTGATTGACCAGCCGGTCGATCCGCTCGACCAGTTCGACATCTTCGGGGCGGTAATAGCGCCGTCCGCCGCTGCGGGTGAGCGGCTTGAGCATGGGGAATTGCTGTTCCCAATAGCGCAGCACATGCGCCTTGATGCCGGTCGCCTTGGCGACTTCGCCGATGGTGCGCAGCGCGCCGGCTTCCTTGCCGTCGTCGAATGTCGCCATGTCTGTCCTCAGCCGTTCGCGATGCGCTCTTTAAGCAGCTGGCTGGCGCGGAAGGTCATCACGCGGCGCGGCGTGATCGGCACTTCGACCCCGGTCTTGGGGTTACGGCCGATGCGTTCCTTCTTGTCGCGCAGCACGAAGCTGCCGAAGCCCGAAATCTTCACATTCTCGCCATCCGCCAGCGCGTCGCACATCTTGCCGAGGATCGCTTCGACCATGTCGAGCGATTCGGCGCGCGAGAGCCCCATCTTGCGGTTGATCGTCTCGGCCAAATCGGCCCGGGTGAGCGTGCCCACGGAGCGCATCATATCCATACTATCCTTCCCCTCAGATGCGACCCTGAGCGAGATGCGACCCCATTCGAAGATTCGCCAAGCAATATAGGAGTTTGCTGCCAGTCTGGCAAATCGCCCGCCCCGCGTTTTCGCGCCGTGCTACATCCGTGCGAGCGATGCGCCCCAGGTAAAGCCGCCGCCCATCGCCTCGAACATCACCAGATCGCCCGGCTTGATGCGCCCGTCGCGCATCGCGGTATCGAGCGCGAGCGGGACCGAAGCGGCGGAGGTATTGGCATGGCGGTCGACGGTGACGACGACCTTTTCGGCCGGCAGGTCGAGCTTGCGCGCCGTGGCATCGAGAATACGGGCATTGGCTTGGTGCGGCACGACCCAGTCGATATCCGCGGCGCCGACGCCGGTTTCGTCGAGCACCTCGGTCAGCACATTGGCGAGATTGACCACCGCGTGGCGGAACACCTCGCGCCCCTTCATCCGCAGCTTGCCGACCGTGCCCGTGGTCGATGGGCCGCCATCGACATAAAGCATGTCCTTATGCGCGCCATCGGCATGGAGCCGGCTGGCAAGGATGCCGGGACCGTCATCGGCGACATCCTGCGCCTCGAGCACGACCGCGCCAGCGCCATCGCCGAACAGGACGCAGGTGGTGCGGTCCTCCCAGTCGAGGATGCGGCTGAAGGTTTCGGCGCCGATCACCAGCGCCTTGCTCGCCATGCCGGTCCGCAGCAGCGAGTCGGCAGTGGCAAGCGCGTAGAGAAAGCCCGAGCAGACCGCCTGCACATCGAAGGCGACGCCGCCGCCGCATTCGAGCGCGGCCTGCACCTGCGTGGCGGTGGCGGGGAAGGTATGGTCGGGCGTCGCGGTGGCAAGGATGATCAGGCCGATCTCGCTTGCCTCCACTCCTGCGGCCTCAAGCGCCCTGCACGCAGCGTCGATCGCCAGTGTGCTGGTGGTCTCGTCCGGCTCGGCGATATACCGCTGGCGGATGCCGGTGCGTTCGACGATCCACTCGTCGCTGGTGTCCACCTTGTCGGCCAGATCGGCATTCGTGACGCAGGTCCGCGGCAGCGCCGAACCCGTGCCGGTGATGACCGAACGAATCATTTACCCGCCACGCTCGATGGTTCGATCGCGCCGAGATCCTGCTTGATGCGATTGGTGATATCGTCCTCCAGCAGGCGCGCGGCGACTTCGACCGCATTGGCGACGCCCTTGGCATTGGCGCTGCCGTGGCTTTTGACCACCACGCCGTTGAGGCCAAGGAAGACCGCGCCATTGTGATTGTTGGGGTCGAGATGGTGCCGGATCAGTTCGGTCGCCGGTCGCGAGACCAGGAAACCGACCTTCGAACGGACGCTGGAGGTAAATGCCTGGCGCAGCAGGTCGGTGACGAAGCGCGCCGCGCCCTCGATCGCCTTCAGCGCGATATTGCCCGAAAATCCGTCGCACACGACCACGTCGCATTCGCCGCGATTGATCTTGTCGGCTTCGACATAGCCTTCGAATTCCATCGCCAGCCCGGTGGCGGCGCGCAGCGCTTCGGCGGCGGCCTGGATGTCCTCGGTGCCCTTGGTTTCCTCGGTCCCGATGTTGAGCAGGCGGGTGCGCGGGCGTTCGCGCCCGGTGACGATCCGCGCATAGGCCGCGCCCATGATTGCGAACTGGACGAGGTTGCGGGCATTGCATTCGCGATTCGCGCCCAGATCGAGCATGACCACGTCATCGTCGGTCAGCGTCGGGAGCAGTGCGGCCAGCGCCGGACGGTCGAGCCCGGGCATGGTGCGCAGCGCAAGCTTGCTCATCGCCATCAGCGCGCCGGTATTGCCCGCGGAAACCGCGGCGCCGGCATCGCCTTGCTTCACTGCATTGACCGCAAGGCCCATGCTGGTGGTCTTGGCACGACGCAACGCGCGGCTCGGCAGCTCGTCGCCGCCGACCACGTCGGTGCAATGCAGGATTTCGGACGCCCCGGCCATGCCGGGATGCGTGTCGAGTGCAGCCTTGATGCGCGCTTCATCGCCTACCAGCAGGAACTGGAACTTGTCGTGACGCCGACGCGCCAGCGCGGCGCCTTCGACCATCACGCGCACGCCTTCGTCTCCGCCCATCGCATCGACGGCGATACGCGGCAGGCTCATGGCGCTTCTCCGGCTTGGCTGACGGTCTTAAAGACCGACGGCGATGATTTCGCGGCCGTTATAATATCCGCAGTGCGAGCACAGATTGTGCGGGCGCTTGAGTTCGCCGCAGTTCGAGCACTCATGATGGGCCTCGACCTTGAGCGAATCATGTGCACGGCGATTGCCGCGGCGGTGGGGCGATACTTTCCTCTTGGGGACGGCCATGGCGGCACCTGTTCCTCAAACAATTACAGTCAATTTCGGTGGCCGCCCTAGGGGAAGCTCCGGCACCGCACAAGAGCGCGTGAACCCGAATATCCCGACCGTGACGGTGAAGGCGGGCGCTATAGCGAATTTCGCGAGCGATGCAACCCGTCTGTTGGCGTTGCGCGGCACGCGGCATCGCCCTAGCACCGCAGCCGTATTCCGTATCGTACGGATCGCAAGGGGAGAGACGAGCATGGGCATTATCCTGCCGGTTACGCTTACCGCGGCGGCCGCCGCGGCCATCATCAATATCTGGCTCAGCATCCGCGTCGGGCAGATGCGCGCGCAACAGAAGGTTTCGATCGGCGACGATGCCGGGGGCCCGCTGACCGCGCGCATGCGCGCGCAGCTCAATTTCGTCGAAAACACCGCCTTCGTGCTGGTTCTCGTCGCGGCAATCGAACTGGCGGCCAAGGGCGGCGAATGGCTCGCCTGGGTGGTCGCGGCCTATATGCTCGGGCGCGTGGCGCACGGCCTCGGCATGGATGGCGGCGCGCTCGCACGCGGTCGCCCGCTCGGGGTGATCATCACCATGCTGACGCAGCTGGGCCTTGCCGTGGTGGCAGTGCTGATCACGCTGGGCATGATGTAGGAGGTTCTTGTTGCGTGCGGGAAGCGCGTGCGCGCTTCCCTTGCGGCACCGGCCCACGCCCCCACCCGGCCACCCACGGCACGGTATCTTATGGGTGGCCGGGTGGGGGCGTGGGCCGGTGCCGCCGCAAGCTATCGACGGAGGTCGATAGCGCATCCTAGAAAAATCACGACAACGCGTAATCGCTCACGAAGGCGTTGGTCTGGCGTTCCTGGCCGAAGGTGCTGGTCGGGCCGTGGCCGGGGATGAAGGTCACGTCATTGCCCAGCGGCCACAGCTTCTGCGTAATTGCATCGATCAAATCCTGGTGGTTGCCCATCGGGAAATCGGTGCGGCCGATGCTGCCCTGGAACAAGACGTCGCCGACGACGGCGAATTTGCTCGGCCTATGGAAGAACACCACGTGGCCGGGCGTGTGGCCGGGGCAGTGGATGACCTCGAGCGTGAGGTCGCCGACGGTGACGGTATCGCCGTCAACCAGCCAGCGGTCGGGTTCGAACACTTCGGCCTGCATGCCGTATTTCGCGCCGTCTTCGCCGAGTCGGCTGATCCAGAAACGGTCGGCCTCGTGCGGGCCCTCGATCGGGAGGCCGAGTTCCTTCGCCAGCACGCCCGCCTCGCCGCAATGGTCGAGATGGCCGTGGGTGATGAGGATCTTTTCCAGCTCCACCCCGCTCTTGGCGACCGCCGCCTTGAGCTTGTCGAGATCGCCGCCCGGATCGATCAGCGCGCCCTTGTTGGTCGCGGTGCACCAGATCAGCGAGCAATTCTGCTGCAGCGGGGTTACGGGGACGATGCCCGCCTTCATCGGCGGGGTAGCGGGCGTTTGCGTGCTGTTTTCCATTGCTGGGGAAAGTGGTCCGGTTTGTGATCGAAAACAAGGCGCATCTCCGGCTTTGTGCTATCGGGCAGGCAAAGGAGAGTTACCGTGCGAATAGTCGAAACGATGGCCCTGGCGTCCCTGTTGCTGGCAGGCTGCCAATCCACCGGCCCCGTTGCCGCCCCGGCGGCGGCGCCGAGCCCTGCCGCGGCGGATGCGGATGCGGTGCCCGACTATGTCACTGCGATCTGCGGCGAATGCCACGCGGTGAAGGACAATGCGGTGTCGCCCAACCCGCAGGCGCCCGGCTTTGCCGATATCGCCAACAGCCCCGGCCTGACGCGCGACACGCTGGTCACCTTCCTGTCGGATGCACACAATTACCCGATGCAGATGGATGTCGACCTGGTTGACGAGGATATCGAGGTGATCGCCGACTATATGCTCACGCTGCGCTCGGACGATTACATCAAGCGGCCCTCGTAGCGGCGTGGCGGGTCACACCCGCCCCCCTTTCCAAACAACCCTGCCGATCACCTCGACCTCGTCGCGCGCGAGGTCGATCGGGGCGTAGCTGTCGTTGGCGCTGATCAGCGCGATGCGGCCCGGTGCGCTGGCCTGGACCTGCTTGACGTGCAGCGCATCGCCGATGCGCACGACATGAATGCCCTCGCCCGAACGCTTGTTGCGATCGGCGAAGATCTCGTCGCCGCTGCGCAGGGTGGGTTCCATGCTGTCGCCCTCGACGCGGATCGCGGTGAGATCGGCACCCTCCAGCCCCATTTCGCGCAGCCAGCGGCGGCTGAAGCGGAAGCTGTCGAAGGAAATTTCCTCTGCTGAAAATGCGCCGGGACCCGCCGAGGCATCGAGCGGCAGGCGCGGCACGGTGATGAACTCGTCCGCGGCTGCGGCGCGGGCATGGTCGGGATCGGCGCCGAGCGCGACCTCGGATACGCCGAAGAACTCGGCCAGCCGCCGCCGGTCCGCCTCCTCCAGCTTGCGCGGCGAACCCTTGCGTACGAATTGCTGGAGATAGCTGGGATTGCGGCCGAGCATGGCGGAAAGCGAGGCGAGGCTGGTGCGCCCGGCCTCGGCCAGTTCGACCAGCTTCGCGCGATCCTGCGTCATTCCGTCACTCATAAGACAGTGTCCTCAAGCCCGCCGCCATCCAACCCGCATTACGCAGGACGGAGCATGCGAGAAAATTCCTATAGCATAGGATTTTTCCTAGACAAGTAGGATTTCGGCTGGAACGAATCAGGAACACGGCGAGCGATTCGCCTGTCTGACCAGCCTATTGGGGAGCCCGCGATGCTGATCCGATCCGTCGAGAAATTCCTTCGCCAGCACGAGATGGCGGCCACAAAGTTCGGCCGCCTTGCGGCGCATGACCCGCGCTTCGTGCTCGACCTGCGCATGGGCCGCGAGCCGCGCGATCGCACCGAACAGCGCATCCGCGGTTTCATGGCCGGCTTCGAGGCGGCGCGCGAAGCAGCCCCCACGCAGGAGATCGCACATGTCGGATGAAACAGCCCCACCCCGCCCGCCGCGCGCACGCCGCACCGCCGCCGACCGCCTGCGCGCCGCGCTGGCCGACCTGCACCAGCATCGCGGGCAGGTGCTGACGCATACCGAGAAAGCCTGGGCCAGCATCACCTTCGCGGGCACGCGCCACAGCCTCGCGATCCTGTTCGCCGGCGATGAGGCGGTCGAGGCCGGCGAAGAATTCGTCGCCGCCCTCCCCGATCACGAATTCGCCATCCCCGGACAGCTGGTGGCCGATGCAGGCGTGGTGGAAGTCGAACACCGCCTTACCCCCGAACCGCGGCTGGTGGTGCGGTGCGAGTTGTTGTTGCTGGAGGAAAGCTGAAGCGGCATGCGTGCCAGCTTTCGTGTTACAATGCGCATTGGGAACGGCTGGGGTTGGGTGGAAAGTCGACCTTCAAGAGGCATTCAATTCCTCCAAAATGCGGCTAGTGATAGTCCGAGAACTTTCGACCGAACCACCCTAGTGATGCCGAGAGCAAACTCAGCGACGGTGGCATCGGAGACAAGCAATGGGCGAATGCTTACCCACGAAGACCTAACGGAGAGGCGGTAGTGGACAACGTTATCAACACGATCAGCGGAGCTTTCGACTGGACAGCTGCCGCGTCGGTGATTCTGGCGCTGGTGGCGCTGCTGGTGGGGGCTTGGACGAGCCTCAAGGGTCTCCGCGTTGGATCCATTGAGATTGATGCAGTCGGAATCCCACGTGTGGTTTTCACTCGCCAAGGAGAATCAGCGGCCGGAGCAGGTGCTCGAGCTGCGCCAAACGCCAAGGAACCGGAGGCTTTTGAGGTGAGAGCCCTTGCCACGTATTATAACCGGGCGCTTAGCCGCGCCACCATCAGCTTCTGGTTCAGTATTATATTCGCGACGATCGGTTTCGGCGTTATCGTCTTTGCGCTGCTTTCTCACGAACCGACTGATCTTTATGCGACGATTCTGAAGATCGTCAGCGGAACTGTCATTGATGCCGTTTCTAGTCTCTTCTTTTTCCAGTCCACCAGTGCTCAGAAGCAAATGGGGGATTTTTTCGAGAAGCTGCGTTTGGACCGTTTGATCTCAGATGCGCGCGCTATGATCGGCGAGGTGGAGAACGCCGAGAGGCGGGACCAGCTACGAGCACAGTTGGTGCTAAAGTTCGCGGGCATTGAGCAATTGCTTGAAGGCGACGCTGCGCGTAATAGCCCTTCGCTTTGAAGCGGGTGTGTCATTGCGCCCTTTCACGCTCGCTCCAACCGCCCATAGACCGAAGTCGCAATTTAGGGTCGTGAGCCGAACAGCTGCTTTCCGGCGGACAAAGCGCGAGCCGGACCTACCCCCCCCCCATTCACCCGCGCCGGATCACCAGGTTCCGGATCTCGGTCATGTCCTCCATCGCGAACTTGATGCCTTCGCGGCCCAAACCGCTGTCCTTCACGCCGCCATAGGGCATGTTGTCGACGCGGTAGCTGGGCACGTCGTTGATCACCACGCCGCCGACTTCGAGCCGGTCCCAGGCGTCGAACATCTTGAACAAATCGCGGGTGAAGATGCCCGCCTGTAGGCCGAAGGTGGAGCGGTTCACTTCGGCCAGTGCCTCGTCGAAATGCTCGAACTTCTGCAGGATCGCGAGCGGGCCGAAGGCTTCCTCGTTGAGTGCCTTGGCATCCTTGTCCACGTCTTCGAGCAAAGTCGCCTCGAGCATATTGCCCTTGCAGCCGCCGCCGGTGAGCAGCGCCGCGCCGCCCGCGACCGCCTCGTCGATCCAGCCCTTGAGGCGGCTGGCCTCGCCCTCCGAGATCATCGGTCCGATGAAGGTGTCGCGGTCCTTGGGATCGCCCGCGACCAGCGTCTTCGTCTTGGCGACCAGCATGTCCCTGAAGCGGTCGTAGACATCTTCGTGCACGATGATCCGCTGTACGCCGATGCAGCTTTGCCCGCTCTGGTAGAAGGCGCCGAAAATGATCCGGTCGAGCGCATCGTCGAGATCGGCATCGTGGTCGACCACCACCGCGGCATTGCCGCCGAGTTCGAGCACCACCTTCTTCTTGCCGCAGCGCGCCTTGAGATCCCAGCCGACGGCGGGCGAACCGGTAAAGCTGAGCAGCTTGAGCCGTTCGTCCACGGTGAACAGGTCCGCCCCGTCGCGGCTGGCGGGCAGGATCGAGAACGCGCCCTCGGGCAAGTCGGTTTCGGCCAGCACCTCGCCCATGATGATCGCGCCCAGCGGGGTCTTGCTGGCGGGCTTCATCACGAAGGGACAGCCCACCGCGATCGCGGGCGCGATCTTGTGCGCGGCGAGATTGAGCGGGAAGTTGAACGGCGAGATGAAGCTGCACGGCCCGATCGGATAGCGCTTCCAGATCGACTGGTAGCCCCTGGCGCGCGCGGAGATATCCAGCGGCATGACCTCGCCATACATGCGCACCGATTCTTCCGCCGCGATGCGGAAGGTATCGATCAGGCGGGTGACCTCGCCCTCGCTATCCTTGATCGGCTTGCCCGCTTCGACGCACAGCGCATAGGCGAGCTCGTCGAAGCGTTCGGTAAAGCGCTCGACGCAGTGCTGAAGGACTGCCTGGCGTTCGTAGCTGGCAAGCCGCGCCATCGGTTCGGCCGCGCGCACCGCCCCCGCGATCGCTTCGTCGATGATCTCGGGGCTGGCGAGCGCGGTGCGGAAGGCGACCTCGCCGGTGAACTTGTCGGTTACCGCCAGATCTGTGTTGGGCTGCTGCGCCGTGTTGTTGAGATAGAGCGGGTAGGTGTCCTTGAGCGTGGGCATGTCGTCTCCTTCACCCGGTCAATCTCAGAGCTTCGCGCTCAGTTCCTTGATATCGTGGTTCAATATCCGGTCGTTCTCCGAATAATCGACCGGGCAGTCGATCAGGTGGACGCCCGGCGTATCGCGGCAATGCGCGAGCAGTTCGCTCAAGTGATCGCTGCTTTCGACGCGGTGGCCATGCGCGCCGTAGCTCTCGGCATATTTGACGAAATCGGGATTGCCATAGGTCAGGCCGAAATCCTCGAACCCCATGTTCGCCTGTTTCCAGCGGATCATGCCATAGGCATCGTCGCGCAGGATGAGCACGATCAGGTTCAGCCCCAGCCGCACTGCGGTTTCCATCTCCTGGCTGTTCATCATGAACCCGCCATCGCCGCAGATCGCCATGACCTTGCGGTCGGGATAGAGCATCGCGCTCATCATTGCGCTGGGCAGCCCGGCGCCCATCGTGGCGAGCGCATTGTCGAGCAGCACGGTATTGGGCTGCGAGGCGCAATAGCCGCGCGCGAACCAGATCTTGTAGACGCCGTTGTCGAGACAGATGATCCCGTCATCGGGCATGCTCTCGCGCACCTGCTGGACGAGATGCGGCGGGAAGATCGGGAAGCGTGTGTCGGCGGCGAGGCTCTCGGTATGCTCGAGCTCGGCGCGGTGATAGCGCTTGAGTTCGGCGCTCTGCCAATGGTCCTGCCGGGCGATGTCTTCCTTCATCTGCCAGATTGCATTGGCGATATCGCCGATCACCTCGATCTGCGGGAAATAGACCGGGTCGACCGCGGCGCTGCGGTTGCTGACATGGATCACCGTGTGCCCGTTGTGGCGCATGAAGAAGGGCGGCTTCTCGATCACGTCGTGGCCGACATTGACGATGACGTCGGCCTCCTCGATCGCGCGGTGGCAGAAATCGCCCGCCGACAGCGCCGCGCAGCCGAGGAACAGCGGATGGCGCTCGTCGAGCACGCCCTTGCCCATCTGCGTGGTGACGAAGGGAATGCCGGTCTTCTCGATGAATTCGGCGAGCATCTTGCCGGTCATCTTGCGGTTGGCGCCCGCGCCGATGACGAGGATCGGTTTGCTGGCCTGTTCGAGCGCGGCAACCGCCTGGTCGACAGCCTTGGGCTCGGCGCTGGGCCGCCGCGCGACGCTGCGCGGAATCGGTGTGGCGTCGGTCGGTTCCTCGGCGATATCCTCGGGCAGTTCGAGATGGACTGCGCCGGGCTTTTCTTCTTCCGCCAGTCGATAGGCTTCGCGCACGCGGCTGGGAATGTTGTCCCCGGCGTGCAGCTGGCGGGTATATTTGGTGATCGGTTCCATCATTGCGACCACGTCGAGGATCTGGAACTGGCCCTGCTTCGATTTCTTGATCGGTTTCTGGCCGGTGATCATCATCATCGGCATGCCGCCCAATTGCGCATAAGCGGCAGCAGTGACGAAATTGGTCGCGCCGGGGCCGAGCGTGGCGATGCACACGCCGGTCTTGCCCGTGTGGCGGCCATAGGTCGCGGCCATGAAGCCGGCACCCTGCTCATGGCGCGTGAGCACCAGCTTGATCTGCTTGGAGCGGCTGAGACTGTCGAGGAAGTCGAGGTTTTCCTCGCCCGGGACGCCAAAGATATACTCGCAGCCCTCGGCTTCGAGGCACTCGATAAACAGGTCGGACGCCTTGCGTGGTTCGGTCATACGCGATTCCCCCCTTCGCGGCCCGCACAGGCAGGCGTGAACAGAAATACGCGACCCGAGTCTTCCCGGCTTTTTGCAGGCCTAACAGAGGCCTGCGGACGTGTCAGTAGCCGAGGGCCAGATCCATCTGCGGCTGGACCGGCTCGCCGCGCTGCCAGCGTTCGAGATTGTCGATGAAACGGTCCGCGCTGCGCTGGAACATCTTGGTCTGCGCGCGGCCCGACAGGTGCATGGTGACCTGCGCATTCTCGAGGTCCCACAGCGGGTGATCCTCGGGCAACGGTTCGGGATCGGTGACATCGAGCAGCGCGGCCTCGATCTTCTCCTGCTGCAGCGCCTCGACCAGCGCCCCCTGATCGACCACGTCGCCGCGCGCGATATTCACCAGCACGCCATTGGGGCGCATCGCGGCCAGTTCCATCGCGCCGATCATGTGGCGGGTTTCTTCAGTCGAGGGGACCGCCAGCACGACCCAGCCGAACTCGCCCAGCTTCTCGCGCCATTCGCCGGGCTTAAGCGCACCGTCCGCGCCCGAGCGGCGCACCGGCACGACCTTCATGTCGAACGCCTCGAGCCGCGTCTTGATGAGCGATCCGATCGCCCCCATGCCCAGCAGCAGCACACGTTCGCCCGCCAGTTCGCGCTTGCCCGGACTGTCGAGCAGCCATTCGTGGCGGTCCTGCGCGCGCACTACCTCGCGGTAGCCCTTGGCATGCGCGAGCATCAGCATGACGACATATTCGGCAATGGTGATGGCATTGATGCCGACGCCATTGGTGACCACCACGCCGCGCTCGGCGAGCAGGTCGAGCGGCATGAAATCGAGCCCGGCATAGATCGAGTTCATCCACTTGAGCCCGGTCGCGGCGCGCGCGATCTCGATCATCGGTTCCTTCTCGTTGAGGTCGAACCAGCCGATCTCCGCCTGCGGCGCGAATTCCAGCGCCTGTTCCTTGCTCATGAACCACAGCGGCTCGACCCATTCGGGCAGGCGCGGTTCGACCAGCGGGCGGATCATGGCGGACAGGACGGCTTTGGTCATCGAATTCTCCCTCGACGCCTCCATTGCCGCTCGGGCGTTATTTCGCAAACCGTTCCTTGCGGCGGGTGGCGATGTCGAGGATTGCCGCGGCCACTTCGCCGGCATTGCGCAGGACATGGGTCGGCGGGACCTGCATGATGTCGACCCGGTGGCGTTCCTGCCAGCGTTCGCGTGCGCCGTTCTCATTGGCGCGGAAGGGATCGTCATCGACCTCGATCGCGAGATGCGCGGCGGCGCAGTAGAACGGCAGGGTGAAGCCCTCGGCCTCGTGATCGCGGAGGAATTCCAGCTCCCGGGGCGCGTCCTTGAGGTGCTGCCACAGCAGCGTCTGCGGGTCGGCCTTGGCCATGCTTAGAGCTTCCATTCCCATCCGAGCGGATCGCCATCCATAACCTCTACGCCTGCGGCTGCAAGGCTGTCGCGGATGGCATCGGAGGTGGCGAAATCCTTGGCCGCGCGCGCCTGCTTGCGGCGCAGGAGTTCGGCCTCGATCTCGTCCTCGGTGATGGCCGAGTCCTTGGGGCGGATACGCAGGTCGGTGCGGGTCAGGTTGAGCAGATCGAAGCCGAAGATGCTGTCCATCGCCGACACCACTTCAAGCTTCTTTCCCGGGCTGACCTTCTTCTTCGCCAGCACCTGCTCGAGCAAGGTCAGCGCGATCGGTGTGTTCAAATCGTCGGAGATCGCCTCGTCGAAGGTGAGGATCAGGTCCTGAAACATCCCCATTCCGTCACCCTGAAGCTGGTCCAGGGTCCATTGTGCGGGGGGCGAAATGGATGCTGAACCAAGTTCAGCATGACGGGCCTTGAGGTTCTCGACCGCCATCACGATCCGCTTCAGGCGGGTCAGTGCAGCGCCCAGCCCGTCCCACGAAAACTCCAGCTCGCTGCGGTAATGCGCCTGCAGGCACATCATGCGGTAGGCGAGCGGGTGGTATCCCCTGTCGACCAGCAATTGCAGCCGCAGGAATTCGCCCGACGACTTGCTCATCTTGCCGCTGCGCTCGACGAGGAAGTTGTTGTGCATCCAGATCTTCGCGCCCGAATTGGTCGCTTCCGACAATCCGCCGCAGCCGCAGAAGGCCTGGTTCTGCGCGATCTCGTTGGGGTGGTGGATTTCGCGATGGTCGATCCCGCCGGTGTGGATGTCGAAGGGGAAGCCGAGCAGCTTTTCGCCCATGACCGAGCATTCGAGATGCCAGCCGGGCGCGCCCATTCCCCAGGGGGACGGCCATTCCATCTGCCGCGTCTCGCCCGCCGGGGTCTTGCGCCAGATCGCGAAATCGGCGGCGTTGCGCTTGCCCGCGACGGTCTCGATCCGGCCCTCGCCCTCCTCGGTCACCGCACGCGCGAGGCGGCCGTAATCCGCCACGGTCGAGACGTCGAAATAGAGCCCGCTGTCGAGCTCGTAGCAATGCCGGTCGGCGATGCCCTTCGCGAAGTCGATCATCTCGTCGATATAATCGGTCGCCACCGACCACTTGGCCGGCTCGCGGATGTTGAGCGCTTTCACATCGGCCCAGAAGGCCTCGGTATAGTGCTTTGCAATGTCCCAGATCGACTGCGCCCTGGCGGCAGCCATTTTCTCCATCTTGTCCTCGCCCGCATCGCCATCGTCGGTCAGATGGCCGACATCGGTGATGTTGACGATGTGGGTGAGGTCGTAGCCCTTCCAGCTCAGCGTGCGGCCCAGCACGTCGGCGAAGACATAGGCGCGCATATTGCCGATATGCGGGTAGTTGTAGACCGTCGGCCCGCAGGAATAGACGCGCGCTTCGCCCTCGTGGACGGGCGTGAATTCCTCCAGCTCGCGGGTGAGCGAGTTGAACAGCTTGAGCGGCGTGTCGGTCATGTCCGGCGTGTGGCGGCGCGCATAGTGCGGGTCAAGCGGCACATTGCGACGGTTCGCCAAGTGTGTTACTGATGCAATACATTAGGAGACGCGTCATGCTCGGCGACCTTTCCCCTTTGGTATTGGTGCATCTGGGTGCAGCAAGCATCGCCATCGTGCTTGGTGCGATGATTTTCCTGCTACCGAAGGGCACGCTGCGGCACCGGACGATGGGCAGCGGCTATATCGCCGCCATGTTCGTCACCGTGGTTTCGGTCGTCCCCGTCCGCGCCACGGTGATGCCGTTTTTCGGTACCCGCTTCGGCTTCTTTCATGTTTTCGTGCTGTTCGGCTTCGGCGCGCTCCTGTTCGGCGTCGCGAAGCTGTGGCGCTGGCGCAAAACGCGCGATGTCGAGGCGCTGCGCGCGCATCAGGTGCATCTGGCGTATAGCTACGCCGGGCTGCTGATGGCGGGGTTCAGCCAGCTTGCCACCAACCCGCGCTGGCAGCTTGTCGAACTTACCTCCGCAGGCCAGTTCTGGGGCATTTTCGCAGCGGTGAATGCGGCGATATACGGCGCGGCGGTGTGGCTGATCCAGTCGCGGCTGGCAAAAGGCGATCCGCGGCGCTGGTACCCGCAGCCGGCCTAGCCCCACCCTTCCCAGCGCACGCTTTCCTCGATCCCGGCGCGCTTCACGGCGAAATTGTTCACCGCGGCTTCCTGGTCGCGGTAGCCGATGGCGACGCCGCAGAAGAAGGTGTGATCCTCGGGGATATCGACCATTTCGCGGATCTGCGGCGCATAGACCGCCCAGGCTTCCTGGAAGCAGGTGTCGAGCCCTTCCTCGCGCGCGAGCAGGCCGACGGTCTGCAGCCACATGCCGATATCGCTCCACTGCGGCGGGCCCATGTATTTGGGCGTATGGACCAGCATCAGCACCGGCGCCCCGAAGGCGCGGAAATTGTTGGCGAACCACATCAGCCGCTTGCCCTTCTCCTCGCGGGAGATTGCGAGCGCGCCATACATGTCCTCGCCCACCCCGCGGCGCCGCTGTTCGTAGGCGCCGTCGAGTTCGGGCGGATAAACGTTGTATTCGGGCGCAAACGCCGCGCGTCCCTTGGGCAGGTCCTGCGCGACGCGGTCGAACAGCGCCTGCATCGGCTCGCCTGTGAGGACGATGCCGTGCCAGGGCTGCGTATTGCCGCCCGACGGGCTGCGCTGCGCCTTTTCGAGGATTCGAGTGAGCGTTTCGCGCTCGACCTTCTGGTCAGTGAAAGCGCGCACGGAACGGCGCGTCTGGACGGCTTCGGTAACGTTCATGGTAGCTTGTCTCTCCTCCTCGCCTGCAGCAGGCGCCCCTATTTGCGGCTCTAACTTGCCCCCTCGGCCCGTCGCCCCCGCGCGGGCGGGGGTCCCGCTCACTTCCTCGCCAGCTTTACGGTAGCGGGATCCCCGCCTGCGCGGGGATGACAATGCGCGAACAGGCGTGTCCTATTTCTCTATCTCGAACAAATCGGCCAGCTGCTCGATGATCGTCCCGCCCAATTGCTCGACGTCCATGATCGTGACCGAGCGTTTGTAATAACGCGTGACGTCGTGGCCGATGCCAATCGCGGCGAGCTGGACAGGCGACTGGTTCTCGATCCAGTCGATCACCTTGCGCAAATGGCCCTCGAGGAAGCCCGCGGGGTTGACCGACAGCGAGCTGTCATCGACCGGCGCGCCGTCGGAAATGACCATCAGGATGCGGCGATCCTCGGGGCGGCGCAGCAGGCGGTCGTGCGCCCACATCAGCGCCTCGCCGTCGATGTTTTCCTTGAGCAGGCCTTCGCGCATCATCAGGCCGAGATTGCGGCGCGCGCGGCGCCACGGTTCGTCGGCCTTCTTGTAAAGGATATGGCGCAGATCGTTGAGGCGGCCGGGGTTCGCGGGGCGCCCGTCGGAGAGCCACATCTCGCGGCTCTGCCCGCCCTTCCACGCGCGGGTGGTGAAGCCGAGGATCTCGGTCTTCACGCCGCAGCGTTCGAGCGTGCGCGCGAGGATATCGGCGCTGATCGCGGCGATCGAGATCGGCCGTCCGCGCATGCTGCCCGAATTATCGATCAGCAGCGTGACGACCGTGTCCTTGAACTCGGTATCGCGTTCGATCTTGTAGCTGAGCGCATGGCCAGGGCTGACCACCACGCGGGTCAGCCGCGCGGCATCGAGCATGCCTTCTTCCTGGTCGAAATCCCAGCTGCGGCTCTGCTGCGCCATGAGGCGGCGCTGCAGCCGGTTGGCCAGCCGCGTGACCACGCCCTGCAGGCCCGCCAGCTGGCTGTCGAGATAGGCGCGCAGCCGGTCGAGTTCTTCATTGTCGCACAGCTCGGCGGCTTCGATTTCCTCGTCGAATTTGTGGGTATAGGCTTTGTAGTCGAAGCCTTCGGGAAAGTCGGTCCACGGGCGATTGGGGCGGACGGGCTGCATGCCTTCCTCGCCATCGTCCGACGGATCGCCATCGGACATTTCCTGTTCGCCCTCGACGTCCTGGTCGGCGTCGCCCTCGGCCTCGCCGTCGGTCACTTCCGAACGCGCATCGGCGGCGTCGGGTTCGGCCCCGCCCTCGTCTTCCTCGTCGGTCTCGTTCTGGTCCTCGGGGTTCTCGCCTTCCTCGTCCTCGCCATCCTCGGCATCGGTCGGTTCGGGGGTCTCGGGCAGCGTCAGGTCAAGATCGCGCAGGATATCGAGCGTCAGGTTCTGGAAGGCGCGCTGGTCGTCGAGCACATCGGCCAGCCCGTCCATGTCGGTGCCGATCTTGGTGAGGATATCCTCGCGCACCAGATCGACCGCCGCGCGTGCGCGTTCGGGCACCGCCTCGCCGGTCAGCGCCTCGCGCAGCATCAGCGACAGCGCGGTGGGCAGCGGGACATCGCCCGCCGCCTCGGCGCGCACGATCGGATCGGACGCAGTGCGCATTTCGACCGCCGCGTCGAGATTGCCGCGAATGCCGGCATAGCGCGTCGAGCCGATCGCTTCGTAGCGGACCTGTTCGATCGCGTCGTAACAGGCGCGCGCGATCGGTTCGGGCGGCGCGCCCTTGCCGTGCAGCGCTTCGCTGTGATGCCGCAGCCGCAGCGCGAAACTGTCGGCAAAACCGCGCGCTTCGATCGCCTGTTCGCGCGGGAGATTGCGCCCGGGCAGCGGCACGCGGAAGTTCTTGCCCGACTGGGTCGGCGCATCCGCACTCCACGCCACCTCGACCTCCGCTTCATGCGCAAGCGCGCGGCTGGCGCCGGTCAGCGCCTGCTTGAAGCGGTCGAGAGGGGTCTGTTCGCTCACTTATGCGGTGGGGATCGACTGGCCCGTCTTGTCCCAGTCCTTGAGGAAGCCCTCGATGCCCTTTTCGGTCAGGACATGCTTGAACAGGCCCTTGATTACTGCCGCGGGCATGGTCGCGACATCGGCACCGATGCGCGCGCTTTCGAGCACATGCACCGGATTGCGGATCGAGGCGACGAGGATCTCGGTCGAGAAATTGGGATAGTTGTCGTAGATCAGGCGGATATCGCGGATCAGCGCCATGCCGTCGAAGCCGTTGTCGTCATGCCGCCCGACAAAGGGCGAAACGAAGGTCGCGCCCGCCTTGGCCGCCAGCAGCGCCTGGTTGGCGGAGAAGCACAGCGTCACATTGACCATCGTGCCATCGCCGGTCAGCTTCTTGCAGGTCTTGAGCCCGTCGATCGTCAGCGGCACCTTGATGCAGACATTGTCCGCGATCTTGCGCAGCGTTTCGGCCTCTTTCATCATCGTGTCATGATCAAGCGCGACGACTTCGGCGCTGACCGGGCCATCCACGATGTCACAGATTTCCTTCGTCACTTCCATGAAGTCGCGGCCCGATTTGGCGATCAGCGACGGATTGGTGGTGACGCCGTCAAGCAGGCCGGTGTCGGCCATTTCCCTGATGTCGGCGATATCAGCGGTGTCGACGAAAAATTTCATGCGCGAAGGCTCCGGGGGAATTGCGATTCCCGCAGAGCCTTAGCGCCCGATATGGCCTGCGGCTAGTACTGCGCGCCCGCGCCGAACACACCGATGATCAGCGGGTCGCGCGTGGCCTGCGGGTTGCGGCGGATCGCCGCTTCCTCGGTCCCGATCTCGCGCCAGATGGTGGTGTCTATGTTGCCGGCGAAGCGCGTGACCGCGCCCGCCAGATCGACCCCGGCCAGACCCTGCACCAGCTCCGCCACCAGCGGGTCCTGCGCCACGCGCAGCGCGTCGCCCAGTTCGGGCACCATTGCCTCGACCAGGCTGCGGCCCATCGAATCGCGCAGGAAGCTGGTCGCGGCAGTGGGCCCGCCGCGCACGAGGTCGATCGCGTTCTGGATGCCGATGGTGCGCACCGCATCGGTCACCAGCGGTGCCGCGCGCTGCGCGCCTTCATAGGCGATATCGCCAAACGCGTTTTCGAGCCGGCTCTTGAACAGGGCGGAGGTCAGGATACGCGACACCACATCGCCGCGCGCGCCGAGCAGCTCGCCGAAGCCGACCTGCGCGACCTGTTCGTCCCAGAAACCGCCGCCTTCGAGCATCCGCGCGAACGCCCGCTCGCTCGATAGGAACAGGATCCGCTGGACCGCATCGACCATGCCGAAACCGGGTATCGTCGAGCAGGCGGGCAGCAGCAGCAGGCCGCCCCCGGCCATGGCCCCGCCGAGGAAGCCGCGCCGTCCGGTGGGTTTGACGAGAATATCGGTCATATCGCTGGTCCTCATTGTATCCTGCCCTTGTTTCGCACGCCTGGGGCCGCCCATATGGCCGGGCCATGAACCGCGTGCGCTGCCTCGTCCTCAATGCCGCTCTCGGCCCGCTCGACTACAAGGTGCCCGAGGGCATGGATGTCGCTGCGGGTTCCGTGGTCGAATGCCCGCTGGGTCCGCGCACGGTAATCGGGATCGTCTGGGAAGCTGAACGGCTCCCGGGAACCGAAGTTCCGGTGGAGAAGCTGCGCAATTTGCGCGGGGTGCTGCCCGTGCCGCCGCTGTCCGCCGCGCTCAGGCGGCTGATCGAATGGACCGCCGACTATTACGTCGCCTCGCTCGCCAGCGTGGCGCGGATGGCGCTCGCATCGGGCGGCGCGCTCAAAGGTCCCGCGACGATGACCGAATATCGCCTCACCGGCGGCCTGCCCGAACGCATGACGCCGCAGCGCGAGGCGGCGATGGGGGCGCTGGAAGGCGAGCAGGCGACGATCCGCGAACTGGCGGGGATCGCCGGGGTTTCCGAAGGCGTGCTGCGCGGGCTGGTCAATCACGGCGCACTCGAACCGGTGGAGGTCGATTGCGACCGCCCCTATCCGCCCGCGCGGCCCGATTTCGTCGAGATCGCGCTGAGCGCGCAGCAGCGCGAGGCGGCGGACATCTTTTCCCACGCGGTGCGCAAGGCCGAATTTGCGCCCTTCCTGCTCGACGGGGTGACCGGATCGGGCAAGACCGAGACCTATTTCGAACCCGTTGCGCAGGCGCTGCGGATGGGGCGGCAGGTGCTGGTCCTGCTGCCCGAAATCGCGCTGACCGAGAACTTCCTCCACCGCTTCGAGGAGCGGTTCGGCGCACCGCCGGTGCTGTGGCACTCCTCGCTGAAATCGACCGAACGCCGACGCGCCTACCGCGCCGTATCCGAAGGCAGCGCGCAGGTGGTGGTGGGCGCGCGCTCAGCGCTGTTCCTGCCCTTCGCGCGGCTCGGCCTGATCGTGGTCGACGAGGCGCACGAGACCAGCTTCAAGCAGGAAGAGGGCGTGCGCTACAATGCGCGCGACGTCGCGGTGATGCGCGGGCATTTCGAGCAAGTGCCCGTGGTGCTCGCCAGCGCCACCCCCGCGCTCGAGAGCCTGCAGATGGCCGAAAGCGGGATCTATGCGAAGATCGACCTGCCGAGCCGCTATGGCGGGGCGCAGATGCCCACGATCGAGACGATCGACCTGACCGAGGAAAAGCCGCCGCAGGGGATGTGGCTGGCGCAGCGGCTGGTCGACGGGATCGAGGCGCGGCTCGAACGCGGCGAACAATCACTGCTGTTCCTCAACCGGCGCGGCTATGCGCCGCTGACGCTGTGCCGCAATTGCGGCTTTCGCTACCAATGCCCCAATTGCAGCGCCTGGTTGGTCGAACACCGCTTCACCAACCGGCTCGCCTGTCACCATTGCGGGCACGAGGCGCCTGCCCCCAAGACCTGCACCGAATGCGGCGAGCCCGACTGCCTTGTCGCCTGCGGCCCCGGGGTCGAACGGATCGCCGACGAAGTGGCCGAGCGGCTGCCGCAGGCGCGTGTCTTCGTCGCCACTTCCGACACGCTCAATTCGCCCGGCAGGGCCGCCGAGTTCATCGCCGCGGTCGAGGCGCGCGAGGTGGACGTGATCGTCGGCACGCAATTGGTAACCAAGGGGTTCCATTTCCCCGAGCTGACGCTGGTCGGCGTGGTCGATGCCGACCTGGGCCTCGAGGGCGGCGATCTGCGCGCGGGCGAGCGGACCTACCAGCAGGTCGCGCAGGTCGCAGGGCGCGCCGGGCGCGGTTCGAAACCGGGCGAAGTGCTGCTGCAGACCCGCCATCCCGACGCGCCGGTGATTGCCGCGCTGGCGGCGGGCGACCGCGATGCCTTCTATTCCGCCGAAACCGAGATGCGGCGCGAGGCGGGCGCCCCGCCCTTCGGCCGCTGGGCCTCGATCATCATTTCGAGCGAGGACGACGGTGAGGCGCGCGAAGCGGCCAACCGCATCGGCGCCTTCCGCCCCGAGGTCGCCGAATGCATGATCCTCGGCCCCGCGCCCGCCCCGATGGCATTGCTGCGCGGCCGCTATCGCTACCGCTTCCTGATCAACGCGCGGCGCAGCGTGCAATTGCAGCAGGTCATCCGCCGCTGGCTGGCCGCGATCGACCACCCGCCCGGCGTGCGCGTCGCAATCGATATCGACCCCTACAGTTTCGTTTGATTGTCGCGCGCGGCGTGCCTAGGCTCGGCCGTGTCCGGGCCATCGCAGGGCCTGTTACGGGGTTCTACTTTCCATGCTCAGGATTCTTGCCGCGCTGACGGCCTGTCTTGCCTTGCTCTCCTCGCCCGCGCAGGCCGCGGACGACATCTGGAAGCGCGCCGACACGCAGCATTTCACCATCTATTCGGCTGGCGACGAAGATGAGTTGACCGATTTCGCCAACGATCTCGAACGGTTCGATGGCCTGCTTCGGTTCTGGTACGACAAGGCCGATCGGCCGGGCAACGACCCGATCACGATCTACCTGCTCGACGGCAAGCGCGGCGTCCAGAAGCTGGTCGGCTCGCGTTATGTCGCAGGCTATTACTCGTCCGGAATCGAAGGAACCTACGCCATCGCGCATCGCGGCGGCGGCGGGTGGCGCAGCCTGACCGGTCAGCGCGTGCTGTTCCACGAATATGCCCATCACTTCATGTTCAACGAATTCGCCGTGCCCGCACCCGCATGGCTGATCGAAGGGTTCGCCGAATTCCTCGCCACGGTCGAATTCGGCGAGGATGGCAGCTGGACCTATGGCAAGCCTGCCACCCATCGCGGCGCCGAACTGAGCTATTACGACGATGCCCAGATCGAACGCCTGCTCTCATGGCCCGATGAAGAGGGCAGGGTCATCGCCGGCTTCTACGGCTGGTCGTGGGGGCTGACGCACATGCTGTACACCGCGCCCGATCGCGGCGCGCGCATTTCCGCCTATATCGACCGGCTCGCCGCAGGCGAGAAGCCCCTGCCCGCCGCGCGCACCGTGTTCGGCGATCTGCGCCAGCTCGAACGCCAGCTCGAACGCCACGTGCGCGGGGATATCGAATATGGCGTCTCGGCGGAGCCGTTCTCCTGGTCGCAGGATGTCAGCCTGAGCACCTTGTCCCTCGCCGAGAGCCGGATGCTCGAACTCCGCCTGCGCCGCCTGGGTAGAAACAAGCTCGAAGACACGCGCGACGATCTTGCGGCTTTCGCCCGGGAGGGGACGCTCAGCGCCGATGCCTATGCCGAAATGGCCATGGCCGAGTTGGGGCTCGAGCAGATAGAGCGCGCGGAATATAAGGAAGAACACAAGGACGACGACGCGGTCGAGGACAAGGAAATGGGCGGCCCCTATTTCCTTGCCGCCGAAGCGGCCGCGGACCGGGCGCTGGCCGTTGATCCGGGCCATTTGCGCGCCAATATCGTCAAGGGCCGCATTCTGAGCCATCGGCTGTACGAGGACGAAAGCACCGACAGCGAAGCCTGGGCGCATGCGCGGCGACACTTCCAGATCGCCAACCGGACCGATCCCACCAACGCCGAGGCGCTCTATCGCTTCGCCCGCAGCTACGCACGCGAAGGGCGCGAAGGATCGATGATGCACGATGCCTATCTCGCGGCCTTCAACCGCGCGCCGCAGACCACCGCCTTCCGTATCGGCCTCGCCTATGATCTGGCGCGACTGGGACGGTATGACGATGGCATCGCCCTGTTGCAGATGCTTGCCAACGATCCGCATTTCCCCAAACCGGGCCGCCGCGCGATCGAACGGATCGAGGCCATGCGCGAGAGCGGGGCCAAATTCCCCGACCTCAGCGATATCGACGACGATGACGAGGCAGACGACGACGATTCCGGGGAAGATGGTAAAGACTAGGTCGCCGGAAGCGCGGGCATCGCGGGCCATGCGGTCCGTGCAACGGGAACCCCGGGTTTCTCCGGGACGTTCACCGAGACAGTATGGCCGAAGAACTCGAAGCTGCCCTTCCCGACGACGTCTGCGATCTCGCCGAGCGCATTCTGGGCGCGGCGAAGGATGCGGAGTGGCAGCTGGCGACCGCGGAAAGCTGCACCGGCGGGTTGCTCGCTGCGCTGTTCACCGATGTCCCGGGCTACAGCCGTGTCTTCGACCGCGGTTTCGTGGCCTATTCGGACCAGGCGAAATGCGACCTGCTCGGCCTGGCCGACGATCTGGTGGCGAATTGCGGGGCGGTAAGCCGCGCGGTCGCCGAGGCGATGGCCGCGGGCGCTCTCGACCGGTCGCAGGCGCAACTGGCGATCTCGATCACGGGTTTCGCCGGGCCTGCGGGTGAGGATGACGAGGAAGGCCTCGTCCATTTTGCGCTCGCTAGCGCCGATGGGTCGCTGACTCACCGCGAAGAACACTTCGGGCCGATCGGCCGCGACGGCGTACGGATCGCCGCGCTGCGCGCCGCGCTCGACATGCTGCGCGAAAAGCTCGACCTTCCGGCCTAGTCCTGCCCGCCGTCATAGACCGCACGCGCGGCCTCGACCTTGCCGATATTGGCAATCGCCCAATTGCCCAGCTGCGCCACCGGATCGCACAGCGAGCGGCCCAGCGCGGTGAGCGCATAGTCGACCCGCGGCGGCACGCTGGGGGTGACCGTGCGGCTGACCAGCCCGTCGCGCTCCAGCCCGCGCAGCGTGCGCGTCAGCATGCGCTGCGAAATACCCGGGATATCGCGCCGCAATTCGTTGAACCGCCGCGACCCGTCGGCCAGCCCCATCACGACGCGGACCGACCATTTGTCGCCGACACGCGCGAGGATGTCGTTCACCGCGGTGCATTGCGGCGCACTATGAACCTCAAGGGGAACACCCGTGTCCCTATCGGACAACGAAGTGCCTTCTTGCGCGGGGTGGGGTACAGTTTCCATATGGCCTCCAGGTTATCAACAGTAACTATGGAGTTCCCCCTATGCAAATCCTTCGTATCGACAGCTCGACCACCGGCGACCAGTCGATCAGCCGCAAGCTGACCGACGAACTGCTCGCCCATTTCACCGCCAAGCATCCCGAGGCCAAGGTCGTCACCCGCGATCTCGTGGCCGAACCGCTGCCGCATATCGACCCGATCACCACCAGCGCGATCCGCACCCCGCCCGAAACGCATGAGGAAGCGGTTGCCGCGGCCTATCCCGAACAGCGCGCGGTGCTCGACGAATTCCTCGCCAGCGACGTGGTGATCGTCGGCGCGCCGATGTACAATTTCACCATCCCCAGCCAGCTCAAGGCATGGCTCGACCGGCTCGGCGTGCCCGGCGTGACGTTCAAATATGGCGCAAACGGCCCCGAGGGGCTCGCGGGCGGACGCAAGGTCGTCGTCGCCTCGGCGCGCGGCGGCGAATATTCGACCGACCAGCTGGCCGAGAACCAGGAAAGCCTGCTGACCACCTTCTTCGGCTTCATCGGGGTGGACGATCTGCATTTCGTCCGCGTCGAGAAGGCTGGCTTCGGTCCCGAGGCCATCGAACAGGGCATGAATGCGGCGAAGCAGGAAATCGCCAAGCTGTAAGGCACCATCGCGAGGGCCGGGCATTGGAAGAACCATGTCCGGCCCCGTCCTCGTGCCCATCCTCGGCGACCAGCTGACCCGCGACCTTGCCAGCCTGCGCGGGCGCACCAAGGACGATAGTGTCATCCTGATGATGGAGGTGTGGGACGAGGCGACCTATGTCCGCCACCACAAGCAGAAGATCGCGCTGATCTTTTCCGCCATGCGCCATTTCGCCGCGGAATTGCGCGATGCGGGCTGGACGGTCGATTACACGAAGCTGGGCGATCCGGACAATGCGGGGAGCTTCACCGGCGAGGTTGCGCGGGCGATCGAACGGCACGGCCCGCGGCTGGTCAGCATAGTCGAGGCAGGCGAGTGGCGCGTGCGGCAGGACATGGACGAGTGGGCGGACAAGTTTGCCTGCGAAATAGAAATCCTGCGCGACGACCGCTTCATCTGCACCCAGGCCGAGTTCGACGACTGGGCGCAAGACCGCAAGGAATTGCGGATGGAGTTCTTCTATCGCGAGATGCGTCGCAAGACCGGGCTGCTCATGGCCGAGGACGGCAAGCCCGAAGGCGGCGCGTGGAATTACGATAGCGAGAACCGCAAGCCGCCCAAGGACGGGCTCGCCGCTCCCGAACGCCCGAAGTTCGCACCTGATTCCGTGACGCAGGAAGTTATCGCGCTGGTCGAAGACCGGTTCGGCGACCATTTCGGATCGCTCGACACATTCGGCTGGCCGGTGACGCGCGACGAGGCCGAAGAGGCCGCCGATGCCTTTTTCGCCGAGCGGATAGAATGCTTCGGCCCCTATCAGGATGCGATGGTCGCGGGCGAGGACGACCTGTTTCATTCGATGCTCTCGACCAGCATCAACTTGGGGCTGCTCGACCCGCTCGACCTGTGCCGCCGGGCGGAGCAGGCCTACCGCGAGGGGCGCGCGCCGCTCAACAGCGTCGAGGGCTTCATCCGCCAGATCATCGGCTGGCGCGAATATGTGCGCGGCTTCTACTGGCACCAGATGCCGCATCTGCAGAAGGCGAATGCGCTCAACGCGCAGCGCGGCCTGCCCGAGTTTTACTGGACCGGCGAAACCGACATGGCCTGCCTCGCCGACTGCATCCGATCGACCCGCGACAATGCGCATGCGCACCATATCCAGCGGTTGATGGTACTCGGCAATTTCGCATTGCTCGCTGGAGTGAACCCGCGCGAGGTGCAGGACTGGTACCTCGTGGTCTATGCCGATGCCTATGAATGGGTCGAGCTGCCCAATGTGGCGGCGATGATCCTCTATGCCGATGGCGGGAAGCTGGCGTCCAAGCCCTATGCGGCGAGCGGCAATTACATCAACAAGATGAGCAATTACTGCGCGGGCTGCACCTATTCGCCGAGCAAGAAGGCCGGCGAAGGCGCCTGCCCGTTCAATCCGCTATACTGGCATTTCATGGACCGCCACCGCGCGCGGCTGGAGCAGAACCACCGGATCGGGCGCATCTACGCCACCTGGGACCGCATGGGCGAGGAGCGCCAGCGCGATTATCTCGACAGCGCCGAGGCCTTCCTCGACACGCTCGAACCCGCGCGGGCCGGCTGGGCCCGGACGCCGTAAGCGTCGGTTCATCGCAGTTCGCGCCCTGCCCATCCGTATGGCGCCCGACTTGCCCCCGGCGGTTCATTTGCGAGACAGGCTGCGGGCAACACCAGCGCCCGCCTGCGGCCCCGCGCCGCTCGACCAAGCCGTTACCGAATGAAGGGGGCTGATTGACCGCACAGGCGCAATTGGGGAGAAAGCGGCATTCCACACCCGCTCGACGGCCCGTGTCGGTTCGAATTGAAGGAGTATGAATATGATTGCCTTATCCAAGAGTTCGAAGACAGTCGCAGCGCTCGCCGCGCTCGCCCTCCCCCTCGCCGCCGGTGCGCAGGCGCAGGAACTCGATCCGCAGGGCGGTGCGCGAAGCGAAGGCGAACCGATGACTGTCGTGGGCACCACGCCCAGCGACCTGACCGGCATGCCCGAAGGCCCCGAATTCGAAGGCGTGATCTCGGCGCGCCAGGATAACAAGATCCAGGTCACCAGCGCCGATGGCATGCGCACAGTCGTAGCTATCAGCCCGGCGACCGAAATCCGCAGCAGCGGCGGCTTCCTCGGCCTCGACAAGGACCAGCTTTCGCCTGCCGACCTGCTCAATGGCCTGCCGGTCGATGTCGAGACGGTCGAATGGGCCGATCGCGGGCTGATCGCCACCAAGATCGCGCTCAAGAGCAAGCATCTCGAAACCGCGCGGATGATCCACACCGGGACCGACCAGCGTTTCACCGCCAATGAAGCCGCGACCGAGGCGCTGCGTGGCCGCGTCGCCAATATCGACCAGTACAATATCAAGGGCACGACCAACGTCTATTTCGACACCGCCAAGTACAATCTTTCCCAGCAGGCGCGTTACGAGCTGTGCCAGGCCGCGGCGCAGGCCGAGAACACCGACAATGCGCTGCTGCTGGTGGTCGGCTACACCGATTCGACGGGCGACTATGAATACAATCAGGAGCTGAGCGAAAAGCGCGCCTCGCGGGTGGTCAACTTCCTCCAGCAGGAATGCGACTGGGCACCCTACCGGATGCTGACCCCCACCGGCATGGCCGAGGCCGATCCGGCGGCGGACAACACCACCGAACAGGGCAAGGCGCAGAACCGCCGCGTGGCGGTCAACATCCTCGTCAGCAAGAGCGTCGACGGAATGAACTCGGGCCTCTGATCGGGCTGCGAATTCGGATCACGCGGGGCAGGCCTTGGGTCCGCCCCGTTTTGATTCAGACGGGCTGCGCGGCGGCGTCCTGCTGTTTGGCCAGCTTGTGTTCGTCCTCGATCATGCCGTGTTTCCAATAGCTGGAAAGGTAGAGATCGGCGGGCGCGAGCGCGAGTTCACCGCGCAGATATTCGCGCAGCCGCTTCATGGCGGAAAATTCGCATGCCGCCCATGCGGCGAGCGATCCTTCGGGCCGCGCGGCATTGCGCAATGCATCGACCAGCAGAGCGGGTCGCTGCCCCGGCTCGGGATTGACCAGCCAGGCGATCTCGACACCCTCGGGTGCGGCGATATCCTGCCGGTCGCGTTCGTCCTGGATCTCGATTGCGGCGAACCCGCGCGCATCTGCCGGCAATGCTTCGAGATTGACCCCAATCGCCGGCAGCGCAGTCATGTCGCCCGCCACGAGATAGAAATCGCGCCCCTGCGGCAGCGGTTTGGGCAGGCCCGGACCGCCGACCTCGATCGTGTCGCCGGGGGTGGCCGACAGCGCCCAGCGGGTCGCCGGTCCCGCAGCCTCGCAGCCATGCAGGGCGAAATCGATCGCGATCGCATCGTCGGCCTGATGGCGGATGGTATAGGTGCGGATCACGGGCTTGCTGCCCGCGGTGGCCGGGGCCAGCATGAGCTTGACGTAGCCGCCTGCGAAATCGGGCGGAAACCCCGCCAGACCCGGACCACCGAGCGAGACCCGGATCATCGAGGGTGAAAGGAACTGGCGCGAGAGGACGGTAAGCGTCCGCGGGGGAGGTCTGCTGCTCATATCCACCAGTTAATGCGAGTCACTCGCAATACAAGACATGCAGCGAAATCGGACACCGGCCCGGCGGAATACCCGCGTTACCCTTGTCGATAGACAGCCTCCGCCTGCGCCTTGAGCCAATCCATCGCTGCGGCCCAGGGGCCGTGACCATAGCTGATCCGCGCGACGCCCAGCGCGGCCAGTTCGGCAGCCGTCCCGCGACCCGGCGCCCACAACACGTTGACCGGCAGCGGCGATGCCTCGCAGATCGTGCGGATCGTCGCATGGTCGCCGAGGAAGGGAACGAACAGGCTGCGCGCGCCCGCTTCGGCAAAGGCGGCTGCGCGCGTCAGCACGTCTTCGACCAGCGCAGGCGTGTAGTCCTTGGGATCGCGTCGGAGATAGACGTCGGTGCGCGCGTTGACGTGAATACCGGTACCAGCCGCGGCAGCAACCCGCTCCGCCGCCTGCGCCACGGGGAGCAGCCCGGTTTCGCCGGGCATGCGGTCCTCCATATTGATCCCGCTCGCGCCCGCATCGTGCGCTTTGCCCACCGATATTCCGACCGCGGCGGGGGTATCGCCATAGCCGGCCTCCATGTCGATGCTCACCGGCAGGTCGGTGACCGAAAGAATGCGGGTGAGGTTTTCGAGCGCGATTTCGAGCGGGAGCGTCTCCCCATCGCTGAACCCGTTGGCCTCGGCCACGCCCCAGCTGCCCGTCGCGATGGCCTTCGCCCCCGCGGAAGCCACGGCGCGGGCGCTGCCGGCGTCCCAGATGTTGTACAGCACCAGCGGATCGCCCGGTAAATGCAGCGCGGTAAATGCGTCGATCCCGTCCATCATTTCGCCTCCCGTTCGAGCAATTCGCGCTTGATGTCCTGGCCATAGGCATAGCCGCCCAGATCGCCGCCCTTGCGCACCACCCGGTGGCAGGGGATCAGCACCGCGACATTGTTGCGCGCATTGGCGCTGCCCGCGGCGCGCACCGCCTTGGGATTGCCCGCCGCCGCGGCGATTTCCGCATAGGTGCGCGTTTCGCCCGGCGGGATCGCGCGCAAGGCTGCCCAGCACGCTTCCTGGAAAGCGGTGCCCTTCACGTCGAGCGGGATATGCGCGAAATCGCCCGGCGCCTCGACGCTGGCAACGACATCGGCGAGCAGTTTGCCGAACGCCGCGCCGCCTTCGACCAGATCGGCCTTGGGGAAGCGCCGGTGCAATTCGCTCTCGTCTTCGCCGAAGGACAGGCGGCACACACCCTTGTCGGTCGCCGCCACCAGCATCGCTCCCATCGTGGTGTCGACCACCGCCCAGCGGATCGTCGCCCCCGCCCCGCCATTCGCCCATGCGCTTGCCGTCATGCCCAGCCGTCCTTTCGTATTTTCGTAGAAGCGCGAGGCCGACCCATAACCCGCCTCGTAGATCGCGCCGGTCACGCTGTCGCCGCCCGACAGCGCATCGCGCGCACGTTCCTCGCGCAAGGCGCGGGCATAGGCGGCGGGCGAAAGACCGATCGCGCGTTTGAACACCCGCTGGAAATGCGCGGGCGAATAGCCAGTCAGCTGCGCCAGCGCGGCGAGCGAGGGCGCATCTTCGGCCTGGCGGATCTCGTCGATCGCCGCCAGCACCGCCGCCTCGTCGCGCCCGACATCGTCGGGCAGGCACCTCTTGCAGGCGCGCAAGCCCGCACTGCGCGCCTGCGCGCCATCGACAAAGAAGCGCACATTGCCGCGATCGGGATGCCGCGCGGCGCAGGACGGACGGCAATAGATGCCCGTCGTCAGCACGCCGGTGACGAAGCGCCCGTCGAAACTGCGATCACGCCGCTTGACCGCCGCCCAGGCGGTATCGTCGGAGATGGCATCAGTCATGGTCGGCCCCATCATAGCGCTCGATCCGCGCCGCGAAACAGCCATGCATCGCATTGTGGGCATCGACATAGGCGACCCTGTCATCGGTCAGCAGTGCGCGGACGACCCGGTCGACATCGTCCTGCAGCGCGAGCGAGGCGGTGTGGAGGCAGCCGCCGGCATCGTATCCGCGCAGCGCAATCGGCCGGTCGCGCAGGATCGGCGGCATTTCGTCGATATAGTCCGCCGCTTCCCCCGCGTCCTTGCGCACATAGATCGCGAAGGCGTTGCGATAGGGAGTATCGACCGCGTGGTTGGTATAGTGGGTGAGCACCAGTTCATCGCCCGGGTCCGCGTCGCGCAGGCTGACCCGGCACGGATAGCGCCCTTCCTCCCCCGCGATCACTCTGTGGGTGAGCGAGCGGGCGAGCGCCGCTTCGTCGCTGGCGAAAAACCGGGCGAACTGGCCGGGCTCGAGGCCCTGGATACGATAGGTCATCAATGGCTCCTTGCTGAACTCTCCGGAGCCTTCTGCCCGCGCCGCAGCGGGCGGGCATCCCGCGGCTTGCGGTCAAAGCGAATGATCGTCACAAGACGGCCCGATGGGACGCATTCCAACCTTTCTCGCCGCGCTGCTGGCGCTGCTCGTACCGGTGCTGGCGCAGGCCGAACCCGCCGATATCGATGCCGCCGCGCGCGGCGTAGTGCGCGTGGTCATTATCGGCGAGGATGGCGAGGAACTGGTCCCGATCAGTCACGGCACCGGCTTTGCTGTCGCGAGCGACCAGGTGGTGACCAATGCGCATGTGCTGCGCGATGCCCTGCGCGACGATGCGCTGCGCATCGGCATCATCCCCAGCGGCGGCGGCGAGGCGGTCTATGGCCAGCCGATCGCGGTCAGCCCGCGCAACGACCTGGCGCTGATCCGCATCACCGGCGCCTTGCGGCTGCCCCCGCTGGCGCTGGCCGGCGGCGTCCCGCCCGACAGCGGCGAAGTGACCAGCGTCGGCTATCCGATGAATGTCGACCGCGCGCAGGGCCTCGACCTGAGCGACATCTTCCGCAGCCAGCCGCCGGTCAAGAGCCGCGGCTATGTCTCGGGTGCGCGGCCCAGCCGCCAGTTCGACACCATCCTGCACACCGCCCCCATCGCGCGCGGCAATTCGGGCGGTCCGCTGCTCGACCCGTGCGGCCGGGTGGTCGGGGTCAACAGCTTCGGCGCGGACAATGACGGCGGCGATGCCGAGTTTTTCTTCGCGGTTTCCAATCGCGAACTGCTGCCCTTCCTGCGCGCCAATGATGTCGAGCCACGCGTCAATGGCAGCACCTGCCGGTCGATGGCCGATCTCGACGAGGCCGAGCGCGAGCGGCTGCAGCGCGAGCAGATGGCCGCCCGCGCCGATATGGCACAGCGCTCCGAACTGCAGCGGAGCAAGCGCGAGCGCGCGCTGCTCGAGGCCGAACAGGGCGTGATCGTCGAGCGCGAGGACCGCGTGTTCCTCGCCTTCGTGCTGCTGCTGGTCGCTTTCGGCCTCGGCCAATGGGCGCTGACGCTATGGCGCGCCGAGCCGCGTGACGACAAGCGGCTGCGGCTGGTCGGCGGGGCCACGCTGGTGGTCGTGCTGGTGGCGCTGGCCGCCTATCTCACGCGCCCCGGCCTCGACGAGATCGACCGCCGCGTCGCCGCCGCAATGGCCGATGGCGCGGGCGACCCGGCAGGCGGTGACACGCCCGCATCGGGCGCGGCGGCGCTGCTGTGCACGCTCGTGCCCGAACGTAGCCGCGTAACCAGCGCCAAGGTGGAGGATATCGAATTCGACTGGACCGCCGATGGCTGCGTCAACACCCGCACGCAATATGGCTTTGCCGGGGGTAGCTGGAGCCGGGTCTTCGTCCCCAATTCGGAAGACGCGGTGTCGGTCAACAGCTTCGACCCCGACCGGCGCATCTTCCGCACCGAACGCTATCTCCTCCCGCGCAATGCGATGAGCGAAGCGCGCGAGGCACGCGCGAAATATTCCGCCCCCGAATGCGGCAGCGAAAATGCCGCCGCGCAGCTCGGCGAATTGCAGAGCGAAGTGCTCGGCCAGCTCCCGCGCGAAGCGAACGAGCGGTTGGTCTACGAATGTAACGCGCGCAATTAGGCCGCGAGCGGTTCACCGGTCAGCGTGATGCGGTGCATTTCACGGGCGTGGCCCTGGTAGTCGTTCATCGCCAAATGCCAGGTGGTGCGATTGTCCCAGATCGCGACCGATCCCGGTTCCCACGCCACGCGGCAGGTGTTCTCCGCCGCGGTCGCTGCATCGCACAGTCGCTGGAGCAGCGGCAGGCTTTCCTCGCGTGACTTGCCGACGATATGCATGGTGAAGGCGCTGTTCACATAGAGCAGCTTGCGCCCGGTCTGCGGGTGGCGGATCACGATGGGGTGCGTCGCGCCGGTCTTGAGCGCCTGACCGCGCAGGTCGCTGCCCATGTCGGTTTTGGCGTAGAGCCCGCCCTCGTCATAGATATGGTCGGCGGTATGGAACGCCTCGAGCCCTTCGATCTCGGCCTTGAGGTCATCGGGCAGCGCGTCATAGGCTTCGCCCATATGCGCCCATAGCGTGTCGCCGCCGCTGGGCGGCAGCGTCCGCGCGACGAGGATCGAGCCCATCGCGGGCACCTGGTCGTAGGAATGGTCGGTGTGCCACCCCCCGCCGATATTGGTGACCTGGTCGGCGCGTTTGCGGACCACGGCAATCTCGGGATGTTCGTCGGTCAGCGGGAAGTAATTGTTGATGTCGATCCCGCCCCAGCGCTGGGCGAAGGCGATATGCGCTTCCGGCGTGAAATCGTCCTGCCCGCGAAACAGAGCGACGCCGTGCGTGTAGATGGCCTGCTTGATCGCGGTGAGCGTATCGCCCTCCGCCTCGGCCAGATTTACATCCTCGACTTCGACCCCGCATTTGGGGGCCAGTGGCACCACTCTCATCGCTCTCTCCCGCGTGACTGGTTGCGTTATGCCACTTAACTTACGCCGCTTGCCGCCAGAGTCCAGCGCCCCGGCCCGGAGTCGGCTTGCCATTGCGAGGGGGCTTTGCTAGGCGCGCGCCGACCTTGCCGGGGTGACTCTCGTTCGCCCGCGACCGGCTTGGATCGCACAGACTTTTCTTCCGGACCCGAGAGGACCTCAAGCGCGTGGATATTTCCGCCGGTATTCAGGCTAGCCTGGCAGGGCGTTACGCTTCGGCCCTGTTCGACCTCGCTAGCGAAAACGGAACCGTGACCGCGGTCGAATCGGACCTCGACAAGATCGAGGCCGCGCTTGCCGAATCGGCCGAGCTCGCCGCTGTCACTACCAACCCCAAGGTCTCGCGCAGCGATGCGAAAAAGGCGCTGTGGGGCGTTTCGGCGATCCTCGGCCTGACCGAGCTGTCGCAGAACTTCCTCGGCGTGCTGGCGCAGAACCGCCGGCTGAACCAATTGCCGAAAGTGATCGCCGCGTTCCGCGCGATCGCCGCCGCGCAGCGCGGTGAAGTCACTGCCCAAGTGACCAGCGCGCATGCGCTGACCGATGCGCAGCTGGCCGATCTCAAGGCCAAGCTGACCGCCCGCGAGGGCCGCACCGTCAAGCTTTCCCCGAAGGTCGAGCCCGATCTGCTCGGCGGCCTCGTCGTCACCATCGGCTCGAAGCGCATCGACGCCTCGATCCGCACCCGTCTCAATTCGCTTTCGCAAGCCATGAAGGCTTAAAGGACACACATCATGGATATCCGCGCCGCAGAAATCTCCAAGGTCATCAAGGACCAGATCGCCAATTTCGGAACCGAAGCCGAAGTCAGCGAAGTCGGCACCGTGCTGTCGGTGGGTGACGGCATCGCCCGCATCCACGGCCTCGACAACGTGCAGGCCGGCGAGATGATCGAATTCGCCAACGGCGTTCAGGGCATGGCGCTGAACCTCGAAGCCGACAATGTCGGTGCGGTGATCTTCGGCTCGGACCAGGAAATCGGCGAAGGCGACAGCGTCAAGCGGACCAACACCATCGTCGACGTCCCCGTCGGCAAGGGCCTGCTCGGCCGCGTGGTCGATGCGCTCGGCAACCCGATCGACGGCAAGGGCCCGATCGAATCGACCGAACGCCGCCGCGTCGAAGTGAAGGCGCCGGGCATCATCCCGCGCGAATCGGTCAGCGAACCGGTGCAGTCGGGCCTCAAGGCCGTCGACGCACTCGTCCCCGTCGGCCGCGGCCAGCGCGAACTGATCATCGGCGACCGTCAGACCGGCAAGTCCGCCGTGGCGATCGACACCTTCATCAACCAGAAGGAAGCGAACGCCGGCGACGACGAAGGCAAGAAGCTTTACTGCATCTATGTCGCCGTCGGCCAGAAGCGCTCGACCGTCGCGCAGATCGTCAAGCAGCTCGAAGAAAACGGCGCGATGGAATATTCGATCGTCGTCGCCGCGACCGCTTCGGAGCCCGCTCCGCTGCAGTATCTCGCGCCCTACACCGGCTGCGCGATGGGCGAGTTCTTCCGCGACAACGGCATGCACGCCGTGATCGTGTATGACGATCTTTCCAAGCAGGCCGTGGCCTACCGTCAGATGTCGCTGCTGCTGCGCCGCCCGCCGGGCCGCGAAGCCTATCCCGGCGACGTGTTCTATCTCCACAGCCGTCTGCTCGAGCGCGCGGCGAAGATGAGCAAGGCCGAAGGCGGCGGTTCGCTGACCGCGCTGCCGATCATCGAAACGCAGGCAGGCGACGTGTCGGCCTACATCCCGACCAATGTGATCTCGATCACCGACGGCCAGATCTTCCTCGAAACCGACCTGTTCTACCAGGGCATCCGTCCGGCGATCAACGTCGGCCTGTCGGTCAGCCGCGTCGGCGGTGCCGCACAGACCAAGGCGATGAAGAAGGTCTCGGGCTCGATGAAGCTCGACCTCGCGCAGTACCGTGAAATGGCGGCCTTCGCGCAGTTCGGCTCGGACCTCGATGCCGCCACGCAGAAGCTGCTCAACCGCGGTGCGCGCCTGACCGAGCTGCTCAAGCAGCCGCAGTTCTCGCCGATGCCGTTCGAAGAGCAGACGGTGTCGATCTTCGCCGGCACCAATGGCTATATCGACAGCGTTCCGGTCGACCGCGTGACCGATTACGAAGCCCAGATGCTCAGCTTCATGCGGTCCGAACATGCCGACGTGCTTGAAGAAATCCGCACCACGGGCAAGTTCGAAGACGACACCAAGAACAAGGTCGTCGACGCGCTCAAGACCTTCGCCAAGCAGTTCGCCTGAGCCCAGAGACACGAAGATAGGGAGCCGAAATGGCTAGCCTCAAGGAACTCAAGGGCCGTATCAACTCGGTCAAGTCGACCCAGAAGATCACCAAGGCCAAGCAGATGGTCGCGGCTGCGAAGCTGCGCCGGGCGCAGGCCGCGGCCGAAGCTGCGCGTCCCTATGCCGAACGGCTGTCGGGCGTGATGGCATCGCTGGCCGGCAAGGTCAGCGGCGACAGCGCCCCGCGCCTGCTGCGCGGCACCGGATCGGACAAGCGCCACCTGCTGGTGGTGGTCAACACCGACAAGGGCCTGTGCGGCGGTCTCAACGCCAACATCGTCAAGGCCGCCAAGGTCAAGGCGCGCGCGTTGATCGCCGAGGGCAAGGAAGTGCGCTTCTACCTCGTCGGTAAGAAGGGCCGCGCCCCGATCAAGCGCGACTATGCCGAGCGGATCGAAAAGTGGTTCGACACCTCCGAAGTGCGCCAGCCGGGCTTCGAGGAAGCCGAAGCGATCGCCGACGATCTGATCGCGCGGTTCGAGCAGGGTGAATTCGACGTCGCCCACCTCGTCTACCCGATCTTCAAATCGGCGCTGGCGCAGGACCCGACCGTCGACCAGCTGATCCCCGTCCCCTCGCCCGAAGGCGATACGGGAGCCGCGGGCGATGCGGTGGTCGAATACGAACCGGGCGAAGAAGAAATCCTCGAGGAACTGCTGCCGCGTTACGTCAAGACGCAGCTGTTCGCTTCGCTGCTCGAACGCGAGGCGTCCGAACAGGGCGCGTCGATGACCGCAATGGACAATGCCACGCGCAATGCCGGCGACCTGATCAGCAAGCTGACCATCCAGTACAACCGCAGCCGCCAGGCCGCCATCACCACCGAGCTGATCGAAATCATCGCCGGTGCGGAAGCTCTCTAAGGACCCGATGTGAACAAGCTTGCCCTCCTCCTCCCCCTCGCACTGCTGACTGCCTGCGGCGAAGAACCCGCCGCGCAGACCGCGCCCGAACAGGTCGTGACGCCCGAGCCGATCGAGACGCTGCCCGCGCCCGACCAGGCGCTGCTCACTGCGAAATACGCCGAAGCCTGCCCCGAAGACGAGGCGGTCAACACTGCGATGTGCAAGCGCGCCGGCATGGGTTCGCCCGATGTCGTGTGCGAATTCGGCCTCGGTGACGACGAATATCTTCGCAACAAGGCGACCCTTACTGCTGGCGAAGGCGAATGGGCCTTTGCCGATCCGGAAAATGTCTGCGTCGGCTAAGGCGCATTAAACCCCAAGTCAGGACATAGATCATGGCCACCGCACCCGTACTCAACCAATCGCCCAACGGCACCATCAGCCAGGTCATCGGCGCCGTCGTCGACGTGCAGTTCGAAGGTGAACTGCCCGCCATCCTGACCGCGCTCGAAACGAAGAACGGCGCCAACACGCTGGTCCTCGAAGTCGCGCAGCACCTCGGTGAAAACACCGTGCGTACCATCGCGATGGACGCGACCGAAGGTCTCGTCCGTGGCCAGGAAGTCGTCAACACCGGCTCGCAGATCTCGGTCCCCGTCGGCCCGAAGACGCTCGGCCGCATCATGAACGTCATCGGCGAGCCGATCGACGAACGCGGCCCGGTCGGCGCCGACCAGACGATGCCGATCCACGCCGAGGCCCCGCTGTTCGTCGACCAGTCGACCGAAGCGGCGATCCTCGTCACCGGCATCAAGGTCATCGACCTGCTCGCGCCCTATGCGCGTGGCGGCAAGATCGGCCTGTTCGGCGGTGCCGGCGTCGGCAAGACCGTGCTGATCCAGGAACTGATCAACAACATCGCCAAGGGCCATGGCGGCGTGTCCGTCTTCGCCGGTGTCGGTGAACGTACCCGCGAGGGTAACGACCTCTATCACGAATTCCTCGACGCAGGCGTTATCGCCAAGGACGCCGACGGCAATGCCATTTCGGAAGGTTCGAAGGTTGCGCTGGTATTCGGCCAGATGAACGAACCGCCGGGCGCACGTGCCCGCGTCGCACTGTCGGGCCTGACCATGGCGGAATATTTCCGCGACGTGGAAGGCCAGGACGTGCTGTTCTTCGTCGACAACATCTTCCGCTTCACGCAGGCGGGTTCGGAAGTGTCGGCGCTGCTGGGCCGTATTCCTTCGGCGGTGGGCTACCAGCCGACGCTGTCGACCGACATGGGCAATCTGCAGGAACGCATCACCTCGACCAACAAGGGTTCGATCACCTCGGTCCAGGCCATCTACGTTCCCGCCGACGACCTTACCGACCCGGCCCCGGCAACCTCCTTCGCCCACCTCGACGCGACCACCACGCTCAACCGTGCGATCTCGGAACTGGGTATTTACCCGGCCGTCGATCCGCTCGATTCGACCAGCCGCGTGCTCGAACCGCGCGTCGTCGGCGAAGAGCATTACAACACCGCCCGCCGGGTCCAGGAAACGCTGCAGAAGTACAAGAGCCTGCAGGACATCATCGCCATCCTGGGCATGGACGAGCTTTCGGAAGAAGATAAGCTGACCGTGGCCCGCGCGCGCAAGATCCAGAAGTTCCTGTCGCAGCCGTTCCACGTCGCCGAGGTGTTCACCAACATCCCCGGCCAGTTCGTGCAGCTCGAAGACACGGTCGCCTCGTTCAAGGCAGTCGTCGACGGCGAATACGATCACCTGCCCGAAGCCGCCTTCTACATGGTCGGCGGTATCGACCAAGCGGTCGAGAAGGCCAAGAAGCTGGCCGAGGATTCGTAAGCATATGGCCCTCCACTTCGAACTCGTCACACCGGCCAAGCTGGTCCGCTCCGAAGACGTCCACATGGTCGTCGTCCCCGGTGCGGAAGGCGAATTCGGTGTGCTCGAAGGCCACGCGCCCTTCATGTCGACGATCCGCGACGGATCGGTGCAGATCTACAAGACCGAAGGCGCTGCGCCCGAACTGGTCGAAGTCCGCGGCGGTTTCGCCGAGGTCGGCGAAAACGGCCTGACGGTCCTCGCCGAACACGTCGAAGGCTGAGGCTTTCGCCCCATACCGAACACGAAGGGCGGCCCTGCGGGGTCGCCCTTTTCGTTTGCGCGCCCTATCGCCTACCCCGCGTGGGTTAGGCTAAAGTTTACCACGCTGCGCCACAGAGCATGGCGACAGGTGGGGGCCAGCACGCCATGAAGGCGCAAATCGTCAAGTCCAGTGATCCGCAAACCGGTTTCCGCTCGCGCGCCGACGCGTTCAGCGTGGTCTTGCTCCTGACGGTCTGTGCGCTGGTGATCCGCCTGCCGTTCCTGGGCGATGCCAATGCCGATATCGACGAACAGCTCTATTCGCTGATCGGCAATGCCATGCTCGATGGCAAGCTGCCGTTCGTCGATCTGTGGGACCGCAAGCCGTTCGGCCTGTTCCTGCTCTATGCGCTGGCGCATGCCATCGGGGGGCCCTCGCCGCTGGCCTATCAGCTGTTCGCGACCGGCTTCGCAGTGCTCGGCGCCGTGCTTACGCGGCATCTGGCGCTGACGCTGGTCGACCGGACCGTAGCGATGGGAGCCGGTGTTCTTTATCTCATCCTGATGGCGCTCTACGGCCCGCATTCGGGCCAGACCGAGATTTTCCACGTCCCTGCCATGCTGGCGATGGCGATCCTGGTGCGCGACCCCGGCCATCCGCATGCGATCCGCCGCGCGCTCGCTGCCATGCTGATCGGCGGACTGGCACTGCAGATCAAATATACCGTGGTGCCGCAATGCGCGTTCTTCGGCCTGTGGGCGCTGTGGGGCCAGTACGGGCGCGATCGGTCGCTTGTCCGGCTCGCCGGGCTGGGCGCCGCCTTTGCCGCTCTCGGGCTGCTGCCTACGGCGCTGGTCGGTCTGTCCTATCTCGCGATCGGCGAATGGGACGCTTTCTGGTTTGCCAATTTCGTCAGCTTCTTCGACCGTCTGCCCTCCCCCGCGGGGCGCTTCTCGGCGCACTGGCTGTACCAGCTCCCGCTTGTCGCGCTTGCGGGTCTGGGCGCCTATGCGGCGCTGCGGATGGGTATCCCGACCGACCGACGCGCCTATGCCTTCTATGCCGCCTGGCTGCTCGCCAGCCTCGCCACGGTGTTCCTGCCCTCGACCGTCTATGCCTATTACTATGCCGCGCTGGTCCCGGCGACGATCCTGCTCGCGCTGCCGTTTCTCGACCGGCGCGGGCCGCTGCGGCTGGCACCGATGCTGGCTGCGATCGCGATCTGCTTTTCGCTGCTGTATTACGGCACAAGGGTGGATGCGACGCAGCGTTCGCGCGCCGGCATGGCGCAGCTGGTGGCCACGATCAGCCCGCTGGTCGACGACCGCACGCGCTGCCTGTGGGTCTTCGATGGCCCCACCGCGCTCTACCGCGAAACGGGCAGCTGCCTGCCGACGCGGTTCATCTATCCCGACCATCTCAACAATGCGCTCGAGCGCGATGCGCTGGGAGTCCGGCAGATTGACGAGGTCCGCCGTATCCTGTCGCGCCCGCCGCCAGTGATCGTGACTGCGGACATTCCCTTCACCACGCAGAACGAGGAGGTGAAGGCGCTGGTGATGCGGACCGTGGCGCGCGATTACGAACGCCGGTCGCATGCGCGAATCCATGCCCGCACGATCTCGGTCTGGGTGCTGCGCGACGCACCTGCCGAAGCCGACTGACGGGCCGCGGCCGGAAGGATTTCGCCAAAACGGCCCGCCCCCTTGCTCCTTCGTCCCGCCTTTGCGCATAAGGCGTCCAAGACTCAGGAGACAGCCCTTGAAACTCGTATCCGCGCTGGCCATTGCCGCTGCCATGACGCTTGCACCCCAAACGCCCGCCGCCGCGCAGGACGGCATCCCCGGTCCCGAGGACGACAGCTATATCTGGCTCGAGGAGGCGCGCAGCGACGAAGCGCTCGACTGGGTGCGCAGCGAAAACGAACGGACGATGGAGCTCATCGCGGGCGACCCGCGGTTCGACGCGGTCAAGGCCGAGGCGCTGGCGATCTACGACAGCGAGGATCGCATTCCCTATGTGACGATCCGCCCCGACGGGCTGTATAATTTCTGGCAGGACAAGCAGAACCCGCGCGGGCTGGTCCGCCGCACCACGCTGGACAGCTATCGCACCGACGACCCGCAGTGGGAAACCGTGCTCGACGTCGATGCGCTGGCCGAAGCCGAAGGCCGCGAATGGGTCTACAAGGGCAGCACCTGCCTGCCGCCGCAGGAGCGGATGTGCATGATGGCGCTGAGCGACGGCGGCGAAGACGCCACCGTGCTGCGCGAGTTCGACATGGCCACCAAGAGCTTTGTCGAGGACGGCTTCCTCCTCGACCAGAAGAGCCAGGGCGGGATCGAGTGGATCGATGCCGATACGCTGCTGGTCAGCCGCGATTTCGGCGAAGGCACGCTGACCGAAAGCCAGTATCCGCGCACATCGCGCATCTGGAAACGCGGTACCGCGATCGAAGACGCGCAGGAAATCTGGCGCGGCGAGGAAGCCGATGTCTGGTCGAGCGCCACATTGCTGCGCGATCACACCGGCACCGCGCATGGCTATTACGCCTTCCGCGCGACCAGCTTCCACGAAACCGAATATTTCTGGCAGCATGAGGGCGAATGGCTGCGGCTCGACATGCCGCTCAAGGCCGCGCCCTACGGGCTGATCGATGGGCAGCTGTTGTTCTCGACCGATGTCGATTGGGAAACGCAGGGCCAGACCTTCCCCGCCGATGCGCTGGTGTCGGTCGATCTCGAAGCGTTCAAGGCCGACCCGAACGGTGCGACCAAGACGCTCGTCTGGGCCCCCGAGGACAAGCAGACCAAGCAGGGTGCGGCGAACACCGCCGAAAGCCTCTATGTCAGCCTGCTCGACAATGTCCGCGGGCGCGTGCTCAAGTTCGATCATGTCGATGGCGCATGGGTCTCGAGCGAGATCGAACTGCCCGACAATTCGACTGTGGGAGTGCAGACCGCGTCGGAGAGTTCGGACGAGATCATGTATTCGGTGACCGACTTCCTCACCCCCTCGACGCTCTATTATTCGGACGGCAGCGCCGCGCCCGAGGTGATCAAGATCTCGCCCAGCTATTTCGATGCCGAGGGCATGGAAGTCGAACAATACGAAGCGACCAGCGCCGACGGGACCAAGATCCCCTATTTCCTCGTCAAGCCCGAGGGCATGGTGATGGACGGGACCAATCCCACGCTGCTGACCGGCTATGGCGGCTTCCAGGTCCCGCGCCTGCCCTCCTACCTCGGTTCGATCGGCAAGATCTGGCTCGAACGCGGCGGCGCCTACATCCTCGGCAATATGCGCGGCGGCGGCGAGTTTGGCCCCGGCTGGCACCAGGACGCGATCCGCGAGAACAAGCAGCGCACTTGGGACGATTTCCTCGCCATCGCCGAGGATGCAATCGCGCGCGGGATCACCTCGCCCGAGCATCTCGGCATCCAGGGCGGCTCGCAGGGCGGATTGCTGGTGGGCACTGCCTTCACCCAGCGTCCCGACCTGTTCAACGCGGCCATCGTGCAGATCCCGCTGTTCGACATGCTGCGCTATCATGTGATCGGGCGCGGTGCGTCGTGGACGGGCGAATATGGCGATCCGCGGATTGCTGAACAGCGCGCCTGGATCGAGCCCTATTCGCCCTACCAGAAGCTGCTTGAGAACAAGGACTATCCGGCACCGTTCTTCTGGGCCTCGACCGCCGACGACCGAACGCACCCCGCGCATGCGCGCAAGGGCGCGGCGCGGGTCAAGGAACTGGGGCAGGAGTATTACTACTTCGAGGACATGACCGGCGGCCATTCGGGCGGGGTCGATAACGAACAGCGCGCCAAGATCCAGGCGCTGCAGATGGTCTATCTGCTGCAGCGACTGGCCGACTGATCAGCGCGGCTTGCGCGTCGGGGCGTGGAAATCGGGCGGTTTGTCGGCCACCCATTCGACGAACCGCGCCAGCGCCTCGTCGGCCAGCAGTGCCTCGCGGTCCGCGCCGATCCGTGCCAGCTGCGCATTGGTGAAATTGGCGTGGATCGCGCGGTGGCAGATCGGGTGGAGCGGCACGGTCTCGCGCCCCTTCTTGGCCTTGGGCACGAGGTGATGCTGCTGGACCTTGCGCCCCAGCGCGCGCCCACACAGCCAGCAATTATCGGGTTCGGCGGTCGGCGCGATCGGTCTCCCAGCTGAACAGCTCGTCCGAGCGCGGGAAATGGGCTTCGGCCAGATCGTAGTCGATCGAGACGGTATCCGCATCGTCGCAGAGCTGGAGGCCGATCACCTTCTCGCCGTCGAGCACCATTACGCCGTCGCTGATCGCCGGGTTGTTCGGTTCTCCGGCGGCGAAATTGGTCCGGACCATGCGGCTGAAGACGATGTAGCGCGTGGTGCCATTGGCAAAGGCAATCTGCGCCTCGCCCCCGCCCGAATACGGCACACTCGCCCAGCGGCCGCCGCGCAGGACGAGTTCGGGGGTGCTTTCGCCGAAACGGTATTCGGCGTCCCGCTCGCCCGTGCCGCAAATCGCGATCCGCTTGCCGCTGGCGACCTTGCAGGAAAAGATCCGCTCTTCCTCGGGCGCGCATCCGACCATCTTGCCAAGCGGACTGGTGGGAGCAGGTGCCGCGGCAGGCGAAAGCGCGGCCGCCGGGGCCACCACCGGCTTGCCGCGCTCCCGCGCCGGTCCAGCCTCGTTTTCCGCGGTCCCGCCCCCACAGGACGCGAGGAGCAAGGTGAAGGCTGGCAGCGCTCTCACTTCTTGGCCGCCGCCTTCTTCTTTTTCATCGCGTCGTGGAAGCGGTCCGCCCAGCCGGGTTTGACCACCTGCTCGCCGCGCACCATGCGCAGATCGCCGTCGCCGACATCGCGGCTGACCGCGCTGCCCGCGGCCACGATCGCATCGGCCCCGATCCGCACTGGCGCGATCAGCGCGCTGTTCGAGCCGATGAAGGCGCGGTCGCCGATGACCGTCCTATGCTTGAAATAGCCATCGTAATTGCAGGTGATCGTCCCTGCCCCGATATTGGCCCCCGCGCCGACCTCGGCGTCGCCGAGATATGTCAGGTGGCTGGCCTTGGCCCCCTCGCCCAGCGTGGCCTGTTTCATCTCGACGAAATTGCCGACGAAGCTGTCCTTTTCCATCACCGCGCCGGGACGCAGGCGGGCATAGGGACCGACCGAGCACCCTTCCCCCACGCGCGCGCCCTCGAGATGGCTGAAGGCGCGGATCCGCGCGCCGCCTGCGACGGTGACACCAGGGCCGAACACGACATGCGGCTCCACCGTCACATCGGGCGCGAGCGCGGTGTCCCAGCTGAAGAACACCGTTTCGGGTGCAGTCAGCGTGACGCCGTCGGTCATCGCTTCCTCGCGTTTCAGCTCCTGCCATTGCGCCTCGGCGCGGGCGAGTTCGGCGCGGCTGTTGATCCCGGCGACCTCGCCCGCATCGGTCTCCACCACCTTGACCGTATCGCCGCGCGCGATCGCGCCGGTGGCGACATCGGGGAGGTAGTATTCCCCTTGCGAATTGTCATTGCCGACCGCGTCGAGCAGCGGCCACATATCGTCCGAATGTGCCACGATCAGACCCGAGTTGCACAGGTCGCAGGCGCGTTCTTCCGCAGTCGCATCATTGAATTCCACCATTCTGGAAACCGTGCCATCGGCATTGGCGATGATGCGGCCATAGGCGAGCGGATCGGCCGGACGGAAGCCCAGCACCGCAACCTTCGCGCCATCGTCGAGCGCCGCGATCAGCCGCTGCACCGTCTCGCCGCGAACCATCGGGCAATCGCCGAAGCACACGAGGATATGGCCGGAAAAGCCTTCGAGCGCTTCACGCGCCTGCAGCGCGGCGTGGGCAGTACCGAGCTGCGGCTCCTGCAATGCAGTGGCAACGTCGCGCCCTTCCAGCGCGGCGTCGAGTTGCTCGCGCTTGTCGCCTACCACCACGACCGTGCGCTTGAGATCGAGCTGGGCAAAGCTGTCGAGCAGGTGGAGCAGCATCGGCCGCCCGGCGATCGGATGCAGGACCTTATGCAGGTCGCTTTTCATGCGGGTTCCCTTGCCTGCAGCAAGGATGACGGCGGCGAATTCGCGGGAAGTGTTCATGGCGCCGAGCCTTGCCACCAATCGCTTGCAGTTTGAAGAACCTTCCGCCACCGCCGCTGCCATGACCGACTTGCCCTTCGCCATCATCGGTTTCGATCTCGACGGAACCTTGCTCGAAACCCACCGCGACCTTGGCGCGGCGGTCAATCACGCGCTGGACCTCGGCGGCTTCGCGCCCGTCCCGGCGGACCACGCCAGCGACCTGATCGGCGGCGGCGCGAAGATCATGCTGCAGCGCGCGGTGGACGAACAGGGCGGCCTGCCCGAGGATGAATTCCGCAAGCTCTACAAGGCCATGCTGGCCTATTATGCAGACAATAACGCGGTCCACACCCAGCCCTATCCGCATGCCCGCGAAACGCTCGCCGCGCTGCGCGAGCGGGACATCGCGATGGTGGTGGTAACCAACAAGTTCGAAAGCTTCGCGCGGCAGATCCTGACCACGCTCGACCTGGCCGATCATTTCGCCGCGATCATCGGCGGCGATACCATGGGCAAGGGCAAGGCCAAGCCCGCGCCGGACCCGATCTTCGAAGCGCAGCGGCGCGGCGGCGGCGGCAGCCTCGCCTTTGTCGGCGATAGCTCGTATGACGTCGCGGCAGCGCGCGCGGCCCGCGTACCCGTGATCGGTGCGCGCTATGGGTATTGCGACAAACCGCGCGGCGAGCTGGGCGCCGATGCGGAGATCGAGTCGCTGGCGGAACTGGTTCCGGCGCTGGCCAGGCTGGGCTGAGCGGTCCGCCGCTACGGAACGGCGGTCCGCCATACCCGGTGTTGCAAGTGCGAAGCGAACATGCCACCCACGCGCCCAATTAACCTTTACGTAAACGACAAAGCAGGAGCAGCTCGATGAGCATCGATTTCAAGGACAAGGTAGCCATCGTAACCGGCGCAGGCGGCGGTCTGGGCCGCGAATACGCGCTCGAACTCGGGCGCCGGGGGGCCAAGGTCGTGGTCAACGATCTCGGTGGATCGCGCGACGGCACCGGCCATTCGGACATGGCGCTGCAGGTGGTCGAAGAAATCGAAAAGGCCGGCGGCGAAGCCGTGTCGAACGGCGGTTCGGTGACCGAGTTCGAGCAGATGGAAAAGATGGTCGCCGACGCCAAGCAGAAATGGGGCGGCGTGCATGTCGTCATCAACAATGCCGGCGTGCTGCGCGACAAGACCTTCGCCAAGATGACGATGGACGATTTCGAATTCGTCGTCGACGTCCACCTCAACGGCTCGGCCAACGTGTCCAAGGCCGTGTGGGAAACCATGCGCGAGCAGGCCTATGGCCGCATCCTGATGACCGCCAGCTCGACCGGCCTGTTCGGCAATTTCGGCCAGGCCAATTACGGCGCGGCCAAGCTCGGCCTTGCCGGCCTGACCAAGACGCTCCAGCTCGAAGGCGCGAAGTACAACATCAAGGTCAACACGATCAGCCCGGTGGCGGGCACGCGGATGACCGAAGACCTGTTCCCCGAAGAAGCCTTCAAGCTGTTCGACCCGGTCAATGTGGTCCCGGCCGCGCTGTTCCTGGTCAGCGAAGATGCGCCGACCAACGCTATCGTCGGCGCGGGTGCGGGCGGCTTCCATAGCGCCTGGACCGTGATGAACGATGCGGTCTGGCTGAAGGACGAAGACCGCACGGTCGAAGGCTTCGCCGCCAATTGGGACAAGATCAGCGAGTTCTCGAACCTCAAGGCCCCGCAGTCGGGCAGCGAGCAGTCGGGCGCGATCCTGACCGCGATGCAGAAGGTTACCGGCACCGGTCCGGGCAGCGCGCGCGGCTGATCCGCAGCACTGGTTACGCAAAAGGGGGCTCGCGCTGCGGCGCGGGCCCCTTTTCGTATCGGCTAGGTTCTAGCTGTCGATCGCCTTGAGCAAACGCCGTTCCATCGGCGCGATCACACCGGGGAGTTCGTGGCCGCGCTTGAGCACCTGGCCGTGTTCGCCGACCAGCGTCCACATGCCCTGCTTGTTGCGCAGCGCGGGCCGTTTCTCGATCCGCGCCTGCGGGCGTTCGGCGGCGCGGCGGAAAGCGGCGAAAACTGCGACGTCGCGCGTGAAATCCATCGCGTAATCGCGCCATTGCCCGGCTGCGACCATGCGGCCGTAAAGGTCGAGGATGCGGGTCAGTTCTTCGCGGGTAAAGCCGATCTGCTGAGGCTTCCGCCCGGGAAACGCGACCACCGTGTCGCCAAGGAAGTTCATCAATCCTCGGTACCGCTGCGGCGGGCAGGCTCGGCTTCGGCACGCAGCGCGTCGATTTCGGCGCGCAGCGACTTCATCTCGGTCTCGAGCTTCTCGATGCAATCGCGGCTCGGCTCGCACGGATCGTCGCAGGGCGTGCCGTAGGGGATGAATTCCTTCACCCATTCCTCTGCCGGCACCAGCGTGCTGCGCGCCTTGAGGCCGATCATCGTGGCGCCTTCGGGCACTTCGTCGGTGACCACGGCATTGGCGCCGATCCGCGCGCGGCGGCCGACGGTGATCGGGCCGATCACCTGCGCGCCCGATCCGATGATGACCTCGTCCGAAATCGTCGGGTGCCGCTTGCCGCCCTTGCCATTGGTGGGATTGGTGCCGCCCAGCGTTACGCATTGGTAGATGGTGACATTGTCGCCGATTTCGGCGGTTTCGCCGATCACCGAGAAACCGTGATCGATAAACAGATGCTTGCCGATCGTCGCGCCCGGATGGATGTCGATCGCGGTGACCATCCGGCTCCAGTGATTGACCAGCCGGGCGAGGAAAAACAGCTCGGCTTCGAACAGCCAATGCGCAATACGGTGGTAGAATACCGCCCAGACGCCCGGATAGGTCAGCACTTCCCACCGGCTGCGGGGGGCAGGATCGCGTGCCTTCACGCTGTCGAGATAGGCGACAAGCCGTTCGAACATGGACACTATTCTCCCACCGGGTGGCGATTAAAGCAAGCGGCCCTGGTCCGGCCCCTGCACCGCCTCCAACGCGTCACGCCATACAGATAGGGTTGCCGGAACCTGCCGTTCAAGGCTCAGCCGGTCGATTTCAGCGACGATTTTCTCTATCGCCGCGTAGCTGCGCTCCATTCGCGGGACCAGATAGGCAGGCGCGCCTTCCCCCAGCGCGAGCCCCCGCTGCGCGGCATGCGAGAGCATCAGGTCGCGCGCCATATCGTCGTCGGGCGGGCCGATTTCGAGCTGTAGCGCGGCGCCCATCCGGCTGCGCAGGTCGGGCAGCGCAATCTCCCAGTTCTCGCCATCGACCACCAGCAACAGCGGCAAGCTGTCTTCCTGCGCGCGGTTCCAGCGGTGGAATATCTCGGTCTCGGCGAGCGCCTGCACGCCGTCGATCACGCCCCCGGTGTGATGCGCCGCGAACCAGCGGGCAAACAGTGATTTGCCCGACCGCGGCGGCCCATGGAGGATCGCGGTGCGAAACGGCCAGTTGGCGGGCGTGCCTAGCGCTTCGGCAACCGCACGGTTGCCCGATCCGATCACGATCGAGGAGGGCTCGCCCGCACCGGCGGGAATCAACGGGAGAGCGATCTGCGACGTCACCGCGCGCGGCTCAGCGGCTGATGGCGAGCGCGTTGCTGCCCTGGCGAACGGTAAAGCCGCGCGCGCGCAGCGCATCGGCCAATTGCGTGATCGAACCGGCATAGCTCACCGTCATCACCGAGGTTCCGCCGATCGCCGTGCTGCGAATGCCCGTGCTGCGGACCCCCGGCGTGCCGCGTACGGCGGATACCGCGCCATCGAAGGCGCCGGCATCGGGAGTGGCCACCTGCACGGTGTAGAGCGCGACCGAACCTTCGGGCGGCGGCGTCTGGATCGGGGCAGCGGTGATCGCATCGCCGCTTTCGGTGGTCGGCTGGGAGGCGGCGGCAGCCGCGGCCTGGTCGCGCGCGCGCATCGCCCGGCCCAGTTCGAGCAGGCGCTGGAGCGCGGGGTCGAGTTCGGGCGTGCCGATATCGAGCGTGGGATCGGGCCGTAGCTTGCCATCGACCAGCGCCAGTTCGAAAATGCGGTCGAAACGCACTACTGCGCGTTCGAGCATGGCGGGCAGTTCGGCCGGCGACGCAGCAGTCATGTCGAACCCGTCGAGATATTGATTGTCGGGGCCGAACCGCGCGGTGAAGGTGCCTTCGACCGGACCGCCGGGATAGGTGTAGCGCAGGTTCGCGATGGGCACGAGGACATCGGCCGCGCCGAACTGGTCGAGTGCATTGCGCCACCAGGTGCGGCTGCGGCGGCCGGTCTGGCCATAGGTCAGCAGCAGCGAATCGCCGCCTGCACCCGCCGGGCGGACATAGTCGATCCGGCTTTGCCCCGCCTGGTATTCGGCCCAGGCGCGCTGCCACGGGTTGCGCCGTTCATAGACCATCTGCGTACCCGCAGAGACCGTTACCGGCAGCAGCAGCATGGGCGCCGAGCGCCGCGCCTCGCCTTCCGAGCCGAGGTAGCGCGAGGCACGCTGGCGATCGAACACCACGCCAAGCGTGGCGATATAGCGCTTCGGTCCCAGCTGTTCGCGCTCGATGACGATGGCGGACACGAGGCCCGCGATCTGCGAATCGCTCAATTGCGGCCCGTCGAGTCGCTCCCACGCTTTGCGCTGCGCCTCTTCCCAAGCCTGCGCGCGAGCGGCCGAACCGCTGTCGGCGCGGACATCGACCTCGATCCCCGAGACCTGGATGTCGCTGCTCGAGGCGACCGGGGCGATCCCGCGCTCACCGCCGACCTGCGCCCACACCGCCACACCCAGCACGCATAGCGCGGCCACGACCAGCACCAGGATGGCAGAGCGGCGCAGGGCGGGTTGGAGGGCGATGGTTTGGCTCATGGGGAAAACAGGGCGCCTTTTGCCGAAAGGATTATGGAAATCCAAGCGCGAATGCGTAAGGCGGGTGGGATGAGTGACGAACCGCGCAGCAACAGGCCTTCCTACACCTATGAACAGGCGGGTGTTTCGATCGAAGCGGGCAATGCGCTCGTCAAGGCGATCGGCCCGCTGGTGAAGGCGACGCTGCGCCCGGGCGCCGACGGCGAAATCGGCGGCTTCGGCGGGTTTTTCGATCCCAAGGCGGCGGGCTACAAGGACCCGCTGCTGGTCGCGGGCAATGATGGCGTGGGCACCAAGCTCAAGCTGGCCATCGACAGCGACCACCATGACACGGTGGGCGTGGATCTGGTCGCCATGTGCGTGAACGACTTGATCGTCCAGGGCGCCGAACCGCTGTTCTTCCTCGATTATTTCGCCACAGGCAAGCTGGAGAACGGCGTTGCCGAGCGCGTGATCGCGGGCATTGCCGAGGGCTGCAAACAGGCCGGATGCGCGCTGATCGGCGGCGAAACCGCCGAAATGCCGGGCATGTATGCGGCAGGCGATTACGATCTCGCGGGCTTCTGCGTCGGCGCGGTCGAACGCGGCGAGCAATTGACCGGCGAGCGGGTCGCGCCGGGGCATGTGCTGCTCGGCCTTGCCAGTTCGGGGGTCCATTCGAACGGCTATTCGCTCGTGCGCCGACTGGCTGCCGACAAGGGCTGGAAGCTCGACCGTCCGGCGCTGTTCGACCGCGACCGCCTGCTGATCGACGCGCTGATCGAGCCGACGCGAATCTATGTAAAAAGCCTGCTGCCGCTGGTCCGCGACGGGCTGGTGGACGCATTGGCGCATATCACCGGCGGCGGCCTGCTCGAGAATATCCCGCGCGTGCTGCCCGAGGGCGCGCATGCCGAGGTGGATGCCGATGGCTGGGACCAGCCCGGATTGATGGCGTTCCTGCAGGCGCAGGGCAATATCGAACCTGCCGAAATGGCGCGGACTTTCAATTGCGGCGTCGGCATGGTGCTCGCGGTCGAGCCCGCCAATGTCGAACTGGTCCGCAGCCGGCTGGAAGATGCGGGCGAGACGGTGCTCGCGGTGGGCCGGATCGACGCGGGCGACAAGGGCTGCACCGTGCGCGGGTCGGCCGGAACGTGGGCCGCGCGCGAGGACTGGTCGGCGACGCATAATGCCTGACAGGGCCAGGGTCGCGGTCTTCGTGTCCGGCAAGGGCACCAATATGGCCGCGCTGCTCTATGCCAGCCGCCTGCCCCATGCTGCCTATGAGATCGTGCTGGTCGCGGCCAACGATCCGCAGGCCGAGGGACTGCAGCTGGCCGCAGCCGAGAGCGTGGCAACCTTTGCGCTTTCGCACCGGGGCATGGCACGCGAGGACCATGACGCGGCGATGGAACAGGCCGCGCGTGATGCCGGGGCGGATTATATCGTGCTGGCGGGATATATGCGAATCCTGACGCCGGGTTTCGTCGCGCGGTGGGAGGGACGCATGCTTAACATCCATCCCTCGCTGCTGCCCAAATATCCCGGTCTCGACACGCAAGCCAAGGCGATCGCGGCAGGCGACAGTCACGCCGGGGCGAGCGTCCATCTGGTGACAGATGAGCTCGATGCCGGCGAAATCCTGGGGCAGCTGGCGGTGGCAATCTGGCCGGGCGATACGCCCGAAAAACTCGCCAACCGCGTGCGCGTGGCCGAACACCAGCTCTATCCCCAAGTGCTCAGCGAGTACGTCTCGCGCGGGAATGATCCGCAATGGCTGCTCGAGCGCGTGCGCGAACGCGCGCTGGCGCTGCCGCAAACGCATGAGCGCGAGAGCCACGGTTCGCCCGGTTTCCGTGTGGGGACGGAGAAATCGGGCAAGTTCTTCGCCTATTTCTCCGACCAGCATCACGGCACGCCGCATATCTCGCTGCTGGTCAAATGCTCGGGGCTGGACGAGCTGGAGAACCTGGTCGAGGCGCAGCCGCAGGCCTATCACAGGCCCGCCTATTATGGCGCGAGCGGGTGGATCGGCGTGATCCTCAACCGACCCGGCATCGATTGGGACACTGTCGCCGACTGGCTGCAACGCAGCTGGCGCGCGGTCGCGCCGAAGAGCGCCGCCCGCCTGATCGACGCGGCGGACGAGTTCTAGCCGCAGTGGGCATCCCCAATCGCCCGCATCTGCTGGCCCGCGCGAAAGCGGCCGATTGGGCCGGGCGCGCGGTGCAGGCGCTGTGGGACAGGGGCCTAACCCCCAAACCCCCGCTTGAGCCCGAATTCCTGTGGGAGGTCGGCAGCCGCGGGTTCGATCCGCAAGACGAAACTTCGCTGCGCAGCGCCGCAGAGGTCGAGGATTTCCGCGCGCGGCTGGACCAGCTGTGTGCGAGCCTGCGCGAGGACGCCGCGCTCAATGCGATGGGCCACGCAATGGCCTATGGCCAGCTGACCTCGGCCATTCGCAAGCGCCATGCGCTGGGCAAGGTCTGGCGTGAGACGCCGCAATTGGCGCAGACCGCTATCACGCCGCCCATCATCGTGGCCGGCCAGATGCGCGCAGGCACTACCCGGATGCACCGCCTGCTGGCGGCCGATCCGCAGCATGCGGGCACGCGCTTCTGCAACAGCCACAATCCCGTGCCGGTCACCCCCGACTGGCGTCCGCTGAAGGCGGGCGCGGCGCTGGCGATCGCGCGGCGTATCAATCCTTGGCTCGACGCGCTGCACCCCTTCGGAGCAACGCGGATCGACGAGGAAATCGGCTGGCTGGCGGGCGCGCTGTCACCCGCGACCTTCGAAGCGCAGTGGCATATCCCCGGGTTCGTCGGCTGGAGCGAGGCGCGCGATCCCGCGCCCGTCTATGCCGAGTTCGCGCGAATCCTGCGCACCGACGCAGCGACGATGGACGATGCGGACCGGCCGCGGGTGCTCAAATGCCCGCAATTCTCGGAGGACCTGCCCGCACTGCTGGCGCAATTCCCCGATGCGCGGCTGGTCGTGACCCGGCGCGACAGCGCGAAGGTGCTCGACAGCTCGGTATCGCTCGTCGCCAGCCAGATGGCGGTGCAGTCCGACCATGGCGATCTGGTGGGGATCGAGCGCGAATGGCAGCGCAAGCTGCGCCTGCGCGAACAGCGGCTGGAGACGGCGTTGGCCGAATTCCGGGGCCCAGTCGCATGGGTCGATTTCGAGCGGCTCAATGCCGATTGGCCGGGCGAGATCGCCCAGACCTATGCCGCGCTCGGCCTGCCACTGACCGATGCCGCGCTCGCGGCGATGCACCGCGAACAGAGCCGCGCAGAGCACGGCAGCCATATCGCGCACAAGACCCAGCTCGCGCAATTCGCGGCGAGCTGAACTGGATCAGCTGGCCCGGCGCGCCTCGCGCTGGGCAGCGAACAACGGTCCGGTCATGCGATCGGGCGGACGCGTGATCTCGACCCGCGCAATCCGCAATCCATCGAAATAGACGCGCCACATCACCGGCCCGTCGATTTCGGGCATCGAGCTGTTGATATGGCCGCGGACCAGCACTTCATCGCCCGAATGGTCGAGCGTATCGATCAGTATCTGCGGACGGTCGGCCTGTTCGCGAAAGGCGCGGTCGCCATCGATGATCGCGTCGACCCCTTCGAGCTTCAGTCCATTGCCATCGACCAGCACCGCATCGGGGGTCATGACCCGGAATACCGCCTCGTAATCGAGCGAATTCAGCCCGTCGACCACGTCGTGCACGGCCGCCACGCGAGCCTTGCGGGTCAGATGTTTCTTGAACAGGAAGCGCAGCATAACGGGGACAATCCTATAATGGATTGCCCCCGCTTCAAGCATCAAAAGTTATGCCAGCGGAATTAACCGCTTAGGCAGGAATTCAGCCAACCAGTTCGGCTTCGTCGAAGAAGAAGTCGATTTCGATCTTGGCATTTTCGTCGCTGTCCGAGCCGTGGACCGAATTGGCTTCGATCGATTCCGCATAGGTCTTGCGGATCGTGCCTTCGTCGGCATCGGCCGGGTTGGTCGCGCCCATCACGTCGCGGTTGCGCTTTACGGCGTCTTCGCCTTCGAGCACCTGCACGACGACCGGGCCCGAAATCATGAAGTCGACCAGCTCACCGAAGAAGGGGCGTTCCTTGTGGACCGCGTAGAAGCCTTCGGCCTGCTCGCGGGTCATCTGGATGCGCTTCGAGGCGACGACGCGCAGGCCGGCTTCTTCCAGCATCTTGGTGACCGCACCGGTCAGGTTGCGGCGGGTGGCATCGGGCTTGATGATCGAAAAGGTGCGGGTAACCGCCATGGTGATTTCCTTGCGTGGATTTTTATACGGGGAGAGGAGGTCTCGCGCGCGCCCCTAGCGCTGCGCGCCCGCACGGGCAAGATTCATTCGAGGCCGCGCCCGATCGACAGCTGGGCTTCGGTTACCGCGTCCTGGCGCGTGGCGGTGAAGGAAAAACTGGTGCCGTCCGCGCCTTCGCCGCCGATCATCGTCACCGGGCCGCTTTCAAGCGAAGTGGCCACGTCGATCCCCGCCGCCTCGGCCTGGTTGCGGTAATAGGACACCATCTCCTGCGGCGTGGCATCGCTCTCCAGATTAAGCAGCACCAAGAGCCCGTCGGCCTGTTCGACCCGGGTGTTGTTGGTGACGCTGGCGCCGGGATAGACAGCGAAACCGGCGGGCAAGGCGACCGGCACCTTCTCGCCCGAACGCATCGTCGTGGTGGTGCCATCGCCATCGGTATGGCGCGCGCTGGTTTCGCCGGTCCGGGCATCGATATCGTAGGAGCCGCGCGGCTCGGCGCCGTCACCCGCCGACGCGCCCTCGGTGTCCTCCGTATCGCCGCCACAACCGCTCAGCGCGAGCGCGGCAGCGCTGAAAGCGGCAAGGCGGGCGGCATGCGGGCTGCGGATCATACCCAATCGACCCACGAAGCGCCGAAGGGTTCCGTCAGCGCCCTTCGCGCCAGGCACCGTTTTCGTCCTGCTTGTTGATGCGGTTGTCGATTTGCTCGTCCTGCGCGAAGCGCCGCCACAGTTCGGCAGCGGCATCGCGCTGCGTGCCATCGAACAACAGCAGCACCCGGTCGAACCCCAGCGCGTCCTCGCGCCACTGGCCATCGGCGATAAGCGCCATGCGCGCGCCATTGGGCGCGGCGCAATCCGCCGACAGCAGGATCGGCTGGCGTGCCTCATGCGGTCCGCCGGCCATGCCATTGGCGAGGAAAGCCGCCCCGCCCTGTTCCCACAATAGCTTGGCGAGCTGGCCGCGTTGGCCCTCGTCCCCGCTGACCACCACCAGCCGCTCGCCCGCCTGCAGCACCTTGCGCGCCAGCTTGGCGATGGTGACGTCGACCGGATCGCGGCTGAGCTGGTAGAAATCGACGCGGGTGGCGGTCATTCCTGGCCTGCCGCTTCGCTGCCTGCCGCCGGCTTGTTGCGGCGGCATTTGTCCGAGCAGTATTTCACCCCGTCCCAGTCGCGCGCCCATTTCTTGCGCCAAGTGAACGGAAAGCCGCAGGTCAGGCAGGTCTTGCTGGGCAAATCGCCCATCCGCCGCATCTTGCCACTGCCCTTGCCCTTGGCCACGACTGCCGTCAGCCCTCCAGCGTGTCGCGCACGAAGCGATCGATCAGGCGCACGCCGTATCCGGTCGCGCCCTTGCCCCAGGTGCGGCCGGGCTTGTCCGACCAGACCATCCCCGCGACATCGACATGCGCCCACGGAGTGCCGTTGGAGATGAAGCGCTGGAGGAACTGCGCGGCGGTGATCGAGCCGGCGCCCTTGCCGCCGATGTTCTTCATGTCCGCAATCGGCGAATTGATCAGCTTGTCGTAGGCCGGGGCGATCGGCATCCGCCAATTGCGGTCGCCGGTGGCTTCACCCGCGGCATGGAGGTCCTGCGCCAGCTGGTCGTCATTGGAGAAAACGCCGGCGAATTCGTTGCCCAGCGCAACGATGATCGCGCCGGTCAGCGTGGCGAAGTCGATAATCCGCGCGGGCTGAAACTCTTCCTGCGTCCAGTGCAGCGCATCGGCCAGCACCAGCCGCCCCTCGGCATCGGTGTTGAGCACTTCGATGGTCTGACCGCTCATGCTGGTGACCACGTCGCCCGGACGCTGCGCCTTGCCGTCGGGCATGTTCTCGACGAGGCCCATCACGCCGACGACATTGACCTTGGCCTTGCGGCTGGCGAGCGCGAGCATCGCCCCGGCGACCGCACCGGCGCCGCCCATGTCCCATTTCATGTCTTCCATGCCCGGACCCGGCTTGATCGAGATACCGCCGGTATCGAAGGTCACGCCCTTGCCGACGAAGGCCGTCGGTGCTGCATCGGGCGCGCCGCCGTTCCAGCGGATCGCAAGGATGCGCGATTCGCGTTCGGACCCCAGCCCGACGCCGAGCAGCGAGCCCATGCCGAGCCGTTCCATTTCGGCTTCGTCGAGCACGACCAGTTCCACGCCGGTCCCGGCAAACCGGTCCTGGCACCGCGCCACGAAGCTTTCGGGATAGAGAATGTTGGCCGGTTCGGTGATGAGTTCGCGAGTGAATTCGACGCCGGTTGCGACGTGCGCCATGTCTTCCCAGGCTGCCTCGGCGCCCTCGGGCGCGCCAATTACGATGACCTTGGCGAGCGTGATCTTCTGCTCGTCCTTCATCTTGGTGCGGTAGATATCGTAGCGCCAGTTGCGCAGCCGCAGGCCGAGCAGGACACAGGCGGCTTCCTCGCCCGACAGACCGCTATCCGACAGGTCGAGCGCCAGTTCCACGGCGCCGCTCGCCTGGTATTTCGCCGCCAGCGCCGCGCCGGCCTTTTCTAGATTGGCCAGGCGTGCCTCGTCGTTCCGGTCGCCGGCACCCGCCAGCGCCAGCCGCAACACCTGACCGCCGCGTTCGACGAAGCCTTCGAAGACCTGCCCGACCGTGCCCTTGAAGCGCGCGGTTTCCATGCCTTCGACCAGCGATTTTTCGAGGCCAGCGGGAACCTTGCCCTTGTCGGTGACTTGCGCAACAAGGCGCACATCCTGCGGACGGGACTGGCTGAACTGAATTTGCATGCGATCTCCGGAATCTTTTTCTGGTCGGGACAGCGCGGTTCGCGCCCGTCCTGCGAGGATGGCGATTGCGATTAGGCGTGGCCGGTGCGATAGGCAAGCCATGCTCCCGCCTGCCGAGCCAACCCCGCATTCCTGCCGGGAGGCCCTCCGACCCGTGACCTTGACCGCAACCGCGCTGGCGCTGCTGGTGGCCGCGCCGCTTGCCGCGCAGGATGCCGCCGACGACGTGGGCACGGTGGTCGATCCGCAAGGCGAACCCGGTACGCCGCTGCCCGAGCAGCCGGGCGTCGACACGGCCGAAGATGTCGATGCGCTGCTGACTGTGCCGGACCCCAATGCCGGTCTCGACGCCCCGCCCGCACCGACTGGCGACGATGGCATCAATGCCGCGGGCAATCGCGAAATCGCGTTCGAATCCGATATTATCGAATATGGCGCCGACAGCCAGCAGGTGACCGCCAGCGGCAATGTCGTGCTGCGCAGCGGCGACCGCTCGCTTCGCGCCGATTCGGTGACCTGGAACCAGCAGACCGGGGTGATCACCGCCAGCGGCCGGGTGCGCTTCGTCGACGAAAACGGCAACCAGCTGTTCTCCGAACGGATCGAGCTGACCGACGAATTCGAAGCCGGGGCGATGGAAAACCTGCTGCTCGCGCTGCGGCAGGGGGGCCGCCTCGCCGCCAATCGCGGGATGCGCGAAAGCGATGGCACGGTCTCGCTCGAGGAAGCCGCCTACAGCGGGTGTTCGGTCGTCACCCCCGCTGGCTGTCCGCGCGATCCGAGCTGGCGGATCACCGCGGAGCGCGTGGTCTATAATCCCGACAATCGCCGGATCGAATTTTCGGGCGCCTTCCTCGAATTGTTCGGCGCGCGCATCCTGCCGCTGCCGGGGCTGACCATCCGCACCGATGGCGGCGCAGTATCGGGCTTCCTCGTCCCCGACCTGCGGTTTTCGGAGAGCAACGGCGTCGAGGTTTCGGGCAGCTATTATCTGCGCTTCGCCGACAATCGCGACCTGACGCTGACCACGCATGTCTATACCGATGCAGCGCCGATGGTGGCGGGGCAATGGCGCCACCTGACCGACAGCGGCGCCTATCAGGTCACCGGCTATGCCACCCATTCACAGCGTATCTCGACGCTGACCGGCGTGTCGAACAGCGCCGAAGAATTCCGCGGTTACATCTTCGCCAATGGCAAGTTCCAAATTGCGCCCGACTGGAGCGTGACCGGGTCGATCCGCCGCACGACCGACCGCACCTTCCTGCGCCGCTACGACCTCAGCCGCGACGATCGGCTGCGCTCGACGGTCGAGCTCGAGCGGGTCGGCAAGAACACCTATTTCTCGCTTGCCGGCTGGGCGACGCAGACGCTGCGGCTGGACCAGCCGCAGGGCGAGGTGCCGCTGGCGCTGCCCGTGCTCGATGCGCGCTGGCGGCCCGACGAACAGATTCTCGGCGGGCAGCTCGAACTGCAGGCCAATACGCTCGCCATCACCCGCGACATGGGGCAGGACACGCAGCGCGCCTTTGCCCGCGCGCAGTGGGATCTGCGACGCGTCACCGGACTGGGCCAGGTCGTCACGCTGACCGGCATGCTGCGCGGCGATGTCTACCATTCGGACGAGAACTACCTCACCAGCACTGCCAGCTATCGCGGCAATCCCGGCTGGGAATACCGCGGCGTCGCGCTGGGCGCGCTCGATGTGCAATGGCCCTTCGTCGGCGAGGCCTTCGGCGGCACGCAGGTGTTCACCCCGCGCGTGCAATTCGTCGCCACCCCGCCGATCAAGAACCTCGCCATTCCCAACGAGGATGCGCGCGCGATCGACCTGGAGGATTCCAACCTCTTCGCGCTCAACCGTTTCCCCGGCTACGACCGGGTCGAGGACGGTGCGCGGGTCACCTACGGGTTCGACTGGGCGCTGCGCATCCCCGACTGGGAACTCAAGACCAATGTCGGGCAATCCTACCGTCTCGACAGCGACCGCGACATCCTCCCGGTGGGGACCGGCCTGTCCGAGCGGTTTTCCGATTTCGTCGGCCGGACCGAGGTTCGCTACAAGGACTTCCTGAAGTTCACCCACCGCTTCCGGCTGGACAAGGACAATCTGGCGATCCGCCGGAACGAGATCGATGCCACGGTGGGATCGCGCCGCACCTATGCCGAGATCGGTTACGTGCGGCTCGACCGCGACATCACGCAGGTCGAGGATTTGCAGGACCGCGAGGAATTGCGCGGCGCCGTGCGCGTGGCTTTCGCCAATTACTGGTCGGTATTCGGGTCGGGCGTATTCAACCTGACCAACCGCGAAGAGGACCCGACACTGTCCTCCGACGGCTTCGATCCGATCCGCACGCGCCTCGGCATCGCCTATCAGGACGATTGCCTCGAACTGGGGGTGACCTGGCGGCGCGACTACATCACTTCGGGCGATGCCGAACGCGGCGATACCTTCCAATTCTATTTCAGCCTGAGAAATCTGGGCTTCCGCTAGGCTGTGCAATTGGCAGCTTGGACCAAACGCGCTATCCGGCGCGCGACTATCAGCTTGGGTTAAGCCGCAGCCCGCCAAGGCAGGCGGCATATTCAGGTATCGAGACGATGCCGCAAAACAGGTTCGACACGTGACTGCAAAGATTATTTCCCGACTGCTTTCGATCGCCGCAGCGACCGGTCTCGCCGCTGCGCCCCTTGCGAGCCAGGCCCAGCAGACCATGGCGCAGGGCGATCTGCTCGGCCTGCCCAGCGACCTCAGCATGCTGCAGGACAGCGATCCCAACCACCGCGTGGCCACTGCGGTGGTCAATGGTTTCGTGATCACCGAAACCGATATCGACCAGCGCGTCGCGCTGCTGCTCGCTGCCAACCAGCGGCCGGTCAGCGAGGAAGAGATGCTCCGCGTGCGGATGCAGGTGCTGCGCAATTTGATCGACGAAACCTTGCAGATCCAGGCAGCGATTGCGCAGGAACTCGATATTTCGCAGGCCGAGGTCGACCAGACCTATGCCCGTGTCGCGGCACAGAATTTCGGCCAGGAGCCGGGCAAGATGGACGAGTATCTCGCCTCGATCGGCTCCGCGCCCCAGGCGCTCAAGCGGCAGATTACCGGCGAACTGGCGTGGAACGCGCTGCTGCGCCGCAATATCGCGCCCTTCGTCAATGTCTCGAGCGAGGAAGTGAACGAGCTGATCGACCGGCTCGAAGCCTCGCGCGGGACCGAGGAATACCGGCTTGGCGAGATCTATCTTTCGGCGACGCCCGAGACCGAAACCGCGGTCGAGGACAATGCCAACAAGATTGTCGAACAGCTGCGCCAGGGTGGCAGCTTCGTCGCCTATGCGCGCCAGTTCTCCGAAGCGTCGACTGCAGCGGTCGGGGGCGATCTCGGCTGGATCCAGCTTGCGCAGCTCCAGAACGCGCAGCTCGAAGCGGTTGCCGCGGAAATGAGCCCCGGCCAGCTGGTCGGCCCGATCCGCATTCCCGGCGGCTTTTCGATCCTTTACCTGATCGACAAGCGGCAGGTGCTGATGGCCGATCCGCGCGATGCCGTTCTCAGCCTCAAGCAGATCCAGATCTCCTTCGATCCGGGCACCTCGCAGGCCGCCGCGCAGCAGCGCGTGGCCGCCTTTACCGAAGGCGTGCAGAATATCCGCGGCTGCGGCGATGCCGAAAATGCAGCCGCGCAGCTGGGCGCGAATGTGGTCACCAACGATCAGATCCGCGTGCGCTCGCTGCCCGAAGCCTTGCAGAACATCGTCCTCCAGTTGCAGGTCGGCCAGTCGACCCCGCCCTTCGGCTCGTTCGAAGAAGGCGTGCGCGTGCTGATGCTGTGCGGCCGCGACGATCCGCAGGTGGCCGCGGGTCCGAACTTCGACCAGATCATGGGCGAGCTTGAGGACGAACGCGTCGAAAAGCGCGCACAGCGTTACCTGCGCGACCTGCGCAACGATGCCTTCATCGAGTATAACTGACGCAGGCCGTGGCTCCCCTCGCCGTATCCCTTGGCGATCCGGCGGGGATCGGGCCCGAAATCATTGCCGAAAGCTGGGCGCGACGTTCCGAGACGGGGCTCGCGCCCTTTTTCGTGGTTGGCGGCGCGCGCGTGCTCGAAGCCGCGGCACAGGCGCGCGGGCTTGAACTGACGGTCGAGCGGATTGCCGAACCGGCGGACGCGGCGGCGGTCTTTGCCCGGGCATTGCCGGTCCTGGGCAGTGACGATGGCGAGTACCGCCCCGGCGCCCCCGATGCGGATGGCGCGCGGCTGGCGCTGCATTCGCTGGTCGAAGCGACCGCTCTGGCGCGGGACGGGCGCGCGGGCGCGGTCGTCACCGCCCCCATCGCCAAGGGCGAACTGGCCAAGGTCGGGTTCGACTTTCCCGGCCAGACCGAATTCCTCGCCGCTGCCTGCGAGCGGGACCCCGACGACGCGGTAATGATGCTGGCCGGACCCAGCCTGCGCGCGGTGCCGTTGACCGTACATTGCGCGCTGGTTGAGGTCGCCTCGCGGCTGACGCAGGAGTTGATCGAGCGCCGTGCGCGCATCGTCCACGCCGCGCTGCGCCGCGATTTCGGGATTGCCGAGCCGCGGCTGGCAGTGTGCGGGCTCAATCCGCATGCGGGCGAAGGTGGCCGGTTCGGCGACGAGGAAGCGCGGATCATCGAACCCGCGATCGCGGCGCTGCGCGCGGCGGGCCTGTCGGTCAGCGGTCCCCACCCCGCCGATGCGCTGTTCACCCCGCGCGCGCGCCAGACCTATGACGCTGCGCTGGCCATGTATCACGACCAGGCGCTGGTCCCGCTGAAGGCGCTCGATTTCGATGAAGGGGTCAATGTCACGCTCGGCCTGCCGCTGGTGCGCACCAGCCCCGATCACGGCACCGCCTTCGATATTGCCGGACGGCGCATTGCCGATCCGGGCGCGATGATCGCGGCGCTGAAAATGGCCGGCGACATGGCGGCGCGGCGCGCCCGTGTATAGCCGCATTCGAAGTCTGAACCGGAGCGCTTCGCTTCGCGCGCAATGACTGTATAGGACGCCCGTGCCCTCACCCGACCTCCCTCCTTTGCGCGAAGTCATCGCCCGCCATGGCCTCAGGGCATCGAAAGCGCTGGGCCAGAATTTCCTGTTCGACGAGCAATTGCTCGACCGGATCGCCGCGGTGCCCGGCGACCTTTCGGGCAAGCAGGTGCTCGAGGTAGGCCCCGGTCCCGGCGGGCTGACGCGCGCCCTGCTGCGCGCCGGCGCCCGCGTGACCGCGATCGAGATGGACCGCCGCTGCCTGCCCGCGCTGGCCGAGCTGGAAGACGCCTTCCCGGGCCAGTTGCGCGTCATCGAGGGCGATGCGCTCAAGCGCGATCATGCCGAGCTGATGGGCGGAGAACCCTTCGCCGTGCTGTCCAACCTGCCCTATAATGTCGGCACCGCGCTGTTCGTGCGCTGGCTGGCCGGGGCGAAGGGCAGCGAGAATGCGTGGCCGCCGTTGTGGACCAGCCTGACGCTGATGTTCCAGCAGGAAGTCGCCCAGCGCATCGTCGCGCAGCCCGGCGGCTCGGCCTATGGCCGGCTTGCGGTGCTGGCGCAGTGGCGCAGCCGCGCGAAGCTGGCGATGAAGGTCCACCGCAGCGCCTTTACTCCGCCACCCAAGGTGATGAGCGCGATCGTCCATGTCGAACCCGCGGAGATGCCCGAAGGGGTCGACGCCCGGCTGCTCGAACGGCTGACCGAAGCCGCCTTCGGCCAGCGCCGCAAGATGCTCCGCCAGAGCCTCAAGGGCGTCCCCGGTGCGGTCGCCGCGCTGGAGCCGCTGGGTATCGATTCGCAGCGCCGCGCCGAGACGGTAACGGTCGGCGAATTCGTGACCCTCGCGCGCGCACTCACTGCAGAACGCTAAGGCCCCACGAAAAAGCCTCGCTGGTCGGCGGGGCTTCTCCTTCGATCGCGATTGGCTGTAGTCAGCCCTGCGCTTTCTTCTTCTGGCGCCAGGCATGCAGCAGCGGTTCGGTGTAGCCGCTGGGCTGTTCGACGCCCTTGAAGATCAGGTCCTTCGCCGCGCTGAATGCCGCGCCGTCCTCGTTCTCCAGCAGCGGCTGGTAGAACGGATCGCCCGCGTTCTGCTCGTCGACCTTGGCGGCCATGCGGCGCAGGCTGTCCATCACCTGGTCTTCGGAGATGACGCCGTGGAGCAGCCAGTTGGCGATATGCTGGCTGGAAATGCGCAGCGTGGCGCGGTCTTCCATCAGGCCGACGTCGTTGATGTCGGGGACCTTGGAGCAGCCGACACCGGCATCGATCCAGCGCACGACATAGCCGAGCAGGCCCTGGCAATTGTTGTCGAGCTCGGCGCGGATTTCCTCTTCCGACCAGTTGGTGCCGTCGGCCAGCGGGATGGCGAGCAGTTCGTCGAGCTTCGCCGCATCAGGCAGGCCCTTCTGGATCTCGAACACGTCCTCGCGGTGATAATGGATCGCGTGCAGCGTCGCGGCGGTCGGGCTCGGCACCCAGGCGGTGTTCGCCCCGGCGCGCAGATGGCCGATCTTGTCGATCATCATCTGCCCCATCAGGTCGGGCGCGGCCCACATGCCCTTGCCGATCTGCGCACGGCCCGACAGGCCATGCGTCAATCCGATACCGACATTGCGCGCCTCATAGGCCTTGAGCCAGGCCGAGTTCTTCATCTCGCCCTTGCGCATCATCGGCCCCGCACGCATCGAGGTGTGAATCTCGTCACCCGTACGGTCGAGGAAGCCGGTGTTGATGAAGACGATGCGGTCCTTCACCGCGTGGATACAGGCTGCAAGGTTCGCGCTGGTACGACGTTCCTCGTCCATCACCCCGACCTTGATCGTGTGGCGCGGCAGGCCAAGCAGGTCTTCGACCGCGTCGAACAGGTCGTTGGTGAAGGCGCATTCCTCGGGCCCGTGCATCTTGGGCTTCACGATATAGATGCTGCCGCAGCGCGAATTGCCGTATTTGCCGAGGCCCGCGACATCCTGCGCGCCGATCGCCGAAGTGACCACCGCATCGAGGATACCCTCGGGGATTTCCTGCCCGCCCCAGCGCATCGCCGGGTTGGTCATCAGATGGCCGACATTGCGCACGAACATCAGGCTGCGTCCGGGCAGGCTGTGCTCGGCGCCGTCAGGGTCGGTGAAAAGCTTGTCGCCCGCCAGCTTGCGGGTCAGCGTCTTGCCGCCCTTCTCGAAGCTTTCCTCCAGATCGCCGCGGATCACGCCGAGCCAGTTGCGATAGGCGGTGAGCTTGTCCTCGGCATCGACCGCCGCGACCGAATCCTCGCAATCGGCGATGGTGGTCAATGCGGATTCGAGCACAATGTCGGCGATGTTGGCAGGGTCGGTGCTGCCGACCGGATGCGCGGCATCGAACACGACTTCGATATGCAGGCCGTTATGGCGGAAGAAGCATGATGTCTCGTTCCAACCGAGGCATTGCGCCGGATCGGCCAGCGGAATGCCCTTGTCCTCCACATCGGCAAGATCGGCCCATTTGCGGCCATCGGCCAGAGGGACCGCCTCGTCCATGAAGCGCTTGGCCTCGGCGACCACGGCCGCCCCGCGCAGTTCGTCATAGCCGCCCGGCTGGGCCGGCGGCGCGTCGAGGGCATCGGTGCCGTAGAGGGCGTCGTAGAGGCTGCCCCAGCGCGCATTGGCGGCGTTGAGCAGGAAGCGCGCATTGAGGATCGGCACCACCAGTTGCGGCCCCGCCATGGTGGCAATCTCGGGATCGACATTCTCGGTCCCGATGGTGAAATCGCCGGGCTCGGGGACGAGGTAGCCGATATCCTCGAGGAAGCCGCGATAGGCCGCGGCATCATGCCGCTGGCCCGCGCGCTCCCCATGCCACGCGTCGATCTTGGCCTGCAAATCCTCGCGTTTGGCGAGCAGCGCGGCATTGCGCGGGGCGAACCTTCCCAGCAAATCCGTGAAACCCTGCCAAAAGGCATCGCTGTCGCGGCCCAGCGGGCCCAGAACTTCGGTATCGATGAAAGCGGCAAGCTGCGGATCGGTTTCGATTCCGGCGCGCGTTACGTATTCGGTCATGGAACTCCTCGGGGGGTATGAAAAAATGGCGATGTCGAACCCGGGGAGGAGCACCACGGTCTATGCCGCCAGCGGTTGATCAATGCAAGGCACGGGGTGGACTCGGTCAACCGCAGGATTAAGGACGTTACGCATGAAACCGGATATGCCCGCTCAAGCCCTCCTCGACGCGATCGACGCCGATACGATGCTGGGCCAGGTGCAGGACTGGGCCGCCATCAACACCGGGACCGCCAATCTCGCCGGGCTGGCGCAGATGGCAGATGTGCTCGCCGATGCCTTCAGCACGCTCCCCGGCGAGATCGAGCTGGTCGAACCCGCGACGGTCACGGCAATCTCCGCCGAGGGGCATGAGTTCGAAAAACCGCATGGCCGGCACATGGTGCTGCGCGTGCGTCCCGCGGCGGAACGCCGCTTCGTGCTGACCGGGCACATGGACACGGTGTTCCCCGCCGAGCACCCGTTCCAGGATACCGTCTGGCTCGACAACGAGACGATCAACGGCCCCGGCACCGCCGACATGAAGGGCGGGCTCAACGTCATCCTCCATTCGCTCACGACTTTCGAGGGGATCGAAGGGGCGCAGCGCGTGGGTTACGACGTAATGATCAATTCGGACGAGGAAACCGGCAGCCTCGCCAGCCGCGCGCTGATCGAGGAACTGGCGCGCGGGAAATATGCCGCGCTCACTTACGAACCCAGCGCGCTGCCCGACGGCACGCTGGCGCATGCGCGCGGCGGGACGGGCAATTACTCGATTACCTTCACGGGCAAGTCCGCGCATGCTGGGCGCAATCCGCAGGACGGGCGCAATGCGATCGTCGCGGCAAGCGACCTGGTGTTGCGGATCAAGGCGCTCGAAGCCGAGGACATCACTGTCAATCCGGCCAAGATCGAGGGCGGCAGCGCCAACAATGTCGTCCCCGACCTTGCCGTGCTGCGGTTCAATATCCGCCCCAAGTCGACCGACGCGATGAGCCGTTTCGAGGCTGAGCTGGAGGTGCTGATCACGCAGGTCGCCGCGCAGCACGACGTTGGCATCCATCGCCATGGCGGCGTCACGCGGCCACCCAAGCCGGTCGATGCCAAGGCGCAGCGCCTGTTCGACCTGGTCAAGGCCTGCGGCGCCGAGCTGGGCCAGACAATCGGCTGGAAAAGCACCGGCGGCGTATGCGATGGCAACAATATCGCCGCCACCGGCGTGCCGGTGGTCGATACGCTCGGCGTCCGCGGCGGGGCGATCCATTCCCCTGACGAATTCATGATTGTGCCAAGCCTTCGCGAGCGCGCCGCGCTGTCCGCGCTCGTGCTCGCCAAGCTTTCCACCGGAGACCATCTGTGACTTTCCGCCTGCGCGCCGCGCATATCACCGACCTCGAACATCTCTACGAGATGGCCAAGCTGACCGGTGGCGGCTTCACCAATCTGCCCGCCGACCGCGAGGCGCTGACACGCAAGCTCGAACGGGCCGAGCAGGCCTTTGCCCGGACCAATGACGATCTGGGCGACGATCAGTTCACCTTGGTGCTCGAGAATACGGAAACCGGCCAGGTGCGCGGCACCTGCCAGCTGTTCAGCCAGGTCGGACAGCAATGGCCGTTCTACAGCTATCGGCTCAACACGCTGACCCAGCACAGCCGCGAACTCGACCGCACCGTGCGCGCCGAACTGCTCAGCCTCGTCACCGATCTCGAGGGCTCCTCCGAAGTGGGCGGGCTGTTCCTCCACCCGGGCGAACGCGCGGGCGGGCTCGGCCTGCTGCTCGCGCGCAGCCGCTATCTCTTCGTCGCGATGCACCGCAGCCGCTTTGCCGATCGCATCATCGCAGAACTGCGCGGCGTAATCGACGACCGCGGCGGTTCGCCCTTCTGGGACGGCGTCGCGGGGCGCTTCTTCGGGATGACCTTCCAGGAAGCCGACTATTTCAACGCCATCAACGGCAACCAGTTCATCGCCGATCTGATGCCCAAGCACCCGGTCTATGTCGCCATGCTCGACGAGGAAGCGAAGAAGGTCATCGGCGTGCCCCACCCGAGCGGCCGCGCCGCGATGCGGATGCTGGAAAACGAGGGCTTCGCTGCCGAGGGCTATGTCGACATCTTCGATGGCGGCCCGACCATGCTGGCGCGGACCGACCAGGTTCGCAGTATCCGCCAGGCGCAGCCGGGCAAGGTCGCCGCAACCGATCTCGATATCGGCGAACGCGCGCTGATCGCCACCGGCACGCTCGACACTTTCCGCAGCGCCTATGGCATGCGCGAAATCGCCGAGGACGGATCGATATTGATCGATACGATCTGCGCCGAAGCGCTTGGGGTTGGCGCGGGCGACGAAGTGTGGAGCGTGGCGCGATGAGCGGGCTGGTCGAAATCAATTTCGACGGGATCGTCGGCCCGACCCACAATTACGCAGGCCTCAGTCCCGGCAATATCGCCAGCGCGAGCCATCGCGGCGATGCCTCTTTCCCGCGCGCGGCGGCGCTGCAGGGCGTGGCCAAGATGCGCCGCAATATGGAGCGCGGACTGGCGCAGGGTTTCCTGTTGCCGCTGCCGCGCCCGAACCCCGCGCTGTTGCGCGACCTTGCCATCGGCCCCGATACCGATCGCGCGCTGGTGGCAGCGGCGTGGTCGGCCAGCGCGATGTGGACTGCCAATGCGGCGACCGTCAGCCCTGCGCCCGATACCGCCGACGGGCGCTGCCACCTGACCCCCGCCAATCTCGTCACAATGGCCCACCGCGCCCAGGAATGGCGCGACACGCAGGCGCAATTGAAGATCGCCTTTGGCGATACGCGGCATTTCGAAGTGCATGATGCGATCCCGCCCAGCTTCGGCGACGAAGGCGCGGCTAATCACATGCGGCTGTGCGACAGCCACGACGCCCCCGGGGTCGAGGTGTTCGTCTATGGCTGCCCCGGCGGACGCTTCCCCGCGCGCCAGCATGAACAGGCCAGCCGTGCGGTCGCCCGCCTCCACGGCCTCGATCCCGCGCGCTGCGTGTTCGTCAAGCAGAACCCCGCGGCCATTGCAGCAGGCGCGTTCCATAACGATGTCGTCGCGGTGGCGAACCAGAACGTGCTGTTCACGCATGAACTCGCCTTCGCCGATCGCAAGGACGCCTACGAGGCGATCTTCGCCGCCTTCCCCCGCATCCATGTCGTCGAAGTCCCCGCGAGCGCGGTCAGCCTCGAAGAGGCGATCCGGACCTATCTGTTCAACGCCCAGCTGCTGACGCTCCCGAGCGGAGAAATGGCGCTGGTGGTGCCGAGCGAATGCCAGGACAGCGCAAGCGTTTGGGCATGGTGCGAGAGCATGCTCGCCTCGAACGGCCCGATCCGCCACGTCATTCCGGTCGATGTGCGCCAGTCGATGGCGAATGGCGGCGGCCCCGCCTGTCTGCGGCTGCGCGTGGTGGCCGATCCGGCCACGGTCGATGCGCGGTTCCTGCTCGACGACATGAAGGCGCAGCGAATCGAATCGGTCATCGCAGCCCACTGGCCCGCGCGGATCGAACCCGAGCAGGTCGGCTCGGACGAACTCGCCAAGGTCGTGATCGAAGCGCGCGAAGCGCTGCTTTCCGTGCTTTCGCTGGACGAACTCGCCTGAACGACGCCGCCTGCGTTAAGACACTGGACCGCCGCGTCGGGCGCTTTTACACTCCACGCAATATTAACCACTGTACATCGCAGTAACGCGCCGGTGGCACGTGGCTTGCAGGTGTAAAGGGTTAAGGGTGGAGGCCAAAGCGAGCGTGTTCGGGAAGATGAAGCGGCTGTTTGTGATCAAGACGCGTCTTGAGGCGTTTCTGATCATCTTCGCGCTTGCCCTCGGCGCGATGACGCGCGGCGCGCATTACACGGTCGAATACCCCGGATGGGGCGGCTATCTGCTGTTCACGGCAACCGCGGGCGCGGTGTTCCTCGGCGGCGCGAAGATCCTCGACGCGCTGCGCTACGAACGCGAGGCCAAGGCGGCCGCAGAGCGCGATCCGGCCGCGGACTGAGCGTCCGGCTGCCAAGCAAATTTGGAAGAAGGTGGGGGTTTCTGTTGCTAGCTACCCCCGGAGCCCCGGAATCCGCTTCTGTTGCCCGGTGGGTCCAACCGCGCTTTAGCTTTGTAAATTCAGGCCGTTAGGCCATCAAATTACGCTGCGAGAGCGAGTGCTTCGTTATCGTTGGCACTTGTGTGTTGTGAACATTTTTACGGGGTACTCAGCCCGAGCAAAACCACTGCCTTTCAGCACACGTCGATCCTAGTTCGGCCCCGTCATAATCCGCCATTTCAGCGGTTTGTGGTGGAGCCGCCGGGTACTGCCCCCGGGTCCGTTGTACCTATTACACAGCGCCATTTATCGCCATATCCCGCCGAAACGGGCAGGACCCATATAGACCCTGCCGGCTTAATGTGAAGTGTATGCAGCGACATACCCGCCAGATGCGGGACGGGCCGTAGCCCTCCCCCCGCACCGCTGGCGGGCAGGCGCGGCAATTTTACTTCTTTAGTGCGTCGCGGATTTCGGTCAGCAGCTCGATCTCGGTCGGACCGGAGGGTGCCGCCGCTTCTTCCTTCTCCTCGAACTCGGCCATCACCTTCTTGGCATAGCGCACCAGCAGGAAGATAATGAACGCCAGGATCACGAAGTTGATGATCGCAGTGATGAAGGCGCCATAACCGATCATCGCGGCGCCTGCTTCCTTGAGCGCGGCATAGTCGGTGAGCGACCCTTCATAGCCTTCCGGCGTGGTGAGGAGGATGAAATAGCTGGAGAAATCCGCCCCGCCGAACAGCGCGCCGACGACCGGCATGATAACCTCGTCGGTTAGCGATGCGACAATCGTACCGAAAGCGCCGGCTATGATGACCGCCACGGCGAGATCGATCACGTTGCCCTTGGCGATAAAATCCTTGAAATCTTTTAACATGCGGCAGTCCCTGTTTACCATCGTAATCGTGGGACTTTCTGCCACTGACACCGCGGGACGACAAGATCGCGTTAATCTTGAAAGGTGGGAAAGGTGTGCTATCTAGACAAGACACGTTTACCACAAGAGGGATTTTGCATGAACCGCTTGGCTGCTTTTCGCACCTCCATTGTCGCTGCCGCCGCGCTGGCCCTGTCGGCCTGTGGGATCAACTCGGTGCCCGCGGCCGAGGAGACCGCAAAGGCGAAATGGGCCGATGTCGAGGCCGCGTTCCAGGAACGCGCGAACCTCGTGCCCAATCTCGAGCAGATCGTGATGAGCTCGGCCGAGCAGGAACGCGACACGCTCGAGGCGGTGGTGCAGGCGCGTGCTTCGGCAACGCGTCCCGAAATCCAGATCGACGGCGACGATCTCGGCGATGCGGAGAAGATGGCGCAGTACCAGGAAGCGCAGAACACCTTCGGCGGCGCGCTGTCGCGGCTGATGGCCAATGTCGAAGCCTATCCCGAACTGCGCAGCCAGGAAAACTTCGGCCGCTTCATGACCCAGATCGAAGGCCAGGAAAACCGCATCCGCGTTGCGATCCGCGACTATAACGAGGCGGTCCGCCAGTATAACACCACCATCCGCACCTTCCCCGATACGATCGGCGCGAACATCATCCACGGCGCGGAACCGATGGTGCCCTACCAGGCAGTCACCGAAGGCGCCGAAACCGCGCCCGAGCTGAACATGCGCTCGGATAGCGACGCCGCGAACTGAGCGGCGCTGGAATGCGCACACTCCTCGTCCGCCTGATCCTGCCGCTGGCGGCGGGGCTTGGCCTCCTCGGAGGCCTGGCCCTGCCCGCCGCCGCGCAGACGTTCCCCGAGCGCGGAACCGCGCCGGTGGTCGATGCCGCGAACATCATCGACGATGCGACCGAAGCGGCGCTGACTGCCAAGCTCGATGCGTTCGAGGAAGCAAACCAGCGGCAGTTCGTGATCCTCACCGTGCCCGATCTCGAGGGCTACGACATTGCCGACTACAGCTATCGGCTGGGGCGCGAATGGGCGCTGGGCGATGCCGAGCGCAACGACGGCATCATCCTCGTCGTCGCGCCCAACGAGCGCAAGATGCGCGTCGAGGTGGGCTATGGGCTCGAAGGGGTGATCCCCGACGGGCTGGCCTTCGAATATGTCGAGGGGATGAAGCCCTTCTTCCGCGAAGGCGATTATTCGGGCGGCATCGCCTGGGGCGCCGACCAGATCATCACCCAGCTCGAACTGCCACCCGAGGAAGCCGCGCGCGTGGCGCAGGAACGCACGGCAGAGCGCGACAGCGAAGGCGGCTTTCCCGTGGGCGCGCTGATCTGGCTCGGGTTCATATTCTTCTTTTTCATCCTGCCGATGTTCCGCGGCGGACGCAGCCGGCGCTATCGCCGCGGCGGCGTAGGCGGGGTCGTGGGCGACATCATCCTGTGGGAAGCCGGCAAGGCGATTGCCCGCGGCGTCGGCGGCGACGACTGGAGTGGCGGCGGCGGCTGGGGCGGCGGTGGCGGCTTCGGCGGCGGCGGTGGTTTCGGCGGCGGCTTTTCCGGCGGCGGTGGCAGTTTCGGGGGCGGCGGCGCCTCCGGGGGGTGGTAATGGGCTATCTTTCACAAGCCGATCACGAGATCGTGTCGAACGCGGTCGCGCAGGCCGAACTCACCACCAGCGGCGAAATCGTCACCGTGCTGGCCGACCGGAGCGACGAGTACAACGACGTCGTGCTGGTCTGGGCGGCGGCGCTCGCCTTTTCGGCAATGAGCCTGTTCGCGATGTTCCCCCAGCCCTTCATGGATCTGTGGGACGCGCTGGTCGGCGGCTGGACGCATGAATGGACCACCGGCGAACTCGCGAGCATGACGATTGCGTTGGGGCTGGTCGCCTTCGTGATCGGCTGGCTGCTGGTGAGCTGGGACCCGCTGCGCTTCATGCTGACGCCGGGCCCGGTGAAGACCGCGCGCACGCATGCCCGTGCGATCAAGCATTTCAAGGTCGGCGCCGAACGGCGCACGCATGGCCGCACCGGCGTGCTGCTCTACCTGTCGATGCGCGAACACCGCGCCGAAATCGTCGCCGACCAGCCGATCGCCGCAATCGTCCCGGCGGAGGTCTGGGGCGAGGCGATGGCGGACATGCTGGCCGAGATCAAACAGGGCCATATCGCCGAAGGGCTGGCCGCGGGCGTACGCGATGTCGGTCAGGTGCTGTCCGAGCATTTCCCGCGCAGCGAGGATGACGAAAACGAATTGCCCGACCGCCTGATCGAGGTCTGACCATGTCGGTCCCCGACCATGATGCGGACGAGCAGATCGTCTGGCAGGGCAAGTACATCACCGCAAAGAAACGTGGGCGGTGGGAATATGTCGGCCGCCCGCGCAATATCCGCGCGGCGGTGATCCTGGCGGTCGACGAGCACGACCATGTCCTGCTGGTCGAACAATACCGCGTCCCGCTGGGCTGTCCCTGCATCGAACTGCCCGCCGGGCTGATCGGCGACGAGGACGATCTCGCCCATGAGGATCCACTGGTCGCCGCCGGGCGCGAGCTCGAGGAGGAAACCGGATACCGCGCTGCCATTCTCGAAGACCAGGGCTGTTTCTGGTCCTCGCCCGGGATGGTCAGCGAAAGCTTCACCCTCGTCCGCGCGCGCCAGCTGACCAAGGTCGGCCAAGGCGGCGGCGTGGCGGGAGAGAACATCACCGTGCACCGCGTCGCGCTGGCCGACATCCAGAGCTTTATCGCCGCCAAGCGCGCCGATGGTTGCGGGATCGACGTGCGCATGCTCTTGCTGCTGGGACAGAGATTACTGGCAGGAGAGTGAGAGATGGCGAAGGAACGCGAGCCGCGGTGTGCGGGTAAGCTGGCGCTGATAACGGGTGCGGCGCAAGGTCTGGGGCGCGCGCATGCCACCCGGCTGGCCGAAGAAGGCGCGCGCGTGCTGTGCACCGACATCAATGGCGACGGCGCCGCGGAAACCGCTTCGCTGATCAACGAGCAGTTGGGTTCGGGCACGGCCTTCGCGATCCAGCACGACGTTACCGATCCGCAGGCGTGGGAAGCCGCGGTAGATGCAGCGCGCGACCAAATGGGCGGGCTCAACGTGCTGGTCAACAACGCCGGGATCGGTGTGGCGGGCAATATCGAGACCTGCGACTTCGACGACTGGAAGCGCTGTTTTGCGATCAATGTCGATTCGATCTTTCACGGTTGCCAGAAGGCGCTGCCGCTGATGCGCGAACACGCGCCAGGGTCGATCGTGAACATTTCGAGCATTGCGGGGCTGATCGCGAGCGACACGATGCCCGCGTATAACGCCAGCAAGGCTTCGGTGTGGATGCTGAGCAAGTCGATCGCATTGCACTGCGCCAAGAAGAACATGCAGATCCGCTGCAATTCGATCCATCCGACCTTCGTCGATACGCCGATCCTCGACGGCACCGCGAAGAATCACAATATCGAAAAGGGTGTCCTGCTCGAGAAGCTGGCGCGGCAGATCCCGCTCAAGTTCGTGGGCGAACCCAACGATATCGCCAATGCGGTGGTCTATCTGGCGAGCGATGAAAGCCGCTTCATGACCGGCGCGGAGCTCAAGCTCGACGGCGGCATTTCGGCAATGTGATCGGGGGCCGGAATCAAGAGAGGGGCCTGATGGCCCCTCCCGGTTTTCTCTATTTTGAGCCACGACCGGCACGAAAACCGGGTCGGTTGGCGCGAGGCCGTGGTCAGTCGGCGATCAGTCCGATCGCGAGGTAGATCAGGATGAAGCTGCCGAAACCGAGCAGCGTTCCTGCGACGAACCCGATACGGACCCAGGTAACGTCGATGCCGAAGTAGCGGGCGATGCCGGAGCAGACGCCCATCAGCTTGCCGCCATTGCGGTCGAGCGCGAAGCTCTTGCTGGGGCGGACGGCGCGGTCCTCATCGCGGTGCTTCAGCTGGCTCATACGATCACTCCATTGGGCGAGGCCGGGAGGATAGCCGTGGCGAAGGCCACTGCCGAGAGTACGAGCGAGAAGGCAGCTGCGAAGAGCTTGTTGCCGTTTTCCGAGTTGAACATAATTCCTTTCCTTTCGATGCGAGAGTGCGTGATCGGGGCGATCAGGCGATGAAGCCGGCGGGGCTGGCGGGGACGATCGCAGCGGCCATGAAGACGGCCGAGATGCTGAGAGCGAAGATGGCGGCGAGAGCGCGGTTGCTGGCGTTTTCGAAGGTGTTCATTGTGGTTCTCCTGATCCTTGGTTTGTTTAGCCCCGGACCATCCGGGATATCCCAATGATTGCAACGGGTGTGCCAAACTCGAAAAACCGCAGATTTCCGCCATTTCTTGCTGAACAGCCCGCCCCCGATCCGTTCATCAATCCGAAAGGTTGGGAAATTTCCCCAACTGTTGGATATGCGCCTTTCGAGTAGCGGGGTCCGCCCGCCCGCGCTATCGCCAGCCGACCCATGGCGCTCGACCGCATCTCACTCATCGACTTCCGCAACCACGCCGCGACCGAGCTGGGCGAAACCGCGCAGTTCAACCTGCTGGTGGGCGAAAACGGAGCGGGCAAGACCAATATCCTCGAGGCGCTGTCGCTGCTTGCGCCCGGACGCGGGCTGCGCCGCGCCGCATTGAGCGACATGATGCGTAGCGATAGCGGCGCCGGCTTCCGCATCGGTGCCGACCTGCGGCAGGACGATGGTCCGGTGCGCCTCGGCACTTATATGGACAGCGCCAATCCGGGCCGCCGCCGGGTGCGGATCAATGGCGCGGAAAACAGCGCGACGGGTCTCGGCGAATGGCTGGCGGTAACCTGGCTGACGCCTGCGATGGACGGCCTGTTCACCGGTCCGGCCGGAGATCGGCGGCGATATATGGACCGCCTGGCACTGGCGCTCGACCCCGCGCATGCCAGCCATGCGGCCCGCTATGACGCCGCCTTGCGCGAACGCAACCGCCTGCTGGCCGACCGGCGCGAACCCGAAGGCGCGTGGCTCGATGCGATCGAGGCGCAGATGGTCCCGCATGGCGCAGCACTGATGCGCGGCCGCGCGCGGCTGGTCGAAACGCTGGCGGTGCGGCTTGCCGAAATGCCCGCCGAACCCTTCGCGCGCCCCGCCCTCACCTATGCACCCGGTGCGCCCGACCATGCCGACGGGCTGTCGCAGGCGCTGTTCGACAACCGCGCGCGCGACCGCGCGGCGCAGCGCACGCTGGCGGGTCCGCATCGCGACGAGCTGGAGGTGGTCCACGCCGCCAAGCGCGTGCCCGCCGCGCAAAGCTCGACCGGCGAACAGAAAGCGATGCTCGTCGCGATCACGCTCGCCCATGCGGGCCTGGCCGCTCAGGGACGCGCCGGGCTGCTGCTGCTCGACGAGGTCGCCGCGCATCTCGACCCGGTCCGCCGCGCGGCGCTGTTCGAGCAATTGCGCGGCAGCGGCGCGCAAGTGTGGATGACGGGCACCGAGGCCGCCCCCTTCAGCACGATCGCCGATGAAGCCGCCGTATGGCGCGTCGGCGCGGGCGCGGCCGAGCGCGTCTAGGAAGCGGGCGGCAGCGCGGCTTCGACGTCATCCACCGTATCATCGACCAGCGCCGCGATCCCCGCGGCGGTCGGATGGATGCGATCGGGCAGGAACATGCTGCGGTCTTCATAGATGCTGTCGAGCCAGAACGGCACCAGCGCCGCGTCATATTGCTCCGCCAGCTCGCGATAGAGGCTGTCGAACTGCTGCTGGTACTCGCTGCCGTAATTGGGCGGCGAGCGCATCCCCATCACCAGCACCGGGATACCGCGCGTGCGCAGTTCCTCGAGCATGGCGGCGAAATTGGCGCGGGTCTGCTCGGGCTGGATCCCGCGCAGCATGTCGTTGCCGCCCAGTTCGAGGATGACGAGGTCGGGCGTGGTTGCCTGCGCATCGAGCGTAAAGGCGAGCCGCTGGCGCCCCGCCGCGCTGGTATCGCCCGACACGCCTGCATCGACCACGCGCGCATTGATGCCGCGCTCGCGCAGGCCCGCCTCGAGCTGTTCGGGATAGCCCTGGTGCTCTTCCAGCCCGTAGCCTGCGAACAGGCTGTCGCCGAACGCAAGGATGCGGCGTTCGGGGCCCTCCAGCACGGCATCCGTGGCAAGCGCCGACACCGCGTCCCGCGCAGGCCCCGGTGCTTCGGTCACCTCGTCCGCACTGCCGCAGGCGGCCAGCCCGAAGGCGAAGAGCATGATCGACAAAGGCCCGAGACGCATCGGCGAGATTCCTTGTGCAACACTGGGCCGCATGCCATCGCAGCAAGGTGACCAACTCTCAAGCCGCGATTTCCGCCCGCAACCTCACCCTCACCCTCGGCACCAGCGAAGCGCCGGTCGAGATCCTGCGCGGGATCGACCTCGATATCGCGCGCGGATCAACCGTGGCGCTCCTCGGCCCCTCGGGCTCGGGCAAAAGCTCGCTGATGGCCGTGCTCTCGGGCCTCGAACGCGCCAGCGGCGGCACGCTGCAGGTGGCGGGCGAGAACTTTGCCGCGATGGACGAGGACGCGCTGGCGCATGCGCGCCGCGGACGGATCGGGATCGTGTTGCAGGCCTTCCACCTGCTGCCGACGATGACTGCGGTCGAGAATGTCGCCACGCCGATGGAACTGGCGGGCGAAAGCGATGCGCAGGCGCGCGCGCGCGCCGAACTCGAAGCAGTCGGGCTCGGCCACCGGCTCGACCATTATCCGCAGCAACTGTCGGGCGGCGAGCAGCAGCGCGTGGCAATCGCCCGCGCCACCGCCGCGCGACCCGACCTGATCTTCGCCGACGAACCGACCGGCAATCTCGATGTCGCCACGGGCCATGAAATCGTCGAACTGCTGTTCGCACGGCGCGCCGAAACCGGTGCCACGCTGCTGGTGATCACGCACGACCCCGAACTCGCCGACCATTGCGAGCGCGTGCTGCAACTCGCCGACGGACGCATCGCCAGCGACACCGCCGCATGAGTTGGGCAAATGCCTGGCGCATTGCGCGGCGCGATCTCAATGCGCGTTTCCGGGGCCTGCGGCTGCTGCTGGTCTGCCTGTTCCTCGGCACTGGCGCGCTGGCCGCGATCGGGTCGCTGACCGCCGCGATCGAGGGCGAGATCGAGGCCAATGGCCGCGAATATCTCGGCGGGGACCTCCAGGTGGAATTGTGGCAGCGCTCGCTCGACGAGACCGAACGCGCCGCGCTGGAGGACTATGGCGAGATATCCGCGGGCACGCGGATGCAGGCAATGGCGCGCTATGACGACCAGGCCGCCCCGATCGAACTGAAGGCGGTCGATGCTGCCTACCCGCTCTATGGCACGCTGACGCTGGCCGATGGCCGCGCGGTCGGCGCCCCCGCCCCTGACGAGGCGTGGCTGTCGCAGGGCGCGGCCGACCGGCTGGGCGTGGCGCCCGGCGAAAGTATCGCCATCGGGACCGAGACGCTCGGGGTGGGCGGGATCATCGCCGACGAACCCGACCGGCTGGGCGAAGGGTTCCAGCTGGGCCCGACCATCATCGTGGCCGAGGAATTGCCGGCGCGCGCCGGGCTGATCGCGCCCGGTTCGATGTACCAGTCCAAAACCCGCGTCCGCTTCGCGCAGGCGCGCGATGCCGTGGATGTAGAGCAGGCGCTGGAAGACCGCTTTCCCGAAGCCGGGTTCGACATCGACACTGCCGACCGCGCCGCACCGGGGACCGACCGCTTCGTCGACCGGATGAGCGAATTTCTCACGCTGGTCGGCCTCGCCGCGCTGGTAATCGCAGGCATCGGGATCGGCGGCGGCGTGACTTCCTATCTCGACGCGCGGCGGCAGGGCATCGCCACGCTCAAGATCCTTGGCGCGTCGAGCGGTGACATCGCGCGTATCTATGCGCTGCAGATCGTCGCTGCCGCGCTCGTCGGCAGCCTTGCGGGGATCGCCGTGGGAGTGGCTGCCGTGCCGCTGCTCGCGCGCGCACTCGAAGGGCTATTGCCCGTATCGAGCGGGGTAGTCATCGATCCCGGCGCGCTGCTGCTCGCGCTTGCCTATGGCATGCTGGTGGCGCTGGTCTTTGCCGCCCCCCCGCTGCTGCGCGCGCGCCAATTCCCCGCCATGGCGCTGATGCGCGCACGCGTCGCCCCGCTCGCCCGCGATCCGCAGGCCCTCCTGCTGGTCGGCGGCGGGTTGGCCGCAATCGTCGCGCTGGCGCTGCTGACTGCCGAGAACCTGCTGCTGTCGGGCGGCTTCCTTGCCGGGGCGGCGGCGGTGCTGGGCCTGCTCGCACTGCTGGGCTGGGGCATCCGCAAGGTCGCCGCATCGCTCCCGCGCCCGCAAAGCCCGGTCGCGCGCATTGCGCTGGCAAACCTCCACCGGCCCGGCTCATCGACCGGCGCGCTGGTTACCGCGCTCGGCTTCGGCCTTGCCGCGTTTGTGTTGCTGGCCGCCGTGCAGAGCGTGATCGACGGCAATATCGCCAAGCGCGTACCCGACCGCGCGCCCGACTATTTCGTGCTCGATATCCCGCGCGACCAGGTGACCGAGTTCGAGACATTGGTGCGCGAGGCCGATCCCGATGCCAACTGGCGCACGGTCCCCGCGCTACGCGGCGCAGTGCTCGCCTTCGGCCCCGAGGGGGCAATGACCCGTACTTCCACGCTGGAGGATATTCCCGACGGGGCGTGGGCGCTACGCGGCGAGCGCGGGCTGACCTATGCCGATTACTTGCCCGAGGGCAACGAACTGACCGAGGGTGAGTGGTGGGGGCCGTTCTACGGCGGCGAACCGCTGGTTTCGATCGATGCCGATTTCGCCGAGGCCGCCGGGCTGGAAGTGGGCGACATGCTGACCTTCGGCATCCTCGGGGTCGAACGCACCGCGCGGATCGCCAGCCTGCGCCGGATCGACTGGGAAAGCCTGGGCTTCAACTATGTCTTCGTGCTCAGCCCCAACGCGATCAGCGATGCGCCGCACAATCTGGCCGCGACGGTCGAACTGAGCCCCGGCACGCCCACGGGCCCACTGCTCCAGGCGCTGGTCGCGGCGCTGCCCTCGGCCTCGGTCATCGAAGTCGGCGGGGTGCTCGAACAGGCGCGCACGATCCTCGAGCAGGTCGGACTGGCCACGCTCGCTGCGGCCAGCGTCGCGGTCCTGGCGGGCCTTGCGGTGCTGCTGGGCGCGATTGCCGCCGCGCGCGCGGCGCGGACCTACGATACGGTGGTCCTGCGTGTGCTGGGCGCCGACCGGCGACAGATCCTGCTGATGCAACTTATCGAATACAGCGCGCTTGCCGCCGCGCTCGCGCTAGTCGCGCTGGGCATCGGTAGCCTGGCCGCATGGCTGGTGGTCACGCAATTGTTCGAATTCGACTGGCTGCCCGACTGGGATGTCGTGCTGGCAGTTCTCGGCCTGGGTATTGCTACCGTTCTTGCCTTCGCTCTGGGCGCCTCGCTGCCGCTGCTGCGGGCCAAGCCCGCGCAGGCGCTGCGTGCGCTGTGACATGCGATGCGGGCCGCCGCGAGGATCGCGGCGGCCCTTCTTCCGCAGTCAGTTGCGCGACGGGAATAACCCTTCCATCACAACGCAATAGCGCACGGCAAGGAACGGATCGTGAAGGCTGAACGGCAAGCCTTCGCCCGCTGCTTGGACTTGCACGTCATTAGTGCCCATGAATACGTCTTGGGCGCCGTTGGTGTAGGCATCCTGCTCTGCCGGGAATGTCGCGAAGTTTCTGTCTTCAGGACTAGGCGTATTCGGCGCGCTGCTGGATGCTCTGACCCGCGCGTTGTGTCTATGCGTCGGAAGTTCGGCTAGCTGCAACGCCATCGTTTCGCGGCCGCCTTTTTCACCCTGGGGATGGGGGGTCAGCCCGAATCCGGTCCCCTGACCGAGCGGTGAGCGCCCGCGCAGGTCGGGAAGAGCGAAGCTTGTTCGCCCATCACCGCCGTAGATCGTCCCCAACAGGGAGAAGAGCGCGGAGTGCTGGCTGATGGGCAAAATCTGCCCTTCAGCCGACATCGTATTGCGCGGGCAAAAATTATAGCCAGTCATAAATATTTCACCGAGAACCCGATCTTGCGCCTGCGCCGGTCCCGCCATGGCCATCGTGGCGATGCACGAGATGCCGATAAGATAACGTTTCATACTCATTCTCCTCAAGGAGCAAGAGCACCCTGCCATCACGCTGGAATATCGCCGCATGGTTGCCCCCCTCAAGCCATCGCACCTCGCCCACTCGACATGCTAACGACTCGTATAGCATGCCAGAAACATGGTTAATTACAAACGCTGGCGGAGACTGGTCTCATTCGGAGAGGAAATCGACATTAAAAAAGGGGGCCAGCTGGCCCCCTTTCCCATTCTAAACACTCGGTTGTTCGCCCAAATCAGAAGCGGAACCTTGCGGCTACGCCATAGGTGCGCGGCTGGTTCGGATAACCCGAGATCGCCTGCCCCTGCGCCACTGCGGGGAAGACCGTGGTCAGGTACCGGTCGTCGAGCAGGTTGCGGCCCCACACGGTCAGTTCCAGCCCCATGTCGAAGGCGTAGGTGAACGATGCGTTGAGGCTGTTGACCTCGCGCTTGTAGGCCGCGGCCGCGGCGCGGGCCGGACCGAAGTCGCGTTCACCGGTGGCCGGATCGACCACGATGTAGTTGGTCAGGCCGTCGACCATCTGCACCGGCGACGAGTAGGAGAAATCGCCGCGCAGGATGACACGGTCGCCGCGCGAGTTGATTTCCTTGTTGTACTGCGCGCCGAAGACGGCGGACAGTTCGGGCACGCCGGCAACCGGTTCACCCGAAAGATCACCCACGGGCGAAGCGACGAAATTGTCGTACTGCGCATCGAGATAGGTCATCGCGACGCTCAGCGTCAGCGCATCGCTGGCGTAGAACTGGCCGTCGAACTCGACCCCGAAGGTTTCCTGCTTGCCGGCATTCGACAGGATGAACGACGTACCCGTGAAGGTGTTCGCCTGGAAATCCTCGATCGACTGCTGGAAGAAGGTCAGGTTCGCGGCAGCACGGCTCCAGTTACCCTTGATGCCGATTTCGTAGACTTCCGAATTCTCGGCATTGGCGAAGCGGGTGCCCGGACGCAGGTTGGTGACCGCGAGGTCCTGCGCCTGCAGCGCGGCGAAGTCGGCCGGCAGCGGACGGCTGTCGCGCGACAGGTTGAAGCTCGGTGCCTTGTAGCCGGTCGCCCAGCTGGCATAGACGTTGAGCGTCGGCGTGACTTCGTAAGCCAGGCGAACGTTCCAGCTCCAGTCGTCGTCATTGGTCGAGCAGTCCTCAACCGCGTTCGGGCAGTTCTGCATCGGCGGCAGGAACTGGAACGGGGTCAGTGCCAGCAGCGGGTTCACCGCGGGGTTGGCATCGTTGGCATCGGCGAAGGCCTGCACGCCCGCCGAAACCTGGCCGAAGGCGGCCGGGTTGGCACCGGCGAAGGCGCCGATTTCAGCCTGGCTGGCCGGACGACCGAGGCCGAGCAGCGTGCCGACCTGCGTGGCGAGACCCTGCGCGAAGATCGCGGTGTTACCCGAGGCCACCAGGTCGATGTTCGAGAACACATCGGTGCTCGTCGAATTGGTGACGATCTGCTTCTTGTCCTTGGTGTAGTTCGCACCAAGCGTGAGCACGAGACGATCGGTGATCTCGAAATCGACATTGCCGAAGATCGAGAACGCTTCATTGTCCTGAACGATGTTGTTGAAGAAGCCCTGGCCTTCAGCAAAGAACTGGCCGGTGTAATCGGTGCCGTTCAGCGCCGAGAGCGTGGCTTCGAGCGTATTGACATTCTGCGTGCCGCCGGTCGCACCCTGCAGCAGCAGGTCGGCGAAGGGACGGAAGCCGGGACCAAAAACGATCTGGTCCGACGTATCGACGCGTTCGTCGAAGTAATAGCCGCCGATCAGGAAGTTGAACGGGCCGTCGAAATCCGAGGCGATCCGCAGTTCCTGGGTGAAGGTTTCGATATCGGCATCGCCGATATTCGCCCCGCTCACCGCCGGAAGGCTGGTGAAGTCGACGTCCTGGTCGGCGCCGAGCTTGGTCTTGCGATAGGCGGTGATCGAGGTCAGCCCCAGCGCGCCGAAGTCGTAATCGACCTGGCCCGAGATGCCGTAGTTCTCGACGTTGTTGATCGGATCGACGTCGGTGAACACGACATCGCCATCGGGATTGTTGCGGAAATCGTTGACCTGGCCGCCGAGCAGCTGGATCGCACCGATTTCGGCCGAGGTCGCCACGTTGAGTACGCCGCAGCAGCGCTCTTCGATCTTGTCGTAATCGCCGATTACGCGGACGCGCAGCGGGCCGCCGTTGTCGAACAGCAGCTGGCCGCGGGTGAACCAGCGGTCGCGGTCGTTGATGTCGTCGCCATTGACGCCATTGGTCAGGTAGCCGTCACGCTTGTTGATGCCCCCGCCCGCGCTGAAGGCGACCGAATCGCTGATCGGGCCGGTGACGAAACCCTTGACGACCATCGCGTCGTAATTGCCGTAGCTGGCTTCGACCATGCCGCCGAAATCGAACTGCGGTTCCTTGGTGACGATCGAGATCACGCCGGCGCTGGCGTTCTTGCCGAACAGCGTCGACTGCGGGCCGCGCAGCACTTCGACGCGCTGGATGTCGGGAAGATCGGAGATCTGCGACACCGCGCGGCTGCGGTAGACGCCGTCGACGAACATCGCGACCGAGGGCTCAAGGCCGATGTTGTTGCCATCGGTGCCGAAGCCGCGGACCGAATAGCTGGTCGCGAACGAGCTCTGGTTCTGGCTGACGCGCAGCGAGGGGACCAGCGTGGCGAGATCGGCGACGTCGCGAATCTGGGCCTGCTCGATCGCTTCGGAGGTGGTCACGCTGACCGCGACGGGGGTTTCCTGCAGCGTCTGCTCGCGCTTGGTCGCGGTAACGATGATCACATTGCCGCTGGCGGGAGCGGCGATATCGGTATCGTCGGCGGCAGTGTCGGCGTCGACATCCTGCGCCTGGGCGGCGGCGGGCAGAACCAGCGCGGCAGCGCCGGCCAGCAGGGCGGTACGAACGGACGCGTGGCGGCCGAAAGTATTGAATTTCATGAAATGTCCTCTTCTCTCAAGACGTCTTTTTGGTCTGCTGCGCAGTCCCCAAATAACGCAGGCGAGCGGCGGATTACCAGACTTGCATGCCCTCTCAAGCGTTTAGCCGACGCGTGACGCAGCGGGGGCCGCAACTGTGCCTTTCGCGTTACACCGCAACGGCTTGTCGCAGTGCAGCATCTAAGCTAGGGGCGCGCCCGAAACGCATCGTGCCGCTCATGCGTTAACGCTACGGCACGCTAACAGAAAGCACATTCCATGTCCCGCGACCTGCGCAACGTGGCGATCATCGCCCACGTCGACCACGGCAAGACAACTCTCGTCGACCAACTTTTCCGTCAATCCGGCACTTTCCGCGAAAACCAGCGCGTCGAAGAGCGTGCGATGGATTCGAACGACCTGGAAAAGGAACGCGGGATCACGATTCTCGCCAAGTGCACCAGCGTCGAATGGAACGGCACGCGTATCAATATCGTCGATACGCCGGGCCACGCCGACTTCGGCGCCGAGGTCGAGCGGATTCTCTCGATGGTCGACGGGGTGATCCTGCTGGTCGACAGCGCCGAAGGCCCGATGCCGCAAACCAAGTTCGTCACCGGCAAGGCACTCGGCCTGGGCCTGCGCCCGATCGTGGTCGTCAACAAGATCGACCGCAGCGATGCGCGTCCGCAGGCCGTGCTCGACGAAGTGTTCGACCTCTTCGCCAGCCTCGATGCGAATGACGACCAGCTCGACTTCCCCAGCCTGTGGGCCTCGGGACGTGATGGCTACGCCAGCGAAGACGAGCATGCGCGCGAAGGCAATCTGGATGCGCTGTTCAAGCTGATCGTCGACCACGTCCCCGCGCCGGGCCTCGATACCGAAGCCCCGTTCAGCTTCCTCGCGACGCTGCTCGACCGCGACAACTTCATGGGCCGCGTGCTCACCGGCCGCGTCCAGTCGGGCACGGTCAACATCAACGACCCGATCCACGCGCTCGACGCGCAGGGCACTGTCATCGAAGTCGGCCGCGCAACCAAGCTGCTGAGCTTCGACGGTCTCGACCGCGTGCCGGTCGAAAGCGCCGAGGCGGGTGATATCATCGCCATCGCCGGGCTTGAGAAGGCGACCGTTTCGAACACCATCGCCGATCCGCAGATCAAGACGCCAATCGAGGCGCAGCCGATCGATCCGCCGACGCTTGCCATGCGTTTCGCCGTCAACGACAGCCCGCTGGCCGGCCGCGAAGGCAGCAAGGTCACCAGCCGCATGATCCGCGACCGCCTGTATCGCGAAGCGGAAACCAATGTCGCCATCCGCATCACCGAAAGCGCCGACAAGGACAGCTTCGAGGTTGCCGGGCGCGGCGAATTGCAGCTGGGCGTGCTCATCGAAACGATGCGCCGCGAAGGCTTCGAGCTGGGCATCAGTCGTCCGCGCGTGCTGTTCCGTGAAGAGAACGGCCAGCGCATGGAGCCGTTCGAAACGGTCGTAATCGACGTCGATGACGAACATTCGGGCACGGTTGTCGAGAAGATGCAGCGCCGCAAGGCCGAGCTGACCGAGATGCGCCCCTCGGGCCAGGGCAAGACCCGCATCACCTTCTCCGCCCCTTCGCGCGGCCTGATCGGCTATCACGGCGAATTCCTATCCGACACGCGCGGCACGGGCATCATGAACCGCATCTACGAGAAGTACGACACCTACCGCGGCAAGATCGAAGGCCGCCAGAACGGCGTGCTGATCTCGATGGTGTCCGGCGAAGCGGTACCCTACGCGCTCAACATGCTGGAAGAACGCGGCGAGCTGTTCATCGGCGGCGGCGCGAAGATCTACGAAGGCATCATCATTGGCGAAAACGCCAAGCCGGACGACCTCGAGGTCAACCCGATGAAGTCGAAGCAGCTGACCAACTTCCGTTCGACCGGCAAGGACGATTCGATCCGCCTCACCCCGCCGCGCGTGATGACGCTGGAACAGGCCATCGCCTATATCGACGACGACGAGATGGTCGAAGTGACGCCCGAGAACATCCGCCTGCGCAAGGCGATCCTCGATCCGCACGAGCGCAAGCGCGCGAAGCGTTCGGCCGGGTAATCACTCGCCGACAGCTGACCAGATACGAAAGGGGCCGGATGATTTCCGGCCCCTTTTTCGTGCTGCGCTATGCGCGCGAACGGCCCCTGCGCCAAAATATACAATCAATGCCCGTGCACGCGGCGTAGGCTTGGGCCAACACACGCCAGACATAAGAACCACCGGATCGCTCACCTACGGCAAGCAAGGCCCGAAAGCCTGCTGCGCTTGCCTTCGTCATCGATTGGGGGATCGAAGCCATGGCCATCTGCCCGTTATCAATGCGGCCCGCACGGTGAACGTCGCCGATCTCAAGGCCGGCGATCTCGATTCGGCAGGCCATCCCGTCCTGCACTTCTATTCGCGCAAGCCACCCGAATATGCGGTCTACCAGACCAGGGAACGCGCGATGGTCCACTTCGCCGACGCGCCCGATGTCTCGGATGAACAACGCAAGGTGCTGGCGCAGCTCGCACCCCTGCGCGGCGAAACCAATGCGCTGATCGACGACTGGCGCGAGAAGCCCGATCGATACCACACGCTGGGCATCATCCCGCGCAGGAACGGCGCGCGCATCCGCCAGCGGGCAGCGCGCTACGATCGCCGGATCGGCGATGCGCTCATCGTCGCGCTGGAGGGCGATCTGACCGGCGCCGGTGCGGTGCTGCAGGAGATAAAGGACGACGTCATCGAGGAACGCGTGGGATGGTCGCGCTTCGAATATCTGCTGGTCGCCATCACCATCGCGTTTGCGTTCATCCTGTTCAGCATCCTGTTTGCGGTCCTGACCGTGCCAGATGTCGATAATGCTGCGGCAGCGGCGCGCAGTCTGGCCACCGACGCTGCTGGCGAGGCCACTGGCTCACGCGTGGGGCGGTGTGACGCCACACTCGACCCGCGGTGTTTTGCCGACGCCACCAATCTGTGGCGCGGCGCAATGGCGGGCGCTTTGGGAAGTTTCTTCTCGATCGCCCTCGCCATCCGCGGCCGCACCGTTCTGCCGGACCTCAACAAGGTCAACAACTGGATGGATGCCGGCCTGCGGGTCGCGATCGGCATCATCGCAGGGACCGTGCTGGTCGCACTGGTGGTGTCGGACTTCGTCAATTTGCGGATTGGCGACGCCGGGTCAGGCGAACTGAACGAGCTGTACATCGGCATCGTCGGCTTTGTCGGCGGCTTTGCCGAACGGCTGGTCCCCGACCTGCTGGCGCGGGCGGCAGTGCAGGAAGGCGAAAAGCCCGTGCTCCGCAAACCCGAACCCGATCTCGACGCGGCGGGTGCAGCGCCCGCCGGGGCTGCGGTCAGCGCGGCATCGCCCGGCGATGCCGGGGAAGACGATGTCCCCCCCGACGACGAGACCGAGGACGGCTGCGTCGAGGATCTCGACATCGACGAGGACGACCTCACCCGCGACGAACACCTGCCCGCTGCATCGGGCGGCGTCGCCCAGCCGGACCACGGACCCGAGGGGACGAAGGGATGAGCTATTCTCTGACATGGCTGCCCGAGGTGCTCGAGCGCGCGGGTCTCAAAGTCGCCGAAACACCCGACTGGCGCACCCGCGGACGCGGTGACATGGGCTCCGTGCGCGGGGTGCTGTGCCACCATACCGCCACCCGCGCGGGCGGTAACATGCCCACGCTCGACATGCTGATACACGGGCGGCCCGACCTCAGAGGCCCGCTGTGCCACCTCGGCCTCGGGCGCGACGGGACGTATTATGTCGTCGCCGCTGGCCGGGCCAACCATGCCGGACCGGGTGCCTGGGAAGGGCTGCGCAATACCGGCAATACACACCTGATCGGTATCGAGGGCGAAAACGGCGGACGCCCACATGACGACTGGCCCGAAATTCAGATGGATGCCTACCGCCGCGGCGTCGCAGCCATTCTCGATCATATCGGCGCCAAGGCGAACATGTGCCTGGGGCACAAGGAATGGGCCCCGGGACGCAAGCCCGATCCGCTGTTCGACATGTCGCAGTTCCGCTCGCAGGTCGCCGAAATCCTCGCGGGCAAGTCGCCCCCGCCGCCGATCGCGGCAAGTGACGACCAAGACCGGCCGACCCTGCGCCGGGGAATGCGTTCGGACGCGGTCAAGACGGTCCAGGCGCTGCTCGGCCTGCAGGCGGATGGTATATTCGGCGCGCGGACCGAAGCGGCGATCCGCGCGTGGCAGCGCCCCAACGGGCTGGTGCCCGACGGCATCGTGGGCCCGCGCAGCTGGGAGGTGCTGGATCTTCAGCGCGACGCGCCCGCTAAGCCTCCGCAGACGCCGCCGGCCAAGGACGGCAACAAGGCGAGCGACACGGCGATCATCGACCAGATCGATGTCGGTCTACTCAAGCTCGCCTTCTCCGAGAACACGCCGCAAGAGCTCGCCAAATGGGTCGAGCCGATCAAGACTGTGTGCCTGCGCTACGGCATCGACACGCGGCGCGAGATATGCAGCTTCCTCGCCAATATCGCGGTCGAGAGCCGCGGCCTGACCCGCATGACCGAAAGCCTCAATTACAGCGTCGACGGCTTGCTGAGGACCTTCGGCCGCCACCGGATAAGCGAAGCCGACGCACGGCGCCTCGGGCGCAAGCGCGGCGAACGCGGGCTGTCGCTCGCGCGGCAGGAGGAACTGGCCAATTTGCTCTATGGCGGCGAATGGGGGCGGCGCAATCTCGGCAATACCGAACCCGGCGATGGCTGGCGGTTCCGCGGCTATGGGCCCAAGCAGATCACCGGGCGCCACAATTGCACCGAGTTCGGCAAATCCATCGGCATGGCGATCGAGAAGATTCCCGACTACCTGCGCACGCGTGAGGGCGGCTGCATGGGCGCAGGCTGGTACTGGAAGTCGCGCGATCTCGACAAGTTCGCCGCGACACCCGGGCTCGAGGACGATCGCCGCGCAATCAATGGCGGGCTGCACGGGCTCGATGTGGTGCAGGAACGGTTCGACCGGCTGATGCGCGAACTGGACCGGCGCGGGGTCTGATCTGCGGAGCCCGCAAGGCTGCAGGGTACCAGGGTAAGTGAGCCAGGCCGAGCGCGCGGCACTGCCGATACAAAAAGGGCGGCCACGATGTGACCGCCCTTTCCGTTTGAAGCTATCCGCCGATCAGAAGCGGAAGTTCAGCGTCGTGCGGATCGAATGGATGTTCAGGTTCGGATCCGAGGGGCGAAGAGCGGTTTCACCCGAATCGAGCAGGAACGGATTGGTTGCAGGCGCGGTCCCGGCACCCACCAGCGCATAGGCATCGTCGTCGTCATAGCGCGAATAGAGATATTCGAGGCCGAACGAGATGTTGTCGGTGAGGTAGAGCTCGCCGCCGGCGCCGATCTGGCCACCCAGCTGCCAATCGTCATCATTCGTCATGGTGAAGGAATTGGCAGTGTTGGTGGTGACGAAATCGTGATCGATATCGGCATAGGCGACGCCGCCCGTGACGTAGAGCAGGCCACGGCCGCTGCCGGGCGAAACGCCGAGGCGACCACGCACAGCGACCGATTTGTCCAGTCCGCGTACGAAAGTGTAGCTCGCCGGGGTGGTGCTGAAACCGGTCGAATAATCTTCCGATTCCGACAGCGCGCCCTCGACCAAGAGGCCGGCAACTACCGGACCATTGCCGATGCGTTGGTCGAAGCCGATGCGGATGCCGTAGCCGTAGCGCGACTTGTCGTCGCTGCAGCCGTCACTGGCTTCCGCGCCATTGGCGGCGCCGTTGCAATAACCGGGGCTGAAAGCATTGGCGCCGGTCGTCGTGATGACCCCGTCGCCATATTCACCGTCGCCATCGGTGTCGAAGGTGATGCCTTCACCATTTTCATCGTCGATTGCGTCGAGACCGAAGCTGCCGCCGACGTAGAAGCCGTCGAAGAAGCGGGGTTCTGCATCCTGTGCGAAAGCAGGCTGAGCGAAGGCGCCCGCGAAAATCGCGGTGGCCAGAAATGTCGATTTTTTCATTGAAAATCCTGTTAGTTACGTGGACCCTGTTGCCGGGTAAGACGTTTGCGGAGCCAAGGCGTTCCGGCACCCCGGTGCGATGAAACGCACGTGTCGCATTTTTGCCACAGCGACAATCTCGCGAGGTCCGCCAAATGCCGCGTGAGCGGCGGTTCGGGGCCCCGGTGGCCAGCGCGATTTCCATCTGTTAGATGCCTCGCCCATGCAGACCGGCACCTATATTTCGCTCGCCTTATATTTCGTTCTGATGATCGCGATCGGCCTATGGGCGTGGAAGCGCTCGACCGATACCAGCGAGGGCTATCTGCTCGCCGGACGCAACCTTCCACCCGCGGTTGCCGCGCTGAGCGCCGGCGCCTCTGACATGAGCGGCTGGCTGCTGCTCGGCCTGCCCGGCGCGCTCTATGCCAGCGGCTTGGTCGAGGCGTGGATCGGGATCGGGTTGTTCATCGGCGCGCTGGCCAATTGGTTCGTGGTCGCGCCGCGGCTGCGCGCGCAGACCGAAAGCTATGGCAATGCGCTGACGATCCCCGAATTCCTCGCCAATCGCTTTCCCGACAAGGCGGTCGCGCTGCGCGTCATCTCCGCGCTGATCGTGGTGGTGTTTTTCGCGGTCTATACCGCCGCCGGCCTCGTGGGCGGCGGCAAGCTGTTCGAAACCAGTTTTGCCGGCCTGTTCGGGGGTATCGGTATGAGCGATTACATGGTCGGCATCTGGATCACCGCGCTGGTGGTGCTCGCCTATACCATGGTCGGCGGCTTCCTCGCGGTCAGCCTGACCGATTTCGTGCAGGGGCTGATCATGGTCGTCGCGCTGGCGGTGATGCCGCTGGTGGTGATGTTCGGCGAAGGCGGCAGCGCGGGCGGGTCGCTGACCGACGTCCCCGTCGAAGGTTTCCTCAGCCTCACGCAAGGCCTCACCCTGCTCGGGTTCATCAGCGCGGTGACCTGGGGGCTGGGCTATTTCGGCCAGCCGCATATCATCGTGCGGTTCATGGCGATCGACACGGTCGAGAAGGTCCGTCCGGCGCGCAATATCGGCATGACCTGGATGGGCGTCGCGCTGCTCGGTTCGATCGGCATCGGTATTGCCGGCCGCGCCTTTACCGAACGCAACGGCATCGTCGTGGACGATCCCGAGACGATCTTCATCGTGCTCGCCAATCTATTGTTCCATCCGCTGATCACCGGCTTCCTGCTGGCGGCGCTGCTCGCCGCGATCATGTCGACGATCAGTTCGCAGCTGCTGGTTGCCTCGAGCTCGCTGACCGAAGATTTCTACAAGCTGTTCTTCCGCCGCCATGCCTCGGAGCGCGAGAGCGTCAATGTCGGACGGATCTGCGTCGCGCTGGTGGCGATTGCCGCGATCGTGATCGCGAGCAATCCCGATAGCCAGGTGCTGGGACTGGTGTCCAACGCCTGGGCAGGCTTCGGCGCGGCCTTCGGTCCTTTGATTATCCTCGCGCTGACCTGGAACAGGATGACCGGCGCGGGCGCGGTGGCGGGCCTGGTCACCGGCGCCGCAGTGGTCGTCGCATGGATCGCGCTGGGCTGGAATGCAGCGCTCCCGGGCATGGACCAGGGCCTTTACGAGATCGTCCCCGGCTTCATCGCCGCCTGGCTCGCCATCTGGCTGGTCAGCAAGGCGACCGCCGGAACCGCAGAGCGCCCCTTGCCAGCCTGACGCGCAGTCGTCACACCGTCTCCCGATTGAGGAGACGACGAACATGCGAACACTACTGGCGGGCGTAGCCGCCCTCGCCCTGACCGCCATGCCTGCCACCGCGCGGGAGACGGCCGAACAGCCCACGATCGAACAGCAGATCGGTGCCGGCGGGCGGCCCGTAGGCGCCAACTGGGCGCGCAGCCCGGTGATCGCGCAGCACGGCATGGCGGCCACTGCGCACCCGCTCGCCACGCAGATCGCGCTCGACGTGCTCAAGGACGGCGGCAGCGCAGTCGATGCGGCCATCGCGGCCAATGCCGCGCTGGGGCTGATGGAGCCGACCGGCAACGGCATTGGCGGCGATCTGTTCGCGATCATCTACGACCCCGCGACCGGCAAGCTGCACGGCATCAATGGGTCGGGCCGCAGCCCGCGGGGTCAGACGCTCGACCAGCTGCTCGACAAGCTCGATGGCGCAGACGCCCTGCCACCCTATGGCGCGCTGCCGATCACCGTGCCGGGCACGGTCGATGCCTGGTTCGCGATGCATGAACGCTTCGGCAAGCGACCGATGGCCGAAAACCTGGCGCCGACCATCGGCTACGCGCGCGAAGGCCACCCGGTCGCGCCGGTCATCGGCATGTATCTCGCCCGCTCGCTCAAGGCCTATTCCGCGCGCGAGGAACAGTTCGATTTCAGCAATGCGCGCAAGGTGTGGTTCGCCGATGGCGAAGCGCCCGAGGCCGGCGAAATCTTCCGCAATCCGGACCTTGCCGACACGCTCGAAGCCATCGCCCGCGACGGACGCGATGCCTATTACGACGGCGATCTGACCGATGTGTTCGTCGATTACCTGCAGGCGCAGGGCAGCGCCTTCACGCGCGAGGATTTTGCCGCGCACCGCAGCGAATGGGTCGAGCCCGCCTGTGCGGACTACAAGGACGGGTACGAGCTGTGCGAACTGCCGCCCAACAGCCAAGGCTTTGCCGCGCTGCAGATGGTCAATATCCTCAAGAATATCGACCTCTCGCAATGGGAGCGCGGTAGCGCGGAAGCGCTGCACTACATGGTCGAAGCCAAGCGGCTCGCCTATGCCGATGTCGCGCGCTTCTATGCCGATCCCGACTTCGCCGCCCTTCCCGCCCAATTGCTCGCCGAAGACTATGGCGCCGAACGCTTCAAGCTGATCGATCCGGCCAAGGCGACGTCCGAATTCGCACCCGGCGAAATCGAGGTCGCGCCCAAGCTCGAGGGTGAAGGCGACACCACCTACCTCACCGTCGTCGATGGCGACGGGATGATGGTCAGCCTGATCCAGTCGAATTACCGCGGCATGGGCGGCGGGCTGGTTGCCCCGGGCACCGGCTTCATGTTCCAGGACCGGGGCGAGCTGTTCAGCCTCGATCCGGCGCATCCCAATGCCTACGAACCCGGCAAGCGGCCCTTCCACACGATCATTCCCGCCTTCGTGAAGAAGGACGGCAAGCCCTATATGACGCTGGGCCTGATGGGCGGCGGCATGCAGCCGCAGGGCCATGTGCAGGTGCTGGTCAACATCGTCGATTACGGCATGAACCTGCAGGAAGCCGGCGATGCCGCGCGCTTCAACCACGATGGCGGGCCGCAGCCGACCGAGGCGCTGGAAGGCCCTGCCGCCGATCCGCTGGGGACATTGTTCGTCGAACCCGGCATCCCGGCAGAAACCATCGCCGCGCTGCGCACCATGGGCCACAAGGTCGAAGTGGTCGATAACGGCATCATGTTCGGCGGCTACCAGGCCATTGCGCGCGACCCCGAGACGGGCGTGCTGACGGGCGCCACCGAAATGCGCAAGGATGGGCAGGCATCAGGGTATTGAGGGTCGCCTGAAAAGGAGAACGACATGGCAAAGGTAACCGGACTGGGCGGGGTCTTTTACGTGGTGAAGGACCCCGCCGCCACGCGCGCCTGGTACCGCGACGTGCTGGGTATCGGCGGCGAATACGGGCCGCAGCTGGAGTGGTCCGAAGAGACCGGCGACAAACCCTATTCGCTCATCAGCCATTTCAAGGACGATGGCTACATCAAGCCCGGCACCGGCGGCTTCATGGTCAATCTGCGGGTCGACGATTGCGACGCGATGGTCGAGCAGTTGAAGGCCAAGGGGGTCGAGGTGCTCGGCCATGTCGATGAAGGCTATGGCAAGTTCGCCTGGATCCTCGATCCCGACGGGATCAAGATCGAACTGTGGGAACAGCTCGCCGCACCCGAATAGGCCGCGCCTTCTCCTGGAAAATTGCGCTACCCTACATATCGTTAGCGAAGAATTAAGGATGTTCGGGAGATAAGCGCGGGTATGCGACCGCATCCCGCCTTCTCTCTGCTGCTTCTCCTCAGCCTGGCAGGATGCGGCGTGGTACCTGGCTCAAAGCCCGCAGAAAGGGTCGCGCGGCAGGCGGGGTCCGTCCCCGTCAGCACTGCGCGACCCGAAACGCGCCAGTGCAATGCCGAACTGGGTCAGAGCGGCTCGCGCTTTGCCCCGCTGCCCGACAAATTCTACGGCGCCGGTTGTTCGACCACCAACAGCGTCCGGCTCGAACGCGTCGGCGGGGATCACACCGAGTTCACCGTGACCAACCTTGGTGCAGTGGCCTGCCCACTGGCCAACAGCTTTGCCGGCTGGGCGCGCTACGGGGTCGATCGCGCCGCGCAGCAGATCCTCGGCAGCCCGCTCCAGCGGATCGAAACCATGGGCAGCTTTGCCTGCCGCAATGTCGCGGGCAGCGCGCGCCGCAGCGCGCATGCGCGCGCCGAGGCGATCGATGTCGCCGCCTTCGTCCTTGCCGACGGTCGCCGGATTTCGGTTCAGTCGGGGTGGAACGCCTCACGGGACGAGCGTGAATTCCTGCGCGTCATTCACCGCAGCGCCTGCAAGCGGTTCGGCACGGTACTGGGCCCCGACTACAACCGGGCCCATGAGGACCATTTTCACCTGGAATATGGCAGCGGGAACTACTGCCGCTAGGGTTGAGCCGCCGCGCGCCTATTACATCGCAAAGGGCGTATCCTCGTCGAGCTTTGCTTCCAGTCGCAGGCGAACCGCCTGCGCGGAATGATCGGTACCCAGTTTCGACATCAAATTGGCGCGGTGGATTTCCACCGTGCGCGGGCTGATCCCCAATTCGCGCCCGATCATCTTGTTGCTGCAGCCCTCGGCCAGCCAATCGAGCACTTCGCGTTCGCGCGGGGAAAGCATGGCGATCTTGTTGCGCGCTTCGACCATCTTGCGGCGCGCCTGGACATGCGCATCGACATCCTTGCCGATCCGGCCAAGCGCTTCGGCCAGCCGTTCGGGTTTCAGCGGCAGCGCGACATAATCCAGCGCCCCCGCTTTCACCGCATCGACGATGCAGGCTGGCCGGGGTTCACGCGCGGTGGCGATTACCGGCAACCACACGCCCTTTTGTGCCAGCTCGTTCAGGACCGACGCGACCCCGCCATCGGAGGGATCGTCGCGCGCCAGGATCACCCCGTGTTCGGGTGGTCGCTGCAAGAATTCGGCGGCGTTGGAATAGGTTTCACAGTGATGGCCAAGTCCAAAACCCAGATGGGCTTGTTCTGCCCGGCCACGACTTGAGCCTCCTACAATATGGAGAATTTGGCGCTCGTTCATTTGGAGTACCTTACCTCTATGACAAAGCCCCCGCCACAAAATATTAGTTAATATAACCGGCCTTAATAAGCTGCCGAGCTAACTACGAACAGTTCTCAATAGCAATTTGTATATTCGCGACAGAACCTAGTCTTCGCTTCTGTAGAAGCTATAATCGGGCAGCGAGTGGAACGCATTTTTCAGCGCATCGCCCCAGCTCGACGAGATTGCCTGGAAGTAAGGGTCGTCATGATTGACCCGGTGTTCGTGCTTGGGTTCGAATACATCGCGTTCGATGACCTGCAGGTCGAGCGGCAGCCCGACCGAGAGATTCGCCTTGAGCGTCGAATCGAAGCTGACCATCAGCAATTTGACCGCATCTTCGAGGCTCATCGTGCGGTCGTAGCCGCGGATGATGATCGGGCGGCCGTATTTGGTCTCGCCAATCTGGAAGAAGGGCGTGTCGTGGCTGGCCTCGATGAAATTGCCTTCGGGATAGACCATGAACAGGCGCGGTTCCATGCCCGCGATCTGCCCCGCGACGATGATCGAGGCGGTGAACCGGCCGCGCCCCTTCACCCCGTTGGCCTCCTGCCGGTCGGCGATGATCGTCCGCAGCAGCTTGCCGATTTCGGTCACTACCTGGAACATGGTCGGCGATTGCAGGATGATGTTGTCGCGCTCGTCGGGTTCTTTCATCCGTTCTTCGAGCTGGCTGATCACCGCCTGCGTGCTGGCGAGATTGCCCGCGGTCATCACCGTGATGATCCGCTCGCCCGGCACATTCCAGGTAAACATCTTGCGAAACACGGAAATGTTGTCGACGCCCGAATTGGTGCGCGTATCGCTCATCAAGACGAGGCCGGTGTCGAGCACCATTCCCACACAATAAGTCATCGTATTCGTCCTCTCGGCAGTTCTATTGCTGCACTTGCTGTTGTTCGACCGCGACATCGACCTCGAGTACGGTCGAGGTGGTCCCGAAACTGATCCCGGTGACCGGGGCGGCATCGCGGTAATCGCGCCCCGTGGCGACGCGCACATAACGCGCATCGGGGCTGATCCCGTTGGAAATATCGAAGCCGACCCAGCCCAGTTCCGCGACATAGGCTTCCGCCCAGGCGTGGCCCGCTTCCTGGTCGATCCGGTCGTTCATCATCAGATAGCCGCTGACATAGCGCGCCGGGATGCCCAGCGACCGGGCAATGCCGATGAAGATATGCGCATGGTCCTGGCACACGCCATTGGCGGCGGCGAAGGCTTCTTCGGCGATGGTGCGGGAATGCGTGGTCCCGGTCTTGTATTCGACCCGCTCGAGAATGCCTGCGGACAGTCGGTGGAGCATGTCGAGCCGGCTTTCGTCCTCCCGGCCCATTTCCGCGGCCAGCTTGCGCATGCCCGGGCCGGGCTGCGTCTGCCCGGTCTGGCCGAGGAAGCTCCATAGCGGCAGATGCCCGGCGTGGCGCCCGATGACGCCCGCATGATCATGCGTATCGACCGTCCCGCGGCAGGTCACCGTGACATCGCGCGCGCCGGTTTCAACCGCGACCAGCGTCACCGTGTTGTGATGCTGGTCCTCATAGGTGAGCTCGGGATGCGCGTGCTCGTAATCCATGTGCCATTCGAGGATTTCCTGTCCCTGCGTTTCCTTGGGCGTCAGCCGCAGGCGCTGGAGGCCGTGGATCACCGGCGTATCGAAGCGGTAACGGGTGGTATGGCGGATCGAGAGGCGCATCAGGCAAGGAACCGATAGTCTTTGGCGATCGCAACCCCGATCGCGGCGTTGGAGGCCATGAAATCGACGAGGAACTCGTGCAGTCCCTGTTCGAACACATCCTCGATAGTCAGATCGGCAATCCGCGTATCGGCGTCGCGCATCAGCGTGTTGCTGGCGCCCTCCCGGCCGTGCAGCCGCGCCAGCGCGGCAAGATTGGCGCGCAATTCGGAATGGCAGAAGGCCAGGCTGCGCGGAAAGCAATCGTCGAGGATGAGGAATTCGCAGATCCCGCGCGCATCGATCTGGCCCGCATTGAGCCAGCGATAGGCGCGATCGCCCGAAACCGAGCGCAGCACCTGGTCCCATTGCCCGGTATCGAGGCTTGACCCGACGTAGGAGAGAGAGGGCAGCAGCAGATAGTATTTGATGTCGAGAATCCGCGCGATGCTGTCGCCGCGTTCGATGAAGGTGCCCGCCTGCGCGAAGTGATAGCCTTCGTCGCGCAGCATCGAGCCTTCCATCGCGCCATGTGCCAGCGTACCGGCGCGCCGGATCGTGGCCACCGTGTCGAGCACGCGGTTCTCGCCTACCGGACGGGACAGCTGTTCCTGCGTCTCCAGCCAGTTCTCGTTGATCGCCTCCCACAATTCGCCGCTGATGGCGTTCCGCGCGAGCCGCGCATTCTGGCGGACCTGGCCGAACATGGCGAGGATCGAGGAGGCATTATCCTTGTCGCGCAGCATGTAATTCCACGCCTGTACGCCGGTATAACTTGCATGCTTGGCTTCGTAGCCCGCGCGTTGCCCGGCGGTGGCAATGACCGAGCGCCATTCTTCTTCCGCCGTGACCAGATCACGGGTCAGCGCCATGCGCAGCCCCGCATCGAGCAGGCGCGCGGTGTTCTCCGCCCGCTCGAGATAGCGGAACATCCAGAACAGGCCATTGGCGGTCCGGCC